>MLJW01000023.1_pt1 | contig 239008 bp, 227 predicted proteins | sample 888231 | NCBI WGS metagenome assembly MLJW01 (sample SAMN05788063, study PRJNA343431) | mine drainage metagenome | isolation source: sample collected from the inflow into an acid mine drainage treatment plant... | place: Germany: Lusatia, lignite mining district
CTTCGCGGTAGTTGACGGTGATCCAGTACGCATAGAGCTTGGCTACAGCATAGGGGCTGCGCGGATAGAACGGGGTGGTTTCTTTTTGCGGAATCTCTTGCACCAGGCCATACAGTTCGGAAGTGGAGGCTTGATAGAAACGGGTCTTCTTGGCCAAACCGAGTATGCGGATCGCTTCCAGGATGCGCAAAGAACCTAGTGCGTCAGAATTGGCCGTATATTCCGGCTCCTCGAACGAGACCGCTACGTGGCTTTGTGCAGCCAGGTTATATATTTCGTCAGGCTGCACTTTCTGGATGATGTGCGTCAGGCTGGAAGAATCGGTCATATCGCCGTGATGCAGGAAGAACGGCTTGCCCTTTTCATGCACGTCATGGAACAAGTGATCGATGCGTCCGGTATTGAACAGGGAGCTGCGGCGCTTGATACCATGCACCTCATAACCCTTGTCCAGCAGCAATTCGGAGAGGTAGGCTCCGTCCTGTCCGGTGACGCCAGTAATCAGTGCGACTTTTTTGGTTTTGCTCATTTCAACCCTTTCAAAATTTTTGATTACCTGCCGTAGTTATCTTCGTAGCGTTGAATATCGTCTTCGCCCAGATATTCACCGACCTGTATTTCGACGATGTGCAGCGGTTCCTTGCCGAGATTTTCCAGGCGGTGCTTCGTTCCTATCGGTATGTAGGTGCTTTGGTTCCTGTAAACAGTGATGACTTCTTCACCGTTGGTGACAGTGGCTGTACCGGACACAACGACCCAGTGTTCTGAGCGCTGGCGATGGCTTTGCAAACTCAGTCTCGCACCAGGTGCGACTTCGATACGTTTCAACTTGAAACCTTGCGGGTCTTCTTCCAGCACGGTATAGCTGCCCCAAGGGCGGTTCACTTTGGTGTGATAGACATGCTCGGTCGCGCCCTTTTCCTGCAGCGCATCCACCACTTCTCGTACTCGCTGTGTCTGATCGCTCTTCGAGATCAGCACCGCATCGGCGGTCTCGATTACACACAGATCTTCCACACCGATGGCGGCCACCAGTCGCTTTTCGGCTCGAATCAGGCTGTTTTTGCAATCTACCGCGATGACATTGCCTTGTAACGCGTTGCCGCTTTCGTCCTTGTTCGAAATCTCGTGTACTGCCTGCCAGCTGCCTACGTCGTTCCAGCCGATGTCGCAGGGAATGAGTGAAACCTTGTCAGATTTTTCCAGTACGCCGTAGTCAATCGAGATCGATGGCATCGCGGCGAAATGTTTTTCCAGCGATTTCTGGAAGGGTGTGCCGGCATGGGTTTCGGCAAGTATGGCTTGCACGATCTGATAAACCGCGGGCAAGTACCGTTGTATCTCAGCAAGGATCACCGACGCACGCCAGACGAACATGCCGGAGTTCCAGTAATAGCCCCCTTCTTTCAGGAATGCCTGGGCAGTAATCAGATTGGGTTTTTCGGTAAAACGTTCTACCTGATGCACCTGCGCATCATCGACTTGATGCGCCTTGATATAGCCGAAGCCGGTGTCGGGCCGGGTCGGCTGAATGCCAAAGGTTACCAGCTTGCCGCTTTGCGCAGCATGAATGGCTGTGTCCAGATGCTTGCGGAAGCCCGCTTCATCTTTGATGACGTGGTCGGCTGGCAACACCACCATGACCGGATCTTTCTCTTCAGCCACGAGATACGCCGCGGCAATGGCGATGGCAGGTGCAGTGTTACGGCCGATCGGCTCGAAAAGCGATCGATAGGGTAGCAAGGCATGATATGCCTCGCCCTTGGCCAGCGCCTCCTGGGTGACGATCAATACATTCTTTTCCCCTATCGTCGGCGTCAGGCGATTGATCGTGGTCTTCAACAATGAGAATTGCCCATCCAGCGCCAGGAACTGCTTGGGCAAGTGTTGCCTGGATAACGGCCACAACCGGCTTCCGCTGCCGCCTGCCAGAATAACTGCATATACCTGATTACTCATGTGTATTCTCCAGCAGGCCCTTTTGCTCTGCCTCACGCTTCAGTTCTTCTATTTCCGCGCGCAGGCGTTCATATTCCTGTACTTTGACCTGCAGAAATTCCACCGTCATACGCGCTTTTTGTTCAACACCACTCGGCGTGAGCAGATAGGCATAGGCCAGTTTGTTGTCGCTGTTGCGGAAGTTATTGATCTTGACGCTGCCCTTCGTTACCAGGGCGTTGAGGCAGTAATTGATCTTGCCAAGGCTGACGCCCAGCCTTTTCGCCAAATCTCTTTGCGAAAGTCCGGGATTCTCTTCCAGGGTCTTGAGCAGACCGTAATGTGTGGTTTCGTCTAGCATGGGTAGTGCGTTCAATCGGTGAACGGCGCGCATTACAGCAGGCCATATATATAGTGTCAAGTTATCTGACGGCTGGTTTCGTTACAATGGCGAAGTCTTCTATACGCTTACCCCCTGTGACTGACCCTTTTAAACCCGATTTGCGTGTCGCCATCGTCCGTTTTTCTGCTTTGGGCGATGTGGTCATGGTGTCAGCTGCGGTGCGCGCATTGCGGCAGTGCCTGCCGGCCGCAAGAATCACTTGGATCACCAGTCCGTTAACTTACTCTTTACTAAAAGGCATGGAAGGCGTGCAGTTCGAGGTCTTTGAGAAACCGCGCGCTCTGGCGGACTACTTTGCCTTTTATCGCACGTTCCGCGAACGCCAATTCGATGCGGTTCTGGCGATGCAGGCGAACTTGCGCGTCAATCTGCTTTATCCGGCCTTGCATGCCCCCGTCAAAATCGGCTTTGACCGCACTCGCGCCCGCGAAGGCCAGTGGCTATTCTGCAATCGCCGCATTCCCTTCGCCGACTCCCACTTGGTGGACGGTTTTTTGTCCTTTGTCGAAACATTGACTGGTAAGCCAGCTTCGGCCGACTGGAATTTGCCGGTCGGTTCAATGGACCTTGAGTGGGCACAGGAACAATTGAAGAATTTGCCCAAGCCCTGGGTGGCAATTCATCCACATTCAAGCAAGGCTGAACGCAACTGGTTGCCGGAACGCTACGAGGAAATCGTGAAACAAGCTGTTGCCCGCTGGAAATGCGGTGTGGTTCTTTCCGGCGGAAGTTCAGCGGCGGAACTGGCATTATGCGAACGCCTCGCACAGCTCGCTCCCGGCCACGCAATCGGTCTTTGCGGCAAGTCCACGCCCAAGCAGCTCGCAGCCTTGCTGAGCCTCGCTGATGTGCTGATCGCGCCGGATACCGGCTCGGTGCACATCGCCAGAGCGATGAACACGCCCGTCATAGGACTTTATGCGGTTGTATCGCCAAAATTGAGCGGACCGTACCAGCGTCTTGGGTACTGTGTGGACCGTTATCCTGAGGCAGTAAACAGGTATCTGGGGAAAGACGTCAACCGTCTTCCATGGAACACCAGGGTGCATCATCCCGAGGCGATGTCCCTGATAACGGTCGCCGATGTCATGTCACAACTGGATAAGGTATTGGGGCAGCACGCATGAAGAAGCTCATAGACTCTAAGTACGCTTATACCGCCTTGCTCTGGCTTTTATTGCCCTATGCCTTTTTTCATTTGTATTGGCGTTCGCGCAAGCAGCCGGAGTATCTGGAGCATGTCGACGAACGCTTCGGGCGATACGATGTAAGTTGCGACAAGCCTGTCATATGGCTGCACACAGTGTCGGTCGGTGAAACCCGGGCAGCGGTCACGCTGGTCCAGAATTTGCGCGCACGGTATCCCGATCACCAGATATTGCTCAGCCACACCACTCCCACCGGGCGCGCCGCTGGCGAGCAACTCTTCGGCGACGACGTGATTCGCGTGTATCTGCCCTACGATTATCCTTTTGCCGTAAAGCGCTTCCTGCGTCATTTCCGGCCTCGCATCGGTGTGCTGCTGGAAACCGAGATCTGGTTCAACCTTATCCATGCCTGCCATGCCGAGGCTATTCCAGTTTTGTTGCTCAACGCACGGCTGTCGGAAAAATCCGCCCGCAGTTATGCGCGTTTTCCCAGACTTGCCCGCATGAGTTTGCATGAGCTGTTTCTGATTTCGGCCCAGACAGAGGACGATGCCACTCGGCTTGCCAGCCTCGCAAACAGGGCAGTGCCGGTGATGGGCAATCTTAAATTCGACATCACGCCGCCCGCCGCGATGCTGGAACTGGGCAGGCATTTCCGTGCGCTGTTCGGGAAGCGCCCTGTCCTGCTCCTTGCCAGCACTCGAGAAGGTGAAGAGGAACTATTACTTGATGCTATGCGCAAACAGCAGATCGAGCACTTGCTGGTCGTGATCGTGCCGCGGCATCCGCAACGGTTCGATGAAGTCGCCAGTCTGGTTGAAAAGCATGGTTTGCACATGCAGCGCCGCAGTTCAAATGAGACCATTTCCCTGCACACGCAGGTGGTGCTGGGCGACAGCATGGGTGAGATGTTCGCTTATTACGCCTCTTGCGATCTCGCATTCATCGGCGGCAGCCTGCTCCCTTTTGGCGGGCAAAACCTGATCGAAGCTTGCGCGGCCGGCACGCCCCTGCTGATCGGGATGCATACCTACAATTTCGAGCAGGCTGCAGAACTCGCCGTTGCCAATGGCGCGGCGATTCGAGTCGCCCATGCTGCTGACCTCGTGAAACAGCTCGATATTCTGATGCGCGACTCCACCCAGTTGAATAATATGGGAGAGGCCGGCAAACAGTTCGTCAGCAACAATCGAGGCGCAACGAAACATGCGATGGCACATATTGCTTTAGCGCTTGATCATGCTCTGTATAACAAAATCGTTTCCGGTCAGGTAAAATCAGCGCCATGAAAAAAATCCTAGTTACCGGCGGTGCCGGATTCATTGGCTCTGCCGTCGTTCGGCAGTTCATCAACGATACCGATTACAGCGTTGTCAATGTCGACAAGCTGACCTATGCGGGCAATCTGCAGTCACTGGCCACCGTGTCGGACAATCCGCGCTACCGATTTGAGCAAGTGGATATTTGCGATGCCGCGGAAATGGCGCGGGTGTTTCGCGAGCATCAGCCCGATGCCGTAATGCATTTGGCCGCAGAATCCCACGTCGACCGGTCCATCAGCGGTCCGGCAGATTTCATTCAGACCAATATCGTCGGCACTTATATTCTGCTCGAGTCCGCTCGCAACTACTGGAATGGTCTGGATGCGCTGCGTAAGTCGGGTTTTCGTTTCCACCATATTTCGACGGATGAGGTATATGGCAGTCTGGGTGAGACCGGCTTCTTCACTGAAGAAACCGCCTACGAACCGAACTCGCCTTATTCCGCCAGCAAGGCATCCTCCGATCACCTGGTGCGTGCCTGGCATCACACTTACGGTTTTCCGGTGGTGACCACCAACTGTTCCAACAACTACGGTCCCTACCACTTTCCTGAAAAACTGATCCCGCTTGTGATCCTGAACGCGGTCAATGGGAAGCCGCTGCCCATTTACGGCAAGGGCGACAATATCCGCGACTGGCTGTATGTGGACGACCACGCGCGGGCTTTGCGTCTGGTGCTCGAGAAGGGCAAATTGGGCGAGACCTACAACATCGGCGGCTGGAACGAAAAGACCAATCTGGAAGTGGTGCAAGCCATCTGCAAAACCCTGGATGAACTGCACCCCCAAGGTGCGCCGCACAGCAAACTCATCACCTATGTCGCCGACCGCCCCGGTCACGACAAGCGTTATGCGATCGATGCCACCAAGATTTCGCAGGACCTGGGATGGAAACCCCGGGAGACTTTCGAGAGCGGGCTACGCAAGACCGTTGAATGGTATCTGCATAACGCCGATTGGGTCAGCGGCGTAACCAGCGGCGAATACCAGAAATGGGTACAGAAGAATTACGCAGACAGGAGTGCGGCATGAAAGGCATCATCCTCGCCGGAGGTTCCGGCACTAGGCTTTATCCGGTAACGCAAACGATTTCCAAACAGCTTCTGCCGGTCTATGACAAGCCGATGATCTATCATCCGCTCACGACGCTGATGCTCGCAGGCATACGCGATGTTCTGGTCATCTCGACGCCCCAGGATACCCCGCGTTTTGAGCAGTTGCTGGGTGACGGCTCGCAATGGGGCATGAGCATTTCTTACGCGGTGCAGCCATCTCCGGATGGCCTGGCCCAAGCTTTCATCATTGGCGAATCTTTCATCGGCAAGGATGCTTGTTCGCTGGTGCTGGGCGACAATATTTTTTATGGTCATGCCTTTGATACCTTGCTGACTCCGGCAGCCAGCAAGACCGAAGGCGGCACCGTGTTTGCCTACCACGTGCTCGACCCGGAACGTTACGGCGTTGTCGATTTCGATGCATCCGGCCGCGCGCTCAGTATCGAGGAAAAGCCCCTCAAACCCAAATCGAATTACGCCGTGACGGGGTTGTATTTCTACGATAACGATGTGGTACAGATCGCGAAATCCATCAAACCTTCTGCCCGCGGTGAGCTTGAGATCACCACCGTGAACCAGATCTACCTGGATCGCGGCAAGCTCGAAGTCCAAGTGATGGGGCGCGGTTATGCATGGCTGGACACCGGCACGCACGAATCGCTGCTGGAAGCCTCCATGTTCATCCAGACGCTGGAAAAGCGCCAGGGCCTGAAGATCGCATGCCCTGAAGAAATCGCCTATCGCAAGGGCTATATCGACGCTGTGCAACTGCAAAAGCTGATCGCTCCGTTGTCCAAAAATGGCTACGGGCAATATCTGCAACGCCTGCTGGTCGAAGAGAGGCGCTGATGCAAGTCGCCCCTACCGCTATTCCCGATCTGCTCATCATTGAACCCAAAGTATTCGGCGACGACCGGGGATTCTTCTACGAGAGTTTCAACCAGCGCCGGTTCACTGAATTGACTGGCGTAGCTGACGCCTTTGTTCAGGACAATCATTCAAAATCTGCCCGCAATGTATTGCGCGGTCTGCATTACCAGATACGTCAGCCGCAAGGCAAGCTGGTGCGCGTCATCGCGGGCGAGGTGCTGGATATCGCTGTCGATGTTCGCAAGAGTTCGGCCACCTTCGGAAAATGGGTCGGCGTGAACCTGTCTGCCGAAAACAAGAAAATGCTGTGGATACCGAAGGGATTCGCACACGGGTTTGTGGTACTGAGCGATTCCGCCGAATTCCTGTACAAAACCACCGATTATTGGGCGCCCGAGCATGAACGATGCATCGTCTGGAACGATGCCGATCTCGCCATCGACTGGCAGCTGGATGGCGCTACCCCGCTTCTTTCCGCCAAGGATCAGGCCGGCAAGCGCTTCCGCGACGCAGAGACTTTTGCATGAAAAAAATTCTGCTGACTGGCAAGAACGGACAGGTCGGTTGGGAATTGCAGCGTTATCTGGCTACTTTCGGTCAGGTCGTTGCCACGGATTCAAAGGAATTGGATCTGGCCGATCCGGATGCGATCCGGCACACGATTCGCAGCATTGCGCCCGACATTATCATCAACCCCGCTGCTTATACCGCTGTCGATAAAGCTGAAAGTGATTCCGTGCAGGCAATGGCGGTAAACGGCATTGCGCCCGGAATATTGGCCGAAGAGTCACTTCGTCTCGGTGCGTTACTGGTCCATTACTCCACCGACTATGTATTCGATGGAAGCAAGGCTGCGCCTTATACCGAGGACGATACGCCCAACCCGCAAAGTGTCTATGGGCGAACAAAATTGGCCGGAGAGCAGGCGATCGTCGCTTCAGGCTGCAAACACCTCATATTGCGTACCAGCTGGGTGTATGGAGTGCATGGCGGGAATTTTGTGAAGACGATATTGCGACTGGCGAAAGAGCGCAACGAGCTTCGTATCGTCGCCGATCAGTTCGGCGCACCGACCTGGGCAAGGAATCTCGCGCAAGCCACGGTTTTGGCACTGTCCTGCTGGGAGAGTAAAAATTGGGATGGTGATTTGAGCGGGCTTTATCATCTCACTGCGGCAGGACGCACCAATTGGCATCAATATGCGGAAGAGATCGTGCGTTTGGCTCGCAAATTTGACCCCGCACTCGCAGCGAAACTACTCGATATCCGGCCCATCGCTACTCAGGAATATCCCGTCCCCGCAAAGCGGCCAGCCAATTCGGTCCTGTCCAACGGCAAGATTCACGCTGCCTTCGGGATCGTATTGCCGGAATGGCGCGACAGCCTTGCGGAGTGTGTGCGGGAGATATATGAGCCGACTGACATGGCAGCCCTGCGGCAATAGTCAGTTGACTGATTCTAGTGCAACGCCTGGTTGACCTTGCTCAAATCTTCTTCGCTTAACTCGCCTACTGCTGCTTTCAGATTTAGCTGGCTGACCAGATAGTTGTATTCTGCCTGGTACAGATCGCGGCGCGTCGAGAAGAGTTGCTGCTGGGCATTCAGGACATCCAGATTGGTGCGTACGCCGACATCGTGTCCCAGTTTGCTTGCATCCAGCAGACTTTCGCTCGACTTCAACGCCTGCTGCAACGCCTGCACCTGTGCTATGCCGCTGACCACGCCCAAGTACGCCTGCCGGGTTTGCAGCTCGACAGTACGGCGGGTGTTTTCCAGATCCTGCCTGGCGCGTTCGCGGTTGGCCTCAGCCTCGCGCCACTTGGACTGGATTGCGCCGCCTTGGAAGAGTGGCATATTCATTTGCACGCCCACTGTGGTTGCAGTGGTATCGCTGCCGATGCCGTAGATACTGCCGTTTGCCGAGTTCTTTGAATAGTTCGCCACCAGATCTACCGTCGGCAGATGCCCGCCACGGTTGCGATCCACTTCCTTTTCGGCCATTTCTGCCGCCGCTTGCGCGCTGGCGATCTGGTAATTGTGTTGCTGGGCGCCCTCAACCCATTTATTCAGATCGGCCGGTTGCGGCTGTTCCATCTGGAACGATTTGCCCAAGGGCGCCAACTCCTGGGGAACCGCATTGATCAGCTGCTGCAAGGTGCGTCTCTTCACTTCCAGGTCGCTCTGAGCCGCGATCTCTTGCGCAACGATCAGGTCATAGCGCGCCTGTGCTTCATGGGTATCGGTGATGGTGGCCGTGCCGACCTCGAAATTCCGTTTGGCCTGCTCGAGCTGTTCAGAAATGGCGGTCTTTTGCGCTGCAGACAGCTGCACGGTGTCCTGCGCGATCAGCACGTCGAAATACGTCTGCGCCACACGCAGTATCAGGCTCTGTTCGGCAAGTTTGTATTGTGCCTCGGTCTGCATCACCTGCAACTCGGATTCGGAGTAAGACGCCCAGTTCTGTTCGCGAAACAGGGGCTGCACCAGCGTTACGCCGTAGCCGTGGTTGTTGAAGCGCTGATCACCGGAAGGGAATGGAAACAGTGCTGCCGAGGCGCCCGTATATTGGGTATTGACGTTGTTGTACGTGCTGTTCGCGTTGAGATTGACGCTGGGCAACAATTGCGAGCGGCCTTGCGTCAGTTTCTCCTGCCCGGCCTGTCTTGTCGCACGCGCCGACGCGAACACCGCATCCTGATTTTGCGCCTGATGATAGAAATCCAGCAGATCCGCTGCACCAGCCATTGGACTCACGGCCATGGCCAGCGCAACGCTTAATGCAATTTTCGAGAATTTCATCGCCCGTTCCAAATATTAGAATTTGCTAATATTACCTGCTGCGACTGCACAATTCAAGCTGGCATGAATACTCTCGACCATGCCGGGAAGCGATCAGAACGTGAAACGTTGCGGTTGCGGAGCGTTTGCCAACGGTGCTACGCTGGTTTCGAACAGGACGCTCGTCTCGAACACGCCCGGAGCTACACAGGTTATCAGCGTTGCATGCATCGCCGGTGCATCGCCCACTATTGCAAACAGTCGTCCGCCTGTATTCAGCATTTGGTAGAAAGATTCCGGCGGCAGCGGCACGGAACCCGTCAACACAATGGCATCATACTTCTCGTTGCCCCAGCCTCTGGAGGCATCCCCAACTTCCAGCGTCACGTTATCGTAATGATGTGCAGCCAAGGTGCGCGCCGCGCGGGCACTCAGTTCCTGGACCAGCTCCACGCTGGTGACATGCTGAGCCATGCGCGACATCAGTGCCGTCAGGTAACCGCTGCCCGTGCCTACTTCCAGCACGCGGTCGCTCGCTTTCAGTCTGAGCGCCTGCAATGCACGCGCTTCCACTCTGGGCATCCACATCTTCACGCCATGCCCGAGCGGGATTTCCACATCCATAAAGGCCAGCGGCTGCTTATCAACCGGCACAAAATGTTCGCGCTTGATTTTCTTGAGCAGGTCGAGCACGTTCGCATCCAACACGTCCCAGGGCCGTATTTGCTGTTCCACCATATTGAAGCGAGCGAGTTCCGTATTGTTCATTCCTGTCCCCTTGCTGCGTAGTTATATGTCACGACACAGTATAGCAAGCGTACCCCGCCCGCTCAACGCTTTATAGGCTTGCCTTTAGCTTGCGTTTCCAGTACCTTGCTGGCTCGCTAGGGGTCTTCATTTTGAAGTGAGAAACACCCTTTGAACCTGTACGGGTAATGCCGTCGTAGGGAAGCATCCGCCGATGCTTCCCAGTTAATCCGGAGCATCGCATGAACGCCAATCCCCAATTTCTAGCCGCCGCAGCCCACGTTGATGAGGCCGCCGTCAAGCCGTTACCCAATTCGCGCAAAATCTATGTCGAAGGCAGCAGACCCGATGTCCGCGTACCGATGCGCGAAATCACGCTGACCGACACCCACCTGAACAACGGCGTCGAGCATAACCCCCCCATCCATGTATATGACTGCTCCGGCCCCTACACCGACCCGTCGGTAAAGATCGATATCCGCTCAGGCCTGTCCGAGATGCGCGCAAAGTGGATCGAAGAGCGCAACGACACCGAAGCGCTGCCTTGCCTGACCTCCGAATACGGCCGCCAGCGCCTGAACGACCCGACCCTGGCCGACATGCGCTTCAACCTCCAACACACCCCGCGCAGGGCCAAGGCAGGCATGAACGTCACGCAGATGCACTATGCGCGCAAAGGCATCATCACGCCCGAGATGGAATTCATCGCGATCCGCGAGAACCAGAAGCGCGAAGGCCTTTCCGAGATGCTGCTGAAACAGCACCCCGGCGAGAACTTCGGTGCAGCGATGCCCAAGCAGATCACGCCCGAATTCGTGCGCAGCGAAGTTGCCGTCGGACGCGCCGTCATCACCGCCAACATCAACCACCCCGAGATCGAGCCGATGATCATCGGCCGCAATTTCCTGGTGAAGATCAACGCCAACATCGGCAATTCCGCGCTCGGTTCCAGCATCCAGGAAGAAGTCGAGAAGATGACCTGGGCCATCCGCTGGGGCGGCGACACGGTGATGGACCTCTCCACCGGCAAGAACATCCACGAGACGCGCGAATGGATCATCCGCAATTCGCCCGTGCCTATCGGCACCGTGCCCATCTACCAGGCGCTGGAAAAGGTGAACGGCAAGGCTGAGGACCTGACCTGGGAGATCTTCAAGGACACATTGATCGAACAGGCCGAGCAGGGCGTCGACTACTTCACCATCCACGCCGGCGTGCTGCTGCGCTACGTACCGATGACCGCGAAGCGCATGACCGGCATCGTCTCGCGCGGCGGCTCCATCATGGCCAAGTGGTGTCTCTCCCACCACAAGGAGAACTTCCTCTACACGCACTTCGAGGAAATCTGCGAAATCATGAAGGCCTACGATGTCACCTTCAGCCTGGGCGATGGTTTGCGTCCCGGCTCCATCTACGACGCCAACGACGAAGCGCAACTGGGCGAACTCAAGACGCTGGGCGAGCTGACGCAGATCGCGTGGAAACACGATGTGCAGGTGATGATCGAAGGCCCCGGCCATGTGCCCATGCACATGATCAAGGAGAACATGGAACTGCAACTGAAGTGGTGCCACGAAGCGCCGTTCTACACGCTAGGGCCCCTGACACAGGACATCGCCCCGGGCTACGACCACATCACCAGCGCCATCGGCGCGGCATTGATCGGCTGGTTCGGCACCGCCATGCTCTGCTACGTCACGCCCAAGGAACACCTCGGCCTGCCCAACAAGGCCGACGTGAAGGAAGGCATCATCACCTACAAGATCGCCGCCCACGCCGCCGACCTCGCCAAGGGCCACCCCGGCGCGCAGATCCGCGACAACGCCATGAGCAAGGCGCGCTTCGAGTTCCGCTGGGATGACCAGTTCAACCTCGGCCTCGATCCCGACCGCGCCCGCGAATTCCACGACGAGACCCTGCCCAAGGAATCCGCCAAGGTCGCCCACTTCTGCTCCATGTGCGGCCCGCAATTCTGCTCGATGAAGATCAGCCAGGACGTGCGCGACTTCGCTGCGAAGGAAGGCCTGGACGAACAGGCCGCGCTACAGAAAGGGATGGAAGTGAAGTCGGTGGAGTTTGTGAAGCAGGGGGCGGAGGTTTATCACAAGGCTTAAAAACCATGGTTACGGACTTGAGCTGGAGCAGAATCGAGGTCGAAGCAACTGTTGCGGATTATCTACACATGCTTGTACTCGAATACTCTGGCCAAGCCTATAACAAAGCAGCCCATCGCCGAACCCTGCAATCCAAACTGAACGGGCGAACAGAAGGCGCAATTGAACTTAAGCGCCAAAACATCAGCGCCGTTCTACACACCTTAGGGTTCCACTGGATTCCCGGCTATAAACCTCGCGGTCATTATCAAGCATTGCTGCAGGAAGTAGTCGAAGAACAATTGGAAAAAAATAAGTTGGTAGATGAAGCCGCGCAAAATGCTTCCTCCTCCCCCGCTGCGGTTCCATTGCTTGATGATTTCCGCAACGTTCTAGTCGAGCCACCTAAGCTTGTCACGGAAGCAAGAGAACCAAATCCGGCGGCGTATTATTCCTCCGCCCCTCAGAAGCGTGATTACTTAGAGCGCGAAGCCAGAAACATTTCTCTTGGCAAAGCAGGTGAAGAATTCGTTCTGAGCTTTGAACACTTCCGTCTGTATGAACTTGGGCAAAAGAAACTTGCGGACAAAGTCGATCACGTTTCAGTAAGCCAGGGTGATGGACTTGGCTATGACATCCTATCCTTCGACACTGATGGACGAGAACGATATATCGAAGTAAAAACTACTGCTTTCGCTAAAGAAACTCCTTTCTTCATAAGCCGAGGCGAAATTCAATTCGCTAAAGACCATGAGGAACATTTCCATCTTTATCGACTTTATGAATTTCGCAAATCTCCAAAGCTGTTCGATTTAGTTGGCTCTGTAGAAAAGCATTGCGCAGTTCACCCCATCAGTTTTGTTTGTGAGTTCTCGTAAATTGGACTGCCGCCCCCGCTGCGCCGCCTGCTGCATCGCGCCCTCCATCACTTCGCCCCTGCCCGGCATGCCGAATGGCAAGCCCGCCGGGGTGCCGTGCGTGCAGCTGGACGACCAGTTGCGCTGCAAGGTGTTCGGCCTGCCGCAGCGCCCAGCCTTCTGTGGCGGGCTGCTGCCTTCCGCCGAGATGTGCGGCACCTCACGCGAGGAGGCGATGTTGTGGTTATCGCGGCTGGAACATGCCACGCGGCCGGTATAATGGGTGCCGTAGCCGTCTGTTTGCTTCGACAAGCTGAGCGTGTGCTTTTGGGGCGAATGCCCCTTACAGCCACGGCCTACCCCTTGCGGGTGCAGCACGAACGGCCTTTTATAACCGCCTGCTTTGGATCACCAGCGCGTGCATATTTCCGACGACACCCTTGATATCACTGCCGATTCGCCTTGCGTCGGCCATTGCACCACGGTGCTGGGCGACGACGTCTGCCGCAGCTGCCTGCGCACCTTTGACGAGGTGACGTGCTGGCTGGAGATGAACGAGGAGGAGCGGCGCGCCGTCAACCGCCGCATCGCGTTGCTGCAGCGTAAACAATCCGTCTTGTGAGGCAGGTATAATCGCGCCCTTCGACAAGCTCAGGGCGAACGGCCTTGGTCATTTCTCTATTGGATTATCTTAATTAATGGACACCCTACTGCTGCTGAAAGCCGCCATCCTCGGCGTCGTTGAAGGCCTTACCGAATTCCTCCCCATCTCCAGCACCGGACACCTGATCTTGGCCGGCGACCTGCTGAACTTCAACGACGAAAAGGGCAAGGTGTTCGAGATCGTGATCCAGTTCGCCGCCATTCTCGCGGTATGCTGGGAATACCGCGCAAAGATCCTGACCGTGGTTGGCGGCTTGTCGAGCGAGCGCCCCGCGCAACGCTTTGCAACCAATCTCTTCATCGCCTTCCTGCCTGCGGCTGTATTGGGAGTGCTGTTCGCCACCAAGATCAAACAGTACTTGTTCGCGCCGGTGCCCGTGGCGCTGGCCTTCATCGTCGGGGGCGTGATCATCCTGTGGGCGGAGAAACGCGAGCACCGGATCGCGTTTGAGACGGTGGACGATATGACTTGGCAAGAAGCGCTGAAAGTGGGCTGCGCGCAGACGCTGGCGCTGATACCCGGCACGTCCCGTTCAGGCGCAACCATCATCGGCGGCTTGTTGTTCGGCTTGTCGCGCAAGGCGGCGACGGAATTTTCGTTTTTCCTCGCTATCCCTACCCTGTTCGGCGCAACGGTCTACGAGGTGGTCAAATACCGCCATCTGTTCCACACGAATGATATCGGCATGTTTATCGTGGGCAGCATCTTTTCATTCATCAGTGCCTTCCTGTGCGTGCGCTGGTTGCTGCGTTTTATCAGCAGGCACGATTTCACTGCATTCGCCTGGTATCGCATCGCCTTTGGCCTGATCGTGATTGCGACCCATTACAGCGGCATGGTGAACTGGTCGGCCACGTAAAAAAGCCCGCGATGCGGGCTTTTTAATGATGTGCGGGCCGGTTCTCCGATCAGCTCTGTTCCCATGGCAGGCCGGAAACGCGCCAGCCGTTCAATACATTGCGTTGATTGTTGGGGCTTTTGTCGCCCTCAAAACCTTCCAGGACGTTATAGCAATCGGTGTACCCGGCTTGGGTGGCTATCATGGCCGCACCATGTGAACGATGTCCGCTGCGGCATATGAACATGACCAATGATTCTTTGCTGACCTGCTGTTCCAGTGCCGCGAGGAAGTTCGGATTCAGTTTCATACCGGGATAAGTAGCCCATTCGATCTCTACCGCACCGGGAACGCGCCCAACCCAGTCGATCTCGGCGCGAGAGCGCACGTCGACCAGCTTTGCACCGGGAGCTGAACGCATCAGTTCATTCGTCTCTTTCGGCGTCAGAGCGCCCGCGTAAGGCAGGTTAAGGTCCTTTGCACGTTGTTGTGCGACATTCAGAATTTCGGTGATCTTTCCCATTTCGTTTACCCGTGTTTATCCTTTAACATGCAAATGCTATCCTGCACGGCACGGTTGCATACTATCCCAACAGCCATGAAAAATCACACAGCACCTCATTCCCACGACAAGTCCGCCGCTTTCGAGCCCGCCCATCCCGTTCGTTTTGCCGCCGCCCGCAAAAGCACCTGGATAAGTATCTTCATCAATCTGGGATTGACCATTATTCAAATGCTTGCCGGCTTCTTCGGCAAGTCGCAATCACTGATGGCCGATGGCCTGCATTCGCTGGCCGATCTGCTTTCCGATGTGCTGGTATTGTTTGCCAACCGGCACGGCAACAAACACGCCGATGCGGAGCACCCTTACGGACATGCGCGCATAGAAACCGCTGCTTCGTTGATCCTGGGCGCCAGTCTTGTGGCTCTGGGTATCGGCCTGCTCATTGCCGCGGGCATGCGCCTGCAACATCCCGAACAGGTTCAATCTGTGCATCCGGCGACATTGTGGGTGGCCATCGTCGCCCTGGCGGCAAAGGAAGGCATGTTCCGCTATATGCTCGCGATCGCTCAGCGGGTTCGTTCGCAGATGCTGGTAGCGAATGCATGGCATGCCCGTTCCGATGCGGCTTCTTCGCTGGTGGTCATCATTGGTATCGTCGGCAATCTGCTGGGCTATACCTTTCTTGATCTGGTTGCGGCCGCCGTCGTCGGTGTGATGATCGCTTATATGGGCATCCAGTTCGCACGGGATGCGCTGGCTGAGTTGATCGACACCGGCCTGGATGAAGTCGAAGTCCGTGCGATCCGCAATACTCTGAAGGCAGTGCCTGGGGTAATGGGACTGCATGACTTGCGCACTCGCAAGATGGCTGACAATGCCCTGGTCGATGCCCACATCATCGTCGAACCCAAAATCAGCGTGTCTGAAGGACATTACATCGCAGAGGCCGCGCGCGCCGCTGTATTGAAGAGTCACCAAGTCATGGATGTGATGGTACATATCGACTCGGAGGACGACGTACAAGCCAAACCCAATGCCCATTTGCCGCAGCGACATCTGTTACTCGCGCACTTAAGCAGCCGTTTGGGAGAAACCTTGCCGCCATCTACACGTATCGTGCTGCATTACCTGGGCGGCAAAGTAGAGGCCGAACTGTTATTCGACTCGAAGCTCGATCTCGATGCCTTGCGCGATAAATGTCGCACCATCACCGCAAACGACCCCTACTTTCGCAGCATCCTCCTCTTTCAATCCGGCGCACCATTCTAGTGCGCGCGGCTCTCAAGCGCCCCATTGAAGGGCGTGAGTTGCATTCCCATCTATCGGGCAAATATGGCACAATGTGCCTCTTGCGGCATTTTGCTTATGGCACGGTTTCTGCTCATTTCAATTCCGTCGTACCAACCATTTTGTATCACTATAGAGCTTCGTCTTAATTTTCTTGGGAGATTCGAGTATGTCTAAAACAGCCGCCGACGTTCTGACACTAATTAAAGAACAGGGCATCAAATTCGTCGATCTACGCTTCACCGACACACGCGGTAAAGAACAGCACGTGGGCGTGCCGGTTTCACACTTCGGTGCCGACAAATTTGAAGAAGGTCATGCCTTCGATGGTTCTTCCATCGCCGGTTGGAAAGGCATTCAGGCCTCCGACATGCTGCTGCTGCCGGATCCCGATTCCGTATATGTCGATCCTTTCTTCGACGAACCCACCATCGTTTTGTCCTGCGACGTGATCGAGCCGTCAGATGGCAAGGGCTATGACCGCGATCCGCGTTCTATCGCAAAGCGCGCCGAGGCTTATCTGAAGTCCTCCGGTATCGGTGACACCGCTTATTTCGGCCCGGAACCCGAATTCTTCATTTTCGATTCCGTGCAATGGAAGATCGACATGTCCGGCTGTTCCGTCAAGATCAACTCGGAAGAAGCAGCCTGGTCGAGCGGCCACGAATTCGACGGTGGCAACACCGGTCACCGCCCATCTGTAAAGGGTGGTTATTTCCCCGTTCCTCCGGTTGACAGCCTGAACGACATCCGCGCCGCAATGTGTCTGGCGCTGGAAGAGATCGGTATCCCTGTTGAAGTTCACCACCACGAAGTGGCTACGGCCGGCCAGTGCGAACTGGGCACCAAGTTCAATACGCTGACCAAGCGCGCCGACTGGACTCAGACTTTGAAATATGTGGTGCAGAACGTTGCCCACCAATATGGCAAGACCGCGACCTTCATGCCCAAGCCCATCGTTGGCGACAACGGCTCCGGCATGCACGTGCACCAATCCATCTGGAAGGGTGGCAAGAACCTGTTCGCGGGCAACGGTTATGCCGGCCTGTCCGAGACAGCGCTGTATTACATCGGCGGTATCATCAAGCACGCCAAGGCTCTGAACGCGATCACCAACCCAGGCACCAATTCCTACAAGCGCCTGGTTCCTCACTACGAAGCTCCGGTGAAACTGGCTTATTCCGCCAAGAACCGTTCCGCTTCGATCCGCATCCCGCACGTTGCCAGCGACAAGGCACGCCGCATCGAGACGCGCTTCCCGGATCCCTCCGCCAATCCGTACCTGGCTTTCGCGGCATTGCTGATGGCCGGTCTGGATGGTATCCAGAACAAGATCCACCCCGGCGATCCGGCTGACAAAAATCTGTACGACTTGCCACCCGAAGAAGATGCAAAGATCCCGACTGTTTGCGCTTCTCTGGATGAAGCCTTGGACAACCTGAACAAGGATCGTGAGTTCCTGACACGTGGCGGCGTATTCTCGAACGACTTCATCGATGCCTACATCGACCTGAAGATGGATGAAGTCAACCGTATCCGCATGACGACTCACCCCGTCGAATTCGACATGTACTATAGTCTCTAAAGCGATGTAATTGTTGTAAAGAACGGGGCCATCATGGCCCCGTTTCTTTTTATGGCAGTCTTCTCAGCGCACGCACCTTAACCTATACTGCGCCCATCGTAACTCGGGTACAACCATGAAACTACGTCATCTGTTCGTTTTGTGTTGCTCGGCGACATTTGCTATTGGCGCCCATGCAGATATTTACAAGCGCGTGGATGAAGACGGTCATGTCACTTATTCCAGCGTTCCCATCAAGGGTGCGAAGAAACTCCACCTTGAACCACTGCCCACCATGGCCCCGCCGGCGAAGCCGCGCAACAATGAAGGTTCCTCGGATTTCCGCGTGAATTCTGAAACCCAGAATCGTCGCGACAGCACCCGCCGCAAGATACTGGAAGACGAATTGGCGACCGAGGAAAAGGCACTTGAGGATGCACGTGCCAAACAGAAGGAAGGTCAGAGTTTTCCCGAAATGTTCAAAGATGCAAACGGGCAGCCGAACCCGGATGTCGCCAAATTTCAAGAGAAAGCAAATAACTTGCAGGAAGATGTAAGCTCGCACGAGAAAAATATCGAAGCGCTTAAAACCGAGCTTTCCCACCTCAAATAGCAAGCTGCATGGCATGTTTTCTGCTTAGTAGACAGTCATGTCAACCGCTAATCTCCCCTCGCTAGAACACCTCTCCACTGCAGTCATCCTGCTGGACGACCAGTCGCGTATCGCCTATATCAACCCCGCAGCCGAACACCTGTTCGGACTGAGCAACACCAACTTGATCGGTCATCCGCTGCAATATGCTTTTACGCTTACCGAACAACTGTTCGGAACTATCCAGTACGCGCTTGCTACCCACGCCAGCCACATCGAGCATGAGCTGACGCTCGGCACACATGCCACCGGGAACAAGCTGCACCTGAGCTGTACCGCCACCCCGCTTCAGCTCAGCCCGTACGCATTGTTGCTGGAATTCCATACCATCGACCGGCCTCTGAAATTGGCGCGCGAAGAACAGATGCTGGACCAGACCCAGGCCAACCGCCTGTTGTTGCGCAATCTTGCGCACGAGATCAAAAACCCGCTGGGAGGGATACGCGGCGCGGCGCAATTGCTGGAGCAGGAACTGGAAAAGCCGGCCTTGCGCGAATACACCCAGGTGGTCATTCAGGAAGCCGATCGTTTGCGTTCCCTGATGGAAAAGTTGCTCACTCCGCAACACGCGCCCCATTTCAGTGCACTAAATATCCACGAGGTGCTGGAGCGCGTGCGCAGTGTGGTTCTGGCCGAATTGCCCGAAGGGCTTCTCATCCAGCGCGATTACGACCTGAGCCTGCCGGAACTGCATGGCGACAAGGAACAACTCATCCAGGTTGTGCTCAACATCGTGCGCAACGCGGCACAGGCCATGCACGGCAAAGGGCAGATCCTGTTGCGCACACGCATCACCCGCCAGGTCACCCTGATGAAGAAACTGCATCGCCTCGCTGTGATGGTGCAGATCATCGACAACGGCCCCGGCATCCCCGCCCATTTGCGCGACAAGATATTCTACCCGCTGGTATCCGGCCGGGCAGACGGCCACGGGCTCGGGCTTACCCTGGCTCAGGATTTCGTCAGCCAGCATCAGGGCAGCATTGAATTTGAAAGCGAACCCGGACGTACCTGCTTCACAGTGATACTGCCGCTCACACATTTAGGGAAACAAACATGACCAAACCTGTCTGGATCATCGACGACGACCGCTCAATCCGCTGGGTGCTGGAAAAAGCACTTGCTCGCGAAGAGATCGAATACAAGAGTTTTGCATCCGCCGACGAGGCGCTGGAAGAGCTTCCCGGCAACCTGCCGCAAATGGTGATCAGCGATATCCGCATGCCCGGCAGTTCGGGACTGGAGTTGTTGCAGAGACTGCGCAACGATCATCCCAACCTGCCCGTTATCATCATGACGGCCTACTCCGATCTGGAAAGTGCTGTGTCGGCTTTTCAGGGCGGCGCGTTCGAATATCTGCCAAAACCATTCGATGTGAATCACGCGGTCGAGCTGATACGGCGCGCATTGGAACAAAGCCTGCGCAAGAACACCCAGTCGGATGATGCGCAGGCCGCCCCGGACATCCTCGGCCATGCACCCGCCATGCAGGAAGTGTTTCGCGCCATCGGGCGCTTAGCCCAGTCCAACGCCACCGTGCTCATCAACGGCGAATCGGGCACCGGCAAGGAACTGGTCGCACAGGCCTTGCACCGCCACAGCCCGCGCGCGGACAAACCTTTCGTCGCGATCAATACCGCTGCCATTCCCAAGGACCTGCTGGAATCCGAACTGTTCGGCCATGAGCGCGGCGCGTTCACCGGTGCGACTACCACGCGGCACGGCCGTTTCGAACAGGCCGAAGGTGGCACGCTGTTCCTCGACGAGATCGGCGACATGCCGGCCGAGCTGCAAACCCGCTTGCTGCGCGTGCTGTCGGACGGGAATTTCTATCGCGTCGGCGGTCACCAGCCGATCAAGGCCAACGTGCGCATCATCGCGGCCACGCACCAGAACCTGGACGAGCGCGTGAAGCAGGGTCTGTTTCGCGAGGACTTGTTCCATCGCCTGAATGTCATCCGCCTGCGCCTGCCCCCTCTGCGCGAACGGCGCGAGGATATTCCCTTGCTGGCGAAATATTTCCTGCAGAAGAGTGCGAAGGAACTGGGTGTCGAACAAAAGACCCTGAGCGAGGCAGCGCTGAGCTACCTCGCCGCGCAGGACATCCCGGGCAACGTGCGCCAGCTGGAGAACCTGTGCCACTGGCTCACCGTCATGACACCCACCCGTATGGTGGAAATCGCCGACCTTCCCGCGGAATGGCGCGACACGCACGCCAGCACCGTTCTCAATCAGGACTGGCGCACTGCGCTTGCACAGCAGGTCGCGCTGGCCCTGCAGCGCAACGAACCAAACATCCTCGATACCCTCACCAAGCAATTCGAAAGCACGCTCATCACCCAGGCTTTGCAACATACCGGTGGACGCCGTATCGACGCTTCGACCTTGCTCGGCATGGGGCGCAATACGTTGACGCGCAAGATTCAGGAATTGGGACTGGACAGCGCAAACGAATAGAACTGCGGCTCGGCTGTTATTGCCACACTCCGACTATCGGTTGGACGTGGGCGCTTTCATTCAGGCTGGGCAAGCCGTACATCTCTGAGAGCGTGCGCAGGACGTTGTAATGGTTGATGCGCTGGGCGCTGCTGCCGCGCCTGACCATGGGACCGATCATGATGGTTACGATATGGTTGTTGGCAGTGCCGTCGTCCTCGTCCCACGTCAGTATCAGCAGGCTGTTGTGCGCCAGTGCCCATTGCAGATAAGGCTCGATATGCTGCTTCAGCCAGTCGTCGCCCTGGGCGATGCTGCCGTCGTGCATGTCGTTGCGCTGGTCCGGTATCACCAGCGAAACCGTAGCGAGGTTCTCGAAATGTTGGGGGAGCGCGCTGTATGGCTGATTCAGATGCTTCAACTCCTTCCAGTTGGCCGGCGGATTGTGTTTCCGCATGTATGCACCGTATATGCAACCTTCGTAACCGGCTTCCGGCATCGACTCCGCATAACTGGCAAAGCTGGAACCTTTTGCCTGCAACGCAGCGGCCAGATTGTCGCCGCCGAGTTCAAGCGGGCAGACATCGCTGGCAATACCGCGGGTCGATCCGGTGAACAATGCAAGATAATTGGGCTGACTCGGGTGCGTCACACCGTAGGACTGCGTGAACAACATCCCGCGCTGGGCCAGCGCGTTGATATAGGGCGCTTCCCGGTTGCCGATGATCTGCGTAAACGATTTGTTTTCTTCGATCACGATGACGATGTGGTCCGGGCGCGGCAGTTCGCCGGCTATCACAGGCTGCACAGACAGCAGCATCGTCAGCAGCCAGTAATTTTTCACGCTACTTCCGCCACCACAGGCGTGTGGTCGGACGGGCGCTCCAGTTTTCGCGGTGCCTTGTCGATATGACATGACTTGCACTGCAGGCCGGAGCTGACAAGGATATGATCGATACGCAGCCCCATGTTGCGCCGGAATGCCATCATGCGGTAGTCCCACCATGAGTAGCTTTTGTCCTCCTGCTCGAACATCCGGAAAGTATCCACAAGGCCCAACTGCAACATGCCCTGGAATGCCGCGCGTTCCGGTTCGCTGACCAGCACGTTGCCTTGCCATGCGACCGGATCATGCACATCGCGGTCTTCCGGCGCGATGTTGTAGTCGCCCAGCAAGGCGAGTTTTGGATACCTCGCCAGCTCGTCCTTCAACCAGGCGGTCAGCGCACCCAGCCATTTGAGCTTGTATTGGTATTTATCGGAGCCCACCTCCTGCCCGTTGGGGATGTACACGCACACCACGCGTATACCGCCGACGGTCGCGGCAATGACGCGTTTCTGCTCATCCTCGAAATCGGGAATGCCATATTGCACGTCGCTGACCGGTTCGCGGCTCAGGATCGCCACGCCGTTATAGGTCTTCTGGCCGCTGAACACACTGCGATAGCCTGCCGCCAGCAACTCGGCTTGCGGGAAATCCGCATCCTGTTGCTTGGTCTCCTGCAAGCACACTACGTCGACCGGATTCGCCGCCAGCCATTCCAGCAGATGCGGCAAACGCACTTTGAGCGAGTTGACGTTCCAGGTCGCCAGTTTCATTGCGCAGGTTGAACTGCCGACGCGGCGGGACGAGGGCGGTAGGTTGGAACGCTCTTGGGATAGCCTGCAAAATCCAGTTCATTGCCCCATTGATCGGCAAGAAAGCCTTTAAGCCAGGTCTTGCCTATGGTCGCTGAGGGCAGCAGGCTGCCTCCGGATGCGAGGCGGAACGCGTCGATGTCTTCCTTCTTCACCAGGCTCTTTTCCGTGAACGGGATGCCGCGCTTGTTCAGCAGATCGCGCGCTTCAGCGCAGGGTGAACCGCAATCAGGAAAGGAATAGAGCGTGACGGGGAAATTCTGCATCGCGACCCTCGTCTCATAAGGCAGGCTTTCATCCGGCACCGGCTCACTGCCCAGCTTCAGCTTTTCCACGTCCTCCGAGCCCATTAACGGGCTGTCGCTGTAATGCACTTTCCCGTCCTTGTCGATCGAGCGATAAAGCTCAGCCGCCTGGGCGTTCGCCAGCATCGCCAGACAGATCAATAGAAATGCGCCTCTCATCATCTCCTCCTTGACTTAAGTACTTGCCAGGCCATTATGCCGCAACAGCGCGTCGATCCTGGGCTCGCGTCCACGGAATGCAATGAATGAGTCCATCGCATCGCGACTGCCGCCTACCGCCAGTATCTGTTCGCGGAAATGACTGCCTGTCGCCGCATCCAGTACACCATTCTCTTCAAACAGACTGTATGCATCTGCCGACAACACTTCCGCCCACTTGTAACTGTAGTAGCCCGCCGCATAACCACCGGAAAAAATATGTGCAAAGCTATTCTGGAAGCGGTTGAATGGGGGCGGTATGAGTACGGCGACCTCCTTCCGTATCTCATCCAGTAACTGCTGCACAGTCTGCTTCCCATTCGCATCGTAGTCGCTATGCATGCGCAGGTCGAACAGCGAGAACTCTATCTGGCGCAACATCTGCAATCCGCTCTGGAAATTCTTCGCAGCGATCATCTTGTCGAACAAGTCCCTCGGCAATTTTTCTTTCGTTTCGCCGTGCCGGGTCATGCCTTGCAGCACATCCCATTCCCAGCAGAAATTCTCCATGAACTGGCTGGGCAATTCGACCGCATCCCATTCCACACCGTTGATGCCGGATACGCCCAGTTCTTCCACCTGCGTCAGCAGATGGTGCAGGCCGTGACCAAACTCATGGAACAGGGTGATGACCTCGTCATGGGTGAACAGCGCAGGCTTGCCCCCGAGCGGCGAAGCAAAGTTGCAATTGAGATAGGCCACCGGAGTCTGGATGCCCTTGGCAGTGCGCCGCCTTGTGATGGCATCGTCCATCCATGCGCCGCCGCGTTTGCTGGCACGCGCATACAGGTCGAGATAGAACTGGCCGACCAGTTTGCCCAGGCTGTCGCGGATATCGAAGAAACGCACGGTCTCGTGCCATGTCGGTGCCGTAGAAGGTTTGATGTCGAGTCCGAACAAGGTCTCTACCAAGCCGAACAACCCGGATAGCACGGCGTCCTCGGGGAAGTACTGCTTCACTTCCTGTTCTGAAAACGCATAACGCTGCTGGCGCAACTTCTCGCTCGCGTAACCGATGTCCCAAGCCTGCAATTCTTTCAGCCCCAGCTGGACAGCGGCGAATTCACGCAATTCTTTCAGGTCGTTTTCCGCAAACGGCTTCGCGCGTTGCGCCAATTCGAGCAGGAATTCGGCTACCTGAGCCGGCGTATCGGCCATCTTGCTTGCCAGTGAAAACTCCGCGTAGTTGTCGAAACCCAGCATCTGCGCCAACTCCGTGCGCAGTTTCAATATCTGCGACATCAGCGGCGTGTTGTCCCAGAGCGTGGTTGTTGCCGATTCATCGGCTTTACAACCACGGCCTACCTCTTGCGGGTGGCCTAAATTGCTTCCCTCCGACAATTGCTCACTGGCGCGCGTGGTATATGCACGGTACAAACGTTCACGCAAAGCACGGTTGTCGGCATACTGCATCACCGGACCGTAGGAAGGAGCTTTCAGCGTGAACAACCAGCCGCTCTTGCCGGCCTCTTGTGCGGCTTCGGCAGCCACCTGGCATTCGTCCGCCGGTATGCCCGAGATCTCTTTCTCGTCAGCGATCACACAGGTGTAGGCATTGGTCGCATCCAGCAGGTTGTCGGAGAATTTCGACGTCAGCTCGGAAAGCTCTTCCTGTATCGCCATGAAGCGTGCCTTCTTCTCTTCCGGCAACTCCGCTCCGCCCAGTCGGAAATCACGCAGTTCGTTCTCGATGACTTTCCGCTGCTCCGCATTCAATGCCGCGTAAGCAGCGCCGTTGCGGATGGCTTTGTATTTTTGATAGAGGGCGAGATTCTGCGACAGCTCGGCATAATACTGGGTGACCTTGGGCAGGTTTGCGTTGTAAACCTCGCGCAATTCAGGACCGTTCATCACCATGTTGAGATGCCCGACCTGCCCCCAGGCGCGGGACAAATGCTCGTTGGCATCCTCGAACGGCTGTATGAAATTCTCCCAGGTTGGCTGCGCACTATCAGTCAGCAATTTTGCCGTCAGCGCGCGGTTGCGCGCCAACAGTTCATCGACGGCGGGAGTGACATGTTCGGGTTTGATCTCCGCAAAACGCGGCAGACCGGTGATATCAAGCAATGGATTCATTAATGACGACCTAGATTGAATATGCAAGGTGACCTTCGACGATGCTGTGTCTCACGCGGCCTTGCATGGTGTAACCGTTGAACGGTGTGTTCTTGCCCTGGCTCTTCAGTGCAGAGGGTTCTACCTTCCACGCGGCCGCAGGATCGAATATGCACACGTCTGCATGCGCCCCTACCGAAAGATGTCCCACTTTTACGCCGAGCAATTGTGCCGGATTGGTGGTGACACGCGCCAGCGCATCGGACAGTGATACCTTGTCTTCTTCTGCCCACTTCAGTACCAGCGGCAGCAACAACTCCATGCCGGTTGCCCCCGCCTCTGCCTCGGCGAAGGGTAATAGTTTGGCATCTTCATCCACCGGCGAGTGGTTTGAGCAAATAGCGTCTATCGTTCCGTCGAGCAGGCCTTGGCGCAAAGCTGCCTTGTCGCGCAGGCTGCGCAGTGGCGGCATCAGATGGCAGTTGGAGTCGAAGAATCCGATATCCATTTCCGTCAGGTGCACGTGGTTCATGGATACATCGCATGTCACAGCCAGCCCCTGACTCTTGGCAACCCGGACCATCTCCACTCCCTCGGCACTGGAGATGCGGCAGACATGCAACTTGACGCCTGTTTCCCGCGCCAATTGCAGCATGGTTGAGAGCGCAATGGTTTCCGCAACCACCGGGATCGCCGGCAAGCCAAAACGCGTTGCCACTTCACCGTCGTGCGCCACGCCGTCTTTGGCGAGGAAGGCATCCTGCGGACGCAGCCACACGCGGTATCCGAAGGTCGCCGCGTATTGCATGGCACGCATCAGCACGCGCGTATCGGTGAGCAGCGCGTCGGCCTGACTGAAAGCCTTGCATCCGGCTTCCGTCAGCTCGATCATCTCGGTCAGTTCTTCGCCTTTCAAACCGTAGGTCAGCGCGCCGACCGGAAACACGCGCGCCTGATTGAGAGAACGGGCGCGATGCTTCAGCATCTCCACCAGTCCAGGCTCATCCAGCGGCGGATCGGTGTCGGGCGGGCAGGCCAGCGAGGTAACCCCTCCCGCCATCGCCGCATCCATCTCCGACTCGAGCGTAGCTTTGTATTCATAACCCGGTTCCCGCAGACGCGCGGCGACATCCACGAGTCCGGGAATCACGATCAATCCGCCGGCATCGATCACCTGCCCTGCGACAAATCCTTGTGGTGCCTTGCCGATCCCCGCGACATGTTTGTCGGCAATGAATACATCCAGCTGCGCATCGATGCCGTTCCTGGGGTCGATCAGACGACCGTTCTTGATATGAATGTTCATTTGGCCCCCGCCAGAGTACTCATGACTGCCATGCGCACCGCGATCCCGAACGTGACTTGCGGCAGGATGACGGACTGCGTGCCGTCCGCCACGCTGGAGTCGATCTCCACGCCGCGATTCATGGGCCCCGGGTGCATCACGATGGCATCGCTCCTGGCCTCTGCCAGTCGTTCCTGGGTCAGTCCGTAATATTTGAAATATTCCTGAGCGGAGGGCAGCAACGCTCCCTGCATGCGCTCGTTCTGCAGGCGCAGCATCATCACCACATCGACGTCTTTCAGTCCTTGCTTCATGTCGTGATAGACCTGCACGCCGAGCTTTTCGACATGGGTGGGCAGCAGCGTCTTTGGCGCTACCACGCGCACTTCTGGCACGCCCAGGGTGGTCAGCGCATGGATCTGAGACCGCGCCACGCGCGAGTGCAATACGTCTCCGACGATGGCGACACGCAGGTTGTGGAATTCTTTTTTGTAGTGGCGGATGGTAAACATGTCGAGCAACGCTTGCGTGGGGTGCGCGTGACGCCCGTCGCCGGCATTGATGACATGGATCTCCGGCGCGACATGCTGGGCGATGAGATGTACCGCCCCGCTGGATGAATGCCTCACCACGAACATGTCGGCATGCATCGCGCACAGGTTATCCACCGTATCCAGCAGGGTCTCCCCCTTGCTGGTACTGGACGAACCTATGTTGAGATTCACGACATCGGCGGACAAACGCTTGGCCGCGATCTCGAAGGTGGTACGCGTTCGTGTGCTGTTCTCGAAGAAAATGTTGAATACCGACTTGCCGTGCAACAACGGGACTTTTTTGATCTCGCGGCCTTCGGCGACATTCACGAATTCAGTCGCCCGGTCCAGAAGGTGGCGGAGAATGCTCGCCGGCAGGCCGTCGGTGGTCAGCAGGTGCTGCAGCTCGCCGTTCTTGTTTAACTGAGGGTTTTTCATGCGTAGATTCCTGCGCCGGGTTCTTCGAAATATGCCTGCAGTATCTGTTGCGCGGCATACTGGTCGATGAGGGGTTTCTGTTTTCTGCCGTGTATTCCCGCTTCATCCAGCACTGAGCTCGCGGCAGCGGAAGTATAACGCTCATCAACCAATAAAGTAGGCAAATTGAAGCGTCCTTTCAGACGGTTGGCGAAGCGGCGGCACAATGCGGTCATTTCGTGCGGCGTTCCGTCGTCGTTGCACGGCAGGCCGACCACCAGCGCCGCCGGTTGCCATTCCTCCAGGAGCGCGGCAATGGCGGCGAAGCGCACATCGTTTTTCTCGTCATTGATAGTGGTGAGCGGTTGAGCTGTGTGCGAAACGGTATTCCCCACCGCGATACCGATGCGTTTTGTGCCAAAATCGAATGCCAGTAGCGTGCCGGATAAGATCGAGGCTGCGGAAGGGTCGCTGCGGAGCAGCGGGGAACCCACCGGCGTACCCCTTGCGGGTGATTGTGGATTGTGGATTGGGGAGCTGGCAGCAGTACTATGTGTTGGTGTTATTGCTGGTTTCTCAATTTCCTGCGCCTTGCTCAATCCTGAATCCTCAATCCTGATTCCTGCCTTATCAGGCATGTCCGGCCTCATCGGAAAGGGATGCGAAATCGATACCGAGCAGCGCCATCGCCGCCGGCAGTCTTTCTTCGGCAGGCAATTCGAACAGGATATGCTCGGACGCGAGGACGCTGAGCCAGGCATTGTCCGCAAGCTCCTGTTCCAGCTGGCCTTCGGACCACCCGGCGTAACCCAATGTCACCAATAGACGCTGCGGACCCTGTCCTTCGCCAACCGCCTGAAGAATGTCCCTGGAGGTTGTCAGGCCGATCTTGTCGTTGACTTGCAGGGTCGATTGCCACGGCCCGCCCGTATCGTGCAGAACGAACCCGCGGTCGGTCTGCACCGGCCCGCCAAAGTGCACCAGTACGTCTTCCAGCTCGACCGGTTTGAGCGGCATATTGATCTGGGCAAACAGTTCGCTCAAGGTCAGGCTGATCGGGCGGTTCACCACGATCCCCATCGCGCCCTGCTCGTTGTGCTCGCACACATAGGTAAGGGACTTGGCAAAAAAGGGGTCTGTCATCGCCGGCATGGCGATCAGAAAATGATTTGTGAGATTCAACCCGGACATGGGTGCATTGTAATCTGCCTGCGCCCTAATCTCAATTTGGCTTCGGTCCGGCAGCAACGAAGCGGGCGATGTTTTCCAGCAATTCTTCTTCCTGATAGGGTTTGCCCATATATTCGTTCACGCCCAGCTCCATTGCATAGCGATGGTGCTTGTCGGCAGTGCGCGAGGTGATCATGATGATCGGCAAGTCCTGGGTACGGACATCCTGGCGCAAGCGCTTGGTCAGCTCGAATCCGTCCATACGCGGCATCTCCACATCCAGAAGCATCACATCCGGCAATACATCGGTGAGTTGTTCCAGCGCATCGACGCCATCTTTGGCGGTAATGACCTGGTAACCCGAACGCGCCAGCAAGCGGCTTGTGATCTTGCGCACTGTGAGCGAATCGTCCACGACCATGATTGTCGGCAAACTGTGCACTGCCGGCTTGGCCGCTTTGGCGATCTTGCGCGTCACGACGATACGCTGGGTGAAAGCAATCGGGTTGAGGATAAGGATGACCGTGCCGCTACCGGACACCGTTGCTCCCGCTATCCCGGGCAAACGGGCCAATTGCGGACCAATGTTCTTTACCACCGCTTCCTGGTTGCCGAGCAGTTCGTCGACATGGACTGCGATGCGGCTTTCGCCGGAACGCAGCAGCAGAACCGGATTGTGCGGCTGATTTAAGATCTCCGCCTCGTCGTCACCCAACAGGCGCGCCAGGAAGTACAGCGGATAGCGGGCACCCTGCCAATCTATGTATTGTTGTTTATATGACGCTTCCAGCGCGGCCGGTTTGAGCTGCTGCACGTTCTCGACCATGTTCGAAGGCAAGGCGTAAATGGACTGCCCGACACGCACCATCAAGGTTTGAGTCACCGCCAGCGTCAGCGGCAAGTGGATGGTAAATCGAACGCCATGCCCGGGGACGGATGCTACATCGACACGTCCGCCCAGCGCGGTGATCTCGCTGCGCACCACATCCAGCCCCACTCCGCGACCGGAGATTTCGGTCACTTCCTGTGCGGTTGAAAGCCCCGGCGTGAATATCAGTTGCATCGCCTGTTCGTCGCTGATTTCCTCGTTTTCCTGCAACACGCCCGTCTCTACCGCTTTTTGGCGCACGCGCGCGATATCCAATCCAGCGCCATCATCGCTGAACTCGAACACGACTTCGTTGCTTTCCTGGCGCAGGGAGAGGCGAATCTCGCCTATCGGCTCCTTGTTTGCTTTTACACGCTGCTCCGATGTTTCCAGGCCGTGCGCAACGGCATTGCGCAGCAAATGTTCAAACGGGGCAGTCATCTTTTCAAGCACACTGCGATCCAGCTCGACCTCTGTGCCGGATAGTTCGAGGTTGGCGCGCTTGCCCAGCTCTTTGCCGGTCTGGCGCACAATGCGATAGAGACGTTCGCTGATGCTGGCAAAAGGCACCATGCGAATCGCCATCAAGCCTTGTTGCAGGTCGCGGTTAAGGTGAGCCTGCGCACTGAGTGCGGCCTCGGTCTCTGCAAGGTTCTTCAGCAGCGACTGTTGTACGGTCTGAACGTCGTGCACGCTTTCATTCATGAAGCGCGTGACTTCCTGGAATCGGGTAAAACGGTCGAACTCGAGCGGATCGAATTTCTCCGCGCTTTCGCCGCTGACCGATATGCGCGCCTGCATCTGTCCTTCGGCATGGATCTCGATCTCGCGCAGTTGTTTGCGCAGCCGGTTCACACTGTCGGTCAGGTCCAGCACGCTGCTCTTGAATTCGCGCAATTCCAGCTCGGCACGCGAACGCGCCACGCTGATTTCACCCGCTTCATTCACCAGCCTGTCAACCGTGTCGGATCGTACGCGCAGCAGGGCCGCCTGCATCGCGCGCTCGGCGCCGACCTCCAATGCCTGGGCCGGGACGATCTGCGTGACTTCGAATTGTTGCTGCGCGGCCTTCTCGGCAGATGGCTGTGGAGCGCCCGTGTCTACTGCCGCTTGCGGGATTTGCAGTTGCTCGATGGCACTACCGATACGATCCAGATAGTTATCCAGTTCACCCCATAGGTCTGCGTCATAGCCGCCCTCGGCCATGGTTCTTTCCACGCGATCTTCCACACGGTGAGTCAGTTCACCCAGGCGCATCGCACCTGCCATGCGGGCGCTGCCTTTGAGTGTATGCAAATTGCGCTGCAGATTGCGGCCCAACTGCGCATCGCTCGGATGTTCGCGCCAGGCGCGCAACGTGGATCCGATCTGAGGATACAGTTCGTGTGCCTCTTCGAGGAAGATGGGCAACAATTGCTCATCCACCTCGTCGTGTACGCCGCGTTCGATGTGTGCGGACCGTTGCCCGGATGGTTGTTCAACTTCCGTGGTTGCCGCAGGCCTTTCATTTTCTGCTTCCGGAACCGGCACGATCTCCGGCTTGATTTCCGGTTGCAATTCAAAGTCCAACCCGGTCTCGGCTACACTTTCAGGAACAACGGTCTCCGCTTCGGGTTCCGACACTTCCCGTGCCCGCAATTCCTCCGGTGCCTTCGCTGGAGCTTCCGCGGTGAACGCAAAGCCCGCCATGGACTCAGGTATTGCTGCAGTTTCGGAGATATTTCCAACCGGCGCGGACAAGAGTTGAATTTCCGGTACCTGAACGGCCGACAGTTCCCCCGCGACCGCTTCGTTCTCGGCAACTTCCCGATTGGCCTGAAGTTGGGCAATCAGCTCCAGCTCTGGCATGGGTTCCTGGCGGTGTTCTCGCACCATGACACACATTTCGTCCAGTTTCTGCACCACCTGGTCGATGAGCATCATCTGCTGCTCGTTCACGATGTTCGGTTTGTCGATGCGTTCTTCGAGCCACTGTTCCAGCGCGTACGCAAGTTCGGCGACCTGCGCAAAACCCATGGTGCGGTTCACGCCTGCCAATGTATGGGCGGCGCGCATGAACTCGTACGTGACGATATGCGATTCAGTCTCATGCAGTATCGCAAGTTGCTCATACAGCGCATGCACATGACCGGCTGCTTCTTCAGTTGCGATGTTGAACAACGCGAGAGACAGGCTGATCGATCCGACCTCGACAGGACCTTCGCTTTTACTTTCGATCGCGGGATTCTCGATCGCTTCGATTTGTTCTTCGGCTGCCGGCAGTTCAAGCCTGGACTGGGGTACAGGCTTGCCGTTTTCAATGCAGTCGGCCACCGTGAGCAAATACGAGGTGTCGATGATGGCGCTGGTGCTGCCGCTGCTCAGCATGTCCACCCAGTGCTGGAACAGGACCTCGGCATCGCCGATCATGTCGAGCAACGCAGGGGTGGCCGGTTTGTTTTCCTGCAGCCATTTGTTCATCGCGCGCTCTACCGCCCAGGCGACTTCGCCCAGTTCGGTGAGCCCGACCATGCGGCCGCTGCCCTTGAGCGTATGGAACCCGCGGCGCATGGTCACCAGCGGCTCACGGCTGTCCAAGTGCAGGCGGCTGATCTCAAGATTGCTGCGCAAGGTCTCCATGACTTCGCGCGCTTCTTCCAGGAAAACCTCAAGCAACTCTTCGTCCTCGCCGCCCGTCCGGATCGAGACGCCGGTCGGCACGGCTTCTTCCTGCTTCACTGCCGCTTCCTCTTGTCCCGCCGCCGTGCGCATCTCCGCCATATCGTGCAAGACGCCGCTCAACGCCGAGGGGTCCGGCTTGTGGCCTAGCACCAGGCTGTGCACATATTCTTCCAATGTGCTGACAGCGGCGGCTACGTTGCGCATCTCCGAAGCCGATGGCGTCCCGCCCTGCACGTAGTTCTCGGTCATTTGGCGCAACAGGCCTATCAACTGCACCGCATCGTCCAGCGAGAGAATATGCAGCCCCCCCCGCACCTGACTCAGCATCCGCCCGATCTGCGACAACTCGGTCCGTTTTGCCGCATTATTGAAAAAAGCGTTCAGATTCTGTTCGATGTTTTGCAGATTTCCCTGCATCTCGACTGCCAGCGGCACCATGACTTCCTGCTGTTCCATCTGGCAGTAAAGCGAGATCAGGCTGGACAGCTTGTTCGCGTCCTCCGGCATGCGCATCATGCCGCCCTGCAGGCGCGAACTCAGGATACGCGCCTGTTCCTGGAAACCGCTGCCCAGATGCTGGTAATGCTCTATCCCGCTGCCCAGCAGCAACAGGGCCATCGCCATATCCATGGAAATGCGTTGCGCACGCTCCGGCACATCGGCTTGCAGCGCGGCGGCGTGGATCTGTTTGCTCAGAAACTGCAGGGTATTGCGGTCAAGCTGCTCGGACAATCCGTGCACCTTTTCCATGTCTGAAGCGAATTTCTGGCACGCACCTCCGGCTTCGGCGATACATTCTTCCCAGGATGCCTCGGCCACGTTAAGTTCGGCGCGCATATTATCGAGCAAGGCGGCCGTCTCGCTCGGCGGCATGGGCTGGTCTTCAGGCAGGTAGACATCCAGTGCATAGGTATTTTTGATCTGTTCGACCGTATCGCTAACGGAATGGCTGCGCGCAATGAGATACAGTGCTTCGCTGATCGAAACCTCTTCGTCGAAAGCGGTGCCGTCGATCAGCGCCTTCATTTTAAGGTCGATGCGGCTGAGCGATTTTTTGACGTTCAACTCCGGCGGGATGCCGTCATGGAGAAGGCAATCCAGCAGGCCGAACGCTACCCACCAATAGGCCCGCTGCTGATTCTGCGGCACGCAGACGATAACGCTACGCACTGACGACATCATCGCTTGCAAAGCTTCCGCTGTGCCGTCATGGCGCAGCCATTTCAGCAGCGCCTGTTGATACTGCATGCGGGCAGACTTGATGTGCGCCGGTGCATCGCTCGCCTGGGGTTGCAGCAGCAGGGCCTCAGGCAGCTCTACCTGCAAAGAAGGGAAAAACAGGTCCACCTCGAAGGCCATTTCCTGTCCGCGCGCCTGAAGCAGTTCCTGATACTCGTGGAACAGGCGCAAGGCGGCATTGCTCGCACCGTCCGCGAGGGCATCCAGATAATGAGTCAACCCAAACAACGCGCGGCGGATAGTTTCGCGGCGCGAGGCGTTGACATCCTCCGTCTGTTCGAGCTCCAGCAGAAGTTTTTCCAGCTCTGCACAGAATACCGACAGTCCTGTCAGCGTCAGCATGCGCAATACACCGCCGGTGCGGTGAAGCTCTTCCCGCGCATTCTTCAACGCCTGCCGGTTGGTTCCTGCAGACGAGAAATAGCTCTCCAGATCTCGGCTGATGTTCGCCAGCGAGCTGTCCAGCCCGGGCTTGACTGACAACAGCGGCAAGGGATTGAATTGCTCCTGCACGTTCGACCTTTACAGCTTGAAACCGGATACGGAGCTGTTCAATTCTGTCGCCATGCTTTCTATCTGTGCAACCGAGGCGTTCGTGCGCTGCGTACTGTGCGACGTCTGTTCGGTGATCTTCAGGATGTCGTTCATGAAGCCCGCCACTTCGCGCGCCATATCCGTCTGTACTTGCGTGGAAACCGAGATACTGTTCACCAGGTCGGCCAGTTCGTGCGTGGATTTCTCGATCTCGCGCAGCGCCTGACCCGCAGCACTGGACAACTGGGCTCCTTCGACCACACCCTGAGTGCTCTTTTCCATCGCCGTCACGGCATCCTGCGTGTCGCCCTGAATGGTCTTTACCAGCATACCGATCTGCTTGGTCGCCTCGCCCGAACGTTCCGCGAGACGCTGCACTTCTTCCGCCACCACCGCAAAACCCCGTCCCGCTTCGCCGGCCGATGCTGCCTGGATCGCCGCGTTCAGCGCCAGCACGTTGGTTTGTTCGGTAATGTCCGAGATCAGGTCCACGATCTCACCGATCTCCTGCGAACTCTCGCCGAGGCGCTTGATGCGCTTGGATGTGTCCTGGATCTGCTCGCGGATGCTGTCCATACTGGATACCGAATTCTGCACCGCACGGGCGCCCTGTTCGGTCACTTCCAGCGTCCGCCGTGCCACTTCGGATGACTGGGCCGCACTGCTGTCGACCTCCTGAATCGATTTCGTCATGAGTTCGACCGCGCCGCCCGCATCGCGGATCTCTGCCGCCTGTTTCATCGTCGCGTTCAGGAGCTCCTTGGTAACCGCACCGGCTTCGCCGGTGGCTCGTTCCACTTGCTTCGAAGCCGTCGTCACGCGCAAGACCAGTTTTCGCAACTCGTCGGTCGTGTAGTTGACCGAATCCGCGATCGCGCCGGTGATGTCTTCCGACACCGTCGCGCGAATTGTCAGGTCGCCGTCGGCCAGGTCCGACAATTCGTTCATCAGGCGCAGAATGGCCTGCTGGTTATTGCGGTTGGTTTGCCCGGCTTCGCGTTCGCGGCGCTTCGATTCGTCCAGATATATCTTGGATAGCATCAACAACAACAGGAGAACCATGCCGCCGGAGAAAAACACTGCAAAGCTGGACAGGCGCCCGGCCGTTGAGCCTTCATAACTGTTCACCAGATTTTGCGTCGCAGTCAGCAATTGATCGCCTTCTTCCTGGACACGTCGACCCGCCAGACGTGAGGTCAGCACATCGCCCGCGTTGGCGGCAATGAAACCCACCACCGATTGGTAGCCTTCAAAGTCATCCTTCAGCAGCAACACGGTCGCGTCGCTCTGCGGCATCTCGCTGATCAGTGCTTGTGCTTCACTCATCTTTGCGTCCAGCCCCGGCAAATCTTCCGTCGAGGCCGAAGTCAGCACCATCTGCACCGCGCTGGTTATCTGCTCCACCAGCAGGTTCAGACGGTCGGCTTTCTGTTTATAAGCGGGCGCGGCCCTGTCGGCAACCTGATTGGCCAGATTGATCATGTCGCGCTGCCCTGCGGCACCGCGTTGCAACGTCACCAGCAGCGGACGTCCTTTTTCCAGCTCGTCCATCAAGCCGCTCATACGCTTCCAGTGAGCCAGCAGATCATTCAGCGGGTCACGCGCAGCACCTTCGGTAGGGGGGAATTTTTCGCTGCCCTTGTCCAGCGTTTCGAGGATGGAGGAGAACTCTGTGCGGGTATCTCCCAATTCTTCGAACGCAGCCGAGTCGCCCGAGAAACTGGCCGCCGCATCTTTCGCCAGACGTTGCGACAACATCAGCAATTTGGAAGATCTCGCTACATAGTGCGAGCTGTAGGATGTGTCGCGCGTATCGATATAGGTAAACGCAGCCGCGATGAACAGAAAAAGCAGCAGCAAAGCACCCAGTACGCGCAACTGTTTGTCGAAAGACTGTTTGCTGAACCACGGAATTTGTATCGTCTTGACATCTTTCGCCTTGAGTTCGCTCTTATTGGCGAAACTCGGCGATTTTTTATTCGTCCATTTGAACGGTAACTTAAATGCCATATCTATCTCCTTCTGGGCGTAATTTACGCCCCGATCTGTAAAAATTCCGGTTGTTGCAGCAACTTTGCCATTTCCAGTTTGTGCCACACTTGTCCGCTGCCGTCCTTCAGGCGAACCTCACCGTCATCCTCGCTACGCTCCCAGTCCGTTGCATTGCGAAGACCCAGCACGCGCGACACCAGCAATCCGGCGTTGAAGGAAAACTTCTGGCCCGCCAGCAACACGCGACTTTGCCCTTCGTGCGGAATCACCGCCCCGCCTGTATAAACGCCGAAATCGACGATACTGTAAAGATTGCCCCGCACGTTGGCGACGCCGCAATACCACGGCTTGGTCAACGGCACTTGTGTCAGTGGCGGCGGAGGCAGAACTTCGTTGATATCCGACATATCGACCAGCCAGAAATCTTCGCCCACCTGCACCCCCAGGGTAGATACACCTTTTCTTCCGCCTGCTACTTGGGCTTGCAGACGGTCCAGCACATTCTGTTGGAACTCGCGCAGATTGAAACGCTTCGACATAGCGGCCCGGTACCTAGCCCAAAGCCGCGATTTTACTGAGCAACTCTTCCGCACCGATCGGTTTGGTGATGTAGTCTTTCGCTCCCTGGCGCATGCCCCATATCTTGTCGGTCTCCTGTCCCTTGGTGGTGCAAATGATGACAGGTATGTGCTTGGTCGCCGGGTCTTGCGTGATCGCGCGGGTCGCCTGGAAACCGTTCAGTCCCGGCATGACCACATCCATCAGTATCAGGTCGGGCAATTCGGTCCTGGAATTCTCCACGGCCTTTTCACCGCTCTCGGCATACACCACCGAATAACCTTTCTTGCCGAGGATATCCCCCAGCACGTGGCGCTCCGTTGCGGAATCATCCACGACCATCACCTTGTTAATTGCCATATTCCATTCCCCCGCTATGTTTGGTTGTATGCATAGTCACTGCTTCAATTAGGCTCTTTTTACTGAACGGCTTGGTCAGATACTGATCGGCACCGACCAGTTTGCCGCGCGCGCGGTCAAACAGGCTGTCCTTGCTGGTCAGCATGACTACCGGCGTATTTTTGAATTCGAGATGGTTCTTGATGAGCGCGCAAGTCTGGTAACCGTCCAGACGGGGCATCATGACATCGACGAAGATGATGTCGGGCTTGTTGTCGACCACTTTGGAAAGTCCGTCGAAGCCGTCTTCCGCAAGAAAGACCTTGCAGCCGGCCTGCGACAGAAATATCTCGCCGCTACGGCGTATGGTGTTGCTGTCGTCAATGAGCACCACACGGATACCAGCCAGACCTTCAGCCACGTCGTCACCTTTTCCCTGATTGATCTACGTCCCTTTTACCGCGGACTCCCCGTACCCCAGATGCTACCGCATTTGTCCTCGTGCGTTCAATGTTTCCGCGCCTCTTGGTGCATCAGCGTTTCCGCGACACGGGATCGAGTGACTTCACTCAGCCTGCCTCCACTTTATAGAACAACCCATGCTGGCAATCTGTTCCCGCGGCCCCTGCCCGGTTTTCGCCACTTGCAGCATGGCGTTGAACAGGTCGCGTGGGGCGTCCGGCAAGGCCTCCTTGCGCGACGCATCCAGACGGCCGCGGTATTGCAGTTCGAGATTGGCATTGAACCCGAAGAAATCCGGCGTACACACGGCACCGTAATCCTTCGCGATCTGCTGCGTCTCGTCCCACACGTAAGGGAACGGATAGTCGTACTGCCGCGCCACCAGCTTCATATTGTCGAACGAGTCCTCGGCATAGTCGGCCGGATCGTTGGACATGATGGCGATGCTGTTAATACCGTGCTGCTTGAGTTCGAGCGTGTCGCGGATGATGCGGTCACGGATCGACTTGACGTAAGGGCAGTGGTTGCAGATGAACATCACCAGCAAGCCGTTCTTGCCGCGTGCGCTTTCCAGCGTATGGCGTTTGCCGTCCACGCCCGGAAGGACGAACGGGCGGGCTTTCCAGCCGAAATCACACAGCGGGGGTTGCAGACTGACCATGGTTTTTCCTCTCTAAAGGCCTGCGTTATTGTTCTGGGCATTATATTATCATGCCCGTCCCGACGCCCTTATCGACCATGTCTGCGCCAAGATTCTACTGCCCGCCGCCGCTCCCCCTGGGCACTAACTGCGAGTTGCCGCCCGAAGCCGCCCACCATGCCAGCCGAGTCTTGCGGCTGCGCGCGGGTGACGCGGTGCAGATCTTCGACGGGTTGGGCAATGCGCTCGACGCCGCCATCGACTCTATCCAGGGCAAGCATGTCGTACTCGACAACCTGCAGGCCGCCCCCGCGCGGGCGGAATCGGGGCTGCAGATCGTGCTGGCGCAGGCCATGTGCACGAGCGAGAAAATGGACTGGGTAGTACAAAAGGCGACCGAGCTTGGCGCAGCCGAGATCGCGCCGGTGCAGACGCAACGCAGTGTGGCAAAGCTTACCGGTCCCCGTGCCGAGAAGCGCGCGGAACACTGGCGCAATGTCGCGGTCTCCGCCTGTGAACAATGTGGCCGCAACACCCTGCCGCAACTGCACCAGCCACAGGAACTGGGTACATGGCTGAACGAGATGCGCCACGCACCCGGAAGTAAATTCATCCTGTTACCCGGGGGTGCAGGCAATCTGCAATCCCAGCCCAAACCGCAAAGCCGCGTGACTCTGCTCATCGGACCGGAAGGCGGCTTCACGGCAGATGAAACCAATGTTGCGCAACAAGCCGGCTTCGTCCCCGTCCTGCTCGGACCGCGCGTATTGCGCACCGAGACCGCGGCCATCGCCGGTATCGCAGTGTTGCAAACGCTGTGGGGCGATTTCAACTAACCGAAAGGAAGCTGCCATGCCTTATGTCAATATACGTATCGCGGGGATTCTCAGCCGCGAACAAAAAGCCAGAATCGCCGAAGAGATCACCGATACCCTGGAACGCATCGCGCACAAGCCCAAGTCTTACACTTACATCGCGTTCGATGAGCTACCGGACGAGAACTGGGCGATCGCCGGCAAGCTCCTGGACGAGGAGTGACGGTGTACGAGGCCGTTCCTGCGCCTGCGGCGTTGCCCTCCGTGCCGCAACCGTTACCCGCATGGATTTGAAATATAATCCCCCTGCTTAAATTTTGTGCTTCTTCACCGACTTTAAGGAGTTAACCGATCTCTATGTCCACCGCCCCCGCCAGTTCTCCCCCCGATTTCGTCGCATGGTTCCGTTCTGTTGCGCCTTATGTCAATGCGTTTCGAGGCAAGACGTTTGTCATCGCGTTCGGCGGTGAAGTGGTGGCGGATGGCAAGTTCGTCGAATTGACCCATGATTTCAATCTGCTGGCAGCGCTGGGCATACGGCTGGTGCTGGTGCATGGCGCTAGGCCTCAGATCGAGCAGAGGCTGGCTCAGAACAACATCGAAGGCAGTTATCACCACGGCATCCGTCTCACCGATGCCGAGACCATGCAGTGCGTGAAGGAGGCGGTTGGCCGTGTCCGCGTGGAGATCGAGGCGCTGCTGTCGCTGGGTCTGGCAAACTCACCCATGGCCAACGCCGACATCCGCGTTGCCGGCGGCAACTTCATCACGGCCCAGCCCATCGGCGTGATCAACGGCGTGGACCTGATGCACACCGGCTGCGTGCGCAAAGTTGACGTCGCGGCGCTGAAGGACCGCATGGAATTCGGCGAGGTCGTATTGCTTTCGCCTCTGGGCTATTCGCCCACGGGAGAGGTCTTCAACCTGACGCTGGAAGACGTCGCCACCGCCACCGCCATCGCCCTCGACGCGGACAAGCTGATCTTCCTGACCGACACCGACGGCGTGCACGACAAGGAGGGCTCGCTGCTGAAAGAGCTGACCATCGCCGAAGCCACCAAAATCCTGTCGGGAAAACGCAGGCTTCCGGACGACGTCGGCCTGTTCCTGCCCTGTGCCGTGCGTGCCTGCGAAGCGGGGGTGGCAAGGACGCATCTCGTCAGCCGCCACACGGATGGTGCGCTGCTGCAGGAGTTGTTCAGCGACGAAGGCATAGGCACGATGGTGGTGGAAAGCACGCTGAACACCCTGCGCGATGCGACCATCAAGGACGTCGGCGGCATTCTGCAGTTGTTGCAGCCACTGGAAGCGGAAGGCATTCTGGTGAGACGGTCGCGCGAATTGCTGGAGCGCGAGATCAGTCGTTTCGTGGTGCTGGAACACGGCCATCGCATCATCGGTTGCGCGGCACTTTATCCTTTTGCAGACGAAAAGGCGGGTGAGCTCGCCTGCCTTGCGGTGCAGCCTGCCGCCCGCGATCACGGCTACGGTGACGTCCTGCTCAAGCATATCGCCGCACGGGCAAAATCGATGCGGTTGCAGAAGCTGTTCGTGCTGACCACACGCACGGCGCACTGGTTCGTCGAGCGGGGCTTCAAGGAAGTCGATGTTGAGCAGCTCCCGGCACAGAAAAAGACCCTCTACAACTACCAGCGGCGCTCCAAGGTTTTCGTGCTTGCCTTGCGGTAAGAGGTGTTTCGGAAGAACTCCCCGCTCAGGTGTCCGGACCGGCGTCCACCGCAGGCCGGATGCTTTCAAGGTTCATTGGCGCTGGATTTAGGCGCGCATTCACGGTAATGTCACACTCCTCAAGCATAATCTCGGAGTGAACCCCATCATGGCAAGAACAGTACAGTGTGTAAAACTCGGGCGCGAAGCGGAAGGACTGGATCGCCCTCCCTATCCCGGCGCACTCGGCCAGCGCATCTTTGAAAGCGTGTCCAAGGAAGCCTGGCAAGGCTGGATCAAGTTCCAAACCATGCTGGTGAATGAAAATCGCCTCAACCTCGCCGATGCCAAGGCGCGTAAATACCTTGCCGAGCAAATGGAGAATTATTTCTTCGGTGCCGGTACCCAGATGCCTACAGGATACGTTCCGCCGAAAAACTGAATCACCGCAGACTCGCAGGACGCTGACATCCCCGCTCATGGCAAAAACCTTTCCGCCGCAAAACTTCCTGAACCGCGAACTCGGCTTGCTCGAATTCAACCGTCGCGTCCTGGCGCAGGCGGAAGACGCATCGGTTCCCCTGCTGGAGCGGCTGAAATACCTTTGCATCGTCAGCAGCAATCTGGATGAGTTCTTCGAGATCCGCGTTGCCGGCTTGAGGGAACAGGCCAAGCTGGGCGGCCTCGCGGCCGGGCCGGACGGTCTGGAGGCCACGCAGATCCTCAAGCGCCTGTACGCGCCTACGCACCAGCTCATCGCCCGGCAATACCAGTTGTTCAATGAAGAACTCGTTCCTGCCCTGGCGCAACAGGGCATCAAGTTCCTGCGCCGCACGCACTGGAATGAAGCGCAAAAGGCCTGGGTCAAGGATTTCTTCCTGCGTGAGGTGATGCCGGTATTGACGCCCATCGGTCTCGACCCGGCTCATCCTTTCCCGCGCGTCCTCAACAAGAGCCTGAACTTTACCGTCGAGCTGCAGGGCAAGGACGCTTTCGGGCGCAACTCGGCCAGGGCCATCGTGCAGGCACCGCGCGTGTTGCCGCGCGCCATCCTGATCCCGCCCGAGGTCTCGGGATGTCCTTACGGCTTCGTGTTCCTATCTTCCATCTTGCATGCACATGTCGGTGAACTGTTTGCCGGCATGGAAGTGCTGGGCTGTTACCAGTTCCGCGTAACGCGCAACAGCGACCTGTTCGTGGACGAGGAAGAAGTGAAGAACCTGCGCATCAGCCTGCAGGGCGAATTGCCGCAGCGCCACTTCGGCGATGCGGTACGCCTGGAAGTCGCCGACAATTGTCCGCCTGCCATGTCGGAATTCCTGCTGCAGCAGTTCGAACTGAAGCCGGAAGATCTCTTCAGGGTCAAAGGCCCGGTGAATCTGGTGCGCCTGATGCGCATCCCGGACCAGGTCGCGCGCGACGATCTCAAGTTCCCCCCCTTTGCTCCCGGCATGCCCGCCTTGCTGCAAAAGAAAGGCGCGGACATGTTCAAGGTGCTGCGCAAAAACGATGTGCTGCTGCACCACCCCTACCAATCCTTCAAACCGGTGATCGATTTCATCCAGCAAGCTGCCGTAGATCCCGGCGTGGTCGCCATCAAACAGACGGTATACCGCACCGGGGTCGACTCGGAGCTGATGGAAGCACTCATCACTGCCGCCCGTAACGGCAAGGAAGTCACCGTGGTAGTGGAACTGCTGGCGCGTTTCGATGAAGAAGCCAATATCAATTGGGCCAGCCGACTGGAAGAGGTCGGCGCACATGTGGTGTACGGCGTGGTGGGACACAAGACGCACGCCAAGATGCTGATGGTCGTGCGGCGCGAGGACAACAAATTGCGCCGTTATGTGCATCTGGGTACCGGCAACTATCATCCGCGTACCGCGAAACTTTACACCGACTTTGGCTTGTTCACGAGCAACGAAGAGATGTGTGCAGACGTGAACCAGGTTTTCATGCAGCTCACCGGCCTCGGCAAGGCGAGCAAGCTGCGCCATTTGTGGCAATCTCCGTTCACCCTGCATACGAATGTGCTGGCAGCCATCCGCAACGAAACCAAGCTCGCCAAAGAAGGCAGGCGCGGACATGTCATTGCCAAGATGAACTCGTTGCTGGAGCCTGAGATCATCACCGCGCTGTACGAGGCATCGCAAGCGGGGGTCAAGATCGAACTGATCGTGCGCGGGGTCTGCGCCCTGCGCCCCGGCGTCGCAGGCCTGTCCGAGAACATTCGCGTGCTCTCCATCATCGGACGTTTCCTCGAGCACACCCGCATTTTCTACTTCCGCAACGATCTGGCGCACGATGTCTATCTGGCCAGCGCGGACTGGATGGACCGCAACTTCTTCCGCCGCATCGAGGTCTGTTTTCCCGTGCTCGATGAAAAGCTGAAGAAGCGTGTATTGGACGAAGGTTTAAAGAGCTATCTGAAGGATAATTGCCAAGCCTGGGAAATGGACTGCAATGGCTTCTGGCATCGCAAATTGCCGACGCGCGGCGCCACAAACTGCGCGCAAGCCGCCTTGCTTCAGGAGCTGGCACAGCCGTTTGCGGCGGCAGATACAGATTAGTCCTTCTTTGGGCGTCCGGTTTTGATCTTCTCAAGACTGGTGATCGCGCGCTTCAATTGGGCAGCGTTCAATTTGGAGAAAGCCTGCAGGCTGGCGCGCAACAGTTCGCTTTTCTTTACATGCAGTCCGGCCTTGAGCGCTTTTTGCTTGAGCGCTGCAATCAAGTCGTAATCTGTTTGCGGCATTGTAAAACTGTCGCGCACGACCTTGACCTTGGCGTCCGCCTTCTTTTTCTGTTTTTTTTCCGGCTTGGCTACCGCCGCCTTCGCCGAAACAGGCTTGCGTACAACAGGGGATTTTCTGACAGCTGGTTTGCGCGGGGCAGTATTGCTCATGTCGAACTCCTTGGTTTGAGTGTAGCCTGAACAGTATATACGGTATATTCTGGCGGCCGATAGTGTAATAAACGGGGAAATCGATGGAGCTCATACTTTGGCGACATGCCGAAGCAGTCGAAGGGCAACCTGATCTTGGCCGCGCGCTCACTGAAAAAGGGAGGCGGCAAGCAGAACACATGGCGAATTTCCTTTCGGGGCGCTTGCCGCAGGATACCCGCATCCTGGTCAGTCCCGCGTTGCGCGCGCAACAAACTGCCGGCGCACTCACACCGCATTTCATCACTGCCCCCAACATCGGGGTACACGCCACCCCGCAGACTGCCATTGCTGCCGCCGGCTGGCCGATGGCAGGCGGCGCAGTCCTGCTGGTCGGTCACCAACCGTGGATGGGCGAACTAGCCTCGTTCCTGATGACGGGACATGCGGATTTCTGGAGTATCAAAAAGGGTGCTATCTGGTGGTTCAGCCGACGCGAACGCGAGGGGGATTTCCAGACTGTGCTGCGTCTCGTCATCGCGCCGGATCAGCTGTAATTGAGCAAGGGGAATTCATGTTTGAATCTGCCGAACTCGGACACAAGATAGACAAGGCAACCTACGACAAGGAAGTGCCGCAGCTGCGCGAGGCACTGCTGGATGCCCAATTCGATCTGGCGGAAAAAGCGGGATTCCCGGTCATCATCCTGGTGGGCGGCGTCGACGGCGCGGGGCGCGGGGAAACCGTGAACCTGCTCAACGAATGGATGGACCCGCGTTTCATCCAGACCCACGGCATGGGCGATCCCTCCGACGAGGAAATGGAACGTCCCATGATGTGGCGCTTCTGGCGCGCACTCCCGCCCAAGGGCAAGATCGGCTTGTTCCTGGGATCCTGGTATACCTGGCCGATCCTGAATCGCGTGATGGGTTTGACCAAACCCGCCGAGCTCGACCAGAGTCTCGAGCGCGCGAAGCGCCTTGAGAAGATGTTGACGGACGAGGGGGCGCTGATCATCAAATTCTGGCTGCATTTGTCCAAGGAAATGCAGGAAAAACGCCTCAAGATGCTGGAGGGCAATCCCAAGACCCGTTGGCGCGTGAACAAGCGCGATTGGGAACATTACAAACGCTACGACAAATTCCTGACCGTCAACGAAAGCGTCATCCGGCACACCAGCACGGCTGAGGCGCCGTGGATCATCATCGAAGGATCGGACGCGCGCTTTCGCAGCCTGACCGTTGGGAAAGTCGTGCTCGAAGCCTTGCGCAAACGCCTGACTGAAACGGACAAAAAAAAGGAGCCGAATGTTCGCGCTGCGCCGTTGCTACCCTCGATCGACAAATTGAACATTCTGGAGACGCTCGATCTCACGCAAAAGCTGGAAAAGAAAAAGTTCGATAAGGAACTGGAAAAATATCAGGGCAAACTGGCCCAGCTGACTCTCGATCCGCGGTTCAAGGACATCACCGTGGTGGCGGTCTTCGAGGGCAACGACGCGGCGGGCAAAGGCGGCGCCATCCGCCGTATCACCAGTGCGGTCGATGCACGCCAGTACCAGGTCGTTCCAATCGCCGCACCGACCGAAGAGGAACGCGCACAGCCTTATCTGTGGCGTTTCTGGCGTCACATACCGCGCAAGGGACGGATCACGATCTTTGACCGTTCCTGGTATGGACGCGTGCTGGTCGAACGTGTGGAGAGATATTGCTCGGAATTCGACTGGATGCGCGCGTACCACGAGATCAACGATTTCGAGGCGCAACTTGCACGCCACCAGACCGTCGTCGTCAAATTCTGGCTGACCATCAGCAAGGAAGAACAACTGCGCCGCTTCAAGGAACGCGAAAAGATCGGCTTCAAGCGCTTCAAGATCACCGACGAGGATTGGCGCAACCGCGACAAGTGGGACGCTTACGAGCAGGCCATCGGCGACATGGTGGACCGTACCAGCACCGAAGCCGCGCCCTGGACGCTGGTCGAAGCCAACGACAAGAACTTCGCCCGCATCAAGGTCCTGAAGACGCTATGCCAGCGCATCGAAGCGGCGATGAAGAAAAAATAATTGCCGCCGCGGTCAGTTGCAATGCTCACCCTTTTTGGGGTCGAACAAACGCGAGAATTCAGTAGGGTGCCCCGTCAGCACTTTTACACAATCTCCCATCTTGTAATGCTTGTAGCTCATCACCTCGACGCGCTCGCCCGTACCCAGCGGCTGCACCGTGTATCGATTCGCGCCATAGGCGACTTGCGGCGGCTCGTCGCGCCTGTCGCGCCCCCCGCCCAACCCGGTACCCGCGCCCACCATCAGCCCGCCGAACCCGCCTCCTCCCGTACCCATGCCGATACCGAAGCCGATTCCTACGCTGCTGTCGCTCGACCGCGGTACTGTCTTTGCCGCCTCCTTGCGTTCTGCATCGGTGAATTCACGTACATCCACAACCGTAGCCAGTTTGACATAGCGCGTATCTTCTTCCAGCTTGGGCGTGCTCTGGCAGAGCCACCAGCAGCGGCATCAATCCCATGATCAAAGATTTTTTTATCATCTTCACTCTCTATCCGGTCAAGTTTCACGGGCAACGAATCTGCCACCGATGAGACTCTGAATAACTGCAGTGTATTCGTCCGGCCCGCAAGTATCAGACCTGCTGCACCAGCACATAGGGTCTCACCACCACCGCCCAAACGTCGGCATCGGCCTCGAACCAGGCCAGTGCCTGCGCATCGGAAACGCGGGCGACCTGCCCGGCTTCCAGCCACTGCGCAACTTGCGCTTTGTTGTCTTCCGAGATCTGGAACGCCACCTCGACCAGGTCCAGGTCGTCGCTTACCGCCAGTGCGGCACCGCTGGCAAAGAATCGTTGCAGTTCCTTCCACGCAATGCGCGCGGTTTCCAGATTCACGCTGGCGCGTTTGAAGTCTTGTTGGTTTAATGCGGTCATTTCTAAAACTTTCCAGTTACGATTTCGGTCCCTGCAGGTAATTATTCTTTAGTTTTATGTAATTTTCGGCGGAGTAGCGCAGGTAAGCGATCTCCTCGTTTGTCAGGGCGCGCACTGCCTTGGCAGGGCGGCCCATGTAGAGCATCCCGCTCTCCAACGTCTTACCGGGCGACACCAGGCTGCCCGCACCGATCATCACGCGATCCGGGATCACGGCATCGTCCATGACGATGGAGCCCATACCGATCAGACATTCGTTGCCGATGCGGCAACCGTGCAGGATGACCGAATGACCGACCGTCACATAGTCGCCGATGATCAGCGGCGAGCCCTCCGGCTTGTCCGAAGTCTTGTGCGTCACATGGCACATCGTCAGATCCTGCACATTAGTTCCGCGCCCGAGCACGATACGATTCATGTCACCGCGCAACACGGTGTTGCACCAGATGGAGCTGTCGTCGCCGAGTTTCACATCCCCGATGACCTGGCAGGAAGCATGGAGAAATATTCGTTCGCCGAGAACGGGCGATATGTCGAGGTAAGAAGATAAGGGCACGATATTGTAAGCAGCAGGTTTTGAAGTAAAAGACCGGAACCCTACTCCCCCCGAGCTCTTCGGACGGTTATCGATTCTCCAGCCATACCCCAGTTATCGGTATCAACCTCGTCAATGACTACGACGGTCGTTTTTGGATTCTTTCCGAGCACATCAACCAGAAGTTGTGTGACTCCCTGAATGAGGCGGGCTTTCTGCTCCGGGGTTGCACCCTCTTTTGTGATTTTGATATTTACGTAAGGCATATTTACCCTCTACCTCTAATAGACTATTGAACCGCTATACGACGTCAAGCTGCTAACTTCCACTTCATCTTCTCCCCCGCCCTCAGCGGCACGAGCCGATGCTCGCCAAAACCAACCGAGGAGGGCACTTGCCATTCTTCCTTCCGCAAGGTGATGGTTGCCGTATTCCGTGGCAGGCGGTAGTAATCTGCACCGTAGAAACTGGCGAAGCCTTCCAGTTTTTCCAATGCGCCCGCATCTTCGAAGGCTTCGGCATACAGTTCGATGGCGGCATGCGCGGTGTAGCAACCGGCGCAGCCGCAGGCATTTTCCTTGGTATGCTGCGCGTGCGGGGCGCTGTCTGTGCCGAGGAAGAACTTCTTGCTGCCGCTGATGGCCGCCTTGACCAGGGCCTCGCGGTGCGTCTCCCGCTTCAAGACCGGCAGGCAGTAATAGTGCGGGCGGATGCCGCCGACCAGCATGGCGTTGCGGTTGTAAAGCAGATGATGGGCGGTGATGGTGGCAGCGATGTTGTCTGCGCCGCCCGCCACGAATTGAGCGGCGTCTTTGGTGGTGATGTGCTCGAACACCACACGCAGGTCCGGCAGGTCCTTCAGCAGCGGTTGCAGCACGCGTTCGATGAACACTGCCTCACGGTCGAAGATGTCGATGTCGGAGCTTGTCACTTCACCATGCACCAGCAGCGGCATACCGCAGCGCTGCATCTCTTCCAGTGCGGCATAGGTCTTGCGCAGGTCTGTCACGCCCGCGTCGGAGTTGGTGGTGGCACCCGCCGGATACAGCTTCACCGCATGGACTGCGCCGCTCAGTTTGGCTTTGCGTATCTCTTCCGCACTGGTGTTGTCGGTCAGGTACAACGTCATCAACGGGTCGAACGTGGTACCGGAGGGCAAGGCCGCGAGGATGCGCTGGCGATATTGCAGTGCCAGTACCGTGGTGGTCGCCGGGGGTCGCAGATTGGGCATCACGATAGCCCGGGCAAACTGGCGCGCCGTATCGGGCAGTACCGAATGCATCAGCGCCCCGTCGCGCAGGTGCAGGTGCCAATCGTCGGGACGAACAAGGGTAAGCGTTTTCATGCCCTGCATTCTAACAGTTGGCAAGGCATGAGATCAGTACCGGCATTTTCTACTTGCGGCCCGCAACCCACTGCGCGGCGACTTCCGCCACGCGCTTGCCGAATTGTTTGGCCGTCTCCAGATCGCCCGCCAGCATTTCGTCCGGCGAAGCATCGGACGGGGAGACCGACATCGCGCCGCTGAAAGAACCGACGTAGTTCACATCGTTGCGCTGTGCGGCTTTGCTGTTGGACGGCATCAGGCCCGTGCCCGCCCAGATCATGCTGTGCTGCATGGCGAGCGTGAAGAGGTAATGCAAAGTGGAAAGTTTGTCACCGTTCATGGTAGCGGAGTTGGTGAAACCAGCCGCGATTTTGTTCTTCCATTTTTGCGAAAACCACTGTTTCGAGGAGGCATCGGCGAACTTCTTGAACTGCCAGCTCACCGAACCCATGTAGGTCGGCGATCCCATGATGATGGCGTCGGCCGCATCCAGCGTCGCCCATTCGGCCTCGCTCAGATTGCCTTCGTTGCTGATCGCCATGAGTATCGCGTTCGCGCCCGTTGCCACGGCTTGCGCCTGTCTTGCCGTATGTCCGTATCCGCTGTGATATACCACGACGACGCTCACCATATCTTGCTCCTGCAAAAGTTGATCCAGATATCAAAGCGTATCACTTCGGCTGCGAATGGCAACCTCGCCGCGAGGTCGATTATTCCGGTTCGGCTTTGAGCGCCAGCGCACGTTGATACAGCTCGTTCTTGTTCGCCCCGGTGATCTTCACTGACAGTTGTACCGCCTGTTTCAGCGGCAGTTCTTCGAGGAGCAAGGCCAGCGTGCGCTCTGTGCCTGCATCCAGACCCTCCGTTCGTTCCGCTGCGCCGGATATCAGCAGCACGAATTCTCCGCGCTGATTGTTCGGATCGCTGTTCAGCCAATCCATCGCCTCGCCGAGTCTGCAGCGATGAATGCTTTCGAACAGCTTGGTGATCTCGCGCGCGAACACGATCTCTCGTTCATCGCCAAACACCGCATGCAGGTCTTCCGTGCATTCCAGGATACGGTGCGGCGCTTCGTAGAACACCAGGGTGTAAGGATGTTCAGCCAATGCCTGCAACACATTTCGCCGTGCGGCGGATCTGTTGGGCAAGAATCCGTAGAACAGGAAATGCGGCGAGCACAGGCCGGACGCTGAAAGTGCGGTGACAGCTGCACTGGCGCCGGGAACAGGAATGACGCGAAATCCTGCTTCACGTACGGCCTCGACCAGCACCGCACCGGGATCACTCACCGCCGGGGTGCCGGCATCGGTCACCAGCGCGACGTTTTGACCCTGCTGCAGCAGGGTGATGACCTTTTCAGCCGCGCCCCGTTCGTTGTGCTGATGCAGTGCCAGCAACCGTACATCGCTGATTCCATGGTGCTGCAGCAAATGCCGCGTGTTGCGGGTATCTTCCGCCGCGATCGTATCGGCAGCACCCAGTACCTCCAAGGCGCGCAGGGTAATGTCACTTAGATTTCCAATCGGTGTGGCGACTACATATAATGCGCATTCTAAATTTTGCTTGGGCTTGTTATGCAAACTGTCGCCTCTGGATCTGGTTGGTTACGCGGGTTTCTTGTCGCCGCACTATACGTGAGCGTTTTTGGCTGCGCCACTCCGACGCCGACCGCCCCCAAGACTGTTACCCCCGCCCCCGTCTCCCAACCCGCAGTTCAGACACCGCCAGCCGCCCCCGTGACGGCCAGCCCTGCTGCCCAACCGCCTGTGGTTACGGGGGTGGTCCCCGCCCCGGCTCCGCTGGCGGCGACACCCTTGCCCGCAATCGGCACGGAACCCGCCGCTCCGCACATCGCACTGTTGCTGCCGTTGAACTCGCCCGTTTTTGCCAAGGCTGCAGCTGCCGTGCAACAGGGTTTCCTCGCCGCTGCCGGCAAAGAGCTGAACAGCTTGCCTGTTCGCGTCTATCCCTGCAGCGATGAAAGCGCCGAGATCGTCGCGCTCTATCAAAAGGCACTGCGGGCCGGTGCGGTCGCGATAGCCGGTCCGCTCACCCGCAACGGCGTCGCTGCACTGGCGGCGACAGGTCCGGTTGCAACACCGACGCTGGCGCTCAACCTCGTGGACGATACTCGCGCCGACCAGCTTTATTTCTTCGGTCTTCCGCCGGAAACAGAGGCGCGCCAAGCCGCCCAGCGCGCCACGACGGCCGGATTGCTCAGTGCCACGGTCGTTTCCACGAACTCCCCGCTTTCCAAACGACTGGCACAGGCATTCTCCGACGAATGGCAGCGCGAGGGCGGCATCCTTCAGGCCGGGATCATCTATGACGGCGATCCCACGCCTTTGAAAGACCTGTCGCAGGAACCCGGCACTTCGGTATTCCTTGCCGCCGAACCCGACAAGGCCAGGTTGATACGCCCCTACATCAATTCCGCGATACCGGTCTATGCCACTTCGCAGGTCTTCTCCGGCAATACCAACACACTGACCAATTATGACCTGGCCGACGTGCGTTTCTTCGATATGCCGTGGTTGCTGCAACCCGACCATCCGGCCGTGATGATCTATCCTCATGTCGTGCCTCCCATGACGCCAGATCTGGAACGCCTGTATGCGCTGGGTATCGATGCCTATCGCTTGCTCCAAGTCCTGTATCAGCATAATCCGGCCAATGTCTTGCCGCTGGACGGTGTCACCGGCAAGATCTCGCGAAATGGACACGTGTTCCAGCGCGAGGGAATCTTTGCCATCATGCGCCAGGGGTTGGGAGTTCCCGTAGAAGGCAAATCGCGCCAATGAAACCCGGCGCTCAAGCCGAACAGGTTGCAGCGCGATTTCTGCAAAAGAACGGCCTGAGACTGATACAGAGCAATTTCCGTTGCCGTTTCGGGGAGATCGACCTGATCCTGCGCGATGGAGAAACCCTGATCTTCGCCGAGGTACGCCAACGCAGCCGCGGTGATTTCGGCGGGGCCGCCGCCAGCATCGACGCGCACAAACAGCGGCGTCTTATCCTCACCGCGCAACATTACCTTTCATCTTTGCCGCACATCCCTCCCTGCCGTTTCGACGCCGTACTGCTGGATGCCGCAGATAACATAGACTGGGTTAAAAACGCATTCGAGGTTTAAGGTAAAATCGGCACCCTGTCATCCACTTAATTCCCAGACCATGACCCTGACTACCCGCATCGGCAAACACTTCGACGACAGCGCGCAACTTAAACTGCAAAGCAAGGCAGTGCTCGCACAACCCATAGCGGACGCCGCACAAGCGATGGTCGCCTGCCTGATGAACGACGGCAAGATCCTGGTTTGCGGCAACGGCGGGTCAGCTGCCGATTCGCAGCACTTTGCCGCCGAGCTGGTCAACCGTTTCGAGGTCGAGCGTCCGGGACTGGCCGCCATCGCGCTGACTACCGACAGTTCGGTACTCACCTCGATCGCCAACGATTACGATTACCTGCAGATATTTTCCAAGCAGGTGCGCGCGCTGGGCATGGACGGCGATGTGCTGCTTGCCATCTCCACCAGCGGCAATTCGCCCAATGTCATTGAAGCTATCCATGCCGCGCATGAGCGCAACATGCCGGTCGTCGCGCTGACCGGACGCGACGGCGGCAAGATGACAGCCCTCCTGAATCCGACCGATTTTCACATTTGCGTCCCGGCAAAAAGCACTGCGCGCATCCAGGAAGTCCATTTGCTTGCATTGCACTGCATTTGCGATGCCATCGATCATCTGATTCTGGGAGGGGAATGATGCGTTATGCGTTTGTATTATTTGTCTTTGCATTGAGCCTGTTGCAGGGCTGTGTCGCGCCGGTCGTTGCTGCCGGAGTCGGTGCCGGCATCTCCGTGACCGCTACCGATCGCCGCACTCCCGGCGCGAAGGTCGAAGACGACACCATCGAAAGCAAGGCGCATAAACGCATCAGTGAAAAATACAAAGACACCGCGCAAGTGAAAGTTGCCGCCTATAACCGCTTTGCGCTTGTCACCGGCATGGCGGCGACCGAAGAGGCGAAGATGGATATCGAACGCATCGTCGGCAGCATCCCCAATGTCAAGGGCATCGCCAACGAACTGGTCGTGGCGAACGCTTCCACCGCCGGCGGCACCGCCAATAGCGATGCTCGCATCACCAGCAACGTGCAGATGCGTTTCGTCAAGAGTCCGGCGCTAAAGGCTGACCAGATCAAGGTCGTCACCGAGAACAGCGTGGTGTATCTGATGGGCCTGGTCACCCGTGCCGAGGCCGATGCCGCTTCCGATATCGCCAGCACCACTGCCAGCGTTCAAAAAGTGGTGCGCGTTTTCGAGTACATAGACTAGTGAACTACCCGACTCCCGTTTTCGAGAGCAAGATCTGTGCGGCTGACCAGCTGGCCGCGCGAGTCGCCGCGTTGCCGCGGCCCCTGGTGTTCACCAACGGCTGTTTCGATGTACTGCACCGCGGCCACGTGACCTATCTGGCCCAGGCCCGGGCTCTCGGTTTTTCGATGGTCGTCGGCGTGAACAGCGACGCTTCGGTGAAACGCCAGGGCAAGGGGGATGACCGTCCGATCAATTCCGAACTGGATCGCCTGTCCGTGCTGGCGGCGCTCGAATCGGTGAGTCTGGTGGTAAAGTTCGAAGAAGACACGCCACTCAATCTCATCCTTGCCTGCAAGCCCGATGTGCTGGTCAAGGGTGGCGACTGGAAGCCGGAGAACATCGTCGGCAGCAAAGAAGTGAAAATCTGGGGCGGCACGGTACACAGCATCCCCTTCCTGCATGAACGCTCCACCACCGCATTACTTAAAAAGATACGCTCACTATGACCCCTACCGAAATCACCCTGCATCAACAATCCAGAATGCTGGAGATCGCCTTCGACGACGGCGCCCGCTTCAAGCTGCCTTTCGAGTTCCTGCGCGTGTATTCGCCCTCCGCTGAAGTGCGCGGCCACGGTCCGGGACAGGAGACGCTGCAAGTCGGCAAACGCAACGTGATGATCACGGAGGTTGAGCCGGCCGGCAGTTATGCCGTCAAACTGGGATTCGACGACGGCCACGACACCGGGCTCTACACCTGGGAATACCTGCATGAGCTGGGCAAGTATCACGATGCGATGTGGCACGATTACCTGACCAAGATGGAAGCGGCCGGCGCCAGCCGCGACTAAGCCTAACTAACATCCGTTCGCCCCTCGACAGGTTCAGGGCGAACGCCGAAATCAAAGGAGCACAATCATGGCAAACACCCATTTCGGTTTCCAGACCGTAGACGAGAAAGAAAAAGCCAAGAAGGTTGCGGGCGTCTTCACTTCCGTCGCCAGCAAGTACGACATCATGAACGACTTGATGTCGGTCGGCTTGCACCGTATCTGGAAACCCTTTGCAGTGGGCTTGGCGAACGTGCACGAAGGCCAGCGCGTGCTGGACGTGGCGGGCGGCTCCGGCGACATGTCGAAATTGTTCCTGAAGAAAGTCGGCAGCCGCGGCCAAGTGGTACTCACCGACATCAACAACGCCATGCTGCGCGTGGGCCGCGACCGCCTGCTGGACGAAGGCATAGCCACGCCTACCGCGCAATGCGACGCCGAACACCTGCCCTTCCCCGACAACTATTTCGACTGCGTCAGCATCGCCTTCGGCCTGCGCAACGTCACCCACAAGGACGCCGCCCTGCGCGAGATGCACCGCGTGCTCAAGCCTGGCGGCCGCGTCATCGTGCTGGAATTCTCCAAGGTCGCCAAGCCGCTGGAGAAAGTCTACGACCTCTACTCATTCAAACTTCTGCCCAAGATGGGCGAGCTCATCGCCAACGATGCCGACAGCTACCGTTACCTCGCCGAATCCATCCGCATGCATCCGGGGCAGGAGGAACTGAAACAGATGATGGTGGATGCGGGCCTGGAGCGGGTTGAGTATTTCAACATGACGGGCGGGGTGGTGGCGGTGCATAGAGGATACAAATTCTAGAGTCACTCAAATCTGATTACGCTAAACAACGAACGTAATGTCACAAAGCGATTCTTTACAAACTAATTCTGAACATCCTGCCGTTATGGCCGCGTGCACTGAAGCAGGTAACATAGCTGCCCAGCTACTCAAGGAAGGCGGGCGCGGTGCAGTTTTACTTGGTGCCGCTAGGCTTGATCTGGCTTTAGAAAAACTCTTGAAAGCTTCTATGCATCCTCACACCGGTGGGGATGACAATTTGTTTGACCCTGACAGACCACTTGGAACCTTCTCAGCAAAGATTGCACTTTGCTTTCGGTTAGGTTTAATTAGCAAGGAAGTTGAGCATGCTCTCCAAATGCTTCGCAAAGTCCGTAATGAATTTGCACACTCATTTGAGGACTCCAGTCTTGCTGATCATGTACACAGAAATCGTCTCTCCAAGCCATATATAGAAGCGCGCAAGTCGGCTATATGGGCTAGTCTTTCGCCACTTCTTGACGCACAAACACAGATACCCAAAGAACTACGTGAATTCATTGCTTTTGTGGTTACGTTGTTATCCTATATGGAGGCAGGCGTACATGTCCTTGATGCTTTTAATCCGAAAATTCAAATTACATTCACATCAATCCGTAAATAGAGCGGAAGGAAATCAAGCGTAGCCCGGATGAAATGCAATGAAATCCGGGTTGCTTTATCCCGACTTCAGCCGCGCTTCATCGGGGTTACACCCTACGAGGAAATTCTTTACGCCAAATCAATTTCCACAAGATGAACCGAAAGTTGTATCCGAAGATCAGGTCACTGCTCAAAAGGCTTTCATAGAGCGAGGCCTGGCTTCTCTTGCGGCTGCAAAATTGAGTGGCGAATATATTTCAGCGGAAGACGTGTTAAATGAATTAGATGAGATGCTCGCGAGAGCAAAAGAGAAGAAAGCACAGTAGTAAGCCGCACAATTTTTTTATTGGAGTCTTGTAATGACCGCTTTACCCAAATGCCCCAAATGCAGTTCCGAATTCACCTACGAAGATGGCAGCAATTACGTTTGCCCCGAATGTGCCCATGAGTGGCCAAAGGATGCGCCCGCCCCGGCTGGCGAACAGGCAAAAGTATTCAAGGACGCCTTCGGCAATGTGCTGGTCGACGGCGATTCGGTCACGGTGATCAAGGACCTGAAGGTCAAGGGTTCGTCTTCGGTAGTGAAGGTCGGCACCAAGGTAAAGAACATCCGCTTGGTGGAGGGCGACCATGACATCGATTGCAAGATCGACGGCATCGGTGCCATGCAGTTGAAGACGGAATTCGTGAAGAAGGCTTAAACGTCGTGCCGGGCGTTCACCCTTCGACTAGCTCAGGGCGAACGGCATTTTTGTTTCATTGATGGAGTTTCAAAATGGGTGGCTGGGGTTGTCCGCACGAGGTCGATGGCAAATGTCAGCGCGTGAACAATATTCCGTGCGACCTGGGCATGAAGGGTTGCGTGCTGTTCGGACGTTTCCGCTTTGCCGATCCCGGCAAGAACCGGCCCAAAAAGGCACCCGACAATTTGCCCGCCAAAGCGCCATCCCCGGGCGATGACAAGCGATAGTCCTTGCGAACTCATCTACCGCGACGATTCCTTGCTGGTGGTGAACAAGCCAGCCGGTTTGCTGGCCGTGCCGGGACGCGGCCCGGACAAGCAGGATTGTCTTTCTTCACGACTGCAACGTGAGTTTCCCGATGTGCTGGTTGTGCACAGGCTGGATATGTCGACTTCCGGCTTGATGGTGTTTGCGCGCGGAGCCAATATGCAGCGCCGGCTGTCGCACCTGTTCCACGAGCGTGAGGTGAAGAAGCGCTATGTGGCTATCGTCGCAGGCAGGCTGGAACCGGAAACGGGCGAGGTGAACCTGCCCATCATCGCAGATTGGCCGAACCGCCCCTTGCGCAAGATCGATGCTGAACTGGGCAAGCCCTCACTAACCCGCTACCGGGCTGTGCATGCCGAAGCCCGCGGAATTTCCGAACATTCGCCCTTCGACGGGCTCAGGGCGAACGGTTTTTTTGAGACCACCCGAGTTGAACTGGAACCCGTGACCGGCCGCACTCATCAGTTGCGTTTGCACATGTCCGCGATCGGCCATCCTATCCTTGGCGATGCGCTCTACGGTGATGATGCCGCCGCACCACGCTTGATGTTGCACGCTACCGAGCTGGATTTGTTGCATCCGCTTACCGGTTCGCCCTTGCATTTTGTCAGCCCACCCCCATTTTGAACTGGAGACATAAGGGCTGCTTAATTTAGTCTGATCTATAATCGATTGAGACTTTTCGCTTTCTTGGACTTCAACATGGCGTTGCCAAAAAGTTTTTTGACTGCAATTCTTGCTTTTATCGTTGTCGTATCGGCTATTTTTGCCGCGTACACATGGGCGGCTTTGCACTGGAGCTATTCGGAAGGCGAGCGTGCCGGGTTTATGCAAAAGCTGTCGAAAAAGGGCTGGGTCTGCAAGAGTTGGGAAGGCGAATTGTCTTTGGTTGCTCTGCCGGGGGCGGCGCCAGAGAAATTTCTGTTCTCTGTGCGCGATGATGAAGTGGCCGCCAAAATTAACCAGCAAGTGGGACAGCGCGTCGCGCTGACTTACGAACAGCACATCGGCTTGCCCACGACATGTTTTGGCGACACCGAGTATTTTGTCACTGCCGTGAAGCTCGTATCTCCATGATAATATTAATGTAATCAATTATCTTTAGCATCTCCGGCCGGTGCTATACTCCGCGCCGCTTTGAATTTGTCCACTCATGAGGAATCACATGAAACGTTTTGTACTCCTGTTGACTATTGTTCTGACCAGTATTTCTTTGCTCGCCACCAGCGCTGAAGCCAAGCGCTTCGGCGGCGGCGGCAGCTTCGGAAAACAGCGCACCATGAGCGCACCCGCGCAGAATGCACCTTCAGCAGCTCCCGCCGCAATTCCTTCGCAACCCGGCGTTGCGCCTCAGCCAGCCGGCAACAGATGGCTAGGCCCTCTGGCGGGCTTGGCGATCGGCGCCGGTCTGGGCGCGATGTTCGCCGGTGGCGGCATGGGTGGGGGCATGGGCTCTATCCTGATGATCATCATGGCCGGTGTTGCCGTGATGTTCCTGGTCTCGTTGTTCCGTCGCAAGCAGGAACCCGCGATGCAATATGCCGGAACCAGCGCACCTTATGGCGGCGCGCAGGATCCAGTCCAGCAGCCTTATAGCGGTAGCGTCGCAACACCGGTTGCTGCAGCCAATATTCCGGCCGACTTCCCCGTAGAGAGTTTCCTGCGCAGCGCCAAGACTTCATTTATCCGCCTGCAGGCCGCCAATGACCGCAAGGACCTGGACGATATTCGCGAATACACGACGCCGGAGATGTTTGCCGAGGTATCGATGCAGTTGCAGGAACGAGGTGATGCTCCGCAGAAAACCGATGTGGTTACCCTGAACGCAGATCTGCTTGAGGTCGTCACTGAGAACGACCACGCGATCGCCAGTGTGCGCATGAGCGGCCAGTTGCGCGAGAACAACGGAGTGCCGGAAAGCGTCGACGAGATCTGGCATGTACAGAAGAACCTGAAGGACAGCAAGGCGGTCTGGCTGTTGGCCGGAATACAGCAGGTTTGATTCCAAAGTAAAGTAAACTAGAGGGCATGGCGGCATCCGCTGTGCCCATTTTTATTTGAACTCTTGGTAAATGCGATTTTTCCGCTTACTCACGATCATTTTCGTCGTTCTCCGATTCGGCCTGGACGAGTTCCTGCTGGCTCATGACCGTACGAGCTGGCTGCTCCGCCCGCTCAACGTACTCTTGTTCTTTCGCGACACATCGCGACCGCGCGCCGTGCGTTTACGTCTGGCGCTGGAGGCATTGGGCCCCATCTTCGTCAAATTCGGCCAGCTGCTTTCGACGCGCCGCGATCTGATCCCCACCGATATCGCCGATGAACTGGCCAAGCTGCAAGACCGGGTTCCGCCTTTTCCTTCAGCTCAGGCTGTGGCTTTGCTTGAACAGGCTTACGGCAAACGACTGAGTGAAGTTTTTGCCGAATTCGACGAGACGCCCGAGGCCAGCGCATCGGTTGCGCAAGTGCATTTCGCCGTACTGCCGGATGGGCGCGAGGTGGCGGTCAAGATATTGCGCCCCGGCATTTTGAACGTCATCGAACATGATATTGCACTGCTTCAGATCTGCGCCGGCCTGATAGAACGCTGGTCGGAAGACGGCAAGAGGCTGAAGCCTAAGCTGGTCGTTGCCGAGTTCGACAAGTACCTGCATGACGAACTTGACATGATGCGCGAGTCGGCCAACGCCAGCCAGTTGCGCCGCAATTTTGCAGATGCAAAATTGCTGCTCGTGCCGGAAGTGCATTGGGATTGGTGTTCTGCCCAGGTGATGGTGATGGAGCGCATGCACGGCATCCCGATCAGCCAGATCGGTGCATTGCTCGAAGCAGGGATCGATTTGTCCAGGCTGGCTTCCAACGGCGTGGAGATCTTCTATACGCAGGTTTTCCGTGACGGCTTTTTTCACGCCGACATGCATCCCGGCAACATTCTGGTGGCATACGATGGCCGTTATGTGGCGCTGGATTTCGGCATCATGGGCACGCTGACGGTCACCGACAAGAATTACCTTGCACAGAATTTCATCGCTTTCTTCAACCGCGATTACAAGCGTGTCGCCGAATTGCATATCGAATCGGGCTGGGCTCCGGCCGAGACGCGCGTGGACGAATTCGAGGCCGCCATCCGCTCGGTATGCGAACCCATCTTCGACAAGCCATTGCGCGAGGTTTCGTTCGGAAAGATCCTGTTGCGGTTGTTCCAGACCTCGCGCCGCTTTGGTATCGAGATCCAGCCGCAACTGGTATTGCTGCAAAAGACCCTGCTCAATATCGAAGGCCTGGGCTTGCAACTCGATCCCGAACTCGATCTGTGGAAGACTGCGAAACCCTGGCTGGAACGCTGGATGAGCGAACAAGTCGGCTGGCGCGGCTTCATAAAGGCCCTGCGCGCTGAAGCGCCGCGCTATGCAACCTTGCTGCCCCAACTGCCACGCCTGATGCATCAGCGCCTGAACCAGGACCTTGCCGCCCAGACTGCACCGCTGCTGCGGGAGATGCTGCTGCAACAAAAAAAGCGCAATGCCCGGTTATCGGCTATCGCGCTTTTGCTGGGTGCCTCCTTGCTTTTCGCTGTTTACACTTGGTTCGCCTAGACGAATCCGCTTTCCATCAGTTCTGCCGCAAGCATCTTGTAGTCTGCCGCGCCCGGGCTTTGCGGCGCATAGGCAAACACATCCAGCCCGTGCATCGGGCTGGTTGCCAGTGCCACTGTTTCACCGATGCGGGTTTTGCACACCAGACCACCGTAGCGCTGTTTGAGTTTGTCGTAAATGTCATAGGACAGTTTGCGGCGGGAATCGAAACGCGTTACGACGATACGGCGCTCGAAAGTGCGTTGCAGTTTCTTTTCCAGCACATTGAGTGCCGAATCCAGCCTATGCACCCCATGTTCCGATAGAAAATCCGCCGATACGGGAATCAGCACCTTGTCTGCCGCCAGCAGGGCGTTCAAGGTGAGTACGCCCAGCATCGGGCAACAGTCGATGATGATCGGTGCACCGGTCAAGGCTAGCTCCTCCGCCAGGCCCTGTTTCAGCATCTTTGCGGCTTGCGGGTCGCTGCCGTATAGCGCGTCGATCTTGGATAACTCCAGTGTGGCCGGGATGAGCTGCCAGCCAGCCGGAGTATCGTGCAGCAAGTTTGCAAGCGGGGCCTTGTCTTTGAAGAAGGCCGCCATGCTTCTGGACTGGACTGTGCCGTTCTTCAGACCGGAAGAAAGACTCAGGTGTCCTTGCGGGTCCATGTCCAGCGCGATGGGATGCCGTTGCGCTATCGAAAGCGCCGCAGAAAGATTCAGGCAGGTGGTGGTTTTACCCACTCCGCCCTTTTGGTTGAATACGGCGACGACCGCCATGTTCTCTCCTAGATGAAACAACAACCCACTCCGCAGAACCTCCAGAGAACGGGAGTCAAGCGGCTGGAATTGGGCAGCGGGACGGATTCATTTGCGCGGTTTGTAGTTCAGACTGCCCTTGGGGGCCTAACCTGCTGCACAGCTTAAGTCTTCACTTCAAACCGAAACACTCACCATAAAACGATGGTTTTATTCCACAGTGACGGACTTGGCGAGGTTTCTCGGCTTGTCCACATCCGTTCCCTTTTGCAATGCTACATAATATGCCAACAGTTGCAGAGGGATGGTATGCAGAATAGGGCTGAGAAAACCCGCGTGTTCGGGCATTTGCAGGATGTGGACGCCTTCGGCTTCCTTGATATGGGTGTTCGCGTCGGCGAAGACATATAGCTCACCGCCGCGCGCACGGACTTCCTGCAGGTTGGACTTCAGCTTTTCCAGCAGGAGATCGTTGGGGGCGACCGAAACGACCGGCATATCCTTGTCCACCAGTGCCAGCGGGCCGTGCTTCAATTCCCCTGCCGGGTAAGCCTCGGCATGTATGTAGGAGATCTCCTTGAGTTTGAGCGCACCTTCCAGGGCGATCGGATAATGCATGCCGCGGCCTAGGAACAGCGCATGCTGTTTATCCGCGAAGTTTTTGGACAGTTCCGCGATCTGCGGCTCCAGCGCCAATACCTTTTGAACCGCGCTCGGCAAGTGACGCAATTCCTGCAGGAACTGTTGTTCACGCTCCGGAGTGATGCGTCCGCGCAATTTGGCCAATACCAGAGTCAGCAGGAACAGCGCGGCAAGCTGGGTGGTGAATGCCTTGGTCGATGCAACGCCGATCTCCGGACCCGCACGTGTCAGGAAGCGCAATTTCGATTGGCGGATGATGGCGCTTTCCGGTACGTTGCAGATCGCCAGCGTGAAGAGATGTCCCGTCACCTTGGCATGATTGAGCGCGGCCAGCGTATCCGCCGTTTCTCCGGACTGCGAGATGGTTACGACCAGGGTCTTGGGATTCGCGACGCTGACGCGATAACGATATTCGCTGGCGATCTCTACCGTACACTGGATACCGGCGATCTCTTCAAGCCAGTAACGCGCCACCATGCCCGCATGGTGGCTGGTACCGCAAGCCAGGATGAGGATACTGTCCACTTGTGGGAATATGGCTGTCGCTTCCGCCCCGAAGATGCCGGGAACCATCGTTTGGCTGTTGCATACCGATTCCAGCGTATCCGCCAGCGCCTGCGGTTGCTCGTGGATCTCCTTTTGCATGTAGTGCTGGTACTCGCCCAGTTCCACGCTGTCGTTATTGAGTTGGCTGACGTTCACCGGGCGTTGCACTGCATTTCCTTGGGCATCGAAGATGCGGTAGTTGGCGAGATTGACCTCGACCACATCGCCCTCTTCCAAGTACACCACGTTCTTCGTGACCTGCAGCAACGCAGACATGTCTGATGCGATGAAGTGCTCACCTATGCCAACACCCAACAACAGCGGGCTACCCTTGCGTGCGGCGATGAGCTGATGAGGGTTGTCCGCGGCCACCACGCCGATCGCGTATGCGCCGACCAGCTTTGATAGCGCCATCTGCGTGGCGGCCAGCAGGCTGCCCTGTGCATAATGGCTGTGGATCAGGTGGGCGATGACTTCGGTGTCGGTATCGGACGTGAATTCGTAACCCTGCGCGGTCAGATCGGCACGCAACACTTCGTAGTTTTCGATGATGCCGTTGTGCACCACAGCGATGAGGTCGCGGCTGATGTGCGGATGTGCGTTTCGTTCGCTCGGCACGCCATGCGTGGCCCAGCGTGTGTGGGCGATACCGAGTTCGCCGTAGGTGTTCGCGCTCTTTGTTGCCAGCTCCGCCACTCGTCCGATACTGCGCACGCGATCCAGTTTTCCATCGTGCACGACCACCAGCCCGGCGGAGTCATAACCGCGGTATTCCAGCCGGAGCAGGCCATTGACCAGAATGGATACGATATTCCGTTTTGCGACGGCGCCTACGATTCCACACATATTATTTCTTTCCTTTTTGCGGACGCTTCCAGCCTGTGATCGTTGTCTGTCTGCCCCGCGAGATGGTCAGTTCCCCGGCGGGTGCATCCCGGGTGATGGTCGAGCCTGCACCGATGGTCGCGCCCTTGCCCACTTTGACCGGTGCAACCAGTTGCGTGTCCGAACCGATGAAGGCATCGTCCTCGATGATGGTGCGATGTTTGTTTGCGCCGTCGTAGTTGCAGGTGATGGTGCCCGCACCGATGTTCACGCGGCTGCCCACGGTGCTGTCGCCGATGTAGCTCAAGTGGTTGGCCTTGCTTCCTTTGCCGATCTCGCTATTCTTGATCTCTACAAAATTACCGATATGCGCATCGTCGTGCAATTTCGTCCCCGGACGCAGTCGTGCGTAGGGACCGATGTGACAGTTGGCACCTACTTCACTGTCGTCTATGTGGCTGAATGGCGCGACCTGGGTTCCCTGGGCGATAGTTGCGTTACGGATGACACTGTAAGCACCTACTCGCACGTAGTTTCCCAGGTTTACTTTGCCTTCGAAGATGCAGCCGACGTCGATCTCGACATCGCGCCCGCAAGTGAGTTTGCCGCGCACGTCGATGCGAGCCGGGTCCGCCAGCGTCACGCCCTGGGCCATCATTTGGGTCGCAACATTCTGTTGCCAGACGCGCTCCAGAGTAGCGAGTTGTATTTTGTTGTTGATGCCCTCGACTTCCCAGCGATGCGCGGGTTGTACGGTATGTACCACGAGACCTTGTTGTACAGCCATCGCCACGATATCGGTAAGGTAGTACTCACCTTGCGCATTGTTGTTGCCCAGCCTTCCGAGCCAGGTGCGCAATTTTTCGGTTGGCGCCAGCAGGATGCCAGTGTTCACTTCGCGTATCTCTCGCTGCTCGGTCGTGGCATCCTTTTCCTCAACGATGCACTGTACGTCGCCCTGCCGATCTCGCACGATGCGACCGTAACCCGTCGGGTTTTCAAGATTGACCGTAAGCAGCACCAAGCCCTCACCTTCCTGTTGCATCTGGTGCAGTGTGCTGTGCTGGATCAGCGGCACATCGCCGTAAAGCACCAGTGTGCTGCTTCCGTCTGCCAGATGCGGCATCGCCTGTTGCACCGCGTGCCCGGTACCAAGCTGCGGTTCCTGGATCACGAACTTCGCGCCGTATTGCTGCATCGCCTGCGGCACGGCTTCACCGCCGTGCCCGTAAACCACGCAGATTTGTCGCGGTTGCAATGAGGTTGCGCAATCGAGAACATGCTGCACAAGCGGTTTGCCTGCCAGTGCGTGCAACACCTTGGGCTTATCGGAATACATTCGCGTGCCTTTACCGGCAGCGAGAATGACGATGTTTAGAGGACTCATATCGGCTCTGAATCTGGAGATGTTGGAGTATATCAAATCACCTGATTTAATTTGGTGACTTGTTCCGCGCGAGTCCCCTCTACAATGGCAATATGAGTCTCCCCATCCTGAAAATTCTCGAAGACCTTGCGGATATTCCCGCCGCGGACTGGGACGCCTTGTCGAATGGCGATCCCACGCTTTCTCACGCCTTCTTTTATGCGCTGCAGGAAAGTGGCTGCGCCATGCCGCAATTTGGCTGGAAAGCGCAGTTCGTCACCCTGTGGCTGGGCACTCGGCTGGTTGGTGCGATGCCGCTTTATCTGAAGATGAATTCATATGGCGAGCACGTGTTCGATTTTGCATGGGCTGATGCATATCATCGGCACGGGCTGCGCTACTACCCCAAACTTGTGTGTACAGTGCCATTTACGCCTGTGACCGGGAAGCGCCTGCTTGCAGAATCGGATGAGATTCGCGGGTTGTTGTTGAAGCACGCCCTGCAACACGCAAGGGAAATCGGCGTTTCGTCGCTGCATTGTCTGTTTCTGAATGAGGCCGATGCGTCGGTGGCGCAAGCTCAGGGAATGATGAGGCGCCAGGACGTACAGTTTCATTGGGCGAATCCCGGCTATCGCGATTTTGAGGATTTTCTGTCCACACTCAGCCGCGACAAACGCAAACGCATCATGCAGGAGCGGCGCAAGGTAAAGGAATCAGGCGTCGAACTGGAATGCGTCACCGGGGAAAGCGCGACTGCAGATCAGTGGGCTTTCTTTGCCTCGTGCTATTTGCATACCCTGCAGCTGCATAATTCGCCGCACCAGTTGAATGAAGATTTCTTCCAGCGCATCGGCGCTGCATTGCCACAACACACATTATTGGTCATTGCGGCGCGCGAAGGCCGTCCCATCGCCAGCGCGCTGAATTATCGTACCAAAGACGTCTTATATGGGCGCTCGTGGGGCACCTTCGAGTTCCATTCCGGACTGCATTTTGAGGCTTGCTACTATCAGGCCATCGAATTTTGCATCGCAAACAACATCAAGACATTCGAAGGCGGCGCGGGAGGCGAACACAAATTGTCCCGCGGATTTTTGCCGGTGACCACCCGCTCCGCGCATTGGCTCGCGCATCCGCAATTTTCGCAGGCGGTGGAGGATTACCTGAAGAACGAGACTGATGCCGTCGCGGAATATGTGGATATACTGAATGCGAGAAGCCCGTTCAAACAAGTTTGAACCGGTGTTGAGACACAGCAGTGATTTCCGGTTCTTGACTTGTTGCCGGTAGGTGGGGTTTCCATCGGCATGTTTTTTTCGGGCGCTATACAATTGTGTTTGTTCAGCGCAATCACCTGATCCATACCCATGAGTACCGTCACCACATCTTTCAATCCGCCGGTCCAGCGCGACACCGCAGTCATAGCAGTGATCGGCTTGGCACACGGTACATCCCATTTTTTCCATCTGCTGCTTCCGCCCTTGTTTCCCTGGCTGATGCCTGTTTTCGGTCTGGATTTTTCAGGGATCGGTCTCACCATGACCGTTTTCTTCGTCATCTCCGGTGTCGGTCAGGCACTGGCTGGATTTGCCGTTGATCGTTTCGGACCGGTTCGCGTGCTGTTGTTCGGCATGTGCTGCTTTCTGTTGGCTGGGTTGGGTCTTGGATTGTTTGCTCATAGCCTGACCGATCTGTTCCTGGTCGCCGCACTGGCCGGGCTTGGCAATAGCGTCCTTCATCCGTCCGATTACACGGTCCTCAACCGGAAAGTGTCTACGTCGCGCCTGGGCCATGCCTTCTCGATACACGGCATATCGGGGAATATCGGTTGGGCTCTTGCCCCGGTATTCCTGACCGGGATCGCTGCGCTAGCCGGCTGGAAAATCGCCGCCATTGCGGCTGGGTCGCTGGCGCTTCCGGCAATGTTAGCTCTCTGGATTTTCCGCGAGCAACTGGAATTCATTCCCGGCAATGCCGGCGCGGAAAATCATCCGGAGCATGGCACATTCTCCTTTCTTGGCGTTGGCGCAGTTTGGCTATGTTTCGCATTTTTCTTCCTGACTACAGTGGCCTTCGGTGCTTTCCAGAATTTCGGCACTCCGGTCCTGCAACATCTTTACGGGTTGCCGCTGGGAGCTGCCGCCGCCGCGCTTTCAACTTTCCTGCTGGTCGCGGCCTGCGGTATCTTTGTAGGCGGTTTCGTTGCCCAGCACCGTGCACAGGACCATATCATTGCCGTCGTTCTGGCTATCGCTGCGGTACTGGCATTGTTCCTGTCCATGGAATTGCTTCCGGCCTGGTCGGTGTTGCCACTCATGGCGGGCATTGGTTTCTTTACCGGTATCGCGGGACCTTCGCGGGATTTGCTGGTAAGGCGCGCCGCGACCGCTCGCTTTGGTCAAGCCGCGTATGGCCGGATCTATGGCTTTGTCTATTCCGGACTGGACAGTGGTTTGGCGTTGTCGCCCCTGATTTTTGGACATTTCATGGATACGGGACACTATGCTTCAGTCCTGGTTGGAATCGCAATTTTCCAATCCCTGGCTGTACTCACCGCATTGCGTGTCGGCCGTTCTGCCCCGATCACTCCAAAATAAAAAAGCAGCCGAAGCTGCTTTTTTATTTATTGCGGATGCAATGCCTTTCTTAGTGCGTGTGCTTGCGTACCTGTTGGATAGCACGCAGCTGGGCGATGGCTTCTGCCAGCTCGGCTTGCGCTTGCGCGTAGTCAATATCGGAGGTGCGGTTCTTCATTGCTTCTTCCGCCGCCTGCTTGGCTTCCAGGGCGCGTGCCTCATCCAGATCGGCACCGCGGATCGCGGTGTCGGCCAGCACCGTCACAACATCGGGCTGCACTTCCAGCATGCCACCGGAAACGTAGATCAACTCTTCCTGCTCCTGGTCCGGGCGCTTGATGCGCACGGCTCCCGGTTTGATGCGAGTCAGCAGTGCTACGTGGCGCGGGTAGACGCCAAGCTCGCCCATCTCGCCGGGGATGATGACGAACTCTGCCAGCCCCGAGAAGATCGACTCCTCGGCACTTACCACATCCACATGTACGGTCATTGCCATAATCGGCTCCTAATTATTATTGCAGCGTCTTGGCTTTTTCGACCGCTTCTTCGATGCCGCCCACCATGTAGAACGCTTGTTCCGGCAGATGGTCGTACTCGCCGGCGACGATGCCCTTGAAGCCCTTGATGGTTTCTTTCAGGGTAACGTACTTGCCCGGCGCGCCGGTAAACACTTCGGCAACGTGGAACGGTTGCGACAGGAAGCGCTGGATCTTCCGCGCACGCGCCACAGCCAGTTTGTCTTCCGGTGCCAATTCGTCCATACCCAGAATGGCGATGATGTCGCGCAATTCCTTGTAGCGTTGCAGAGTCTGTTGCACGCTGCGGGCCACGTTGTAGTGCTCTTCGCCCACGACCAACGGGTCGAGCTGGCGCGAAGTGGAATCCAGCGGATCGACCGCGGGGTAGATACCCAGCGAAGCGATATCGCGGCTCAACACAACGGTGGAGTCCAGGTGCAGGAAGGTGGTCGCAGGAGACGGGTCGGTCAAGTCATCCGCAGGAACGTAAACGGCCTGGATGGACGTGATCGAGCCAACCTTGGTGGAAGTGATACGCTCTTGCAGACGGCCCATTTCTTCAGCCAGTGTCGGTTGATAACCCACGGCGGAAGGCATACGACCGAGCAGCGCGGATACTTCGGTTCCGGCCAGTGTATAACGGTAGATATTGTCCACGAAGAAGAGGATGTCGCGGCCTTCGTCACGGAATTTTTCAGCCATGGTCAAACCGGACAACGCCACGCGCAGACGGTTGCCGGGCGGCTCGTTCATCTGACCGAACACCATGGCAACTTTGGACTTGGTGAAGTCTTCCTTATCGATAACGCCCGCGTCGGACATTTCGTGGTAGAAGTCGTTTCCTTCGCGGGTACGCTCACCCACGCCGGCGAACACGGAAAGACCCGCGTGCTGCTTGGCGATGTTGTTGATGAGTTCCAGCATGTTCACAGTCTTGCCCACGCCGGCGCCGCCGAACAGGCCGACTTTGCCGCCCTTGGCAAACGGACATACCAGGTCGATCACCTTGATGCCGGTTTCCAGCAAGTCTACGGAAGGAGACAGTTCATCGAATTTCGGAGCCTTCTGGTGGATCTCGCGACGCTCGTCACACTTGATCTCACCGGCTTCGTCGATCGGGCGACCCAGCACGTCCATGATGCGGCCCAATGTACCTGTGCCAACCGGGACAGTAATACCCTTACCGGTCGAGTTGACCAGCATGCCGCGGCGCAAGCCATCGGATGATCCCATCGCAATGGTACGCACTACGCCGTCGCCCAATTGTTGCTCGACCTCGAAGGTCAAGCCCGCTTCAGCTACGGAATTACCCGCATCTGCCAGCGTCAAGGCTTCATATACCTTGGGCATTTTGTCGCGCGGGAATTCGATGTCAACCACCGCGCCGATACACTGAACAATCTTTCCTTGACTCATTTTCAGATTCCCCGTCTAAATTAATTCTTAAACTGCTGCTGCGCCGCCGACTATCTCCGAAATTTCCTTCGTGATCGCTGCCTGACGTGCCTTGTTGTAAACCAGTTTGAGCTCGCCGATGACGCTCTTCGCGTTATCGGAAGCGGCTTTCATTGCCACCATACGCGAGCTCTGCTCGGACGCCATATTTTCCACTACGGACTGATATACCAACGACTCGATGTAGCGTACCAGCAGCTCGTCGATCACCGGCTTCGCATCGGGTTCGTAGATGTAGTCCCAGTTGCCGTTGGCTCCGCCTAACTTGTCATCAGAGAGTGGCAACAGTTGTTCCATGCGCGGCTCTTGCTTCATCGTGTTGATGAAGTGGTTGTAGCACAAGTGGATCGCGTCGATCTCTCCTGCAACATAGGCATCCAGCATGATCTTCACGGCACCGATCAATTTTTCGATGTGCGGCGTATCGCCAAGACCGGTCAAATGCGACTTGACGTTGGCACCCACGCGATTCATGAAACTGAAACCTTTATTGCCGATAGGGCAAACAACGATACCCTTGCCCTCGCCTTCCCACGACTTCATGCGGGTCACGGCGAGACGCAGAACGTTGGTGTTCAACCCGCCGCACAAGCCTTTGTCCGACGTCACCACAATAACGCCTACATTCTGGATGCTTTCGCGCTTGACCAGAAATGCGTGTTTGTATTCAGGGTTGGCTCGCGACAAATGGGCAGCTACGTTGCGGATCTTTTCGGCGTAGGGACGGGCAGCTCGCATGCGTTCTTGCGCTTTGCGCATTTTCGCCGCGGCCACCATTTCCATCGCGCGCGTGATCTTGCGAGTGTTCTCGACACTCTTGATCTTCGTGCGGATTTCTTTGCTGCCTGCCATGATTTAGCTCCTGCTTATAACCAGCCACTGGGCAACCTGTTCTGGTTGCTGCGTGGGATGGCTAATTGTTTTCTTAGTAGACTGCTGTTGCCTTGAAGGTCTCGATTGCCGTTACCAGCAATTTTTCGTTGTCGCCCGACAGATCCTTGGTCGATTGGATCGCTTCCATCAATGTCTTGTTGTTGGACTTCAAATAGGCATGCAATGCAGATTCGAATGCCAGCGCTTTTGGCACAGCCACGTCGTCGAAATAACCTTTGTTGACTGTGAACAGCGTAACAGCCATTTCTGCAACGGACAGCGGGCAGTATTGCAATTGTTTCATCAGTTCGGTAACCATGCGGCCGCGTTCCAGCTGTTTGCGGGTCGCTTCGTCCAGGTCGGAGGCGAACTGCGCGAACGCAGCCAGTTCACGATACTGGGCCAGCGCCAAACGCACGCCGCCGCCCAGCTTCTTGATGACCTTGGTCTGCGCTGCACCGCCCACGCGGGACACCGACACGCCGGCGTTGATCGCCGGACGGATACCGGCATTGAACAAGTCGGCTTCCAGGAAGATCTGGCCGTCTGTAATGGAAATCACGTTGGTCGGCACGAATGCTGACACGTCTCCGGCTTGGGTTTCGATGATCGGCAATGCGGTCAAAGAACCTGTCTTGCCTTTGACCGCACCCTTTGTGAAAGCTTCGACGTAGTCTGCGTTCACGCGGGCTGCGCGCTCCAGCAAGCGGGAGTGCAGGTAGAACACGTCGCCGGGGTAAGCTTCACGGCCGGGCGGACGGCGCAGCAATAGGGAGATCTGGCGATATGCCCAGGCTTGCTTGGTCAAGTCATCATAAACGATCAGTGCATCTTCGCCACGGTCGCGGAAATATTCGCCCATGGTGCAGCCGGCATAAGGTGCCAGGAATTGCATCGCAGCAGAATCGGAAGCTGTGGCTGCAACGACGATGGTGTATTCCATCGCGCCGTGTTCTTCGAGTTTGCGTACCACGTTGGCCACGGTCGAAGCTTTCTGACCCACGGCGACATAAATACAGGTCATGTTCTGACCTTTTTGATTGATGATCGCATCGACAGCAACGGCTGTCTTGCCGGTCTGGCGGTCGCCAATGATCAGTTCGCGCTGGCCGCGACCGACCGGAACCATGGAGTCGATGGATTTCAAGCCGGTTTGCACGGGCTGGTCAACAGACTGACGTGCGATGACGCCCGGTGCGACCTTTTCGATCTTGTCGGTCATCTTGGCGTTGATCGGACCTTTGCCGTCGATAGGCTGACCCAGCGCGTTCACTACACGACCACGCAGTTCGGGACCGACCGGCACTTCCAGAATGCGGCCGGTGCATTTGACCGTGTCGCCTTCGGTGATGTGTTCGTATTCGCCCAAGATAACGGCACCGACGGAGTCGCGCTCAAGGTTCAGCGCCAAACCGAATGTATTGCCGGGGAATTCCAACATTTCGCCCTGCATCACATCGGACAAGCCGTGGACGCGAACGATACCGTCGGTCACGCTGACCACTGTACCTTCAGTGCGCGCTTGGGTCAGTGCTTCGAAATTCTCGATGCGACTGCGTATCAGATTACTAATTTCGGAAGGGTTGAGCTTCATCTGGATTTCCTCATTCTTGATAAATCATCATCAGGCCAGGGCGGTCGCCATTTCACTGAGTCGGGTGCGTGCAGAACCGTCGATCACCTTGTCTCCGGCGCGTATCACCACGCCCCCAAGCAATTCTTTATTGATATTGCATGTCAGTTTGATCTCTCGACCCATACGCTTCTTGAGCGAACTGGCAATCTTGTCTTGTTGAGCCGCGGACAGTTCGAACGCCGAATCCACGACCACATTCACGCTCTTCTCTGCTTCCGACTTGAGTACCTCAAAGATGGATGCAATCTCGGGCAGAAGCAACAGACGCTGGTTTTCGGCCAGCACGTTGATGAAATTCATCTGCTGCGGCTTGAGTTTTCCACCCAGTATGTCACCCAGCAAGCTTCCCAACTGAGCTTTCGCAACGCGCGGACTGCTGATCACGTTGCGGATTTCCGGATAGTTCACTGCTTCGGCAAGCGACAGTAAAACTTCCGACCATCCTTTCAGGTCGGAAAGTTTTTGCGCTTCTTCGAATGCCGCCTGGGCGTAGGGTCGTGCTGTAGTTAGGGCTTCAGACATGGCTGTTAGAGATCCGCTGCAAGTTTGTCGAGCAGGTCATTGTGCGCCTTGGCATCGATCTCGCGACCCAGAATTTTGCCCGCTCCCGCCAGTGCAATTGCCGACACCTGGGTACGCAGTTGTTCCTTGGCGCGAAACACTTCCTGTTCAACTTCTGCTTTTGCGCCTGCGACGATGCGATCGCCCTCGACCTTGGCTTGTGCCTTCGCCTGTTCGACGATTTCGCTTGCACGCTTTTCACCATTGGCGACGATCTCGCCCGCCTTATCTTTTGCTTCACGCAAAATATCGGCGGAACGCTTGGCGGCCATATCCAGGTCGTGCTTGGCACGCTCTGCGTCTGCGAGGCCGTCAGCGATGGTCTTTTGACGCGATTCGATCGCTGCCAGCAAAGGCGGCCAAACGAATTTTGCGGTGAACCATATCAAAATGGCGAACGACAGTGCCTGCGCGATTATTGTCAGGGTAATGTTCATTTCGGTTCCTTATGCTGGATTGTGCATCCCGCAATGTTCAATTACTTGATGACGGCGAGCAGTGGGTTAGCGAACGCGAACATCATTGCCAGACCAACGCCGATGATGAAAGAAGCGTCGATCAGACCTAGCAACAGGAACACTTTACCTTGCAGTGTGGGAATCAATTCCGGTTGGCGAGCTGCACCGTCCAGGAAGCTGCTGCACATGATACCAATGCCGATACACGCACCTGCTGCGCCCAGACCGATGATCAGGCCGATGCCGATGCCGGTGTAGGCTTGGATCAGTGCCATGAATTGAACTGTGTTTTCCATTTTGTTTCCTTTCGATTTACAAAGTTGATTAAAAGTTAATAGTGAAAAATGATTAGTGGCTTTCGTGTGCCATTGCGATATAGACGATCGTCAGCATCATGAAAATGAATGCCTGCAACACGACGATCAGGATGTGGAAAATGGCCCAGCCTGCGCCAAGCAAGGCGCCAAATATCGTTCCAGCCAAACCGGTCGCCGCCCACATGCCCAGCAGCAGGAAGATGATTTCACCGGCGTACATGTTGCCGAACAGACGCAAGGAGTGCGACAACGGCTTGGAAACATATTCGATCAGGTTGAAAAGGAAGTTCGCCGGCCAAACCAGAGGGTTGGAACCGAACGGTGCGCAAAACAATTCATGGATCCAGCCGCCCAGGCCTTTGACCTTGATGCTGAAGAAAATCATCAGGAACCACACGGAAAGTGCCAGTGCAAAAGTCGTGTTGATATCCGAAGTGGGAACAGCGCGGAATTTTTCCTGCCCGAACACATGGTGATAGACCCACGCCATGATGTCGATCGGCAAGAAGTCCATCGCATTCATCACCAGCACCCAGACAAATACGGTCAGCGCGAGTGGTGCCACGAATGCTTTGCGATCTCCGTGGAAAATGCCTTTTACTTGTTCGTCGATGAATTCAACCAGGAGCTCGACGAATGCCTGACGTTTGGTGGGAACGCCCGCTGATGCGCTACGCACCACCAGCCAGAGCAAGCCGAAGGTAACGATGCCGAGCAAGGCGGATACGATCAGCGTGTCAAAGTTGACAGACCAGAATGCGCCGTCGGCAATTTGTTTGACGTTGAAACTTAAGTGATGCTCGATGTAACTGGATGCTGTCAGTTCGTGTTCAGTGGACATCCCGGACCTTACTTGTCATTCACGTTATTCACAGCTCGCATTCCCGCGCCAGATGCCAGCGCCGAACCTGCCAACCCGCCAATCAGGGCCAATGGAACCAGTCCCTGGTAATACTTAAATGTAATCAACAGCAGAATCGCGATCACAAGTACTTTGACCGCCTCCGCTTTCAGCAATGTAATCAGAACGGTACTTGCCGCGCTGCCTTTCGGGCTTTGTGCAATCAACATTCCGGCATACGCACCAATCACCACTGATGCCCCGCCCGCCAATGCGGAAATTGCTGCGTGTACACCCGCAAGCAACAGAGAGACACCCGAGATGAGTACCGTTATGATGATTTGCCAGCGTGCCGCCTTGCTGAATGCGCGGCTTATTGTTGTGTTTGTTACACTTTCCATCTTGTGCCCTTAAGCGCTAAATTTGGCTAGGGCTGAAAAAAAGCCCGCGCATTCTCTACTATTCCGCCACAGCAAGTCAAGCGCATTCGGGGCGCATACGGCAGTTCTGCCCCTGGTTATGCTCGTTCGTACAGCTTGCCGGTCAGTTCTTCCAGATGTTCGTTGCTCGAATACTCGATAACCAGTTTGCCGCCACCCTTGCTATTTGGCTTGATTTCCACGCGCGCTCCGAGTTGTGAGCTGATTTCTTCTTGCAGGCGTTGTGTGTCGCGGTTTTCTTTTGGTATTTTCTTGCCGACTGTTGTCTTGGAAGATGACTGTTCGCCTTGTTGCTGTACCAGCTTTTCCGCCTCGCGTACGGAGAGGCCTTCCAAGACGATCTTGTTCGCGAGCAGCACTTGTTGCGCACCCTCAAGCGAAAGCAACGAGCGGGCGTGGCCCATGTCCAGCGAACCTTCCATCAGCATGTCTTGCACGGCTTGAGGCAATTTGAGAAGGCGCAAGAGGTTGCTCGCGGCACTGCGCGAGCGGCCCACGGCATCAGCTGCAGCCTGGTGTGTCATCTGGAATTCGTCGATCAGGCGCTGGATACCGATCGCTTCTTCCAGCGGGTTCAGGTCTTCACGCTGGATATTCTCGATCAGCGCCATTGCCAATGCCGCATTGTCAGGCACTTTGCGCACGATGACCGGCACTATTTTCAGCTCGGCCAGTTGTGCCGCACGCCAGCGGCGCTCGCCGGCAATGATCTCGTAGCCGCCTTCTGCAAGTTCGCGCGCCAGGATCGGCTGCATCACACCCTGCACTCTGATCGAAGCGGCAAGTTCGTTCAGCGACGCCTCGTCCATACGGCTGCGCGGCTGATACTTGCCGGGTTTTAGTTGCTCGACTTTTAGATCGCGCAGTACGTCGTTCTGTTTTGATGTGCTGTTTCCGGAAAGCAGCGCGTCCAAGCCGCGCCCCAGACCCTTGATCGGTTTTGCCATGATTTTCCTTTAATGAAACTTGTTATGCGGCGACTTGCGCCATTGAGTTGTTGAGCATTTCGCCGGCCAAAGCCAGATAAGCAAGGGTTCCCTTGGATTGGCTATCGTGGTACAGCGCAGGAATACCGAAGCTGGGTGCTTCCGCCAAACGCACGTTACGCGGAATGACGGTTCGGTAGACCTTATCGCCGAAATGCTGCTGCAACTGGTCCGAGACCTGTTGTGCCAGGGCATTGCGCGGATCGAACATGGTACGCAACAAACCTTCAATCTCCAGATCCGGGTTCAGATTTTCGCGCACCTTGCGTATGGTGTTGACGAGGTCACTCAATCCTTCCAGTGCGTAGTACTCGCATTGCATGGGAATCATCACCGATTTCGCGGCACACAATCCATTCAGGGTAAGCAAATTCAGTGCTGGCGGACAATCAACCAGAATGTAATCATATTCATGCAATATCGGCTGCAACTCTTCTTTCAAACGCATTTCGCGCCCTTCAACATCCACCAATTCAATCTCGGCGCCGGCCAATTCACGGTTGGCGGGTAATACGTCGTATTTACACGCTGAAGACCGGATACGCGCTTCGGCAACCGATTTTTCACCCATCAATACGTCGTAGATGGTCATTTCCAAATCGGCTTTGTTGATACCGCTCCCCATGGTCGCATTGCCCTGCGGATCCAGATCGATCAGCAGCACGCGCTGTTTCGCCGCCCCCAGACTTGCCGCCAAGTTGACGGTAGTCGTGGTTTTGCCCACACCGCCCTTTTGATTGGTGATTGCCAATATCTTGCTCATTTTTTCACTCCCAATACGACCAAACTGCGGGCAGCTTCCAAGCCGGGAACCTGCAATGTAATTACCTTTTCAACCAGAATATCTGCGGGAAGCCTCGCCAGTTCTTGTTCCGGCACACCTTTCATGGCCGCCCAGCGACCGCCTTCTGACAGCAAATGTCGCGTTAGTGCTACAAAATCCGTCGCTTCCGCAAACGCGCGGGAAATAATCCCGTCAAATTTCTGTTTCGTGTGCCACTGCTCCACCCGTTCGCAACGGACTTCCACGTTGTTCAAATCCAACTGAATAGCCGCTTGCTGTACAAAGCCGGTTTTTTTACTGTTGCTATCCAGTAATGTGAACGACCACTCTGGCCGCATCACAGCCAACACCAGCCCAGGTAAACCCGCACCGCATCCCACATCCAGCCAGCGTTGCGGCCACAAATACGGTAATACAGCCAAGCTATCGAGCAAGTGGTTACTCACCATCTGCTCGGGATTACGTATCGCGGTAAGGTTGTAAATTCCGTTCCATTTGTGCAGCAAAGTCAGATAATCCAGCAGCTTTGCCTGCTGTTCCAAAGTAGCTTCCAAGCCCATCTGCGTAAGGCCTGCCGTTAATTCCTGCGCCAGCGTCATGCCGCTTTGTCTTGTTTGAAGCCCCGCTTCAAATGCACCAACAACAATGAAATCGCAGCCGGGGTCACGCCGGAGATGCGAGCAGCCTGGCCTACCGTCTGTGGCTGGTGCTGATTCAGTTTTTGTCGTACTTCGATAGACAAGCCGCGCACGACCGAATAATCCATGTTGTCCGGTAATAGCGTGGTCTCTTGGCCTTCCTGGCGCTCGATCTCATCCAGCTGGCGTTCGATATATCCTTGATATTTAGCCTGAATTTCCACTTGCTCGGCTATCTCCGATACATCGGCCATTTGCGCACCGGGCAAAGTCATCAAAGCCGCATAACTCACTTCGGGGCGGCGCAGCAGATCGTACAGGCAATACTCGCGCTCGATCTCTTTACCCAACACGCGTTCGGCGGCGGCTTTGTCCAGAATGCGCGGGTTTACCCAAGTCGTTTTCAGACGTTCCAATTCCCGTGCGATCTTTTCCCTTTTTTCTTCAAAAGCCTGCCAACGGATATCGTCCACCAAACCCAAGCGACGACCGGTCTCGGTGAGACGCATGTCGGCGTTGTCTTCACGTAACTGCAAGCGATATTCGGCGCGGCTCGTGAACATGCGATAAGGCTCTGAAACACCGCGCGTAATCAGGTCATCCACCATCACACCCAGATATGCCTCGTCGCGACGAGGACACCAAGCCTCTTCATCCTTTGCCTGCAGTGCCGCATTGACGCCGGCCAGCAAACCTTGCGCGGCAGCCTCCTCATAACCCGTTGTTCCGTTGATTTGTCCGGCAAGAAACAGGCCAGCTATCGTTTTGGTTTCCAACGAAATTTTTAGTCCGCGCGGGTCGAAATAGTCGTATTCGATGGCATAACCGGGGCGCGTGATATGGGCATTTTCCAGCCCCCTTATCGAATGCACCAAGGCTAATTGTGTATCGTAGGAAAGACTGGTCGAAATGCCGTTGGGATAGATTTCGTGCGTTGTCAAACCTTCCGGCTCCAGGAATATCTGGTGTGAGGTTTTCCCTGCGAATCGGGTGATCTTGTCTTCAATGGATGGACAATAGCGTGGGCCCACTCCCTCTATAATGCCTGTAAATAAAGGCGATTGATCTAATCCATTGCGAATGATCTCGTGCGTGCGCTCGTTCGTTTGAGTGATCCAGCATGGCATTTGGCGCGGATGCTGATCCGCGCGCCCCATAAATGAGAATACCGGAATCGGACTATCGCTGTGTTGTTCCTGCATCGCTGAAAAATCGATGCTGCGCCCATCTATGCGTGGCGGCGTCCCCGTTTTCAGGCGCCCGATTGGCAGCCCCAATTCGCGCAAATTGTGTGCAAGCCCAACAGATGGTGGATCGCCTGCGCGACCTGCCGGATAATTCGTCAGGCCGACATGAACCAGGCCTGCGAGGAATGTGCCCGTGGTCAGAACCACGGTTTTGGCGTAGTAACTCAAGCCAAGCTGGGTTTGTACGCCAATAACGCGTCCTTGGTCTATTAATAGTTTTTCGGCTGCTTGCTGAAATAGCTTGAGATTATGCTGATTTTCCAATCGCTTGCGAATCGCGGTCTTGTAAAGCGCGCGATCAGCCTGCGCGCGCGTTGCGCGTACTGCAGGACCTTTTGATGCGTTCAGGATGCGAAACTGTATGCCCGCCTCATCTGTCGCTGCAGCCATCGCTCCGCCTAAAGCGTCAGTTTCTTTGACCAGATGACCTTTGCCGATACCCCCTATAGAGGGGTTGCAGGACATCACGCCCAAGGTTTCGATGCTGTGCGTAAGCAAAAGCGTAGCGCAGCCCGCACGGGCGCTTGCCAGCGCGGCTTCCGTCCCGGCATGCCCACCGCCAATCACGATGACATCAAATTGTTTCGGATCGCGCATTCTTGGCCCATCAAAATGAGGACGCGCATGATAACTCAAAAGCTATTCACTACGAAAACTTTGAACGAGGTAATGTTTCACGTGAAACAATTATTTACCGATACAGAACCGACTGAATATCTCGCCTAGCAGATCATCTGCGGTAAATTCGCCGGTAATGCTGTTAAGTGCTCTCTGGGCATGACGCAATTCCTCGGCCAATAGCTCCGGATGGCCAAGCTGTTGCGAAGCTTCGATCAATCGATGCCCGGCGGCGGAAAGTGCTTCCAGATGGCGTTCACGCGCCATGAATATCCCTGTTTCTTGATGCCAACCTATCGTTTCCAGCAGTTTTTCCTGGAGTGCCTCGATACCTGCCCCGGTTTTTGCTGAAAGATAAAGATGGGCTTCCCCATTTCGCATTTCTGCACCCGAGGCATGTCCGCTTAGATCGATCTTGTTGTGCAAGTACAAGCGGGGAACCTTGGCTGGTAGTTGTGCCAGTATTGCGTTATCTTGTGGCTCAGCGCGTTGATGCGATTCATCCAGCAAAACCAGCACCACATCGGCTCGTGACAATGCCAGCTGCGTGCGAGCAATGCCCATTTTTTCAACCGCATCGTCCGTTTGGCGCAGTCCTGCAGTATCAACTAAGTGGAGCGGCACGCCCCGAACTTGCAGTGCCTGGCGTATTGCATCGCGGGTAGTGCCCGGTATCTCGCTTACCAACGCCACTTCTTCCCCGGCCAATCGATTCAGCAGGCTCGACTTCCCCGCATTGGGCGCGCCAACGAGTACTACTTGGGCACCTTCACGCAAAATGCTTCCCAGTGTTGCCAGTTCTTCAATCCGTGCCACTTCTCTTAACAAAAAAGAGAGTTTTCCGGCGCAAAGTTGTCGATCGGTATCGCCTATCTCTTCTTCCGGGAAGTCCAGGGTCGCTTCGACATGCATGCGCAATTCTATAAGCTGCGCTACAACGCTATTGATTGCCGCTGAGAATTCGCCTTGCAATGAACGCATGGCACTGCGCGCTGCCTGTTCAGTGGTTGCGTCGATAAGATCGGCCACACTTTCTGCCTGGGCAAGATCCATCTTGTCGTTGAGAAATGCGCGTTGGGTAAATTCACCCGGTTGCGCAAGGCGTGCGCCCAGTTCAAGACAGCGCTGCAGGACGGATTGAAGTACTGCAGGGCCGCCGTGACCTTGAAGTTCTAACACCTCTTCGCCGGTATAGGAATGAGGAGAAGGGAAATAAAGCGCGATACCCTTATCTAGGATCGCGCCGTCGGCAGCGAAAAACGGGGTAAAAGTGGCGAATCTGGGAGTGAGCTGTCGCCCTGTAAGTAGCGCAGCAAAATGCAACAGCCCGCTCCCGGATACACGCACCACGCCGATCCCACCGCGCCCAGGGGCCGTGGCTATCGCCGCGATATTGTCAGGCTTTGGCGCCACCTTTGCGTGCGGCTGTTTGTCCGCGGGTGATATACCATTGCTGCGTAATAGAAAGGATATTGTTTACGACTGAATACAGTACCAAACCCGCGGGGAAGAAGAAAAACACGACGCTGAACACAATAGGCATGATCTGCATGAGCTTCGCCTGCATTGGGTCTGGCGGCAATGGGTTCAGTTTGCTCTGAATCAACATGCTGATGCCCATGATCAGCGGCAAGACATAATACGGATCGGTTGCCGACAAGTCGGTGATCCAGCCAAAGAATGGCGCGTGACGAAGCTCCACGCTGGACAAAATGGCCCAATAAAGTGCAATGAACACCGGTATCTGGATCACCATAGGCAGACAACCGCCCAGCGGATTTATCTTTTCCGTTTTGTAGAGATCCATCATCGCGTGATTCAATTTATCCCGGTCATCGCTATATTGTTGCTTGATCTTCTCCAGTTTTGGCGCCACGAGACGCATTTTGGCCATGGATCGATAACTTGCAGCCGACAGCGGGAAGAAGGCCAATTTGATCAATACCGTAAGCAGGATGATGGAAATACCCCAGTTATGTACCCAATCATTAATGTGAGACATCAGCCAGAAAAGCGGGGTTGAAAAGATCGTTAACCAACCATAATCCACGGTCAATCCGAGACCAGGCGCAATCTCATCGAGCTTGGTCTGGGCGGGCCCAGCGTAAAGCGTTGCAGATATCCTCCCCGTCTGACCCGGCTCTATGTTGGCAACAGGCAGGATCACCCCCGCAGAGTATTCATTGCCGTCAAGTTTTTTGGTGTAGAACTCACGAGGCCCTTTTTCTGCCGGCAACCATGCGGACACAAAATAGTGCTGCAACATCCCGATCCAACCGTTGTCAGGGTTGACCGGCAACTTGACCTTATTCTTCTCAATATCCGAAAACTCGATCTTTTTGAATTTATCCTGTTCGGTATAAACCGCCGGCCCCGTAAAGGTTGGAACGAACTTTGAAGATCCTGAAATCGAGACCGAATCGCGTACCAATTGAAAATATGCCGACGGAGTTAAAGCAGTCGTACCATGATTTGTAATTTCATACGAAACATTAACAAGATAACTACCACGATGGAATGTATAGATCTTGGTAACACTCGCCTCACCCGTATTCTGCGCTGTCAGTCGAACTTCCAGGCTATCTTTGCCTTCAGCTAGCTGAAATTCTTCGCCTACGGTTGAAAACTCGGCGTTATGAGTCGGCAATCCCTTGCCAAGCAACCCGGATTGAGCGACATAATAATGTTCGCCTTTTTGCTGCAGCAGTGTCAGGGGTTTGCTTTGGTCGTTCGAGTCTTTATGTTTTAACAGATCCAAGCGCTCGATGTTTCCGCCGGCCGTGTTGATTTGCACCATGAATATATCGGTTGTTACGACGATATTTTTGCCGGTTGCGGCTTTTTGCGCTTCAACGGACGTGGATACAACTGCATGCTCCGCAGTTTTAGCCAATTCCGCGGGTACCGACGGATCTTTTGAAGCTACTGCCTCGGTTACGGGAGCCACAGCTTGGTTTTGGCGTGTCCACGCGCCCCAAAGCAGAACCAGAGAAAAAGAAAAGATCAGGAATAAGAACAACCGCCGCATGTCCATCAAGGTTTCACCTGTATTTCAGTTATGGGACTGGATCGTATCCGCCCGGGTTCCAAGGATTACAACGAATCAACCGCTTAATTGTCAACCAAAAACCCTTGAGAGCGCCGTATTTTGAGATCGCTTCCAGGGAATATTGCGAACAAGATGGGCTAAAACGACACGACTGGGGAAGCACGGGACTGATCAATAGTTGGTAAGCCCGAACAACAAATAACAAGATTGATTTCATTTTACAGCCAGTACGGATTCTAGCATTTCGCCCAAAGCGACTCTGGCTTTCGAGATATCTTTTATCTCAAGCGGCTTGCGCAATCGAATTACGACGTCCAGCGCGACACCTTGCCTGGAATAATTACGAAAACACTCTCGAATCAATCGTTTGGCAAAGTTTCTCTGGGTTGAAGCGGGTATGATTCGTTTGCTGACCGACATGCCAAGCCGAGCATGTCCAGCTAAATTCATTTCGCTATGGACGGCAAACCAAGCGTTGGTTTGTGCCCTTTGACGCAGTATCCGAGAAAACCCCTCCCGACGCGATAGACGGTAGCGCCGGGGTAAAGTCAGAACTTCTTTGGGTTCACACGCCAAGGCGTACACGGCCGCGTGCACGACGTGCCGCTATAACAGCGCGTCCGCCCTTGGTTTTCATGCGAACCAGGAAGCCGTGAGTGCGTTTTCTTTTGGTAACCGACGGTTGATATGTACGTTTCATGATTAACTCCTGACTGTTTTGCTGTTGAAAAGCGCGCGATTACAATCTTTAGCGCGATTCCTGTCAAGTCTTTTTATGCTGTGGATAACTTTTTCTATAGCTTGTAGAATGCGACGCAATAATTGCGATACATTTTTCTGCCTATGTCCGCCCAAAGTTTGTCTGGAAGCTGCCTTAGTTTTTTCAAGGAGCAGCTGCCATTACAACAATATAACTCATGGATCAAACCGTTGATTTTCGAGATCGATGGGGACAAACTCATTCTCACTGCACCCAACAGTTTTACATTACGTATTGTACAAGAGCGGTTTTTGTCCGAAATAACAAAACGTGCTCTTCCATACTTCTCGGCACCGCCTCAAATCGAATTGCGTATTGAGAAACGCGGTATGAAACCGGTCATTCAAGCTATTGCAGAACCGGTTTCAGATAGATCTGTGGCGCCAACACCAAAAGTGGCCTCAAAAAATCTAAATAAACTGAACCCAGCTCTGGTATTTGATACTTTTGTAACTGGTAAGGCAAACCAATTAGCACATGCTGCAGCCATACAAGTCTCGGAAACTCCAGGTGTGGCATACAACCCTTTATTCATTTATGGAGGGGTTGGGTTGGGTAAAACGCACCTTTTACAGTCAATTGGCAATCTGGTCAGCAAACAAAATCCCCAAGCCAGAATTTGCTACATCCACGCAACAAATTATATTTCCGGAGTGGTTCGAGCATTTCAGACTAAGAATTTTGATGAATTCAAGCATTTTTATAATTCGCTGGACTTGCTTCTGATTGATGACATTCAGTTCATTGCAGATAAACCAGGTACTCAGCAAGAGTTCTTCTATACATTAAATTCGCTTATTGATACAAATAAACAGGTAGTTATAACATGCGATACATTTCCAAAAGAAATTTCTGGTATTGAGCCGCGCCTTACTTCCCGTTTTACCTGCGGACTCACTGTTGCCATAGAGCCACCTGGTTTGGAAATGAGAGTCGCTATTCTGTTGCAAAAATCGGCAGCCAGCAGCTTTCCTATCAGTGAAGATGTCGCTTTCTTCATAGCCAAACATGTACGCTCTAATATTCGGGAATTGGAAGGTGCGTTAAACCGTATCGAGGCATATGCCAAGTTCCATAAGCGTCAGATATCTATAGATTTAGCCAAAGAGGCTCTTAAAGACTTGCTGGCAGCACAAAATAAACAAGTTTCAATAGAGAATATCCAAAAAACGGTAGCTGATTTTTATCGGATAAAGATTATCGAATTGCTATCCAAAAAGCGCACAAGAATAATTGCGAGACCGCGCCAAATCGCTATGACACTTGCAAGGGAACTTACTCAATTGAGTCTGCCAGAAATTGGGAATGCTTTTGGAGGGAGGGATCATTCCACTGTATTACATGCTTGCAAAACTATAGAGTCTTTGCGTAATACCGATTCTGCGTTGAATGCTGATTTCAATTTATTGAATCAAACATTACGCGGATAGTCATGTATACCCTGTGTATAGTTTGTAAATGAACCTGCATAAACATCATATTAAAATAGTTACACACAAACAATAAACACTGATAGGCAGTTTTATTAACAGGCAATTAATGAATTAAGTTTTTGTAATATAAGATAAATATAAGTTATCCATAAATTCAATGCCTATTATTATTATTGTTGTGTTTTTAAAGGAAACATATGTTCATTAAGCAAATAGATCGAAACGATTTACTCAAACCTTTGCAAGCGGTTGTAGGAATTGTAGAACGCAAGCAACCCTTGCCTATCCTTTCAAACGTGCTGATCAAAAAGAACAAAGACGGAGTGAGATTTATTACAACCGATCTGGAGATACAGATAGAAGCCCAACTTAAAGCTGAGCTAGACGGAACGGAAAGTGCAATTACTATTTCTGCCAAGAAACTTCAGGAAATTCTGCGCGCCATTCCCGATAACAGCACGATATCCTTGGATGACCAAGATAACCGCCTGTTGGTCAAAGCGAACAAAAGCCGCTTCAGTCTACAAACGTTGCCAGCTCAAGATTTTCCCATGTTGGCTGAACAATTGGTTGGTGCAGCCAAGATCCAAATTGAACAAGGAGTTTTACGCCGACTGTTGAGTTCTGTGCAATACGCCATGGCTCAACAAGATATCCGCTATTACCTGAATGGAGTGCTACTAGTCATCGACGGCACTTCCATCAAACTCATTGCAACAGATGGTCACCGCTTGGCTTTTATTAGCGAAGAACTTAAAGAAAGCTACAAAAAGCAGGAAGTCATACTTTCCCGCAAAACTGTTAATGAATTATTGAAGCTGTTGCAAGACACAGAAGACAAAGTCCAACTGGAACTGGCGGAGAAACAAGTTCGAATATCATTTGCAGATGTAGTGCTTACTTCCAAAGTAATTGATGGTAAATTTCCTGATTACAACCGGGTTATTCCTACGCATTCCAATCACCTGAAACTGGATCGTCTGACCATATTGCAGGCGCTCCAGCGAGCTGCGATCTTGTCCAATGAAAAGTTTCGTGGGGTGCGTCTATTATTGACTGAAAAAAATCTACGCATCATCAGTAGTAATAGTGAACAGGAAGAAGCCCAAGAAGATATCGAAAACGAATATCAAGGAGCCCCTTTGGATATTGGCTTCAATGTAAACTACCTACTGGATGGTATAAATAACATCAGTACTCAAAGCCTCATTCTTTCGTTTGGAGATCAAAATAGTAGTCTATTGATTACTATCCCGGATAAAGATGACTATAAATATGTAGTCATGCCAATGCGTATCTAATTTGTTCCACGTGAAACAGTAACGAAAGTAAATCAGACTCATGAGTGATAACTACGACGAATCAAGTATCCAGCAACTCGAAGGTTTGGAAGCAGTGCGCAAACGTCCCGGAATGTACATCGGGGACACATCTGATGGTACCGGCCTGCACCACATGGTATTTGAGGTTGTGGATAATGCAATTGATGAATCTCTGGCTGGGCACTGTGATGACATCAAGGTAATCATCCATGGGGATAATTCGATATCTGTAGCAGATAATGGGCGTGGCATACCCATCGGTATTAAATTCGATGATAAACATGAACCCAAGCGGTCTGCTGCCGAGATAGTCCTGACAGTGTTGCATGCCGGTGGAAAATTCAACCAGAATAGCTATAAAGTGTCCGGTGGTTTGCACGGTGTAGGTGTGAGTTGCGTTAACGGCTTGTCTGAGTGGCTTAAGCTGACAACCTACCGTGATGGAAAAAAGTTCGGCCTTGAGTTTATTCGTGGTGCGGTAAAAGATCGCTTAGTTGAAATTCAAAAAGGAATTGAAGTTTCGCCCGTCCGTGAATTGGGGGAAAGCCAGAAACGTGGCACAGAAGTACATTTCTTGGCTGACAAGGAAATTTTTGGTAACGTTGAATTTCATTACGAAATACTGGCAAAGCGCTTGCGCGAACTTTCCTTCCTGAATAATGGCGTCAAGATCGAACTGGTTGATCAACGTACCGGCAAGAGCGAAAACTTCGCCTACTCCGGCGGAGTGCGCGGTTTCGTCGAGTACATGAATAAGAGCAAAACCATTCTTCATCCAAAGTGCTTCCAGGCTAGCGGAGAAAAAGACAACATCACCGTTGATGTCGCCATGCAGTGGAACGACAGCTATTCCGAAGTTGTACAGTGTTTTACCAATAACATTCCGCAACGGGATGGTGGTACACACATGACCGGCTTGCGAATGGCGATGACCCGTGTTATCAATAAATATATCGAAGATAACGAACTGGCCAAGAAAGCCAAGGTAGACACCACCGGAGACGATATGCGCGAAGGTCTTACCTGCGTCCTGTCGGTCAAGGTTCCAGATCCAAAATTTTCTTCGCAAACAAAAGATAAACTGGTTTCCAGTGAAGTGCAGCCTGCTGTTCAAGAGGTTGTGGCTCAGAAACTCACCGACTTTTTGCTGGAGAACCCGATTGATGCAAAGATAATCTGTAACAAGATCATTGATGCAGCCCGGGCTCGTGATGCCGCGCGCAAAGCACGCGAATTGACACGCCGCAAAGGTATTCTGGACGGTATCGGCCTGCCCGGTAAGCTGGCTGACTGTCAGGAAAAAGACCCCGCGCTATCTGAACTGTACCTGGTAGAGGGTGACTCCGCCGGTGGCTCTGCAAAACAGGGCCGTGATCGAAAATTCCAAGCGATCCTTCCACTAAAAGGAAAAATCCTTAACGTCGAGCGGGCACGTTTCGAGAAACTTATCTCATCACAAGAAATCGCTACGCTAATCACTGTACTAGGCACGGGTATCGGAAAAGAAGAATACAACGCCGACAAGCTGCGCTATCACCGCATCATTATCATGACCGACGCGGACGTGGATGGTGCACACATCCGCACTCTGTTACTTACTTTCTTCTATCGCCAGATGCCGGAATTGGTCGAGCGAGGTCACATCTATATTGCCCAGCCGCCGCTCTATAAGATCAAACAAGGCCGGGATGAACGTTATCTCAAAGACGAACACGAACTGAAAACTTACATGCTTGGTTCGGCACTGACTAACGCTGCGTTCTATCCCGCACTAGATGCAACGCCTATCCAGGGCGAAGCACTGGGAGAGATTGCCAAGCAATATTTTTTGGCCGAAGCAGTGATCGACCGCCTCTCTCACTTCATCGCACCGGAAGCAAGCCATGCTCTGCTCATTTTGCCGGCCCTTTCGCTGGATAACGAAGTACTGGCGAAGGAGAGTGCTAAATTGTTGGAAGCAGCCTGTGGTGGAGTCATCAGGGCTGAAGTCGAAACGGACATCAATGGCGAATTACGCTTGCGCCTGGAAAAGATATTCCATGGCAACTATTCGTTGAGCTACCTGGACAAGGAGTTTCTGCACAGCGGCGATTACGTGCAGATCCGACAGACTGCCGATGCCCTTGACGGCCTGATCTCAGCGACCGCCTACGCCACGCGCGGTGAACAAAAGCGCGGCGTGACCAGCTTTAAACAAGCAATTGAATGGCTGCTGGAAGATGCCAAACGCGGCGTCAGTATCCAGCGTTACAAAGGTCTGGGCGAGATGAATCCGTCACAACTTTGGGAAACCACCATGGACGTGAAGAACCGCATATTGCTCAAAGTGCGTATCGAGGACGCAGTAGGCGCGGATGAGATATTTACGACACTCATGGGGGATGTCGTTGAGCCGCGCAGAGCGTTCATTGAGAAGAATGCGCTGGGTGTGAGGAATCTGGATGTGTAGGTGCGTAAATCTGTAGGTTCTCAGAAAAGGTACAGGTGCCTGTAAAAGCAAAGTCCAGCATCAACCTAATTCGATGCTGGAAAATGAGCTAACTCTCCCTACGCAGTTTTCTTGGTTGATGCTTTCTTCGCAGCCGGCTTTTTGACCACCGGCTTCGCTCCAACTGCTTTCGTTGCAGTCTTGGCCTTGGTTGTGGGTGCCTTGGTGGTTTTCTTTGTCACTGGTTTAGTAGCAGCAGTCTTGGCTGTAGTTTTCTTCACTACAGCTTTTTCTCTGACGGTCTTCGGTTTGGCGGATGCTTTCTTGGCTGTCGGCTTCCGCGAAGTTTTCGCTTTCCCTGTTCCCCCCTTGGCCGCTTTTGCCGCAATCAGTTCCAGCGCTTCCTCCAGCGTGATTGCTTCCGGCGTTACATCTTTGGGCAAGGTTGCGTTCACTTTGCCGTGGCGCACGTAAGCGCCGTAACGACCGCTACACACCTCTATCGGCGCTTTGTCGTCTGGGTGTTCACCCACAGTGCGCAGCACCGTGTTGCCGCCGGTCTTGGCTTGCGCGAGCAGTTCCACGGCGCGATCCAGTCCGATATCGAAAATGCTGTCAGTACGCGGAATGGATTTGAATTTTCCGTCGTGACCGATATAAGGGCCAAAGCGACCGATGTTGACGATCACTTTTTTGCCGCTCTCGGGATGTGCACCGAGTTCACGCGGGAGGGAGAGCAGTTTCAAAGCTGAAGCGAGATCGGCTTGCTCCAGGGGAATTTCCTTCTGCCACGAGACACGTTTTGGCTTTGTCTTAGCACCCTCTTCCACTTCGCCGAGCTGCACGTAATGGCCGTATGGGCCTCGCAACAAGAGCACAGGCTGTCCGGTTTCCGGGTGAACGCCCAATTCTTTGCGCGCTTCGCCGGGATCTTCTTCACCTGCAAGACTGCGCGTATAGTCGCATTCGGGATAGCCGGTGCAGCCGATGAAGCTGCCACGCTTTCCAAGTCGTTTGGATAACGGCTTGCCGCATTTGGGACAAGTTTCTTCCAGTATCTCGGTGCCTGGACGATCTACGTCTTTCTTGTCGACGATAAGCTTGTTGAAACCCTTCCAGAATTCATCGAGAACGGGTATCCAGTCGCGCTTGCCCTCGGATATCTCATCCAGTTCGTCTTCCAGATGCGCAGTGAAGCCGTAGTCCACATAGCGTGTGAAATGCTCGTTTAGGAATTTGATGACAACGCGACCGACGTCGGTCGGCATGAAGCGCTTTTTGTCGAGTGTGGCGTACTCTCTTGCTTGTAGCGTTGAGATGATGGTGGCGTACGTGGATGGACGGCCGATGCCATATTCCTCAAGCGATTTCACCAGACTGGCTTCAGAAAACCGGGGTGGCGGTTGGGTGAAGTGTTGCTCACCATAAAGCTTGTCCACAGGCAGTACATCGCCTTCAACAAGTGGAGGTAACTTTGCGCTGTCCTCTTCCTCTGCATCGTCCACGTCTTCCATGTACACGCCGATGAAACCGGGAAATACGAGTGTCTGGCCGGAAGCGCGGAACAACGTGTCGTCACTGCTCAAACGGACGTCGACACTGACAGTATCGAATCGGGCCGGAGCCATCTGGCAGGCGAGTGTGCGCTTCCATATCATCTCGTAAAGACGCATCTGGTCGATGTTCAAATGGTCCCGCAAGCTATCCGGTGTGCGAAGAATGGAAGTTGGCCGGATCGCTTCATGCGCTTCTTGCGCATTCTTGGCTTTGCTCTTGTAAGCCGGCTGCTTGCCAGGCAGATATTCAGATGAGAAATTGTCGCGGATATAGCCGCGAATCTCCGCTACGGCCTCGTTCGCCAGATTCACCGAGTCGGTACGCATATAAGAGATCAAACCGATGGTCTGCCCGCCGATATCCACGCCCTCATACAACGATTGTGCGGTGCGCATAGTGCGATCCGAGGTCATGCCCAGTTTGCGCACTGCTTCCTGTTGCAGGGTGGAAGTTGTAAATGGTGCAGCAGGACTGCGCTGCTTTGCCCTCTTTTCGACTCGCACCACTTTCGGCGGCAACTTAGCATCGCCCAGTTTGGCGTGGATAGCGTCGTATTCGGCCTGACTGCCGATACTGAGTTGCTCAAGCTTCTTGCCCTGATACTGAAACAGCTTCGCAGTAAACGGGATGCTGTTCTTTTGGCTATCAAGATGCACCGACCAGTATTCCTGGCTCTTGAACTTTTCGATCTCCAGTTCGCGCTCTACGATCAGGCGCAACGCCGGACTTTGCACGCGTCCAGCCGACAAGCCGGGACGGATCTTGCGCCACAGCAGCGGCGAAAGATTGAAGCCGACCAGATAATCCAGCGCGCGACGCGCCTGTTGCGCATTGACCAACGGAATAGAAATCTCACGCGGATGTGCGACGGCCTCCCTCACTGCTGACTCGGTGATTTCATAGAAAACCACACGCTGCATGGATTTACCCTTGAGTGTGCGCTTGCTTTTAAGCAGTTCAGAGATATGCCAAGCAATCGCCTCCCCTTCCCTGTCCGGGTCGGGTGCAAGGTAGATATGATCTGCTTCCGCGGCCGCTTTGGCGATTGCATCGACATGTTTGCTGTTGCGCGCAATCATCTCGTATTGCATGGCGAAGTTGTTGTCCGGATCGACCGCACCGGTTTTGGGAATCAGGTCGCGCACGTGTCCGTATGAAGCAAGGACCTCAAAGTCCTTGCCCAGATATTTTTTTAGGGTCTTGGCCTTGGCCGGAGATTCGACGATAAGAAGATTGGATGCCATTAGCGTTTTCAGTGAGCCTGTGCTGCGTCAGCAGGAGTGAGCAGATCTTCAATGATCATGGGGTCGAGATCCTCGTGCTGGCTCCACAACACCATCAGCACGATGAGTTTGATCTTGTCCAAAGACAAGTTCTTGCGACCAAGGGCAAGTACGCGGTCAATGATCATCTCGCGTTCGATCGGTGTGATGACCTTGTTGTGTTCCCAGAACGAAAGGAAGCGCAAGCCTTCAGGGCTGATGCGCTCCTCCTCGAAATCAGTATATATGCGGATACCGCTGTGGTTGATGCTTTCCGGATATGCTGCACCGGTAAGTTGTTTCAAACCGGACAGCCAGGTTAGCGCCTGATTGATGTCATCTTCCTCAAAGCCTGCAGCAGTAAGCTTTACAGAGAGTTTGTCGTGGTCGGGGTAGCTACCGATATCGAAGTAACTTTCAAACAAAAAAAGCAAAATATCGAACATGAATGAGTGTTTTTATGTGATGCGTTGATATAAGCCGCCGGGCAAAGAAGCAATATGCCCGTCGAGTTCCAGTTGCAACAGGATGGCGGATAGCTCGCCTATCGTCAAGCCACTGCGATTAGCAAGGCTCTCGGCATCGAGCGGATCGAAGCCCAAATGTGCGAAAAGCGGGTGCTCAGTAGCAGAATTCCGACTGGCTGCAGAGCTGTTGTAACCGATCTCTTCCAAAATATCCTGGGCGCTCTCAACCAATTTTGCACCCTGTTTGATCAGCGCGTGGCAGCCCCTGGATTGCGGCGAATGAATGGAACCGGGGATCGCAAAAACCTCTCGCCCCTGCTCCAGCGCCATGCGCGCAGTGATAAGCGAGCCGCTTTGAACCGACGCCTCAACGACCAGACAGCCAAGACTCAATCCGCTGATGATGCGATTTCGGCGAGGGAAATTTGCTGCCAGGGGCGGCGTACCCAGCGCAAACTCGGAAATGATGGCTCCATCATGTGCGAGACGGTGTGCCAGATCCCGGTTGGCGGCAGGATAGACTTTGTCCAAACCCGTGCCAACCACGGCAATACTCGAACCGGCTCCGCGTAGTCCGCCAATATGTGCTGCTGTGTCGATTCCATGTGCCATGCCGCTGACGATACACAACCCCGCATCGGAAGCTGATTGGGAGAATGCCTCAGCGTTGCGTAAGCCTTGCACTGAAGCGTTGCGGCTACCGACTATGGCAAGCGAACTCATATTCAATAAGTCACGCCTACCTTTTACATACAACAGCAAAGGCGGATCGGTAATATTCAGCAACGAACGAGGATAATCCGTATCTGCAACAGTAAGTACGGCGTTGAGCGGATCACATAGCCATGCTGAGACTTTCTCAAGTGCAGACGCATCAATCCCCTGCAAAATGGATTGGGCTACAACGGGCTTTACATGTTGTGATAAATAAGGAACCGAGGAATTCAAAACAGCATCGGGAGAGCCAAAGGCTTGCAACAAACGACGCAAGCCTTCGTTACCTAAGCCGGGTATATGGCTCAGGGTAATCCACGACGCAAGTGAAGCGTCTAGTGCCATCACTTAATCGGGAGTGCTTGCGCGATCCGAAATTTGCACTGGCAGTCGTGTCTGCATTACAAGCGCATAGGAAACCTTGTCAAACACGCGGAAGACGAACAACAATCCGTAACGCATATCCGGCAACGTAGTGTCAGCAGAAAAGGTACTATCGCTTGGCACTACATCACCTTTCTGAAACAACGCCAGCACATGTCCATTTTCCAAGCCATCGCGACGACCTTTATTTAAAGTGACGACGGCATTCTGACCGGCTTGCTGCAGGCCTCCGTAAATGGAAATGATTTTCGCATTGATTTGTTTCTCGGGCGCGCGCGGTTGATAATTGCTGGCAAATCCCGTCGTGGCTTGCGCGAAGCGATCACCGGGCGCAATTTCCAGAATGGATCTGCTAATTTTCAATGTAGACAAAGTGTCGAATTTCTCGACGACTGCGTCGCCCAGATATACCACTTCATGACCCAGAACCTCACCGGTATCCGGATCCCTGAAAGTCTGGCTGGGGCGGTAGACCTGCCAGCGCTCCCCCTTGTTGCCAGGCATATCTTTAGCATAAGCAATGTCGCCTGTAGCAATCAGCTTTCGATGTTCATAAGTTCCTATCAGCACGGGAGCGCTATCCAGTTCATTCTCATCAATTACCAATGGGCGGCTAAGGAACGGACCGATGTCTTTCAGTGAAATGAGAGGGATGGCTTCGCCTTTGCCGGTGATTTGGCGCGCGCGCGGATAGAGCTTCACTGTGTCGGATGTAGATTGTCCATTCTCGGTTACAGATGGAATTTCAGACGCTGAACCTGATTCTGCAGATCCTGGAGCAGATTCCCCAACTTTTAAAGTATGCGTACTGGGATCAAGATAGACCACATTTCCGGGATATATCCAGTGTGGATCTTTGATGGTATCTTTGTTGTAACCCCATATTTGTGGCCATTTCCAGGGATCCTTGAAGAATTTTGCGGAGATATCCCATAGTGTGTCGCCTTTCACCACAATATAGCGATCCGGAGCGTTTTCCTGCAATTTAAGCTCATCAGCATAAAGGGTGATGGGCAACAGGAGACAAATCAGCGATATAATCTTGCGCATGGAAAAACCCCAGCAAAGTAAAGGAAAGCGGTGTGATGTTTGCACGGCGGTTTAAATTCTGCATCTAGTCTCTTCAGTTGGCAAGCATTTATGGCAATTCTTCCTATCCTGCAATACCCCGACGAGCGGCTACATAAAGTCGCCAAGAAGGTCGAACAGATCAACGATACCATCCGCAAACTGGTGCGGGATATGGCGGAGACCATGTATTCAGCTCCCGGAATAGGGCTGGCTGCAACGCAAGTGGACCAACATATACGATTGATCGTGATCGATGTGTCCGAACTGCATGATGACCTGAAAGTGCTCATTAATCCGGAGCTGGTGGATAGTCTGGGTGAAAAAGAAAATGAAGAGGGGTGTTTATCCGTTCCCGGAATATACGAAAATGTCACCCGGGCTGAGCGAGTCACCGTCCGTGCACTGGACGAGCACGGCAAGACATTCACGCTGGAGGCTGAAGGTCTGCTGGCGGTGTGTATCCAGCACGAAATGGATCATCTTCAGGGGCGAGTGTTTGTCGAACATCTTTCACATCTTAAACAAACACGTATTCGCGCCAAGTTGAAAAAGCAACGGCGCGAGACGTTCTAAGAACGAATCCGTGGATATCATATTCGCTGGAACACCGCAGTTCGCGGCCACTGCATTGGCTGCCCTGATCAAACAACATAACATCGTTGCCGTATTTACCCAGCCTGATCGGCCATCGGGCCGCGGTATGCTCCTGAATGCCAGTCCGGTAAAACAACTCGCGCTGCAGTATGGATTGCCGGTCCTGCAACCGCCTACTCTGAAAAATGAGGATGTCCAACAGACCATCACCGGACTCAATGCAGATGTCATGGTAGTTGCAGCATATGGACTGATTTTGCCGAAAGCGGTATTGCAGTTGCCACGACACGGTTGCCTGAACATTCATGCTTCACTGTTGCCTCGATGGCGCGGTGCAGCACCGATACAACGAGCCATCCTCGCGGGAGACACCGAAACCGGCGTCACGATCATGCAGATGGATGAAGGCTTGGATACAGGCGATATGCTGCTAAAGAGGGTTTGTACGATCGAGGCAAATGACACATCGATGAGCTTGCACGACAAACTCGCCGAACTGGGAGCGCAGGCCATTATCGAAGCACTGCAGGATATGGAACACGGCAACCTGCATCCGGAACATCAAAACTCGCAGCAGGCAACCTATGCGTCCAAGCTGACCAAGGCAGAAGCACAACTGGACTGGACAAAGGACGCCAAGCAACTGGAACTGGCCGTACGCGGATATTTTCCGTTTCCAACCGCTTATGCGCAATTTGGAGAAACAACGATCAAGATATTGCAGGCGAGCCTGGGTTCAGGCAAGGAGGCCGCGGCCGGTAATGTCATCGCCATAGATAAAAAGCGTATCCACGTCGCATGCGGCAAAGGCGTACTCGGGCTGGAGATATTGCAGAAGCCAGGAGCGAAAGCCCTGCCTGTCGCACAATTCATTCAAAGCTTTCCTGTGAAGGTTGGCGATCGTTTCAGTACGAACTGAACATGCAACTTATCCAACTGGAAGCAGGAAAGATAATAAACAAAGTCGTGCATGGCGGACGCAATCTCACCCAGGTCATGATTGAAACGCTGCGCAAACAATTCGACACCGCACAGGAACGCGGAGCACTGCAAGACCTGTGCTATGGCACTCTGCGTTATTACTCGCGGCTGACTTTCATATTGGATAGCCTGCTGGAACGCCCCGTGCAGGATGCGGCGTTACGCAACTTGCTGCTAGTGGCAATCTATCAGCTGCAATACACCAAGGCAGGTGCGCATGTGGTCGTCGATCAGGCCGTAAAAGCAGCAAAGAGCAGCAATCCTGCAGCCAGCGGTTTGGTCAATGCAGTACTACGAAACTTTTTGCGCAGGCAGCCGGCATTGCTGGCAGCTGCCGATCAGAGAGAAGAAAGCCGCTACGCATACCAGGAATGGTGGATCGAAGCCGTCAAAACGCAGTATGGAAATAATGCCCATGAAATTCTGGAAGCGGGGAATCGACATCCGCCGATGACCCTTCGGGTAAATACACGGCATGCAAGCGTAACTGAATACCGGGAAATCCTGGCGGCGCAAGACATCGCATCGCAGATCGTCGAACCTTGCGCGCTGAAATTGGAAAGACCGGTGCCGGTGGAGCGATTGCCAAAATTCAACGAAGGTTGGGTATCGGTGCAAGATGCCGGCGCGCAATATGCGGCAAAATTGCTGGATGTAAAAAATGGCATGCATGTGCTGGATGCCTGTGCAGCGCCGGGTGGCAAGACTACGCATTTGCTTGAGCTGGCAGAGATTGACTTGGTTGCTGTAGACAAGGAAGAGCAGCGACTGCAGCGAGTGCGCGAAAATCTGCAACGATTGCACTTGAAAGCGCGGATAGTCTGCGGAGATGCGGAAAAGCCTGAAGAGTGGTGGGATGGAAAGCTATTCCAGCGTATTCTTGCAGATGTGCCCTGCTCTGCCTCGGGGGTTGTTCGTCGTCATCCGGACATCAAGTGGTTGCGCAGGCCGGATGACATCGAAAACTTTGCGGTACAGCAGAAAAAGATACTGGAATCATTGTGGCCGCTGCTGGAGAGAGATGGTAAATTGTTGTATGCGACCTGCACCATCTTTGCGCGTGAGAACCAGCAGGTGATTGCAGCGTTTTTGTCGCAGCATGACGATGCGGTACGAATAGGACTGTCTGTACCGGGTATGTCTGACGGTCAGTTGCTTCCAAACGAAGACCACGACGGGTTCTTTTATGCGCTGCTGCACAAACAAGCTTGATTGGTTGTATCGGTCGGTCTGGGTGATCGGCTTGAGTTTGTGCACGTCTGTTGCCGTCGCGGAAAGCATCAGCATAAGCAAGGCAGAGGCGCAGCTGACAGATGAAGGCTATCGGCTTTCCGTCGATTTCGACATCCGACTATCGCCGATGATCGAGATGGCACTGAAACATGGTGTGACGCTGTATTTTGTCAGTGAATTGACCATCAATCGATCGCGATGGTATTGGCTGGATACCGATGTTGCACGAGACGAGCAGGTTGCCAAGCTCTCATTCAACGCACTCACGCAGCAATACCGGATCACACACGGTTCCTTGTTCCAGAGCTTCAACGACTTGAAAGATGCTCTGCAGGTTCTTGGACATCAAACCGCACCTCCCGTACCCGTCGAATTGTTGGACAAGAAGGGCGGGGGATACTTCTCACGGCTGCTGAAAAAGGGAAGCGAATGTTGTTCCGCCTTCGTGCAGATGAAACTGGATGTGACACAGTTACCCAAGCCTTTGCAGGTGAACGCGCTCACCAACGAGGACTGGAAACTGGAGTCCGAGCCCTACCGTTGGCAAATCAAGCCGGTTGAAGCCGAGGCCAAACCATGAAATATCTGGTCATCATCAGCGGCATAGTCGGTACGGCACTCCTGTATCTGCTATCCAGCGCCAGTGCAAATACGGATCTTTTCTCGCACAACTACTACGTGTTACTGATGATGACCGGCTTCCTCGCACTGGGCTTGGCTGGCCTGGTTGCTTCGCAAGTATGGCAGTTGCGCAACAAACTCAAACAGCAGGTATACGGCGCAAAATTGACATTGCGGCTGGTCATGATTTTTTCAGTGATCGCGATCCTGCCCGGATTTCTGGTTTACGCGGTTTCGGTACAGTTTCTCAGCAAAAGTATCGAATCGTGGTTTGATGTGCGGGTGGAGAAGGCTTTGGAAGGAGGCCTGAATCTCGGGCGCAGTTCACTTGAGAACGGGCTGGCGGAATTGGGCAAGAAAGGCCATCTGGTCGCCATGATTCTGGGGGAGCAGGAAGAGCGGCGGCACAAAGAGACGTTGGCACGGCTGATCAAAGAGGGCGGGGCGCAAGAAGCCGCCGTGTTCGGAAGCAAAGGGCAATTGCTGGCGTTCGCAGGCAGTGGAAACAGCAGCAGTCAAGACACGGTAATACCCTCAGCCGAGCTGTTGCAACAAGCCTGGGAAAAGGACGGCTACAACACGGTAGAGGTGCTGCCGGATGACCAACTGGCCCTGCGCGTGTTGATTCCGATGAAATCAGCATTGTGGAAAGGAGAGCGCAGAACGCTGCAATTCATGCAACCGGTACCCAGGCAGATAGCCGAAAATGCAGAGACCGTACAAGCGGTATACCGCGACTATCAGGAGTTGTCGCTTTCGCGACTCGGACTTAAACGACTGTATGGCGTCACGCTCACGTTATCGCTACTGATCGTATTGTTGAGCGTCAGTTCGGCGGCATTCTATTTGAGTGAACAGCTCAGCGCGCCACTTGCCGCATTGGCAGCGGGGACGCTGGCCGTGGCAAAAGGCGATTTCACCGGCAACTATCCGGTGCAGAGTCGCGACGAATTGGGGGCGCTGACCGGATTGTTCAACCAGATGACCACATATCTTGCCGATGCGAAACGGACGGGAGAACAGCAACAACAGCAAGTGGAGAATGCGAAAGTCTATCTGGAAAGTGTACTGGCCCATCTGTCTTCAGGCGTGCTGGTGGTGGACGAACAGCACCGGCTACGCTCCTCCAACCCGAGTGCGAACCAGATCCTGGGAGTGTCGCTCCAGGAGATCGAAGGCAAAACCCTTTTGGAAATCGCAGCCGAACATATGCTGTTGCGATCGTTCATCGGTGCGGTGATGCAAGGTTTCGATACGTCGTCCCAGCATGAGTGGAGGCAACAGGTTGAGCGCATGAGCAAAAATGGCGACCAGATTTTGCTATTGCGCGGCACGCGGCTTTCCACGATGGAGGAAGACAGCAGCTATGTGGTGGTATTCGACGACATAACGCATCTGTTGCAAGCGGAGCGCCAAGCGGCGTGGGGCGAGGTTGCCCGCCGATTGGCGCATGAGATCAAGAATCCCCTCACCCCGATACAGCTCTCGGCCGAACGTCTCCAGCACAAACTGCACAGCAAACTTGACGATCAGGATGCACAACTGTTGCAACGGGCAACCCAAACCATAGTCAGCCAGGTTTCCGCAATGAAAAACATGGTCACCGAGTTTGCCGACTATGCGCGTGCGCCAGCAGCACGCCTGGTTGAGTTGGACATGCATCAGTTGCTGCTCGAAGTGATGGGCCTGTACGAAGCCAACAGCAGCCCGATCGCATTGAAGCTTGACGCACAACATACCGTGCTGAACGGTGACGCGACCCGATTGCGCCAGGTGATCCATAACCTGTTGCAGAATGCACACGATGCCTTGCAGCAAGAGGAACATCCCCAGATCGTGCTTTCTACCGAGAATACTGCCGATGGTGCACTGAAATTAATGGTGAAAGACAACGGTAGCGGTATACCCGAGCATATGCTGGGAAGATTGTTCGAGCCGTATATGACGACTAAACAAAGGGGAACCGGTCTTGGCCTGGCTATCGTGAAGAAGATCGTGGAGGAGCACGGCGGAAAAATAACAATAGAAAGCCATCCATCGGGGGGGACGTGCGTGAGTGTGGTATTGCCATTGGTTTTGGCAGAAACGGAGATAGTGTAATGGCGACAAAAGATATTCTGGTAGTGGACGACGAGATGGGAATCCGCGAGTTGCTCTCCGAAATATTGTTCGACGAGGGTTATCGCATACATCTGGCCGAAAATGCCACTCAAGCGAGAAGCTTCCGCGAACAGCATGTTCCCGATCTGGTGTTGCTGGACATCTGGATGCCGGATACCGATGGCCTGACTTTACTCAAGGAATGGGTCGCACGCAATCAGTTGACCATGCCGGTGATCATGATGTCCGGGCACGGAACGATAGAGACGGCGATGGAAGCGATGCGCATCGGCGCGTCGGATTTCCTGGAAAAACCCATTGCCCTGCAGAAGTTATTGGCCTCCGTGGAAAAGGCGATCCAGCATGGCGTGCCTGTCATCGGGACACATAAGCAAGAAGCTACGCCAGAAACAACCGATAGTGAAGATCGCACGCAAATGTCTTTGCCGTTGGACCTGCCGCTACGGGAAGCCAGGGAGCATTTTGATAGCCTGTATTTCAATTATCAGATGCAAAAAGAGAATGGGAACATCTCTCGCATTGCAGAAAAGGCTGGCATAGAACGCACGCATCTTTACCGAAAACTCAAACAATTGGGGATAAAACCCATTAAAAGAGGCTCAGGCGACATTCAGTAAGGCTTGGATGACTAGCTTGAGGCCCTGCCGTTGTTGCTCTAGGGCGGGGCCTTAAGGCATAATCGGCGCCTTTCGTTGAAATTAATAATCAATATAAATTTATTTAGTATCTTACTTCGCTTAGGCTTAGGGAAGTTTTTTAGGAGGCAGGAAAATGACTGCGGCACGTAATGTAACCCCCCCGAAATTCAATGACGTCACTGGCGCGATCCGTATGCTGGCGGTAGATGCAGTTCAAAAGGCCAACTCCGGTCACCCCGGCGCTCCAATGGGTATGGCGGAAATCGCCGACGTTCTGTGGAACCATCACCTTCGTCATAATCCGGCTAATCCGAAATGGCCAGACCGCGATCGCTTCATGATGTCCAACGGCCACGGATCCATGCTGGTCTACGCGCTGTTGCACCTGTCGGGCTATGACCTGCCCATGGATGAATTGAAACGCTTCCGCCAAATGCACTCGAAGACCCCCGGCCACCCCGAATACGGTTACACCGCCGGGGTAGAGACTACCGGCGGCCCTCTGGGTCAGGGTATTACCAATGCCGTGGGTATGGCGATGGCTGAAAAATTGCTGGCCAACGAATTCAACAAACCGGGTCACGAGATTGTAAACCATCACACTTATGTATTTATGGGTGACGGTTGCATGATGGAGGGTATTTCGCACGAAGCCTGCGCGCTGGCCGGAACCTGGGGCCTGGGAAAACTGATCGCCTTCTGGGACGATAACGACATCTCCATTGACGGTCACGTAAGCGGCTGGTTCACTGACAATACGCCTAAACGTTTTGAAGCGTACGGCTGGCATGTCATTGCCGACGTCCAAGGCCACGACAGCGAAGCCATCAATGCCGCCATCAATGCCGCCAAGGCCGTCACCGACAAACCCACACTGATCTGCTGCAAGACCATCATCGGCGTCGGTTCTCCAAACAAGGCGGGAACGCACGATGTGCACGGCGCCGCGCTGGGCGATGCGGAAGTGGCCGCGACACGCGAGCATATCGGCTGGAAATATCCCCCTTTCGAGATTCCGGCCCACGTATATGAGGCTTGGGATGCGCGCACCAAAGGCGAGGGCCTGGAAAAGCTGTGGAACAACAAGTTTGCCGAGTACAAGAAGGCCTTCCCGAAAGAAGCCGCCGAATTCTTGCGCCGGACCAAAGGCGACCTTCCTGCAAACTGGCTGGAACATGCTGCCAAGGCTATCGCACAAGCCAACGAAAAGGCCGAGACTATTGCCACGCGCAAAGCGTCGCAAAACGCGATCAATGCATTGGTTCCTGCTTTACCGGAATTCTTGGGAGGGTCGGCCGATTTGACCGGTTCCAACCTCACAAACTGGACCGGTGCTCATCACGTGTCCGGCAAGACGCCCGGTAACTACATCAGCTACGGTGTGCGCGAGTTCGGCATGTCGCACATCATGAACGGCATGGCTCTGCATGGCGGTTTGTTGCCTTTCGGCGGCACCTTCCTGATGTTCTCGGAATATGCCCGCAATGCATTGCGCATGTCGGCATTGATGAAACAACGCGTGATCTACGTGTTTACCCACGACTCCATCGGCCTGGGCGAAGACGGACCCACGCACCAGCCGGTTGAGCAAACAACCACCCTGCGCTTCATTCCAAACATGGATACATGGCGTCCGTGTGACACCGTTGAATCCATGGTGTCATGGGTGTGTGCAGTTGAGCGCAGGACCGGCCCGACTTCACTGATATTCAGCCGTCAGAATCTGGCTTTCCAGAAACGCGACGCAAAACAGATCGAGAACATCCGCAAGGGTGCTTATGTATTGTCTGAAGCCGAGGGCGGCAAGCCACAGGCGGTGATCATCGCGACCGGTTCAGAAGTCGATCTGGCGATGAAAGCGCAGGTTGCATTGGCTGCCGAAGGCGTCAAGGTACGCGTGGTGTCCATGCCATCAACCAGCGTGTTTGACCGCCAGGATCAGGCATACAAAGACAGCGTGTTGCCGAAGGGCATCAAGCGTATCGCTGTAGAAGCAGGGGTTACGGGTCTTTGGTACAAGTACGTCGGGCTTGATGGTGCAGTGATCGGCATGGATTGCTTCGGTGAATCCGCTCCGGCGCCGGAGCTGTTCAAGCACTTCGGCTTTACAGTTGAAAATGTCGTCAAAACAGTTAAGGGTGTTTTATAACTTTCGTTGATGACATTTCAGTGGCTAATGTTGGCGTATGGTCAACGTTATGCCGGAACTAAAACGTGGTCGCGACAGTAAAAAGTTATAGGTTAAACCTGAAGACGCAAGCTCATTGCGGCAGCAGTGCATGTTCACCGGTGAGCATGCGCATAGAGAACGTTTGGGACGTTCTCTCGGCAGAAGCCAGAATGGGGTTAAAGAACGTCAAGGGTAAATTATTGATTTTTTAATAAACGGGAGAAATATATGGCTATCAAAGTTGGCATCAATGGATTCGGTCGTATCGGCCGCATGGTTTTCCGCGCTGCGACCAAAGATTTTCCAGAGATCGAGGTCGTTGCCATCAACGACTTGCTGGAGCCGGATTATCTGGCATACATGCTTAGGTATGACTCTGTACATGGCCGTTTTCAGGGCGACGTATCCGTCAGTGGCAATAATCTGGTCGTCAACGGCAAGACCATCCGCCTGACTGCTGAAAAGGATCCGGCAAATCTGAAATGGAAAGAAGCGGGCGTCGACATCGTGATCGAATGTACCGGTTTCTTCCTGACCAAGGAAACTTGCCAGAAGCATATCGACGCGGGCGCCAAAAAGGTCGTGCAATCTGCGCCTTGCAAGGACGACACGCCGATGTTCGTTTACGGCGTGAACCACACTACATACAAAGGCGAGAACATCGTTTCCGCCGCATCGTGCACCACGAATGCATTGGCTCCGGTTGCCAAAGTGCTGAACGACACATTCGGCATCAAGCGCGGCCTGATGACCACTGTGCACGCAGCAACGGCAACCCAAAAAACGGTTGACGGTCCGTCCAACAAAGACTGGCGCGGTGGTCGCGGCATTCTGGAAAACATCATTCCCTCTTCCACCGGTGCTGCCAAGGCCGTGGGTGTCGTGATACCGGAGCTGAACAAGAAGCTGACCGGCATGGCTTTCCGTGTACCCACATCCGATGTGTCAGTGGTCGATCTGACTGTCGAATTGAACAAGGCAGCCACCTACGACGAGATCTGCAATGCAATGAAGGCAGCCTCCGAGAACGGTCCGCTGAAAGGCGTGCTGGGCTACACCACAGACAAGGTTGTTTCCACCGACTTCCGCGGCTGTACCAACCCATCCATATTCGATGCCGAAGCGGGTATCGCGCTGGATCCCACCTTCGTCAAGGTCGTGGCATGGTACGACAACGAGTACGGCTATACCTGCAACCTGATGCGCTTGGTCCGCCATATCGCCAAGTAACTCACTCCGACCAAGGGCTGGCTCCATGCCGGCCCTTTTCGCTTCAAGTCTGCAACAAAGGAAAAAACATGTCCGTTATCAAAATGACCGATCTGGCGCTGAAGGGAAAGCGCGTCCTGATCCGTTCCGATCTGAATGTTCCCGTCAAGGAAGGGAAGGTGACTTCGGATGCACGCATTACCGCATCCATGGCTACTATCAACTTTGCATTGCAGGCAGGTGCGCGTGTGATGGTGACCTCCCATCTGGGTCGTCCCGAAGAAGGTGTTTATTCCGAGGAGAACTCGCTTAAACCTGTCGCCGATGTCATCGCCAACAAGCTGAACAAGCCTGTGCGCCTGATCCGCGACTGGGTCGATGGCGGTTTCAATGTCGCCGAAGGCGAACTGGTACTGCTGGAGAACTGCCGTTTCAACAAGGGTGAAAAGAAGAACAACGAAGAGACGGCAAAGAAATATGCCGCCCTGTGCGACGTGTTCGTGATGGATGCCTTCGGTACGGCACACCGCGCCGAAGCATCCACGCACGGAGTAGCGAAGTTTGCGCCTGTTGCTGCGGCAGGCACCCTGTTGACCCAGGAACTGGAGGCGTTAAGCAAGGCATTGCTCAATCCGGCCCGTCCGATGGTCGCCATCGTCGGCGGCTCCAAGGTCTCGACCAAGCTGACCGTCCTGGAATCGCTGTCCGAAAAGTGCGAACAGCTGGTTGTCGGCGGCGGCATCGCCAACACCTTCCTGAAGGCGGTTGGCAAGAACGTCGGCAAGTCGTTGTGCGAAGACGATCTCGTTCCTACCGCACAGGCCCTGATAGAAAAAATGAAACAACGCGGCGCTAATATCCCCATCGCCGTGGACGTGGTGGTGGGCAAAAAATTCGATGCCAACGAACCCGCAGTGTTGAAAGATGCGAGCGATGTGGCCGACGACGACATGATCTTCGACATCGGTCCAAAGTCCGCGCAGGAACTCGCCGATATCATCATGAAGGCAGGTACCGTAGTATGGAATGGTCCGGTCGGCGTGTTCGAGTTCGACCAGTTCGGCGAAGGTACCAAGACCATCGCCAAGGCCATCGCCGAAACCAATGCTTTCACCTTGGCAGGCGGAGGCGACACCATCGCCGCAATCCAGAAGTACGACATCTACGACAAGGTGTCTTATATCTCAACCGCAGGCGGTGCGTTCCTGGAATTCCTCGAAGGCAAAACTTTGCCGGCGGTCGAAATTCTGGAGCAACGCGCCAGGCAATAACTAACTAGGACTCTCATGCTGCGCAGAACAAAAATAGTAGCAACACTGGGACCCGCTTCCAGCGACCAAAAAGTACTGGAACAAATGATCCGCGCGGGAGTGGATGTAGTACGGATGAACTTTTCTCACGGTACGGCCCAAGACCATATGGGCCGCGCCGATAAGGTGCGCGCCGCCGCCAAGGCGGCGGGCCGTACGATCGGTATCCTGGCTGACTTGCAGGGGCCGAAGATCCGGGTGCGCAAATTCGAAAACGACAAGATCACCCTGAACAAGGGCGATGCTTTCATCCTCGATGCTACGCTGGATGGGTTGGGCAACCAAGAGCGTGTGGGGCTGGATTACAAAGAACTGCCCAATGATGTGGACGTCGGGACTGTCTTGTTGCTCAACGACGGCATGCTGGAATTTCATGTCACCGGGGTAAAGGGTGCGGAAGTTCATTGTGTAGTTGTCCGCGGCGGCGTTCTGTCCAACAACAAGGGAATCAACCGCAAAGGCGGTGGATTAACGGCTCCCGCGCTGACCGACAAGGACAAGGAAGACATCAAGACGGCCGCACTGATCAAGGCGGACTTCCTGGCGGTTTCCTTCCCGCGCTCGGCTGATGACATGAAACAGGCACGCGAGCTGATGCACGCGGCGGGCGGCAAGAGCTTGCTGGTAGCCAAGATCGAGCGTGCGGAAGCCATCCCGGTGCTGGGTGGAATCATCGATGCGTCAGATGCCATCATGGTGGCGCGCGGCGACTTGTCGGTGGAAGTCGGCGATGCCGCAGTTCCCGGCCTGCAAAAGAAGATGATCAAGATGGCCCGTGCCAGGAACAAATTGGTCATCACCGCGACCCAGATGATGGAGTCGATGATCACGGCGCCTATTCCAACAAGAGCCGAAGTCTCAGACGTGGCGAACGCGGTACTGGATGGGACCGATGCGGTGATGCTGTCGGCGGAAACCGCAGTCGGCGATTATCCGGTGGAAACCATCGAAGCCATGGATCGGATTTGCCGCAGTGCGGAAAAAGAAACCGAAGAAGGCTCTGCAGATAGACGTCTGGATCACAGCAAATTCACGCGGATTGACCAATCCATCGCCATGTCCGCCCTGTATGCCGCATCCCATTTCAAAGTTAAGGCCATTGTTGCTCTTACGCAATCCGGCTCGACTGCGTTGTGGATGTCGCGTATAAATGGCAGTACACCGATCTACGCAATGACACCCGTTGAAGCAACCTTGAACAAGGTCACCTTGTTCAGCGGCGTGCATCCCATCGCGTTCAAGATCGAATCCAAGGATTATTCCGTGACGCTGCGTCAGGCGGAAGACGAATTGGAACGGCTGGGGCTGGTCGAAGATGGAGATCTGATGGTGATGACGGTCGGTGAAGCCATTGGAAAAGCCGGCCACACCAACACCATGAAGATCGTGCGCGTGGGCGACTACCGCAAAAGTTAAGCAGACCGAATAACTACAAACGTTTTAGATATTTTTTAGGAGAATAAATATGGCACTCGTATCCCTGCGTCAACTACTCGACCACGCGGCAGAAAACAGCTACGGCTTGCCCGCATTCAACGTCAACAACCTGGAGCAAGTCAAAGCGATCATGGAAGCGGCTGATGAATGCAACAGCCCGGTGATCATGCAAGGTTCCGCCGGTGCACGGAAGTATGCCGGTGAGCCGTTTCTGCGCCACCTGATCGAGGCGGCCGTTGAAATGTATCCGCACATCCCGGTCGTCATGCACCAGGACCACGGCGCATCGCCAGCGGTTTGTATTAATGCCATCAAGTCCGGATTCTCCAGCGTGATGATGGATGGTTCGCTGATGACCGACGGCAAGACGCCGGCAACCTTCGAATACAACGTCAATGTCAGCCGTAGCGTCGTGGAAATGTCGCACGCTGTCGGCGTTTCGGTTGAGGGCGAACTGGGATGCCTGGGTTCCCTGGAATCCGGCCACGGCGAAAAGGAAGACGGCCACGGTGCCGAAGGCAAGCTGACCCACGATCAGCTGTTGACCGATCCGAACGAAGCTGCCGAATTCGTGAAGCTGACCCAAGTGGATGCACTGGCGATCGCCATCGGCACTTCGCATGGCGCGTACAAATTCACCAAGCCGCCCACAGGCGATACCCTGGCGATCAGCCGTATCAAGGAGATCCACGCGCGTATACCCAACACGCACCTGGTGATGCACGGTTCTTCCTCAGTGCCGCAAGAATGGCTGGAGATCATCAACCAGTTCGGTGGCGCGATGCCGCAGACTTACGGTGTGCCTGTTGCAGAGATCGTCGAAGGCATCAAGCACGGCGTGCGCAAAGTGAATATCGACACCGATTTGCGCATGGCTTCTACCGGCGCGACACGTCGCTACCTGGCCCAGAATCCAAAGGACTTTGACCCGCGCAAATTCCTGGCAGAAACTACCAAGGCGATGAAGGCGATCTGCAAGGCACGTTACGAAGCTTTTGGATCTGCCGGTCAAGCCGCCAAGATCAAGCCGATCTCGCTGGATGCAATGGCCGCCCGTTACGCCAAGGGCGAATTGAACGCGATCATCAAGTAATTGTTGTTGCAAAATGCAATAAAAAAGCGACCTTCGGGTCGCTTTTTTATTGCGTAATAAACGAATCGGAAATTTGCGAATATCAGTCGATATCGCTGAAATTCATGGTCATGATCTCAGGTGCGCGGTCTATACGGTATAAAACGATCAACATGACTGTGGTCGCTGCAAGCATGAAATGCGGGCCAAAGAGCCAGAACACCAGCGGTATTAAATAATAATAGGAACGCATACCCAAACTGTAGAAATAACCTGCGCGATTAAGATGGGTAGCCACATGCGCCGGGGTGAGCATTTTATGGTTTAGCCTCAGCGGAACATTGATCATGAAGCCTACGTGATTGTAAATACGGATAGACATTGAAAAGCTGAAGAACGCGACAAACAGGTCAAGCAGCAACAGAAGCAGTTTCACCATCCAGAGCATCGGATTAATTGCGCCTATCATATTAAGTGCATGCCAGTGAGCTTCAAGCTTCTCCCCTTGTTCGCTGAGGGTCAGCACGCCGATAATCAGAAGCATTGAAGTAGAAGCAAGAAAAGTGGCGGCCATGGTGGAATTGCGCAGCGTTTGCACAGCCAGTACGCCGTTTTTCTCATCCTGCATGATGGTTTCAACCCATGCAGTCCGAGCAATCATGTTCACAGACTGTACAGTGTAGGCTGGATTAATCTTGATTTTGTGGCGAAGAAACAGGTGATAGGCAGTGATAAGCGACGCACTGATCAGAAAGCTCAAGAGATCATTCGTCATTGGATTAAGCAGTGCGGGAATATCCATGAGAGTGCAAATTGAACAGGTAGAAGTAGAAGATTGATGAACTATTTAAATGGCCGATGGAAACCCTCGCATAATAAACGTTTCCAGGATTCCGTATGTAACCTTAAAGGGTAATAGCCTGATTTCGCTGCGATCTGGCTATCAACCGCAGAAATCATTCAACTGAAGCCGCGTTCCGTTTCACCAGCCCCTGAGATTCTTCCAGCAAGAAAAGTTCAAACTCCTGCGCTGCGGTTGATGGCCGTTTGTCTTTGCGGTGCACGATATACCAGTGGCGAACAATGGGGAAGTGGTCAACGTCCAACACAACCAGGCGATGGGTCTCCAATTCCAACTCGATGCCGTGCCGGGAAATGATGCCTATGCCCATGCCGGCCTGTACCGATTGTTTGATGGCTTCATTGGTGTCCATTTCCATGTGCGCGGGCAGGGAAAGATTGTGGCTGGCGAAGAAGCGTTCCACGACGCCCCGAGTTCCGGAGCCTTGTTCCCGTAACAGGAAAGTCTCGCTCGCCAATTGTTTTGGCTGGATCCTTTTGGCAAGTGCAAGCGGATGTCCGGGTGCGGCAATCACTACCAGCGGATTTTGCATGAAGGCATCGGCGCGCATATCAGTACCAAGTGGCGGCTGGCCCATGATGGCAAGGTCGGCAATATTCTCCGCGAGTTGCCTGATGACGGCATCACGGTTGGCGACGGACAGACTGACTTGGATTTTGGGGTGTGCCTGAATGAATTTGGCAAGCAGTTGAGGCATGAAATAGTTGGCAGTGCTGACGACAGAAATGCTCAGTTGCCCGCGCTCCAGACCTTTCATTTCATCGAATACCGCTTCCATCTCCAGCATCAGTTGCAACATAGAACGAGCATAGTGCAGGAATTCGGTCCCGGCAGCAGTGAGGTGCAGTTTTTTGCCAACCTGCTCGAACAATGGCAACCCGACAGCACTTTCTGTTTGTTTGATCTGCATCGATACGGCGGGCTGGGACAAGTACAACTCCTCCGCAGCACGCGAATGGCTCAAATTGCGGGCGACGCTCTCAAAAACCTGTAATTGGCGCAACGTGATGGGTAACATAAAGCGATTTATATCATAAGTAATGCTTATGGATTACATAAAAACAATTGACTATTGATTATGATGTGCGAGCGTATAGTTCGCTCCGTAGTCAATTCCAAACAAAGAGGAGAACAAAGATGGATCAGTCGAATCGTTACTCGGATCTGAGCTTGAAAGAAGAAGATCTGATCAAGAATGGCAAACACATCCTGGTGGCGTACCACATGCGCCCGGCAGAAGGCCATGGCTATTTGGAAGCAGCAGCCCACTTTGCAGCTGAATCTTCAACAGGAACCAACGTGGAAGTTTCGACCACGGACGAATTTACCAAAGGCGTTGACGCACTGGTTTACTTCATTGACGAAGTAAAAGGCGTGATGAAGATCGCTTACCCTTCCGTGTTGTTCGATCGCAACATCACCGACGGCCGCGCGATGATCGTGTCCTTCCTGACCTGTGCGATCGGTAACAACCAGGGCATGGGAGACATCAAGCACGCGCAAATGCAGGATTTCTACGTTCCGCCCGAAATGCTGATGCAGTTCGACGGTCCCTCTATCGACATCTCCGATATGTGGCGCATTCTCGGCCGCCCGATCAAGGACGGTGGCTATATATCCGGCACCATCATCAAGCCCAAGCTGGGTCTGCGTCCTGAGCCATTTGCCAAAGCGGCATACCAATTCTGGCTGGGTGGCGACTTCATCAAGAACGATGAACCACAAGGCAACCAGGTATTCTGCCCGATGAAGAAAGTAATTCCATTGGTTTACGACGCGATGAAGCGTGCAATGGACGAAACAGGCGACGCGAAATTGTTCTCGGCAAACATTACCGCCGACGACCACTACGAGATGTGCGCGCGCGCCGACTACATTCTGGAAACTTTCGGACCGGATGCAAACAAGGTAGCGTTCCTGGTTGACGGTTTCGTGGGCGGTCCCGGCATGATCACGACAGCTCGCCGTCAGTATCCGCGCCAGTATTTGCACTACCACCGTGCCGGTCACGGCATGATCACCTCGCCATCGGCAGTTCGCGGTTACACCGCATTCGTGCTGGCCAAGATCTCCCGCCTGCAAGGCGCTTCCGGTATCCACGTAGGAACGATGGGTTTCGGCAAGATGGAAGGTGGCGCTGACGACCGTAACATCGCTTACATGATCGAGCGCGACTCAGCGGATGGTCCTTACTACCATCAGGAATGGCTGGGAATGAAGCCGACGACACCGATCATTTCCGGCGGCATGAACGCCCTGCGTTTGCCAGGTTTCTTCGAGAACCTGGGTCACGGCAATGTGATCAATACGGCAGGCGGCGGTTCCTACGGACATATCGATTCTCCGGCAGCGGGCGCGATTTCTCTGCGCCAGGCTTACAACTGCTGGAAAGAGGGTGCTGACCCGATCGCTTACGCCAAAGAGCACAAAGAGTTTGCACGTGCATTCGAATCGTTCCCGAAAGACGCGGACAAACTGTATCCGGGCTGGCGCGAAAAGCTGGGTGTGCACAAGTAAATTCAGTAGTTTTGAATCTTTACGCGCCCCCACTAGCTGGGGGCGTTTTTTTCCGAGATTCAAGACCGCTCCGCATATGCGGTCACATTGTGAAAATTGGAGCAATTCATGACGAACATAGAACAATACAAAGTTCACGAAGAGCCGTTCTATCAGGAACAAGGCAATGAAGTAAAGCTGTACCAGGCAGCCTACGCAGCGCGTCTGCCTGTGATGGTGAAAGGTCCCACGGGTTGCGGAAAATCGAGATTCATCGAATACATGGCCTGGAAGCTGAACAAGCCGCTGATCACCGTTGCGTGCAATGAAGACATGACCGCCAGCGATCTGGTTGGGCGGTATCTGCTGGATGCAAACGGGACGCGCTGGCTGGATGGCCCACTGACCACCGCCGCTCGCATCGGTGCGATTTGCTACCTTGATGAAATCGTCGAAGCGCGCCAGGACACCACGGTGGTGATCCACCCGCTGACCGATCACCGCCGCACGCTTCCATTGGACAAGAAAGGCGAGATGTTGCAGGCTCACCGTGATTTTCAGCTGGTGATTTCCTATAACCCCGGCTACCAAAGCCTAATGAAGGATCTGAAGCAATCCACCAAGCAACGATTCACGGCATTTGATTTTGACTACCCGGCAGCAACTGTTGAAGCCGGGATTTTGAGCAAGGAAGCAAAGATCGATATCGTGCTGGCAGCCCAACTGGTAAAGATCGGACAAGCGGCACGCAATCTCAAGGGACATGGATTGGACGAGGGAATCTCAACGAGATTGCTGGTTTACGCAGCAACCCTGATGAAAGGTGGCGTCGAACCCAGGGATGCCTGTCGCATGGCCCTCGTGCGTCCTATCACCGACGATGCAGACATTCGCGATACTCTGGATCACGCGATCGACGCAACTTTCGCCTAGTGAGATGACAATACAGACTGTCAACATGCCGGAAGCATTGCAGCCCTACTGGACGCAGCTTGATTGCGGTTTTCCACGTGTGGCTGAGGTGTTCCCGGATTGCATGCGCGAGGCGCAGGCGTTGTTGTCGGATGAAGGGTTGACTGCATATATAGAACACGCGCGATTTCTTGGAAAAATGGGCCGCGGTGCGGAGCCCATCCTGATCTTTCTGGAGGAGTGGCCGGAAGTCGCCAAAGTGGTTGGCGAGGAAGTGCTATCCGACATCATGGGATTCGTCCGCAAGATGTGGAAGTCGCCAAACAGCAAAGCTATCGCACCGTTTCTGCAGTCGCTTCCGGCGACAGCACGCAGGCTGCACACCAGTGAGCAGCTGAGAGACTATATCGCCATCGCGCAAGACCTGATGGAATCGACCACCGGCTCGGTGCACGGCATACACCAGACCTTTCCCAGTCCGGGATTGCCGGAGATGTTCAAGCAGATATCGCAATTGCTTGGGCAAATGTCGCTCGCAGGCCTGAAAAAGTGGGTGGAATACGGCGTGCGGTATTACGAAGACCACCCGGAACGCCAGATCGAATACTTCAGCCTGCAGTCGGCAGACAGCAAGGCAGTGTTGATGCGCGAACGAAACGGTACGCTGCTGGTGAACAACGAACGCAAACTGGTTATGTATCTTCGCGGACTATGGCAGGACGAAGATATGCTCATACCCTATTCCAGCGCATTCGACGAACTGAGAAAACCGATTCCCTACTATGACAAATTGGGTATACGCCTTCCCGACGTGTATGAAGATGAACATGGCATAAGCGGTCTGGATCGCTATCGTGCCGCACTGGCACATATCGTCGGACACCGGCGTTGGACAAAAGCCATCATTGCGGACAATCTAAGCCCATTCCAGCGTATGGCCGCCGAGTTTCTGGAAGACAGCCGGGTGGAATTCCTGGCGATGAAAGAATATCCCGGTCTGCGTCGTATCTTTCTGGCATTGCATTCCGTCCCGGAAGAAGATGCGTGCGACGATGAAAAAGAATCGGGATTGCGCCATCGCCTGGCGATGCTGTCGCGAGCCATACTCGATTCGCACCATCCCTATAAAAACCCGTATGTGATCGAGTATGCGCAACGCTTCCGCGGACTGATGGAAAGCGGGGAATCCAGCACACAGGAAATGGCTGATCTGGGCGTTGCCTTCATTACAAAGACACGTTTGCAAAGCGATAATCTGCCCAAGACCCACTTCAATAATACCTTGGTGGACTATCGGGACGATAACCGCCAGATGTGGAAGTTCATCGAAGAGGGCGATGAGGAGGAGGCATTCGATGAACCGCGCAAGATTGAGCCGGGCGAAGAATTAAAGGGTTTGCCGCCAAGGCATTACCACGAGTGGGATTACAAGAACCAGAGTTATCGCCCCGATTGGGTGAGCGTTTACGAGGGCCTGCATCCGCAAGGAAACGCGGCAGATATCGACCGCTTGCTGGAAAAACATGCGGGACTGGCCAAACGCCTGAAAAAGATGCTTGAATTGCTCAAGCCGCAGGACAAGGTGCGAATTCGCTACCAGGAAGAAGGCAGCGAGCTGGACCTGGATGTGGCGATCCGTTCGCTCATCGATTACAAGAGCGGTGCCCAACCCGATCCCCGCATCAACATGAGTCATCGCAACGACGGGCGCAGCATCGCCGTCATGGTGCTGCTCGATCTGTCCGAATCACTCAATGAAAAAGCGGCGGGCAGCGAACAGACCATTCTGCAATTGAGCCAGGAAGCAGTTTCCTTGCTGGGGTGGGCGGTGGAAAAACTGGGAGACCCGTTTGCGATTGCGGGCTTTCATTCAAACACACGGCATGACGTGCGTTACCTGCACATCAAGGGATATAGTGAGCACTGGGACGATCAAGTGAAAGGCCGCCTGGCAGCGATGGAGGCGAACTATTCCACGCGCATGGGCGCTGCGATGCGCCATGCCGCGCATTATCTGGAAAAGCAGCAAGCCGACAAGAAGCTGATGTTGATCCTTACCGACGGGCAACCATCGGATATCGATACCAAAGACGGGGAGCTGCTGATCGCGGATGCACGTCAGGCGGTACAGGAGCTGGACAGGCAGGGCATCTACAGCTACTGCATCAATCTCGATCCCAAGGCGGATGAGTATGTGGCAGACATATTCGGCAGGCAATACACCATCATCGACAAGGTGGAGCAATTGCCGCAGAAATTGCCCGAGCTGTTCATCTCATTGACCAAATAGCCGTAGAGAGCAAATCGTAAAACCTGTAAAATTCATCAGTTGAAAAATTCAAATCAGAGGAGAGCAGTAATGAGCAAGAGTTTGATCCAGTTCATCATCGAAGAACAACGTCACATCCCCAATGCCAGCGGCGATTTCACCGGTTTGTTGAGTGATGTTATTTCAGCTTGCAAACAGATTGCCCATGACGTGAACAAGGGTGCATTGATCGGGGTACTGGGCAGCGCGGGCAGCGAAAACGTGCAAGGCGAGACCCAGAAGAAACTGGACATCATCACCAACGAAGTGTTCATCAAGGCCAACGAATGGAGCGGTCACCTCGCTGCGATGGCATCCGAAGAGATGGATGACATCTACCCGATCCCGGCCAAATATCCCAAGGGCAAGTACCTGATCACGTTTGATCCGCTGGACGGCTCTTCCAACATCGATGTGAACATCTCCGTCGGTACTATCTTCTCCATCCTGCGTTGTCCCGAAGGCGTGACCAACCCGACCGCTGCCGATTTCATGCAGCCCGGCACCAAGCAAGTCTGCGCGGGTTACGCGCTGTATGGCCCGAACACCATGATGGTGATCACCACCGGCCACGGTGTGAACGGCTTCACACTGGACCGCGATGTGGGCGATTTCTTCCTGACTCATCCGAACATGACGATTCCGGAAGATACCGCCGAGTTCGCCATCAACATGTCCAACCAGCGCTACTGGGAGAAGCCCGTGCAACGCTATGTTGAAGAGTGCGTGAAAGGCAAGGATGGCGGCCGCGAAAAGAATTTCAACATGCGCTGGGTAGCTTCAATGGTTGCAGAAGTGCACCGTATCCTGACCCGCGGCGGCATCTTCATGTATCCGTTCGACACAAAGGATCCAACCAAGCCGGGCAAGCTGCGCTTGATGTATGAAGCCAATCCGATGTCGTTCATCGTTGAACAGGCAGGCGGTGCAAGTTCCACCGGTCGCGAGCGCATCATGGAATTGAAACCCACCGGTTTGCATCAGCGCGTGCCGGTCATTCTTGGTTCGAAGAAAGAAGTCGAACGTGTCGTGGGTTACCACAAGGGAGTCTGATTCATGTCCGGTCCGCTCGTTTCGATCGTGATGGGTAGCAGTAACGACTGGGAGATCATGCAGCAGTCCGCACGTGCGTTACAGGACTTCGGTGTGGCATTCGACGCGCGCGTCATCTCGGCGCACCGGTCGCCGGATCTGTTGTTCGACTACATCAAAGAAATGAGTGCGCAAGGCGTGCAATTCTTCATTGCCGGAGCCGGCGGTGCGGCGCATCTTGCCGGCGTGATCGCCGGAAAGACATTGCTGCCGGTTCTGGGTGTGCCGATTCCATCAAAATATCTGAAAGGCATGGATTCCCTGCTCTCGATCGTGCAGATGCCGAAGGGTATACCGGTCGCCACTTTCGCGATCGGCGAAGCAGGTGCGGCAAATGCCGGCCTCTTTGCCGTTTCCATGCTGGCATTGAACGACAAGCAATTGGCACTTAAACTGACCGAATACCGCAAGAAACAAGCCGAACAAATCGCTGCAACCACATTACCTAACTTGAGTTGATATGAGCGCACTACACGAATCCAACCTACCCAGCCTGAAATTCCTGCATCGCGGCAAGGTGCGAGACCTGTATGAAGTCGATGCAGATCATCTGCTGATCGTCCAAACGGATCGTCTGTCCGCATTCGATGTGATTTTGCCAACGCCGATTCCCGGTAAAGGCGAGGTGCTGACGGCAGTATCCAATTTCTGGTTCAAGAAATTGGGCAACGTCATTCCCAATCATCTATCCGGAATCGATCCCGAATCCGTCGTGAAGACCGATGCCGAGCGCTCGCAAGTTCGCGGTCGCGCTTTTGTCACCAAAAAGCTCAAGCCGTTGCCGATAGAAGCGATCGTGCGCGGCTATCTGGTTGGCTCCGGCTGGAAGGATTACAAGAAGACCGGCGCCGTGTGCGGTATCCAACTGCCTCCCGGATTGCAGGAAGCGCAAAAACTGCCGCAACCCTTGTTCACACCCTCGACAAAAGCGGCGGTAGGCGAGCATGACGAGAACATCTCGTTCGAGGAAGCGAAGAAACTGCTGGGTGCGGAAATGGCCGAGCAAGTAAAGAACGCCACGCTGGCGCTTTATACACAGGCCGCAGATTATGCACTGACACGCGGCATCATCATCGCGGATACAAAGTTCGAATTCGGCGTGGACAGGACGGGCAAGCTCTATCTGATTGACGAGGCACTGACGCCGGATTCCTCGCGTTTCTGGCCTGCAGACCAGTACAAAGTCGGAAGCAATCCCCCGAGTTTTGACAAGCAGTTCGTGCGTGACTGGCTGGAAACCTCGGGTTGGAACAAGCAACCGCCGGCTCCCCAGGTGCCTGCGGATGTATTGCAGAAGACCGCGGACAAATATCGCGAAGCGCAGCGGTTGTTAACGGGCACATGAACACGATTCCACGCAAACTTCTCGAGGGCTTTCAGCGCTTCCGCGAGCGGCATTTCAAAAGCGACGACAGCCTGTACCAGCAACTCGTAAAGGAAGGACAAACACCCAGGACGATGGTGGTTGCTTGCTGCGACTCGCGTGTGGACCCGGCTCTTGTGCTGGATTGCGAGCCCGGAGATCTGTTTGTCATCCGCAACGTTGCCAATCTCGTCCCGCCTATCGAAGGCCGCGCCGGACATCACGGGACGACCGCCGCCATCGAATACGGGGTGCGCAACCTTGGTGTCGAACATATCATCGTCCTGGGTCATGCCCAATGCGGCGGCATCGGTGCCCTGGTAAGGAGCGGCGGCGTGAGCAATCCCGGGTCGTTCATCGACGACTGGATGTGCCTGGTGGAAAGTGCACGCAGAAGCGTAATGGAAGAGATGCCGAACGCGACCCTGAAAGAACAGACTCGAGCCTGCGAGCAGCGTGCGATACTGGTTTCGCTGGACAACCTGATGACGTTTTCCTGGGTACGCGAACGCGTCGAGGCAGGAAAGCTCAGACTGCATGGCTGGTATTTCGATATAGAACACGGGCAATTGCTGCGTTACGACGAAACTGCCCGTGACTACATTGCGCTGTGATTACTTGGTTCCGGAACCGCCGGTAGAGGGGTTTTTCAATTCACGATAACGCTGCTTGTCAGCCTCGTAACGAGCCTTGACTGAAATCATCTCTTTCTGACTGGCATCAAGGTTCTTTTGCAGGTCGGCAACCCGCGCTTCGGCGGCAGCGATGTCTTCGGTTAGGGATTGAGGAACCTTGTGCCCTGCCTTGGTACGGGAATCGCTTTCGCGATGCAGGTCGTCAAGCGAAGCCTGAGCCGACTTGAGCACAGTGCTATAACTATTTACGCGGGCTTCGACCTGCATCAAGTTCCGGTCACGCGCGAGGTCGATTTCCTTTTCGTTGCTGTAGCTGTTCAGTAATGCTTCGTCATGCCGGCGCGCCTCAATGGCAGCCTTGTCGGCCTCGGATTCTGGCTTGGCGAATTTGAGTTTGTCCGAATCGAAAGTTTCGTTGCGATCAGTGATGCGCCCATTGCTGAGCTGCTTGGCATCACGGTTGGCGTATTCGGGCGGGATGGTCTCACCGTAATGTGTCGTGCCGCTGTCGTCCACCCATTTGTACAGTTTGGCTTCGGCATTGAGGCAGACTGCAGTGCATAACACGGTACCAGCCAGCAAAAATTTAGATTTGATCATTCTTCACTCCATAGCGGTCTCGATAAGCCTGCACCGCGTGCAGATTCTGCACCAACTCGGCTTGCCCCTGCAAATAGCCAAGTAAATCATCCAGCGCAGAAATGGAAATGACGGGAAGTCCGAAGTCGCGCCTTACCTCCTGCACCGCCGAAAGTTCACCCTGACCGCGCTCCATCCGGTCGAGCGCAATGACAACCCCGCACGGGGTGGCGCCGCCAGCGCGGATAAGTTCTATGGATTCACGAACAGAGGTACCTGCGGAAATCACATCGTCGATGATGAGCACCCTGCCCTGAAGTTTTGCGCCCACTGTGCTGCCGCCTTCACCGTGGTCTTTCGCTTCTTTGCGGTTGAAACAGTACGGCACGTTACGGCCCATTTCGGACAGCGCGATGGAAGTACCCGCTACCAGCGGGATGCCCTTGTAGGCGGGACCGAACAACATATCGAATTCAACGTTTGAAGCAAGGATGGCTTGGGCATAGAACTGGCACAGCTCGCGCAAGGCTGCACCATCCTGGAACAAGCCTGAGTTGAAAAAATACGGCGACAAGCGCCCGGCTTTGGTCTGGAACTCGCCAAAGCGCAATACATTCTGGGCAACGGCGAAACGGATGAAATCCTGGCGGTAAGCGTGCATGAGAAGCAAGTGTACGGATCAATGAGTGTCGCTATTATAATGCGCACGTCCATTAATCGAGAGAATTCATGCGCATCATCACCCTCAACCTGAACGGTATCCGCTCCGCCTGCAACAAGGGCATGCTGGACTGGTTCGGCAAGCAGGATGCCGACATCCTGTGCGTACAGGAACTCAAGGCACAAGCCGCTGATATGACACCGGATATGCTTGCACCGCTCGGCTACCACGGCTATTTTCACTACGCGGAAAAGAAGGGCTACAGCGGCGTCGGAATCTACAGCAAGCGCAAACCGGATAACGTGATAATCGGTTTGGATATTTCCGAGTTTGATGCCGAAGGACGGTATATCGAGGCGCAATTCGGCAACCTGAGCGTGGTGTCGCTGTACCTGCCTTCCGGCTCCAGCGGCGAAGAGCGCCAGGCTGTGAAATTCAAATTCATGGAAGCCTTCATGCCGCATTTAAGGGCGCTTTATGCCAGCGGACGCGACATCGTCGTCTGCGGCGACTGGAACATCGCCCACACCGAAAAAGACCTGAGGAATTGGCGCGGCAACAAGAAGAATTCCGGCTTCCTGCCGGAAGAGCGCGCATGGCTCACCGAACTGTTCAACGAAGTCGGCTTCGTCGATGTGTTCCGCAAACTGCACCCCGAGCTCGAGGCCTACACCTGGTGGTCCAACCGCGGCCAGGCATGGGCCAAGGATGTGGGCTGGCGTATCGACTACCAGATTGCCACACCCGGCATCGCCGCGAAGGCCGTCACGACGGGCATCTACAAGGAGCAGCGATTCTCCGACCATGCGCCGCTGATGGTGGATTATGAGAAGGACTTGGCCTAGCGGCTGGTGGTATCCGATGGCGGAACGGCCGAGGCAACATCGCTTGCCACCTCAATCGCACTTGCCGGAACAGGCTCTGGCAAGGGTTCAGTCTCAACGGCTCTGGCCGCCTCTGGCGCCCGCTGCATCACTGCGGCACGCTTCTTTTCCAGCGCAGCGTTGCCCAGATTGGTCACCGCCTCGGTCAGCAGGTATTTCGCCACGATGACCACCGCGATCGCCACCAACAAGATCAATGCCAAGCGTATTAGTCTGCGTTCGTTCATGCGGCCAGTTTAGCAACGCGGCAGCCTGGCGTGCAATCAGGGGGAAAATTGAAAACAGGGAATGAACCATTTTGGCTAATGATCACCGGCAGCATTCTGCTCGTGCTCACCGCCATCCATCCACGCGACTACGCTACCTGGTGGATGGAGACTGCTCCCATTTTCATCGCCGTACCCATCTTCGCCGCCACTTATAAGCGTTTTACACTTACTCCGCTGGTCTATCGCCTGCTGTTCGTGCACGCGCTGATCCTGATGGTCGGCGGACATTACACTTATGCCGAAGTGCCGCTCGGATACTGGATGGAAAACTGGTTCGGCTTCCTCCGCAACGACTACGACAAGATCGGCCATTTCGCACAGGGTTTCGTGCCGGCCCTGCTGTTCCGTGAGCTGCTTCTGCGCAGTTCGCCGCTACAACGCGGCAAACTGCTATTCACGCTGGTAACGGCGTGTTGCTTGGCAGTCAGTGCCAGCTATGAACTCATCGAATGGCTGGCAGCGATCACCATGGGCCAAGGAGCAGACGCCTTCCTCGGCACGCAAGGCGATCCTTGGGATACGCAGACGGATATGCTGATGGCGTTGGTCGGCGCCATTTGCGCGCAATTAGCGCTGGCGAAGGTGCAGGATAATCAACTTAAAATCTACAGCTGAGAATCACCGGAAGGCATGTTCCAGGGGGCAACCTTGAACAATAGCAACATACCCGGCACAGCCAACAGCGCGCAGAGAAAGAAAAAATTCATCCATCCCATTGTCTCGACCAGCCAACCGGTTGCCGCATTGGCAAAGGTACGCGGCATGGCCATCAGACTGGTAAACAGGGCGAATTGGGTTGCAGTGTAGGCCGGGTGGGTGGTGCGTGCCATGAAGGCGACGAAGGCCACAGTGCCGAGTCCCACCCCCAATGCTTCCATCCCGATAACCAGCGCCAACTGGGCACGTTCGATCACGCTGATTTCGGCATGATGGCCGACCGAAGCCAGCCAGGCGAAGCCGAAGATGGAAACCACTTGGACCACCCCGAACAGCCACAGCGCACGGTTGATGCCGATCTTCACCATCCAGAGCCCGCCGAGCAAACCGCCGATGATGGACGGCCATAGTCCTGCGTTCTTGGCGATCAGGCCGATATCGGATTTGGAGAAGCCCATGTCGAGGTAGAACGGCGTCGCCAGCGCGGTACACATGCTGTCGCCGAGCTTGTAGAACAACAGAAAGGCGAGGATCAACAATGCGCTATTCCAGCCTTTGCGCGTAATGAACTCGTGGAAAGGTTCGACCACGGCTTCGCGCAGGGTCTTGGGTGGCGATGCCCGGTGCGGCTCCTTTACCATCATCGTCATCGCCATGCCGGGCAACATGAACAGCGCGGTGATGATGAACACCAGGCTCCACGGCAGGTGATCGGCAAGGATCAGTGACAACGAACCGGGCACCAACCCGGCGATACGGTAGGCATTGACGTGGATCGCGTTGCCCAAGCCCAGCTCGGTATCGCTCAACAGTTCGCGGCGATAGGCGTCGAGCACGATATCCTGCGTGGCGCTCAGCACGGCAAGCAGTGTCGCCACCCATGCTATTGCAACAAGATCGGTAGTCGGGGAGAAACCACCCAGGGAAGCGATCACGGCCAGAAGGCCGATCTGGGTCAGCAGCATCCAGCCGCGCCGCCGTCCCAACATCGGTGCCGCATAGCGGTCCAGCAAAGGCGACCAAAGGAACTTCCAGGTATAGGGAAACTGGATCAGCGCGAACAGGCCGATGGTTTTCAGGTCGACGTGTTCGCTACGCAGCCACGCCGGCAAGAGATTGAACAGCAGGAACAGCGGAAGGCCGGATGAAAATCCCGTGAAAACGCAAATGAGCATGCGCTTTGTAAATAGTTGCTCCCAAACCGTCATGGATTAAACGTGGAGCCGAAAGCGATACACCGCCGTGCTTCCAAGCAGGTTCGGCATCATGTGCACATCCTTGCCGTCCGTCATGACATGTCGTCCCAGGATGCGAATCTGCAGGTGAGCGCACAGGAATTCGAAATCATCCAGCGTGCACAGGTGAACGTTAGGTGTGTCGTACCACTGGTACGGCAGCTCATCCGACACCGGCATGTTTCCGGTCAACACCTGTAAACGGTTCTTCCAGTAGCCGAAGTTGGGGAAGCTGACGATACCTTCGCGACCGACACGGACGATCTCTTTCATGAGCGCTTCGGTATGGCGCGTCGCTTGCAGCGTCTGCGACAAAATGACGAAATCGAAAGAGTCCTTCTCAAAGTCGGCGATACCCGACTCCAGGTCGTTCTGGATCACGTTCACGTTGTTCGAAATACAAGCAGAGATGTTCTCGTCGCTGATCTCGACACCGTAGCCGCGGACCTGGCGCGTCTCGCGCAGATAGCGCAACAGGCTGCCGTCGCCGCAACCGAGGTCGAGCACGGACGAACCTTGCGGGATCCATGCCGCGATGGCGGCAAAGTCGGGCCGCGCTTGAATGATGGTCGTGTTCATCGTGAACACTCCGCTGCCACATTGTTCAGGTAATTCCGCATTACGGCAAAGTATTGATCGTCATCCATCAGGAAAGAATCGTGGCCGTGTTGTGAAGAGATCTCCGCATAGCTAACATCCAGCTTGTTGTGAAGCAGCGCATGCACGATCTCGCGCGAACGCCCCGGAGAAAAACGCCAGTCGGTAGTGAACGACACCACGAGGAATTTTGCCTTGGCTGCGGCAAAGGCACGATTCAGGTTGCCGTCGAGCTCGCGGGCCGGATCGAAATAGTCCAGCGCCTTGGTCATCAGCAGATAAGTGTTGGCATCGAAATACGCGGCGAACTTGTCACCCTGGTAGCGCAGGTAGGACTCGATCTGGAACTCGATATCGAAATTGAAATTCAGCTTTCCGGAGCGTAGCTCACGCCCGAATTTATCCGCCATCGCATCGTCGGAAAGATAGGTGATATGTCCGAGCATGCGCGCCAGACGCAGGCCGCGAGTGGGCACTACACCATACTGGTAGAAATCGCCGTTGTGGAAATCTGGATCGGTGAGGATGGCGCTGCGCGCGACATCGTTGAAGGCGATGTTTTGCGCGGTGAGATGCGGCGCAGAGGCGATGGCCAGTACATGCCGCACGCGCTCGGGATAAGACAATGCCCATTGCATCGCCTGCATGCCGCCCAGGCTGCCGCCGATCACGGCAGCGAATTGAGTAATACCGAGCAGCGTGGCAAGGCGCGCCTGGGATTCAACCCAATCGTCCACCGTGATGACAGGGAAATTCGCACCATACGGTTTGCCGGTCTGCGGGTCTACGCTGGAAGGGCCGGTCGAACCGTGGCAGCCGCCTAGGTTGTTCAGCCCGATGACGAAGAATTTTTCGGTATCGATGGGCTTGCCCGGTCCCACCATGTTGTCCCACCAGCCGATGTTCTTCTCGTTGTCGGTGTAGAACCCCGCGACATGATGATGACCGGACAGTGCGTGGCAGATCAGGATCGCGTTGGATTTGTCGGCATTCAATGCGCCGTAAGTCTCATACATCAGTTCATAGCGCGGCAGTACTGCACCGCTCTTGAATGTGAGCGGTGTATCAAAGAATGCGCGCTGTGCGCTGACGATGCCAACCGAAGCGTTCAATGGAACTCCAAAAAGAAAACCCGCGCAGCTTGAGCTAGAGCGGGTCTCCTCGCTTTAGCTGGTATATTTAACGTGCCCCGCAAGCTGAACTCAAATCGGCACATGGCTAAAGTGTCTGTGTTTTGGTGTATCGTGTCAACCCCAGCGACTGCGCGGGGTTTGGAGGTACGGGATAAGAATCCCGATGCGCTAACGAACAGTCATCCTTTCAACCATCTTGCCGCATCCAGCGCAAAATAGGTCAGTATCCCGTCTGCGCCGGCACGCTTGAACGCCAGCAACGCTTCCAGTACACAGGCTTCCTCGTTCAGCCAGCCGTTCTGCGCTGCAGCTTTCAACATCGCATATTCGCCGCTCACCTGATAGACGAAAGTAGGCGCCTTGAATTCGTCTTTTACACGTCGCACGATATCGAGGTAAGGCATGCCGGGTTTGACCATCACCATGTCCGCGCCTTCCTGCAGATCGAGGCCGACTTCCCATAGCGCTTCGTCGGAGTTGGCCGGATCCATCTGGTAGGTGTACTTGTTGCCCTTGCCCAGATTGCCGCTGGAGCCTACCGCATCGCGGAACGGGCCATAGAAGCTGGAAGCATATTTGGCGGAATACGCCATGATGCGGGTGTAGATGTGATTGTGCTCATCCAGTGCCGCACGCACCGCGCCGATGCGTCCGTCCATCATGTCCGATGGTGCAACGATGTCGGCACCGGCAGCAGCATGGCATTGCGCCTGCTTCGCCAGCACTTCCACTGTCTCATCATTCAGGACATAGCCGCTGTCGTCGATCAGGCCATCCTGACCATGAGTGGTATAGGGATCGAGAGCGACGTCGGTCATCACGCCCAATTCCGGAAAGTTTTTCTTCAGCGCGGCAACTACGCGCGGTACAAGACCATTCGGATTATAGGCCTCGCGCGCATCCAGGCTTTTCAACGGCGCATCGATGACCGGAAAAATAGCCATGACCGGAACGCCCAGCTTCATGCACTGCTCCGCATCCTTGAGCAACAAATCCAGAGTCTTGCGTTGTACGCCCGGCATGGACTTAACATCCTCGGCCTTGTTGCTGCCTTCAAGTACGAAGACAGGGTAGATGAAATCTTTCGGAGTGAGTATGTGCTCTCGCATCAGGTCGCGTGAAAACGCGTCACGGCGCATGCGGCGCATTCTGCATTGGGGATATTGTCCGAGTGTTTGCATGGCTATTCCTAAAATTAACAAAATTTTCGGAACTATTTTCGCACAGTCCCGTCTGACTCTCCGAGTAGCGAAAGCTGCTTCCCGTTTCTCCTCCCTGAGCGGGCGTCTTTACCCTGTAAAGACTTTTGATGCCCCTGACCTCCCCCTTTGGTTCAGGGGCGTTTTTTTGTCTGCAATATCCAAATGTTGTTTCTATACGGCTTGGCTATCTGATGGGTGACCAGTTGCAGCAAACCAGCCAGCAATCACTGCTTCTGCTTCATCCGTGCCCAGTTTTTTCAGACTGGAAAACAATTGGGCTGTGCACTGCGGAAAATGTTCCTGCAAAAACTCTCTGACATCGCGCAATGTCTGTGTGGATTGCTGGCGGCTCAGTTTGTCCGACTTTGTGAGCAGGATATGGATGGGTTTCCCGGTAGGGACAAACCAGCCCAGCATGCCTTGGTCGCGCTCGGTCAGCGGATGCCGCGCATCCATGATGACTACCAAGCCGCACAACTCATCGCGGGTTTGCAGGTACTCGCTCAACAATGCTTCCCAATGCGCCTGAACGTCAGGCGGCACTTTGGCGTAACCGTAACCGGGCAGATCGACCAGAAATCTGTTTTCGCCAAGAGAAAAATAATTGAGATGTTGTGTACGTCCAGGTGTCTTGCTGGTGTAGGCAAGACGCGTGTGGTTGGCCAGCGTATTGATGGCGCTCGACTTGCCGGCGTTGGAACGCCCGACGAACGCCACTTCCTTGCCGCCATGCCACGGCAAGTCCTTCATGTGATTGACGGTGGTAAAGAACTCCGCTTGTGAGAAAAGTCCCATTATTTCCAGGCCGCGAAGATCTTGTCTGCTGCCGCGACGGTCACCGCGATATCGGCATCGGTGTGAGCAGCAGAAACGAAACCTGCCTCGAAAGCGGACGGCGCAAGGTAGTGGCCCGCGTCCAGCATGGCATGGAAGAAACGGTTGAACGCTTCCTTATCGCAGGCCATCACTTCGGCATAGCTGGTCGGCACGGTCTTGCTGAAATACAAACCGAACATGCCGCCAACCGATTGGGCACAGAATGGAACGCCATACTTCCTGGCAGCTGCACTCAAACCTTCGGTAAGTTGCCTGGCCAGTTGCGACAGGTGTTCGTAGAAGCCTGGTGCCTGAACCAGCTTGAGCGTAGCAAGACCGGCTGCCACTGCCACCGGATTGCCGGACAGCGTACCTGCCTGGTATACAGGGCCCAGCGGTGCAAGACATTGCATGATGTCGCGGCGTCCGCCAAATGCGGCAGCGGGCAATCCGCCTCCCATCACTTTGCCCAGCGTGACCAAGTCGGGCTTGATGCCGTAATAGCCTTGCGCGCCCTGCAGGCTGACGCGGAAGCCGGTCATCACTTCATCCAGGATCAACACTGCGCCGTATTTGGTGCACAGGGTGCGCAGTGCATCGAGAAATTCGCGCTTGGGGGCAATCAGATTCATGTTCCCCGCGACCGGTTCGACGATCACCGCAGCGATCTCCTTGCCCATTTCGGCGAACGCCTTTTCCAGTCCGGCTGCATCGTTGTAATCCAGTACGGTGGTCAGCGCGGCAATTTCGGCAGGCACGCCGGAAGAACTGGGTTGGCCGAATGTCAGCGCCCCGGAGCCCGCCTTGACCAGCAGGCCATCGGAGTGGCCGTGGTAACAGCCTTCGAACTTGACGATGCGCGAACGCCCGGTGAAACCGCGTGCCAGACGGATCGCCGTCATGGTGGCTTCTGTGCCGGAGCTGACCAGACGCACCATTTCCAGGCTAGGCAGAAGCTTGCACAGCAATTCGGCCATCTCGAGTTCGCTCGCGGTCGGTGCGCCGAAACCCAGGCCCCGGGCCGCTGCATCCTGCACTGCTTTTACCACTTCAGGATGGCAATGTCCGGCGATCATCGGCCCCCAGGAACCGACATAATCGGTATATTTTTTTTCGTCCGCGTCCCATACGTAGGCGCCCTGGCCGCGCTGGAAGAACAGCGGCGTGCCGCCCACAGAACGGAAAGCGCGCACCGGCGAATTCACGCCGCCGGGGATGCGTAGTTGGGATTGCTCGAAAAGAGATTCGTTTTTGGAAGTCATGGGATTGTGAGAAGTCATTGCTTATGTCCTGCTGAAAAGTGTTGAAAATCCATGTGCGGCAAGTTCGATATCCGGTGCGTCAAACAGTGCGGTGATCACCGCCAACGCGTCTGCACCGGCATCGATCAAGGCTGAACCGTTAATCTGCGTGATACCTCCGATAGCGACAATGGGCACGCTTAGCATGTCGCGAGCCGTTCGCAATAACGCCACATCCGCTTTGACCGCCCCGGGTTTGACGTTCGAAGAAAAGAACGCGCCAAACGCCACATAATCCGCTCCTTGATGCACTGCTTCCTGCGCAAGCGAGGCGCGATTATAGCAAGACACACCAATGATCTTTGAACTGCCTAACAGCGCGCGTGCAGCCGCCACGCTGCCGTCCGCGCCGCCCAGATGCACGCCGTCAGCATCCACCTGCGCTGCGAGCTGCGCGTCGTCATTCACAATGAAGGTGATTTTGAATTCGCGGGTCAGTTGCCGCAGGGCCCGGGCTTGAGCCTGCTTCAGCGCCGTATCGGCTATCTTGTTGCGGTATTGCAGTACCCGTGCGCCGCCTTGCAACGCCGGACGGACGCTCCGCAACAACTCATTCGTATCTGAGATATCCGGCGTAACGGCGTACAGGCCGCTGATGGTTTGCTGCGGGTTCAAACCGTTCTCCGATCAGAGCCCCTCACCTGTGCGCGTGTTGTTGGGGCTTTAGCCCCATACAACCACGGCCAGCCCCTCGCGGGTGCAATCCTCTGGGCAAGACAACTCGCCATTCGACTAAGCTGGCAAAAGCGCCAGCTCGGCGCTGGTTATCCCGCTTGCGGGAAAGGAAGCAAACGAGAGCTCCTTGCATGAGCCGATTCTGTTCCTAGTGCCGGGTTTCGCTTTCATCTTCTGCGTCTTCGTCTCGCGCCCAGAACAGGCGATCCGGAATATGTTGACCCATGCCAGGGCGGAAGCCGTATTTCAACGCTTCCCAAGTGTATTCCTGCGCCTCATGCACGGCGTCTTCCATGGACAATCCATTCGCCAGCAGCGCCGCGATCGCCGCTGCCAGGGTGCAGCCGGAACCGTGATAGATGCCGGGCAATCGCGGCCAGCTGTCGCTGCGTACCAGGCCGCGCTCGCCATAGAGGTTGTTGACCACCTTGGGCGTATGCTCGTGGGTGCCGGTGATCAGCACATATTCGCAGCCCAGCCGCAAGATACGCTTGGCGCACTCCGACAGTTCGGGATCGTCCCCTTCATTTTCCTCATCAACGATCAGGCGGCGCGCTTCCATGCTGTTTGGCGTCAGGATGGTCGTCTGCGGTAACAGCAGCTCGCGCAGCGCATCCAGCATGTCTTCGTTGGCGAGTTCGTCGCCGCGACCGGAAGCCAGCACCGGATCGAACACCAGCGGAATATCGGGATAATCCGAGATGATCTCGGCGATGACAGCGATGTTTTCCACGCTGCCGAGCAGTCCGATCTTGAACGCCGCGACGGGCATGTCTTCCAGCACTGTACGCGCCTGATCCGCCACCCAATCGGAATCCACCGGCTGCACATCATCCACGCCGCTGGTGTCCTGCACAGTGATGGCAGTGACTACAGACAGCGGGTGACAGCCCATGCTGGCGATGGTCAGAATGTCGGCCTGCATACCAGCCCCGCAACTGGGGTCGGTGGCGGCGAAGGTGAGAACGATGGGTGGAATGTCAGACATGATGGGACGCCGACTGGCTTGGATATGGTGAAGCGTGATTCTAACCGAAACCGGACTTATGCGCGCCCGCTCAGCAGCCTTGTGATGCTGGCGAATTCCGCCACCCCCAGATTCTCGGCACGCAACTGCGCATCGATGCCGAGTTGCGCGAAGTCGGCTTCGCCAAGACGGCTTTTGAGCGTGTTGCGCAAGGTCTTGCGCCGCTGCCCGAAGGCCGCAGACACGACTTTGGCGAACAGGGCTTCGTCTTTCACAGTGATCTTCTCTGCGGGTATCGGAATCATGCGCACGATGGCGGAATCGACCTTGGGTGCAGGGCGGAACGATTCCGGCGGAACATCGATCAGTTTTTCCATATAGAAGCGGTATTGCAGCATCACCGACAGCCGTCCGTATTCCGGCGTCGAAGGTGCGGCGACCATACGTTCCACCACCTCGTTCTGGAGCATGAAATGCATATCGGTAATGCGCGCCGCGTAGTCGGAAAAATGGAACAGCAGCGGCGAAGAGATGTTGTACGGCAGGTTGCCGACGATACGCAAGGGTGCAGGAAGCCCGGCGAAATCGAATTTCAATGCATCGCCTTCGTGGATAACGATCTTGTCCTGCGGATAATCTGTTTTCAGGCGAGCGATGATATCGCGGTCGATCTCTACCACATGCAGTGTATTCAACTGCTTCAACAGCGGTCTTGTCAGTGCGCCAAGCCCGGGGCCGATCTCCACCATGTTGTCGTCGGCATTGGGGCGGATCGCACGGATGATGTCGGCGATGATCTGTTCGTCGACCAGGAAGTTCTGGCCAAACTTCTTTTTGGCTTTATGCGCGCTCATTGTGCGCCATTTCCGAAGCGACCCTGATCGCTTCCAGCAGGCTACCCGTTTCAGCTTTGCCCGTGCCAGCCAACTCCAATGCGGTGCCGTGATCGACCGAGGTGCGGATAAAAGGCAGTCCCAGTGTGATGTTCACCCCTCCGCCGAAGCTGGCGTGCTTGAGCACGGGCAGTCCCTGGTCGTGATACATCGTCAGTACCGCATCGCACTCCTGCAATCGGTGTTGGGCAAACAGGGTGTCGGCAGGCAAAGGTGCGCTGACATTCATGCCTTCGGCACGCAGCTTGTTCAAAACAGGGATCATGACATCAATCTCTTCGCGTCCGAGGTATCCGTCTTCTCCGGCATGAGGATTGAGTCCCGCGACCAGGATGCGAGGTTGAGCGATGGCAAATCGGAATTGCAGATCGTGCTGCAGGATGCGCAGCACACTTTCCAGCAATGGCGCCGTGATGGCATCCGCCACTTCCCGCAACGGCAGGTGCGTTGTCACCAGCGCAACACGCATGCCCCCGCCGACCAGCATCATCACCACTTGCGGGGTGTGAGACTGTTCGGCAAGAAATTCCGTGTGTCCGGTGAAGGGGAAGCCTGCATCGTTGATGACACTCTTGTGCACGGGTGCGGTGACCACGCCGGAAAATTCACCCGACATGCAGCCCTGCACAGCACGGCGCAGGGTTTCCAGCACATAAGCGCTGTTTGCCGGATCGAGCTTTCCGGCCTGGGCGGAGCGAGCCAGGGGAACATGCAACACACTTAGTTTGCCTGATACGAGGGGCTGGTCCGCAATATAGTCATGCAGCAGAAGGTCGATGCCAAGTTCTGCAGCGCGCTGTTGCAACAGTATCTTGTCGGCGACCACCACCAGCGGTTGCTCGTGTCGCGCCAGTTGCACGCAGAGATCGGGGCCGATTCCGGCGGGTTCGCCTGCGGTGATGGCGAGCGGTCGTTGCATTACTTGGAGTCGTTGTGATACTCGACAAAAGCGCGGTCTCGCAACTGGCGTAGCCAATCCTGATACGCCTCATCCGACTTGAAAGTGCGGATGGCATTGCGCGCGCGCAGACGTTTCTGTTCAACGCTTACATCGGTATTGCGACGCCCGAGTACCTGGATCAGGTGCCAGCCGAAACCCGTTTGCACCAGGCCGCTGACCTGGCCGACTTTCAGTGCATCCATTGCGCTTTCGAACTCGGGAACGGTTTCGCCGGGGGACAGCCAGCCCAAGTCGCCGCCCTGGGAGGCGCTGCCGTCGTCGGAATGCAATCGCGCTTCCTCGGCAAAATCGGCTCCCTTGTCGATGCGCTGCTTGATTTCCTGCAAACGTAACTTCGCTTCGTTCTCGGAAACCAGCTCACTGGTCTTGATGAGAATGTGTCGGGCATGCGTTTGCGTGACAACGACGGCTGCATCCTTGTTGCGCCGGTCCAGCAGTTTGATGATATGGAAACCGCTCGGACTGCGCAGCACATCGCTTACATCTCCCGGCTTCATCTTGAGCAAAGCATCGGCGAACATGGGCGGCAAGCGATCAGCCGGGCGCCAGCCGAGTTCTCCGCCCTTCAGGGCATCCTGGGCATCGGAATAGCCGGCAGCAACCTGTGCGAACGATGCGCCGCCGCGCAGCTTGGCGAGCGCCTGCTCTGCACGGCCGCGATAGTTCTGAATCTTGTCCGCACTGGCTTGTTCCGGAACGACTACCAGAATGTGGGCGAGCAACAGTTCGTCGCCCTTCCCTTCCTGGCGCTCCTGGTTGCTCAGGTAATTGTCAACGTCGTTTTCGCTGATGACCAGCTTGCTGTCGACTTCTCTTTCGCGCAGGCGCACAGAGATGATTTCGTTGCGTATCTCTTCGCGGAACTCCTTGAAATCGGTGCCGTCCTGTTCCAGCTTGGCGCGGAAGGCGGCAACCGTGGCAAACTTGTTTTGTTGCGCGATGCGCAGGATGGTTTTATCCAGTTGAGCGTCGTCGATGCGCAGACCGCTTTCCTTGGCAAATTGTGCCAGCAACATCTCGGTGATCATGCGTTCGAGAACCTGCCTTTCAAGCACGCTCTTGTCGGGCAGCGCCGTCTTCTGGCTTTGCAACATCTTTGACACACTGACGACGCGCTTCTCCAGCTCGAGGTGAGTGATAACGTCGTCGTTCACGATGACTTCGATACTGTCGATGGGTACGCCCTGCTTTTGCGATTCTGCCGCGGATGCGAACGCCGCAAAAACAAATAGAATTAAGGCGAATAGTTTTTTGCTCAAAATTTTCTCTTTCGGTAATTGTTCAACTCAACGCAGGCCGGGATCCGGCTGAGCGGCAGGCAGACTATTCATCTTGGTGTAACCGGGAACGCTGAGGCGCAATGCGTCCAGCGGATCGGAACCGATGCGTACCAGATCGTTCAACTCAAGTTGTATGAAGATACCAGTGGATTTGACATTGATAGCGGTCACGATGCTTTGCGCAACGAACCGCATCGTCCAGCAAGCCTCATTATACTCAAGCCCGGCCAGCGACTCCACAGGACTTTTATCGATCAGCGAATAGCTCAGGCGTGCCACACCCAGCCAGCGGCCGAATAATGGCCATTCGGTGGAAATATCCGCCTGGCGCAGTGCGTAGGGCAAGCCGGTATTCAGGGCAAGGGTTTCACTGGTGTAACGGTAACCGAGATTCAACAGCTTGCCGGGTTCGGGTCTGTAGTTCGCCGTCACGTTATACATCATGGTTTGCGCCTGATTGGGGTTGTACTCATACAGGCTGTCCAGTGTCCAGGCCTTGGTCAGTTTTCCGCCCAGACCCGCCAGGATATCGGAGCGGGCAGTGTTCTCCGCGGGTGTATACATGTACACCTGCGGTGCCTTGAAACTGAAGCGCTCCCCCAGCATCACGCGCAGGCGCTCTGTGCCCCCTACATTGTCGATCACGCGCGAAGTCATTGCCACGGATATCGCATTGGCATCACCAACACGATCACTGCCGAAAAATCGGTTCTCGGTGAATAACTGCCCGAAGGTCAGCGGTGCCAGCGCGGAGTCGTAAACGGGCATCTGGCTCTGGTTCCTGTAGGGAATGTACGTATAGAAAAGCCGGGGCTCCAGTGTCTGCAAATAATCGCCCCCGAGGAAAGACGGCATGTCGCGCTCGAAGGTCATTCCTCCGTCCACACTGAAGATAGGAACGGTACGCGTTGCGTCTGGCAACAACGATGTATTGTTTGCGCCCATTTTATATTGTGTGTAATGCAAGCCCAGTTTGGGTGTCAGGTAATAACCGAGATCGTCCAGCAGTGGATAGCTCACGGAAGGGTTTAGCACCAAACGTTCCCCGCTGACCAAAGTGTCGTGGCGAAAATCGACGTATTCGCTGGCAAAGCGGACATCGGCGTCCCCATAAGCCCCTTGGCCGTTCAAAAGCAATTGCGGTTGGCGCCTGTAAGGTGCCACCACGGGTGCGAGAGGATCCTGCAGGGTCTGGAAACTCTGCACTCGTGCCACTGCTGCCCAGGGGCCGGTGTTGTAAGTCAGCGCATTGTCACGCATCAGAATGGTTTGCGACGTCCCCATTACCGTAGTGGACAGGTCCCGGAAATAATTGTCGTCCGATACCCGGCTGACATCCATGGCATAACCAAGGCCTCCGCCCAGGTTTTGCGTATGCTTCATCGCCAGAAAGGAGCGCGAAGTATTGGTCAGGTGGTCGCCCGACAGCTCTTCGTAGTGAATTTGTCCGGCATAGGTTGGCTCCAGATAACGGAACTCATTGTTGTATTGCGTTCCGCGCTTGGCGATCAAACGCGGTGTGATGGTCGCGTCCGCATTGGGTGCGAGGTTCCAGTAATAGGGCAGCGAGAATTCCGTTCCGCCCGTTGAAGTGCTGCCGAAAGTGGGTGCCAGAAAACCCGAGCGGCGACTGTCGTTCAGGGCAAAGTCCATCCACGGCGTATAGAGTATGGGCACACCCTTGAAGTCCACCACTGTTTGATGCGAGATACCGATCTGGGTCGTGCGATCGATATCCAGACGATTTGTAGTCAACAGCCAGTCATCGTTTCCGACCGGACAAGTCGTAAAAGTCGTGTTATCAAAAGAGTAGCTCTTTTTCCCGAGGATATGCATGGTTTCTGCCGTACCGCGCGCGTGATTATCGGGAAATTCGAACTGCGGCTGACTCATCTCGCCCAGATCGGTGGCAAGGTTCAACTTCAATACGGGCCCCGTGACAATGACACCGGGCTGTTCGAATCGCACTTCGCCTTCAGCGAGCACATCCTTGCTTACTTGTCCGTAAATCAGGTGTCCGGCGCTGATCACCTGCCCGCTCTGGCGCAATTCGACGTCTCCGCTCGCTTCTATCTGATCGTCCTTCTTGGCTTCCACATGCTGTGCATTGATGAATGCAGCTGCACCGTCGGCCGCGACAGGATGCCTTTTGAAAGTCCGATCCATCTTCAACGGCAATGCCGCGTCCTCGGTATGGCCGGTCAGTGGAAACATTCCAAGTATAAGGATCGCAACGGGGGAAAAACGAAAAGGCATGGTGCGGGGCAAATATATTTAAGGTGCTAAAATCGCACAAAACCATCATTAAGGCAATCAAATGCAGCGTCAAAAACAGCTAATCGACTGGCTTTCCAGCTTGTACCCGAATCAAACCTTCACGATTGCCCCCGCCTCCGCCGATGCCAGCTTCCGCCGCTACTTCCGTGCCACGTTCGCTGACGGGACAACCAGGGTCGCAATGGATGCACCACCGCAACATGAAGATTGCCGGCCGTTCCTGCATGTGGGCAAATTGTTCGAAGATGCGGGTACGCATGTGCCGCATGTCTATGCACAAGATCTGAAGCAGGGATTCCTGTTGCTGTCCGATCTCGGCAACACGACTTACCTGCAAGCGCTGTCGCAGGAGAGCGCAACCCGGCTTTACGGTGCGGCGACCGATGCGTTGATCCATATCCAATTGGCTTCGCGCGAGAACGAACTGCCGCTTTATGACGAAGCGCTATTGCGCCGCGAGTTGAACCTGTTTCCTGAATGGTACATTTCCAGGCATCTGGGCGTGACGCTTAGCGCCAAACAACAAGCCAAACTGGAAGAAGTATTCGTCCGCATTCTCGCAAATAACCTTGCACAACCAAACGTGTATGTGCACCGCGACTATCATTCTCGCAACTTGATGCTGATTGAATCCCCCCTCTCTAACTCTCCCCCGCAAGCGGGAGCAAGGACGAACGAGAAGGACAATTCTTTAATCTCGCCCGGCATCCTGGATTTTCAGGACGCGGTGTTTGGCCCCATCACCTACGACCTTGCCTCCCTGTTCAAGGATGCCTACATCCGTTGGGAAGAAGAAGAGATCATGGATTGGATCATTCGCTACTGGGAGAAGGCACGTAAAGCCGGTTTGCCGGTGCGCGAAGATTTCGGCGAGTTCTACCGCGACTACGAGATGATGGGTGTCCAGCGCCACATCAAGGTACTGGGCATCTTCGCACGGTTGTACCACCGCGACGGCAAGGACGGCTACCTGAAGGACATGCCGCTGGTGATGGATTACCTGCGCCGTGCCTGCGAACGTTACATCGACTTGAAGCCGTTGCTGGTCCTGCTGATGGAACTGGAGATGCACGCGCAGCAGACCGGGACGGCGACTTGATGCGACGCATTTCCCCCACCCGTGCGTGGCTGTTGCCGCTTCAGCGGCTTTACAGCCACGGCCTACCCCCAGCGGGTGCAACCCTCTCCCTACGGGGGAGGGAGCAATCGTGAAAGGCATTCTTAGATGCTTGCGATGATCCTTGCAGCCGGTCGCGGCGAGCGCATGCGCCCGCTCACGGACCACACGCCCAAACCCCTGCTGCAGGCAGGAGGCAAGCCGCTCATCGTTTGGCATATCGAGCGGCTGGTGCGTGCAGGTATCACTGACCTTGTTATCAATCACGCCCACCTCGGCGCCCAGATCGAGCAGGCATTGGGCGATGGCAGCCGGTTTGGGGCAAACATCCGTTATTCGGACGAAGGCACGGCGCTGGAAACGGCGGGCGGCATCGCCTTCGCCTTGCCCTTGCTGGGGAGCGAGCCCTTTGTGGTCGTCAATGGCGATATCTGTTGCGATTACGATTTTTCGCGACTTCTTGCGCGCGCCGAACAGATGCAACACAGCCAGGACACCGTGCATCTGGTGCTGGTGGACAACCCGGAACACCATCCCGAAGGCGACTTCGGGCTGCAAGCAGGCCGTGTGACGGACACTTCGCCAAAATGGACTTTCAGCGGCATCGGCCTGTATCGTCCTTCCCTGTTTGTCCATATGAGGCACGGGGTCAAAGCGCCGCTGGCACCTTTGTTGCGCGAGCAAATTGCGCTGGACAGGGTCAGCGGTGAGTACCATCGCGGCATGTGGGTCGATGTGGGAACGCCGCAACGACTGGATGAACTCGACAAGCAGCTGCGCGCACCGCAGAATGGTCGCCATGACTGACTTCTCTCATTTCCCGGAACGCCGCAAACGCCTGCAAACCCTGATGCGGCAGGGTATCGCCATTATTCCCACCGCGCCCGAAGTGGCGCGCAATGCGGACACGCATTACGACTATCGCCACGACAGCCATTTTTATTACCTGACAGGCTTTACCGAACCGGAAGCTGTGTTGGCCCTGATCGCAGGTGACAAGATGCAGACCATTCTGTTTTGCCGCGAAAAGAACGCGGAACGCGAGGTCTGGGATGGCTTCCGCTACGGTCCGGATGGGGCGAGTGAGAAATTTGGCTTCGACGCTGCTTATCCCATCGCGCAGCTGGACGAGAAGCTGGTCGAGTTGATGGGCAACCAGCCTGTGCTGTATTACCCGGTCGGTGCGGACACCGGCTGGGATGCGCGCATCATCAAATTGCGTGAAGCCGTGAAGGCAAAAGCGCGCAGCGGTATCCGCGCACCAAGCGAAATCCGTGATGTGCGCGAGCCGGTCAATGAAATGCGCCTGATCAAGGATGTGCATGAACAGGACATCATGCATCGTGCTGCGAAGATATCGTGCGGCGCACATCGTCGTGCCATGCGCTTCACCCGTCCGGGCCAACACGAATACGAAGTGGAAGCCGAGCTGCTGCATGAGTTCTGCCGCCACGGCGCACGCCATCCGGCCTACACCAGCATCGTCGCGGGAGGCGCGAATGCCTGCACGCTGCACTATGTGGGCAACAACGCACCCCTCAACGACGGCGACCTGCTGCTGATCGATGCGGGTTGCGAGCTCGACGGCTACGCTTCCGACATCACGCGTACCTTCCCGGTGAACGGCAGGTTCAGCGCCGCCCAGAAAGACGTGTACGAGATCGTGCTCGCGGCACAGGCCGCCGCCATATCCGCCGCCATACCCGGCAAGCTGTGGAACGCACCGCATGAAGCTGCACTGCGTGTGCTGGCGCAAGGGTTCATCGATCTGAAGCTCTGTCAGGGCTCGGTAGAATCGGTGCTGGAAACCGAAAGCTACAAGCAGTTCTACATGCACCGCACCGGGCACTGGCTGGGCATGGACGTGCATGACGTCGGCGAATACAAAATAGGGGAGCAATGGCGGCCCCTGCAACCCGGCATGATGCTTACCGTCGAACCCGGCTGTTATATCCGCCCCGGCGATAGTGTGCCGCGAGCCTTGTGGAACATCGGTATCCGCATCGAGGACGACGTGCTGATCACGGCAAAGGGCAACGAAGTGATCACTCAGGATGCACCGAAGACTGTCAGCCAGATCGAGGAGGTCATGCGCCATGATTGAGAACAGGTGCGATGTCGCGATCATAGGCGGCGGCCCTGTCGGCGCCGCGCTGGCGATCGCCCTGCAGGGCAACGACCTGAAGGTGATATTGCTTGAAGCGCGCGATTCCGAGATCAGCACCACCGATCCGCGCGCACTGGCATTGTCGTATGGCACGCGATTGCTGCTGCAGCGCCTGGGCGCGTGGAACAGGATACAGAACGTTAGCGGCATCAAGACCATCGAAATCACACAAAAGAATTCACCCGGCCATACAACCCTGTACGCCGACGAGATGAAGGTATCGGAGATGGGTTATGTCCTGCCCTACACCGCGCTGCATGCGGCTTTGCAGGAAGTCCTGCACAATGCCGACATTACATGCCTCTATGGAGCCACGGTCAGCGATCTGGGCAGCACGAACGAAAACGCCGTCATCACTTATCAGTACCAAGGCCAGACGCACACGCTCACCGCGCGTCTTGCGGTCGTCGCAGAGGGAGGCAAGCTGCTGGAAACATCGCATCCGCCTCAGGTGCAGGATTACGGTCAAAGCGGCGTCATCGCCCATGTCACCAGTTCGCAGCCTGCCAGTGGCAAGGCGTACGAGCACTTCACTCCGCAGGGTCCGATGGCGCTGTTGCCGTATCTGGACGGTTACGAGCTGGTGCTGACGGCCTCCCATGACAAGGCGCAGGAGATGTTGACCTGGGACGACCAGACGTTCCTGCAAAACCTGCAGGAACATTTCGGCGACCGGGTCGGTGCGTTCGCCAGCGTCGGCAAACGCAGCTGCTACCCCCTGCGCCTGAAACGCGCGCCCGACATCACGTTTCCCCGCACGGTGCTCATCGGCAATGCCGCGCAGACCCTGCATCCGGTAGCCGGCCAGGGATTCAACATGGGCATCCGCGATGCGTGGGAGCTGGCACAGGCCATACTCGACAGCGCGCCGGACAACATCGGTTCGGCAGCGATGTGCGCCGCATACCGCAAGTCGCGCCGCATCGACCGCAATGCGGGCATCCGCTTCACTGACGGCCTCGTGCGCCTGTTCTCCAACGACTTGCCGCTGCTGGGACAGGTGCGCTCCGCCGCGCTGACACTGCTGGATTGCCTGCCGCCGGTCAAAAAATTCGTGGCTAAGAGGATGATGTTCGGCGCAAACGGCTAATGAATACTGAGCAGCAAAAATCGCAGCTTTCGATTCTCTTTGCGGACATCAGCGGGAGTACCGCGCTTTACGACAAGCTCGGGAATGAACTGGCGCTGCATCTGGTCTCGCGCACGCTGGACGTCCTGAAACATGAAATGGCGAGGCATCAGGGCACATTGATCAAGACCATAGGCGACGAGATCATGTGCACATTCGCCAATGTCGCCGCCGCGGTGGATGCCGCGCGCGACATGCAGATGGCGATGGAAGAACAGGATCCCGTCAACGGACAGCATATCCATGTGCGCATCGGCGTGCATTCCGGTGATGTCATACGGGAATCCGGCGATGTATTCGGCGATGCCGTCAATGTCGCGGCGCGCGTCACTGCGATCACCAGAGCCAGGCAGATACTGACTACCCAGACCGTTGTGGACCAGTTGCCGCCCGAATTGCGCAAGAAGGCCCGCCCCGTGATGCGCGGTGAACTGCGCGGCAAGGAAGGCACGCTCTCGATCTTTCAGATCATCTGGGAAAAAGACGATACGATGAGCACGCGCATCGGCATGTCGGCATTCCGCAAACCCGCTGAAGCGCTGAGCCGGCATGAATTGCTTCTGCGCCATCGCCTGCAGGTATTGACGCTCAACGAGAAGACAAGGAGCGCGCTATTGGGCCGGGACGAGACCTGCAATCTGGTGATTCACAGCAAACTGGCATCGCGCCAGCATGCGCTGATCGAATACAACTTCGGCAAATTCCTGCTTACCGACCACAGCGCGAACGGCACACTGGTTCGCTTCAGTGACGGACAAGTCATCCAGCTCAATCACCAGCAAATTGTGCTGCACGGGGCCGGCCAGATCAGTCTAGGCCAGTCATTTTCAGAAACACCTGTTGAAGTGGTTGAATATATCCTGCAGTAACGGGTCGTCTGCCGGGAACAACGTGCCAGTGCCGGGTCGCAAAAAAAAGTGTTTAGCCGCTGGTTATAGCCCTTGTAGCCGCTTCAAAAGTTTTTCGTGTATCCCGCCGAAGCCGCCGTTGCTCATCACCAGGATCTGGTCGCCCGGCTTCGCTGCGCCAGCGATGGCTTCGATCAGCAAACCCAGGTCGTCCTTGACCACTGCCTTGTTGCCGAGCGGGGCGAGCGAAGCGGCGGCGTCCCAGCCGAGGTTCGCACCGTAGCAGAACACCAGGTCGGCATCTTTCAGGCTGCCGGGCAGGGCATTCTTCATCACCCCCAGCTTCATGGTGTTGGAACGCGGTTCCAGTACGGCGAGGATGCGCGCCGTGCCGACTTTGTGGCGCAGCCCGGCGACAGTGGTGTCGATGGCCGTGGGGTGATGCGCGAAGTCGTCATACACGGTGATGCCGTTGACCGTGCCGCGCACTTCCATGCGGCGTTTTACGTTCTTGAATTCGCTGAGTGCTGCCAAGCCCTGAGCGACCGGCACACCGGCATGGCGTGCAGCGGCCAGTGCAGCCAAGGCATTCATGCGGTTGTGCTCGCCCATCAGGTCCCATTGCAGCGTGCCTTGCGGTTTGCCGTCGAGGTAAACAATGTCGTCCTCGTCGATCTGCCAGCCGTTCCCCCACCCCAACCCTCCCCCGGAGGGAGAGGGAGTGGAAGCTCCGAAAAGCTCTACCGGCGTCCAGCAGCCGCGCTGGATCACGCGCGCCAGAGATTCCTCGCGTCCGTTGCTCACCACCAGCCCGTTGCCCGGCACGGTGCGAACCAGATGGTGGAACTGCGTCTCGATGGCCGCCAGGTCGGGGAAGATGTCGGCGTGGTCGAATTCCAGGTTGTTCAGGATCGCGGTGCGCGGATGGTAGTGCACGAACTTCGAGCGCTTGTCGAAGAAGGCGGTGTCATATTCGTCCGCTTCGATGACGAAGAACGGTGCCTCGGTGATGCGCGCCGAGATGCCGAAGTTCTGCGGCACGCCACCGATCAGGAAACCGGGATTCAATCCCGCATGTTCCAGTATCCACGCCAGCATCGACGTGGTGGTGGTTTTGCCATGTGTGCCCGCCACACCCAGCACCCATTTGTCACGCAACAAGGTATCGGCCAGCCACTGCGGGCCGGAGGCATAAGGCAGGTTGCGGTTGAGGATCTCTTCCATCAGCGGGTTGCCGCGCGATACCACGTTGCCGATGACGAACACATCCGGCTTCAGCTCCAGCTGTTCCACGCCCCAGCCTTCAATGAGTTCGATGCCCTGTGCTTCGAGCTGCGTACTCATCGGCGGATAGACATTGGCGTCGCAGCCGGTGACGCGATAGCCCGACTGTTTGGCGATGGCGGCGATGCCGCCCATGAAGGTGCCGCAGATACCTAGGATGTGGATGTGTTTCATTTGGCTCATCATCAATTCCAATTTCGTCATTCCGGCGCAGGCCGGAATCCAGTAATTAAATAGACTCCGCGAAGCGGAACAAGACCCAACAGCCTATTTATTAACTTCGCTGGATTCCGGCCTGCGCCGGAATGACGGTTTAAGTCCTGAAAATAAAATACACCGCGCCCATCAGGCACAGTCCCGCGTACAGGTAATCCATCTTCAGCGGCTGGTTCATGTACAGCACCGCGAACGGCACGAAGATGGTCAGCGTGATCACCTCCTGCATGATCTTCAGCTGCCCGAGACTGAGCTGAGTGTAGCCGATACGGTTGGCGGGAACCTGGATCAGGTACTCGAACAGCGCGATACCCCAGCTTGCCAGCGCAGCCACATACCAGGGCGAGTGGGCGAAGTTCTTCAGGTGGCCGTACCACGCGAAGGTCATGAACAGGTTGGACACGGCGAGCATCAGCGCGGTGACCAGCAGCGGGTTGGAGATCAGATTCATTTGCTTTTTTGTTGCGCCAACTTCTCTTTCAATTTTGCTAACCGCAAGAAATATGCAACCTCCTCAGCCCAGCGCAAACGTTGCTCCGGTGTAAGTGCCTTAAACGCACGCAAGCGTTCGTCACTCACATAGTACGTACGGTCACCAGAGCTGAAGGGCTCAGCCATGTTACCTGTTAGTTCACGCCCAGCAACTCAACATCAAACAAGAGCGTCGCATTCGGCGGAATTACACCGCCTGCGCCGCGTGCGCCATAGCCCAGGTTCGCGGGAATGACCAGCGTGCGTTGTCCACCCACCTTCATGCCCTGTACACCCTGATCCCAGCCCGGAATGACACGGCCCGCGCCGAGCGGAAAATTGAACGGCGTGCCACGGTCGCGCGAACTGTCGAACTTGCTGCCTTTGTGGCCGGGCGCAGCTGCGTCATACAGCCAGCCGGTGTAATGCACAGACACGTTCTGACCTGCTTTCGCTTCGGCGCCCTTGCCCACCTTGACGTCGGTCTTGATGAGCTCGGTTACCTGGCCACCCTGCCCCGCGCAGGCCGTGGTTGAAACAATGCTGAACGAAAACAAAAAGGAAAGTGACAATAATGCGATGCGTTTCATTCGATTCCTCCGTGATTTTGTTGGGGTGGGCAACGTTGCCCACCATCCTGTTACAGCGTGGGCACGTTCTGCTCACCCTACCAGACTCGATAAATTAACCGTTCGCCCTGAGCTTGTCGAAGGGTGGGCGGTTAATTTATTTCCAGCAACTCAACCTCAAACACCAGCGTCGCGTTCGGCGGGATCGCGCCGCCCGCGCCGCGCTTGCCGTAACCCATCTCCGGCGGAATCACCAGCGTGCGCTGACCGCCCACCTTCATGCCTTGCACGCCCTCGTCCCAGCCCGTGATGACATGGCCCTGGCCCAACGGGAAGTCGAACGGCTCGTCGCGGTCGCGCGAGCTGTCGAACTTGCTACCCTTGTTCTCCGGCGCGTTCTTGTCGAACAGCCAGCCGGTGTAATGCACGGTCACGGTCTGTCCCGCTTTGGCTTCTTCGCCTTCGCCGACCTTGGTGTCGATCATGTCGGTCTTGATCACCTTGAGCAGCTTCACGTCGAACACCAGCGTCGCATTCGGCGGGATCACGCCTCCCGCGCCGCGCGGCCCGTAGCCCATCTCCGGCGGGATCACGAGCGTGCGTTCACCGCCCTCCTTCATGCCCTGCACGCCCTGGTCCCAGCCCTTGATGACGCGCCCGCCGCCGAGCGGAAAGTCGAACGGCTCGTTGCGGTCGAGCGAGCTGTCGAATTTCTTGCCTTTGTTGTCGGGCGCGCTCGCGTCGAAGAGCCAGCCGGTGTAATGCACGATGACGGTCTGTCCGGCGTGCGCTTCAGAGCCTTCGCCCAGTTTGGTGTCGGTTTTGATGAGGGTGGTCATGTAGCTATTTCCTTAGTGGTTGGTTGTTGTAGGGTGCAATAAGCGCAGCGCATTGCACCAGTTTTTGGGTTTTCACATACGACGCAATGCCCGATGGTTATTACGCCCTACGCGTGCTTATGTGGTTTTCCAAGATCCATTTCGAATGTTTCGCTGTATGTGTCTGATAACCTTATTTTCGAATTGCGCAATATTTTCTTGGAAGTTTCCAAACTTGTGTCCGCAGTTTTCGCAACCAAAGTGTATATGCGTAAAATCTCGCAAGATATTGTGATTAGGCCGCGGATATATTTGAAAATCACAGCTGGGGCAAAACGAGTAGAGATCAATGACCTTGCCTGTTTCGTCATAACGCCAAGTCCACTGAATACCAAAAAAAGCATCTCTTACGTACGTGTGCCAATCTGGAATTGATTTGCGCGGCCGTAGTTTGTTGAGAACCATTAACCTGATAACAAGCAAGCCGATTACCAGTGGAATCAACAGAATGGCGATCAGCCAGTTGGGAATCGATGTACTAGCAAAAATAAAAGTAAATGCAAAAGCAAATGCCCCCGACATTCGAGAGCCAATAATTGGCCACCAGTTTAGGACGTATGCACTAACCACGGTAGCTCCGGCCAATATTGATCCAGCAATGACTTTGCTCCAGACTGGGTCGTGCCAATATTTCTTTACAAGTCCTATCAAGCTTCCTCCAAGCTGCGACTAATAACTCAACACCGGCGCCAACCACCGCTTCGCCTCTTCCACCGTCCAGCCCTTGCGCTTCGCATAGTCCGCCACCTGATCCTTGTCGATCTTGCCGGTGGCAAAATATTGCGCCTGCGGATGAGAGAAATAGAAGCCGCTCACGGCTGCGGTGGGCAGCATCGCAAAGCTTTCGGTGATGGTGATGCCCGCGTTCTGCGGTGCCTGCAGCAGATCGAACAACGGTCCCTTTTCGGTATGCTCAGGGCAGGCCGGGTAACCGGGTGCAGGGCGGATGCCGCGATATTTTTCGGCGATGATGTCTTCGTTGCCTAGTTGTTCGTCCGCGGCATAGCCCCAGAATTCGCGGCGCACACGCAGGTGCAGGTGCTCCGCAAACGCCTCTGCAAGGCGATCTGCGAGGGATTTCAGCATGATCGCATTGTAGTCGTCGTTCTGCTTCTCGAATTCGGTCACGCGCGCATCGATGCCGATACCGGTGGTAACGGCGAAGGCGCCGATGTAATCCTTGACCTTGCTTTCTTTCGGCGCGATGTAATCGGCCAGGCAGTAATTCGGGATGTCGTCCGGTTTCTTGGTCTGCTGGCGCAAGTTGTGCCAGGTCATCGCAATCTTCTTGCGCGAGTCGTCGGCGTAGATCTCGATGTCGTCGCTGTTCACGGTATTGGCAGGGAACAGGCCGAACACCGCATTGGCGGTGAGCCACTTTTCCTTGACGATCCTCTTCAGCATCGCCTGTGCATCGGCGAACAGCTTGCGCGCTTCCTCGCCCACCAGTTCGTCCTGCAGGATCTTCGGATAACGTCCCGCCAGTTCCCAGGCCTGGAAGAACGGCGTCCAGTCGATGAAATCGACCAGGATGTCGAGGGGGTAATTCTCCAGCTTCTGTACGCCGAGCAGCCTGGGTTTGGGCGGCGTGTACTTTTTCCAGTCGGTCTTTACGCCATGCGCGCGTGCCTCGGCCAGCGTGACGTAGCTGGCCTTGCCCTTCTTGCCTTCGTGCTGCGCACGCACGGCCACGTAGTCGGCCTTTATCTCCGCCACATAGTCGTCGCGCAGGGTCGTGGAGAGCAGGTTGCTGCAGACGCCCACTGCACGCGAGGCATCGTTGACATACACGGTGGCACCGCTCGGGTAGTTGGGCTCGATCTTTACCGCAGTGTGGACGCGCGAAGTCGTTGCGCCGCCGATCAGCAGCGGGATCCTGAAACCCTGGCGTTCCATTTCTTTCGCCACATGCGCCATTTCTTCCAGCGAAGGGGTGATCAGGCCTGAGAGGCCGATCACGTCGGCATTGTGCTCGCGTGCGGTATCGAGGATCTGCTGGCACGGCACCATCACGCCCATGTTCACTACCTCGAAGTTGTTGCACTGCAACACCACGGTGACGATGTTCTTGCCGATGTCGTGCACATCGCCCTTCACGGTCGCCATCACGATCTTGCCCTTGGTGCTGGTGTCGCCGGAGCGCAATTTTTCGGCTTCGATGTAGGGTATCAGGTGTGCCACGGCCTGCTTCATCACACGAGCCGATTTCACCACTTGCGGCAGGAACATCTTGCCCGCGCCGAACAGGTCGCCGACCACGTTCATGCCGGTCATCAACGGGCCCTCGATCACCTCGACCGGGAACTTGGCCTGCAGGCGCGCCTCTTCGGTGTCCTCCACGATATAGGTGGTGATGCCGCGCACCAAGGCATGGGTCAGGCGCTCCTGCACCGTGCCCTTGCGCCATGCAAGGTCTTCGACCTGTTCCTTGCTGCCGCCCTTGACGGATTCCGCCAGCTTGACCAGCTTCTCGCCTGCGTCGGGGTGGCGGTTCAGCACCACGTCTTCCACCGCATCGCGCAGGTCCTTGGGAATCTCCTCGTACACGCCGAGCTGTCCGGCGTTGACGATGCCCATGCCCATGCCGGCCTTGATCGCGTGGTACAGGAACACGGTGTGGATCGCCTCGCGCACCGGATCGTTGCCGCGGAAGCTGAACGACACATTGGACACGCCGCCGGAGATCTTGGCGTAGGGCAAATTCTTCCTGATCCACGCCGTCGCCTCGATAAAATCAACGGCGTAGTTGTTGTGTTCCTCGATGCCGGTCGCGATCGCGAAGATGTTCGGGTCGAAGATGATGTCTTCGGGCGGGAAGCCGACCTTGTCCACCAGGATGTCGTAGCTCCGCTTGCAGATCTCGGTTTTGCGTTTATAGGTGTCGGCCTGGCCCTGCTCGTCGAACGCCATCACCACGGCGGCGGCGCCGTAGCGGCGCACCAGCGTGGCGTGCTTGATGAAATTCTCCTCGCCTTCCTTGAGCGAGATGGAATTGACGATGGACTTGCCCTGCACGCACTTCAGCCCCGCCTCGATGATGCTCCACTTGGAGGAGTCGATCATCAGCGGCACTTTGGAAATGTCCGGCTCGGACGCGATCAGGTTGAGGAATTTCACCATCGCGGCTTCGCCGTCCAGCATCGCCTCGTCCATGTTGACGTCGATCACTTGCGCGCCGGTTTCGACCTGCTGCTTGGCGACTTCCAGCGCCTCGTCGTATTTGCCTTCGAGGATCAGGCGCTTGAACTTGGCGGAACCGGTGACGTTGGCGCGCTCGCCGACGTTGACGAACAGCGAATCGTCGCCGATGTTGAACGGCTCCAGTCCGGACAGGCGGCATTTCTTCTCGATGTCCGGCAGCTTGCGCGGTGGCACATCTTTCAATGCTTCGGCAATGGCCTTGATGTGCGCTGGCGAAGTGCCGCAGCAACCCCCGGCGATGTTGAGGAAGCCGCTGGTAGCGAATTCCTTCACCAGCCTGGCAGTCGTTTCCGGCGCTTCGTCGTAGCCGGTCTCTGACAAGGGATTAGGCAGGCCCGCGTTGGGGTGTGCGCTCACGTAGCAACTCGCCACGCGCGACATCTCTTCCACATAGGGCCGCATCAGTTCCGCGCCCAGCGCGCAGTTGAGGCCGATGGAAAGCGGCTTCGCATGCAGCAGCGAATTGCAGAAGGCTTCAGTGGTCTGGCCGGAAAGCGTGCGTCCGGAGGCATCGGTGATTGTGCCGGAGATCATGATCGGCACGCTCATATTGTGTTGCTCGAAATGGCGTTCGATGGCGAACAGCGCGGCCTTGGCGTTGAGCGTGTCGAAGATGGTCTCGACCATTAGCATGTCCGCACCCCCGTCGAGCAGGCCGCGTATCGCTTCGGCGTAACTCTCTACCAGTTCGTCGAAAGTGACGTTGCGCGCACCGGGGTCGTTCACGTCAGGCGAGATCGAGGCGGTGCGGCCGGTCGGGCCGAGCACGCCGGCGACGAAGCGCGGCTTTTCCGGTGTGGAAAATTCATCGCACAACTCGCGCGCCAGTCTGGCTCCGGCCGCGTTCAGTTCGTACACCAGATGTTGCAACTCGTAGTCCGCCATCGAGACTGAAGTGGAGTTGAAAGTGCTGGTTTCCAGGATGTCCGCGCCCGCTTCCAGATATTCGCGATGGATGCCGCCGATGATGTGCGGCTGGGTCAGCAGCAGCAGGTCGTTGCAGCCTTTCACATCGATCGGATGGTCGGCGAACGTCTTGCGCTCACCCTTGTAGTCGCCGAACAGTTCCGTACCGCGATAGTGCGCCTCGGTCAGCTTGTAGCGCTGGATCATGGTACCCATCGCCCCATCCAGGATCAGGATGCGCTGTTGCAGGAGCGTTTCAATAGGGTGCGGTGCGTGGCTCATGGTGCGTAAGTCGATAAAAGGACGCGGATTTTAGCATGCTGCAGAACGCGGCTTGATGCGGCCCGAGATAATCAATACTATTGATAAGGTTATTACCCAACCTTTCGGCAGTCATTCCCGGAGGGAATGCGCAGCACCGTACTCATGTTTAGGAGAATCAATGGCTGAATTGCAATGGACGGAACAGTTCAACGTCGGTATCGAGGTTATCGATCAGCAACACCGCAAAATCGTCGAATACGTCAATCAATTGGACGGCATGCATTCAGGCGGTCTATCGAGCCGGGAGATCGGCAATTTGATCGATGCACTGATCGACCACACGATCTACCACTTCGATTTTGAAGAGAAAATACAGGAAAAGGTGGGATATCCATATCTCAAGGCCCACCAGAGATTGCATGTCCAGTTTGCCAAGCGCTTGACGAACTTTCAGACCCGGTTTGCTGAGGGCGAGGATATTTCCGGGGAATTGGAAAGTTTCTTGACCAATTGGCTACTGGACCACCTCAAGTATGACGATACCGACTATGTCGAGTTGGCAAAAGAGTATCTGCGCGAGCACCCGGGTTTTCCTGCGGAAACCAAAGGACTATTTGCGCGCCTCTTCAGATGATATGCGGCGAGCTAGAAACTCATGCGCCGATATTGCACTGCCTCGGCGATATGTACGGCCAGTATGTTTTCGCTGCCAGCCAGGTCGGCGATCGTGCGCGCCACCTTGAGTATGCGGTGGTAGGCACGCGCTGAAAGATCCAGACGGGTGATGGCCTGGCGCAACAATGCTTCGCCCTGGGTGTCGGGCGCGCACCATGTGTCGATTTCAGTGACGGTGAGCAGTGCGTTGGGTTTGCCTTGGCGCGTAAGCTGCCGCTGCCGTGCGTCTTCTGCCCTGGCCTGTATCGGAGCACTGTGTTCGCCGTCAGCCTGTTTGAGCAAGTCTTCCTGCGGTACGGCGGGAACTTCGATCTGGATGTCGATGCGATCCAGCAGAGGGCCGGATATCTTGCCGCGATAACGCGAAACCTGGTCCGGCGTGCAGCGGCACTTGCCGTTGTAGTGCCCGAGATAACCGCACGGACACGGGTTCATCGCGGCAACGAGCTGGAATTGGGCACGGAAATCGGCCCGGCGTGCCGCCCGCGAGATGGTGATGCGTCCGCTTTCCAGGGGTTCCCGCAGAACCTCCAGTACACCCCGGTCGAATTCCGGAAGTTCATCCAGGAATAAAACGCCATGCATGGCGACCGAGATTTCACCGGGACGCGGATTGCTGCCGCCGCCGACCATTGCCACGGCCGAGGCCGTATGATGGGGCGATCGGTAAGGCCTGCGTTTCCAGTTTTCCACTTCGAACATACCGCCCAGGGATTGCATGGCGGCACTTTCCAATGCTTCCTGCTGCGTCATTTGCGGCAGGAGGCCGGGGAAGCGCGCGGCAAGCATGCTCTTGCCCGTACCGGGCGGGCCGGACATCAGCACGCTGTGCCCTCCTGACGCGGCGATCTCGAGTGCGCGCTTGCATTGCGCCTGGCCCTTTACGTCGCGCATGTCGGGATAGTGCGGTACGGCGGTTTGTGTATCCGGTATATGGCGTGCAAGTGCATCGCGTCCGGCGAGATGGGCGGCCACCTGCAGCAGCGATTGCGCGGGATAGACAACGGCATCTTCCACCAGTGCGGCTTCAGCGGCGTTGACAGCGGGCAGGATGAAGGCGCGGCCGCAGTTCGCTGCGCGGTAGGTCATTGCCAGGGCGCCGCGTATGGCACGCAACTCGCCGGTCAGTGCCAGTTCACCGGCATATTCATATTCGGCAAGTTTGTCGGAAGGGATCTGGCCGGACGCTGCCAGAATACCCAGCGCGATAGGCAGATCGAAACGTCCGCTCTCTTTTGGCAGGTCGGCGGGGGCAAGGTTGACGGTGATGCGCCGGGCGGGAAACTCGAACTGGCAATTCTGCAATGCCGCGCGGACGCGGTCCTTGCTTTCCTTTACCTCGGTCTCGGGCAGGCCGACGATAGTGAAATTGGGCAATCCGTTGGCAAGGTGCACCTCAACGGTGACCAGCGCGGCGTCCATCCCCGCCAGGCCGCGACTGTATAGAACAGCCAGCCCCATGCGCTAGCGTTGTGCTTCCAGCGTGGCGATGCGTGCTTCGAGCTTCTCCATACGTCGTGCCAGCACATCATATTCTTCGCGCGTCACCAGATCGAGCTTGGCGAATCCTTGGGCCAGCAAAGCCCGGGTATTCTTCTCGAAATCCTTGGCGGGACTGTTGGCAACGGCCTCACTCAGCTTGGAAGACATTTCCTCAAAAAACTTTGGGTTCAACATAACGATTAACCATGAATTGAATAGGGCACTAGTGTAGCAAATAGTTGACGCACCGCCCGGGTGCGCCGCACTGTTTTCGTGCATGGACTTGGTGCGCCATACTTTCCAAAATAATTACAATCCTGTCACAAACCGAGTATCGGCGCGGCATTCCATGGTTGGCACAGTTTCTGCTGAGAGGTAGGCGTGGATACTTTCATCCCACTTAATTCAATAACGAAAGGAAACACCATGCTTAAGAATAAACTGCTAGTTGCTGCCTTGGTCTCTGCTTTCTCTGTGAGCGCAATGGCTGATGATGCCGCTCCAGCCGCACCGGCTTCTCCATTTTCTACCAATGTAAGCCTGACCAATAACTACCTGTATCGTGGCATCTCGCAATCCGGTGCCAACCCGGCTATTCAAGGCGGCTTCGACTACGCAGGCGCCAGCGGTTTGTATATTGGCACATGGGGTTCAAGCATCAGCTGGCTGGGAGACGCCGGAACGCCACGGTCCGGGCTGGAACTGGACACATACGGTGGTTACAGGGGAACGGGTGGTCCTGTGTCCTATGACGTCGGCTACCTGCGTTATAACTACTCGGGTTCTTTTAATACAAGCTTGGCACCCAAGGCCGACACCAACGAAGTATACGGTGCAGTGACCTACTCCATTTTGACCGCAAAACTGTCATATAGCCTGGGCGACCTGTTCGGCTTCGTTGCTTCATCGGGTTCCACCTATGCTGATCTGACCGCCAACTATCCTATTGGCGACACCGGCTATGCAATCGGCGCGCACTATGGCAAGCAAAACGTTCACGGAACCGGAAACGACGTTTATACATATTCCGATTACAAAGTATTTGCTAGCAAGGACCTGGGAACAGGCTACAGCGCCAGCCTCACTGTGAGCGGTACGGACGCAAAAGACGCAGGCTATACCAGCGCACAAGGCATCAAGCTGGGCAAGACCGCTATAGTTGCAGCCCTTAGCCGCACGTTCTAATTAAGTAAGTAGGTAGCCAGGCAAGCGGGGCGACAACGCTCCGCTCAACTCAAGGAGAAGTGAATATGAAAATCGTCACTGCAATCATCAAGCCGTTCAAGCTCGACGAAGTGCGTGAAGCGCTGTCCGCCATTGGCGTGCAGGGCATCACTGTCACCGAAGTCAAGGGCTTTGGACGGCAAAAGGGGCACACCGAGCTGTATCGCGGTGCGGAATATGTAGTCGATTTCCTGCCCAAGATCAAACTGGAAGCGGCCATCAAGGCCGACCAGCTGGACAGCGTGATCGAAGCCATCGAGAAATCTGCGCAGACCGGCAAGATCGGCGACGGCAAGATCTTCGTTCAAGACCTCGAACAAGTTATCCGCATCCGTACCGGCGAGACCGGTCCGGAAGCACTATAAGGAGCGATGAGATGAAAAAATTATTTGCGCTTTTCGCCCTGCTGGCCATGTTGTGCGGCCTGACAGGCGCGGCCTTTGCTGACGAGGCTGCCCCGGCATCCGCTGCGGCAACGGCTACTGCAGCAGCCCCGGCCGCAGCACCTGCAGCCGATGCGGCTGCTCCCACTCCCAAGTGCGGCGACAAGGGTTTTGACTGCAACAAGGGCGACGTCGCCTGGATGATGACCTCCACCGCGTTCGTGCTCCTGATGACCGTACCCGGACTCGCACTGTTCTACTCCGGTATGGTACGCAGGAAGAATGCACTGTCCACCGTCATGCAAAGTTTTGCGATCTTCTGCGTGATCTCGGTGCTTTGGGTGGTCTACGGTTACAGCGGTGCATTTACTGCCGGCCATGAAGGCAGCTCGCTGGCGCCGTTCATCGGTTCGCTCGACAAGTTCTTCATGTCCGGCGACGATCCGACCACGGCTGTGGCAGCTACGTTCAGCAAAGGCCAGTACATTCCGGACTTCGTCTACGCGATGTTCCAGCTGACCTTCGCGGCAATAACGGTCGCACTGATCTGCGGCGGTTTTGCAGAACGTTTCAAGTTCTCGGCCATGATGATATTCAGCGTGCTGTGGTTCACCTTCTCCTACCTGCCGATCGCTCACATGGTGTGGTACTGGGATGGTCCTGATGCATACACCAGCGCCAAGGCTGGCGACATCGCCAATAGCCATGCCGGCTTCCTGTTCCAGAAGGGTGCGATCGACTTCGCTGGCGGTACTGTGGTGCACATCAACGCCGGTATCGCTGCGCTGATCGCGGCTCTGATGCTCGGACCACGCAAAGGTTATGGCAAGGTTCCAATGGCACCTCACAGCCTGATGATGACCGCAATCGGTACCGGTCTGCTGTGGATGGGCTGGTTCGGTTTCAATGCGGGTTCCGCATTGGAAGCCACCGGCGCAGCTGGCCTGGCATTCTTCAATACGCTGTTCGGAACCGCAGTTGCGGGTGTTACCTGGACGGCCGTTGAATGGATCGTCAAGGGCAAACCAAGCTTGCTGGGCATCTGTTCCGGTATCGTTGCCGGTCTGGTAGCGATCACACCTGCCGCCGGCTATGTCGGCGTGGGCGGTGCGATGATCATCTGTGTGGCAGCAGCGGTAATCTGCTTCTTCGCAGTAACGGTACTCAAGGCGAAATTGAAGTATGACGATGCGCTGGATGCATTCGGCGTGCACTGCGTCGGCGGCATCATCGGCGCCCTCGGCACCGGCATATTCGTCAATCCGGCGCTTGGCGGTACTGGCGTTTGGGACTATGTAGCCAACAAGGTCGGTGATTTCGATGCTTCGGCACAGTTTGTTTCGCAACTGTGGGCCGTCGGTACCTCTCTGGCTTGGTCCGCTTTCGTTGCCTTCGTGATCCTGCTGATCCTGAAGCACACGATCGGTATCCGCGCGAGCGAGGAGGCTCAGGAAGAAGGTCTGGATCTGGCCGATCACGGCGAGAATTCCTACAACCTCTAAGCTTTCCTGGCAGTAGAACGAAAAGGGCATCTTCGGATGCCCTTTTTTTTGTCCTCGCGCATCCCGGATATGTACTTCCAGAGGCGCATGCTCGGAGATGGACCTGGCCGGGCATAAATCTCGCGCACTGCCTGAGTGCAGCGCAATGGCGATCGCGCATGAAGCCGGTGCGGGATCAGCCCGAATCCATTGCGAAACATCCATCCGATCCAGTATCGGCAGCACTTCATGCGCTGGCACAGTATCTGCTAAATAATTGCTGAGGCAGAAGCACCTTCATTTCATTTGAACCAGCATTGGAAATAGTATGAAGATCGTCACCGCTATCATCAAGCCATACAAACTCGACGCAGTACGCGATGCTTTGTCCATTGTCGACGTGCAAGGTATCACCGTCACCGAGATCAAGGGACATGGCCGGCAAAAGGGGCATACCGAGCTGCACCGGGGCGCGGAATATATTCTGGACTTCGTGCCCAAGATCAAGCTCGAGGTGGCAGTGCACGATGACCAGCAGGAAAGCGTGACAGAAGCCATCAGGAAGGCGGCCAGGACGGGCAAGCTCGGTGACGGGAAGATATTCGTCCCCCAGCTCGAACAAGTTGTCCGCATCCGTACCGGAGAGACCGGTCCGGAAGCCTTGTAAAGCAAGATCACAAAGCCGGTCGGTTACACGGTCAGGCTGTGTCCGAACCGGAAGCAACTCGTCCGATTTAAAAATCTGTAGCGAGAAAATTCAGAAATAAATAGCGAGGAAAGCAATGCACGGAAATATGGAAATTGTATTTTCACTAGCTGGGCGGTTGCACGTCCTGCTACGGCGCGAAATCAATCGCATCGTCGATGTTGAATGGTTTTGTTCGAATGCGGTTTATGCCGGCGAGGTCATCAGGCTGGCGCGTAATGCGCATTCAAATGAAATGGACATACTGGCTGCCCGCATCGAAGAAGTACATCCACTCCTGCCGCGCATTGAACGGCAAGCAGAACCCGCATCGGCTGAACCGGAAGCAAAGTATGTGAAGACATTGCGCTAGTCATCGGGATGGTCCGACGATCAGGAATGTATCGAACGCTTCTGTTGAAAGGGGTTTGCTGAAAAAATAGCCCTGCAGCTCGTCGCACCCGATGCCATGCAGGAATGCCTGCTGGTAAGCCGTTTCAACACCTTCGGCGATGACCTTCATGCCCAGGCTATGCCCGAGCGCGACAATCGCCTTGAGGATGGCGATGTTGCTGGGCTCCGCTTCCAGGCGGCTCACGAATACCTGGTCGATCTTGAGCCGGTCCACCGGAAAGTCTTTCAGATAGGCCATGCTGGAGTAGCCGGTACCGAAGTCATCGATCGCCAGTTTCACGCCAAGTGCCTTCAGTTCATGCAGTGTTTTGATGAAGCTGCCCGTGTCATGCACCAGACTGCTTTCGGTGATCTCCAGCTCCAGGCACGCGGGATTCAGGCCGCTGTCTTTCAGTATGGATCGCACTACACCGACCAGGCCGGCATGACGGAATTGGCGCGGCGATACGTTAACGGCGATCGGCAGTTCACGACCCAAGCGCGCGTTCAGCTCCACGGCCCGGTTGCAGGCCGCACGCAAGACCCATTGCCCGATGTCTTCGATGAGCCCGGTTTCTTCCGCAATCGGTATGAAGCTCGCTGGAGAGATCATGCTTTCGCCGAGGGGTTGCCAACGTATCAGCGCTTCGGCGCCGCAGATGTCACCGCTGGCAAAAGACAGCTTGGGCTGGTAATGCAGAAGAAATTCATCGTTATCCAGCGCCAGGCGCAAACGATATTCCATGTCCAGGCGTTCCATCAGCCGCCGATTGAGCTCGTCTGTATAGAACTGGAAGGTATTCCGGCCGGATTGCTTTGATTTGTACATGGCCGAATCGGCATATTTGAGCAGGGTCGTGGTATCCCGCGCATCGTCGGGATAGATGCTGATGCCTATGCTGCAGGAAACGACAAATTCCCGGCCCTCAATCTGACAAGGGTCGGCTACCGACGATAGAACTCGCTGCATGCTCTCCGAAACATCCTCGATCTTGTGCAGGCCGGTCAGCAACAGCACAAACTCGTCGCCACCCAAACGGACCACGGTGTCGGAGTCGCGCACACAACCGGAGAGGCGCGTCGCCATGATCTTGAGCAATTCGTCCCCGGCGTGATGCCCCATGCTGTCGTTGATCAGTTTGAATTGGTCCAGATCGATGAAAGCGACGGCTACTTTGCTTGAATAGCGCTCTGCCATGCCGATATATTGCTGCAGACGATCCGCGAGCAAGGTGCGGTTCGGCAGTCCGGTCAGTGCGTCATGGGTAGCCTGGTACTCGATCTGTTGTTCGTAGTTTTTGCGATCAGTGATGTCCTCGACCGTGCCCTCGTAGAACAACAGCTTGCCATCCTGATCCCTTACCTCACGCGCATTCTCGGAGATCCAGATGATCTCGCCGTTCTTGCGGTGGACCAGAGCCTCAAAATTCTTGACTTGACCGTGGGCCGTCATCAGCCTGATAAATTCGTCGCGCTTGAAGGGGTCCACGTACAACTGCTTCCTGATATCGGTGATGCCGAGAACCAGGTCGACAGCCGAGTCGTAACCGTAGATCTTGGCCAGGGCGGGATTGAAATTGAGGTAGTGCCCGTCCGGCGACGTCTGGTAAATACCCTCAAGCGCATTTTCAAAGATGGAGCGATAGCGTTCCTCGGCTTCCCGCGCCGCCATTTCGCTTTCCCGGCGTTGCGTGATGTCCTGCATGAAGCCTTCGATCGCCTCGACCTCACCCGAATCGTTATAAAGCGGGCATCCGCGTTCCAGCACCCATTTGATTCCGCCGTCAATGTGAATGATGCGATATTCGACGGAGAAATGCCGACCTGAAGAAATGGCATCCTCTATCACTTTGCGTACTCGATCCCGGTCTTCAGGAAAGGTGATCGCCTCGAAACAGATGTCCCGATTCGAAACCAGTGACTGAGCGTTGTATCCGGTCAGCTGCTTGCAGCCATCCCCGACAAACACCATCGTCCACAAGTCATCGTAGAGGCAGCAATACACCATGCCGTCCAGATTGTTAAGAAGGGCCTTGAGCATGCGCTCGCTGTTTTCGAGCTTGGCCTGCAGGCTGGGATTGATATACATATTTGCCGGCGGTTTGGCGAAAATATTCAATCCACTGGCGGATTTGGCCCGTATCGACAAAAGAGCGGGCTTCAAACGCCGGGACGCACTTGCAACTGCGTTACCTGGAACTGACTCGAAAGATGCTGAAGCCTCAAAGAAGTCTGTCTTGCCCTGGCAACACTGAAATTCAGCTGGTCCAGCGCGCCGCGCATCGACTCCGTAACCTTGGCGACACCCTGCACATCGTTGCCATAACGATGGGAGCTGTCGGCAATACTCTGGATCAGATTGAACATGCGTTCCACAATTTCAGTCATGCCGGTGTTATCGGAAGCAGCCGCTTCCGCCAGGCGCAATCCCTCTTCCATCCCGATGGAACCATTTTCCATGATGTGGACGGCGTCACGAGCCTGGCTTTGCACGGTACCTATCATGTGCCCGATCTCCTTGGTCGCGGCGGTGGTCCGTTCAGCCAGTTTGCGCACCTCGTCGGCGACGACGGAAAACCCGCGCCCCGCTTCCCCGGCACGGGCTGCTTCGATCGCCGCATTCAGCGCGAGCAGGTTGGTCTGATCAGCGATGGCGTCGATCACCATGACGATCTTCCCGATCTCCTCGGTGCTGCTGCTGAGGCGCTTGATGGTTTGCGAAGATTGCTCGATAGAGGTGCGTATGCCCTGTGTCCGCTGCTGCACCAGGCTGAATTGCTGCCGGGCATTGTCAACGGCAAGTTGCATGGCAGCACGTATCTCAGCCGTGGTTTGCATCGCCGTATCGATATCTCCCATTTGCCGCTGCAACGACATCAGGATCTCCTGTACCGCAGCGAGAACCTGATGAGCGGCCACGGTTGCTTCCTGATTGCGACTCATCATGTTTTCGTGGTTCTGGTCCATCTCTCCGGTGGCATGAATGACGCGACTGACGGTGCCATCGAGCGTATCGATAAAACTGTTGATCCACTGCGACATGATCGCCGGTTCATCGATCGTTGTCTGATTGCGCTCCAGGCGTTGCGAGAGGTTCCCGCCGCCTTCGGCCAGGATACGGATCATGCGTGCCATGAGGCGCAATCGTTCCGTCATCGGCTTCAGGCCAAAGTGGTAAAACAACAGGACGCCAATCCCCAGCAAGGAAAGGTTGAGCAGCGCTGTCCACACCATATCAAGTTCCAGCATCCGGCCCGCCATGAACGTGAGCAGCCAGGTTGTGAATACCAGCGCAAGGTTGGTGCTCATCATGAGGAAATTGACGGAACGGAAGCGATTCGCCTCTTCAAGATCCGCTTCGCACATCATGCCCCAGGTATCGGGGGAGCCGGGCATCTGGAAAGTGACGCCTTTGCCGATGACCGGAATGTGCCGGTAGTCCGAATAGCCGGGGTACTCGACGAACAGGTTTGATCCGCGCGCGATGGTTTCCCGGACTCCGGGGTGCAATTTCCCAGTTGCGGGGTCGTTGAAGACCAGTTCGAACTCGGTGTGATTCCTGATCTTGACGACGCCAAAATCGGTATGCACGCCCTGCTTGAGGTTTTCTCCGAGGCTGAACGTATCATCCTCGAATCGCGAACGCGAAAGTGCGGTTCCCGGCCGGATAGCGGGGTCGAAAACCGACTTCACCATGAACAGGTAATTGTCCCCGGAGTCGACAAAAATGTGGCCGGCCTCGCGCTGGATCATATCTCCCAGAACATCGTTTGGCACCCGCCCGCACAGGCAGCCGACGACTTTGCCTTCACTCTGGAGCGGAAGATAGAACATCAACGTCACTGCATCGTGGAATTTCGAACTGGAAGGCCCGATGGACTGGGTAGCCTGGTCGATATAAGGTCCATGCAGGAAACGCTGGGCTTTTGCGGTCTGCAATACGTTGGGAAACTGGAAAGACGCGCCGACTCGCGCAGGAAAGCTGGACGCAATCACCCGGCCATCGCAATCGATGACGAAGATCTCGGAAAAATCCGCTGACCTTGCAACCAGGTTCTTCATCAGCACCGCGGTCGGCACCGGCAGTTCGCGCACCACTTCGGCAGCCATGCCTTCCAGCAGTACCCATTGGTGGTTCGCCCAGCCTGTCAGTGTCTGGATGCGCGTGGCCGCGATCCCTTCGAAGGTTTGCTCCAGGATCGGATAACGCCGACGGTTGATCAGGGTGGCCCAGCGCATCGCAAATTTCCCGGTCTTGCCGAACCAGGGCAACCAATGTTTCTCGGAGGAAGACAATTCCATGTGTTCGCTTTTCAACATGATGCATTAACCCTGAATGAGGACATGTTGATAAAAGCAAGCTTTGGGCCACCATGTCAGCCAGCGTTAAGCGATACTTATCAGCATCAATCGGATTTGCCTGCCCAATAACAGTGCGCATCGTGAGCGCGTGCACCAGACTTCATGCCTGACCCGGCTCCGCTGACGCGGAAAATATCCGGGACAGTGTTCGCGGTCAGCCAGGTTGAGCGCGAAGCGGTTTGCGGAAAATGCGTGGCAAAAAAACAGGGCATCCGGAGATGCCCTGTTCTGATTTCGATTGCAGAAGAAATGCTATCGAGAATACGTCGCCGTCAGTTTGGCGAGCCCTATCCTGTTCGCATGCAGCATGAAACCGATCAGCGCGGGACTGGCATCCTCTGGTACGTCCAGCTTGGCGACCTTGAGAGCATAGACCGTGAAGATGTAATGATGCGGCTTGTCGCCAGCCGGCGGGCAAGCGCCGCCGAAATTGCGATCGCCGTAATCGTTGCGTCCCTGCTTGGCACCGGCAGGCAAGGCTGCCTTGGCCACTGCCCCGCCGGGCAATCCCGTTGCCGATACCGGGATGTCATATACCACCCAATGCCACCAACCGCTGCCCGTGGGCGCATCGGGGTCATAAACAGTCACTGCATAACTGAGCGTGCCGGCCGGGGCGCCCTTCCAGTTCAATTCGGGCGAAAGATTGCCGCCCTTGCAGCCGAATCCCTTGTATTCCTGTTCCTCGCTCATCGGATGGCCCATCTTGACATCCGGGCTGGTCAGATCGAATGCCATTGCATTGCCGGCCAGCAAGGCCGCAAAAATAAAACCCAAAGTTCTTTTCATGTGTTGTGTCTCCTGTCCAAAATTATCGAGGCAAATCCTGCATTCATTAACGGAACACGATGGTCTTGTTGCCGCACACCAGCACGCGGTCTTCCACATGGTAACGCAGGCCCCGCGATAATACTGTCTTCTCGATGTCGCGCCCATAGCGCACCAGATCATCCACTGTGTCCCCATGGTCAATCCGTACCGTGTCCTGCTCGATGATCGGGCCGGCATCCAGTTCATCGGTGACGTAATGGCACGTCGCGCCGATGAGTTTGACGCCGCGCTGATAAGCCTGGTGATAGGGCTTGGCGCCGACGAAGGAAGGCAGAAAACTGTGATGGATGTTGATGATGCGCCCGCTGAAACGCTGGCACAACATCGGCGGCAGGATCTGCATGAAGCGCGCCAGCACCATGCTGTCGCCCCGGTATTGTTCGAATAGATCCGCAATCTTTTCGAAAGCGGCGGTCTTGTCCTGCATATCCACAAAAATGAAAGGGATGCCGTGCCATTCAACGAAGCTGCGCAAGTCATCGTGATTGGAGATCACGCAGGGAATATCCACCTGTAACTCGCCGCTGCGCCAGCGGTGCAGCAGATCATCCAGGCAATGATCCTGCTTGCTGACCAGGATGACCAGACGCTTTTTCAAGGCGGAATCGGAAAGCTGCCAGTCCATACCGAAGTCCAGCGCCAGCGGAGCGAAACGGCGGCGGAATTCGTCTGCATCGAACGGCAGGGAATCGGCGCGGATCTCCTGCCGCATGAAGAATCGCTGCGCGTCCTGTTCGGTGTGATAACTCGCCTCGACGATGAAGCCGCCATGCTGGGCGATGAAACCGCTTACCGCGGCGATGATGCCTGCACGGTCGGGGCAGGAGATGATCAAAGTGTAGTGTCGGGTGGAGGGCATTCGGATATTCCATGTTTGGTGTCGGGTGATTTTAACGGATAACTCCATCAAACTTGCGGCATGTGTATGGATGAATCCGGAAAAGCATCGTTGGCAGAATCCGGAAGTCTTTCAGCGTTTGCGGACTGCAGCTACACTGACAGCCGGCCGTCGGCATCCGGATCGCGTTCCCGGATGGTGCGCCAAAATTTCAACCTGGAGAAAGCCATATGTTCGAATTACCCTCCATGTGGAACCTGATCGTTTCCACGATCGTATTCTTCATCGTCGCCTGGTATATCCACCGCTACCTCAACGAACAGGGAGTGCCCAAAGGCATGACACGGGGCCTGCTGGTATTCCTGATCGCTTCGCTGGTGTCATGGGGGGCAGGAGATGCGGTGGACTGGGCACAGGAAAAAATCGAAGGACCGCGCCAGGCTGCGCAAACCCCGAACGATCTGACACAGCTGCTGAAAGAAGTTGGCAGATGAAACCTTCGTTCGTCAGGCTGCCGGGAACCCGGTGGCAATCAGCCTGAAGCCGGACCTGACCGGTCAGCGTCCTTGCTGCTCTTCAATTTTATTACGGGACTTTTCCGGTATCTCTTTCAGGTCGACCTGATCCAGGCGCACGAAGACGAACCCTGCCTTGAGCAGATAAGCCAGCCCGGCGGCAAGACCTTCGGCTGAATCGGATTCCGGCTTGTTCATGTGGGCGATGATGACGTCGCCAGCTTTCACGCGCTTGAGCCGTTTTTCAATGGTGGGTTTCCTTAATGTCGCGCCGTTGTCTGCGTTCACGGAAAAGCCCGCAATTTTGTAGCCCAGCTTGTCGATCTCCTTGATCGACTGGGCATCGTATTCGCCAGTGGCACCTCTGTACCAGTGGGGCGCCACGCCCGTGGCTTTCTCGACGGCGCGTGCCCCTTCCACCACTTCGCGCCGCAGATGAACGACGTCCGGCTCGCCGGGTATGCCGTAGACGGTTCTGTCCTTGCCAATGACCGCGGGGATATGTCTTTCCCCGTGATCCTCGACGTCGAACAGGTCGAGATGCGCCTTGATAACCGACAGGCCCTGCGGGTTCCGGTTCAGCCATTTCTTGGTGGCAAAGATCGTCGCGGAAATGCGGTTCTGGATCAGGAAATCAATGAGATCCGCGTCGTACTTGCCGCTGCATGCATCCAGAGTCAGGGCGATTTTCTTGCCCGGTTCGGATTGGGCAGCCAACTGGTCGTGGATCTCGACCGGAGGCTGCTCGGCATGCGCACTGAACGATACAAACGCAAACAGGACAGCGAACAGTTTATTCATGGCGACGAGACTCATCCGGTAATTGCTGGGCGACCACCTCTTTGCCCCACAACATCGACATGATGCGCGAAGCTTCCTCCGGATCGCCGCTGGTAAAGAACTCTTCCGATCCCGCGCCGGCGACCCGGGGTGGGAGCTCGGCCTTTACCCGATGCTCCAAATGGCGCGCCACGGCGGCACCCGTATCGATCAGTGTGATATTTTCACCCACCACTTCGCGTATCAATGGCGCAAGGAACGGATAGTGAGTACAACCCAGGATCAGGGTATCCGCTCCTTTTTGGAGTAGCGGCGCCGTGTAACGCACGATCAATTCGCGTGTGCGTGCACTGTGCAGTTCGCCCCGCTCCACCTGTTCGACCAGGCCGGGACAACCCTGCGTCTCGATCTTGACGCGCCAGCCGCCATATTTCTCCAGCAATGCCGCGAAGCGCGCACTCTCCAGGGTACCTACGGTCGCCAGCACGCCGACCACGCGGCTTTGCGTCACCGAAATGGCCGGCTTGACGGCAGGCTCCATGGCCAGGATGGGCATCTTGTTGAATTTGACGCGCAGGGTATGTGCAGCGGCAGCGGTGGCGGTGTTGCAGGCGATGACGACGGCTTCCGCCCCCCGGCTGATCAGGAAACGCGTGATAGCCAGCGAACGGGTCTCGATGAAGGCGGGCGATTTGTCACCGTAGGGGACATGGCCCGAATCGGCGACGTAGATCAGGCGTTCGTGCGGAAGCGTCTGGCGTATGTGCTGCAGGACGGACAAGCCGCCCACGCCAGAATCGAAAACGCCGATAGCTCCTGCAGCTTGCATGGCCGGTTATTCCGCCATCTGGTCACGCAGGAATTCTTCATACGTACCGTGGTAGTCGTTCACTCCCTTGGCCGAGATCTCGATGATGCGCGTGGCCAGCGAACTCACGAACTCGCGGTCATGGCTCACGAAGATCAGCGTGCCCTTGAACAGGTCGAGTGCGGTGTTGAGCGACTCGATGGCTTCCATGTCCATGTGATTGGTCGGCTCGTCCATCAGCAGCACGTTGGATTTGGCCAGCATCAGCTTGCCGAACAGCATGCGGCCCTTTTCGCCGCCGGACAGCACCTTCACGCGCTTCTTCACGTCGTCGCCGGAGAACAGCAAACGACCCAGCGTGCCGCGCACCACCTGGTCGTCGTCGGTCGGGCCGCGCCAATCGGTCATCCATTCCATCATTTCTTTGTCCTGGGCAAAGTCGGCGGCATGGTCCTGGGCGTAATAGCCGAGCTTGGCTTTCTCCGCCCACTTGATGCTGCCGGTATCGGGTGCAAGCTCGCCTGCCAGGCAGCGCAATAGAGTGGTTTTACCAATACCGTTGGGGCCGATGATGGCAACCTTTTCGCCCGCGTCGATGCGGAAATTGACGTTGGAGAACAGCATGCGGTCGTAGCCCTTGGCCATCTTCTCTACTTCTACGGCAACGCGGTGCAGCTTGTCACGCTCGTCGTATTCGAAGCGGATGAATGGGTACTGGCGGCTGGAAGGCTTGATGTCCTCGATCTTGATCTTGTCGATCTGGCGCGCGCGCGACGTGGCCTGCTTGGCTTTGGAAGCATTGGCCGAGAAGCGCGCCACGAAGGCTTTCAGCTCGGCAACCTTTTCCTTGGCCTTGGCGTTGTCCGACGACTGCTGCTCGCGCGCCTGTGTGGAAGCCAGCATGTAATCGTTGTAGTTGCCCGGGTAAACGGTGATCTTGCCGTAATCCAGGTCGGCCATGTGCGTGCACACGCTGTTCAAAAAGTGGCGGTCGTGCGAGATGATGACCATCGTCGAGTTGCGCGCGTTGAGGATGTCTTCCAGCCAGCGGATGGTGTTGATATCCAGGTTGTTGGTCGGTTCGTCCAGCAACAGGATATCCGGGTTGGAGAACAGCGCCTGCGCCAGCAACACGCGCAGCTTGAAGCCTGGCGCCACTGCGCTCATGTTGCCCTGGTGCAGTTCGATGGCAATGCCCAGACCCAGCAGCAACTCGCCCGCGCGCGCTTCGGCGGTGTAGCCGTCGTATTCGGCAAAGGTCGCCTCCAGATCGGCAGCGCGCATGTAGTCTTCTTCGCTTGCATCGGGATTGGCATAGATCGCGTCGCGCTCGGCCATCGCCTCCCACATTTCGTCGTGACCCATCATCACCACATCCAGCACGCGATTGTCTTCATACGCGAACTGATCCTGGCGCAGCTTGCCCAGGCGCTCGGTCTTGTCCAGCATGACTTCGCCGGAGCTTTGCTCCAGATCGCCGCCGAGGATCTTCATGAAAGTGGACTTGCCGCAACCGTTGGCGCCGATCAGGCCGTAGCGGTTGCCATCGCCGAACTTGACCGAGACGTTCTCGAACAACGGCTTGGCGCCGAACTGCATGGTGATATTTGCTGTAGATAACATGGGACTGCCTTATTTTCGAAGGCGCGCATTCTACCACCGACCGAGAGAGGCTGACCTGCGGCTTCATAGTGGGCATGGAGAGCTGTTATAGCTCCAATGGCGGAATCGAACTTGATAGTCGGGTAGGGCGGGCAATTTTGACCACCCTACAAAAACTGTTTCGAAATGGCTGGTGTAGGATGGGTTGAGCAACGCGATACCCATCGCTCTGTGTGATGGGCTTCCTTCGTGAACCCATCCTATGGCAACTGCAGGCTCAATGGATCGGGACTGGTTTAAACTGTAACTTCCCTGAAATCCATTGCTCGCAATCGCATGAACGAAAATATCCCCGGCATCACCCCTTTGATCACACACACCAATGATGGCCTGTCAGCCACAGAGCAAGCCGACCTGAAGCGGCATTTTGCCGAAAAGCTCCAGGAACTGAGCGCACTGTCAGACACAACTTCGTTGCAGCGCGCGCGGCTGCAAATGGACATCGCCGAACTGCTGAATGCGCTGGAGCGGAAGAAGGAAGCGTGGGACATCGCACGCGAGGCATTCCGGATTTCCATGCAGCAGGGATCCTGGCAGGACGCGGTGGAGGCGTGCGATGTGCTGTTTCAGGCCGGGCAGGAAGATTCCATGGCGATGCTGGGCATGGGGATCTGGCTGGCCATTACCTTTCCGGTCGATCCGGAAGTGACGGTTGCGATGCTGATCCATCTGGTGGAGGAGACGCCCGACGCTTCGGATGTAGGCGCATTGGCCGCGATCACGGCGCGTTATGTGGTCGACCTGCGCGCCGACGATGATCGGCATGAAACCCAGTGCTTCCTCGTCGATAACCTCATCGCGATGGTCGCCAAGCGCCATGGCCAGGTGCAGGACCAGGAGGCTCGACCGCTGGCTGGACAGGCTGGGGCTGCGCGATCCGCAGGTGTTTCTGCCGCGTTTGTCCCAGGCAGTGGACGCCATCGTGGATGGCAAGTGGTGGTTCGATCGCGACGAGTTGCGAAATAGATTGCCGGATTGACAGGATACAATTCTCATATGCATACACCCGTCCTCATTCTGCCCGGCATCGGCGACTCCGGGCCACAGCACTGGCAATCCCTCTGGGAGAATGCGCACCCTGACTTCGTGCGTGTACAACAACGCGACTGGGACAAGCCGGTTTGCGAAGAGTGGGTCGCAGCGCTGGAAGCCGCCGTGAAACAAGCCGGACCCCGGGTTATCCTGGTGGCGCACAGCCTAGGCTGCCTGACCATTGCGCATTGGGCGTCCGGGCCGCATTCACCTGCGGCAGCGGCTTTGCTGGTGGCGGTGCCCGATCCGAACGGGCCAAACTGTCCCCCGGATGTGACGGGTTATTCGCTCACGCCGATACAGCCGCTTCCTTTCCGCAGCACCGTTGTCATCAGCAGCGACGACCCGTACGGTTCTGCGGAGCATGCAGAGCGTCTGGCTCAAGCCTGGGGCAGCCGCGTTGTGCATATCGGTAATCGCGGCCACATCAATGCGAGCAGCGGGCTGGGCGACTGGAGAGAAGGCTACGCATTGCTCGAACAGCTCAGGGGTTGATCCGGTGGCAAATCCTCCCCTCCATTAAGGCATTACTCCGCTCGCGCATGAGACCGCGCCAATCGGCTAGAATGTCAGCCTTAGTTTTCGCAGATAGACACATGGTCCCGCACCTCACCACCGCATTGAAAGGCCCGTTGCTCGATCTGGAGCGACGCTTCCTGAGCGAACAGCCTGCCATAGAACGCTGGTTCCGCACGCAATGGCTGGAACATACGATCCCGTTCTACACGTCGGTCGATCTGCGCAACAGCGGATTCAAACTCGCTCCGGTCGATACTAACCTGTTTCCCGGCGGCTTCAACAACCTGAACCCGGATTTCTGGCCGTTGTGCGTGCAGGCTGCGCAGAGTGCGATCGAGAAGATCTGTCCGGAAGCGCGCGGGGTGTTGGTCATCCCGGAAAATCACACCCGCAATCAGTACTATTTGCAGAATGTGGCGCAACTGACCCAGATATTGCGCCAGGCCGGGTTGAAAGTCCGCATCGGCAGCCTGTTGCCGGAGATCACCCAGCCGACCGCGATGCAGTTGCCCAACGGCGGCTCGCTGACGCTGGAGCCGATCCAGCGCAAAGGCAACCGCCTCGGCATGGCGGACGGTTTCGATCCCTGTGTGGTGTTGCTGAACAACGATCTTTCGGCCGGCGTGCCGGATATCCTGAAGAATCTTGAACAGAACGTCATGCCTCCGCTGGAAGCAGGCTGGACCACGCGGCGGAAGTCGAAACATTTTGCCGCATACGACAGGGTGGCCGACGAATTTGCCAAACTGCTGGAGATCGACCCGTGGCTCATCAATCCCTATTTTGCAATGTGCGGCGAGGTTGATTTCCATGCGCGCACCGGCGAGGAATGTCTCGCGGCGCAGGTCGATACGGTACTGCGGCAAATCCGCGTCAAATATGCCGAGTACGGCGTGAAAGAGGATCCTTTTGTGATCGTCAAGGCCGACGCGGGGACTTACGGCATGGGCATCATGACGGTAAAGGATCCGAGCGAAGTGCGCGACCTTAACCGCAAGCAGCGCAACAAGATGGCGGTGGTGAAGGAAGGGATGCAGGTCTCCGATGTACTGATACAGGAAGGCGTCTACACCTTCGAGGACATCAATGGCGCGGTGGCGGAACCCGTGATCTACATGGTCGACCACTTTGTTGTCGGCGGCTTCTACCGCGTGCATACCAGCCGCGGTGTGGACGAGAACCTGAACGCGCCGGGCATGAGCTTTTCTCCCTTGGCCTTTGAATCCTGCTGCGCCTTCCCCAATCCCGATTGCGCGCCGGACGACACCCCCAACCGCTTCTATGCCTACGGTGTGGTGGGAAGATTGGCGATGCTGGCGGCGGCGGTGGAATTGGCAGAAATGCAGCAATGACGTTTTTTTCACGTCTTGTCCTGTTGCTGCTGGCGCTGCAACTTGCCGCTTGCGGCAAGGAGCCGCTCTATCAGGAACAGGCTTACGTTTTCGGCACGCAGGTGGATGTCAGCATCTACGGCGAGGATGACGCGAAGGCACGACAGGCGGTCATTCTGGTGATACGTGAATTTCAGCGCCTGCACGACATGCTGCATGCATGGAAACCCTCCGAACTGAGTGACTTGAACACCTCCATCGCGCAAGGCAAAGGCAGGCAAGTCTCTCCGGAGCTGGCGATGATGCTGAAGGACGCGGCGCGAGTATCCGCCCAGTCCGACGGCCTGTTCAACCCGGCCATCGGCGGGCTGATCCAGGCCTGGGGTTTTCAGGCGGACGATTTCAAGGCGGTGTTGCCCGATGAAAAGAAGATCGCTGCGCTGGTAAAGGCGAATCCGCAGATGAGCGACCTGGTGATCGACTCTACAAATGTGAAGAGCAAGAACAGATCCGTGAAGATCGATCTCGGCGGATACGCCAAGGGTTACGCGCTGGATCGCGCCGCTGCCATTCTGAAACAACAGGGCATACACAATGCGCTCATCAACATCGGCGGTAATGTCATGGCGTTGGGTACGCACGGCTCCCGGCCCTGGCGCGTCGGCATCCAGCATCCGCGCAAACCCGGCCCGCTGGCCACGCTGGAGCTGCACGACGGGGAGGCCATCGGCACTTCGGGCGACTATCAGCGCTATTTCGAACTGGACGGCAAGCGCTATTGCCATCTGATCGATCCGCGCAACGGACACCCGGTGCAAGGTGTGGAAGCGGTCACCATTCTCACCCACGGCGAGCATGCCGGCCTGTTGTCCGACGCCTCATCCAAGCCGTTGTTCGTTTCCGGGGTTCAAGGGTGGGCAGGCTATGCACAGAAGATGCAGCTGGATGAGGCGCTGCTGATCGACGCCCGGGGCGTCGTGCATCTCACCGCTGCGATGCAGAAACGGCTAAAATTCACGGATGAATCCACGCCACGGGAAGTTGTGCCATGAACGCCAGCAATCCGTTACAACAGAATATCCGGCGCACGACCGGGCAGCGCGCGCTGAAAGGGATACGCGCGATCGTGGATGAGGAGAACAGGAGCGACGCCGAGACAGCCGGCACACTGCGCTGGCTGTTGCGCTACGGATGGATCGTGTTGCTGGTAGTCGGCGCGCTTCTGGGACGTTTAATGGGAGTGTATTGATTGGTCGGTATCCTGCTTATTACGCATAACGGTCTGGGCGAAAGCCTGATCGACTGCTTACGCCACGTCATGGGCAGTGCGCCTGCGCATGTCAAAGCCTTGTCTGTTCTGGCACAGGACGATCCGGTGCTCAAGGAAAAGGAAGCGCGCGCGCTAATCGCCGAACTCGATGAGGGACAGGGAGTTCTGCTGCTGTCGGACGTGTATGGAGCCACGCCCTGCAATATCGCGCGGCGGTTGTGCCAGCCGGGCCGCATCGAAGGCGTGGCGGGTGTGAACCTGCCGATGCTTCTGCGCGTGGCATGCAATTGCAACAAGTCGCTGGACGAGCAGGTGCAACGCGCCCTGGAAGGCGGCAAGGAATGTATCGTTTCTATTGATTCGGAAGGCAGCGATGTTGCAACAAGATGCGCTAATTATTAACAAGCTGGGGCTGCACGCCCGGGCTTCCGCAAAACTGACCCAGCTTGCCTCGCAATTTCCCTGCGAAGTATGGCTGTCGCGCAACGGGCGCCGCGTGAATGCGAAGAGCATCATGGGCGTGATGATGCTGGCGGCGGCAAAAGGGTCGAGCATCAATATCGAAACATCGGGAGACCGGGAGCAGGAAGCGATGACCGCGCTCCTTGCCTTGATCAACGACTACTTCGGAGAAGGTGAATGAGCTTCACGCTGCACGGCCTTCCAGTCTCCAGCGGCATCGCCATCGGCCATGCGCACCTGGTGTCGCACACTTCGCTGGAAGTGGCGCACTACGTGCTGCCCAAGCATCTGGTCGACGAAGAGGTCGCGCGTCTGGACGCCGCGCTGGAAGCGACGCGTATGGAGTTGTCCGATCTGCGCAGCTACCGCCCGCAGCAGGCGGCGGCCGAGTTCGATGCGTTCCTCGACCTTCATCTGATGATCCTTGGCGACGAGCATATCAGCCAGGCCGCACGCCAGATGGTCTTGCGCGAACACTGCAATGCCGAGTGGGCGCTGAAAATGCAGATGGACGAATTGGTCACCCAGTTCGAGGCGTTCGAGGATACTTATCTGCGCGAGCGCAAGACCGACGTCGTGCAGGTGGTTGAGCGCGTACTGAAGGCACTGAACGGCGAGTCCGGACATGTGCCGCCCACTACCAAGCACGATGTGGAGATGATCCTTGTCGCGCATGATGTCAGTCCCGCCGACCTGATCCAGTTAAAACCGCACCAGTTCTCCGGCATCCTGACCGATCTGGGCGGTGCGACCTCGCACACTTCCATCGTGGCACGCAGCCTGAACACACCGTGCGTGGTCGGCTTGCATCACGCGCGCGAGCTCATCAAGGACCACGACATGCTCATCGTCGACGGCGAGCAGGGCGTGGTCATTGTCGACCCAGACAAGCATCTGCTGGCCGATTACAGATTGCGCAAGAGCCAATGGGAACTGGAACGGCAGAAACTCAAGCGCCTGAAGACCGCCCATGCCGATACGCTGGACGGCACGCACATCGAATTGCACGCCAACATCGAGATGCCGAACGACCTGATGGAGGTAAAAGAGAACGGTGCCACCGGCATCGGCCTGTTCCGCAGCGAGTTCCTGTTTCTCAACCGCGACAATCTGCCGGACGAGGAAGAGCAATTCAATGCCTACCGTGAAGTGGTCGAGGGTATGGAAGGCCTGCCCGTTACCATTCGTACCTTCGATCTCGGCGCGGACAAGCAAATCAAGGGTGCGGTGCGCGTCGCCAGCAATCCGGCCTTGGGCTTGCGTGCCATCCGTTTATGCCTGGCCGAGCCGCAATTGTTTCGCGCGCAGTTGCGGGCGTTGCTGCGCGCCTCGGCTTACGGAAACCTGAAGGTCCTGGTGCCGATGCTGTCGGGCGTTTCGGAGATCAACCAGACCCTGCAGTTCATCGAAGGCGCAAAGCAGAGCCTGGCAAACGAAGGCATTCCGTACGATCCGAAAGTGCAGATCGGCGGAATGATCGAGATCCCCGCTGCGGCGCTGGCGCTTAATGTCTTCATCAAGAAGCTCGATTTTCTTTCCATCGGCACCAACGACCTGATCCAGTACACGCTGGCGATCGACCGTACCGATGATGAAGTGGCGCACCTTTACGATCCGCTTCATCCCGCAGTGCTCCAATTGTTGGCGCATGTGATCGGCAGTGCGAACAAGGCGGGTGTGCCGATCTCGGTATGCGGCGAAATGGCGGGCGAACTGGCTTACACGCGTTTGTTGCTCGGCCTCGGTTTGCGCCAATTCTCCATGCACCCGGCCCAATTGCTCGGTACTAAACAACGCGTGCTTACCACCAGCCTGCCTGAGATGGCGCCGCTCGTGCAGAAGATCATGCGCGCCGACGACCCGATGAAGATACGCGATCTGCTGGACCGGCTGAATTCCGCTTGATACCTGATTCAGGAATGAATTGATTGTGATCTGGATGAAGGCTTGCGCGCTGGGCGCGGCCTTCGGGCTAGTAGTTGATTAGTCCGTTAGCAACGCCTCTACCGCCGCGATATCGGCGTGCGTCTCGGGGTGGCGGCTGCCGCTGTGGCGTGCGTTCTCGGGCAAGACGATGATGTGCGTCTGCGTGCCGGATTCCCCGGTCAGGGTGTAACTCGGCACGCTTTCTTCATGCCCTCCCACGCGTACTTTCCACTCCCCGTCTTCAAAATCGAGGTTATGTTTGAGCAGGAAAAGCAGCACGGCCTTCGCGTCGTCGCTGAAGAGCATGAGGTTGATGTCGGAATTTTCGTCCGCCGTGCCGCTCAACACTGAGCCGACAAGGTAGGGATTGAAGTCGGCCAACAACTGCATTGCGGCGAGCGCTTCTTCGCGCAGCTGATACAGGATGTCAGGATGGCTGTCGTGCTGGTAGAGCGCGCGATAACTGTGCAGGGCATCGTCCACTTCCTGGTTGCTGGGCAGATGCTGCGTGTCGGATGCGCCGAGTTGGCGGGCTGCCTTGCGTTTGGCCAGGGCGTGATCGGTGATGCCGTCTTCGGCCATCAATTTTGCGGCCTGCTGGGCGAGTTGTTCGCGCATCAAGTCGCGGCGCTGCGGATTGGGTTTGCTCATCATTTGTTGGACTCAGAAGAGTTGACCGCTCGTCTCTGTCTTGCTTCCCTCCGGTACAGTCTCTCCCTGTTCCGCCGGGAGATTCTCTTCGTAGAAATACTCGGTATGCGTGCCGTTGGGATCGCGCAGCCCGTTGTCGTTGATGCGTGCTGTGACAATATGGTCAGGGACCGTGTATTCGACTTCCGGCACGCCCTTCAGCATCTTGTCCATATAACCCATCCAGATTGGTAAAGCCGCGCCGCCGCCGGTCTCTTTCTCGCCCAGGCTTTGCGGGTTGTCATAACCTATCCAGGTAACGGCAACGAGGGTGGGATGGAAGCCGGCAAACCAGGCGTCCATCGAGTCGCTGGTGGTGCCGGTCTTGCCGGCAAGGTCCTGTCTGCCGAGTTCCATGGCGCGTATGGCGGTGCCGTGTTTCACCACGTCCTGCATCATGTTGACCATGGTGAAAGCGTTGCGCACATCAATGACCTGTTCAGCACCCTCCCCGGCAACGACAGGAGCCGCCTGTCCAATAAGCTTGCCTTGGCCGTCTTCTATGCGCTGAATAAAATAAGGCATGATTCGGTAGCCGCCGTTGGCAAATACGGAATAGCCGCCCATCAGTTGCAGGGGCGTGACAGAACCGGCTCCCAGCGCCATGGTCAAAAAGGGCTTGATCTTGTCCTTGTCGAAGCCGAATTTGGTGACATAGTCCTGTGCATATTCAACCCCGATCGCTTGCAGGATGCGGATGGAAACCAGGTTCTTGGAACGGACCAGACCTTGGCGCAGGCGCATCGGGCCGTCAAATCCGCCTTCGTAGTTTTTCGGTTGCCACAACTCCTCACCCGTCTGCGAAAGATCGATGACCAGCGGTGCATCGTTGATGACAGAAGCCGGGGTGAAGCCTTTTTCCAATGCGGCGGAGTAAATAAAAGGTTTGAAGCTGGAACCGGGTTGCCGCCATGCCTGGGTGACATGGTTGAACTGGTTGCGGTAGAAATCGAAACCGCCTACCAGCGCGAATATTGCCCCGTCGCGCGGGTTCGCCGAAACGAAGGCGGATTCGACCTGCGGCAACTGGGTGATCTCCCATGAGTCCTTTTCGTTTTTGTAAACGCGGATCAGCGACCCGGCGCGGATGCGATGATTCAACGCAAGTTTGTTACCCAACGTCTGCTGTGCAAAATGCAGCCCGTCTCCACTGATTTCCACGATCAGCCCGCCCTTGCAGTGGGCCTTGATGCTCTTGGAGCTGACGGACAGCACTACGGCAGGGACCAGATCGTCACTGTCCGGAACATCTTCCAACGCATCTTCAATGAGCTCATCGGTACTGTTCTTTTTCAAATCCACGTAGCCTTCCGGTCCGCGATAGCCGTGGCGGTGGTCGTATTCCATCACGCCTTTGCGCAGCGATGCATAGGCGACAGCCTGGTCTTGCGCGCGGATGGTGGTGTAGACGCTATAGCCCTGGGTGTAGGCGTCTTCCTGATATCGGTCGTACATTTCCTGTCTTACCATTTCCGCCACATAGTTGGCATTGACCGCGAACCCTTGCCTGCGGTTTGACTGCCTGGTTGTGATGGGTTCTTTCTGGGCCAGATCGAACTGTGCGTTGCTGATATAGCCCAGATCGTGCATGCGACGAAGAACATACATCTGCCGCAACCTCGCGCGTTCCGGATTCACCACGGGGTTGAATGTGGCGGGCGCCTTCGGTAATCCGGCCAGCATCGCCATTTCGGCCAGCGAGAGTTGGCTAAGCGTTTTGGAGTAGTAGACTTGCGCGGCTGAAGCGAAGCCGTAGGAACGTTGCCCGAGATAGATATGATTGATGTACAGCTGCAGGATCTCGTCTTTGCTCAAGTTGTGTTCGATCTTGAAGGAAAGCAACATCTCATTGAATTTACGCGACAGTGTCTTTTCCTTGGAAAGAAAGAAATTCCGTGCGACCTGCATCGTGATCGTGCTGGCACCTTGCCTGACCCCGCCTGAAGTGAAATTGGAATAGGCTGCGCGCAGCACCCCGATGTAATCCACTCCGCCGTGTTCATAGAATCGGTCGTCTTCCGCCGCGAGAATGGCTTTTTTCATCAACTCCGGCACATCATCGATCTTGACCAGTTCGCGGCGCTCTTCACCGAATTCGCCGATCAGCGTCCCTTCCGCACTGAAAACCCTTAGTGGCATCTTGGGGCGGTAGTCGGTCAATGTTTCAAGGGAGGGCAATGTCGGATACGTGACTATCGATGCGAAAACAAGTAGCAAAATCGGCAACAGAGGCAGGATGAGTACGGCCAAGGCAGGGTAAAACCACCAACGAGAAGTCATGAGCGAGAGTTCGAGTTAACTATCAGGCGATTATATCTTTTTAGCCCCGGAAAACGAGTTCATAAAAAAAACTTTACACTTGCTGGAGTTATTGCTAGGATTTAAACCACTTTAGTACGGATGAGCGCTAACCAGTCTATGATCAAAGGAAATTTTGATATCCCATTAGACTTTCTGAGTACCTCCACACCACCCTTGATCGGGGTGGATATCAGTTCGTCCTCTGTCAAGATGGTGGAGCTGAGTCAGGCACCTAAAAAGAATGGGTATGTAGTAGAGCGTTATGCCATCGAGATGCTTCCGGTCGATGCGGTGAGCGACGGCAACATCAATAACCTGGATGCTGTTTCCGACACGGTGAAGCGAGCCTGGAAACGTTTGGGATCGCGCATCAAGAACGTCAGTCTGGCGTTGCCCGCGGCAGCGGTGATCAGCAAGAAGATATTGTTGCCTGCCGGTTTGCGCGAGGACGATCTGGAATATCAGGTTGAAAGCGAAGCGAACCAATACATCCCTTTCGCTTTGGAAGAAGTCAATCTGGACTTCCAGGTGATCGGTTCAGCACCAAACAACCCCGACGAAGTTGAAGTTCTGTTGGCGGCGTCACGCAAGGCGAACGTCGAAGACCGGGTCGCAGCAGCACAGACGGCGGGTTTGAAAGCGATCGTTGTGGATGTGGAGCCGTATGCGTCAGAAGCGGCTTTCGAGATGATACGGTCCCAGTTGCCTGGTGGCGCGGCAGATCAATGCGTCGCACTGGTGGACATCGGTGCCTATGTGATGAACGTGAATGTGTTGCGCAATGGCCAATCGGTCTATATGCGCGACCAGCAGGTGGGCGGTGCGCAACTTACCCAGCAGATTCAAAGCGTCTTTGGCCTATCTGCCGAAGAAGCCGAGTCGGCCAAGCGCAATGGCGGATTGCCGGAAAATTATGAAAGCGATGTCCTCTCACCCTTCCGCGAAAATATCGCGATGGAAGTGTCGCGGGCGTTGCAATTCTTTTTTACCTCGACGCAGTACAACGAAGTGAATTATGTCGTATTGGCAGGCGGCTGTGCGGCGCTACCAGGTTTGGATGAGGCGGTGGCGACACGTACGCAGGTCAGTACTCTGGTGGCAAATCCGTTTGAATTGATGACGCTATCCAGTCGAATCAAGCCCCGGCAGTTGCAGATGGACGCACCAGCATTGATGATCGCGTGCGGTTTGGCTATGCGGAGGTTCGATCCATCATGATACGTGTGAACCTGTTACCGCACCGTGCGGAAAAACGCAAAGCCCGCCAGCTGCAATTCATCGTATTCGGTGTTATCTCGCTGATACTGGGTGCAGTGCTGGTCGGTTTCGTCCATGTCGCCATCAGCACACAGATTTCCTATCAGGAACGGCGCAATACCTTTCTGAAACAAAATATCGCAATATTAGACAAACAGATCGCCGAGATCAAAAAGCTGCGCGAGCAAACCCAGGCGTTGCTTGCACGTAAAACAGTGGTAGAGAACTTGCAAAGCACCCGTTCGGATGTCGTCCATTTGCTAGATCAGATGCTGCGGATTTTGCCTGACGGGGTGTATCTGAAAAGCCTCAAACAGACCGGATATAAAATCAGCATAAATGGTTACGCCCAGTCGAGTGCGCGAGTTTCGACATTGATGCGCTCGATCGAAGATTCGCCATGGTTGGACACGCCGGTGCTGATCGAGGTCCATGCATCGACTGTTGGCGGAACACGCTTGAGCGAGTTTTCCCTCAACTTTAACCTGACCAAACAGGCGGCGCCGGCCACACCCGCACCTGCGAAGCCGGGCGCGAAAGGTTAAGGAAAATGAATTTTATTGAAGAACTCAAGAACATCGACCCCAAGACCCCGGGGAGTTGGCCGTGGCTCATCAAGATCGCCGCTTTCTCGGCGATTTTCCTCGTGATCATCGCCGCGGGAGCGGTATTCGATTGGCAAGATGAATGGGATAGTTTGAAATCGGCCCGCCAGGAAGAAGACAAGCTGCGAGAGACATTCCTTGCGAAGAAGCGAGAGGCTATCAATCTCGACATCATCAAGAAACAATTGATCGACACACAGCAATCTTTCGGGGCCCTGCTTAAACAGTTGCCGAGCAAATCCGAGATGGATGCGCTGCTGACCGACATCAATCAGGCCGGCTTGGGGCGCGGGTTGCAGTTCGAGTTGTTCAGGCCGGGACAGGAGGCGGCAACGGGGGTGTTTACCGAGCAGCCGATTACGATCAGGGTAACGGGCAATTATGATGATCTGGGCAAATTTGCCAGTGACATATCGCAGTTGCCGCGTATTGTGACCCTGAACGATATCAGCGTGAGTCAGGGAACGGGCGGAACGCTGAGTATGGACGCAACAGCGAAGACTTTCCGCTACCTGGATGAAGACGAATTGGCTGCACAAAAGCGTGCATCCAAAGCTGCGGGAGCCAAATGATGAGGTCTGCTCATTTAATAATCTTTTTGGCGGCGCTATTACTGGCTGGTTGCGGGGGCGAAGAATTTCAGGATTTGCGTGACTTCGTGAAAAACGCCGGTGCGGATATGCGCGGCAAAGTTGAACCTCCTCCTGATATCAAGCCGTATGAGTCGTTCACCTATGACAACGACTCTAATTTGCCGGATCCATTCAAACCGCGTAAGCCGGATGCCAGAAATGCCGGTCATGGCGGGCAGAATCAGCCAAATTTGAATCGTCCCAAAGAAGAATTGGAAGACTTCCCGCTGGAGAGTCTGAAGATGGTTGGATTCCTGTCACAAAAAGGAGTGGGGCAAGCTGTGATACGTTCTGCCGAAGGCAAAATCTATCGCATCAAAGCTGGGAATTACATCGGTTTGAATTTCGGGCAGGTCATTTCGGTGACGGAAACGGAAGTCAAAATCAAGGAAATGGTTCAAGACAGCGTTGGCGACTGGTCAGAACGTGAAAGTAGCCTACTGTTGGTTGAGTGAATAGGAGTGAATACGATGAGACAATTCAGTAAACCGGTTCTTGGTGTCATCCGAACGGTGGCCGTCGCTCTGCTTTTCGGCGCGTCGCTTGCGCAAGCACAGGAGCCAGCGAATACGGATGCCTTGAACAGCATTCAGTCTATCAGTGCAAGCAACGAACTGGGCGGCAAGGTGGTGATCACGGTGGGTCTGAAAAATGCACCAACCGGTCAACCCGCTGCGTTCGCCATCAATACTCCGCCGCGCATCGCTTTTGATTTTCCGAATACGGAAAACGGACTGGGCAAATCGACTCAGGAGTTCGGGGAAGGGGATCTGCGGAGCGCCAATATCGTTCAGGCGGGCAATCGCACACGCCTGGTTGTCAACCTGTCCCAGATGTTAAGCTATGAATCTCGTGTGGATGGGAACAAGCTGCTGATAACCTTGCTGCGCAAGGGAATCAAAGGAGGCGATGTCGTTTCTACATCGCACTTTGCTGAGGTGAAACCCGGAACGCAACAGCACAGCTTGCGCGATATCGATTTTCGTCGTGGTAAAAACGGCGAAGGCAAGCTGCAGATCGATCTTTCGGATATGGATGTCGGCATTGACATCAAGCAGCAGGGGCGATTGCTGCTGGTTGATTTTCAGGGCACCAGCTTGCCAAGCAACCTGCTGCGCAAGTTGGATGTGACGGATTTTGGAACGCCGGTTCAAACGGTTGATACGTTCACCCAGGGCCAGAACGTGCGCCTGGCAATCGAGCCCAAAGGCCAATGGGAATACTCGGCCTATCAGACCGACAACAAGTTCTTCATTGAAGTCAAAGCGGTTGCCGAAGATCCGAACAAATTGGTAAAAGGCAATCAGACCGGCTATGCGGGTGAAAAGCTTACGCTGAATTTCCAGAATATCTCGACACGCGAAGCATTGAGCGTAATTGCAGATTTTACCGGCCTGAACATGGTTATAAGCGACACAGTCTCGGGTAATCTGACGTTGCGCCTGAAAGATGTTCCCTGGGATCAGGCGTTGGACATCATATTGCAGAGCAGGGGACTGGACATGCGCAAGAACGGCAATGTTATCCAGGTTGCTCCGCGCGAAGAAATAGCCGCCAAGGAAAAGATTGATCTTACGGCCCGGCAGGAAATCGGTGAATTGGAAATAACCAGAACAGAAAGCTTCCAGCTTAGTTATGCCAAAGCCGCGGATATGGTGATTCTGCTGAAGAACAAGGATTCCGGGCTGCTGTCCAAACGCGGTTCCGCAGTCTCGGATTTGCGCACAAACACACTGTTCGTGCAGGACGTTCCATCACGCCTGGAAGAGGTGCGCAATCTGATCAGGCAGCTGGATGTTGCGGTGCGCCAGGTCATGATTGAAGCGCGCTTCGTTGCGGCAGGAGATTCCGTTAACCGCACCTTGGGCGGACGCCTGAGTTACACGGGCCCGGGATCTACCGTTGCGGGGGGGGGATTCGCAGGTCCGGCAGGAAACAGGGCGGCGCTTGGAACCGTAAACAATATGCCCGGTGCGAACTCCGGCATGGGCGGCGTGACGCTCAACCTGTTCAACGCGTCTGCCACCAAAGTCCTGACTTTGGAGCTGACTGCCTCGGAACTCGATGGCTATACCAAAAATATCGCAAGCCCGCGTGTGCTGACGTCGGACAAGACTGCTGCAACCATTGAGTCCGGTGTCCAAATCCCGTATCAGTTGGCAACCGGCTTTGGGGCAACCAGCATTGCCTTCGCGAATGCGGTGCTGGGACTTACCGTGACGCCGCAGATTACTCCCGATGATCGCATAGCCATGAAGGTGGTCGTGCACAACGATACGGTGGGCAGCATCTATTCCGGCGTGCCCAGTATCAATACCAATAAGGTGGAAACCCAGGCGGTGGTGGATAACGGGGGCACAGTGGTCATCGGCGGGATATACACTCAAGATGACACCGACTCGAAACAGCAGATCCCGTTTTTGGGGGATATACCGGTACTGGGGTGGCTCTTTAAAAACGACAACCTGATAAAGACCAAAAAAGAATTGCTGGTGTTTATCACGCCCAAGATCGTGAAGGATTCCCTGGGTATGAATTAAGTACAGGTTTTGTTGGTTGAAAAGCCCGGCGTTGCCGGGCTTTTCTTTTCTGCGAAAGCCGGGCTCGACAAGTTCCGATACAATCACGGCATGGGCAACACGATACAAAACAAGCGATCGTCGGGCAATATCATCCTGGTGGGGATGATGGGTGCAGGCAAAACCACAGTGGGCAAGCTGCTTGCCAAGCAGCTCGGCAAGACATTCATCGACAGCGACGAAGAAATCCAGAGGCGCACCGGCGTGACCATTCCGCACATCTTCGATGTCGAAGGGGAGGCAGGATTCCGTTTGCGTGAAAGCTGCGTGATCCAGGAATTGCTGAAGCTGGACAATATCGTGCTGGCGACGGGCGGGGGAGCGATACTCAGTGCGAACAACCGTCCCATGATGAAACAAAACGGCGTTGTGGTCTATTTGAAAAGCAGCGTCCATGACTTGTGGCAGCGAACCCGTCACGATCACAATCGCCCGTTACTGCAGACTGACAATCCGCGCGCCAAGTTGCAGGAATTGCATGATTTGCGTGATCCGCTCTATATGGAAACTGCGGATGTGATCATTCATACCGGTAAGCAAAGCGTGCAGATATTGCTGGAGAGGCTCCAGCACAAATTGGAAGATATCAACCAAATGACAGGAAACGGAAAAGCGGTGCAAACCTTGAATGTAGGGCTAGCGGAGCGCAGTTATCCAATTCATATCGGAAGCGGGTTGTTGAATGACGTCGAATTGCTGGTTCCCCATATTCCGCACAAGCGTGCAGTTATCGTAAGCAATACCACTGTTGCGCCGCTGTATCTTCATGGTCTGAGCGAGAAATTGGGTTCGGAAGGCATACAGATCCAATCCATCATCCTGCCGGACGGGGAACAATATAAAAACGGCGATTCCCTGAACAGCATCTATGACGCATTGCTCTCGGCTCGCTGTGAGCGCAGCACGCCACTTATCGCGTTGGGTGGCGGTGTCATCGGCGACATCACCGGCTATGCAGCGGCAACCTATTTGCGTGGCGTTCCGTTCATCCAGATACCCACCACATTGCTTTCACAGGTGGATTCCTCGGTTGGCGGAAAGACCGGAATCAACCATCCGTTGGGCAAGAACATGATAGGAGCGTTCTATCAGCCATGCGTCGTGCTGGCAGATACAGCCACGCTGAATACCCTGCCGGACAAGGAGTTACGCGCAGGTCTCGCCGAAGTCATCAAGTATGGACTGATACGCGACTTGCCTTTCCTTGAGTGGCTGGAAGAAAACATCGCGAAACTACTGGCACGCGATACAGGCGCTCTGCAATATGCCATTGCGCGCAGCTGCCAGAACAAGGCTGAGGTGGTTGGCGCGGACGAGCGCGAAAGCGGCGAACGGGCTCTGCTGAACCTGGGCCATACCTTTGGTCACGCCATTGAAAACGGCATGGGCTATGGCGTTTGGTTGCACGGCGAAGGTGTTGCAGCGGGAACGGCCATGGCGGCAGATCTGTCGCAGCGCCTGGAATGGCTGGGTACTGAAGACGTGCTGCGCGTGCGCAGATTGCTTGAACGCGCCGGGCTACCCGTCATTGGCCCCAAGCTGGGTGCCGAGAAATATCTGCAACTGATGGGGCTGGATAAAAAAGTGGAACACGGCAAGATACGTTTCGTACTGCTGAAATCCCTAGGGAATGCCGTGATTACGAGCGACGTACCGCAGCCGCTATTGGAGCAAACACTGGAGGCTTGCAGTGCCTGATCCCCAGCTTGCCCCCTATGCGGTCAGCATCAGCGCGCACGGCAGAAAACATGCCGAGCCGGCGCCGCAGGGTCGTAGCGAATTTCAGCGTGATCGCGACCGCATCATCCATTCCGGAGCGTTCCGCCGGCTCGAATACAAGACGCAAGTCTTTGTGAACCACGAAGGCGACCTGTTCCGCACCCGCCTTACCCATAGTATCGAAGTCGCGCAGATCGCCCGCTCCATAGCGCGGCGATTGAGGCTGAATGAAGACCTGGTTGAAGCAGTGTCGCTGGCCCATGACCTTGGGCACACGCCATTCGGCCACGCCGGTCAAGACGCGCTGAATGCCTGCATGAAAGATCACGGCGGTTTCGAACACAACCTGCAATCCCTGCGCGTGGTGGATGTGCTTGAAGAACGCTACGCGGCCTTCGACGGCCTGAACTTGTGCTTCGAGACGCGCGAAGGCATCCTCAAGCACTGCTCTCCGGCGCATGCGGCAGAACTGGGCGATGTGGGCGAACGCTTTCTCCAGAACCTCCGTCCTTCCCTTGAGGCGCAGATCGCCAACCTGGCCGACGAGATCGCCTATAACAACCACGATGTCGATGACGGCCTGCGCTCCGGTTTGGTCACGCTCGAACAGATGTCTTCGGTGCGGCTCTTTGCGCGGCATCTGGAAGAAGTGCGTGCAAGCTATCCGGATCTCGCCGAGCGCCGCGTGGTACATGAGACCGTGCGCCGGATGATCAATACCCTGGTTACTGATCTCATCGCCCAGACTGAACAAAACATCCGGAAACATGCACCGCATAGTGTGGATGATGTGCGTGCTGCCCCGCCGATCGTGGCTTTTAGTGCAGAAATGCATGAACTCAACCGCGAACTAAAAGCCTTCCTGCGCACCCATTTGTACCGACACTACCGCGTCATGCGCATGACAGCCAAGGCGCGCCGCATCATCGGCGACCTGTTCAATGTCTTTTATGAAGACCCGCGCCTGTTGCCACCCCAATTCAACCCGGTGGCAGAATCCGAGCGCTCCCGCGCAGTGGCGGACTACATTGCCGGAATGACCGATCGTTACGCCATCCGCGAGCATCGGCGCATCTTTGCCATAGAAGAGATCTGAACAGTCGGTTGCCCTCTACCCCCGGTTTAAGGTAGCATTCCCGCCCTTTCGCATAAAAAATTGGAAGGCGGCACGTGCCGCCGTTTTGTTGGATGATCGAGGTGAGGAACAAGGTGAACAATTCGTCGTTGCCAGCGCAACAGGGTCTATACGATCCGCGCAATGAACATGATGCATGTGGTGTCGGTTTCGTCGCACATATCAAAGGTCTCGCAAGTCACGACCGCGTCAGCCAAGGGTTGCAAATTCTGGAGAACCTGACCCACCGCGGTGCGGTGGGTGCCGATCCGCTTGCAGGCGACGGTGCGGGTATCCTGATCCAGGTTCCGGATGCTTTCCTGCGCAAGGTACTGACCAAGGACAAAGTCGCGTTGCCGCCTGCAGGGGACTACGGCGTCGGCATGTTGTTCCTGCCGCGCGAGGCAAAGGCACGCGCCGCCTGCGAAAAAATCATTGCCGACAAGATCAAGGCTGAAGGCCAGACCCTGCTGGGCTGGCGCGATGTGCCGGTGGACAACAGCGGTCTCGGTGCGAGCGTAAAAGCAGTCGAACCTGTTGTGCGCCAAGTGTTCATTGCGCGAGGCAAGAAAACCGCAGATCAGGATGCCTTCGAGCGCAAACTGTTTGTCATCCGCAAGACCGCCGAGCATGTGATCAGCGCGCTGCCCAAGGGTCAGGACAAGGGTTTCTATATTCCCTCCATGTCTTCGCGCACCCTGGTTTACAAAGGCATGTTGCTGGCAGACCAGGTCGGCAAATACTTCCTCGACCTGCAGGACACGGATCTGGTCAGCGCATTCTCGCTGGTGCACCAGCGCTTCTCCACCAACACCTTCCCTACCTGGAACCTCGCACACCCGTTCCGCATGATCGCCCACAATGGCGAGATCAACACCTTGCGCGGCAACGTCAACTGGATGGCCGCGCGCCATGCGGCGATGTCGTCCAAGTTCCTCGGCAAGGACCTCGAAAAACTGTGGCCGCTGATCGTCGAAAACCAATCCGACTCGGCTTGTTTCGACAACGCGCTGGAACTGCTGGTGGCAGGCGGTTATTCATTGCCGCACGCGATGATGCTGCTGATTCCCGAAGCCTGGGCCGGCAATCCGTTGATGGACGAAGAACGCCGTGCGTTCTACGAATACCATGCGGCATTGATGGAGCCGTGGGACGGCCCTGCCGCCGTGGCCTTCACCGACGGCCGCATGATAGGCGCGACGCTGGACCGTAACGGCCTGCGCCCGGCGCGTTACCTGATCACCGACGACGACGTGGTGCTGATGGCGTCCGAGATGGGCGTGCTGCCGATCCCGCAGAGCAAGATCATCAAGAAGTGGCGCCTGCAGCCGGGCAAGATGTTCCTCATCGACATGGAAGCCGGGCGCATCGTGGACGATGCCGAACTGAAACACCAGATCGCCACTGCCAAGCCGTACCGCAAGTGGATCGAGCAATCGCGTTATATCCTCGACGATTTGCCCAAGGTTGCAGACAAGACGGCAGCGCACGTCGGCCTGCTGGATGCGCAACAGGCATTCGGCTATACGCAGGAGGACCTCAAGTTCATCATGTTGCCGATGGCGACCGCGGGCGAGGAAGCGACCGGGTCCATGGGCAGCGACGCAGCACTGCCGGTGCTGTCGAACCGGAACAAGGTGCTGTACAACTACTTCAAGCAGCTGTTTGCGCAGGTGACCAATCCGCCGATCGACCCGATCCGCGAAGAGATCGTGATGTCGCTCACCTCGTTCATCGGCTCCAAGCCCAACCTGCTCGGCGTCGACGAAACAAAACCTGCCCCGCGCCTGGAAGTGCACCAGCCGGTGTTGTCGCATGAAGATGCAGCCAAGCTGCACAGCATCGACAAGCTCACCAAAGGCAAATACAAATCCAAAGTGCTGGATCTCACCTATCCGGTGAAGAACGGCGCTGCGGGCTGCGAAGCCGCCATCAAGGCTTTGTGCAAAGAAGCCGACAAAGCTGTGGCTGCCGGTTTGAATGTCCTGATCCTTTCCGACCGGGCCCTGGATGAAAAGCGCGTGGCAATTCCCGCCCTGCTGGCAACCGCTGCGGTGCACCATCATTTGGTGAAAGCAGGATCGCGTACCAGCACCGGCCTGGTCGTCGAGACGGGCTCTGCACGCGAAGTGCACCACTTTGCCTTGCTCGCCGGTTATGGCGCGGAGGCGGTGTATCCGTGGCTGGCCTACGATAGCCTTGCTTCACTTGAGCTGCCCACGGGCTTGTCGGTGAAGGATGCGCAGAAACGCTTCGTGAAAGCGATCAACAAGGGTCTGCTCAAGGTGATGTCCAAGATGGGCATCTCCACCTACCAGTCCTATTGCGGCTCGCAGATATTCGAAGCGATCGGCCTCAACAGCGATTTCATCGGCAAGTATTTCCCCGGAACGGCGACACAGATACAAGGTATCGGCCTGAAGGAAGTGGCGGAAGAAGCCGTGCGCATCCATCTGTCGGCATTCGGCAACGATCCGGTGCTGGTAAACATGCTGGATGCGGGCGGTGAATACGCGTGGCGTACACGCGGCGAAGAACACACCTGGACGCCGGAATCCATCTCCAAATTGCAGCACGCGACACGCTCGAACAACGCAGCGACCTACAAGGAATACGCCAAGCTCATCAACGACCAAACCCAGCGCCAGATGACATTGCGCGGTTTGTTCGAGATCAAGCCGCTGGGCAAGGCAGTGCCGCTTGAAGAAGTTGAGCCGGCCAAAGAGATCGTCAAGCGCTTTGCTACCGGAGCGATGTCGCTCGGCTCCATCTCGACCGAGGCGCATACCACGCTGGCCATCGCCATGAATCGCATCGGAGGCAAATCGAATACCGGCGAAGGCGGCGAAGATCCCAACCGCTTCAAGGTGCTGCACGGCGGCGAGAAACTGTCCGACATCATCGGCAAGCACCGCATCGAGGCCGACCACACCATGAAGGCGGGCGACTCGTTGCGTTCGCGCATCAAGCAGGTCGCGTCGGGTCGTTTCGGCGTTACCGCTGAATACCTGGCCAGTGCAGACCAGATCCAGATCAAGATGGCGCAGGGTGCGAAGCCCGGCGAAGGTGGCCAGTTGCCTGGCAGCAAAGTGTCGGAATACATCGGCAAGCTGCGGCACTCGGTGCCCGGCGTCGGCCTGATCTCGCCTCCGCCGCACCACGACATCTATTCCATCGAGGATTTGGCGCAGCTCATCCATGACCTGAAGAATTCCAATCCGTCCGCCTCCGTTTCCGTGAAGCTGGTATCGGAAGTCGGCGTGGGAACCGTGGCCGCAGGGGTGTCCAAAGCCAAAGCCGACCACATCGTGATCGCCGGCTTCGACGGCGGTACCGGCGCATCCCCGCTGTCGTCGGTGAAGCATGCGGGTACGCCGTGGGAACTGGGTCTGGCCGAAGCGCAACAGACGCTGGTGCTGAACCAGTTGCGCGGCCGTATCGGGCTGCAAGTGGACGGCCAGCTGAAGACCGGTCGCGATGTGCTGATTGGTGCGTTGCTCGGCGCCGATGAGTTCGGTTTTGCTACCGCACCGCTGGTGGTCGAGGGTTGCATCATGATGCGCAAATGCCACCTCAACACCTGTCCGGTCGGCGTGGCCACTCAGGACCCGGCCTTGCGCAAGAAATTTACCGGTCAGCCGGAACACGTGGTGAACTATTTCTTCTTCGTCGCCGAAGAAGTGCGCGAACTGATGGCACAGATGGGCATCCGCAAGTTCGATGACCTGATCGGCCGCAGCGACTTGCTCGACATGCGCAAAGGCATCACGCACTGGAAAGCCAAGGGACTGGATTTCTCCAAGGTTTTCCATCAGGTCGACATGCCGGTCAGCGTATCGCGCCGCCACAACGAGGAACAGGACCACGGTCTGGAACACGCGCTGGACAACGATCTCATCGCGCAATCCAAGGAAGCCCTGGATGCGAAACGCGTGGTGAGCATCGAAACCACGATCCGCAACGTCAATCGCACCGTTGGCACCATGTTGTCGTATGAAGTGGCAAAGCGCCACGGCAACGCGGGACTGCCAGACGACACGATTCGCGTGAAGCTGGTGGGTACGGCAGGACAAAGTTTCGGCGCTTTCCTTGCACACGGCATCACCTTCCAGCTCGAAGGCGAAGGCAACGACTACGTGGGCAAGGGCTTGTGCGGCGGGCGCATCATCGTCAAGCCGGCCGACGACAGCAAACTGGTGGCGGAAGACAACATCATCGTCGGCAACACCGTACTCTACGGTGCGACGGCCGGTGAAGTCTTCTTCCGCGGCGTGGCAGGCGAACGCTTCGCGGTGCGCAATTCCGGCGCGATCGCCGTGGTGGAAGGCGTGGGCGACCACGGTTGCGAATACATGACGGGCGGCATGGTGGTGGTGCTGGGCCAGACCGGACGCAATTTTGCGGCGGGCATGTCCGGTGGCGTCGCTTATGTGCTGGACGAAGACGGCACCTTCCCGCAGCGCTGCAACATGTCCATGGTGCAGCTGGAAGCGATTCCCGAAGAGGTCGCTGCCAGCGAAACCGGCGAAGTGGAAGCACACGGACGCGTGCATTTCAATCACCTGAACAAGGCCGATGAAGCGGTATTGCGCGGCAAGATCGAAAAGCACCTGCATCTTACCGGTAGTGCCCGCGCCAGACAGATACTGGATAACTGGAAAACCTATCTACCAAAATTCGTGAAGGTCATGCCGACCGAATATCGTCGTGCGTTGCTTGAAATCGCGGCGCAGCAAAAGGAGGCCGCATAATGGGCAAGCCAACCGGGTTCATGGAATTTCAGCGCGTCAACGAAGGTTACGCGCCGGTTGAACAGAGAGTAAAAACCTACCACGAGTTCGTCGCACATCTCACCGATGCGGAGGCCAAGCAGCAGGGAGCACGCTGCATGGACTGCGGCATCCCGTTCTGCAACAACGGCTGCCCGGTCAACAATATCATTCCCGACTGGAACGACCTGGTGTACCGCGGCAACTGGAAGGAAGCGCTGGAAGTCTTGCACTCCACCAACAACTTCCCCGAAGTGACCGGACGCATCTGCCCCGCCCCGTGCGAGGCGGCGTGCACTCTGAACATCAACAATGACGCGGTCGGCATCAAGTCCATCGAGCACGCCATCATCGACAAGGGCGGTGAGAACGGCTGGGTCGTGCCGCAACCGGCAAAGAAAAAGACCGGCAAGAAAGTTGCCGTGGTTGGTTCCGGCCCTGCGGGTCTGGCGGCAGCGCAGCAACTGGCTCGCGTCGGACATAGCGTCACCGTATTCGAGAAGAACAGTCGTATCGGCGGCCTGCTGCGTTACGGCATCCCCGACTTCAAGCTGGACAAACGCCTGATCGACTGGCGCATGGCGCAACTGGCTGCCGAAGGTGTGAAGTTCCAGACCAATACGTTTATCGGCAAGGACGCACCGGGCAAAGGCATCGCCAACGATGCGACGAAAACGATCAGCCCGAAAGAACTGCAGAAGGAATTCGACGCGATGATCCTGGCGGGCGGTTCCGAGCACCCGCGCGACTTGCCGGTGCCGGGACGTGAATTGCAAGGTGTGCACTACGCGCTGGAATTCCTCATTCCGCAAAACAAGGAAATCGCGGGCGACGCAAAGAACCCGATCAATGCCTCCGGCAAACATGTCGTCGTCATTGGCGGCGGCGATACCGGTTCCGACTGCGTAGGCACCTCCAACCGTCACGGTGCTGCATCGGTGACGCAGATCGAAGTGATGCCGCGCGCGCCGGACCAGGAGAACAAGCCGGTGACCTGGCCGAACTGGCCGCTCAAACTGCGTACTTCCAGTTCGCATGAAGAAGGTTGCGAGCGCGACTGGGCAATCTCCACCAAGGAATTCGTAGGCGAGAACGGCGTGCTCAAGGCGATCAAGGCCGTGCGCGTCGAATTCAAGGACGGCAAGATGGTCGAGATCGCGGGCAGCGAATTCGAACTTAAGGCCGACCTCGTTTTCCTCGCAATGGGATTCACCAATCCGCTGGCACAGGTGCTGGACGCTTGCGGCGTGGAGAAGGATGCGCGCGGCAACGTGAAAGCGAGCACCGATGGCGCGGGTTGCTACCAGACCAACGTGAAGAAAGTGTTCGTGGCAGGCGATATGCGCCGCGGCCAATCGCTGGTGGTGTGGGCCATCCGCGAAGGCCGTCAGGCGGCGCGTGCGGTGGATGAGTTTCTGATGGGCAGCAGCGTTCTGCCCCGATAAGATAAAGATAAAATGAATTTCAAAGTCAAAAACGATACCTTTCTGCGCGCCCTGTTGCGCCAGCCGACCGACTACACCCCGTTGTGGATGATGCGTCAGGCTGGGCGTTACCTGCCGGAGTATTGCGCCACGCGCAAACGCGCGGGCAGCTTCCTCAATCTGTGCAAGAGCCCGGACATGGCAACGGAAGTGACTTTGCAGCCGCTGGAGCGTTTTCCGCTGGATGCGGCCATCCTGTTCTCCGATATTCTTACCGTGCCGGATGCGATGGGTCTGGGCCTGTATTTCTCGGAAGGCGAAGGCCCAAAGTTCGAGCGCCCGTTGAATACCGAGGCCGCGATCAAGGCATTGCGCGTGCCGGACATCGGCACCGATTTGAAGTATGTGACCGATGCCGTGTCGCAGATCCGCAAGGCGCTGGATGGCAGCGTGCCGCTGATCGGTTTTACCGGCAGCCCGTGGACGCTTGCCTGCTACATGGTAGAAGGCGCCAGCAGCAGCGAATACACCAAGGTGAAGACCCTGATGTACAAAGAACCGAAGCTGATGCACCACATCCTCGACGTCACCGCGCAGGCCGTGACCGCTTACCTCAATGCGCAGATCGAAGCGGGCGCGCAAGCCGTGATGATCTTCGATTCCTGGGGCGGAGCCCTGTCGCACGCGGCTTATCACCAATTCTCCCTGCCCTATATGCAGCGCATCGTGCAGGGGCTGAAGCGCGAGCATGACGGCGTGAAGGTTCCCAGCATCGTGTTCACCAAAGGCGGCGGCCTGTGGATCGAGAGCATCGCCGACATCGGTTGCGATGCGGTCGGACTGGACTGGACCATGGACATCGGCGTCGCGCGGCAGAAGGTCGGCCACAAGGTCGCCCTGCAGGGCAACCTCGATCCGAACGTCCTGTTTGCGACGCCGGAAGTCATACGCGACGAAGTGGAAAAGATCCTGACCAGCTACGGATACGGCGGCGGTCATGTGTTCAACCTGGGGCACGGGATTTCGCAATACACCAACCCGGATAATGCTGCCGCGCTGGTGCAGGCAGTGCATGAGTTGAGCAAAAAATACCATTAAGAATCAAGCCCAGTCTTTAACCTTATAAACAGCTTGATTTATACCTGCGGGCCACGGAGCGATTTATCCGTGGCTTTTTTGTTTTTCGCATAAGCCATTGTTTTTTAAATATCTATACGCCTGAACAGATTTTGGGCGACAGAAAAAAACCGTATATACAATTAGGAGTTAGCCTGTTTATCGGGTAGTTGCCCACACAGTTATCCACAGCTTATGTGCATAAGAAAAAATCTCCAATCCGCTCAAGCGGATTAGCTAAACTTCACAGAAATCACCAGAGAATCTATCCATAAAATGCCCATCATTCGCGTCGCGCTGGACGTGCCTTTGTCAACACTTTTCGATTATTTCGTGAGTGCAGACACATCGCTCGGAATCGGGCAGCGGGTGCTCGTACCGTTCGGGCGCAAACAGGTGCTCGGTGTGGCGATGGAGTGGATTCAGGATTCGACACTTGCCATGGATCGGATCAAACCGGTAACAAAAGTGCTGGACGATGTGCCGCCATTGCCGGAAGAACTGCTTACCCTGCTGCGTTTTTGCAGCGACTATTACCACTACCCGCTCGGGGTCACGGTACTCGCTGCTTTGCCGACACGTTTGCGCGCGATCGAGCCGGTCGCACTGAAGCAATCGCTGGATTACACGCTGAGTGCTTCGGGCAAGGCGCTGGATGTGGCTGCGCTGCCCAAGCGGCGCGTGGTGCAGCAACGTATCCTGCAGGCCTTGGCGCAGGCGCCGCTCAGCGGTGCGCAGTTGCGCAGCCTGTCGCCCAGCGCGCCGGCTGCACTGAAGTCGTTAGTTGAGGCAGGCTGGGTAGAACACTGTACGCCGGTAACTCGCACCACGCATACCTTCAACAATGCGCATGCGCTCACTATCGAACAGCAGCAGGCCGTGGATGCGGTCGCGCAACAAACCGGCTTCGGCTGCTTCATGCTGCACGGCATCACCGGCAGTGGCAAGACCGAGATCTATGTGCACCTGATGCACGAAATGTTGCAGCGCGGCGGGCAAGTGCTGCTGCTGGTGCCCGAGATCAACCTCACGCCGCAGCTTGAAAATTATTTCCGCAGCCGCTTTCCCGACGTCGACTTGGTCAGCCTGCACAGCGGCCTCGCCGACGGCGAGCGCGCACAGAACTGGCTCAAGGCGCAGTCAGGTGGAGCGCGCATCGTGCTGGGCACGCGCCTGGCAGTATTCACGCCGTTGCCGAAACTGAGCCTGATCCTGGTGGACGAAGAACACGACTCCTCGTTCAAGCAACAGGACGGCCTGCGCTACTCGGCGCGCGACGTGGCCATCTTCCGCGCCAACCAGCGCGGTGTGCCCATCGTTCTCGGGTCCGCCACGCCCTCGCTGGAGAGCTGGTACAACGCGCAGAGCGGGCGCTACAAATTATTGAAGCTGACGCAGCGCGCCGTGCAGCCGGCCACCCTGCCCGTCGTGCGCTGCATGGACATCACCAAAATGCCGCTGCAGGACGGCCTGAGCGAGCCCCTGCTCACTGCCATCGAGGCACGAATGCAGCGCAAGGAACAAAGCCTCATCTTCATCAACCGCCGCGGCTATGCGCCGGTGCTGATGTGCACGTCCTGCGGCTGGCTGTCCGAGTGCAAGCATTGCGCGGGCAAGCTCGTGCTGCACCAGAAAGACCGCAGCCTGCGTTGCCACCACTGCGGCGCACAGCAGCGCGTGCCGAATGCCTGCCCCACCTGCGGCGATGCCGATCTCAAGCCGGTGGGCATCGGCACACAGCGCCTGGAAGAAACGTTGCAAACCCGTTTTCCGGAAGCGCGCATCCTGCGTGTGGACCGCGACAGTACGCGCAATAAGGGCGCGTGGAATGCGATGCGCAAACAGATCAACGACGGCGAGGCCGACATTCTGATCGGCACGCAGATGCTGGCCAAGGGCCACGACTTTCCCAATCTCACCCTGGTCGGCGTCATCAGCCCGGATGGCGCGCTTTACAGCGCCGACTTCCGCGCCTCGGAAAAACTCTTCGCGCAACTCACGCAAGTCGGCGGCCGCGCCGGGCGCGCCGACAAAGCGGGCGAAGTCATCGTGCAAACCGCGTTCCCCAATCATCCGCTGTTCCAGGCGCTGCGCGCTCACGACTTCGAGATCTGGGCGCAGACCCTGCTGGCCGAGCGCCAGATGGCAGGCTTCCCGCCGTTCGTGTATCAGGCGCTGCTGAGCGCGGAAGGCAAGCAGGAAAGCGATGCCTACAATTTTTTGAAACAGGCGCGCAGCGCGGCGCAGGAGCTGCACATGCCGGTCGAAGTGTACAGCGTCGTTCCCGCCGCCATGCCCAAGCGCGCCAACCACTACCGTGCGCAACTGCTGGTGCAGGCTGACAAGCGGAAGGCAATGGGGGAGTTTTTGCGGGCGTGGAAGCCGATACTGGATGCGTTGCCTGCGGGCAAATTGCGGTGGGTGCTGGATGTTGATCCGATGGAGTTTTGAAGAGGCAAGAAGAGCCGAGCCGTTTTGGAGAAATTAAACAACGTGCTATGGTTCGCACAACTCAACAGATCAAGGAGATGGGTATGCGGCATCAGGATATACGGAAGATTGTTCCAGAATATCCGGCGTTTTTGCCGTCTGCTTTACGTTAGCCCACTCACCAAACGCCACGGTGCCCCTTGAAAGACCTTATCGAATACATTCAACGCGAGTGGACGACGATTGCAGCGGCACCGTTCACATTCGTAGTCGTAATAGTGCTGGTCGGTGGTGTGGCCTACGCCGCTTCGAAATGGCGGCATGGCGGAATCATTGAGCTACTTCGCGAACGACTTGCAGCAAAGGATCAACAGCTAGACGAATATCGCGAACGCTTACACTTTGTTCCCGCCGGGGGCAGCGAGTTTGCCAAACTATCCCATTCAGAGCTGCAGACTCAAGCACTCAAGTTCGTGGGATCCCTTCGCGAATGGCTAGCCGCGAGGCACTCGCAGGACTCTCAGCGTCAACACCAGCAGTGGTTAGCAATGACACGCGCTGCAGATGAAGGGCAGAAGAAGGACCTGTGGGATTCACATACAGCCGATCTCATTCAGTCGTCTACCGCGCTTAACAGCGAATATGATGCGAAATTCAAGGTCCGGGCGATAGTACTACGAGACGAGATGCTTGCCCGCGTGAAACACCCAAATCCGAAATCGCATGCGCTTCACATGTATGAACATCCAACGAATCCTATTGGAATGGGCATGGTCGCCGATGATCTCGAATTGTTGGCACGTCACCTCCGCTAGCCACGTAGGGTGGGCACGCTTCTCCCCACTCGATAACCCATCATATTGCCGCCACTGCGTGGGCAATAAATTGTCCAACCTACGCAACTTCATCCATCCAAGAGCATTCCCGCAACACCCGTCGATAGGCGATCCACAAGTAAAATGCCTGAAGATTGCCGTCCCTTCTGGGCTAACGGCTTGCATGCCTGAAAACATCCGTCCCTCTTGGGCTGACGGCAAGGCAAGCAAAGTATTCCCGCCTCCACGCTGACACAGCGCAGGGCTACAATGGCGACCTCGCTTGAACAGAGAAAACGATGACGATAGAACCACGACTACTGGAATCCCTCGCAGCCATTACCGGCCGCGACGGTGTGCTGACCGGCGCGGACGCCGCGCCCTATGGCAAAGACTGGCGCGGACGCTACGCGAACGAAGCGCTTGCGGTGGTGTTCCCTTCCGACACGCAGCAGGTCAGCGAAGTGGTGAAGCTGTGCGCGGCAAACAGGATTTCCATCGTGCCGCAGGGCGGCAACACCAGTTTGTGCGGCGGCTCGGTGCCGCTGGCGGGGCCGATACCGCAGATCGTCATCAACCTCTCGCGCATGAACCGCGTCCGTGCCATCGACCCCACCAACTACACCATGACCGTGGAAGCCGGCTGCAAGCTGGAGTCGCTGTATGCGGCACCGGAAGCGGCGGATCGTATGTTCCCGCTGGGGCTGACCGCGGTCGCGCCGCACTGCGAGATCGGCGGCAACCTGTCCACCAACGCGGGCGGCATCAACGTGCTGCGTTACGGCACTGCGCGCAATCTCGTGCTGGGGCTGGAAGTGGTGCTGCCGGACGGGCGCATCTGGGACGGGCTGCGCAGCCTGCGCAAGGACAATACCGGTTATGACCTCAAGCAGTTGTTCATCGGTGCGGAAGGCACGCTGGGCATCATCACCGCTGCCGTCCTCAAACTCTTTCCGCGTCCGAAGTCGGTGGCGACCGCCTGCATCGCGGTGCGCAACCCCGCCGCTGCTGTGGAGTTGCTGGCGCACCTGCGTGCCAGCTGCGGCGATACGATCGACGCCTTCGAGTTCATCTCGCGCTCGTGCCTCGACCTAGTGTTCAAGAACATTGCCGACACCCACGAACCGTTCGCCACAAAGCATGAATGGATCGTCATCACCCGTTTGGCCGATGTGCTGCCTGCGCCGCTGGATGCAGCCTTGCGCTATGCACTCAATTCCTTCGGCAGCGGCATCGTCGAATTCGAGGTCACCACCAACAAGGATGACGCCGAGCGTTGGTGGAAGCTGCGCAAGAACATCGCTGAGGCGCAAAAGAGGGAAGGCCTCAGCATGAAGCACGATATCTCGGTGCCGATCAGCCGCGTGGCGGAATTCATCGAGCAAGCCAGTGCCGCACTGCGCAAGGCGTTTCCCGGTGTCCGCATCGTCGCCTTCGGCCACATGGGCGATGGCAACATCCACTACAACACCTCCATGCCGGACGCTGCGCAGAATAAGACGTTCCTCGCACAACATGAGAAGGAAGTGCACCACATCGTGTATGAATTCGTGGCGAAGCTGCAGGGCAGCATCGCCGCCGAACACGGCCTGGGCCAGCTCAAGCGCGAGGAGGTCACGCATTACAAGAGCGCACTGGAGCTGGAGCTGATGCGCAGCATCAAGAACACCCTGGATCCGCAAGGACTGATGAATCCGGGGAAGGTGATATAGAACACCAGGCCACATCAAGGTATCGCAATTCAACTCAAGGAGATGTGCAATGGCAAACCAACCAGAGATCACCAACATGGCCCTGTTCTGCGATTTCGAGAACGTGGCGCTGGGCGTGCGCGACGCCAAGTACGCGCAGTTCGACATCAAGAAAGTGCTGGAACGCCTGCTGCTCAAAGGCAGCATCGTGGTCAAGAAAGCCTATTGCGACTGGGACCGCTACAAGGAATTCAAGGCGACCATGCACGAGGCCGCCTTCGAGCTGATCGAGATCCCTCACGTGCGCCAGTCGGGCAAAAATTCCGCCGATATCCGCATGGTCGTCGATGCGCTCGACCTCTGCTACACCAAGGCACACGTGGACACCTTCGTCATCATCAGCGGCGATTCGGATTTTTCGCCGCTGGTGTCCAAGCTGCGCGAGAACAATAAATACGTGATCGGCATCGGCGTGAAGGATTCCACCTCCGACTTGTTGAGCGCCAATTGCGACGAGTTCATCTTCTACGACGACCTGGTGCGCGAGCAGGAAGCAAAGAAGAAGCAGGCCGCCAAGAAGGCGCCCGCCAAGGTAAAGGCGAAGCCGGCCGAGGCCAAGGGCGAAGACGACAAACGGCAAGAGGCTTTGGATTTTCTGGTCGAAACCGTCGAGGGACTGATCTCGGAGCGCGGCTCGGACGAAAAGATCTGGGGCTCGATGGTCAAGACCACGATGCAGCGACGCCGACCCGGTTTCAATGAGTCATTCTATGGCTACCGCTCGTTCAGGGAGCTGGTGGAAGATGCGCAGAGTCACAAACTACTGCAACTTCTGCGCGACGAGAAATCTGGGCAGTACACGATACGGTTGCCGGTGGCGGAATGACGAATCTTTTCTTTCGCATTCGGCATGCCGGATATTTCAATTTACCCGGATAGTGGGCGCACCTGATGCACAGCCGCCTTAATTTCATCATGAAATCGTCGAGTTCATGGCAATTGTTTGGGAGATACCCCCTAAATAAGGTGCGGCGCCGCTGGCTGTCGGCGGTACTTCTGAGTGCTGTTGTTGGGAGCTTGTCGGGTTGTGCTTCCGAGCCCGGCCAGAAAAATTATTTTTCTGAACCCAACCTTCCGATCCATGGCCGGGTCGACAAGGCGCCAGAAAATACGACGGCAGCTTCTCTCGAGTCGGATGTGCTGGCATTTGGGCGCATCCGCTGGTTTGACAATGGAGATGAGCGAACGGAATACAGGAGCGGCTGGGGTTGGAATGTCTGGTTTCCGTTCTATCGGATCCAAGATGACGGAGTCGGACGCTTCGTTGTGGAGAAAGATGGGTCATTCACATGGCGGATACCGAGAGGCTCCTATATTCTCAACCGGATTGGCTGGCGCGATGCGTGGGACGGACTACACGCTATCTATGATCCCAAGGTGGCCTTCGAGGCCACGGATACTTCCAAGGCAATCTGTCTGGGTACGCTGGTGGTAAACCTGAAGAGCAAGCGCGACATCATTGGCAAGCTCCTGGTCAAGAGCGTGCAGCTTCGTGTCGATGATGACTGCAGTTCCTTGGCCCTGCAATTTCACGCAAAATATACCGATCCCGACTTGGTTGAAGCCAGGTCGCTAATGCGCTTTGATCCCGATATGCGGATTCCGGAAAAGCTACAAGAGCGCAATAAAACGGATGACTTCTGGCTCTCCGTTCCCGGTCTTCTGAACAGCCATTAGCGGGAGGGCCTATGTTTTATTATGGGCGGCGGTCTTCGACCAACCGCATCAGCTTCCGCACCGCAACATAAACCAGCAACACCACCGCCAGGCTGGACAGGAATCCCGCCAATACATCCGCCGGGAAGTGCGCACCGACACTGCTCCTGGAAATCCCTACCCACAACACAAAGACCGCACCCGCTACACGCCACTTGCGATTCAGCACAGGCCACAGACTGGCCACGACCAGCATCGCAAAAGACGAATGGCCGCTGGGCAGGCTGTGGTGATATTCCGGTGTGCCGATGATATTCACCGTGCCCGGAGGCAAGGCCAGCGGGGGGCGCGGGAAGTCGAGCAAAGGCTTCAGGAACCCCAGCAGCAGGCCGTCGAGCAAATAGGCGACAGTGAACACGGCGACCACGGACATCCAGCGCGTCACTTGCAGGCGGTAGTGTTGCTGGTCGGGGTCGGGCCTGCTTACCATGACCAGCGCAAGCAGCGTCAGCACGGCAAGGTAGGGTATGAACAGGTTATGGTCGCCCAGCGCCGTGCCAAGTAGCATGACCTGGTCCAGCCATTCGAACCGGATATCGTTGATGACGTGAAACAGCCAGGCGTTCGCGCCGCCCCAATCGTAGAAGATCTCTTTCATGGCAGACTCGGCTTAAGCGGCCAGGGCCAATCCCCACATGATCAGGCCGCCGGCGGCAGAGACACCCGCTACCGCGAACAGCCATTTCTTGCGCGTCAATACCGTGATGGACGCCAGAGAGATGGCGATCTGTATCAGGGTCATGGATTGCGCCAGTTTATGGTGGGGATGCATCGCGTGTTCGCTTTCCTCGTTGGCTTTTTCCGACTCGGCTTCCAGAGCCTCGGCTTTGGCCTTGATCTCCTTTTTGTCGTTTTCGTATTTCTCGATCTGGGCCTTGTAGTAATCATGCTTGCTCTTCGGGGCCATGTCGGAAGCGAGTTCCATCAAATGCCCCTTGTTGCTCTTGGCCTGGTAAAAACTCCATTGATCTGAAGCCTGGGTTTTCTTCAACACGGCCTCGTTCTTGAACAACATGGCCTGGTTCTGGGTGTCGCCCCCCTGATAGCTGACGATCGCGCCGACCGAGGCCAGGATCGCGGTGAAGATCGCGACTTGCCCGCCCAGCTTGTCGCCGCTATGGGCGCCGTGTTCCACCGCGTGATCGTGGGCGCCGTGAACATGAAATCCTTCTGACATAATCTTTTCCTTTAATCGGGTAATCGGGCATAAAAAAACAGACGCGCATTCTATACCGCGAACCGGGAAATGTTGTCAGCGCCACACCGGGTTCGCACTATCAAACCGATGCCGGCCGAGTGCTATAATCCGCGCCTCTTTAACGGGCATGGTGGTGTGCCATCCCTGAAAATAACACTCGCAATGCCCGTTTTCCCCTCCCGAGCGCGCGTTGTTGGGGCTTTAGCCCCTTACAACCACGGCATACCCCTGGCGGGTGCAACCCTCCTCCGGAGGGAGAGGGAACAAACGATCGCTGCGAGATTCACGTTTAATGGTGCTGTTTCATGTCCGCTGTCTTGAATTTCAAATCCCATTTGTCCGAATTGTTCGCGCAGGCCTTGCGCGAGGTCGCTCCCGAGCAGGGCGGCGCGACCGTCCTCATAGAACGTCCAAAGCAGGTTGCGCACGGCGACTACGCCTGCAACCTGGCGATGCAGCTGGCAAAGCCGCTGCGCAAATCGCCGCGCGACATTGCCAATGCGCTGATCGCGGCGTTGCCCAAGTCCGAAGTCATCGAAAAGGTGGAGATCGCGGGGGCCGGATTCATCAATGTATTCATCACGACTGCCGCGAAGCAGGACGTGGTGCACGGCGTCTTGCTGGCAGGTGCCGGCTATGGGCATGTACATGTTGGACGCGGGCGCAAGGTGGGAGTGGAGTTCGTCTCGGCGAACCCGACCGGCCCGCTGCATGTCGGCCACGGGCGCGGCGCAGCAGTGGGCGATTGCCTGTGCAACGTGTTGCATGCGGCCGGCTGGAACGTTACACGCGAGTTCTATTACAACGATGCGGGTGCGCAGATCGACAATCTGAGGTTGTCGGTACAGTTGCGCTGCAAGGGCATCACGCCGGACGATCCGTCATGGCCTGAATCTGGCTATCGCGGCGATTACATCGCCGATGTGGCGCGCAGCTACATGGCAAAAGAGACGATCGAGGCGGACGACCAGCACATCACCGGCAAGGGCGATGCGGACGATGCCGAAGCCATCCGCCATTTCGCCGTGGCCTACCTGCGCCGCGAACAGGACCTGGACCTGCGCGCCTTCGAGGTGGAGTTCGACGTGTTCTCGCTGGAATCCGCGTTGTATACCGACGGCAAGGTGGAAGAGACCGTGAACAGGCTCATCGCGAGCGGCCACACCTATGAACAGGACGATGCGCTGTGGCTGCGCACCACGGACTTTGGCGACGACAAGGACCGCGTGATGCGCAAGAGCGACGGCGGCTACACCTATTTCGTGCCGGACGTGGCTTACCACCTGGACAAGTGGCGGCGCGGTTTCGAGCGCGTCATCAACGAACAGGGCTCCGACCACCACTCGACCATCACCCGCGTTCGCGCCGGTTTGCAGGCGCTGGATGCGGGCATCCCGCAAGGCTGGCCGGACTATGTGCTGCACCAGATGGTGACGGTGCTGAAGAACGGCGAAGAGGTGAAGATTTCCAAGCGCGCTGGCAGCTACGTGACGTTGCGCGATCTGATCGACGAAGTGGGTTGCGACGCGACGCGCTATTTCCTTGCCGCGCGCCATCCCGATTCGCAACTGGTGTTCGACATCGACCTGGCGAAGTCGCAGAGCAATGACAATCCTGTGTATTACATCCAGTATGCCCATGCCCGCATCAGCACGGTGCTGTCGCAATGGGGCGGTGACCGCGCGGTGTTGCTGCATGGGGATGTCGGCGTACTCGACAGCGAATACGAAACGCAATTGCTGCAGCGCATGATCGATTATCCGCAGGTGATCGAGACTGCGGCGGAAGACCTTGCACCACATCTGGTTGCTTTCTACCTCAAAGAATTGGCAGCCGATTTTCACAGCTACTATAATGCCTCGCGCTTTCTCGTCGAGGACGAGAAGCTCAAGCTGGCGCGCCTGGCATTGATTGCCGCCGTGGCGCAGGTGATCAAGAACGGATTGGCCTTGCTGGGTGTCTCTGCACCCGAGAAGATGTAACAAGAAAAAGGAAAGAACATGAGCGATGGTAAAGGCAAGGTTGTAGCGGGCGTCTTCATCGGCATGGTGCTCGGCATTGCGGCGGCCGGGGGAGTTGCATGGTATGTGCTGCAAAAGAAAGCGACTTCCTTCACCAACAAGGATCAAGTTAAACCTGCCCCGCAAGTGGCGCAGATTCCGGCAAATTCTCCCGTTGTTGCGCCGTCTTCAGCACCTGTGGCCGCTTCCGGCGTAGGCGAAGCCAAACAGCATTTTGAATTCTACAAAGTGCTGACCGACAAGCCCGATGCCGCGGCACGCAAAAACATCCCGAAGACCGTTGCACCGAAAGAACCGGCGGTTGCCAAAGCGCAGTCCGTACCGTCTGCACCGGCATCGAAAGAGATGTATTACGTGCAGGCCGGTTCGTTTCAGAACGAGGGCGATGCGGAGAAACTAAAAGCCAAGTTGGCGTTCTCAGGTTTCGAGGCAAGCATCCAGAAGGTAGCCATACCGGAAAAAGGCGAGTGGCACCGCGTGCGTCTTGGCCCGTATAACAACAGCGAAGCGGGCAAAACCATAGCAGCATTGAAGCAAAACGGCATTATCGCCACCCAATTACATGCCCAATGAATGGGCGCATCGATTCAATAAGGAGACGAGCATGAGATTCTTCAAGCAGTTGTTGGCAGCGGTGGCACTGTTGTGCGCGACTTATGCGCAGGCCGAAGTGGTGGCCGGAAAAGATTACACGGTCATGAATTCTCCGATGCCGACAAGTAGCGGAAAAAAAGTCGAAGTGCTGGAGTTTTTCTTCTACGGCTGCCCTCATTGCTATCACCTGCATCCGTATCTCAGCGCATGGGAAAAAAAGATGCCCAAGGATGTCGCGCTGGAATACGTCCCGGTCATTTTCAATGAAAGTTGGGAGCCGATGGCCCACACATACTATGCTCTTGAGGCAATAGGAAAAATCAAGGATCTGCACAACGCGCTGTTTGAAGCCTGGAATGTGCAAAATATCGATCTGAGCGATGAAGCGCGTATTGCCGAATTTGTGGCAAAGCACGGCGTGGATCGCAGCAAGTTCGACGCTGGCTACAATTCCTTCGCGATATCCAGCAAGATTGCACGCAGCAACCAGCTGGTGCAGAGCTATGGTATCCGCGGCACACCCACCATTGCGGTAGATGGCAAATACATCATCACCGGGCTGCAACCGCAAGAGACAATTCGCGTGCTGGATGAAGTCGTTGCACTGGCACGCAAGGAGCGCAGCAGGCATTGATCAGGATCCGGGAATTGGGGGGCAGGATTTTGGGGCGGGAAGGAAGTGGAATTGCTGATTTGGCCCAATCCCAGATCCCAAATCCAAAATCCCTGGTTATCTCAGGCGCGTCGAGCGGCATCGGCCTGGCTTTGGCGCGCCATTATCTCAAGTGCGGCGCAGTTGTTGCCGCTTTCGCCCGTCGCGGCGATCTTCTGCAAAAACTCGCCGCAGAGTTTCCTGGCAAAGTGTATTGCTATACGCTGGATGTGCGCGACGCGCCTGCCATTCAGGCGGCGGCAACCGATTTCATGTCGCACGTTGGTGTGCCTGACATCGTCATCGCCAATGCAGGGGTGAGCAGGGGCACGCTCACCGAGTATGCCGAGGACGAAGAAGTGTTCCAGAACATCATGGATATAAACGTGCTGGGCATGGTAAAGACGTTCCAGCCTTTTCATGCCGCGATGCGTGAAGCCAAGCAAGGAACGCTGGTCGGCATTGCCAGTGTAGCCGGCTTTCGCGGCCTGCCCGGATCTGGCGCGTACTCGGCTTCCAAGGCGGCTGCGATGTCTTACCTGGAAAGTCTGCGCGTCGAACTGCATGGCAGTGGCGTGAAGGTAGTGACGATCTGCCCGGGTTATATCAAGACGCCAATGACAGACATCAATACTTACCCCATGCCTTTCATCCTGGAAGCAGATGAGGCGGCACGCCGCATGGCGCGTGCAATCGAGAGAGGTGCATCATTCTCCGTCGTACCTTGGCAGATGGGATTGACAGGTTGGCTACTGAAGCGCTTACCTAATTGGATCTACGATCCGGTATTCAGCAAGGCACCGCATAAGTCGCGTGACCATCAATAGGCTCAACCACCCTTTCGGGTTATGTCAGATGCGTTCCGCAACGCACTTGAGTGACTTCCAACATTAAATTTCTTTTAAGAATATCCCCCTTAATGTTAATTGCAAGTAAAAGGGCGCGCGCGTAGAATTCACGCGATTTTAACAAACTGCAATAAACTCAAAGGAGCGTAAAGATGGAGAATGAGGCTTTGAGCAACAGCGACCGCCGGGATTTTCTGGTCAAGTTGACTTCAGTAGTTGGTGGGGCAGGGGTGGCGGCAACCTGCGTACCTTTCGTGGCAAGTATGAATCCAAGTTCCGATGTGCTGGCAAAAGCCGAGACCGAGGTCGATCTGACCGGTATTCCGCCGGGTGGCCTGCGCACGGTTGCCTGGCAGGGCAAGCCGGTCTTCATACTGCGCCGCACTCCGGACGAGATCAAAGAGGCTCAAGCCAGTAATGGGGGATCTGACCCGGAGCCGGATAGCCAGCGTGTAAAGAATCCAGAGTGGCTGGTCGTTATTGGAGTTTGTACACATATGGGTTGTGTGCCGAACAAGGAAGGGGCGGGTTGGACATGCCACTGCCACGGTAGCCAATATGACGATAGTGGCCGCGTAACGCGTGGTCCGGCACCGAAAAACCTTGAAGTTCCGCCATATCACTTTGTGTCGGAAAACAAGATCGTTATCGGCAAAGTTGCTTAAGGAGGCCACCCCATGAAAACAAAAATTATCAATTGGATAGACCAGCGCTTCCCTCTCACCAGCTTTGTCGAACATGATCTGACAGGTTATCCCACCCCGCGCAACCTCAGTTACTGGTGGAACTTCGGCTTCCTCGCCGGATTTGTGCTGGTACTGCAGGTAGTGACGGGAATATTCCTGGCGATGCATTACAAGGCAGATGTTTCACTTTCGTTTGATTCCATCCAGCACATCATGCGTGATGTGAATTACGGCTGGTTGTTGCGTTATATGCATGCGATGGGTGCATCTGCATTCTTCTTTGTGATCTTTGTTCACATGGCGCGTACGTTGTATTACGGCTCATATCGCGCACCACGCGAATTGCTGTGGTGGACAGGACAGGGGTTGCTATTGCTGCTGATGGCAACGGCTTTCATGGGCTATTTGCTGCCATGGGGACAAATGTCGTTCTGGGGTGCGACGGTCATTACCAATCTGTTCCGGGCAACGCCATTTTTTGGTGACCAGGTTGTCATCTGGCTACGAGGCGATTTCACGGTAGGCGATGCAACTCTGTCACGCTTTTTCTCGTTGCACTATCTGTTCCCGTTCCTCATCATCGGGGCGGTAGTAGTGCATCTGGTGGCGTTGCACACAGTCAAGAGCAGCAACCCGAGCGGTATCGATCTGGCCGACCACGACAATATCCCGTTCCACCCGTACTTCACGATCAAGGATCTGTATGGGCTGGGCTTGTTCCTGATGTTGTATAGCGTGTTTGTGTTCTTCATTCCCGACAGTTTGATTGAACCCGCCAATAACATTCCTGCAAACCCCATGATGACCCCGAACCACATCGTTCCGGAATGGTATTTCCTGCCGTTCTACGCGATATTGCGCTCGGTGCCGAATATGGTCGGCGGCGTAGTCGCAATGGGCTTGTCGGTGATCATATTTGCCTTCATGCCATATCTGGATCGTTCGCGCATACCCGGTGGCGCAAGGCATCGTCCGATATACAGAGTACAGTTCTACCTGTTCATGATCGACATGCTGGTGCTGGGATTCGTGGGCTACTATCCGCCAACTGATCAATCGATCCTGATCGGTCAAGTTGCGACACTGTGCTATTTTGGTTCTTTCTTTATCGTCCCTTTCTTGTCCAAGGTAGAAGAGCGCTGGCTCATCAAGCGTGGCTTGCCTCCGGAGGTGATGGCCCTTATTGAGAGCGAAAAACATGAGATAAGTAAAAAAGGAGGCAAGCTGTGAAAAAGCTCATGACAATTTTGGCTTCATGCCTTATCGCTACATCGGTGCTGGCATCGGAAGCGGAACTGAAAACAGTCAAAGTCGGCCACGATGTGCAGACGTTGGAGCGCGGAGTGGATGCCGTGATGACTAACTGCCATTCTTGCCACAGCCTGAAGTACATTACTTACAGGGACTTGGTTGCGGCGGGAGTAGACGCAAAAAAGGTAGATGCCTGGCGCGGTGATCAGCCGTTGTCTTCTGCCTTGCTCGCTCAGATGTCGGAAGCCGATGCTGCCCAGGCTTTCGGCATAGCTCCGCCGGATCTGAGCCTGATGGCAAAAGCACGAGAAGGCGGAGTGAACTATGTTTACTCCTATCTTTTGGGCTATTACGTTGGCCCCGATGGTGCGACCGGGAATCATTATTATCCACCCACCAAAATGCCGGATATTCTCGGGGTCAGTACCGCACCGCAGGATCAGCAGGCAAAAATACAAGATACAGCACATGACATCGTATCTTTCTTGTCCTGGGCGGCCGATCCGCACGGAGATGAGCGGATCCGTCTGGGGTATTACGTAATGGCGTACTTGGTTGTGCTGACGACCTTGCTCTATTTGGTCAAGAAGCGGGTCTGGTCAAAGTTGAAATGATCTATTTATGTCCGGCTTCATGAAAAACATGGAGCCGGCATGAAAGAGTCTTAAATGATCTTTTGCCGATGTGACGGATCGTTTATGGCGTAATGAAAAACTGGCGGGCGCTTAGCCCGCCAGTTTCTTTTTCAGGATGTCGTTCAGCTGAGCGGGATTGGCTTTACCCTTGCTTGCCTTCATGGCGAGACCGACGAAGAAACCGAACAATTTGTCTTTGCCGCTGCGGTATTCCGCGACCTTGTCGCCATTGGCAGCGATAATTTCATCAACCAGCGCTTCGATGGCGCCGCTGTCGGAAACCTGCTTCAATCCTTTGGCCTCGATGATTACATCCGCTTCGCCGCCTTCCGCCCACATGGTGCGAAACACTTCTTTCGCGCCGGAGTTCGAAATAGTGCCGTCGATGACGCGCATGATCATGCCGCCGAGCTGTTGCGCGCTGATCGGGCATTGCGTCATGTCCAGACCGTCACGGTTCAACTGGGCGCTAACTTCGCCAATGATCCAGTTGGCGCAAAGCTTTGCTGCATATGGCTCAGCAGAAGAAGCGGCACCAAGATTAATGGCACTGCGAACTTGTGAAAATAATGAATTAACCGAGCCCTCGAAGAAATCTGCTATCTCGCGCGACGCGGTGAGGATGCTCGCATCATATGCGGAAAGACCGAGTTCGCTCACATAACGCACCTGCTTGGCCTGCGGCAGTTCCGGCAAGGTGCCGCGCACTTGCTCAATCCATTCGGTTGATATTTCCAGAGGCAACAGATCGGGATCGGGGAAATAACGATAGTCGTGTGCATCTTCCTTGCTGCGCATCGCACGCGTCTCGCCGGTATCCGGGTTGAACAGCACTGTCGCCTGGTGGATCTTGCCGCCGTTCTCGATGGTGTCGATCTGCCATTGCACTTCATAGTCGATGGCCTGCTGCATGAACTTGAACGAATTCAGGTTCTTGATCTCGCGGCGCGTGCCCAGCGGTTCGCCTGGGCGGCGTACCGACACGTTCACGTCACAGCGGAACGAACCCTCTTGCATGTTGCCGTCGCAGATGCCGATCCACCGTACCAGCGTATGCAGTGCTTTGGCGTAGGCGACCGCTTCGGCGGCGGAGCACATGTCCGGTTCGGACACGATTTCCAGCAGCGGGGTGCCGGCACGGTTCAGGTCGATACCTGTTACGCCTTGCGAATTGCCGTGTACCGATTTGCCAGCATCTTCTTCCAGGTGGGCACGGGTGATGCGTACCGTTTTTTCATAGGGTTTTGCGTTACCCGACAGCGGCTCTACCTGGATGGTCAGCGCGCCTTGGCCGACCACCGGCAGATCGAACTGGCTGATCTGGTAGCCCTTGGGCAGGTCGGGGTAGAAATAATTCTTGCGTGCGAACACCGAGCGTTGAGCGATGCGCGCGCCGGTGGCAAGGCCGAACTTGATCGCCCGCTCGACTGCGCCCTTGTTCAGCACCGGCAATACGCCGGGCAGCGCGATGCTCACCGCATCGGCTTGCGTGTTGGGTTCGGCGCCAAATGCGGTCGAAGCACCGGAGAATATCTTGGTGTTGGTGGAGAGCTGGGTATGTACTTCCAGTCCGATGACGATTTCCCACTGCATTATTTGCTCCGTATATTCGAGGAGGAAGGCAGGGCGGCGCGCACGCCGTCCCAAAGCGCGATGCGCGCTTCGATGGCTTCGCGGCCGGCCTTCGATGCAGCGCGCAATTTCGTATCGCTACCGCTGCATAGGTGTCCCAGCAATTTGAGCGACAGCGGACCGTGGAGCTCGTCGTCGAGGTGGATGTGGCGCTCGAGGTAGTAATGGAACAGGGGCGCCTTTCTCTTGCCGATGTTCATGTCGGCCAGCAAGGCGCGGAACATGCCGGGGATCACCTGTTCGCGGCCGAGCGCGAACGCCGCAGCCACGATATGCGTCTTGCCGCTGCCGATGAAACCGAACGTCGTCTGCATGAACCGGCGCGACGGTTCGGGAATCTTTGCGATCTTCAGCGCCTTCTCGATGCCGTTCCTCTGCACCGACCTGATGAAGGCTTTCACCGGGGCAGTGTCGGCACCCACTTCTTCCATCGCGCCGATGTACAGGTCAAAATGGCTGATGAATGTCGGGTTTCCCTTCGCATCCGGCAAGCCGTCGTCGGTCTCTTCGCCCAGCACGATCTCGTTGATGAAGCGCTGTGCCGAGGTGACGGTGGCATCGCCGGTCGGCATCCACGGCATGGCGGCCGGCGCCAGGTCGCGTTGCAGGTATTTGAGCAGCGACATGAAATCCCATACCGAATAGACATGGTGTTCCATGAAGCGGCGCAGATCGTCGATGTTGCGCACCGCGCCGTAGACGGGATGGCGGTCGAGCTGTCTCTTGAGTGTGGGCACACCGGTGAATCTCGTGATTTTCATGAATTGCCTCAAAGTTGCGGCGCGCGGCCGTGCCAGTCGGTTGCCAGTTGATACTGGTGCGCCACGTTCAGCATGCGCGCCTCGTCGAAATAGTTGCCGATGATCTGCAGGCCCACCGGCATGTCGTTGGCGCCAAAACCGCAGGGAATGGACATGCCGGGCAGCCCGGCCAGGTTCACGGCGATGGTGTAGATGTCGGACAAATACATCTGCACCGGATCGTCGCCCTTCTCACCCAGCTTGAACGCGGTGGAGGGCGAGGTCGGTCCCATGATCACGTCGCACTGCTTGTAGGCATCGGTGAAGTCCTGCGCGATCAGGCGGCGGATCTTCTGGGCTTGCAGGTAATAGGCGTCGTAATAACCGTGGCTTAGCACATAAGTGCCGATCATGATGCGGCGTTTTACCTCCGCGCCGAAGCCCTGTGCACGGCTTTTCTCGTACATATCGGCGAGGTCGCCGTATTCCGGCGCGCGATAGCCGTAGCGCACGCCGTCGAAACGCGACAGGTTGCTCGACGCCTCGGCCGGCGCCAGCACGTAATACACCGGAATGGACAGTTTGGTATTCGGCAGGCTGATATCGACGATGATCGCGCCCAGCTTCCTGTATTCGGCAATGGCGGCTTCGACGGCCTTAGCAACATCGCCGCTCAAGCCTTCCGCGAAGAACTCCTTAGGCAATCCGATGCGCAGGCCGTTCAGCGGCTTGTTCAGGTCGCGGGCGTAGTCTTCCTTTTCGCGTTGCAGCGAAGTGGAGTCGCGTTCGTCGAATCCCGCCATGGTATTCAATAGCAGCGCCAGATCTTCCGCGCTGCGCCCCATCGGGCCGGCTTGGTCGAGACTGGAAGCAAAGGCGATCATGCCGTAGCGCGACACCACGCCGTAAGTGGGCTTCAAGCCGGAAATGCCGCAAAGTGCAGCCGGCTGGCGGATGGAGCCGCCGGTGTCGGTGCCAGTCGCTGCCGCACACAATCGTGCAGCGACCGCGGCTGCCGTTCCGCCCGAGGAGCCACCGGGCACGCGTGAAACATCCCAGGGGTTCTTGACCGTGCCGTAATGCGAAGTCTCGTTCGACGAGCCCATGGCGAACTCGTCCATGTTGGTCTTTCCGAGGTTCACCGCTCCGGCGTTGTTGAATTGCGTAATGACATGCGCATCGTAGGGCGAGACGAAGTTGTGCAGCATCTTCGAGCCGCACGTGGTCAGCCAGCCCTTGGCACAGAAGATATCCTTCTGTGCAACAGGGATACCGGTCAGCGGATCGGCGTTGCCGTTGGCGAGACGGGCGTCGGCTGCACGCGCCTGGGCCAGCGAGATCTCCGGATTCAGCGTGATGTAGGCGTTGAGCTCCGGATTCATCCTGGCGATACGATCGAGGTAGCTTTGGGTCAGCTCGACGCTGGAGATCTTTTTGGTGCGCAGGGCCGCGCCCAGTTGTGTGAGGCTGGAATTGATCATGGCGGTTTACTCGATGACCTGCGGAACCAGGTACAGGCCGTTTTCAACCTGTGGGGCAATCGCCTGGAAAGCCTCGCGCTGATTGGCTTCGGTGACTTTGTCCTCGCGCAGGCGCTGTGCCACATCCTGGGCGTGGGACATCGGTTCTATGCCCGTAGTATCGACTGCCTGCATTTCGGCGATCAGGCCGAAGATGTTATTCAGTTGATCCCGGGCGGCTTGGAGTTCTGGGTCGGTCATCGCCAGCCGGGCAAGGCGGGCGACTTTTTCGACATCGGCTAAACTTAGGGACATAAACGGGTTTAAAGCTTTATCAAATCGGGCGCGATAGGGTATCATAAACCGCTTATTTCGGCGCATACCTTCTACCTCTCAGGACCTGACATGTTAAGTTACTTCAACGGCTATTTCTCCAACGACCTCGCTATCGACCTCGGTACGGCGAACACACTGATCTGGTTGCGCGGACAGGGGATCGTGTTGAACGAGCCGTCCGTTGTCGCGATCCGCCAGGAAGGCGGCCCCAACGGCAAGAAAGTCATACAACAGGTCGGCCTCGCGGCGAAACAGATGCTGGGACGCACACCCGGCAATATCACCGCCATCCGTCCGATGAAGGACGGCGTGATCGCCGACTTCACCGTCACCGAGCAGATGCTCAAGCAGTTCATCCGCCGCGTGCACAAATCCAGCATCTTCACGCCCAGCCCGCGCATCGTCATTTGCGTGCCGTGCGGTTCCACCCAGGTTGAGCGACGCGCCATTCGCGAATCCGCCTACGGTGCCGGTGCGCGCCGCGTGGAACTGATCGAAGAGCCGATGGCCGCCGCGATCGGCGCCGACTTGCCGATCGAAGAGGCGACCGGCTCCATGGTAGTGGACATCGGTGGTGGTACCACAGAGGTCGGCGTGATCTCGCTGGGCGGTGCGGTGTATTCCGGTTCGGTGCGCGTCGGCGGCGACAAGTTCGACGAAGCCATCATCAACTATATCCGCCGCAACTACGGCATGCTGATTGGCGAGAGCACGGCCGAGAACATCAAGAAAGAGATCGGTTCCGCCTTCCCCGGCAGCGAAGTGCGCGAGATGGAAGTGAACGGGCGCAATCTGGCAGAAGGCGTGCCGCGCAGCTTCACCATCTCCAGCAACGAAATCCTGGAAGCCCTGACCGACCCGCTCAACAACATCGTCAGCGCCGTGAAGACGGCGCTGGAACAGACCCCGCCGGAACTGGGCGCGGACATCGCCAGCAAGGGCATGGTCCTGACCGGCGGCGGTGCGCTGTTGCGCGACCTGGACCGTCTGTTGATGGAAGAGACCGGCCTGCCTGTGGTCATCGCCGACGATCCGCTGACCTGCGTGGTGCGCGGCTCCGGCAAGGCACTTGAACGTATGGACAAATTCAGCAGCATCTTCACCAGCGATTGATCGTACGGCAGTACCTTGGACGACACTCGCACCCTACGGTTCTTTAATCGCGGCCCCAGCCCGGCCGCTCGCCTTGTCTTTTTTTGCCTGCTCTCGCTGTTGCTGTTATTTGTCGATGCCCGTTACCAGTATCTGGAATCCGCCCGCAAGGTCCTTGCCGTCGTGATCTATCCGTTTCAGCGCCTGACCGCACTGCCCGGCGAGACCGTGGGGCGGATCGCCGTTTATTTCGAGATGCAAAATCAACTGCAGACGGAGAACGCAAAACTGCGCCAGCAGCATGATGCGGATGCCGCACAGCTGGCGCAGCTGAATGCGATCCGGGCCGAAGATACTCAGTTACGCACCTTGCAGGAGCTCAAGCAGCGGGTCGACTATCCGATGCAGATGGCGGAGATTGCCTACGTAGAACGCGATATCTTCAAGCGCAAACTGTTCGTGGATAAAGGGTCGCAGGCCAATGTATTGCCCGGGCAGGTGGTAATGGACGACATGGGAGTGGTGGGCCAGGTCACCCGCGTGTACCCGTGGCTCTCCGAGGTCACGCTGGTCACAGACAAGGATCACGCAGTACCGATACAAGTATTGCGCAACGGATTGCGCGCGGTGGTGTTCGGTTCGGGCGATATCAGCGAAATGTCGCTGCGCTACATGCCGGTCAGCGCGGATATCGCCGAGGGCGACGTACTGGTGACATCCGGTATCGACGGTACCTATCCCCCAAACCTGCCAGTGGCGAAAGTGCTCAAGATCGAGCGCGATCCGGCCTACCCGTTCGCGCGCATCATCTGTACACCGCTGGCCGGCGTCGATCGGCATCGTGCCTTGCTGATTGTTTCCGGCCTGCCGCAATTGCCGGAGCATCCGGCCGCATCGGAAACGAGTGCCGAGTCCGAGCGTCTGAACAAGCGACTCAAGCGGAGGAAGCAGTGATATCCAACCTCCCCAAAGACCAGGAATTCCTGCTGCCCGCGAGTACGGGTTTCATCGTGTTCAGTCTGTTCGTGGCGGTGATGCTCAACTGGCTGCCCTGGTATGGCTGGGCCTTGGCACTGCGTCCGGATTTCGTGGCGCTGGTATTGCTGTACTGGTGTACGCACAAGCCGCATCGCGTCGGTATCGGCATCGCATGGCTGGTAGGCATCTTCGCCGATGTCGCGGATGCGAGCCTGTTCGGCCAGCATGCGCTTGCGTATACGGTGCTGGCTTTCGGCGGCATCGTGCTGCACCGCCGCGTGCAGATGTTCGACCTGCGCCAGCAGTCCCTGCACGTGTTCCCGATGTTGCTGCTGAGTTACGCAGCCTACGCCGCCGTGCACTGGCAGGTGCGCGGTTATGTCGCGTGGGAATATTTTCTTGGCAGCGCAGTATCGGCGCTGCTGTGGATGCCGATGACCATCCTGCTGCAAGCCCTGCGCCGTCCCCGTCGCGACCCTAACGAACTATGAATCGTTACGTCGAGCTGAAGAACCATCAGCGCGAAATCTATTATTTCCGTCTGCGGCTGGTGTTGAGTCTGGGTTTCGTGGTGGTGATGCTGCTCATCCTGCTGCTGCGTTTCTTCTACCTGCAAGTCATCCGTCACGATTACTTCCATACCATGGCGGACAGCAACCGCATCTACGTCGTTCCCATCGTGCCGAACCGCGGGCTGATCCTGGACCGCAACGGCGTGGTGATGGCGCAGAACTATTCCGGTTACACGCTGGAGATCGCGCCGAACAAAGTTGCCGACATGGATGCGCTGATCGCCGAATTATCCAAGCTGGTCGAGATTACTCCCAAGGACATCAAGCGCTTCCAGAAACTGCTGACCGAGCGGCAGACGCTGGAGACCATGCCGATACGCAGCCATCTGAGCGACGAAGAAGTGGCGCGCGTTTCCGCGCAGCAATTCCGCTTTCCCGGCGTGGAGGTCAAGGCGCGCCTGTTCCGCGAATATCCCTTTACCGACATGACCTCGCACCTCATCGGCTATGTCGGTCGCATCAACCAGAATGACATCGATCAGCTGGACGACGACGATGTCGCTTCCAATTACCTCGGTTCCGACTACATCGGCAAGACCGGTATCGAACAGAGCTATGAAAAGGACCTGCACGGCAAGACCGGGTTCGAGCAGGTCGAAGTGGATGCCGGCGGGCGCGCAGTGCGTGTGCTGTCGCGCACCGCACCGCAGTCCGGCAGCAACCTGATGCTGACGCTGGATGCGAAATTGCAGGAAGTGGCGGAGAAGGCATTCGGCGAATACCGCGGCGCACTGGTGGCGCTCGACCCCACCAACGGCGAAGTGCTGGCTTTCGTCAGCAAGCCAGGCTATGACCCCGGTCTGTTCATCGACGGCATCGACACCGAGACCTGGGATGCGTTGAACAACTCGCCCGATACACCGCTCAACAACCGCGCCTTGCGCGGACAATATCCACCCGGCTCCACCATCAAACCCTTCATGGCATTGGCGGGACTTTTCTACGGCACGCGTTCTCCCACACACGCCATCAGCGATCCCGGCTATTACATGCTGCCCGGCAGCCGGCACCAGTACCGCGACTGGAAAGCGGGCGGGCACGGCGCTGTCGACATGTTCAAGTCCATCGTCATCTCCTGCGACACCTATTACTACGGGCTTGCCACCGAGCTGGGCATAGACAATATGCACAGCTACCTGTCGCGTTTCGGCTTCGGCCAGAAGACCGGGCTGGATATGGAGGGCGAAGTATCCGGACTGTTGCCTTCTTCCGAATGGAAAGCCAAGCGCTACCAGCAGATATGGTATCCGGGGGATACGGTCTCAGCAGGGATCGGCCAGGGCTACAATCTGGTGACTCCGCTGCAACTGGCCTATGCCACGGCCATTTTGGCCAACGACGGGGTAGCCTTCCAGCCGCATCTGGTCAGGGAGATGCGCTCGGCCGGCGGGGGCGCAGTGCAGACCGAAAGCAAACAGATGTTCGACCTCAAGATCGATCCGGAGAATCTCAAACTGGTGAAAGGCGCGATGGAAGCCGTCACCAAGCCCGGCGGTACTGCGGCCGTGGCGAGCTACGGCGCGACTTACCGGATGGCGGGCAAGACCGGAACGGCGCAGGTGATCGCCATCAAGCAGGGCGAAAAATACGACGCGAAAAAAGTCTCGGAATACAATCGCGACCATGCCTGGTTCATCGCTTTTGCGCCGGCCGACAAGCCGCGCATCGCAATGGCGGTGCTGGTTGAGAACGGCGGTCACGGCGGCACGACCGCAGCCCCGATCGCGCGCAAAGTGATGGATTATTACCTGCTCGGCAAAACACCCCAGCCGCTGCCGACGGATAAAACCGGGGATCAGAGCGACTGAGCATGAACGCGAGACAATTCAAACAACGATTGATGGTGAATCTTGACCCCGTGCTGCTGGCTGCGCTCGGGGGCTTCGCATTGGTCAGCCTGGTGTTGCTGTACAGCGCCAGCGACGGCAACCTGGTGCGCGTGCTGGCCCAGCTTGGCAACATCGTGGTGGCTTTTACCGCGATGTGGATCGTTGCCAACATGCCGCTGCACTACCTGATGCGCGCAGCTTTTCCGATATATGTGCTGGGCATGATCCTGCTGCTGCTCGTGATGACGCCGCTCGGTGTAAACAGCCACGGCGCAACCCGCTGGCTCAACATCGGCGTGGCTACCATCCAGCCATCCGAACTGATGAAACTTGCCGTGCCGCTGATGATGGCCTGGTACTTCGAGAAGAACGAGGCGACCCTGAAGCTGAGGAATTATTTCGTCGCAACCATTCTGTTGCTAATGCCCGTGGCGCTGATCGCGAAACAACCCGACCTGGGTACTGCCATCCTGATCGGCGCGAGCGGGTTTTATGTACTGTTCCTCGCCGGCCTGTCCTGGCGCATCATGATCGGTTCCGCGCTGGCGGCGGCAGCCAGCGCGCCCTTTCTGTGGTCTGCATTGCACGACTACCAGCGCCATCGCGTCATGATGCTGTTCGATCCTTCGCAGGACGCGTTGGGCAAGGGCTACCACACCATCCAGGGCATGATCGCGGTGGGTTCGGGTGGCATCCTCGGCAAGGGTTACCTGAACGGTACACAGACGCATCTGGACTTCCTGCCCGAACGCACCACCGACTTCATCTTTGCCGTCTGGTCCGAAGAGTTCGGGTTGATCGGCAATCTGCTGTTGCTGTCACTATACGTTTTCGTCATCGGGCGCGGCTTCATCATCACCGCCAATGCCTCCACGTATTTCACGCGCCTGATGTCGGGCAGCATCACGCTCACCTTCTTCACCTATGCCTTCGTCAACATGGGCATGGTCAGCGGCATCCTGCCGGTAGTCGGCGTGCCGCTGCCGCTCATCAGTTACGGCGGTACATCCATGCTCACGCTGATGCTGGGTTTTGGTATCCTGATGAGCATCCAGTCGAACAAGAAACTCGTTAAAACTTGAGGGGGACGATGATGAAAAGAGAATCGCTGTTGGTGCTGTCTGTAGCGCTTGCCTTGGGCGCCTGTTCTACCACGCAGAAAGCGATGGAAAAGCAGCAAAGTGCCGCGCCGATCGTGGATGCGGTCGCCGGCCCCAGCGGCAAATCCGCAAGCACACCACCGACAGCGGGTGGCGGTTATCTGTCCGGCGATGGTCCCGGCACCGATGCACCAAACCTGGATAGCATCCCCGATGCGGTACCCAAGGCCGAGCCCCTGCATCGCTACGCCAACCGTCCCTACACCGCGCTGGGCAAAACCTACACACCGTTGCAGGCTACGGGCAACTACAAGGAACGCGGCATCGCTTCCTGGTACGGCAAGAAGTTCAACGGACAACGCACCTCCATCGGCGAGACATATAACATGTACGAGATGACCGCCGCGCACCCGACGCTGCCCATACCCAGCTATGCGCGTGTCACCAATGTTGCGAATGGCAAGTCCGTCATCGTGCGCATCAACGATCGCGGCCCGTTCCTGCACGAGCGCATCATGGATCTTTCCTATGCCGCCGCCTACAAGCTCGGTTATGTCAACAACGGCAGCGCCGAAGTCGAAGTCGAGAGCATCGCGGTCGGTGCTGGCGCACCGGTTACAGGTACGGTCGAAACGGCTGCCCTCAACGTCGAGCCGATCGCGGTAACCCCCATCGCGCCGGCTGCGCCCAGCATACCGGTAGATACGGTCGGCAGTTCGAAAGGAAAAATTTTCCTGCAACTCGGCGCATTCAAATCGGCGCAGGGTGCGGAAAGTTTCCTTGCCAAAATGAATGCAGAACTGGGCGACAGCGGCAAGGAACTGAAGCTGTATGAAAAGAACGGACTGACCCGCGTGCACCTCGGCCCCTATGCGAACGAGAGCGAAGCACATGATGCCGCAAGCAAGCTTGCTTCGAGGCTGGGCTTCAAACCTTTCGTGAGCCTGCACTGATGCACGCCGCCGCCAACATCGTTGTCGGCATCGTCGCCCTCATCCACGTGTACATTCTTGTGCTCGAGATGTTCCTGTGGGAAAGACCAACCGGCCTGAAGACTTTCGACATGGACGAGAACTTCGCCGCCGCGACCCGGATACTCGCGGCGAACCAGGGGCTGTATAACGGTTTTCTGGCGGCGGGGTTGTTCTGGGGGTTGTTTGCCGGGGACATCCACGTGCAGAGGTTCTTTCTCGGGTGCGTGGTGACGGCGGGGGTGTATGGGGCGATGACGGCGAATGCCAGGATATTGTGGATACAGGCGGCGCCGGCGGTGGTGGGGTTGGTGTTGTTGGGGTTTGTGCCGGCCTATTGAGGATTTGAGGTTGTTCGTGCCACGCGTTACATAGGACCGTTCGTCCTGAGCCTGTCGAAGGATGGGCGAAGCCCACAAATTTCAGCCGTTCGCCCTGAGCCTGTCGAAGGGTGAATGTCTTCAGCCAAACCAGCACCGTCGGGGGTAGCCCGACAGCTAAAGCCGTTCGTGGTGAGCTTGTCGAACCATGAATGGCTGGGTGCACAGTTTGCCGGGGGTTGCCCGGCGGCTAGTCACTTTCTTTTGCTTCGCCAAAAAGAAAGTAACCAAAGAAAAGGCGACCCCGGTTTGCCGCCCTTCGGGTTCCCTCGATATTTCGCCAACAAGCGGGGCTGCGCAACTCGCCCTGGCGGGGCACACAAACCGTGCCCCACTGCGGAGCTCAAACAGTGCTCGCCTAAACCTCCGCTTGTTGGTGAAATATCGAGGCGGCGCACAGGGGAGGGAAAGTCAAAACCTAAAACCAGCGCGTGGGCACTTCGTGCCCGCCAAATGAACCATCAAAACGGTAGTGCCTGCAACCCTTTTGACTTTACTGAAAACGCAGAGTACGGAATGATTTTCCCAGACTCCTGGCGAATGAATATTTTTTCTTCTAGCGGATGAATATCAACCAAAGTTCCTATTACTTGCCATTCTTGATTAGCAATTGAATCGTTAATTTCACCTTCTGAACCTTCAGCAAAAATCACTTTATCACCTTCTATCCGGAAGTAACGCGCAGTAGACACTCCCTTAATCTCTACTGATTCAATTCGACGTTCCAGCGCCCCAATTGCAGAAAGAAGTAATTGAGTGTCAGGTGAAACCTTTTGACCCGCAGGAACTTCCGCTGTCTTAATTCCTGCAAGCTGAATCACTGAATTCAACCCATTTTCGCCAACCTTGGCAGTTTCGGTAATTGCGACTGAAATTTTCGAAACATCTTTCTGGACTGAATCAATCCTGAGGCTGTCGTCATACTCTGTGTAACGTAGGCCTTGAATATCGAACACCTTTTCTGTTCGTCTATCTTTAACCAACGTGACAGGTTTGTTAAATGCATGTCGAATTCCTAGCTCATACATAACGTTTGGATTTCGCGCGCTGAAATCGCAGATAACCATTTCGGATTCAACAATCTTTTGAATTATCCCAACGACAATGTAGTCCGTTTTTACGGCATCGTCAGCTCTAACTGGGGAATAGCCAGCGGCAACAATGGCTGGCTTAAGAAGATGCTCATAGACCCTTGCAAAGTGCCCAGGTTCGTATCCGTGAACATCAGAAATAGGCATTATCACAAAACAGATTGGCGTCGTCTTTTCGGCATTTTCTTGAGTTGTCATTATGTATTCCAGCTCTTAGGAAGAATTTCAAGTCTTAAATGTACCGGAGTCAAGCTGTTTTGACCATGCGTCCCACACCAAGTTAGAGTTGGACAACGTGCCCACTCTGGGTTTGATTCTGGATTTTCGCTTTTTCTTCCCCTGAGCGCCGCCTCGATATTTCGCCAACAAGCGGGGCTGCGCAACTCGCCCTGGCGGGGCACACAAACCGTGCCCCACTGCGGAGCTCAAACAGTGCTCGCCTAAACCTCCGCTTGTTGGCGAAATATCGAGGGAACCCGAAGGGCGGCAAACCGGGGGCGCCTTTTCTTTGGTTACTTTCTTTTTGGCGAAGCAAAAGAAAGTGACTAGCTGTCGGGCTACCCCCGACGGGGTTGGTTTGTAATTTGAAAATCAGCGGGCTTCGCCCATCCTTCGACAGGCTCAGGACGAACGGTCATTAGGTGCTCATCACAAACGAAGAGCAGAGCTAAGCAACCCGTAACACCAACCCCTTCAAATACGCCCCCTCCGGAAAACTCAACAACACCGGATGATCCGCCGCCGCATGCAGCTTCTTCACGATCTGCGCATCCACCCCCGCATCGAGCGCCGCCCCCGCAATGATCTTCTGAAACAGATCATCACTGATGCCACCCGAACAGGAGTAAGTGAACAGCAACCCACCCGGCCGCAACAATTTAAAGCCCAGCAGGTTGATGTCCTTGTAGGCGCGCGAGGCTTTCTCGGCAAAAGCAGCGGTGGGTGCGAATTTGGGCGGATCAAGCACGATGAGGTCGAACTTGCGGTTCTGGTCGCGCAGTTTGCGCATGGCTTCGAACACGTCGGCGCATTGCCATTCGGTGCGCGACGGATCGAATCCGTTTAACTCAACATTGGCTTGCGCCAGTTGTAGCGCTTCCTGCGACGAGTCGATGGAAAGCACCGACTTCGCATCGCCGCGCAATGCATAGAGCGAAAAGCCACCGGTGTAGCAGAAGCAGTTGAGCACGTCGCAATCGGCAGACAGCGTGCCGGTCAGGGCGCGGTTGTCGCGCTGGTCCAGGTAGAAGCCGGTCTTCTGCCCGGCCGCCACATCCACCGCGAAGCGGATGCCGTGCTCAACTACTTCCACATGTTTCGGCAAGGCCCCGCGCAGCACGCCGCTGCGCACGGGCAGGCCTTCCAGCTCGCGTCCGTCGGAATCCGAGCGTTCGTAGATGCAAACGGGCGAGCACAATTCCTGCAGGATGTCGGCCAGTGTGTCGCGCCAATGTTCCGGCCCTGCGCTGCCTAGCTGCATCACCAGTACGTCGCCATACTTGTCCACGATGAGGCCGGGCAAGCCGTCCGATTCGCCGTGGACTAGGCGCATGCCGTTGCTGTCGCGACCAAGGCCGAGTGCGCGCCGTGCTTTCAGAGCGCTGGCGATGCGGTTGCGGAAGAATTCCTTGTCGATGACATCGGCTTCGCGCCACGACCATACGCGTGCGGTGATCTGCGATTCGGCGTTGTATGCGGCCCATGCCAGAAACTTCCCCGAGGCATCGCGTACCGCTACGGTATCGCCGCTGGCAGGCGCACCGTCGATGCACTCGACGGCGCCGGAGAATATCCACGGGTGGCGGCGCATCAGCGATTTGTCGCGGTCCGCCTTGAGGATGAGGCAGGGTCGCCCCATCGGGTTGCCCGTACGCGGCGGAGCGGAGGTATTCTTCGGCGCATGCGCTTCTGCCTTCTGTTTGTCGCGCTTCACACGGTTGCGAAAATCGATGCCGCCTTGCGATGGGCGGTGCGGGGTCGAATGTGATTTGGATTTTGGAGTGTTCATGTTTTCTTTTTGGCACGCGGATGCGCACTGTCGTAGATTTTGGCGAGGTATTGAAAATCGAGGTGAGTATAGACCTGTGTGGTGGAAATGCTGGCGTGACCCAACATTTCCTGTACCGCACGCAGGTCGCCCGAGGATTGCAGCACATGCGTGGCGAAGGAGTGGCGCAGCAGGTGCGGATGCACGCCGCTGGCGATGCCCTGGGTGATGCCGCGCTGGCGCAGTTGCAGTTGTACCGTGCGCGGGCTGATGCGGGCGCCGTTCTTGCCGACGAACAATGCCGTCTCGCCCGGTTTGGCGATCGGCTCGCGTACCGCCAGCCACGCTTTCAAGGCGTCGATCGCATGGCTACCGAGCGGAACGATGCGCGTCTTGTTGCCCTTGCCGGTGACGCGCACCGAGGCGTCGGCAAAATCCATGTCGATCGGATCAAGGCTCACCAGTTCTGCCAAACGCAAACCTGAGGAATAGAGCAACTCGAACATCGCCTTGTCGCGTGCATCTATCGGCGTTTCAACGGGCATCTCCACCAGTTTCACCGCCTCGTCGGGCGAGAGTGCATGCGGCAGGGTCTTGGGCGCTTTCGGCGCACGCAGGCCGACACAGGGATTGCTCTTGCAGCCGTGGTCGCGCATAAGGTAACCATAGAAGCCGCGCCACGCAGAGAGCACTCGCGCCAGAGAACGCCCTCCCAGGCCGCTGCCGTGCAACTGCGCGATAAAGCGGCGGATGTGATGGCTCTTGAGGTCGGGTAGCGGCGTCGTGCCGGCAAGCGCCAGCAAGCGCCGGATGTCGCGTGCGTAGTTCTCGGCAGTCAGCGGGGAGTAGTTGCGCTCGTTGTGCAGGTAGGCAAGGTAGCCTTGCAGTGTGGCAGGAACCTGTTCAGTGGCGGGCATCAGACATGCAGATGGAACGCACTGCCCAGAGTCTCCGCGATGCGTTGCAGGAACAGCGTGCCCATTTCCGGATAGAAACGCTCCTTGTCTTCGCTGGCGAGGATGAGCAGGCCGATGGTCTGACCGTGCGCGCGCAACGGCAGGTAGGCAAAAGAGCGCAGGTGCTCGCCCGCTTCGCCGAACCAGGCCAGGGTGTCATGCACGGCATGGTGGGTGCAGACCGGTTGTTTGTGTTCGTCGGCGAAAGCCAGTATTTCGGCGCTGGGAGGCTCGTCTTTCCACAGGTGCAAGGCGACATGCGGAACGGCGAAGATGTCGCGCAGGTTATGCACGATCAGGTTCTGCAGTGTGGAGCGGTCATGCGGGCCGAACAGCGCAGTGTTGAATTGGTGCACTTTGAGTTGCAGCGCATCGTTCTCTTTGGCGTATTCCAGCAAGTCGTGCAGTTTCTTTTCCAGGTCTTTCACGCGTTCGCGCAGGGTGAGCAACTGGCGTTCGCTCAGAGAGATGGTGCGACCACCGTGCGGGTGGGGCAGGTTGATCTGCGACAGCATCTCCGCGTGATCCTCAAAGAACTGCGGGTTGTCCAGCAAGTATTGTGCAACGTCTTCTGCTCTCATTGTTTACCTTCTACAAGTTGATCTCGCCCTCGAACACCGTGATGGCCGGGCCGGTCATCAGTACCGGCGAATGTTCGCCGGCCCAGGTGATGCTGAGTGAACCGCCGCGCGTGGCGACATGAACGGTGTTGTCCAGAAGTTTGCGCCGGATGCCGGCAACGACGGCGGCGCAAGCGCCGGTGCCGCAGGACAGGGTTTCGCCCGCACCGCGCTCGAACACGCGCAGCCTGATATGGGTCCTGTCCACGACCTGCATGTAACCGGCGTTCACACGCTTGGGGAACCGGGGGTGATGTTCGATCAGAGGCCCTTGCGTGGTCACGGGAGCGACTTCGATATTCTCAACCACTTGCACGGCGTGCGGGTTACCCATGGATACGGCGGTAATGTGCAGGACCTCTGTGCCGAGTTGCAAGGGCTGGATCACTTCATGGCTATCGCTCACGAAAGGGATCTGCGACGGGTCAAAGATCGGCGCGCCCATATTCACGGTGACGCGTCCGTCATCTTCCAGGCGCGGCGAGATCAGTCCGCTTTTGGTCTCCACCACGATCTCGCGTTTGCCGGTGAGTTTGTGCTCGTGCACAAAACGTACGAAGCAACGCGCACCGTTGCCGCATTGCTCCACTTCGCCGCCGTCGGCATTGAAGATGCGATAACGGAAATCCGCGTCGTCGCGGTGCGTTTTTTCCACCACCAATATCTGGTCGCAGCCGATACCGAAATGGCGGTCGGCGATGAAACGGATCTGCTCGGGCGACAATGCAACCGATTGGCGCACCCCGTCGAGCACCACAAAGTCGTTGCCTGCGCCGTGCATTTTGGTGAATTTTAGGGTCATCTCAATAGTTCTTTATATCTGAAACAGTCTGTCGTATGGTCGTTCACCATGCCGGTTGCCTGCATGTGAGCGTAGCAGATGGTGCTGCCGACGAATTTGAACCCGCGCCGTTTCAACTCCTTGCTCATCGCATTCGATTCCTCCGTGCTGGCCGGGATCTTGTCGATGCTGCGTCTTGCATTCTGCTTCGGTTTGCAGTCGACGAACTGCCAGATGAATCTGTCGAAGCTGCCGAACTCGGCTTGTACCTCAAGAAACTTTTGGGCGTTGGTCACGGCTGCAGCCACTTTCAACCGGTTGCGGACGATCCCCGGATTCTGCAGCAACGATTCTATTTTATTCGCGTCATAGCGGGCAATCCGTGTTGCATCGAAGCCATCAAATGCGGCGCGGTAGTTCTCGCGCTTTTTCAGGATGGTGATCCAGCTCAATCCGGCCTGCGCGCCTTCCAGGATCAGGAACTCGAAAAGCGAATGGTCGTCGTGCAAAGGAACACCCCACTCGGTATCGTGGTAGGTCTGATACAACGGATCATTGCCGCACCAGACACAACGCGGCTTGTTCAAGACCCGGTTCCGCACAACTGGGTGTGGTCGCGGAACATGCAGCGATCCATCACCACATTGATTCCAGCCTGCTTTGCGCGCAACGCAGCTTCCTCATGCACCACGCCGTCTTGCAGCCACAGATTCTTGACGCCCAGCCTGATGCAGCTATCCACGATAGCGGGCACATGCTCTGGAGCGCGGAATACATCCACGATGTCGGGCAGTTCGGGCAGGCTTTCCAGATCGGGATAGGCTTTCTCGCCGAGTACCTCCGTCACTTTTGGATGGACCGGGAAGATGCGATAGCCGAAGCTCTGCAAAGCCTGTGCCACGTGGAAACTGGGGCGGCCCGGGTTGGATGACAGGCCGACCACGGCCACGCTGCGAACTTCGCGCAGCAATTTGCAGATGTCTTGAGGGGCGGGATTGGAGAAGCTCATGCTGTGTACGATAGCATTTTTTGCGCTATCCGGCGCGGGCGGGGTATGCAAAAAAACGCTATACTGCGCGCCGTTTCAAAGCGCTCGTAGCTCAGCTGGATAGAGTATTGGTTTCCGAAGCTTACGGTCATTCGGGTGCTCTGAGGTAAAATGACCGAAGGTTCACTTTGTAGTTTCCGTGCCTTTTTCAAGAACGCGCCCGTAGCTCATTTGGATAGAGTATCGGTTTCCGAAGCCGAGGGTGGTGGGTTCGAATCCCGCCGGGCGCACCATTTCAGACTTGTGGTCATGCGACTTTAGGTCACAAGTCTTCTTGAGATTAATCTCGTGCCCATTCCGTGCCCAAAATGTGCCCAGCCTGTGCCCATATATAATTGTCGGGTTGGCTAGCACGAATATTTTGAGTCTTGCTCTCTGTGCCCAAATTGTCAAAGTAACCAAGCGTACTAGGATATCCTCGATGCAGCTTTATGATCATCTCAGGTAGCTTGACGACGGTACGGGATGAGTTGACTGTAACTATGTAGTCAATTTGACTTGCAGACCAATAATTTGGTCATAACCATTACACCATATGTTGACATAACCCGGCGAACTCCAATACAGTTCGCCGGATTGCAGTTCCAAAGCACGCACATCACACCGCACGAACGGGGTGAGGCTCACTGCGGAATTCCCAGAACAGGATGGCTGGCGCAAGGATCGATTTTCCGCACAGACGGAAAGCATCGCTAATAGCCGCACTTGTTCATAAAATGGGATTCACTTAATTCAAACACCCCCAACACTATGATTGAGACGCAATTCTTTGCTGTCTGATTTCTATATGTTGTAGAGAACCAAAAAAGAAAGCTGGTTATGCCTAACAATATCGTGCATTTGGTCGTCCACAAGCTGATTAAAGATCCACATGGAACGGCCACTATTGAATTGGCAACTGCGCCCATTACCGTTACCCCATCAGCACAGAGACTGATTGACCATCTATATAAACTTTATGCTGATCGTCCTGGGAAAGGGTATGGGAGGTTTGAAGACGATGAAATCAATTTCCCGATGCAAGTTTTGGTTCGCAATTGTTTCATTGAAAACACCACCGACTTCAGAGTCCTGACGGAATTGATGATGCAACACCTTCAATTCCGTGCGCAACAAGAACAACTCTCTACCGGCGGGTATGTTCTTATCGCACATGTTAATAATGGAACAACTGACTTTCTGCTGGTGGCGATCGTAACCGAAGTTGTTGGGACAGCAATTACTCAAGGGTTGGAAATTGTCGACAGTGTTCATCTTGACATGAATAATTTGAGGGTGGCAGGTCGTGTCGATTTAACTGCCTGGCAAAGCGGCGCCGAACGGTATATCAGTTTTTTAAAGGGACGCGGTGAGGTTGCCAACTACTTCAAACAGTTCCTTGGCTGTAACGATGTACTGGCTGCACTGGAAGAAACCCAAAAATTGGTACGCTGCCTTGAGTCATTTGCTACAAATCAGCATCTTGAGCCTGCTGCACGCGATCAGCTTTTTGAACATGCCTACAATTACCTCGGCGATTTAGGCCGCGCTGGAGCGTCCATCAGTTTGGATGCCTTCTCGAATTTATTATGGCCGAACGCGCCCGATGAATTGAGAACTGCATTAGCTTTTGAGGATCTTCAGCTGTCGGACGGTTTCGTTCCAGACCGGCGCGCAATTAAGGTGTTAATGAAATTTAAGGGAACCTCTACGCATTGGAAACTGGAATTCGATAGACGCGGATTGCGGACTGGTGATATTCGATACGACCAAGATAATAATGAGCTTATTCTGTCCAACATCCCCGCCGCTCTGCGCAATGAATTGCTCGATGAAATAAACGATGAGCCAGGCTAAGTTCGACAATTTGGCTGCAATTTACCGTGCTATGGACTTCGGAGCCAATTCGCGCCGGGGAATACTAACTATTGCCGATGACGTGCAGCGCGAAAGCATTACAAAGATGCTTTCGGACGATAATGATGAGTATGGCTTGAAAATACTCCAAGGCAATGCCGATGCGCTTCAAATTGGGGATGTTGTTGAACTCGAGATTACTGATCCCAAAATATCCATCGGGATAGTCGCGACGGATTATGATGAATTGCTCTTGTCTTCAAAAGCCCATATTCGGGAGCCCATCAGGTACTACATTCTTAGCGATAAGTTTTCCAAAACCGACCACGTCGTACCAGACCTGGTCGAACGCTATCGGAATATTCTGAAGTTCATCGAATTGCTCAAGCAAGCTGCTGCTTATCTGGATGAAGATAGCCGCGAATTAATTTTCATCCATGATGGTAAGTACGAATTACCTATACGGTTTACTACCGCAGATTTGCGTCAAATGAATAATGCGCTCATATCTCGACTGCTTGATTCGTTTGAGAATGACACGCATAGGGATCAAAAGCTGGCAATTCTGGCAAAGTCCGCACAGACGCTGTGCAGCTCCGCTAAACCAAAGGAACGATTTGGATTGCTTTTGGAACATCTAAGCGAATTGAGCAAGAGCTTCGCCGAAGGATATCGATTATTTGTTGCCGACTTCTCTTATGACAAGATCGTCAACCAACTTGAAGTGGCGAAACTGGAGGAAATCGGCAAGATCCACAAGACCTTTTCTGATATTCAGAATCAGATCCTCGGCATACCGGTAGCAACAATCATCGTTGCCACACAGATGAAGTCCGCTTCTACCGTAGGTTATGAATTCTGGGTCAATACCGCTGTTCTTGTTGGTTGCTGGGTTTTTGCAATTCTCAGTATTTTTGTTCTCGTAAATCAATTGCACACACTCAATGCAATTGGCGATGAAATAGCCCGAAAAAAGAAACAGATGCTTAGTGACTACAAATCTGTGGCGGATTTGATTACTAAAAGTTTTCCATTTTTAGAAACTCGCTTGTCTGCGCAGCGTTGGGCGTTTTACGTTGTGGGATCTATCTTGATCATCGGCCTCATTCTCTCCCATATTGTCTATTTTGTTTTAACAAGTCCTGCGCATGTTTGGCTGTCGAAGTTCTTTTATCCATAGCCGAAGGACTTTCGACCAGTTTACAATAGCATATGAAATCTCCCCATCTACTCCACGGCAGATTAAATGACCACAGGTATTCATTGGACTAATTCGTCAGTCAGTAAATTCGCACCTAACATGGATCCAGTAGAGGTCATGGAGTCGCGTATTCGTTCGGTAGGCTGTTGGGATTCTCGGCTCCCTTCGCAGCCATAATCAGCTTTTCTTTGATTGAGTTAATATTATTCTTTTCTCTATTCATAAACTCTCTCCTATTGCAATAATTATTGTACGCACCGACTCATGTTGGGCCAGTGCCGTTGCTTCAATCGACAACCCAACTATTGGCTGATTTGCCACGTTACTTGATGGAGTTGAGGAAGGCTCTTTGGCTGAGCGGTGTTCCTGCCACGAGATTGTCCAATTTCATCAGTCAAGATAATTCCCATATCTATCCGCCTCAAGACATCGATGACCTCTGACTGCAAATTCGTCTCTTTATTGCTTGCATTTCGAGGGGTAAACAGCGTGTCTAGAATTGTGGCGTAACGATGAGGGGGTTATGTCAGTTGAGACGGTCATTTCGTACATGAACTTCGTAACCAAATTGGCCGAGGTCATCATATTGTCAGACGTAAACGAATCTCAGACTCCCTGGAATACGCCAAAATTATTTTATGTGCTGCTGTACATGTCCATCAGGGCTGGACATTTCACTATCCGGTATGTATTCAAAGATCTCGTTTACCGAACAGTTGAAATAACGGCATAGAGCGTTAATTACATCAATTTCTACTCGTTCCGCCGTCTCATGATAGAGACGTGTCGCAGTACCTCGATTTATTCCCGTATCCCTTGATAAGTCTGAAATTTTCATCTTGCGCTCCCCAAGCAAGCGGGACAAATGACACTTGATCAAAAAAACCTCCTATAGAGCATATTGGTCTTCAGACGAAAAATATAACTTGCAAATGAGCTAATACTTGTTATTATGACCTGCAGGAGATCATTTAAGTCTTCTGTAAGCAGTAATGGCTAATTGTAGTATATTTTTGAAGGGAGTAATTTTTATGTCACTGACATATTTAACGACAGATGAGTTATCAGGAGTAATCAAATACGACAGTCGCACCATCCGAGAACGCTTGAAAGATAGCGTGCTGCTTGAGGGAATTCATTACATCCGACCATTTGGCGGCCGCAAAATTCTCTATATCTGGGAGCATATTGAGCGAGACATGGTAACAGCCGGAAGCGCGCTTGCTATTCCCATGGCGAACGGAGGCGTTTGCCATGGGTAGTATCAGAAAACGCGACGATAACGGACTGCTATTTATCGACTTTCGATATAGAGGTATTCGCTGCCGAGAACAAACTGCTCTTCCGGAAAGTGCCGCAAACCGCAAGAAAGTACAGAAAGTCCTGGATCGTATTGAATCAGAAATTGCGGCAGGGACGTTTGATTACCGTCGATTCTTTCCCGCAAGCAAGAACGCGGAAAAATTCGACGAAACGAATGCACCGTCTACAGTCAATCAAGTCACTCAAGCAGTGGGTGATGCGATGGGGCAGGCTGGAATGCCTCAAGTGCCAGCAAATGTAGCTGCCACTCCTTTGCTTCGTGATTTTGCTGAAACGTGGTTCACCGAGAAAGAGGTCGAGTGGCGCAGGTCGCACAAGAAAACCATTCGCAGTGATATTGATGGTCGACTGATTCCGAAATTCGGGGATTGGGAGGTCGGCAGAATCACCAAGGCAGATTTACTTGCATATCGTGCTGATCTCGCCAAAGTCCAGGCACGAGGCAAAAAGAACATGCTGTCGAATCGCCGCATCAACAAGATATTGAATCTGTTGAGGCAGATCATCAATGAAGCCGCCGACCGTTTCAATTTTCGCACGCCGTTCCAGAATATCAAACAGCTCAAGGTGAAACGCACGGATGTGGAGCCATTCACGCTGGATGAAGTGAAGTTGATCCTTGCAACCATTCGCCCTGACTTCAAAAGCTACTACACCGTCCGGTTTTTCACGGGCATGCGCACCGGTGAGGTGGATGGGCTGAAATGGAAGTACGTCGATTTCGAAAAAAAGCTCATCCTAGTGCGGGAAACGATCGTACTTGGGGAGGACGAATACACCAAGAATGACAGTTCGCAGCGCGATATCCAGATGTCGCAGATGGTGTACGACGCGCTCAAGGCGCAGGAGAAGGTAACGAGGGAACAAACAGAGTATGTGTTTTGCACTCGCACTTGGACGGTGCTCGACAACAAAAATGTTACCACTCGCGTGTGGTACCCCATTCTGCGTCATCTCGGCTTAAAACCTCGGCGTGCCTATCAGACCCGGCATACCGCCGCCACCCTATGGCTGGCCGCAGGAGAGAACCCGGAGTGGATTGCAAAGCAAATGGGACATACCACGACCGAAATGCTGTTTCGGGTGTATTCACGCTTTGTTCCGAACATGACTCGGCAGGATGGCAGCGCATTCGAACGAATGTTGCTACAGAGCGGAGCAGCAGATCCGAACCCGGCAGCGGACGCCGCCACCATATCTTCAAAGCGGCCCCATGAAGCCACCATGCACACAACGGGCATGGAAAAATCTTTAACGTTGCCCAACGCAGGAACGCAATTCCTCCCGACTGAGGAGCGTTGAATTGTTATGAATAAACAAGACACACTACCGAAAGGAATTAGCGGCGAGAAACATAGTGAACCGAATCACTATGAGCGACGCGCCATCGGGTCCGGCATACCAAATCCGATGAAACATATGGCCGTCTTTGTAACGCTTACCGCTGCCTGTATGGCCGCAGTCGCCGCAGGGGAACGCGGGGGCACACTGCTCGACAAGGTTCTGCTGGTCTCTATGTCTGCAATCATCGTACTGGCTGTCCACTTGCTACCTGCACTGTCCCGCCGCTGGATCATGTGGCCGGTGTGGATGGGATGCCTGCTATGCGCGATGTATGGGCACCTGACCTTCCTGATTCATGCGAGCGTGCACGCAGAAGAAGATAGGGCGCAGCACTCTGCGCTGACAGTAGGCACTGAACGTCAGATCGAGGTAACACGCGAGTCGCTTGGACGGATCAATGCCAGGCCTGTCGCCACGGTGGCAGCCGAGTTGGCGGTGACTCGCGACAGTCAGCAGCGCACGGCATTGCGTGCGGAAATTGCCGAGGGCAGGCGGGCGGAAGCACTTGACGACGAACTGGTGAAATTGTCCGGAATTTCTACAGTTGCCCGGAGCACGAGGGAAACTGATCCGGTCACGGCCAGTCTTGCCGAAGTCACGCGATATAGCGACGGGGCGGTCGCTATAGTCATCGGCATGACTTTTTCCGTCCTGATCGAGTTGGTCGGCGCGCTGCTCTGGTATGAGGTTCTACGGCACCCGGATAGGGACGAAGGTCAGACATGGAATGCCAATACCGCCGACGTGACTGACGACGTGACTCACCCGGACGAAGCAGTCACGGGATTCATCAAGACGGAAGCCCCCGTCACTGCTGCCACATCTGCGGTGACTACCGAGCTTTCAGGACAGGTTGCACCAGTCATAAATGCCATAAAGATCGGCGAGTGTCGGCCAACGGTGGCAGGAATCCGGAAGTACCTTGGGTGTTCGCAAGCACGCGCGTCGGAGTTGCGGCGCAAGCTGGTGGGAATGGGAGCCGTATGAACATCAACGTTGATCAGAAAATTCTTTGGAAATTTGTCGACCTAGGTAAATTGGCTCCACTCATTCAAGAAAGGGTTAAACATGAGATCAGAGATACGTCACATAGCAATAATCAAAGAACCAAAACACAAGACGGTCAGCGACATCAAATCCGCGCCAGTCCAACTGGATTGCAAAACAGATGGGACATGCCACAACCGAAATGTTGTTCCGGGTGTATTCGCGATTCGTGCCCAATATGACCAGGCAAGACGGCAGCGCGTTCGAGCGAATGTTGCTGCAATCCGCCACCTCAAACCAAACTACTGAAGCTGCCGCCTCTTGAAAGGAGACTCCATGACCCATACCAGCAATAGCGTATTTACATCAAACAAGTCCGAACGGGATGTCGAGAGCGAACACGCATCCACTGAAACGCTATCCCTGACAGGCAAACTAATCCAGTTGAATGATGATTTTGGAGAATTCAGCGACGTCAGTGCCTTCATGTGCAATGCATTCGCCAATGCACTGCAAGAGCATGAACGGCTCAATAAGGAAATCATTTCCGGGGCCCGAATCTGCTCTGACTGGTTGCAGCAAAAGACCAGCGAATTGAAGGATGACATCCGGCAGGTGCGCATGCGCTATGTCGCCGAGCATAACCAAGCCTCGCCGAACGACCAAACAAAGACGAATGAGCCTGTCCGGAATCCGCCGCGGCATCGTGCATTCAAGTATTTTTATTGATCTGAAAAATTCAAAATTAGGAGAAAAGCTTTGAAAGACTCAATCGACAATTTGATGCGCAAGTTCACCTATGACGACAAGCGGATCAGCCATCTGCTTGGCATGTTTGACGACAACGTGAGATTCATCAGGGATTACGACGACCAGTTCGACCTGGGCAGCGCCGAACACGACAAATCCATGCTGGCCGGCTACCGGAATCATGCCTTCGGTATCCTGCTGTCCCTGCTTCAGTTAGGACATATCACGACCGCAGACTTCCACCATCGTATGCATGCCCTAAATTCAGCCTTCTACAAGAAAGTGAGGGCTGATTAATGGAGTACGACACTCTGTATTTGTGCGAAAAGCCCTCGCAGGCGCGCGCACTGGCCAAACAGCTGGATGCGAGCAAGACCGAGGATGGCGTGTATGTTGGCGGCGGCAACGTTGTGCTGAATGCATACGGCCATCTGCTGAATTTGGCCATGCCGGAGGACTATGGTCACTCCGGCCCGTGGAATCTGAACACCCTTCCTATCCTTCCCCAAAAATGGGAGTGGAAGGTCAAAGCCGAGCATCTGCAGCAATACAACAAGATCGCTTTCTGGCTTGAATGCGTCAAAACCGTGGTCATCGCGACGGATCCGGATGAAGAAGGTGAAGTGATTGGCCGTCAGATTCTCTCCGAATTGGGTTTCAAGGGAAATATCAAGCGTCTATGGGTATCTGCGCTCGATCCGAATTCACTGAAGCAAGCATTGGGGAATCTGCTACCTCTTTCAGCGACGGACACGGCTTATCGTGCCGGCTGTGTGCGCCGACAGTTGGATTGGTTGTACGGTATCAATCTCAGCCGTGCTGTATCCGTCAGCTCAGGTCAAAAGACAAGTGTGGGGCGCGTTACGACAAAGTTGCTGACCGAATTGGTCAAGCGTGAAATCGAGATCAGGCGTTTCAAGCCAGTTTCTTATTACACCGCTACAGCAAGATTCGGAGATGCCGTGCTTGAATGGCAGCCCGCCAATGGGCATGACAACATACCTCTCTTGCCAGCAAATGGAGCAATCACCGGAATATGTATAGCCGCCAGCGAATACCAGGAAACCCTGGATCCGCCTTTGCCGCTGACACTTTCTGCGTTGCTGGCAAACGCGGCCGAAAGGGGCATCGATCTGACTAGCGGTTATATGGCAGCACAAAGGTTGTATGAAGCCGGTGCGATCAGTTATCCGCGTACCGGCTCGACCGATATGCCGGGTGCGGGCAAGCAGGGATTCGCCGCACATCACGCCATCGTCAATACGAGGCATACCTGCCCAGACTGGCTACCAGAGGACTGCCAGATCATATTCAATATGGTGCATCACAACTGTGTGCTGCAGCACTTGGGGGAGGCAATCATCCATGTGCGGAAGCTGGTATTTGATATGGGTGGGGAGATATTTACTACTACTGAGCGCTGGCTCGCCCCGAACAGGCCACGCGCTGCGGGATGGTTGCTCTGCGATAACCGGCAAATTGCACTGGAGAGCAACGTCAAGACGGACAAATTCAGGCCCGGCGATCAGGTCAGGGCAACGTTGAGCGTAGTGCGCAAGCAAACCGAGGCACCACAGCGGTTTACTGAAGCGGAATTGTTGCGTCACATGGCCGAAACCGGGATTGGCACGGAAGCGACTCGCGTCGAGGCGATCAACAGTCTGGTGAAGAATCAGGTCGCAGAGCGCACACAGACTAAACCAGGTTTTTCACTGGAACTACGTCCGACAGAACAGGGCATGAACCTGATCGAACGCCTCCCGTCTTCGGTAACAGGAACCACCATGGAAACGCAACTGCGGAATGCGCTGGACTATGTGAGAAGCGGGCAGGCCGATTTCGAAGGGCATTTGAGAAATGCAGCCAGATGGCTCGCGATCACGATTGACGGGATGAAACGCGGCAGCGTCTGTCAGTCATGAGGACGATATGCACTAAGTGTAGTATTACGTCTACTAATTCGAATGCAATGAGAACAATGGAGAAGACTTTGGTTCTACCAGGGTTATATGAATGAATAGATAGCAAAAAAAATGAAGAAAACGACACGTAAATCTGGCAAATCAGAACCCCAGCGTGAGCCGAAAGCTCCAGTACGGAAAAAAGAAGCTGATTCGATTGCGCGATATCCAATATGTGATCACGACTGGCAGCCCGATGGTCAGACTATGACGGCGGTCAGATGGACCTGCACCAAGTGCCACCAAACAAGGCTAAATGGGTTGGATATCTAGCTACTGATCTGACTGCAGCAATGCCCAGCCAAATGGACGGCCAAACACAGGCCTGTTTCGGGTCGACTTACTGCCGGTATCGGCACATCCGTCGCGGCCTGCAGCCAGCACATCGATCACGCGTTGGGATATGAATCTGATCGAGAGTCTACCAGCCTCGGTAACAGAAACCACCACGGAAAATCAGTTGCGTAATGCACTGGATTACGTGAGAAGCGGACAAGCCGACTTCGAGGGGTATTTGCGCAATGCGACCAAGTGGCTCGCAATCACAATCAAGGGGATGAAAAGGTGTAACGTTCGCAGATCTACTGTTTGAGGAATATGGACGAAAAATCTTGGCGTATCATGAAGAATATCAATATTATGAATCATCGACATTTCATTTAAAGAGCGTTATATGGAATGTTGTTTGTCTGCTCAACGACTGTTGATATAAGTGTTGGGTAACTCCACGTCTTTGGGAGTATGAGACGGACAGCTAAGACAACTTCAACTGAACTTTGGATTTTCTACCTGGAGCTGCTGGAGGAACAAACCCAGCAATTCGACATCTGATGCCTTCGATTTTCTTGCCGTTCTCAAACTTGGTTGACTGGTAAGACATCACTTCTCCCTTGATCGTCATCTCTGACAATTGGATACGTACTTTGGCTAATGACATACCAACCGCTTCAGCGATCTCAGCATCGAGTCGCTCACCGTGGGTTTTCAGGTACTGGAGGATTTCATTCATGGGGTTTGCAATAGAACCGGCCTGCTATGACCGGTCCTGTATCGTGCTTACTTGCCGCCGTTCACCGTTGCTTTAAGCGTTGCACCAGCCTTGAATGCTGGAGCTTTGGAAGCCTTGATCTTGAGTTCAGCACCAGTGGCTGGATTACGGCCAATGCGTGCTGCGCGTTTGCGCACTTCGAACGTACCGAAGCCAACCAAGGCGACATTGTCACCTTTCTTTAGAGTGGCAGTGACGATTTCAATCAGCGCGGCGATGCTACGGTCAGCATCAGCCTTACTGCTACCAGTCTTGTCTGCCAATGCGTTGATCAGTTCTTTGCGATTCATGTGTATTGATTTCCTAATTGTTGTGGCAGAAGTGCCGACGCGGATTGTTGTGGATATTTGGCCTGCATGCAAGGGGTTGTTGACCGCGCCCAAGGTTTGATGAGCGAGGCCTAGCAGCACACTACACCATTTCAAAGCGATACTGTGATTTTGAGACTGAATGAATTTGGTATTGTGGGCAATTAACTGATTTCTGGAAGCCAATTTAGCAGATCAAAATTTGGATGTCTCCTCTTTGCAGATGGTCAACGCGATTGCAATGAGCGACTGCACTTCGGTGCCAATGCGGACGCTGACGATTTACCGAAAAAATTGTTGGTGTAGTGTGCTGGAAGGTCTGCTTTCAAAATTCTCGTTCGATCAATTTTAACTTTCTCGCTCATTTAGGATTCCCGATACGTATACTCAACGTTGAAGGTGAACCGTCTAGCCCATAAGGTCGACATTGTGAAAAGCAGACGCCTTCTGGCCTAGCTATTTAGAAATGAGCACTTCATTTATCAGAATTACGAGCTCGATATCTGTGTAGTTTGACATGTCGCCTCGGAGCACCGTATCGAACAGTGCGTAAACAAAAACTTGTCGAGGGAGGCGCCTATGATGACTGCCATGAGAGTCACTCGAAATAGATTCCCTGTTTGTGATGCATCCATCTGATGCTTTGCCGGACGCTAAATATCCTGTCCGACAGCTTGCCGAAGGAATATTTTCGGCAACCTATTACCTGTCAGTTAACTGCTCCAGAATGGAATGAACTTCTTTCTTGCCCATCCCTCGCAGCAAGACGATTCTAACCATTTGCTGTTCACGAGGAGTGGTATTTCCAGCCTCCCAGTTATAAATCGTTGGCGCTGAAACCCCAAGTAGAGTCCCAATTGCCCCGGCAGACAATCCCAAACGCTTTCTAAGCGTACAAAATCCTTTAGCAGTGAATCGTGCTTTGGTCGTTGCTTCCGCCTCAGCCTTCACCTCGACATTCTGAGAAAGTGACTTTCCCAGTCGGGATATCTGTTGCTCTAGCGATACAGTCTGACGCATCAGAGCCGCGATCTCAGATCGGAATTGAGCAGATGCTTTTCTAAGTTTTTCGGTTTCGATTCGTGTTTCTTTGCGGGACAATCGGGTAATTTCTTCTTTCAGTGCTGATGCTATGTTTGACACCCTATCCTCCTACGGAAATGTACATATATTTATCGGGCAACTCTATGGCTGCTCGGCTCAATTTGCAACTTCTTTCATGCAAGGGTTGATATGAGAATCCTATCACGCTTGGCTTATTCAAGAGGAGCACAGCTTTCTAGTTTCACTTAGATGTACTGCTGCTCGCTAAAATTCAAAACATAAACGGAGAAGATATGGGCCCCAGTCTCGGAATGTTGCTGGCCTTAGCTATTGTCGTGCTGGGTGGCCTTTTAATGGCAGGAATTGTGGTATTGCTGCGTAATCGTGACAGCGTCAAGACTGCAAAGACTGAATCATCTGCCTACAAATCGGTAGAACCAAAGAAGTAATGTATTTTTTAATTTGTTTCTTTCCAGCTTCCACCCAGTGCCTTCAGCAGACTCACCGCCGATTGAAATTGGCCCCCGCGTATCTGGGACTGGATGCGCAAGGCAGACAACTGGTTTTGCTGAACCGTGGCAAGGGTCAGGGCATTGTCCAGCCCTTCCTTGTAGCGCAACAGGGTGATCTCATAGGCCTTGTTCTCGTCACGCACGGCTTCGTCCTGCTTTTGCCTGGCTGACTCCAGGCCTTGCAGGTTGCCCAGCGCATCCTGGGTTTCCTGTATTGCGACCAGTACGGCTTGCCGGTAATTGGACACTGCAGCGACGTAGCCCGCCTGCGCAAAATCGACCCCTGCGCCGATTCTTCCGCCGTCGAACAGGGTCTGGCTGGCCTGTACGCCGACGGACCACACCAATGAAGGTGCCGAAACCAGATTGGACAGGGTGTTCGACTCGTAGCCTCCAAGTGCCGGCGCCAAGATCAACGTTGGAAAATAGGCCGCCTTGGCCACGCCGATCTGGGCATTGGCCGCCGCCATCGCGCGTTCTGCCGAGGCGATATCGGGCCGCCGCTCAAGCAGGTTTGCCGGCAGCCCGACGGGGATCGCCGGGGTCAGGGCCGGAAGCGCGCCTGCAGCGATGTTGAAGCTCGCGGCCGGAACACCCGTCAGTGTCGCCAGCGTGTCTTCAGTCTGTTTGCGCTGATTCTTCAGCAATTCGAGTTGTGCATTGCTCGACGAGACCAACGCGTTCTGGAAAGCCACATCGTTCTCCGCAGCCGCACCGAAATCGTGACGTATGCGGGTCAAATCGAGCACCTTTTCCTGCAATGCTATCGAGCCGGAGACGAGACCGATCTCTTCGTCGAGCTGGCGCACTTGAAAATAGGCCGATGCGACCTGGGCGGTCAGCACCAGGCGCACGTTTTCCTGGTCGGCAGCCGCTTGTTCGGCGCTGGCTCGGGCACTCTCGATATCCCTGCGCACCCGCCCCAGCCAGTCGATCTCGTAACTGACGGTGACGTTCGGCCTGAAGTCGTTCTGTATCGTACTGGTGTTGGGTATGTTGTAAGCTGCCAGTGGCCGGTTTGCCGACGTTCGGGTGCGTGAAGCGTCCGCATTCAGTGCGACCGTCGGGAACATGGCGGCGGCATGTGCATTGCTTTGTGCAAGCGCCTGGTCGAGGCGCGCCACCGACGCTTTCAGGCTCGGATTGTCCCTGAGGCAATTGCTTTCAAGTTCGTCGAGCCGCGTGTCGCCGAAGGTCTTCCACCATTCCTTCTTGGGAGCGGCGTCGGCAGGGTTGGCAGGCTGCCACTCAGTCCCGGTCTTCCAGCCGGCGGGCATGTCGGTTATCGCCGGGCGCTTGTAGTCGGGGCCGATAGACGCACAAGCCGCACACAGCAGCGGCAGACTGGCGAGCAGCATGAGGAGGCGCATGGCGATCAACTTCCTTTGGCGGTTTCGGCGGCGATCGCCACCGACTGTCCGTCGCCGATCGAGTCGGGAGGGTTCATGATCACCTTGTCGTCTGGCTTCACACCTGCCTTGATCTCGACGTCGTGGCCGTAGTCGGTACCCAGGATCACGGCCTGCAACCTGACCTTGCCGTCCGGCTGAACGACCGCGACCCGCGTACCCGCAGAGTTGAACAACAAGGCATTGGTCGGCAGGATCAATCCTCCGTTCGATTTCAGCGTGAGCGCGACGTCCACATACGTACCGGGCAAGAGGCTGTGGTCGGAGTTCGGCACCTGTATTTCGACCTGCAAGGTCCGCGTCGCAGGATCGATCGCGCCCGCGGTTCGCACGATCCGTCCCTTGACCGGCCTGTCGGCAGCTTCCTGCCGGAGAATATCCACGCTGTCGCCGACGCGTATCCTGTCGGCCCGGTATTGGGGGACATAGACATAGAGACGCAGCCTGTCGATCTGCGCGACAGCGAACATCGTCTGCCCCTTGCCGCCGTTACCGGCATTCATCAGGTCTCCGTTGTCGATTTCGCGCTTCGTCACGATGCCATCGAAAGGGGCGAGCACGTTGCTGAAGCTCTGCTGGTCGCGCAGACGTTTGAGCACGGCCTCGGTCTGTTGGTATGCGGCGGTCTTTTCGTCATATTCCTGCTGCGAGACCGCATCGTGTTCGCGCAACTTGCCCCACCGCTCGTAAGCGATCTTTGCAAGTTCGAAATTCGCCTTTGCCTCATCGACCTGCTTGTTGATGTCGGGGATGTCGAGTGTCGCCAGCAAGTCACCTTTTTTCACCGACTGGCCGATGTCCTTGAACCATTGCCTGACATATCCGCTGGTGCGCGCATAGATCTGCGCCTCGTAGATCCCCTGCAAGGCACTGGGCAAGGTCAGCTTCGGTTCATAGCCACCGGCGCTCGGTTGAACGACGTGCACCTGGAGGACGGCATTTTCAGCCGCCCGCGTTGCCATCAGCTCTGCGTTCGCACGGCGCACGAGCAACGCCCAGCCGAGACCCAGCAACAGCAGAACGACAATGGCCACAGTCACCCACCGGGCGGTGCGGACGACCTGATGCCGGCTGCTCTCCTGTGCAGCTCCGTACAGATGGAATTCCGGCAAACCCTGATGAGAATGTCGCTGATCGGTCATGATGTGTGTCCTATGCAGAAGCGGGTGTGGTGGTGGGCGCGCCGTCGTCCCGATTGCGGGCATTTCGCGCGGCGAGCCATTGGTGGAAAGAGGCAAAGACGGCAGGAACGAAGAGCAGCGTCGAAACAGTCGCAAACAGCAAGCCCCCTATCACGGCGCGGCCGAGCGGCGCATTCTGCTCGGAGCCCTCGCCGATGCCGATCGCCATCGGGATCATGCCGAGTATCATCGCCAGGGCCGTCATCAAGACCGGGCGCAGCCGCGTGGCGCCGGCCTCAAGGGCTGCCGAGAGCGGCGGCAACCCGGCATCCAGCCGCTGCCGGGCGAACGCAATGACAAGTATGCTGTTGGCGGTCGCCACACCCATCGTCATGATCGCGCCTGTCAGCGCCGGCACGCTCAGATCCGTTCCGGTCAATATCAGCATCCAGGCGATGCCAGCCAGGGCAGCCGGAAGCGCGGAAATGATGATCAACGGATCGATCCAGGACTGGAAGTTGACCACGATGAGCAGATAGACCAGGACGATGGCGCCGATGATCCCCAAACCCAGGCCGATGTAGGAAGACTGCATGGTCTGCACCTGCCCGCGCATCGCGATGCGGCTGCCCTTCGGCAAGCCCGGTTTGGCTTCGTCAATGAGCGCCTGGATTTCCCTGGCCGTAGAACCGAGATCGCGACCGCGCACATTCGCGTAGATGTCTACCGACGTCAGGATGTTATTGTGTGTCACGATGCTCGGCTCCTTGTACGGCGAGACCTTCACCAGATTGCTGAGCACCTGCGGCGCCGTATCCTTTGCGCCGGGGATATTGACCGGCAGATGCATCAGGTCGTCGAGGGAGCTGATCCTGTACTGCGGCGCCTGCACCTGGATGTTGTAGACGATGCCGTTGGCCGGATTGAGGAAAAAGGCCGGTTGCGTCTGCTGGCTTCCCGAAAGCGGCAGAAGGATATTCTGGGCCACGTCGGCGGGACTGATGCCGATGCTCTGCAAGCGGGGACGATCCATCTCCAGCGCGATCCCCGGCTCATCCAGCCGCTGATGGACATGCACGTCGACGGCCCCATTGACGGCCTTGATCCGGTTCATGAGTTTTCCGGCGAAGGCGGTGTTCTCGGCGACGTTGTTGCCGTATATCTGCACGTCAATTGCCGCGGGAATGCCAAAGTTGAGGATCTGGGCCACGATATCGGCCGGCTGGAAAAAGAACTCGACACCCGGGAAGCGTTTGCCCAACTCTGCCGGGATCTTGTCGATGTATTCCCGCGTCGGCCGGTGGTCGGGGTTGAGCGAGATCAGGATGTCGGCATCCAGCGTGCCGATGGTGCCCGAGTTGCTGTATGAAAGATTGATGCCGCTGTAGGGCAAACCGATATTGTCTATGATCGACGCCAGTTCCGTTGCGGGGATTATCTCGCGCAACGCACTGTCGACGGCGTCGGAGATCAGTGCGGTGTTCTCTATCCTGGTTCCGGTCGGTACCCGCATATGCAGCTTGATCTGGCCGGTATCCACCGTGGGGAAAAGATCGCGCCCAAGCATCAGGTAGAGTCCGCAGGACAAGAGGCAAAACCCGAGAAACCCCGCGATAAAACTGCGACGGTGCGTCAGCAGGTGGCTGAGCAGAAGCACGTAGACGTTGCGCAACTTTTCGAAACGCCGGTTGAACGATTCATGCACGCTGAACACCCACTTTGCGATCCTGCCGGTGCGCTTCTGGTGTCCCATCAACAGCAGGGCCAGGGTCGGCACCAACGTGCGAGACAGCACGTAGGACGCCAGCATCGCGAACACCACGGCTTCGGCCAGCGGCACGAACAGATAGCGTGCCACACCTTCCAGAAAGAACATGGGCACAAACACGATACAGATGCACAAGGTCGAGACAAAGGCGGGGATGGCGATTTCGCCTGCACCGTCGAGAATCGCCGTATAAAGGTCCGAGCCCATATGCAGATGACGCTCGATATTCTCGATCGTCACCGTCGCGTCGTCCACGAGAATACCGACCGCCAGGGCCAGGCCGCCCAGCGTCATGATATTGATGGTCTCGCCTACCGCATGCAGCAATATGATCGAAGTGAATATCGACAACGGGATCGAAATGGCAATGATCGAGGTCGTGCGCAAATTGCCCAGGAACAGCAGCAACATCAAGGCCGTCAGTCCCGCTGCGACGAGCGCTTCATGAGTCACCCCCTTGATCGCCGTCTTGACGAATACCGACTGGTCCGCCAGCAACGCCACGTCGACGCTCTTGGGCAGCAGGGGCAACAACGTGGGCAACCTGGCTTTGAGGTCATTGACCACGTCGATGGTCGAGGCTCCGCCATTCTTGTAGATGGACAAGAGCAGGCCGCGCTGGCCGTTCTGTTTGACGATATTCGTTTGCGGGGAGAATCCATCGCGGACATGGGCGACCTCCCGCAGGAAAGTCGTTGCACCCGCTGTGGTCTTCACGGGCATGTTGTTCAGCCCTTCGATCGTCGTCGGCGAACTGTTCAGACTGACGTTATATTCCGTCTCTTCTATTTTGGCGGTGCCGGTAGGCAGAATCAGGTTCTGGCTGTTGACCGCATTGATCACGTCCGCCGACGTCAGGCCTTTTGCCAGGAGGGCCTGCATATCGAGATCCACGGACACCAGACGCATTTTGCCGCCGTAGGGCCAGGGAACGGCAACACCCGGGATCGTAACCAGCTGGGGCCTCAGCGTATTGGTGGCCAGGTCGAACAACCCCTGTTCGGGCACATCCCTGCTCGACATCCCGATCTGGATCACGGGAACACTCGACGCGGTGTATTTGATGATCAGCGGAGGCATCATTCCCGGCGGCATCTGGCGCAACACGGTCTGGGAGACGGCTACGGTCTGGGCAATGGCGGTCTGGATGTTGACGTTCGGCTGAAAGAATATCTTGACCACCGCGATGCCGTTCAAGGATTGCGATTCGACGTGCTCGATGTCGTTGACCGTCGTCGTCAGGATGCGCTCGTGCACCGAAGTGATGCGGTCTGCCATCTGCTTTGGCGCCATTCCGCTGTAGTTCCAGATCACACTGATAACGGGAATGTCAATTTCCGGCAATACATCCACTGGCGTGCGCAGAATCGCAAGAGGAGTGGCGAGCAGGATGATGATCGCCAGCACGATGAAGGTATAGGGCCTTCGTAAAGCTAATTCAACTATCCACATCGGGGAAATTTACCTTATTTGGTTATCCTGAATTTCACCGGCGTTTTACCCACGGAAGACAAGCCCTGCGGCTCGCCCGGCGTTGCCTCCGTGACACATGACGATTACGGAACAGCCAGCTGGACTGAGACAGTCCATAGGGACAGGTTCGCATTCTTAGAAATCTTGCCTATGCTTACCCGAAGTGCAAGTAAATCCTCTTGGCCAGGCATTCCCGCAATTTCTTCAGGCATCCAATTGGATGGGCCAATGCTTTGATGTTGCCACCAATAACAGGGGTGACTTTTGACCATGTGGCTATTAAGTCCTTTTGTTGCTCAATAAATAAAAAAACAACAAAGTCTAAAGTAATTCCAATACAGGTAAACAACCCTGTTGGGTGAATAAGCTTTTAGTCCTCAAATATATTTTAACGATTAACTATGTCATCTGGAGTATGAATTTGTAACAACCTTGTTGGATATCCGTAACAAAATCTGTGCAACTCCCTATGCCATAATTTTGACACCGGATCACCGTTGATATTTCAAGTTCTATCCTGAGGAGGTTGCTTTTATTACTCCTTTTCGGCCGGACTCTGCCTGTTTACTTCACTTCCAGCCGTTAACCGAGCTGTAGCTCGCGCAATATCTTTCTTGCTTGGCTGGCGTTTCTCTGGATTTACGTTTAATGTAAATCCACGTTGGTTGGCAAAACACATTACCAGCCTTTCGCGGTCTGTGTGTCTGCGACATATCTAGCGTAATAACAATATGCCGTTCGTACTAGGCTTGAACTAGTACGAACGGCATATTGCCGAGTTTCTAGTGACATATCGATAATTCCTTCATTGCTGCCATTTCCGCAAACGCAAAGGAGTTCACATGACAATTGAAGCCCGTGCTTATGCAAATTGCGACGAAGTGACTATCGTCTGGCGTTGCGATGCCCCCATCAAGAGCTGCCTTGGCTTTGCGCTGCATCGCCAAACGCGAGATAGAGATGGCAAAATCTACGACACTGCAGTTGAAACGTGGGTCGGATTTTCCAATGACCCAAATGCTCAATCGGGAACGCATAAACCCAGCACGACTTGGCCAATTCAGCGTTACGTCTGGAGCGACTATTTCGTGCAAGGAGTCAAGGTTCGCTATCAAGTTGTGTCGATGCTGGGTACACCTAATGCGCTAGTGCCAGATCCGAATGTGAGTAACTGGACAGATTGGGTGTCAATGGACACCGGAAAGACGCCTGGATTCAATGCATGGTTTAACCGAGGCATGATTGCATCGCAATGGGTCGCTCGTGCACTTGAAGCCGATGGCGGCGGCCCACAGGCCGCCCTAGCGCAAGATATCAAGAAGGTGAACAATTCGTTGCGAAATGAACTTGGTGGCACATTGCTCACGGCGATGTGCGACCTATTCACAAAAGCAAATAGCAACAGCTTTACCATTTATGCGGCACTGTATGAGCTAAACGATCCGCAGTTAATCGACTTACTAAAGTCGTTTGGTTCCCGCTGCAATCTGATATTAGGCTCGGGAGCATACAAGACAGGAGTAAAGGACGAGAATGCGTTGGTGCGCGCAGATCTAAAGGCATCCAAGACTATTAACGTTTTCGATCGACTGGTTGGCAGCCCTCATTTCGCCCACAACAAGTTCGTAGTCATCTGTGATAAAGACGGCAAGCCAATTAGTCTCTGGACCGGCAGTACCAACTGGACTGTTACGGGTCTATGCACTCAGGTCAACAACGGTATTCTGGTTGAGGATACGGGGATTGCCCAGATCTATTTCGAACGTTGGAATCAAATAAAGGCAGCAGGCAGTAGTTATCCAGCTGAACTTGCCGATGCAGGTTCCACACCAGGGCGTAGTCAGGTGGGTAGCACCCAGCTGACGGTATGGAACGCACCCGTGAACAATCTCGTGGATTTGGACAGTGCAAGAAAGCTTATTCAAGGTGCTAGCCAAGGGGTCTTGTTCTTGATGTTTAACCCCGGTCCGCACGGTACATTGCTCAATGATATTTTGGCGTTGAACCAACAGGATTTGTTTGTGCACGGAGTCGTCAACCGGGATCCCGGCGGATCAAAAGCGCCGATACTGACGCTGCACGACCGCGGTACGCCCATTGATGCAGATCCCGAAGTCGCAATACCCGATCAGATAAAAGGCATCATGAATAAATGGTTCGGCGATGAGTACCGAGGCAATATGGTCATGGTTCACAGCAAAGTGATCGTGATCGATCCTTTCGGCCCTCATCCCGTCGTGATGACAGGTTCACACAACCTGGGACCCAAGGCAAGCTCCAAAAACGACGATAATCTACTGATTATCGAAAACGCATCAGGTCTTGCTGCTGAATACGCAGTACACATTTTGGGAGTCTACGGCCACTACAAATTCCGCCATAACCAAAAGCTAGCGCAGTCCGGTACGGCGGCCCAAAAGCAGCAGTCGACAAAATGGGCAGGGTTGGATGTCAGCGATGGTTGGCAACAATCCTACTTTGAGAGCTCCAAACTTCGAGAAATCAACTTCTGGTTTGGTGAAACTGCGCCAACTACTGTGTCTGTGTAATGGAAAGCTTCTTTAACCACGAGAAGAACGAGCGAACACGTCCATCAACGTTAAGCCCCCAGAGAAGATGTGAGACGGACGTCTTTAAGTCGTGGCAGAAATGAGGGCAGGTTATCCTGCTAGTTGGCACCTATTTTGTAACTTATTGTTTCTTTATATTAATAGCGTGACTCGTACTCACTTTGTACCGTTTTGTGAGGTTTTACCTCTCAAGTTACCGAAAGGTCACCATGATTTTTTTGGAAGCCTATTTTTTTCTGCTCCACCGGAACTATTTAAGCATTTGCTTATCTATGTGTCAGGTAGCGCAAGCTCCTTCACGTTTACCCTCCCTGAGCGTGAAGTCTTAACTCTCCCCTTTGTTAAGACACTTGCCCCTGTTCCATTAGGTTCAGGGGCATTTTTTTAGTATGTAGGCCAAGAGTGGCCATGCAATCCATTAATTATGAATTATCAATGATGCTGAATTCGAACGTTTTTCCTGTACCTGTGCAAGTCCTTAACTACCCTGAAGTTGGCTGAAAGGCGGGTTCTATGAGTACCTTGAAAATCACGCTTGCGCAGATCAACCCAACCATCGGCGACATCCAAGGCAACATCGACCTGATGCGCCGGGCCGCATTGAAAGCGCAAGACGAAAAATCGCAGATGGTGGTTTTCCCCGAGCTTTCCTTGACTGGCTATTCGCCTGGAGATCTCCTTGATGAACCAGAATTCATCAGTCGCACCGAGGCGGGCTTGGCCGATCTGATCGATGCGACTGTGGAAACTCCCGGCCTGCACTGGGTGATGGGAGCGCCTAGCCGCCGGACCGGACCGGGCAAGCACTTGGAAAACTGCCTGTTGGTGCTGGCGGACGGCAAGGTAGTGATGAAATACGCCAAACAGCTGTTGCCGACTTACAACGTCTTTGACGAGCATCGCTACTTTGAACCGG
>MLJW01000024.1_pt1 | contig 229995 bp, 217 predicted proteins | sample 888231 | NCBI WGS metagenome assembly MLJW01 (sample SAMN05788063, study PRJNA343431) | mine drainage metagenome | isolation source: sample collected from the inflow into an acid mine drainage treatment plant... | place: Germany: Lusatia, lignite mining district
GTCAAGCCCGGCCAAGACGGCTTAAGGGACGGGCTGTGGCGCAGAGTCCTGTATCAGTTGCCACCGACGGAGCGGACCCACCGGGTATGAAACTGCTGGTAAGCCGCCTGACCTGGTTTCTTTCTAGAGAACCAACCGCCTAATGAATTGACCGGTTGCATTCAGATTCCGGCTGGAGCCGGGGGCTGGTGCAGGGTGGCGGCGATGGAGCGCAGCACCTGGGCCAGGTGATCGCGGCCGATGGGGCCGCCCAGGCTGAGGCGGGCGGCCTCCGGCGGCGGCTCGCCGGGCACGGTGAAGGCATCGGCGGCCATCACGCCGATGCCCTGGCTGCGCAGGCTGGCCAGGAAATCGGTGCGGGTCCAGGGCGGCGGCAGCCGCAGCCATAAATGAAAGCCCTGGGGATCGGCCTCGCTCAGTCCGGCGGGCAGGCAGGCGGCGGCAATGCCCTGGCGGGCCCGGCTTTCCGCCCGCACCGCGCCCAGCAGATCCTGGGCCAGGCCGCTTTCGATCCAATCGCTGGCCAGGGCCGCCGCCAGGGGCGAGGCCATCAGGGTGGTGGCGCGGGCCGCCGTGGTGATGCGGCTCAGCCAGCGGCTGTCGGGGGCGGTGACATAGGCCAGGCGCAGGCCGCCGCTCAAGGATTTGGCCAGTCCGGCAATATGGAACACCGCGCCCGGGGCCAGCGCCGCCAAAGGGGGCGGCGGCGCGTCCGGCAGGGCGCCGTAGGCATCGTCCTCGATGATGGGCAGGCCGTGGCTTTGCGCAACCTCCAGCAGCTGGCGGCGGCGCCGTTCGCTGATGGTGCGGGTGGTGGGGTTGTGCAGGGTGGGGGTCAGGCACAGGGCCTTGGGGGCGAAATCGCGGCAGGCGAAGGCCAGCGAGGCCGGATCGGGGCCGTCGTCGTCGGCGGGCAGGCCGATCAGGCGCAGCCCCAGCTGCGCCGCCAGGCTTTTCAGGCCGGGATAGCACAGCCGATCGCAGCAAACGGCCTGGCCGCCGGCGGCCAGGCTGCTCAGCACCGCCAGCAGGGCCGCTTGCGCCCCGGCGGCCAGCAGAATGTCTTGCGGAGCGAGTTTCGGCAGCCGTGGCGCCAGCCAGCGGACGGCGGCGGCGCGGTCGGCGGCGGCGCCCATGAAATCGCCGTAGCGCAGCAGGGCGCGGGGATCGTGGCTTTGCCCCAGCCGGGCGAAGCTGAGGGCCAGCCGCTCCACCAGGGCGGGGTCGTCCGGTTCCGGCGGCAGATTCATGCTGAGATCGCCCGAGGGGCGGTCGGCGGCGGGATCGTGGCCGGCGCGGGCCGGGCTGACGAAGCTGCCCTGGCCGATATGGGCGGTGATCAGGCCGCGCCGCTGCGCCTCGATATAGGCGCGGAACACCGTGCTGAAATTCACCCCCAGGCGCTTGGCCAGCCAGCGCTGCGGCGGCAGGCGCTGCAGGGCGGTCAGGCGGCCGCTCAGACGGTCTTCGGCGATGGCGTCGGCGATTTCCACGTAAAGCGGTTTGCCGCTGCGGCGGATCGCCGGAACCCACCAGTCCGTCTGTTCGGCCGCCATGCTCCTATTGTCCCATGTTCACCTGGAACACGCTGCGGGCGGTGGCCATGCCGTTGTTGAAATTGAACAGAATGGGGGCATGGTCGGTTTTGGGGGCGTCGCGGTCCTGGCGGATATAGACGCGGAAGGTGGTGACGGTGTCGGGCTGGGCGGTCAGATGCAGCACGCTCACGTTCCCGGCGCCGCCGATGCGGGTCAGATGCAGGCCGGGAATGCCGGTCACGGTCAGATCGCCGGAAACCGCCCGGTGATGGCGGTTGACCAGCTTCACGGTGTAGCCGTCGCGCACCGAGCCGTCGGACATGCGCATGGAGGTGGGCGAGCGGTCGGCCAGCACGCTTAAGTCCATCTCGCGGCGCAGGCCGGTGGCCAGCAGCAGCACCAGGGCCAGCACGGCGGTCAGGCCGCCGTAAATCAGGGTGCGCGGCCGGAAAAGCTTGGGCTTGGTTTTGCTTTCCGGCAGCCAGCCGATGAGATTGGGCGGCAGATCGAAGCGGGCCATGACGCTGTTGCAGGCATCGATGCACAGGCCGCAGTTGATGCAGGCCATCTGCACGCCGTCGCGGATGTCGATGCCGGTGGGGCACACCTGGACGCACAGCCGGCAATCCACGCAGTCGCCGCGCGCCGCACCCTCCTGGCCCTTTTTGGCGCGGCCGCGCGGTTCGCCGCGCGCCACGTCGTAGGTGACGTTCAGGGTGTTCTCATCCAGCATGCCGCCCTGGATGCGCGGCCAGGGGCACATATAGATGCACATCTGCTCGCGCACGAAGCCGGCCATGCCGTAGGTGCAGCCGGCGAACAGCGCCCAGAAGCTGTAAAGGGTGATGGAGGCCCGACCGGTCAGAAGCTCGGCGGTGGCGGCGTAGGCATCGGTGAAATAGACGCAGAAGATCAGGCCGGTGATGGACGACACCAGAATCCACAGGGCATGCTTGGCAGTTTTGCGCAGAATCTTGTTGACGGTCCAGGGCTGGTTTTCCAGGCGCAGGCGGGCGTTGCGCTCCCCTTCGCACAGCCGTTCGATGCGCACGAAGAGATCGGTCCACACCGTTTGCGGACAGGAGAAGCCGCACCAGATGCGGCCGAACAGGCTGGTGGCCAGGAACAGCACCAGACAGGCCAGGATCAGGATGCCGGTCAGCAGATAGAACTGCTGCGCCCAGATATCCATGCCGAACAGATAGGCCCGCATGTCGGTGAAGCTGAACAGAACCGCCTGATGCGGCATGTCCGGCCCGCGGTCCCAGCGCAGCCAGGGCAGCAGGGCGGTGACGGCCACCAGCAGGATGCCCAGCCAGGTCTTCATCGAGCGGTGCGGGCCCTTGATGGCGCGCGGATGGATGGTGGGGGTCTTGACGTAGAGGGGCGGTTCCGCCGACGGGGCGGAGGGGGGCTGCTGGGACATGGAACGCGATCACTCCCTGGACAAAAAGGCCCCGGCCATGGCGGAAAAGCGGACGCAAGGGGCCATCAGGCCGTTTCTCACCGATGTCGTCGGATTGGAAAGGCTCTATATAACGCTGGTGATTGGATCGTCAATGCAATTGCATGCAATCAATTGAAGAATACATGCAATCAATCAAGGGCTTTTATAAGCAATCCATAATAAAATCCTCAAAAGCCGGAATGCTGTCGTGGTTATTGAACAAGACTGCGTTCCGCTTAAGGATTTCGCCGCGCAGTTCCTCTAAACGGTTTGGGGTTGTTCCCAAATGAATGGCCTGCTCGATATAATGATCGTGATCGCGGGCGATGAGCTCCTTGATCTCCATCAAGCGGTAGAACCCGGCGGTATGGCGGGCGCGCATGCTGGCGCCGGGCCAGGTCAGGATGGGGCTGCCGCAGGCGAAGGCCTCCAGGGAGGTATTGCCGCCGCTGTAATGAAAAGGATCCAGCACCAGGCCGGCATGCTGGAACAGGGTGAGGAAATCGGCGCGCGGCAGCGGCCCCAGGATATGCAGGCGCGGCGCCAGATCGGGGGCCTGGGCCAGCAGGCGCCCGGCCACCCGCCGCATGGCCGCCTGTTCCCAGCCGGCGGTCAGGATCAGGTGGCTGCCCTCCACGCCGCGCAGGATGCGGATCAGGGCGGTATCGAAATCGGGATGGAACTTGTAAGGGGTTTGCGGACAGAGATAGAGGAAGCCCTGGTCCGGCAATCCCAGGGCGGCCCGGCTTTTGCCGGGGCTGGGCGGGGCGGGGCGGGGATAGACCGCCAGCAGGCCGGGCAGGCGCACCAGGCGTTCGCAATACTGGCTGGCGCCGTTTTCCGGTTCCATGCAATCGGGCGAGAGGAAAACGTCGATGCTGTCCAGCCCGGTGCTGTCGGGATGCCCCCAGGTCACGGCCTGGGTGCGGGCCAGCCGCGCCTGCGCCAGGAACAGGGTGAGAAAATCCATGCCGAGATCGAGATAGAGCAGCAGATCCAGCTCCAGGGCGGCGATCTGCCGCCGGGCCTCGGGCAGGGCGGCGGGCAGGGCCAGCACCCGTTTGCCGGCCAGATCCAGATCCTCCAGGGCGGCGGTGCGGCCCTCGAAGCCGAGGATGGTGATCTCGAATCGCGTGCCGTCCAGGGCTTCCAGCAGGCCGCCGAACAGATGGGCGATGGTGTGGGGCACGAAATGCCACGACAGGATGCCGATGCGCGGCCGGCCGCCGCGCCGTGGCGCGCGCACCAGCGGGGCGGTCCAGGGCAGGGCGGGGTCGGCCTGGGCGGCGATCAGATGGAACAGGCGGTAGAGGTCGCGGTTGTCCAGCTCGGCATGATAGGCCAGCAGGAACAGGGTCCAGCCGATTTCGGCGGCGTCGATGGCCGGGCCCTGTTCGCCGGCCAGGGCGATCAGGCGGTCGCGCAGGGCGGTGCGGGCGTCCAGGATCGCGGCGCGGCTGTCCGGCACGGCGGGCAGCAGCAGGGCCCGGCGGATGCGCCGCGCCCGGCTGGGGGCCAGGGCGAGGGCGCGGTCGAGGGCGGCCTCGGCGCCGGCCAGATCGCCGCCGCGCCACAGCCGCCCCGACAGCAGCGACAGGGCCTGGGCCTCGCCCTGAAGGCATAAGGCGCGTTCGGGAGCGCCGTCCGGCAGGGTGGCGGCCAGTTGGGCCAGCTGGGCCGCCATGGCCCGTAATTCCTCCTCGGTGCTCAACTGCGGCCTCCCCTCGGCGTCAGCCGGTCAAAAGCCCCCTGGCCCGCACCGCTTCCGCCACCTCCAGTGCAGCATTGAGCGGCGGATGTGTCCAGGGGGTGGGATCGCCGCCCAGGGGGCGGGCGTAGCCCATGTCGAACAATTGCTGGTGCAGGCGGGCATGCTTATCGTTGACCAGGCCGGGCGGGTTGAAGATGAACACCGGTCCGCCGTTGGCGCAGGCCTCCGAGCACATATTCATGGAATCGCCGGTCACCACCAGGGCGTCGGCGCAGGCGATGAAGCCCAGATAGGGATTGTCGCCCCGGGGCGACCAGGGATGGAAATAAAGATGGGGGGCCGCGGCCAGCTCGCCTTGCAGGAAACGGGTCAGCACGCCGCCGCTGCGGCGGCTGGTGGCCACCAGCAGGCTGCCGCCCAGGCTTTGGGCCAGGGCCAGGGTTTGCCGGGCCAGCTGATGGGCCTGGGCCAGGGGGAAATCGTATTCCTTGGTGGCCCCGCCCACCGACAGCACCAGCCAGGGGCGCGGCAGGGCGGCCAGCCGCTCGGCCCACACCGCGCCTTCCCGCGCCAATAGGGCCGGGCTGGCGCGATGGCAGGAGCCGATGGTCTCGATGATGTTGGCGGCCAGCGGCATCTGATCGTGGCGCGGCGTGGCGATAAGGTCGAAATCGCCGCGTCCCGGCCAGCCGGGATCCATGATCTGCACCAGCCGCACGCCGTGGCGTTTTTTCAGCCAGCGGGCCAGGGGGGCGGTGCGGCGGCCGGCGGCGATGGCCAGGACCGGCCAGGGCGGGGTAAGGGCGCGGCGGCTGCGCCGGGCGATGCCGAACAGGCTGGAGGCCCTGAGCAGGTTGTGCCAGTTGGAATGGATGGTGTAGCGCACGTCCAGCTGGCGGAACGGTTCGCCCAGGGCCTCGGCCACGCCGACGCATTGGGCCACGTTGCCGGGGCGGTCGTCGCCCAGTACCCACACCCGTTCCTGCCGCATACCGTCCTCAAAAAAAATCAAGGGGATCCCATAGGAGCGGCGGCGCGGGCTGTCAAACTATTTCCCCTGGAAGTCCGGGCGGCGCTTGGCGGCGAAGGCGGCCATGCCCTCGCGGTAATCGGCGGTGGAGAGGAAATCATAGGCCTGGTCCAGTCCCTCGGGCCCGAGGGGGGCATCCTCCTGCAGGCGGCGCACGAACTGCTTGTGCCAGCGGTTGACCAGGGGGGCGTTGGCGGTGATGCGCCCCACCGTGGCCGCCACCTCGCCGGCCAGGGCCTCGTCGGGGACAACGCGGTGCACCAGCCCCATGGCCAGGGCCTCCGCGGCGCCGAACACCCGGGCCTCCAGCAGAATTTCCAGGGCGCGGGCCGGGCCCACCAGGCGCAGGATGCCGGCGATCTCGGGCTGGCCCATGACCACCGAGATCTTGCCCACCGGCACGCCGAAGCGGCCCGAGGCCGCCGACAGCCGCAGATCGCACTGGGCCGCCAGTTCCAGGCCGCCGCCGACGCAAGGCCCGTAGATCTGGGCCAGGGTGGGGTGCGGGCAGGCGGCCACCAGGGCCAGGGCGCGGCGCATCACCGCGTCGTAGGCCTTGGCCTGGGCGGCGTCGGCGCGCAGGCTGTCGAACTCGGTGATGTCGGCGCCGGGGGCGAAAGCCTGCTCGCTGGCGCCGCGCAGCACCACGCAGCGCAGGCTGTCGTCGGCGTTGAGCGTGGTGAAGGCCTCGGCCAGGCCGTGCCAGATGGGCAGATTAAGGGCGTTCATCCTGTCGGGACGGTTCAGCATCACCGTCGCCACCATACCCTCGCGCGAAACCTCGATCACAGCGCTCATTCCCGGTCCTTAAGAAGCCTTTTGTTGCACCAGAGGCCGTTTTGGCCCTATATCCCGCCAGAAGACTCTTTCGTCGCCAAGCCATTTATCTATAGCCCCCATCCGCCGGGTGGGGAAGTTTGGAGTAACGAACCCATGCAGTCCGTTTCGCGCACGCCGGAGCAGAAGCAAGCCGGTCTGACCACGGCCCGTATCCTGCTGGAGATCGGCGCCGTCAACTTCCGTCCCGAAGATCCCTATACCCTGACCTCGGGTTGGAAGAGCCCGGTTTACATCGATTGCCGCAAGGTGATCTCGTTCCCGCGCGCGCGCCGCAAGATCATCGAGCTGGCCTCGGCCGCCATCTGCCGCGAAGTGGGCTTCGAGAGCATCGAGGCGGTGGCGGGCGGCGAAACCGCCGGCATCCCCTACGCCGCCTGGATCTCCGAGGCGCTGTCGCTGCCCATGCTCTATGTGCGCAAGCAGGCCAAGGGCTTCGGCCGCAACGCCCAGATCGAAGGCGATTTCAAGGACGGCGCCCACGCCCTGCTGGTGGAGGATCTGGCCTCCGACGGCGCCTCGAAGGTGAATTTCTGCCAGGCCCTGCGCAAGGCCGGCGCCCAGGTCAACCATACCTTCGTGGTGTTCTTCTACGGCGTCTTCCCCGGCGCCTTGAAAACCCTGGAAGAGATCGACGTGCAGATGCACTACCTGGCCAATTGGTGGGATGTGCTGGAAGTGGCGGAACAGGGCGGCCATTTCAGCAAGGCGGCGCTGGACGAGGTGCGCAAGTTCCTGCACGACCCCATCGCCTGGTCGAAGTTCCACGGCGGCCGCGAAGCCTGAGCGTTCGCCCGGCCGCGCTTTTGCAAGCGCCCCCGCCCTCCCGCCGGAGGGCGGGGCGTTTCATTTCGGGGCCAGGATGCGGTCGAGCAGCGGGGCGAATTCGCCGGCCGGCACCGGGCGGCTGAACAGGAAGCCCTGGGCGCCGTGGCAGTGGCGGTTTTGCAGGAAGGTGAACTGGGCGCTGGTTTCCACCGCCTTGGCCAGAACACGGATATTGAGATCGCGGGCCATGGCGATGGCCGACCGCACCAGCCGGGCCTGATCGCCGCTGTGGTTCAGGGCGCGGATATGCGCCGGGGCGATTTTCACCACATCCACCGGCAGGCTGTGCAGCAGGCGGAAATCGGTGTGATCGGTGCCGAAATCATCCAGGGCCACATGCAGCCCCAGCAGCCGCAGCGCCTCCAGCGCCGTCACGGTGGCGGGCAGGGCCTCCAGAGCCACGCTTTCGGAAATGTCGATCTCCACCGCCGCCGGCGGCAGGCCATGCCGGGCCAGCAGTTCCTCCACCCTGGCCAGGAAGCCCTGGTCCAAAAGCTCGGTGCGGCTGACATTGATGGCGATATGCAGGCCGGGATGGCTTTGCCGCCACTGCGCGGCCTGGCCGAAGGCCTGATCCATGATCCAGCGGCCCAGGGGGCGGATCAGCCCGGTTTCGGTGGCCAGGGGCAGGAACTGGCGCGGCGCCATCAGGCCGATTTCCGGGTGCTGCCAGCGCAGCAGGGCCTCGGCCCCCATCACCCGGCCATCGGTCAGGTCGATCATGGGCTGGTAGTAGACCTGCATCTGACCGTTGTCCACCGCCCGCGCCAGGGCCTGTTCCAGGGCATTGTGCTCGAAGGCCTGCTCCGAAAGATCGGCCGAGGCGAAGCGGAAGGAATCGCGGCCCTGCTTCTTGGCGGCATACATGGCCTCGTCGGCGGCATGCAGCAGGGTTTCCGGGGTGGTGGCGTCTTTGGGGTAAAGGCCGATGCCGATACTGGTGGACACCTGGCAGGGCTGGCCGTTCAGCGGGAAGGGAATGGCGAACTGTTCCAGGATCTTCTGCGCCACCTTGGCGGCATCGCGGAAATCGCCGATATCCTCGAGAATGAGGGTGAACTCGTCGCCGCCCAGGCGGGCCACCGTATCCTCGGCCCGCACCGTGCGGGTCAGGCGCTCGGCCACCTGCTGCAGCAGGGTGTCGCCGGCCAGATGGCCCAGGCTGTCGTTGATCTGCTTGAAAAGGTCGAGATCCAGGAACAGCACCGCCAGATTGAGCTGGTTGCGCATGGAGCGGGCGATGGCATGATCCAGCCGTTCGGTGAACAGGGCGCGGTTGGGCAGGCCGGTCAGGGGATCGTGGTGGGCGCGGTGCGACAACCGCTCCTCGTCCTGCTTGCGGCGGGTGATGTCGCTGAACACCGCCACATAGTTGGACAGCTGGCCGCTGTCGTTGCGCACGGCGCTGATGTTCAGCCATTCGGCGATCAGCTGGCCATCCTTGCGGCGGTTCCAGATCTCGCCGCTCCAGCCGCCCTCTTCGGAAATGCTCTGCCATAGATGGTCGTAAAAGGCTTGATCGTGGCGCCCCGACGACAGCAGCGAGGGGTCGGCGCCCAGCGCCTCGTGCGGGGCATAGCCGGTCAGGCGGGTGAAGGCCGGGTTGACGTGGATGATGCGGCGCTCGCGGTCGGTGATGATGATGCCCTCGCTGGTGGCCTCCACCACCTTGGCGGCCAGGCGCAGCTGCTCCTCCAGCGATTTGCGGGCGGTGATATCCTCGACCATCATCACGGCGAACTGGGGCTGGCCGTCGGGGGCGCGCACCAGCGAGACGGTGGCGGCGCCCCAGCGCATCACCCGCCCCTCCTGGGGCAGGAACCGCAGCTCCAGGGAAAAACCATCCATGCGGCCATCCAGCAGACGCCGGAAATTCCGCAGAAAGGCGGGGTGGTTTTCCTCCTCCACCAAGGCCAGCAGGGGCGGGGGCGGGGTTTTCCCGGCGGGCTGGGCCAGAAGTTCGGTCAGGCGCGGATTGAGCGACAGGATGCGGGCCTGATCATCCAGCAGCAGGATGCCGAGACCGGCATTTTCGAACACGGCGCGGAAGGTGGCCTCGCTGCGGCGCAGCGATCGTTCGGCGTTGCTGCGCTCCATGGCATAGCGGATGGAGCGGCGCAGCAGCTCGTTGCTGCCCTGGCCCTTGACCATATAATCCTGGGCGCCCTGCTGCATGGCGGTCAGGGCCAGGGCGTCGTCGGCCAGGCCGGTCAGCACCACCACCGGCACCAGGGGGTGGCGGGCGCGCAGGCTGGCCAGGCCGTCCAGCCCTTGCGAATCGGGCAGCGACAGATCCAGCAGCACCAGATCGAAGGCGGCGCTTTCCAGCAGCCGCAGGCCCTCGCCCAGGCTGGCGGCCCGCACCACATGGAAGCCCTGCGGCGCGTCTTCCAGCAGGATGGCCTGGATCAGCCGGGCGTCGGCTTCGGTATCCTCGATCAGCAGCAGATCGATGGGGGTGTGGAGGGGGAAGGTCATGTCAGTGCGGCGGCAGGATGGCCATGCGCCCCCAGAAGCGGGCCACGGACTGGATAACACTGATGAAATCGTCGAGATCCACCGGCTTGGGCACGAAGCAGTTGGCATGCAGGTCGTAGCAGCGCAGCACGTCGGGTTCGGCCATGGAGGTGGTCATCACCACCACCGGAATGCGGCGCAGGGTTTCGTCGGCCTTGACCTCGGCCAGCACCTCGCGGCCGTTCTTGCGGGGCAGGTTGAGGTCCAGCAGGATCAGATCGGGGCGGGGGGCGTCTTCAAAGCCGGGCTTGCGGCGCAGATAGGCCAGGGCCTCGACGCCGTCGGTCACGTGATGCAGCTGGCCGGGCACATCCCCCTCCTTCCAGGCCTCCAGGGCCAGGCGGGCATCGCCGGGATTGTCTTCCACCAGCAGGATGTTCAACGCGGGCTTGTGCGGCTCCACCATAGGGGCTCCCCGTGCATTTTTCTTGTTCTATCCATTAGGATAGTGGAGGCGCGCCCGCTTGCATAGCGCGGCGACGGTCAGCCCGCCAGTTTTCCCGCCAGGGAATAGGCCTCGGCCGGGGTGCGGGCCAGATCCAGCAGCAGGCGGCCGCACAGGGCCAGCACGATCAGGGCCAGCATGATGCGCATATGCTCGGCGCGCAGGCGGTGGCCGAAACGGGCGCCGAACTGGGCGCCCACGGCGCCGCCGGCCAGCAGGGTCAGCATCAGCACCACATCCACCGTCTGGGTCTGCACCGATTGCATCACCGTGACCACGGCGGTCACGAACACCACTTGGAACAGCGAGGTGCCGATGACCACGGCGGTGGGCATTTCCAGGATATAGATCATCAGCGGCACCATGATGAAGCCGCCGCCCACCCCCATCACCGCCGACAGCATGCCGCCCAGGGCGCCCACCCCCAGGACCATCGGCAGCGGGATATAAAGGCCCGAGCGGGGAAAGCGCATGCGGAAGGGCAGGTTGGCGCCCATATGGCGGTGGCGCTTGTGGCGGGGGCGCGGCCGCCGCGACAGCACCAGGGCGCGGCCGCTTTCGATCAGCATGGTGATGCCGACGAAGCCCAGGAACACCACATAGCAAAGGGTGATGGCCAGATCGATCTGGCCCAGGGCGTGCAGCCAGGTGAACAGCGCCACCCCCAGCAGCGAGCCCAGCAGGCCGCCCGCCACCAGCATCAATCCCATCTTGAGATCGACATTGCCGCGCCGCCAATGCACCAGGGCGCCCGAGAACGAGGCCCCCACCACCTGATTGGCGCCCGAGGCCACCGCCACCGGCGAGGGGATGCCCATGAAAATCAGCAGCGGCATCAGCAGAAAGCCGCCACCCACGCCGAACAGGCCGGAAATGAACCCGACGCCGCCGCCCAGGGCCAGCAGCGACAGGATATTGACCGACAGTCCGGCGATGGGCAGATAAATGTGCAAGGGCGGCGCCTCTCCGGCTTATTCCACCGGGTAGCCGGCGGCGATCCAGGCGTTGATGCCCCCGGCCATGCGGTTGATCTCGCCCTGGTAGCCGGCCTCCAGCAGCTTGGCGGTGGCGCTGCCGCAGCGCACGCCCGAGCGGCAGTGCAGCACCAGCTTCTGGCCGGGAGCCAGGGCGGGCAGGGCGGCGGCATCGAAGCTGGACAGCGGCCGCAGATGGGCGCCGGCGATATGGTGGGCCTGCCACTCGTTTTCCTCGCGCACGTCCACCACCACCGCCTTGCCCTGCTCGATCCAGTCGAGAATGGTATCCACATCGACCACGTTGACCTGTTCGCTCATGTTTCCGATCCGACCTTGGAGTCCAGAGTTGCGACGATGCATGCATGATGGGGGGACGGCGGCACTTTCGCAAGAGGGCGCACTTTGTCAAAATGGCCGATCGGACGCCGCCTTTGCCGCAAGGGACCAAAACATCATGACCGAACATCTGCTGGACGCGCGCGGACTGACCTGTCCCCTGCCGATCCTGCGCGCCCGCAAGCAGCTGAAGCTGCTGGAGGCCGGGCAATGCCTGACGGTGCTGGCCACCGATCCCAGCGCCCGCCGCGATTTTCCCAGCTTCTGCGCCCAGACCGGCCAGCGCCTGGTGGAAGAGAGCTGCGATGCCGACGGCGTGCTGCGGTTCGTGATCGAAAAGGGGGCGTGAGGGAGGACATGTGCCGCCCGCCATTCCAGGCGGAGGCCAAGGACGCGGATGCGTCCGCCCGGCGAGGGACGACCATACGGCGGGTCAAGCCCTTGACCCGCCGGTCTTATTCATATCCGTAGTCGCGGCTCAGGCGGTCGATGGTGCCGTCGCGCCGCATGGCGGCGATGGCGGCGTTAAGCGCCGGCATGCGGCCGATGGCGGGCGAGGTTTTGGCGCATTGCAGCGGCAGCGGCACGGTGGCGAGCGGCAGGGTCTCGCCCAGCAGGGCCTCCATGCCGGCCTGACGGGCCAGATAGCGCAAGGTGGGCAGGGCGCCGGCCACGGCATCCAGGCGGCCCAGGCGCATCATCTCCAGGCCGGTGCGGTAATCGGTATCGTGCCGCACGCGAATGGCCGGATCGCCGCTAAGGGGGCGGCCAAGATCGAGGCCGCGCAACACCGAAATCCGCAAGCCGCGCAAATCGCCGGTGCCGCGCAGCGGCACCCCCTTGCGGGCGATCACCCCGAAATGATGGCTGACCACCCGTTCGCCCCGCAGCAGAAAGGCGGACCAGGCCGGATTCCAGACCAGGATGGTGCAATCGGCGCGGCCCTGCTGCAGATCGTGCGGCACGCGGGCAAAGGGGGCCAGGGTGATGGAAACGGGCGAACCCAGGCGCCGTCCCAGGTCCGCCACCAGGGCGGGAAACAGGCCGGTGGCGCGGCCGTTGGCCGGATCGATCCAGGCCCAGGGCGGCGTATCGATGGTGGTGAAGCGCAAGGGCCTGGCCGCCACGGGGCCAGACGCAAGCAGCAAAACCACCAGAACCGCCGCCGGCCATAACGGCCGGCGCGGGCGGATGCACGGGATCATGGCCAATTCCTTCCCCCCGGAACGGCATATTTATAACTGGGAAAAGAGTAGCCAAACCTTAAGAAACTGTAAAGTTGTATCCGGCGGCACGAAAAACGCGCCATCCCGAAGGATGGCGCGTTCGACGTGAAGCCTGTTTTTTTATGGGGTGCTGTACGTTTTGGTAACCTTTTACAGCAGCGGCTTGCCCACGGGGAGAACGTCGCGGCCGAACACATCGTTCAAGATCACATGGAACATCATGTACCAGGCGGCCAGGGCGCAGACGATCAGATCCCAGGCGGCGATGGGCTTCAGTTCGGGGTGGCCCCAGAACACCAGGTCCAGCAGCACGAAGCCGGCGACCAGGGTGGTGAAGGTCACGAACATGGCCTTGCTGATCTTCAGCGAGCCGAACCACAGGCCGACCGAGAACAGGGTCCAGCCGAACATGAAGAAGCCCAGATCGTTTTCGTTCAGGGCCAGCAGCTTGTTGTCGGTGGTGGAGCCCAGCAGGTAGGCGCACAGCGCGATCCAGAAGACGCCGTAGCCGGTGAAGGCGGCATAGCCGAAATTGTTGCCGGTCTTCTGTTCCTGCAGGCCGGCGATCATCTGCGCCAGGCCGCCGAACAGCAGGCCGATCCAGATCACCGGACCGATGCCGATCCAGCCGAGGTTATGGAATTGCAGCAGCAGGGTGGTCATGCCGAAGCCGCCCAGTCCGACCACGGCGGGATTGCCAACCTTCGGAGCGGCGGGGGCGGCGGCCTGCTTGCCGGTTTCAACGGTAATCGAGCTCATCTGGGACATCTGTCAGCCTTCCTTCTTTGCAACCCCAATAGGATGGGGGTCGTTTCCTCCCTAAACCGAGGCGCGGTCTGGTATTCTTTTTTTGCGACTCAGCTCGTATAAAAAGACATAGCTGAGTTTCGGAGCCTCGGCAATTGGTCTTTTTTGCGGCCGCCTGGAATTTCATATTTTTTGTGCACTGCACATGATGCAGCGCAACCGGGGGGATATGAAAAAACCCCTCCGCCCGCAAAGGCGAAGGGGTTTCAAGGCTTTGAATTTTAAGGTGTTTTACGCCGGGGCGCCTTTTTCGCGCTTCTGCACGCGGATCATGGACCCCAGCAGGAAGGCGGCATCCCAGACCAGGGTCACCCCCAGGGCCAGCAACCAGCGCTGATCGGCGAACAGCTGCGCCGGGGGCATGTAGAAGGGGCCGCGCATCAGCACCAGGGCATGCGAGACCGGGTTGATGATCATCACCGCATGCAGCCAGGCCGGAGCGTTTTCCAGCGGGAACAGGGCGCCCGACAGCATCCACAGCGGCATCAGGAACACCATCATGATGGCGTGGAAGCCCGAGGAGGTGCGCATGGTCCAGGCGAAGAAGAAGCCCATGGCGGCGAAGCCGGCGCTGGAGAGCACATAGGCCAGAATGAGCAGCCCCAGCGAGGGCAGGCCCAGCGGCATGCCCAGGAAGGGGGCGGCGATGGTGAAGATCAGGGTTTGCACCATGGCGATGCTGACCCCGCCCATGACCTTGCCGAGCACGATGGCCATGCGCGAGACCGGGGCCACCAGCACGCTTTGCAGGAAGCCGGCGTCGCGGTCCTCGATGATGGTGATGGAGGAGAAGATGCTGGCGAACAGCATCATCATCAGCATGACGCCGGGATAGAAATATTGCAGGTAGCTGACGCCGTTCATGCCGGGGGCGTGGAACGAGGCGTTGAAGCCCGAGCCGAGGAACAGCCAGAACAGAATGGGCTGGGCCACGGTGCCGATAACGCGATGGGGCTGGCGCATGAAGCGCACGAACTCGCGGCGGGCCAGGGCGAAGGCGACGCGGATCATTGGATTTCCCCGTTCTCGCTGGTGTCGGATTTCTGCGGGCCGGTCAGATGGATGAACACATCCTCCAGGGCGGGCTGCTTGATGGCGATGCTGTCGATATCGTCGCGGTAGGCGGCCAGCAGCTTTTCCAGGATGGGCAGGCTGGCGCCGTTGTCGGTTTCCTCCAGGCGGATCTCGTCGCCGTGGCGGCGGGTTTTCAGATGCAGGTCGGCGCGGATGCGGCCTTCCAGCACCACGGCGCCGCGGCTTTGCAGCACCACCATTTCGCGGCCCAGACGGCTGCGCAGGGTTTGCGGGCTGTCGAAGGCCAGCAGGTTGCCCTCCTTCATGATGGCGACGCGGTCGGCATCCTCGGCTTCCGAGAAGATGTGGCTGGTCATCAGCACGGTCATGCGCCGCTCGCGCTGAATTTTGTGCAGCGCCTCGATGAAATTGCGGCGGCTGGCCGGATCGAGGCCGGTGGTGGGCTCGTCCAGCAGCAAGAGGCGCGGACGGGTCAGCAGGGCCTTGGCCAGTTCCACCTGGCGGGCCAGGCCGCCCGACAGGGTGTCCACCTTGTCGTTCAGGCGGTCCTTGAGGTCGGTCCAGGCCATGGCCTCGGACAGGCGCTCGGCGTAAAGCGAAGAGGAAAGGCCGTAAAGGTCGGCGTGCAGGCGCAGATTTTCGCCCACGGTCAGATGCTTGTCCACCGCCGGGCTCTGGAACACCACGCCCAGCTCGGCGCGGGCCTTGCCCGGTTCCTTGAAGAGATCGTGGCCGGCGATGCGGATGGTTCCCGCCGAAGGCAGCGACATGCCGCACAGAATGCGGAACAGGGTGGATTTACCGCTGCCATTGGGGCCGGAAAGGATGCAGAACTGTCCTTCTTCGACCGTTAAAGTCAGGTTGTTGATGGCGGTGCGGGCGGGCGTTTTCCGGCTGGCCGGATAAACGTGTGTCAGGTTTTCTATCTGGATCATGGCCCCTTCGGCATTACATTTTCGCAAGGATGGCGTTGCCTACATGGGCCGGTTGGCGGGGCTTGTCAACCCAAGCGGCGGATTTAGCCGGCCGCCGCCTTACGGTTTTCCCACCAACGTTGCGCCAGATCCAGGGCTTCGGCCTGGCTGCCGGCGCGGCCGAGCAGACCGAGCGGCAGGGCCGCCGTGGCCACGACGGCGGCCTCGGCGAACGGGTCGCTCCAGCCGCCCCGCCACAGGGCGGCCAGCCGGGCCGGGGACAAGTCCTCGTCGGGCGGGGCGGTCTCGGCCAGCAGCGGCGGCCAGTCCTCGCTGAAGGGCACGCCGCCGGCCAGGCCCTCCACCAGGCAGGGCTTGTCGGGGCGGCGCTCGCTCTCGCCGCCCTCGCCCTTGAAGCAGGCCATGGCGTTCTGGCCCATCAGCCGCGCCGCCTCCTGGTGCAGGGCGCGGTAATTGGGGTGGAACACGCTCATCAGCGCCGCCGGGGCCCGGAACGGATTGAGGTTGCGGGCCACGGTGTGCAGCGGTGTGCGCAGGCCCAGCAGCGCCTTCAGATCCAGGATCTCCTGCAGGCGGGGATGCAGCAGGGCCAGCGGCACATAGGCGAACCGGCGCGTTTCCAGCAGGGCGCCGGCTTCGGCCAGGCTGGCGGCGGGGGCGTGGCCCAGGGCCTCCAGGCCTTCACGGGCGTAAAGCCGCCCGGCGGTATGGCCCTCGGCGCCATGCATCAGGATGCGGACGCCGTTCTCGGCCAGCAGCAGCGCCGCCAGCAGGTAAAGGGGCAGGCGGCGGCTCTTGCCGGCATAGCTCGGCCAGTCGAGATCGGGGCGGGGCAGGCCGGCGGGCAGGGGCAGGGCGTCTTGCACCGCCAGGGCGAAGCCCGCCACTTCCTCCGGCGTTTCGGTGCGCACCCGCATCAGGCACAGAAAGGCGCCCAGCTGCACCGGCTCCACCGCGCCTTGCAGGATCAGGGCGGTGGCGGCGCGGGCCTCCTCCAGGGTCAGCGGCCGGCTCAGGCGCGGGCCCTTGCCCAGCAGGCGGATATAGGGGGCGAAGGGATGTTCCGTGCTCATGGGCGGGCTCCTAAAACCAGCTGAGGGTGCCGTCGTGGCGGGCGGCAAGATCGACGAAGCCGCCGTAATCCACCAGGGTGACGCCGCTCCGCAGGGGGCGGTCGGCCAGACCGCGCGCCGCCAGATCGGGGCTCAGCACGAAGACCGGGCCCCGGTCCGGCCACGGCGTGGCGGCGCCGGCCACGGCGGCGGCGACGGCATCCTCCATCAGCAGCAGGGCGTCGCCCTGGCCCAGGCGGGCCAGGCAGGCGGCCAGGGCCTGATGGGTGAAGGGCGATTTGGCCACGATATGCAGCAGGCTCATGCGCTGATCACCAGATCGGCGGCGGCCAGGGCCAGGGTCAGGGCGGCGCGGGGCAGGATTTCGGCCTCCACCAGGAGGTCGTCGGCGGTCAGGCCGCGTTCGCGCAGGCTTTCAGCCTCCACCAGCACGGTGTCGATATCGTGCTCGTCGATCAGGGCGATCAGCCCGGCCAGGCTTTTCTGCCCCACCGCCTCGCCCTGCTGGCCGGCCACCAGCTGGAAGACGCCGTCGTCGAGAAAGGCCAGGCGCACCTCCTGGCCGAAGGCGGCGGCCACCAGGGCGGCCTCCAGCATTTCGGCGGCGCGGCCATGGCCGTAAGGCGCGGCGCGGTTGAGGAACAGCAGGGATTTCACCGCCATGGATCTCAGGCTCCGAAGGTGAGCAGGCGGTCGGCGGCGATCAGCATGCCGGCCAGCTGGCCCAGCCCGACGATGCGGAAGCCGGGGGCCAGATTGGCTTCGCGCACGCCGCGCTTCAGGGCGGCATTGGCGCAGATCAGCAGCTCCACCCCCTGTTCGGCGGCCAGCCGCGACCAGCCGCGCACCGGATGGCGCTCGCCCTCGGGCGGGGCGGCCAGACGGTTGGCGTTGAGCACGCCGTCGCCATAGAAGAACACCTGGGGCAACTGATGGCCGCGGTCCAGCACCGCCCGGGCGAACGCCAGGGCGCTGTCGGTGCTTTGGTGGCCGTGTGGCCCTTCGGTGACCAGAATGGCGAAGCGCATGGCCTATGCTAAACTCTTTTGCACCAGATCCAAAACGATGCCGCCGATCTCGGGATCGCTGCCGATGCCGCCCATCAGCCACACCCGCCGCCCGTGCGCCGACGCCGGGCCGCCTTCCGGCCGGTCCAGGCCGAACAGCGGCGGCAGGTCGCGGCTGGCATGCATGCCCTCCGAAATCAGCAGCGGGGCGGCGATGACGTCGGCGGCGGCGATCTGCGCTGGCCATGCGGCCACGCGCGGCGCCTGTTCGATATAGGCCGCCGTCACCTCGGCGAAAGCGCCGCCGGCGCGCAAGGCGGCGGCGATGCGCTCTGGCGTGCCCGCCGCGCCGCCGGGCCGCGAGGAGCCGTGCGCCACCAGCAGCAGGCCGGTGGCGGCCGGATCCAGGCCCTGGGCGCGGCACAGCCTCAGGGCGCGGCCGGACAGCAGGTCCGGCAGGCGGGGATGGGCCCCCACCGGCGGGGTGTAATGGATGCGCCGGCCGTTCAGGGTTCCTTGAAACCCCTCGGCGGAACAGGGGGGCAAGCCCAGGGCCTCGGGGATGAGGCGGCGGGTGAACAGGCCCTCGCCGCTGAAGAACGGCACCACGAAGACGGTGGGGCTGCGGACCAGATCCAGCGACAGCCGCGGAGTGTCGCGGCAGAAGCAGGCTTCCACCTCGGCGAAGAGGCGGCGGCGGCGCAAGGCGTCGGCCAGGCGGCAGGCGGCGGTGCGGCCATCGGGGCTTTTGCTGGAGCCGTGGCCCACCAGCAGCAGGGCGGAGGCGGAAAGATCGGTCATGGCGCTCATATGGGGCGGGCGGCCAGCCAGGCCAAGGCCGCCACGCCGGCCGAGACCGCCAGAATGCCCAGGGCTTGCGCCGGGGCGATGCGTTCGCGGTACAACAGCCGGGCCTCCAGCACCGTCACCACCCCGAAGGCCGAGCTGGCCACCGTGGCCAGAGCGCCGTCCAGTCCGCGTCCGGCGGCATAAACGAACACCAGGCCGGAACTGTCGAGCACGCCTTGCAGCATGGCCCAGCCCAGGGCCGACGGCGTGACGCGCATGGGCTGACGGCGCAGCGCCAGCACCACCACCATCACCGCCACCCCCAGCAGGCGGCTCCACCACAACACCGGGGCTTCGCCGTCGGCGGCCACCGCCAGCTGGCCGGTTTGCAGGGTGACGGCGAAGACCAGGCTGGACAGAAAGGCCAGGCCCAGGGTGGCGGCGCGGTGGGGATTTTCCTCGGGGTCGGGTTCGGCGGGGGCGGCGCGGGCCACCAGCACCACCCCGGCCATGGTCGCGGCCATGGCCGTCAGCAGGGCCGGGGTGGCGGGCATGCCCGCCAGAAGATTATAGGCCACGATCCAGGCCGGATAGGCCCCCACCACCGGCGAGACCATGGAGACCGGGCCGCGCTTCATGGCCTCGTAGAACAGCAGCATGGCCAGGGCCGCCAGCACCGCCGACAGCATGGTCCAGCCGCCCGGCCAGCCCGGTCCGCGGGCCTCGCCGAAGCCCAGCCACAGCGACAGCCCCAGCAGACCGGTGAGCATCATGACCAGCAGGGCGCCTTGCGCCCCCAGGGCGCGGCTGGTGCCGCGGGCCAGCACATCGGCGCTGCCCCAGCTGAACGCGGCCAGAGATCCGAGAAGAACGGCGAACATGCTGGATCAGTCGAACTCGTAGTCGCCGATAACCCAGCGCTCGCCCGACCAGCTGACCGATACCCAGCGCGGCTGCGGTGTTGCCGGTTTGTCGATGATGCGGTTGCCGCCGGATACCGGGGTGTTGGGGCCGCCCGGCAGGCTCAAGGGCACCTGGGCGCCGGTGGCGTCGATCTCGGGGCCGATGGGCGCGCTGATGAAGGGCACCGGCGGCGGCGCTCCCGCCGCCCCGGCATCTTGCGGCAGCTCGATCATCTTGGCGCCCTTCTGGTCGGGCGGGCCGGTTTCCAGCTGCGGCGGCGGCGTTTTGGCATCCTCAGGCGCCACCCGCACCGAAACGCTCATCAGTACCTGCCACTGCCAGGGATCCTTGGTGGGCTGGCGGGCGATCAGCCGCAGCGAGGCGATGCGGGGGCGCAGATCGGCGGCCAGGGGCATGGCGGCGTAATGGGCCGCCACCGCCGCCTTGGCGGCCTCGCGCAGGTCGATCTCGCTGGGGCCGCCGGCGGGCGGCGGTTCCAGAATCTTCACATGGCCCGCGCGCAGAGCCTGCAGCAGGGTTTCATCGCCGCCGGCCAGCTTCAGGCTGGCCGGAGTGTCGCCCTTGGGATGCCAGCCGGCCTTGCCGGCCACCAGGGCGCCGCCCCCCAGCAGGGCCGCCACCCCCAGCACCAGCAGCGCCAGACTGCGCAGATCGCGGCGCCGTTCCTCGCGGGTGCTGTCGGGGCGCCGCCGGCGGGCGCGGGGCAGAACGGGATTGAAAACCGGGTGCTGCAGGGGGCCGGGCTGGGCCAGAAGGCGGGCCAGGGCATCCTCGATGGCTTCGGCGGGCGGAGCGGCGGCGGCGGGCGGTTCCGGAGCGGGGGGCGGCAGGGCGGCGCGCTGGCTTTCGCTGATGGCCTGGTTCAGACGGCCGCGCGCCGTTTCCAGATCAAGCGTGGCATCGGCGCCGTAGGAGGACGGCGGCTCCGGCTTCGGCGGCGGCGGGTCCTCCTCCTTGTGGATCGGCAGCCCCGAACCCGACTTCGCCACGGCATGGCGGAGTTTGTCGAACACGTCGTTGCTGTCGGGGGGCTGCATGGGAGGAAAACTGTCCGTGGGCTGATGCGCCACACTAGCACAAAGCGCCGCTCCGGCGGCAGAGCCTATTCGGATAAGGGAAGGGGTGCTTGCGGGTGACGGCGGGCGGCCGCATATAAATGAATGAATTTTAATTTAACTCTTATGCGGCCTTCAGACTGCCCCGCTATGGTGCGCCGCATAACGCTGCCCGGACTGGAACCCGCGATGCGCATACTGGTTGTTGAGGACGAGGAAAAGCTGGCCGAAATTCTGGTGCGCGGCCTGAAGGCCGAAGGCTATCAGGTGGAAACCGCCCTGACCGCCGCCGATGGCCTCGATCTGGTGGAGCAAAGCCATTACGACCTGCTGCTGCTGGATCTGCAACTGCCCGATTATTCCGGCACGGCGCTGCTGCGCAAGCTGCGCCAGCAGCGCCACGATCTGCCGGTGCTGGTGCTGACGGCGCGGGCCGATCTGGAAAGCAAGATCGAGAATTTCGACACCGGCGCCGACGACTACCTCACCAAGCCCTTCGCCTTCGCCGAGCTTTTGATGCGGGTGCGCGCCCTGCTGCGGCGCGGCCCGGCCATCAAGTCGAGCCTGCTCAGGGTGGCCGATCTCGAGCTTGACCGCCTGACCCATCAGGTGCGACGGGCCGGGCAGAAGATCGAGCTCAGCCCCAAGGAATTCAGTCTGCTGGAATATTTCATGCTGAATGCCGGGCGGGCGCTGTCACGCTCGATGATCATCGACCGGGTGTGGGATCAGTCCTTCGAGGGGCTGACCAACATCGTCGATGTTTATGTGGCCCAGCTGCGCCGCAAGATCGATGAAAGCTTCGAGCCCAAGCTGATCCGCACCATCCGCGGCCTGGGCTATTCCATCGAGGGCGACGCGGAATGATCAACCGCCGCTCGCTGACCTTTCGGCTGGTGTTCTGGTATTGCGGCCTGCTGATGGTGCTGGGGGGCGCTTTTTCCGCCTATGTTTATATCGGCTTCGGCCATTACCTGCGCGAAACCCTGCGCATCACCCTGTCGGCCCGCGCCGAGGCCGCCTGGGATCTGGTGCGCCAGGCCGGTGATAATCCGGCCAAGCTGGCGCAATGGGTGGAGCAGCGCTTCGCCCCCGAGGCCTTCGAGCGCTTCATGCGCATCAGCCGCGACGGCCAGGTGATTTATGTTTCGGGGCCGCTGCACGGACGCCTGAAGGAGCCGGCCGCCATCGCCAAGCCCTGGGCCGACGATCTGGGCCGCCTGCGCGAGGTGCCGCTCACCGCGGGCGGCTCGATGCAGATCTATTCGGTGGCCCACGATACCGCCGACGGCCATCACGTGGTGATCGAGACCGGCCGCACCAGCGATGCCCTTGATGCCGCCTCCGACAGCCTGGAGGCCACCTTGCTGGTGGCGCTGCCCATCCTGCTGCTGCTGGCCGCCGGCGGCGGCTATGTGCTGGTACGCCGCGCCTTCGCCCCCCTGGCCGATATGATCACCGCCGCCGAGGCCCTGACCTTCAACAGCCCGCACAACCGCCTGCCCCTGGCCGCCACCGGCGATCAGGTGGAGGAACTGGGCCACAGCCTGAACCGCATGCTGGAACGGCTGGATCACGCCTATCAGCACGCCCGGCGCTTTTCCGCCGATGCCGCCCACGAGCTGCGCACGCCGCTCACCATCATGCGCGGCGAGTTGGAGCTGATCGCCCTGCGCGACGATGTGGCCGCCGACATCCAGGCCTCGGTGGGCAATGCCCTCGATGAAGGCGTGCGCCTGGGCCAGATCGTGGAAAGCCTGCTGTCGCTGGCCCGGCTGGACAGCATCGGCGGCAAGCGCGAGCACAAGCGGGTGGATCTGCGGGCCCTGACCATCGAAACCATCGATCAGATGCAGCTGGTGGCCGAGGCCAAGGCCATCGCCCTGACCTGCGCCGAGGGCGTGCCGCTGACCGTTCTGGGCGACCGCGACCGCCTGAAGCAGGTGATGGTCAATCTTTTGGACAACGCCATCAAATACACCCCGGCCGGAGGCCGGGTGTGGGTGGAGATGGCGGCGGCGGGCGACAAGGCCCGCGTTACCGTCTCGGACACCGGCATCGGCATCGCGCCCGAGGATCAGCCGCTGGTGTTCGAGCGTTTTTTCCGCGTCGCCGCCAGTCGCGGTGAAAGCGGGGCCGGTCTGGGGCTGGCCATCGTTAAATCCATCTGTCTCGCCCATGGGGGATCGGTCACCCTGGACAGCGGGCCCGGTCAGGGCAGCCGCTTCCGTCTCGAACTGCCCCTTGCAGGATAAGGTCTCATGCTCGCCATCGTTCGGATAGCCTTAAGCCGTCCCTATACCTTCATCGTCCTGGCCGTTCTGATCCTGATTTTCGGCACTCTGTCCTGGATCAAAACGCCCACCGACATCTTCCCCGATATCGGCATTCCCGTGGTCAGCGTGGTCTGGACCTATAACGGTCTGCCGCCCGACGATATGTCGGGCCGCGTGGTCTACTACTACGAACGCGCCTTGAGCTCGCAGGTGAACGATATCCAGCATATCGAATCCCAGTCGCTGCCGGGCTATGGTCTGGTCAAGGTGTTCTTCCAGCCGGGCGTCAACATCAACGCCGCCCTGGCCCAGATCACCGCCGCCTCGCAGACCGTGCTGAAGCTGCTGCCGGCGGGCATCACCCCGCCCAACATTCTCAGCTTCAACGCCTCCAGCGTGCCCATCCTGCAGCTGGCTCTTTCCAGCCCGTCGCTGTCGCAGACATCGCTTTACGACTACGGCCAGAACTTCATCCGTCCGCAGCTGTCCACCGTGGCCGGCGCCGCCATTCCCTCGCCGTTCGGCGGCAAGGTGCGCCAGGTGCAGATCGATATCGACCAGAAGGCCCTGCAGGCCTACGGCCTGGCCGCCGGCGACGTGTCGCGGGCCCTGGCGGCGCAGAACCAGGTGACGCCGGTGGGCACCGAAAAAGTCGGCCCGACCGAATATATCGACCAGTTGAACGATGCCCCGCAAACCATCGCCGACCTCAATGATCTGCCCGTCCGCAAGGTCAACGGCGCCGTGGTTTACATGCATGATGTGGCCACCGTGCACGACGGCGCGCCGCCGCAGGTCAACATGGTGCGGGTCAACGGGCGCCATGCCGTGTTGATGACGGTGATGAAATCGGGTTCGGCCTCCACCCTCGACGTCATCAACGGTGTGAAATCGCTGTTGCCCAGGATCGAGGAATCCCTGCCGCGCAGCCTGCATCTGTCGGCGGTGGGCGATCAGTCGCGCTTCGTCACCGACGCGGTGACCGGGGTGATCCGCGAGGGCGTGATCGCCGCCAGCCTCACCGGCCTGATGATTCTGGTGTTCCTGGGCAGCTGGCGCTCCACCCTGATCATCACCATCTCCATCCCCCTGGCCATTCTGGCCTCCATCACCGCGCTTTCGGTGCTGGGCCAGACCATCAACGTCATGACCCTGGGCGGCCTGGCCCTGGCGGTGGGCATCCTGGTGGACGACGCCACCGTGACCATCGAGAACATCAACTGGCATCTGGAACAGGGCAAGCAGATCCAAGTGGCCATCATGGATGGCGCCCGTCAGATCGTGGTGCCGGCCACGGTGTCGCTGCTCTGCATCTGCATCGTCTTCGTACCGCTGTTCGGTCTGGGCGGGGTGTCGGGCTTCCTGTTCCGGCCCATGGCCGAGGCGGTGGTGTTCGCCATGATCGCCTCTTACGTCCTGTCGCGCACTCTGGTGCCCACCCTGGCCAACTATCTGCTGGCCGGCCAGAACCTGCATCCGGCCCACGGGGAGAAGAAGAACGCCTTCGGCCGGTTCCTGCAGGCCTTCGAGGCCCGCTTCGAGGCGGTGCGCCGGGGCTATATGGAACTGCTCAATCTGGCGCTGCGCCATCGCCGCGTTTTCGTCGGCGGGTTCATCATGGTGGCGGTTCTCTCCATGGGGCTGTTCCCCTTCCTGGGGCAGAACTTCTTCCCGCCGGTGGATTCCGGGCAGATCAAGCTGCATCTGCGCACCCCCATCGGCACCCGCATCGAGGAAACGGCGCGGCTGTGCGACGAGGTGGAAAAATCCATCCGTCAGATCATCCCGTCCGCCGATCTGGAGAATATCGTCGATAATATCGGCCTGCCCACCACCGGCTCCACCGTGGCCTATGTCAATTCCGGCACCATCGGTGTCGATGACGCCGATATCCTGATCACCCTGAAGGAGGACCACAAGGGCGCCACCGACACGTATGTGGACACCATGCGCCGCCGGCTGCCGCGGCTGTTCCCCGGTTCCACCTTCGCCTTCCTGCCGGCCGACATCGTGACGCAGATCCTGAATTTCGGCCTGCCCGCGCCCCTCGATCTGCAGGTGACCGGCAACAGGCTGCATGCCAACCGCGTTTATGCCCAAACCCTGCTGCGCCGGGTCAGCCAGGTGCCGGGTATCGCCGATCCGCGCATCCAGCAGGCCTTCAACGCCCCCACCCTGAAGCTGACCGCCGACCGCACCCTGGCCGCCGAACTGGGCATGACCGAGGATGACGTCACCCAGTCGGTGCAGAACACCCTGGCCGGCAGCCTGCAGACGGCGCCCACCTTCTGGCTGAACCCGAAGAACGGCGTTTCCTATCCCATCGTGGTGCAGATGCCCCAGCCGCAGACCGACAGCCTGGACAAGCTCAGCGTGCTGCCCATTTCCGGCGGCGGCACCCATCAGATCCTGGGCGGTATGGTGCGGATCAGCCGCACCACCTCCAGCGCCGTGGTCACTCATTATAATGTGCGGCCGGTGATCGATATCTACGCCGCCACCCGCGGCCGCGATCTGGGCGCGGTGGCCGCCGATATCCGCAAGATCATCGCCGACACCGCCTCGGAGGTGCCGCGCGGCTCCTCGGTGGTGCTGCGCGGCCAGGTCTCCACCATGACCAGCGCCTACCATCAGCTCTATGCCGGCCTGGCCTTCGCCATCGTGCTGATCTATCTGCTGATCGTGGTGAACTTCCAGTCGTGGATCGATCCCTTCGTCATCGTTTCGGCGCTGCCGGCGGCGTTGGCGGGCATCCTGTGGATGCTGTTCACCACCCATACCACCCTGTCGGTGCCGGCGCTCACCGGGGCCATCATGTGCATGGGTGTGGCCACCGCCAACAGTATCCTGGTGATCAGTTTCGCCCGCGAACGCATGGCCGATGGCGTCGATGCCCTGACCGCGGCGGCGGAGGCCGGCTTCACCCGCTTCCGTCCGGTGCTGATGACGGCGCTGGCCATGATCATCGGCATGATGCCCATGGCCCTGAGCGCCGAGCAGAACGCGCCTTTGGGCCGCGCCGTGATCGGCGGCCTGGTGTTCGCCACCGGCGCCACCCTGTTCTTTGTTCCCATCATGTTCAGTCTGGTGCATGGCGGCAAGAAGGCCGCCCCTGCCGCCGACCATCCCGTGGAAGGACCCTCCCATGACTAATCCCTCGCACAAGGCCAAGGGCCGCAAGCTGCGCCTGGTCGGCGCCTCGGTTCTGGTGCTGGCGGTGGCGGTCGCCGTCTCGGGCATCGCCAGCCGGGCCCACAACAAGACCGAACTGGCCCATCAGACCACCGATCTGGCCATTCCCACGGTGGCGGTGGTCAGCCCCCGCACCGGCGAGGGCGTCCAGGACATGGTGCTGCCCGGCACCATCGACGCCTATTACGAGGCCTCGATCCATGCCCGGGTCGGCGGCTATCTCAAGGACTGGCGTCAGGATATCGGCGCCCATGTCAAGGCCGGCCAGCTTCTGGCCGAAATCGACGCTCCGGAACTGGACCAGGAACTGGTGCGGGCCCGGGCCGATTACGCCACCGCCCAGGCCAATGCCGCCCTGGCGGCGCTGACGGCCCGGCGCTGGCAGGCCCTGCAGGGCACGGAGTCGGTGTCGCAGCAGTCCATCGACGAGCACAGCGCCGAAGCCGAGGCCAAGAAGGCGGCCGCCTTCGCCGCCAAGGCCAATCTGGACCGCCTGCAGGCCCTGATCGGCTTCAAGCGCATCGTGGCGCCCTTTGCCGGCGTGGTGACGGCGCGCAAGACCGATATCGGCGATCTGATCACTCCGGCCAGCGGCCAGGAGCTGTTCAGCGTGGCCGATACCCATGAAATGCGCATCTACGTGCATGTGCCCCAGGCCATGTCGGCCATGCTGACGCCGGGTATGACCGTCCTCGTGCGCCTGCCGCAATATCCCCACCGCGATTTCAAGGCCCATCTCGACACCACCTCGAACGCGGTGGACCGGGCCTCGCGCAGTCTGCTGGTGGAACTTCTGGCCCCCAACGCCGACGGTCTGCTGTGGCCCGGCACCTATGGCGAGGTGCATTTCCGCCTGCCCGCCGATAAGAACGTGCTGCAGGTCCCGTCCAGCGCCCTGCTGTTCCGCCGTCACGGCACCGAGCTGGCGGTGGTGGATGCCCATGACCGCATCCATCTGAAGCCGGTGGAGCTGGGCCGCGATTTCGGCACCATCATCGAGATCCGCTCCGGTCTTTCCGCCAGCGACCGCGTGGTGGACAATCCCTCGGATTCCATCGCCGAGGGCGATCAGGTGCGGGTGGCGGCCGCCAAACAGGACGGCCGCTCATGAGACGCTCCCTTCGTATCGCTCTGCTGGGGCTGGCGGGGCTGGGGCTGGCGGGCTGCGATCTGGCGCCGGCCTATCACGTGCCGGTGGTGATGACGCCCGATCACTATAAGGAAAGCGGCGCCTGGCAGCCGGTGCATCCGGCCGACGATCAGCCGCGCGGCGACTGGTGGCGCGGTTTCCACGACCAGACCCTCGACCGCCTGGAAGGGGAGCTGGCCCAGGCCAGCCCGACCCTGGCCCTGGCGGTGGCGGCGCACGACCGCGCCAGCGCCCTGGCGGAAGAGGCCGGTGCCGAGCTTTATCCCCAGGTGGGCATGGCCGGCGCCCTCAGCAACAACCGCCAGTCCGATCACCGGCCCTTGCGCTCCAGCAATCAGCCCAGCGTCTACGGCGCCAATACCGTGGCGGCGGGCGCCAGCTACGAGCTGGATCTCTGGGGCCGGGTGCACAATCTGGCGGCGGAAGGGGTGGCCGAGGAACAGGCCAGCGCCGCCGATCTGGAATCGGTGCGGCTCAGCCTGCGGACCGAACTGGCCGATGCCTATGTGCGCCTGCGCGAGGATGATCAGCAACTGGCCCTGCTGGATCAGACGGTGGCGGCCTATGACAAGGCCCTGCGCCTGACCCGCACCCGCTTCAACGGCAAGATCACCTCGGCGCTGGATGTGGCGCAGGCGGAAAATCAGCTGGCGGCGGTGCAGTCGCGCCAGGCCGATCTCAAGGGCCAGCGCGCTCTGCTGGAACATGCCATCGCCGTGCTGGTGGGCAAATCGCCCTCGCTGTTCAGCCTGCCGGCCCAGGTGGACGATCTGCCGCTGCCGGCCATCGCTCCGGCCATTCCCTCGCGCCTGTTGCAGCGCCGTCCCGACGTGGCGGCGGCGGAGCGGCGCATGGCGGCGGCCAACGACGCCATCGGCGTGGCCCGCGCCGCCTATTTTCCCAACTTCACCCTTAATCTGCTGGGCGGTTTCCAGGATACGGCGGTGAACATGCTGACCCTGCCCGACCGCATCTGGGCGGTGGGGCCGGGGGTGGATCTGCCGATCTTCGACGGCGGCAAGCTGGACGGCCAGCTGGCGGAAAAGAAGGCGCTGTTCGTCGAGGCCAGCCAATCCTACCGCGCCGTGGCCCTGCAGGCCTTCCGCGAGGTGGAGGACGCCCAGGCCCAGCTGCGCAGCCTGACGCAGGCCCTGACCCAGGAGGAAACGGCGCGTCAGGCGGCGCACAAGGAACTGTCGCTGTCGCAAACCCTCTATGTCCAGGGGGTGAACAGCTACCTCGACGTGGTGGTCTCGCAGGTGGCGGCGCTCGATGCCGATCGTGCCGTCATCACCCTGAAGGCGCGGCTGCGGCAGGCCGATATCGCTCTGATCCGGGCCATCGGCGGCGCGGCGGGGCCGTCGCTGCCGGCGGTGTGATGATAAAATAAAAGGAGGATATCCCATGGCATCCATGCAAGACATGGCGCGGACGGCCTGGCGGCGGGACAGCGGGGGCACGGCGTCGGCGGAGCTGTTGCCGGTGCTGCTGATCGACGACGATATCGATCTGGCCCTGACCCTGAAGGACGGTCTGGCCGACCAGGGGCTGGAGCTGATCCATGTGGAAAACGCCGAGGACGGCCTGCATCAGGCCCATAGCGGCCAATACCGGCTGATCATCCTGGAGCGCCGCCTGGGCGGCGGCGACGGCATCGATCTGGTGAAGACGCTGCGGGCCGATCATGTGGAGGTGCCGATCCTGTTCCTGTCGGGGCTGGGATCGGTGGAGGATCGGGTGAAGGGCCTGCTGGCCGGGGCCGACGACTATCTGCCCAAGCCCTTCGCCTTCGTGGAACTGGCGGCCCGCCTGCACGTGCTGTTGCGCCGGCCGCTGCTGGCGCGGGAAACCGTGCTGCGGGTGGGCGATCTGGAGATGGATCTGATCGAGCGCACGGTGCGGCGCGACGGCCGCCCCATCTCGCTGCTGCCGCGTGAAATCAAGCTGCTCGACTATCTGATGCGTCACCCCGGCCGGGTGCTGTCGCGCACCGAGCTTTTGGAAAACGTGTGGAACTACCGCACCGAGGCCGAAAGCAATCTGGTGGATGTGCATGTGGGCAAACTGCGCCGCAAGATCGATCTGCCCAATCTGCCGCCGCTGCTGCACACCGTGCGCGGCTCCGGCTTCATGCTGAAGGCCACCGGGCACTGACGGCGGACGGCCCCCTTGCCTGATGCGCCGAAGGCGCGTCATACCAACCGCCCAATGCATTGACCGGTTGTATCGTCCCTCGCCGGGCGGCGGCATCCGCCGCCTTGGCCGCTCGCTCAATGCTCGCTGGATACCGGCCAACGAGTCACTTCAATGGTTGGCCGGTATCACTTCAATGGTTGGCCGGTATGATGCGCCGAAGGCGCGTCAGGAGGCCGCCGGGCGTTGCCAGCCGCCGCCGAAGGCGCGGTAAAGGCCGACGATGTCCAGCACCTCTCCGGCTTCCGAGACCGCCAGGGCGTCCTCGGCCTGGGACAGGGCGCGCTCGGCATCCAGCACCTTCAGGAAATCGGTCAGGCCGGCGCCGTAGAGACGGCTGGCCTGGGTGAAGGCGATGCGGTCGTCCTCCACGGCGGTGACCAGAAAGGCATGGCGGCGCCGTTCGGTGTCGATGCCGGTCAGGCGGTCCTCCACCTCGCGCAGGGCTCCCAGCACGGTACGGCGGTAGAGCAGGCGGTCGGCTTCCGAGACCGCCTGGGCGGCGCGCACCCGGGCATCACGCTTGCCGCCGTCCAGCACCGATTGGCGCGCCGACAGGCCCAGGGTCCACACCAGGCTGTCGATATTGAACAGATTGGCCAGATTGCTGGTGACCGGGCCGATGCCCAGCGGAATCTCGAACGTGGGAAAAAGATCGGCGGTGGCCACGCCCACCCGGGCGGTGGCGGCGGCGATGCGCCGTTCGGCGCGGCGGATATCGGGGCGATTGCGCAACAGGTCCGAGGGCAGGGCGGCGGGCAGGGGCGGCGCCATCAGATCGTGGCCGCCCTGGCCGTAGAGGGCGGCGGTCAGGCTTTCGGGCGGCTGCCCGGTGAGCACGGCGATGGCATGGGCCAGGCGCTGCACGCCGCCTTCCAGCACCGGCACCTGCGCGCTCGACAGCTTGACGGCGGCCTCGGCGCGGGCCACGTCCACCTCGGTGCCCAGACCGGCCTTGAGGGCGCGGCGGGTCAGGGCCAGGGAGTCGGTCTGGGCGGCGATATTGCGATGGGCGATATCCAGCCGGTGCTGGTCCGAGCGCAGCAGGGTGTAGTCGGCCACCAGTTCACCCAGAACCGCCACCTTGGCGGCGTTGACATCCTCCTCGGCCATGCCGCTTTCGGCATCGGCGGCCTCGATGGCGCGCCGCGTGCCGCCGAAAATATCGATCTCCCACGAGCCTTGCAGACCGGCATCCCAGGTTTTGTACTGGCCGACGCCGGGCGGCCAGGTGAGCAGGGTGCTGGAGCGTTCGTTGGCGTAATCGGCGCCCAGGCCCAGGCTGGGCTGTTCGGCGGCGGCCACGGCGTCGCGGTCGGCGCGGGCCGCCTCCAGCCGCTGCCCGGCGATCTGGAGATCGAGGTTGCCGGCCAGAGTCATGGCGGCCAGCCGGTTCAGCAGCGGATCATGAAAGCCCTGCCACCAGCCGGCCAGCGGCGTGGGGCGGGCGGCCTTGGCCGCCACCCGGCCGTCGAAGGCGGCGGGGAGAGCGGGGCGGGGCGGATGATAGTCGGGGCCCACCGGCGCGCAGGCGGCCAGGGCGGCGGCCAGGGCCAGGATCGGCAGCGGACGGCGCATGGTCACAGGCTCTCCCCGTCCAGGGCCTCGCGCAGCAGGCCGCGCAGGCGGGCGGCGTAGCTGCCGCCCAGATCGCGCTCGGGCCCCACCGCCACCGTGCAGGTCATGCCCGCCGCCAGCAGCACGCCGGGCGGCACGCGATCGATGTGAATGCGCACGGGAATGCGCTGGGCCAGCCGCACCCAGGTGAACACCGGATTGACATCGGGCAGGCCTTGCGCGTCGGCGCGGCCGTTGCTGTCGGAGATGCCGCGGCCGATGCTGTCCACATGGCCTTCCAGCGGTGTTTTGTAGCCCATCAGGCGCATGCGGGCCGGAGCGTTCACATGCACGCCGGCCAGGCGGGTTTCCTCGAAATAGCCGGTGACCCAGAAGGAGTCGGCATCGATCACCGACAGCCGGGCGGCGCCGGCCTGGGCATAGTCGCCCACCCGCAGGCGGGCGTTGGTGACATAGCCGTTCACCGGTGATACCAGGCTGGTGCGGGCCAGATTGAGGCGGGCCAGATCGAGCGCCGCCTCGGCGCTTTTCAGGGCGGCGGCGGCCACCGCCGAGGTGCTGCGGTGGCGGTCGATATCCTCGGCCGAAACCACCCCGGCCATGCCGGCGCGGCGGCGGGCGTCGGCCTGTTTCAGCAGCAGATCCTGGCGGCGCTGTTCCACCGTGGCCTCGGCTTCGGCCACCGCCAGCCGGTAGCGGCTGGGATCGATCTGGAACAAAAGGTCGCCCTTATGGACGAACTGGTTGTCGGCCACCGCCACCCGCACCACCGTGCCAGCCACTTCCGGCGCGACGGCCACCACCTCGACGCGCACGCGGCCGTCGCGGGTCCAGGGGGCATCCATGTAATGCCGCCACAGGCCAAGGCCGGTCACCAGGGCCGCCGCCGCCAGCGCCAGGGTGGCGGCCACACGCAGGAAGGAGAGGACATAAACTTTCATTGCGGCACCAGGGGAAAGGTCAGGAACAGGACAAGCACGAACAAGGCCACTTCGCTCAAGGCCAGATACCACAGACGCGGCAGCAGGCCCAGGCGGGTCAGCAGCCAGCGCAGGGCGAAAAACACCGGCAGGGCCAAGGCCAGATGCCAGGCGAAGGTGGCGACGAAAATGCCGCCAAGATTGATTTCGGTCAGCATTGGGCGGCCTTTTCCTGGAAGAACCGGCGGTGGCGGCCCAGCAGCAGGGCGATCTCCACCAGGGAGGCGGCGGCGCGGCGCAGGTCGGCGCGCTGATCGGCGGCTCCGGCCTCGGCGGCATAGGCCAGCCGTTCCAGCCGCCGCGCCGCCAGCCGGCAGGCGCGCACGGCCGGGCGCGGCGGGCCGCCGGCCAGGGCCGGGGCCAGGGCGTGCAGCACCACGGCGCCGGCGCGGCGGTCGGGGAAACGGGGATCGGCGGTCATCTGGCGCAGGCGCAGGATTTCGCGGCCCAGGCGCAGGGCGCCGTGGGCGTTGGGCAGCAGCGGCGCCGCCGGCAGTTCGGCGGCGCGGACGCGGGCGGCCAGTTTCAGCAGCCGGTCGTTCATGCGGCTTTCCCAGCCGCCGGCCCAGGCGCCGGCCAGGGCCAGGCGCGGGCGGGCCAGCCGCTCCAGATCGGCGCGCATCACCGCCAGCAGGCCACGGATATGGGCGGTGGGCGATACCGGCAGCACCACCCGGTGCACCAGGGCGGCGATCACCGCCGAACAGACCGTGGCCAGCCCGATATTGAGATAGCTCATCACATTGTAAGACATGGGATTGCGCGGCCCCAGCAGGGTGATGAAGAACACCAGGAAGCCGACGCCGATAAAGGTGCGGCGCGGATTGACGGTTTGCAGCGTGCCCCACATCAGCGGTGGCACCAGGGCCAGGGCCAGCATGGGGAAGCCGTCGAGCCAGGGCAGCACGAACAGCAGATAAAGGAAACCGCTGGCCATGGCCAGGGTGATGCCCTTGGCCAGCTGCATGGCGTCGAGATCGGGGCGGTCGCGCAGCGACAGCAGGCCGACGTTCGGCACCACGCCGCCCACCATCATGCCGCCCGAGGGCCAGGCGGTGATGATCCACAGCAGCGAGGCCAGCCAGGTGGCGGCGGCGGCGCGCAGGCCGTTGATGCCCGACCAGCGCCATTCCAGGTGAAAGCCGCTGCGGTCCGGGGCGCCGGCGCCGGTCTGGCCCAGCAGCAGGCCGGTCAGGCCGCCCAGGGCGATCTCCAGATCATCGAACAGGTCGGCGCTTTGGCCCAAAAGCCGCAGGCGGGCGAAATCGGCCACCGGACGGCCCGAGGCATCGGTGCCCACGGCGTTTTCGCGCAGGCCGTTCTCCAGGGTGGCGCGGGTGGCGGCCAGATCGCGCCGGGCCTGGGCGATGGCGGCGGGCAGATCCGGCGAAGGGGCGTGGCGCAGGGTTTCGGCCAGAACGGGCAGGCGGGCGGCCAGGGTGGCCAGATGGGTGCGCAGCGGCGCCTCCGGCCCGACGTTCAGGGCCAGAATGGCATCTTCCACCCCGGCCAGGGTGGTGAGGGCGGCGGACAGCGCCGCCACCGAGGCCCGTTGGGCCTCGATCACGCCGGCGGGGCGGGTGCCCTCGGCGGCGGCGCATTCCACCAGCCCGTCCAGGGCCATGACGGCGTTGCGGGTTTGATGCCGCAAGCGGCCGCGTTCCAGGCGCTCGGCCTGCGACGGCACCGTCTGGGGCGGCAGCAGCAGCGCGCTTTGCATGCGCTCCAGGAGCTCGGCCAGCAGGGCGCGCAGCCGCGCCTCCAGCATCTGGGCGCCGTTGCGGCTGGAAAACAGCGAACTGACCAGGGTGGAGCAGGCGATGCCCAGCAGCACCGCCGAGACGCGCCCGGTGACCAGGGTGAAAATGTCGTCGGGATGGGCCGGCAGATGGGGGAAGGCGATCAGCCCCACGGTGTAGCCGGCCAGCACCGCGCCATAGGAGCGGAAGCTGCGCAGCAGGGTGGAGGCGGCGGTGCATAAGCCCATCCACAGACCGAAGGCGGCCAGGAACAGCACGGGCGACTGGCCGAAGGCGGCGGTCAGGCCCAGGGCGGCCAGCCCGCCCAGCAGGGTGCCCAGGGCGCGGTTGATCATCTTGCCCCAGACCAGGCCGTGCAGGGGATTGGCCACGATCATCACCGTGGTGGCGGCGGAAAAGGCGTTGTCCAGCTGCAGGGCGAAGGCCAGGTACAGGGCCAGTACCGCCGCCAGGGCGGTGCGCAGGGCGAACAGCCACGACGAGGCCGGGGCCGAAAGGCCGAGCCAGGGCAGAAGACGGTCTTTTAAAACACGCAATGGGCCGGGAAAACCCGGCCCATCCAAGCGTATGGGGGATAACAGCACCGCCGGGAGGAGAGGCGGCTTAGTTGTCGACATACACCTGCACCTGCTGTCCGTTCTTGCTGGCAACACCGTTCCATCCCAGCCGAAGAGGGGTCTGCTCGGGATGCGCCGTGAGGCTGGTGTTGGTTTCGGGGTGCGGATTGGCAGGGGAGGCCGCAACGGCGCTCAAACGAATGCCGTCGTAGCCCTGCTTGCTCAGCATCGCGGCCAGTTGTCCCTGCGTGGAGCCCAGGGGCAGGGCGACATGGACTTCGGGCGTGCGGCTGAACAATTCGCTGGCCTGGACGCCGCCAACGGCACTGCACAGCGCCAGGGCGGTCAAGGAAAGGGCGGGAAGGAGTTTCATGATTGGGGAACCTTCGAAACACGAAATAGGAAAAAAGATCCAGGCCTGTTGGAAGAGACTATGCCGAAATCGAGGGGTGTTGATAATCGCTTTAAATAATCTTAAATTATGCTCCATAAGTTTATAATCCCGGCGAGGGACGCTACAACCGGGCAAGTCATTGGCCGGTATCCAGCGAGCATTGAGCGAGCGGCCAAGGCGGCGGATGCCGCCGCCCGGCGAGGGACGGTACAACCGGGCAAGTCATTGGCCGGTTGGTATTAAGGAGGGAGCATGGATCGGCTTGCCAAAATGAGCGCCTTTGCCCGGGTGGTGGAAACCGGCAGTTTTTCGGCGGCGGCGCAGCAGTTGCGGCTCTCGGCCACCATGGTCAGCAAACATGTGCGCGAACTGGAGGATCAGCTGGGGGTGAAGCTTCTGAACCGCACCACCCGGCGGGTCAGCCTCACCGATGTGGGGGCGTTCTTTTACGAACGCTGCGCGCCGCTGCTGACCGAACTGGACGAGCTGGAACATATGACCAGCCATATGCATACCAGTCCGCGCGGGTTGGTCCGTGTCAGCGCTCCGCCCACCTTCGGCGCGGCGCGCATCGCCCCCGCCCTGGTTGATTTCGCCGCGCTTTATCCTGATGTCACGGTTGAGCTGATCCTGACCGACCGAACGGTCGATCTGATCGAGGAAGGCTTCGATCTTGCCGTGCATATGGGCGATAGCCCGGATTCCAGCTATCTGACCCGCCGCCTGACCCGTTTCAGCACCATCATCTGCTCCACGCCCGATTATCTGGCCCGGCGCGGCGAGCCAACCCACCCGAAAGAGTTGGAGGAGCATAACTGCATCCTGCCGGTGGTGCCGGGGCTGGCGCGGGAATGGACCTTCATCGGCCCCGATCAGCAGCGTATCGAGGTCAAGCCGGGCGGCGGCATCCGCACCAACAGCCCGGCGGCCCAACTGGCGGCCACTTTGCGCGGCTACGGCCTGACCCTGCAGCCCAGTTATTATGTGTCGGAGGAATTGCGCACCGGCAAACTGGTGCATGTGCTGAAGGCGTTCCGCGCCCCGGAAATTCCGGTGCGGCTCCTTTACCTGCCGGGGCGGCACATGTCGGCCAAGCTGCGGGTGTTCATCACCTTTCTGTGCGACCGCTTCACCACCGAGATGGAATAGGCGGGCAGGGCATTTCCGTCAGGCCCCCGAAACGGACGAAGCCCCCCAGGTTTCCCTGGGGGGCTTCGATGGTGCTGGCGAGAGGAATCGAACCTCCGACCCCGTCCTTACCAAGGACGTGCTCTACCCCTGAGCTACGCCAGCAATTCCGCCGTTTTCAAGCTGCCGTGGGGTGTGGCGGCGGCGAAGAGGCGCTTCATATGCCACAGGGGTTTGGGGGATGCAAGGGGCTTTTTGCATTTTTTGTGCGCCCTCTCTTGACCTTGGGCAGCCGCCGAGGCAAAAAGCGGCAGATTTTAGCGGTCTTCTGAGGGAGGAACCCATGGCCGAGCCGCAGACGCGCCTGACCGATAAGATGCGGCGCGAGCAGGAGGAGAAGGAAAAGCGGCTGGCCGAGGCCTTGCGCGCCAATCTGCTGCGCCGCAAAAGCCAGGCCCGCGCCCGCGCCGGCGAGACGCCGCCCGACCCCGACCCCGGCGCCTGATCCCGGCGCCCGGCGCCTGGAGGGGCATATTCATACTAAGTCTTGTGGCGGCGGAAGAAGCTGCGCTACAAGATGTTTCAGATTCTCGGTGGAGTGTTTTTTATGCCCGTGATGCCAGACCTGTGGATCCGCGACATGGCCGTCAACCACGGCATGATCGAACCCTTCACCGAAAAGCTTCAGCGCGACGGTGTCATTTCCTACGGGCTGTCGTCTTACGGGTATGATGCGCGGGTATCGCGGGAATTCAAGATCTTCACCAACGTCGATTCGGCGGTGGTCGATCCCAAGGCCTTTTCCGATAAGAGCTTCGTCGACCGCGAGACCGATGTCTGCGTTATCCCCCCCAACAGCTTCGCCCTGGCCCGCACGGTGGAATATTTCCGCATCCCGCGCGATACCCTGGTGATCTGCCTGGGCAAATCCACCTACGCCCGCTGCGGCATCATCGTCAACGTCACGCCGCTGGAACCGGAATGGGAAGGCCATGTGACGCTGGAATTTTCCAACACCACGCCGCTCCCGGCCAAGATCTACGCCAACGAGGGCGCCTGCCAGTTCATCTTCCTGAAGGGTGACAGCATCTGCGAAACCTCCTATGCCGACCGCTCGGGCAAGTACCAGGCCCAGCGCGGCGTGACCCTGCCCCGTCTTTAAGGACGTTTTCCCCGCATGGATAAGATCCGCATTGTCGGCGGCACGCCCCTGAAGGGCGTGATCCCCATCGGCGGCGCCAAGAACGCCGCCCTGACCCTTATGCCCGCCTGTCTTCTGACCGGCGAGACCTTAAGCCTGTCGAACCTGCCGCATCTGGTGGATATCACCACCATGGCCAACCTGCTGGCCCAGCACGGCGTCGGCATGGTTCTGAACGGCCAGGCTCCCAACGGCGGCCACAGCGGCCGCGTGCTGGAACTGACGGCGGCCGAGATCAGCAACACCACCGCCCCTTACGATCTGGTGCGCAAGATGCGCGCCTCGGTGCTGGTGCTGGGGCCGCTCCTGGCCCGCTGCGGCCAGGCCCGCGTCAGCCTGCCGGGCGGCTGCGCCATCGGCACCCGGCCGGTGGATCTGCATCTGAAGGCCCTGGAGCAGATGGGGGCCCGCATCGATGTGGACGGCGGCTATATCGTGGCCGATGTGCCGGGCGGCCGCCTGAAGGGCGCCACGGTGATCTTCCCCCAGGTGACCGTGGGCGGCACCGAGAACATTCTGATGGCCGCCACCCTGGCCGAGGGCGAAACCATCATCACCAACGCCGCCCGCGAACCCGAGGTGTGCGATCTGGCCTATTGCCTGCAAGCCATGGGCGCCCGGATCGAGGGCATCGGCACCCCCACCCTGCGGGTGCAGGGGGTGGACAGCCTGCACGGCTGCGACTACGCCGTGCTGCCCGACCGCATCGAAACCGGCACCTACATGGTGGCGGCGGCCATCACCCGCGGCGATATCGAGCTGATCGGCGCCCGGCGCGATCTGATGCAGTCGGTGGAAAAGGTCATGGCCGAGGCCGGCGTGGAGTTCGAGGATACCGAGCGCGGCTTCCGGGTGCGGGCCGACCGCAAGCCCATCCGCGGCATCGATATCATGACCGAGCCCTATCCCGGTTTCCCCACCGACATGCAGGCCCAGCTGATGGCGCTGATGACCACCGCCGAGGGCGCCAGCATGATCACCGAAACCATCTTTGAAAACCGCTTCATGCATGTGCCGGAATTGAGCCGCATGGGGGCGCGCATCAATGTGCACGGCTCCTCGGCCATCGTGCGCGGCGTGCCCCGGCTGTCGGGGGCGCCGGTGATGGCCACCGATCTGCGCGCCTCGGTGTCGCTGGTGCTGGCCGGGCTGGCCGCCCACGGCGAAACCCTGGTCAACCGCGTTTATCACCTCGATCGCGGCTATGAGCGGGTGGAGGAAAAGCTGGCGGCCTGCGGCGCGGTGATCGAGCGGGTGAAAAGCAGCGATCCGGCGGAATAATACCAACCGGCCAATGCATTGACCGGTTGTACTGTCCCTCGCCGGGCGGCTGCATTCGCAGCCTTGGCCGCTCGCTCAATGCTCGCCGGATACCGGCCAACGAGTCACTTCAACGGTTGGCCGGTATCAGTTGTCCAGGGGGCGGAAGCGCACGGTGTCGCTTTCGCAGCGGCCGCGCAGGGTGGCGGCGCAGGGGCGGGGATGGATGCCGTCGGCGTCCAGGCACAGCAGCAGGCCGCGCACCTCCTCTTTGCCGCCCACGCAGGCCAGGGCCATCATCGCCGGGCTCAGGCCGGGATTTTCCGCCGCGAACCAGCGTTTCACCTCGGCCGCCGGAACCGACAGCGGCGCATGGGGCTGGCGCAGGGCGGCGGGGATGCGCAGCCGGGCCGACCAGGCGGCGAGGCGGGAAAAATAATCGCCCATGGCCAGGCCCGAGCAGGTGCCGTGCCGGTCCCACTCATGCTGTATCAGCCAGGGACCCAGTCCGGCGGGGCGCAGGCTTTGCATCAGCGGCGCCGGCACCGGCGTGGCGGCATGGCAATAGGCGGGCGGCCGCGGGTCGGCGCTTTGCGGCCACAGGCCATGCAGGGCGAAGCCCTGGGTCAGATGGGCGCATCTCGCCGCCAGGGTGGGGTTGGCCGAATGTTCGCCGCAAAACTCCGGCATCCAGGTCAGGGCCAGCAGCGATCCGGTCAGGACGGGGAAACGGTCGGTGCCGTCGAAGGCGCGGGGGGCCTCGGCCCGGGCCGGCAACGCCCCGCACAGGGCCAGACAGAGCAGCAGGGCGGATAAAAACCGGGGATGAGGCACCGTGGATCTCTTTCGCTCGGCGGAGGAAGGACGCCCGCGCCAGCGATCATGCCCGCCCGGCTGCCAATGAACAAGAGCCCTGTGCCGCCGCCGATGCCAATCGCCGCATTGCCACCGGGGGGGCGGTTGGGCTAAACCTGCGGCAATCGTTTTCGGAGGAAGCATGGCCGCCTATCAATATATCTACGTCATGAAGAATCTCACCAAGACCTATCCGGGCGGGCGTGAGATTCTGAAGGGCCTTTATCTGTCGTTCCTGCCGGGGGCCAAGATCGGCGTGCTGGGCCACAACGGCGCCGGTAAATCCACCCTGCTGAAGATCATGGCCGGGCTCGACAAGGATTACGGCGGCGAGGCCTGGGCCGCCGAGGGTGTCAAGGTGGGCTATCTGCCGCAGGAGCCGCAGCTCGACGCCGACAAGGACGTGCTGGGCAACGTGATGGAGGGCGTGGCCGAAACCAAGGCCCTGCTGGATCGCTACGATGCGGTTTCGGCCCGCTTCGCCGAGGAACTGTCCGACGACGAGATGAACGACCTTATCGCCGAACAGGGCGAACTGCAGGAAAAGATCGATCATCTCAACGCCTGGGATCTGCAGCGCAACGTGGAAATCGCCATGGATGCCCTGCGCTGCCCGGCCCCGGATGCCGATGTTTCCAAGCTGTCGGGCGGCGAGAAGCGCCGCGTGGCCCTGTGCCGCCTGCTGCTGTCGCATCCCGATATGCTGCTGCTGGACGAACCCACCAACCACCTGGATGCCGAATCGGTGGCCTGGCTGGAAAAGTTCCTGGAAGATTATTCCGGCACCGTGGTCATCGTCACCCACGACCGCTACTTCCTCGACAACGTCACCGGCTGGATCCTGGAGCTGGAACGCGGCCAGGGCATTCCCTACGAAGGCAATTACACCGGCTGGCTGGAACAGAAGGAAAAGCGCCTGGAGCAGGAGAACAAGGAGGAAAGCGCCCGTCAGCGCACCATCAAGGAGGAGCTGGAATGGGTGCGGGCCAGCCCGCGCGCCCGCCAGGCCAAGAACAAGGCCCGCATCACCGCCTTCGAAAGCCTGGTGGCCCAGGCCAACGAGAAGCAGAGCGGCAACGCCCAGATCGTCATTCCCCCCGGTCCGCGTCTGGGCACGCTGGTGATGGAGGGCGAGGCCATCACCAAGGGCTTCGGCGATCGTCTGCTCATCGATAATTTCAGCTTCCGCCTGCCGCCCGGCGGCATCGTCGGCATCATCGGCCCCAACGGCGCCGGTAAAACCACGCTGTTCCGCATGATCACCAGCCAGGAACAGCCGGATTCCGGCAGCTTCAAGGTGGGCGAAACCGTGAAGCTGGGCTATGTGGACCAGTCGCGCGATGCCCTCGATCCCAACAAGACGGTGTGGGAAGAGGTGTCGGGCGGTCTGGACGAGATCGAGCTGGGCAAGCGCAAGATGCCCAGCCGCGCCTATTGCGCCCAGTTCAACTTCAAGGGCGCCGATCAGCAGAAGAAGGTGGGGCAGCTTTCGGGCGGCGAGCGCAACCGTGTGCATCTGGCCAAGATGCTGAAATCGGGGGCCAACGTCATTCTGCTCGACGAACCCACCAACGATCTCGACGTCGATACCCTGCGCGCCCTGGAAGAATCGCTGGTGGATTTCCCCGGCTGCGCCGTGGTCATCTCGCACGACCGCTGGTTCCTCGACCGTATCGCCACCCATATCATCGCCTTCGAGGGCGACAGCCAGGTGGTGTTCTTCGAGGGCAACTACGGCGACTACGAGGTGGACAAGAAGCGCCGCCTGGGCGCCGATGCCGACCAGCCGCACCGCATCAAATACAAGCCGCTGGTGCGCAACTGAGCACATCCCCGGCAAGGGAGCCGTCTCCCTTGCCGGGGTGGGGTGCCTGAAGCGGTTCCGGCAACGCCGGAATCGCGTAAAGCCTTAGCGGCGCCTGAGCGCCAAAGGCAGAGACCCTTTAGAGCGTGTCCAGTAATCTGGACACGCTCTACTCTAAAGCCCTTTCTTGCGGCGCTGGCTCACCGCCTCGCCGCCGATGCCCCAATTGTCGGTTTCCACCTCGTCGATCACCACCACGGTGGTGGCGGGGTTCTTGCCCAGAACGTCCACCAGCAGCTGGGTGGCGCCCTGGATCAGGCGGGCCTTCTGCTCGGCGCTGGCGCCTTCGCGGGTGATCTTGATATTGACATAGGGCATGTTCAAGCCTCCTTGGGGACAAGACGGGGCGCCTTATTACCGACGACGACGCCCAGGAACACCAGCGTCAGGCTGGAGAGAATGGTGGCGGTCAGGGGTTCGTGCAGAAAAAGGGCGGCGCCCAGGGCGGCCAGCGGCGGCACCAGCGCCACCAGCATGCTCATGCGGCTGGGGCCCAGGATCTGCACCGCCCGCATATAGATGGCGGTTTGCAGAACGGCGGCCAACACCCCCTGATAGGCGGCCTGCAGGGCGATATCGCCCCAGCCGGCCCGCGCCAGCCCCTTGGGCAGGGCCAGGACATAGACCGGCAGATAGATCAGCGCCGACAGCAGCCCGACATTGACCGTGACCGCCCAGGGGCCGATGCGCCAGTGCCGGGCCAGCACGGTATAAAAGGCCAGACACAGCGAGGCGCCGATGAACAGCAGATCGCCCGGCCAGTCTCCGGCGCCGGCCCGCACGATGCGCGCCCCCAGCAGGGCGGCGCCGGCGGCGATCAGCAGGATGCCGAAACTCCGCCGGGACGAGGGGCGCTCGCCCAGCACCAGCCAGCAGAACAGGGTGACGGCGAAGGGCTGAAAGCCCGACAGCAGCACGGCGGCATGGCTGGCCGGGGCCAGATGGAAGCCGGCGAAGGCCAGCAGGGTATAGCCCAGACCGCCGGTGGCGGCCAAAGCCAAAGGGCGCGGGGCGAACAGCGGGCGGCTGGCATGGCGGCGCGCCAGCGGCAGCACGATGAGAAAGGCGGTGCCCAGGCGGATGGCCACCACATCATAAGGGGTGAGGGGGCTGACGCCGCCCATGCGGGCCACCAGCACAAAGCCGCTCCAGATCACCACGATCAGAAGGGCCAGCAGATAGCCTTGGGTGGGAGAGGGGTGGGGCAAGGGACGGTCTCCTGAAAAGACATTTGATATCACCCTATACACATCGACAAATCATAAAAAATGAATTATCATGATGCGAAATATCACCAGGAGAGAATTATGGATCTGGCCGACCTCCTCACCTTCCGCGCCGTGGTGGAGTGCGGCGGCATCACCCGGGCGGCGGCGCGGCTGCACCGCGTGCAGTCCAACGTGACCGCCCGCATCAAAAACCTGGAGGAGGATCTGGGGGCGCAGCTGTTTGCCCGGCAGGGCCGGGGGGTGGTGCTGGCCCCGGCCGGGCAGGTGCTGCTGGGCTATGCCGAGCGGCTGCTGGATCTGGCCGACGAGGCCCGCGCCGCCGTGCGCGGCGGCGATCTCAGCGGCCTGTTGCGGCTGGGGGCCATGGAAAGCACGGCGGCGGTGCGGCTGCCGGGGCCGCTGGCCGAGTTTCACCGCCGCTATCCCGGCATTACCCTGGATCTGAAAACCGATTCCACCCAGCCGCTGATCGCCCAGGTGCTGCGCGGCGATCTCGATGCCGCCCTGGTGGCCGAGCCGGTGGAGGATCCCCGCCTGGAAAGCCGGGCCATCTACGACGAGGATCTGCTGATTTTACGCCCGGCGGCAAGCGAGGTGCGCCCCGGCATGGCGGTAACGCTGCTGACCTTCCGCCCCGGCTGCAGCTACCGCCGCCGGCTGGAGGATTGGGTGTGCCGGGCCGGCATGGCCGCCGACCGCATCGTGGAAATCAACTCCCATCAGGTGATTCTGGGCTGCGTGGCGGCGGGCATGGGCATTACCCTGGCCCCGGCCAGCCTGCTGGCGGGCTACGAGGGCCGCGCCCGTCTGGCCGCCCTGCCGCTGGGCCCGGAGGGGCGGGTGCGCACCCTGCTGATCTGGCGCAAGGGCGCCCCCGCCGCCCGCATCGAGGCTTTGGCCCAGAGTCTGGCCGCGGCTATTCCAGACGCGACAGCAGGGTGATCTCGGCGTCGAGGCCGTTCAGGCCCGCCACCTGGCGCTCCACCGTCTGGTTCAGGGAGGTCAGGGTGCTTTCGATCTGGCCGGTCAGCTGCACGATGGACTGCACCTGGCCGATGGCCGACTGATAGCGCTGCTCGCTGGCCTGGAAGCGGCCGCGGGCGGCCTCGATGGTGGTGCCCAGGCCCGCCAGGGCCTGCTCCATGCCGGTGATCGAGCTTTGCGTGCGCCCCAGCGAGGCCTTGGTGTCGTTGGCCAGTTTCTTCACCTCGCCGGCCACCACGGCGAAGCCCTTGCCGGCATCGCCGGCCCGGGCCGCCTCGATGGTGGCGTTCAGGGCCAGAAGATTGGTCTGTCCGGCGATGGTGTCGATGATCTTCAGCACGTCGCGCAGGCCGGTGGTGTAGCCGCCCAGGGCGGTGAAGCTCTGGTTCAGGGCCTCGGCGTCGAGCGTGTCGGTGCTGTTGGCGGTGGCGTTGAAGCCGGTCATCACCGCCTGGATGTTTTGGCGGATCTCGCCGGCCTGGGTCACGATGCCCTCGATCTGCCGGGTCATGCTTTCATTGTCGTGCAGGAAGGCCAGCAGACGGTGGATCAGGGCGTTGCGCAAACGGTTCAGCACCTGCAGGCCGTTATAGCGGCTGCGCAGGAAGTGCTCGTTGAAGCGGGCGTAATGCACCGGGAAGCGATCGACGAAATCATCCTGGAAGGGCTGGGCGCGGGCATCGAAGAACACCACCGCCGACAGGGTTTGGTTGATGTTGATGCCGAAAAGCTCGCCGAAGGTGGAAAAACCGGCGGCGGGGATGCTCCAGGTTCCGGTCAGGCCGGCCAGGGCCTGATCGTTGTTGAGGCGGCGCAGGATGCAGTCGTTCAGAATGGCGCCGACGGCGGGGGGCTTGCCGCGCAGGAAGGCTTCGAGGTCGCGCCGGGTCTGATCGACGAAACCGGTGGCCTCCAGCAGCAGCAGTTCATCGCCCGAGGACAGATCGCAGAAGAACGACATGCTGCCGTTTTGGGGATCGATGCCGGAGATGGAGCGCACGAACAGTTCGCCGTTCAGTTCCACGCCGAAGGTGTGCCCGGCCAGTTTGTCGCCCAGTTTGTCGGGCGTGGTGCCCAGGATGCGGCTCCAGGCCTCGGTAACGGGAATGACTCGGTTGGCGGTCTCGTCCAGAACCCCGGTCACCACCCGGCGGTCGGCATCGGCGTCCACCACCACCACCGATTTGCCGGTCTTGCGGAAATTCTGGCTTTTGAAGGCGCCGTAGCGCATGCCGGGCGCCAGTTTCAGAAAGGCGATGACGGCATGGTTTTCCAGCACCCGCCGTCCGTCGTAGAGGTAGGTATGCTTGAAATCGAAGGTGCCGCCGGCCGAGCCGCCGACGAACAGGCAGGGGAAGGCGCCGGTTTGATACACCGCCTCCATGAGATAATTCTCGCAGGCCGACAGGCCGTCCACATAGGTCAGGGCCAGGGTGTCGGCGGCATCGATGGTGAAGGGCGGCCGCACCTGCCCCAAGGATCCGGCAATGCGCGATACCCGTTCCTCGCGGGGCAGGCTGGGCGCGCCCTTGCGGATATCGTCGTTATGCAGCGGTACGGCATGCAGGCTGACCTGGGCCAGCAGCTGCGGCGCGAAGATCTGCACCACCACGCTCTGCCAGCTGCCGCCGGTGGATTTGTAAAGCCCGCCCGCGGTGGCGCACAGCTCGCCGGCGGTGCTCACCGCCAGCAGCGGCGTGCCTCCGGCCAGGCGCGATAAGGCCGCGCACACCCCCTGGAAATCGATATTGGGCGACAAAAAGGCCACGCAGAAGGCCGCCTGGGCGCCGTCGAACAGAAAGGACTGGGAGCTGAGCCCCGACAGGGTGGCATCGGTTTCGATGGCGCGGATGAACGCGCATGTTTCGGACGTGGTCTGCATTCTGGATGATCCCCTTCCCCGGATTTCGGCGCGTTCGGCGCGCCTGTGCGGCATATGACATTTGGAACATGTGATTTTAGGCCGCTTGCCGCCGGGAAAAAACCGGGAAGACCGCGTTTGATACCAAAGGCCTAGAAGGATTGAAGGCCTACCCCTGACATTGGTCCAGGGCGGAAGACGAAAGGTGGAAAAGGTGGGGAGGACACAAAAAAGGCACCCGAAAAGGTGCCTTTTTTTTAAGATTCCGCTGCGGAAAGCTGTTCAGCCCGCCGCCTTCATCTGGTCGATCTTGGTGCGCATCGAAGACAGCAGCTGGTCGATCTGGCCGCTCATGCCCTGCAGCACCGACGCGTAATCCGAGCGCTGGGTGATGGCCATGCTCACCCCTTCGACGATCAGGTCGGTCACGCGGTAGCTGCCGTCCGGTTCGTCGCGCAGGCGCCATTGCACCGGAATGGGCGGGCCCTTGATGCGGGTGATCTGGCTGTTGATCAGCCATTCATGGGCATTTTCCCGTTCTCCGCCGGCCACTTGCAGCCGTTCACCGCTGTAATCCTTGAAGCGGTGTGCCCAGGTCAGCACCTGCTGATCCTCGAACAGCTTCAGGAATTCGCCGCGCTGCTCCGGCGTGGCCACCCGCCAGTAGCGGGCCAGCACGAACTTGCCGATGGTGGGGATATCGAAATTGGCCACGAACAGCTTGCGGAAGCGGTCGTCGCGCTCGCTTTCGTTCAGGCTCTTGTCGGCCACCATGGTGATGGCGTTGTTGGCCAGAACCGTCACGAATTTTTCGGCCTGGTCGACGGAAGGCTCGGCCCGCGCCATGGCGGGAAGGACGGCAAAGCCCAGCGCCAGGCCGAACAGGGCCTTGATCAGGGTGCGTCGGTACATGGTTATTCCTCGGTTGGGGCGGCCTTGGCGGGCACCTGCGCGGTCTGCCCGCCCTGAGGCGGATTGGCCACCGATTTCGGCGGCGGCGCATAGGCGCCCGGATTTTTGCCGTTGCGGATCTCGGCGGCGCGGCGCTGGCGGTACAGGCTGCGCACCGCCGAATAATAATCCAGCGAGGTGCGGCGCACGTCATCCAGAAGATCGCGGTAATCGTCTTCGGTCACCAGGGCGTTCACGCCGGTATGGACCCAGCTGGCCCACTGCAGATCGTGATCGTCGAGGTAGATGTCCACCGGATCGCCGAACCATTCCACGGCATAGCCGGTGGCGTCGCGCGGGTTGGAGGGGCCGATGAGCGGCAGCACCAGATAGGGGCCTTCACCCACGCCCCACACCCCCAGGGTCTGGCCGAAATCCGAGCTATGGCCCGGCAGCCCCATGGGCGAGGCCACGTCCATGATGCCCAGCACGCCGAAGGTGGTGTTGAGCAGGAAGCGGCCCAGGGTGACGCCGGCGAATTTGACGTTGCCCTGCAGAAGGTCGTTACCGAGGTACAGCGGCGACTTCAGGTTGTCGACGAAGTCGGAGACGCGGTCGCGGCCAAAGGGCGGCACCACGGCGCGGTAGCCGCTGTCGATGGGGTTGAAGACGTAGCGGTACACGCGATCGTTGAAAGCGAAGACGGCGCGGTTGGTCGGCTCCAGCGGATCGTTGATCTGGGCATATTCGGCCTTGGCGTCCGGATCGTCATCGGGCGGCGGCGTGGCGCAGCCGGCCAATGTGACGGCAACGGCGGCGGCGGCACCAGCCCGCAGAGCAAATTTTCCCAATAGAGTCAAAGGCATGTTTTTGTCCAACAAAACTGCTGCTCCGCCTCGGTCCGCAAAGAAGAAATACCGACCGAAACCCTCAAGCGATCTGGTTATCATAGCGGCGACGAAATGACCAGAGCGCTTGAGGAAAAAGCCTTCATGTTGATATTGAGGCTTGAATTGATATAAAGATATGTTTATATGATTTTGTAATTTTGGCGGAGGATGCTGTGGACGACCTTCTGGCGGCCTTACGGGCGGTTGCCGAGCCGACACGGCTGCGGCTTTTGGCCCTGTGCGCCGGGGGCGAGCTTACGGTCTCCGATCTGGTGGGGCTTTTGGGGCAAAGCCAGCCCCGGGTATCGCGCCATTTGAAGGTGATGTGCGACGGCGGGCTGCTGGAGCGCATCCCCGAGGGGGCCTGGGTTTTGTACCGGGCCGCCCGCCGCGGCCCCGGCGGTGATCTGGCCCGTCAGGTTCTGGCGCTGCTGCCGCCGGAGGATCCCGATCTGGCCCGTGACCATGCCCGGCTTTTGGCCCTGAAGGTGGCGCGCGCCGAGGCCGCCGCCGCCTATTTTCGCGCCAATGCGGGGCGCTGGGCCGAGCTGCGCTCGCTTTATGTCGACGAGGCCGAGGTGGAGGCCATGCTGCGGGCCGAGCTGGCCGCCCGGCCCATCGGCGACCTGCTGGATATCGGCACCGGCACCGGCCGCCTGCTGGAGGTGCTGGGCCCCCTGGCCGAGCGGGCCGAGGGCATCGACGCCTCGCGCGAGATGCTGGCCCTGGCCCGGGCCAATCTCGACCGCGCCGGGCTTGGCCAGTGCGCCGTGCGCCAGGGCGATATGTACGCCCTGCCGTTCGCCGATGCCGCGTTCGATGTGGCGGTGCTGCATCAGGTGCTGCATTTCGCCGATGCCCCGGCGGCGGCGGTGGCCGAGGCGGCGCGCATTCTGCGCCCCGGCGGCCGTTTGGCCCTGGTGGATTTCGCCCCGCATCACCTGGAAATGCTGCGGAGCGAGCATAGCCACCGCCGCCTGGGCTTTTCCGATGACGAGGTGGCGCAGTGGTGCGACCATGCCGGCCTGACGCTGGTCTCCCGCCGCCGGCTGCCCGGCGCTTCGCTCACCGTGGTTTTCTGGCTGGCCGAGCGCCGTCCGGTTCTGGGAGGATAAGTAAAAATCATGCAAGATCTCCGTGCGTCCGATCCCGTTCTGCCCGTGGCCCGGCCCGGCGGCGACCTTAAGGTGTCGTTCGAATTCTTCCCGCCCAAGACCGATAAGATGCAAGAGGCGCTGTGGGACTGCGTGGCGCGCCTGGCGCCGCTGGCGCCGCAGTTCGTCTCGGTCACCTACGGGGCCGGCGGCGGCACCCGCGAGCGCACCCACGATACCGTGACCCGCCTGGCCCGCGAGACCGCCCTGAAGCCGGCGGCGCATCTGACCTGCGTGGCGGCCTCGCGCGGCGAGGTGGACGAGATCGCCCGCCGCTACTGGGACGAGGGCATCCGCCATATCGTGGCCCTGCGCGGCGATCCGCCCGAGGGCGGCCGCTACCAGCCGCATCCGCAGGGCTACGCCTATGCCGCCGATCTGGTGGCCGGGCTGAAAAAGGTGGCCGATTTCGAGATCAGCGTCGCCGCCTATCCCGAAACCCACCCCGACGCCGTTTCGCCCGAGGCCGATCTCGACAATCTGAAGCGCAAGGTGGAGGCCGGGGCCAGCCGGGCCATCAGCCAGTATTTTTTCGATGTCGACGTGTTCCTGCGCTTCCGCGACCGCGCCGCCGCCGCCGGCATCGCCGTGCCCATCGTGCCCGGCATCCTGCCGGTGACCAATTTCGCCCAGGTGGTGAAATTCTCCGCCGCCTGCGGCACCCGGGTGCCGGCGTGGATGGCCGATCTCTTCACCGGTCTGGACGATGATCCCGATACCCGCCGCCTGGTGGCGGCCACCGTGGCCGCCGAACAATGCCGGGCCCTGGTGGCGGGCGGGGTGTCGGAGTTCCATTTCTATACCCTGAACCGCGCCGATCTGACCTACGCCATCTGCCATATCCTGGGCGTGCGCGCCAAAGCCCGATAAGAAGGACCGCAAAGCATGAGTGCCATTCTCGATCATCTGTCCCAACGGGTGCTGCTGTGCGACGGCGGCTTCGGCTCGCAGATTCAGGGCATGAGCCTGACCCTGGACGATTTCCAGGGCCATGAGAACTGCACCGACATCCTGGTGCTGTCGCGCCCCGATCTGGTGCGGGAAATCCACGGCCGCTATTACGCCGCCGGAGCCGACATGGTGGAAACCAACACCTTCGGCGCCAGCCTGCTCACCCTGGGCGAATTCGGCATCGCCGATCTGGCCTTCGAGATCAACAGGCGGGCGGTGGAACTGGCCCGCGAGGCCGCCGAGCCCTTCCGCGCCGATGGCCGCGCCCGCTTCGTGCTGGGCTCCATCGGGCCGGGCACCAAGCTGCCCAGCCTGGGCCATGTGGACTACGACCGCCTGGAAGAGTCGTTCCTGGCCCAGGCCCGCGGCCTGGTGGCCGGCGGCGCCGATGCCGTGCTCATCGAAACCTGCCAGGATCCCTTGCAGATCAAGGCGGCGGTCAATGCCGTCAAGATCGCCCGCGCCGAGGCCCGCCGCGAGGTGCCGGTGTTCGTGCAGGTCACGGTGGAAACCACCGGCACCTTGCTGGTGGGGGCCGATATCGCCGCCGCCGCCACGGTGATCCAGTCGCTCGACGTGCCGCTGATGGGGCTGAACTGCGCCACCGGCCCGCAGGAGATGAGCGAGCATGTGCGCTGGCTGTCGGCCAACTGGCCGGGGCTGATCTCGGTGCAGCCCAATGCCGGCCTGCCCGAACTGGTGAACGGCCAGACCCATTATCCCCTGGCCCCCGCCGATCTGGCCCTGTGGCAGGAGCGTTTCCTCGACGAGGACAAGGTCAATCTCATGGGCGGCTGCTGCGGCACCACCCCGGATCACATCGCCGCCATCGACGCCATGCTGCGCCGCCGCGGTACCGGCGGCCGCCCGGCCCCGGCCCGGCGCGGCGTGCATTGGGTGGCGTCGGTGGCGTCGCTCTACGGCCAGGTGCCGCTGCGCCAGGAAAACGCCTTCCTGTCCATCGGCGAGCGCTGCAACGCCAACGGCTCGAAGAAGTTCCGCGAATGCCAGGACAACCAGGACTGGGACGGCGCCGTGGCCATGGCCCGCGAACAGGTCCGCGAAGGCAGCCACACCCTGGATGTCTGCACCGCCTTCGTCGGCCGCGACGAGATCCGCGATATGACCGAGGTGGTGCGCCGCCTGCGCGGCTCGGTGACGGCGCCGCTGGTGATCGACAGCACCGAACTGCCGGTGCTGGAGGCGGCCCTGAAGCTTTACGGCGGCAAGGCCATCCTCAATTCCATCAATTTCGAGAACGGCGAGGAACCGGCGGCGGCCCGCCTGGCCCTGGCGAAAAAGTTTGGCGCGGCGGTGATCGCCCTGACCATCGACGAGGAGGGCATGGCCAAGGATGCCGACGCCAAGCTGGCCCTGGCCCGGCGCCTCTACGATTTCGCCGTGGTGCGCCACGGCCTGCCCGCCGCCGATCTGATGTTCGATCCGCTGACCTTCACCATCTGCACCGGCAACGAGGACGACCGCAAGCTGGCCGTCCATACCCTGGACGCCATCGAGCGCATCGCCCGCGATCTGCCCGACTGCCAGATCATCCTCGGCCTGTCCAACGTGTCGTTCGGGCTGAAGGCGGCGGCGCGCACCGTGCTGAACTCGGTGTTCCTGGATCACGCCTGCAAGCGCGGCATGACCGGGGCCATCGTCCATGTCAGCAAGATCCTGCCGCTGCACACCATCCCGGCCGAGGAGGTCAAGGTGGCCGAGGATCTGATCTTCGACCGCCGCGCCCCCGGCTATGATCCGCTGCAGGCCTTCATCGCCCTGTTCGAGGGCAAGAGCGGCGCCGGGCCGAAGGAAAAGGTGCGGGCCGCCACGGTGGAGGAGCGCCTGAAGCAGCGCATCATCGATGGCGACCGCACCGGCCTGGAAGAGGATCTGGACGAGGCCCTGAAAAGCTGGGCGCCGCTCGACATCATCAACAGCCTGCTGCTGGACGGCATGAAGGTGGTGGGCGAACTGTTCGGCGCCGGCAAGATGCAGCTGCCCTTCGTCTTGCAGTCGGCGGAAACCATGAAGGCGGCGGTGGCGGTGCTGGAACCCTTCATGGAGAAACTGGAGGGCCAGCACAAGGGCACCATCGTGCTGGCCACGGTGAAGGGCGACGTGCACGACATCGGCAAGAATCTGGTGGACATCATCCTCACCAACAACGGCTACAAGGTGGTCAATCTGGGCATCAAGCAGCCCATCGCCTCGATCCTGGCGGCGGTGCGCGAGCATCGCCCCGATGCCGTAGGCCTGTCGGGGCTGTTGGTGAAATCCACCGTGGTCATGCGCGAAAATCTCGAGGAAATGACCCGCGAGGGCCTGGAGGTGCCGGTGCTGCTGGGCGGCGCCGCCCTGACCCGGGCCTATGTGGAGGAGGATTGCGTGGCGGCCTACGGCGCCGGCCGCGTGGCCTATGCCCGCGATGCCTTCGATGGCCTGGATCTGATGGCCCGTGCCGTCTCGGGCGGTTTCGACGCCTATCTGGACGAGGCGCGGGCCCGGCGGGTGGCGCGTCCGGCCAACCGCCGGCGCACCCTGGGCCAGGCCGCCCAGCCGGCCCGCCCGGTGGATTGGGCCGAGGTTTCGCTGCGCCGCGCCGAACTGGCCGGGGCCTACGCGGTGCCGGCGCCGCCGTTCTGGGGGGCCAGGATCATCGACCGGGTGCCGCTGCAAAATCTGGTGAGCTATCTGAACGAGACCATGCTCTATCAGTTCCAGTGGGGCTACAAGAAGGCCGGCCGCAGCCTGGAGGACTGGAAGGCCTGGGCGCACAAGGAGCTGAAGCCCATGGCGGTGGCGCTGTTGAAGCGCTGCGAGCAGGAGGGCATCCTGCAGCCCAAGGCCGCCTACGGCTATTGGAAATGCGCCGCCGACGGCGACGCCCTGGTGCTGTTCGAAGAGGACGGCGCCCGCGAATGCGCCCGCTTCCCGCTGCCGCGCCAGGCCGCCGAGGGCGGGCTCTGCATCGCCGATTTCGTGCGCGACATCAAAAGCGGCGAGCGCGACGTCATCGGCCTGCAGGTGGTGACCATGGGGCGCCAGGCCAGCGAGGTGGCGCGCCAGTGGTTCGCCGAGAACCGCTACCGCGATTATCTGCATCTGCACGGCCTGGGGGTGGAGATGACCGAGGCCCTGGCCGAATATGTGCACGCCCGCATCCGCCGCGAGCTGGGCTTCGGCGCCGAGGACGGCCGCGACATGGAAAGCGTGCTGAAGCAGCAGTATCGCGGCTCGCGCTATTCCTTCGGCTACCCGGCCTGCCCAAATCTGGAAGATCAGGCCCAGCTGCTGGCGCTGCTGGGAGCCGAGCGGGTGGGGGTGAGCCTGTCGGAGGAATGGCAGCTGGAGCCCGAGCAAAGCACCTCGGCCATCGTGCTGCTGCACCCCCAGGCCAAATATTTCTCGGTATAGGAGGAGCCCATGTTCGTCATCATCGTGCGCTACAAGGCCGGGCTGGAGCAGATCGACGCGGCGCTGCCCGCCCATCGCCAGTGGCTGGCCGAAGGCTATGCCGAGGGCGCCTTCCTGCTGGCCGGGCCGCAGGTGCCGCGCCAGGGCGGGGTGATCCTGGCCCGCAGCGGCGACCGCGCCGTTCTGGAGGCCCGCCTGGCCCTGGATCCCTTCGCCCGGGGCGGGCTGGCCGATTACGATGTCATCGAGATGCGGGCCAGCAGCACCACCGATGCCCTGGCCTTCCTCCAGGAGTGATCCAGGGCCAGCGGGGGCATCCGATGGCTGTGGAGTAATCGCTGGCGCGGCACCGCAAGCTGCCGTACCTTTGACCCTGCAAACGGGGGTTTGGGGTTAAGGGAAAGGTCGCACCGGGGTGAAGGCGCGGGAGAAGACATTCGGCAAGGACGCCATCCTGTTCTACGAGGGGGATGCGGCGGACTGCGTGTACGTGGTTTTGAGCGGCCGGGTGGAGCTCTCGAAGCAGAGCGGCGAGTCCCGCGTGCCGCTGGCCCTGGTGGGGCCGCAGGAAATGTTCGGCGAGATGGGGCCGTTCGACGACAGCCCGCGCAACGCCACCGCCCGCGCCCTGGAGAAAACCCGGGTCAAGATCATTCCCCGCCAGCAGTTCCGCGCCTGGATCGCCGGCGATCCCGATGCCGCCCTGCGCATCATCGCCACCCTGGTGGACCGCCTGCGCGCCGCCGACGAGATGATCGCCCGGCTGGGCGGCGTGGCCCTGGCCGGGGTGACCGGCTCGGTCAGCCTTAATCCCCACGCCTTTTCCGCCACGCAAACCCAGGCCGAGGCCAAACGGCCGGGGCTGGTGGATGCGGTGATCTCGCTGCTTCGCCGCCGCCGCGACGGCGGTTCGGGCCAGGATGGCCCGGTGCCGTCGTTCCAGATCGGCCTTTGCACCGTCAACAACGATGTGGACGGCGCCTGGACCCGCGCCCTGGCCGGGCTGATCGAGGGCCGCCAGGGCCTGGCGGTGCGCATCCTCTCCTATTCCCTGAACGGCGATTACAATGCCGATCAGGCGGCGGCCTCGGCCGCCGTGCTGCGGGCCCGCCAGGTGCTGGCCCGCGAGGAAACCCTGGATCTGGTCGTCTGGGGCGATGTGCACCAGGATGGCTACAGCCTGTGGTTCCACCCCGCCGGCCCCACCGACGAGGACCGCCCCGGCGCCTTCGGCCCCTTCACCACCCTGGAACTGGCCGGGCATCTGGAGCCGCCGGTGGCCGAGATGTTCCATGCCGCCGTGCTGGCGGCGCTGGAGCCCCTGACCGAGGGCCAGCGCGTGCTGCAGCGGCTGTGCCTGCCCGGCGCCCTGCAGGGACTGCCGCCGTTCCCCGACGATCTGCCGGTATCCTGGACGCAAGAGCAGCAGCGCACCGGCCTTTTGTGCTACGGCCACGCCATCGCCAGCATGGCCGGCTGGGAGGGCGATGCCGATCTCTACGACCGCGCCGCCGAGATCTACCGCGCCGCCTTGAACCGCCTGCCGCCCGACATGGCGCACGGCGTGCACGAGGCCACCTTGCGCAAGCATCTGGCGGCGGCGGCGATGGCGGCGGGCGACAAGCGCCAGAACACCGATTATCTGGCCTATGCCGTCGATGAATACCGCACGGCGGTGGAATGCCTGTTCAAGGGCACCTATCCCCTGGAATGGGCCAGCGCCCAGAACCGCCTGGGCCTGGCCCTTTACAAGCTGGACCTGCTGACCGGCCAGCCCGAGCTTCTGAAGGAGGCGCTGGCGGCCCTGCAGGCGGCGCTGACGGTGTTCAACCGCGTGGAGCAGCCGCAGCGCTGGGCCGACGTCATGAACAATCTGGCCCAGGTGCTGCAGATCTACGGCGATCAGATGAAAAGCCCCGACGTGCTGGAACGGGCGGTGGACGCCTGCCGCGCCGCCCTGGAATTCCGCAGCCGCGACCGCACGCCCCTGGCCTTCGCCGCCAGCCAGAACTCCCTGGGCACCGCCCTGTTCCTGCTGGACAAGCACAAGCGCAGCGACCAGCACCGCGAACAGGCGCGCGAAGCCTTCAGCACGGCGCTGGAAGTGTACCGCGCCCTGGGCGCCACCCGCCAGGCGGCGGTGGCGGTGAAAAACCTGAGCCACCTGCAAAAGCTGGACAAGGCGGTGGTGGAACCGGGGCCGAAGGCGGTGGAGCCGGGCTGGCTGGACCAGGAATAGCTCCCGCAACGGCGCGGCGGCCGGGCTGGCAGCCTGATGACGGGGCGTTATCCCAGTTCATCAGGAGACGGCAATGGATATTTACGTGTTGTGGGCGGTGTATGGCGCCCTGAAATCCGGCCAGGCCCAACAGGCCCAGGCCGCCGATGTGACCGCTTGTCTGCAAACGCTGCTGAAGGCCGGCAGCGTTGCCGCCATCAACAACGGCACCATGGGCGGCGATCCCTGCTTCGGTTTCACCAAGGCCTTCGGCGCCTGCGTGGTGCGCCAGGATCAGAAATATCTCTATGCCTGCCAGGAAGGGCAGCAGGTGGATTTCTCCACCGGCGGCTTCGCGGCGGGCGCCGCGCCGAAGGCGGCGGCGGGCGGCGCTCTGGCCGGTTTGGCCCAGATGGCGGAAAACGTCGCCGGGACCTGCGCCGAGCAGGTGACGGCCCAGCGCTAGGCCAGGTGGCGGGCGGCGGCGGGGATCAGAGCGCCGCCGCCGCCCAATCCAGCCAGTCGGAGGTTTCGCCGTCCACCAGCGGGCCGATGGTGGCGCGCAGGCGGGCGTGATAGCCGTTCAGCCAGTCCCGTTCCTCGCGGTCCAGCAGGGCCGGGTCCACCAGGGTGCGGTCGATGGGGGCCAGGGTCAGGGTTTCGAAGCCCAGCAGATCGCGTTCGCCCACCGGGGGCAGGGCGATGACCGCCAGCAGATTTTCGATGCGGATGCCGTAGGCGCCGGCCTTGTAGTAGCCGGGCTCGTTCGAAAGCACCATGCCGGGCAGCAGGGCCTGCGGGCTGGGGCTTTTGGAAATGCGCTGCGGTCCCTCGTGCACCGAAAGATAACTGCCGACGCCGTGCCCGGTGCCGTGATCGTAATCCAGCCCTTCGGCCCACAGGGCGCGGCGGGCCAGCACGTCGAGCTGGCTGCCGGTGGTGCCGGCGGGGAAGCGGGCCCGGGCCAGGGCGATATGGCCCTTCAGCACCAGGGTGAAGCGGTGGCGCTCCTCGGCGCCGGCGGCGCCGATGGCCAGGGTGCGGGTGACATCGGTGGTGCCGTCGAGATATTGCCCGCCGGAATCCAGCAGGAACAGCTGGCCGGGCTCCAGCCGCCGGTTGCTGGCCGGGCTGGCGCGGTAATGCACGATGGCGCCGTTGGGGCCGGCTCCGGCGATGGTGGGAAAGCTCGGCCCCTGATAAAGGGCGTTCTGGCTGCGGAAATCCTCCAGCCGGTCGGCCACCTCCAGTTCGCTCAGACCGCCCTGGGGGGCGGCATGGTGCAGCCAGGCCAGGAAACGGGTCAGGGCCACGCCGTCGCGCAGATGCGCCTGGCGGGCGCCGTCCAGTTCCACGGGGTTTTTGCAGGCCTTGGGCAGCAGGCAGGGATCGGCGCCGGCCCGCACGTCGGCCCCGGCGGCGCGCAGGCGCTGCTCCACCCAGGCCGGGGCGGTGGCCGGATCGAGCTGCACGGCCCGGCCCTTCAGGGCCTCCAGGGCCTCGCCCAGGGTGTCGGGGGGCTGCAGGCGGAAATCGGCGGCGAGATGGCTGCGGATCAGCGGGCTGAACTTGCGCGGATCCATGAACAGCTCCACCTGGCCGTCCCGCCCCAGCAGGGCGAAGCCCAGGGCGAAGGGGGTGAAGTCCACGTCACCGCCCCGGATGTTCAGCAGCCAGTTGATGGACTCGGGCGCCGAGAGAAAAACGGCATCCATCCCCTGTTCAGCCAGGGTGGCGGCCAGGGCGGCGCGTTTCTCGGCCGAGCTGCGCCCGGCATGCTCGGGTTCCTGGCGCACCACCGGGGCCAGCGGCGGCTCGGGCTGATCCAGCCACACCGCATCCAGCGGATTGGTGTCGCAGGCCACCAGTTCGGCCCCGGCCTGGCGGCAGGCCTCTCCCAGCTGGTCCACGCCCTTCGGTGTATGCAGCCAGGGATCGTAGCCCAGACGGGCCCCGGCGGGCAGGGCGTGACGCAGCCAGTCGGCGGGTGGCTCCTCCACCAGATGGCGGAGCTGATAAAGCTCCGCCTCCACCTCGGCGGCGGCCTGCAGGGTGTAGCGGCCATCCACGAACAGGGCGGCCTTGTCGGCCAGCACCGCCGCCAGCCCGGCCGAGCCGGTGAAGCCGGTGAGCCAGGCCAGCCGCATGGCCCGGGGCGGCACATATTCGCCCTGGTGTTCGTCGGCGCGCGGCACCAGAAAGCCATCCAGCCCGCGCAAGGCCAGTTCCTGGCGCAGCATGGCAAGGCGCCGGGCGGCGGGGGAAAGGGGTGGAGCCTGGGTCATCGGCGGTCCTTGCAGGTGGCGGAGCGAAGGCGGTGTAAAAAGATATGGGAAGGGCCCGCCGCCAAGAATAGAGGATTTTTTCCGGGGCCGGAATAGAGCGGGGAAGGGCCGACAGGGTCATCGGATGAACGCGTGGGTGTTGTTTTACACCAAACCGTCTTCAGCGCGATGGCGCATTGCGCGCCCGGCGATTGAGGGACGCCCTTCCAGGGCAATCGGCTTCACCCGATTGCCCTGGAAGGGCCGATTTCCGCACATATCTGCACTGCGCGCGAAAATCCTGTTGCAGCGCACGCCGGGGGGATTATATCCCTGACGGGAAAGGGCTTGTCCCTGTTAGTGGATTCTTTTCAGAAATGACCGAATTTCTCGCGTTCCTGCGGCAATGGGCCGCCGATATCCGGCGCCTTGGTTTTGTTGGCGCCCTGACCGGATCGGGCCGGGCCGCCGCCCCGCGCCTGTCGTCCCGCGCCGCGCCGGCAGGCGCCGTTCCGGCCGCGCGTGCCGCCGCGCCGCCGCGCCCCGCCGCCGAGCGCAGCCGCAACCACGATCTTGACTGGGGCCCGGACAACAACGGCCTGCGCCGCCGCACCGAGCCGCAGCTTTAACCGATTTCCTGTGATACCGCCCGGCCAATGCATTGACCGGTTGTATCGTCCCTCGCCGGGCGGCGGCATCCGCCGCCTTGGCCGCTCGCTCAAGGCTCGCTGGATACCGGCCAACCCGTCACTTCAAGGGTTGGCCGGTCTTACAGCCGGGCGCGGGGGCCGCGGCCGATGACCAGGGCGGTCCAGCCGTTGATGCGGATTTTTCCCAGCAGCGACAGGCCGTGGCGGCGGTGCGCCGACAGCACCTGACGTTCCTGGCGGTTGAGCAGGCCCGAAAGCACGGCGATGCCGTCGGGGGCCAGGTGGCGGGCCAGATCGGCGGCCATGGCCGTCAGCGGGCGGGCCAGGATGTTGGCCAGGATCAGATCGTAGGGCCGCCGGGCCTTGACCCCGCGCGAGGCATAGCCGTCGGACAGGCAGGTGCGCACCAGGAAACGCGCGGCGTTGCGCCGGGCGTTGCGTTCGGCCACCCGCACCGATACCGGATCGATATCGCTCAAGAGAACGGTGCGGCGCAGGGCGCGGGCGGCGGCGATGCCCAGAATGCCCGAGCCGCAGCCCAGATCCAGCGGCTGGCGGAAGCGGCGGCGGCGCAGCAGGCGGTCCAGCGCCATCAGGCAGCCGTAGGTGGTGGCATGCTCGCCCGAGCCGAAGGCGGTGCCGGCATCGATGGTCAGGGCGATCTTGCCGGGAGGCAGGGCGCCGTCGTAGTGCGAGCCATGCACGAAGAAGCGCCCGGCGGTGATGGGGGGAAAGCTTTGCAGATTGGCCGAAACCCAGTCGGTGCCGGCCACCTGTTCCACCGTGCAGGCGGGCAGCGCCGTGCCGCTGGCGGTGGCGGTCAGGGCCAGGGCGCCGTCGAGGGCGGCGCGGTCCACCGGGGTGCGCGAATAGCCTTCCAGCCGCCACAGCAGGTTTTCGTCGGTTTCGTCGGCCTCGGGGTCGTTCAGGAACCACGAGACGGCATCGGCGAAACGCTCCAGCACGCCTTCGTAAAGTTCCACGGCGGCCAGGGGCACCACCACTTCGACGCGCCAGACGTCGGGGTAAATCTTGGGGGTTTGCGGCTGGGGCATCAAGGGTCTCTTCGCGAACGGAATGTGGGGCCGGATTAGGCCAAACTGACGAAACTGTCGATCACTTTCTTAACCCCGGCCTTGTCGAAGGCGATTTCCAGCTTGTTGCCCTCGCGGTGGATGATCCGGCCATTGCCGAATTTCTGGTGGAAGACCTTGTCGCCCACGGCGAAGCCGTTGTCCCCCGCGGCGAAGCCGTTGTCCCCCGCGGCGAAGCCGTTGTCCCCCGCGGCGAAGCCGCCGTCGGGCGGGGTGGGGGTGGTCCAGGCCTGCGGCTTCTCGCCGCGCCAGGCGCGGGGGGTGGCGCTCCAGCCGCCGCCAGGGGCGGAGGCGACGCCGAACAGCCCGGCCTCGCCGCTCCGTTCCACCACCGCCGCCGGCAGTTCGTCCAGGAAGCGCGACGGCAGGCTGCTTTGCCACTGATTGTAGATGCGGCGGTTGCCGGCATGGGACAGAAACACCCGCTGGCGGGCGCGGGTGATGCCCACATAGGCCAGGCGGCGCTCCTCCTCCAGGCCGCGGGCGCCGGTTTCCTCCAGGGCGCGCTGATGGGGGAACACCCCTTCCTCCCAGCCGGGCAGAAACACCACGTCGAACTCCAGGCCCTTGGCGCCGTGCAGGGTCATGATGGAGAGAAAGGCGCCGTCGGCGCGGCTGTCGTTCTCCATCACCAGGGCCACATGCTCCAGGAAGCCGGGCAACGTTTCGAACTCTTCCAGCGCCGCCGCCAGTTCCTTCAGGTTTTCCAGGCGGCCCTGGGCATCGGGGCCTTTTTCCTTTTGCCACATGCCGGTATAGCCGGATTCGTCCAGAACGGTCTGGGCCAGTTCCGCCGGGCCGATCCCGGCCATCAGGCCGCGCCAGCGCTCGAAATCGTTCAGCAGGGCGGCCAGGGTGGCGCGGGCCTTGGGCTTCAGCTCGTCGGTTTCCACCAGCAGGCGGGCGGCCTGGGTCAGGGGCAGGCCCTGGCGGCGGGCCAGCAGATGCATGGCCTGCAGGCTGGCCTCGCCCAGGCCGCGCTTGGGCAGATTGACGATGCGCTCGAAGGCCAGATCGTCGGCGGGCTGGGCCACCACGCGGAAATAGGCCAGGGCGTCGCGGATTTCCTGGCGCTCGTAAAAGCGCAGCCCCCCGATCACCTTGTAGGGCACGCCGGTGGTGATGAGCCGCTCCTCGAATTCGCGGGTCTGGAAACCGGCGCGCACCAGGATGGCCATCTGGCTTAAGGGCACGCCGCGGCGCTGCTGGGCCTCCACCTCGTCCACCACCCAGCGGGCTTCCTCCTCGCCGTCCCACAGGGCGCGCACCACCAGCTTGTCGCCGCTGTCGGCATGGGGCAGGCCGGGGCGCAGGGTTTTGCCCAGGCGGTCGGCGTTATGGCCGATCAGCCCCGAGGCGGCGGCCAGGATGGCCGGGGTGGAGCGGTAGTTGGCCTCCAGGCGGATCACGGCGGCGCCGGGAAAATCGCGTTCGAAGCGCAGGATGTTGCCCACCTCGGCGCCGCGCCAGGAATAGATCGACTGGTCGTCGTCGCCGACGCAGCACAGATTGCGGTGGGCCTGGGCCAGCAGGCGCAGCCACAGATACTGGGCCACGTTGGTATCCTGGTATTCGTCCACCAGGATGTATTTGAAGCGGTGCTGATAATCCGCCAGCAGGTCCTGATGGGCGGGATCCTGGAAGATGGTCAGGCAATGCAGCAGAAGATCGCCGAAATCGCAGGCGTTCAGGGCGCGCAGCCGGTCCTGATACAGGCCGTAGAGGGCGGCGGCGCGGCCATCGGCGAACTCGCCGCCGTCGTCCGCCTTCAGGCGGGCCGGCGGCTTGCCCTGGTCCTTCCAGCGCTGGATGGTGTGCATCAGGGCCTGGGGCGGCCAGCGCTTGGCGTCCACCCCCTCGGCCTCCATCACCTGTTTCAAAAGGCGCAGCTGATCGTCGGTATCGAGAATGGTGAAGCTGCTGTCCAGGCCCACCAGCCCGGCATGGCGGCGCAACAACTTGGCGCCCAGGGCATGGAAGGTGCCCAGCCAGATCTGTTCGGCGGCGGCGCCCACCAGGCCGCTCACCCGCTCGCGCATTTCCCGCGCCGCCTTGTTGGTGAAGGTCACGGCCAGAATGTTCCAGGGCCGCGCCCTGCCCGAGGCGATGATATGGGCCAGCCGGGTGGTCAGCACCCGGGTTTTGCCGGTGCCGGCTCCCGACAGCACCAGCACCGGGCCATCCGTGGTTTCCACCGCCTGGCGCTGTTCGGGATTAAGCCCCTCGAGCCAGGCGGCGGACGGGGCGGACGGCGGGGCGGCGGGCGGCGGATCGGACGGATCATCGTCCAGGGCGAAGGGATCGGACATCATGGGTCCGTACTATATATGTTCCGCCCGCCCCTGGGGAAGGGCATTTACCTTGTGAAGCGGCGGGCTTACCCTTGGGGCTTAAGAGAGACACCAGGGATAAGGAACGGCCGCGATGGACAATAAGAAGGCGGACGAATTTCTGCACGAGGCGGAACGGCTGTGGATGGCGGGGGAAATGCCCCAGGCGCGCGAGCTTTACCGCCGCGCCCGGCTGGTTCTGCGGGAAAACGACGATCGCGCCGGGGAGATGGCGGCGCTGCTGGCCCTGGGCGATCTGGAACTGCGCCTGGGCCGCCGGGCGCCGGCGCGCGAGTGCTTCGTCGAGGCCCGGACCCTGCTGGCCGGTGGCGGCGATCAGAAAAGCCAGGGGGCGGTGCTGTGCCGCCTGGGCGATCTGGCCCGCCACGACGATAATCTGAAGGAGGCGCGGGAGTATTACACATCGGCGGCCGAGCTGTTCCGGGCGGCGGGCGATGCGGCGGGCCAGGGGCATGCCACCAAGCGCCTCGGCCATATCGAGCGCGACGAGGGCCGCCAGGATGTGGCCCTGGAACTGTACCAGAAGGCCCTGGGGCTTTACCGCGCCGGCGGCGACAGCCTGGGCGAGGCCCATGCCCGCCGCGCCCTGGCCGCCCTGCACGATCTTCTGGGCCAGCCCGATCTGGCGCACCGCGATTACGAGCTGGCGCTGGAGATTTACCGCCAGACCGGCGACATGCTCAGCGAGGCCGGCGCCCTGACCGGGCTGGGCCGCCTGCTGCGCCGCCTGAACCGGCCCGAGGAGAGCGGCAAGGCCCTGGAACAGGCGGCCCGCCTCTACGGCAAGGCCGGCGACCTGCGCGGCGAGGCCGACCTGATCCGCGAACTGGCCCATCTCGATCTCGGCCAGGGCCAGCGCGACCGGGCGCGGCGGCACCTGTCGCGCGCCGCCGATCTTTACGGCCGCATCGAGGCCACCGAACTGCGCCACAAGGCGCTGAAGGATCTGGAGGCCTTGTGAGGCCGGCCTAAAGCCGGGCCGGCGCCGCCCGGCTCAGGCGATCCGCGCCAGCCTGTCCACCGCCTCGGGCGGCAGCTCCAGCGCCGCCGCCGCCAGATTTTCCTGAAGATGCGCCGGAGACGAGGTGCCGGGGATCAGCAGGATGTTGGGGGAACGGCGCAGCAGCCAGGCCAGCGCCACCTGCATGGGGCTGTGGCCCAGTTCGGCCGCGATCCCGGACAGGGCCGAGGATTGCAGCGGCGTGAACCCGCCCAGGGGAAAAAACGGCACATAGGCGATGCCGTCGCGGGCCAGGGCGTCGATCAGGGCGTCGTCGGCGCGCTGGACGATGTTGTAGTGGTTTTGCACGCAGACGATATCGCAGATCCTGCGGCCTTCGGCCACCTGGGCCGGGGTGACGTTGCTGAGGCCGATGGCGCGCACCAGTCCCTTGCGCTGCAGCTCGGCCAGGGCGGTGAGCGGCTCTTCCAGCGAGCCTTCGGCCGGGGCGTGAATGCCGAACATCAGGCGCAGATTGACCACCTCCAGCACCTCCAGCCCCAGATGGCGCAGATTGTCCTCCACCGCCCGGGTCAGCTCCGCCGCCGAAAACGCCGGCAGCCACGCGCCGTCGGCGCCGCGCCGGGCCCCGATCTTGGTGACGAGGGTCAGGCCATCGGCATAGGGATGGAGCGCTTCGCGGATCAGCTGATTGGTGATGTGGGGGCCATAGAAATCGCTGGTGTCGATATGATCGACGCCGCCGGCCACCGCCTCGCGCAGCACCCTGATGGCCTGACCGCGATCCCGTGGCGGACCGAACACGCCGGGCCCCGCCAGCTGCATGGCGCCGAAACCCAGCCGTTTGACGCGGCGGTGGCCAAGGGAATACTGGCCGGAATGGGATACTGCCGACATGATCCGTCTCCTGAAAATGGCAACGGCACCACCATACCCCCGGGCTTTCGCCGCGATAATATGGCACAATCCGCAAGGACTGTGCGGAATGACGAACAATGCGGGATGATCTGAAGGATTTGAAAGCCTTTGCCGCCGTGGCGCGCGCCGGCGGTTTCCGCGACGGGGCGCGGGCCGCCGGTGTCAGCGCGTCGGCGTTGAGCGAGGCGGTGCGCCGTCTGGAGGGCGAACTGGGCGTGCGGCTCTTGCACCGCACCACCCGCAGCGTGGCCCCCACCGAGGCCGGGGCGCGGCTGCTGGAGCGGCTCGGCCCCATTTTCGCCGAACTGGAGGCGGCGCTGGATGTGGTGAACGGATTCCGCGACCGTCCGGCCGGCACCCTGCGGCTGAATGTGCCGGTCAGCGCCGCGCGGCTGGTGCTGCCCGCCCTGATTCCGGGGTTTTTGCGGGCCTATCCCGAGATCCGCCTGGAGGTGACGGCGGAGGATCGTTTCGTCGATCTGCTGGCGGCGGGCTGCGATGCCGGCATCCGCTACGACGAACGTCTGGCGCAGGATATGATCGCCGTGCCCATCGGCCCCCGCGTTCAGCGGTTCGCCGCCGCCGCCGCGCCCGCTTATCTGGAGCGCCGGGGCCGGCCCGGCCATCCCCGCGATCTTCTGGCCCATGACTGTCTGCGCGGCCGCTTTGCCAGCGGCGCCCTGCTGTCGCCATGGGCGTTCGAGCGCAACGGCGAAAGCGTGCGGATCGATCCCGGCGGGCCGCTGCTGGTGCAGATCGGGGCGGCCACCGAGCTGATGGTCGATGCCGCCCTCGGCGGCGTCGGCGTGATCTATCTGTTCGAGGACTGGCTCCGCCCCCATCTGGACAGCGGCGCCCTGGAGCCCATTCTGCAGTCCTGGTGGCCGAGCTTCCCCGGCCCGTTCCTCTATTATCCCGGGCGCACCCTGGTGCCGGCTCCGCTCAGGGCCTTTATCGATTTCATCAAGCGCGCCCCATGATGATGCCGCTCCGGAGCGGCTCATACCGGCCAACCGTTGAAGTGACGGGTTGGCCGGTATCCAGCGAGCCTTGAGCGAGCGGCCAAGGCGGCGGATGCCGCCGCCCGGCGAGGGGCTATACAACCTGTAAATTTATTTGCAGGTTGGTATTACCACGGCACTGTGTGGCCCTCGCGGTCGAGGTAGCGCAGGCCGGGGGTCCCCCGTTGCGCCAGCAGGGTGGTCACCATCCGGGGAACCGTCTCTTCCAGGCTGAAGGGCGCCTTCGGCCCGCCCAGCGCGGTTCGGATCCAGCCCGGCGCCATCAGCACCAGGGCGCGGCGGTCGGCGGCATGGCGGGCGGCATAGCAGCGCATATACATGTTAAGGGCGGCCTTGCTGCCGCGATACACCTCGTGGCCGCCATGGAGATTGTTGCCGAGGCTGCCTTGCCCCGACGACATGACGCCGATCATGCCCTCGGGCGGCACAAGATCCTGCAAGGCCTCGATCACCCGCAGCGGCGCCAGGGCGTTGGTGAGCATCACGCGGATGAACTCGGCGTCCGAGGTTTCGGCAATGGTGTCCTCCTGGCGCAGATTGGCGGTGCCGGCGTTGACGAACAGAATGTCGAAACGCCGCCCGGAAAGCTGCTGGCGCAGCTGGGCGATCTGGCCGGGCTCGGTGATGTCGAGGGTGGCGATGGACAGGCGGTCGCCATGATGATCGGCCAGATCGTGCAGCAGGGTCCGGGCGCCGCCCGGGCGCACGGTGCCGGTCACGCGCCAGCCCCGCGCCAGAAGTTCGGCGGCCATGGCCAGGCCGATGCCGCGGGAGGCGCCGATGAGCAGGAGGGAGCCGGGGCGCTCCGAGGACGATGCCGCACGCATGGGAAACCCTTTCGTCGTTGAGGTGGGAGAAGTCTGCGGCAGGGTCTGGTCCGGCGCCAGACGCGGCGGATGCATCAAATCATTGCATGCGGCGCTAGGGATGGCGTTCGGGATGCGCTAAAGTTCGCCGATGCTTCCCGTGGATCTCAATCTGCTTCCGGCGCTCGACGCCCTGCTGGCGGAAGGCAGCGTGACCGCAGCGGCGCGCCGTCTGGGGCTGAGCGTTTCGGCCATGAGCCGCACCCTGGCGCGCCTGCGCGCCGCCACCGGCGATCCGCTGCTGGTGCGGGCCGGGCGCGGGCTGGCGCCCACACCCAGGGCGCTGGAACTGCGGGAGCGGGTGCGCGGCGTCACCCGCGAGGCGTTGGCGGTGCTCAGCCCCAACCCGGAGCCGCTGGATCTTGCCGGTCTGGAGCGCACCTTCACCCTCCGCGCCAATGAAGGCTTCCTGGCCCGGTTTGCCGCCGCGTTGCTGGAGGCGGCGCTTCAGGCGGCCCCCGGCGTGCGCCTTTGCTTCGCCGCCAAGCCCGTCAAGGATGCCGCGCCGCTCCGCGAGGGCCGGGTCGATCTTGAGATCGGCGTCCTGGGGGCGTTCGCCCCCGAGGTGCGGTCCCGTCTGCTGTTCCGCGATACCTTCCTGGGGGCGGTGCGGATCGGGCATCCGCTGCTGGCGGCCCCCATCACGGCGGAACGCTACGCCGCCTGCCGGCATGTGGTGGCTTCGCGCCGGGGCAGCTTCCACGGCCCCGTGGACGAGGCCCTGGCGGCGCTGGGACTGGCGCGGCGGACCGTGGCGGTGGTTCCCGGTTTTCCCGATGCGTTGAGGATTGCCGCCGGCTCGGATGCGGTGGCGCTGGTGCCGCGCTCCTGTCTGGACGCCGCCGCCGGAGTGGCGGCCGGGGTGGCCGGCTTCACCCTTCCGGTGGCAACGCCGGAGATCCGCGTTGCCGCGCTGTGGCATCCGCGCATGGAGGCGGATCCGGCGCACCGCTGGCTGCGGCAGCTGGTGATCGGGGTCTGCCGCGGCGCCGTGGCGCCGCGGGCGGAAGAACCCTCTTTCGGGGGCATTTGCCCCCGATCCCCCAATCGGGAGGAACCGCCTCCCGAACCCTTCAGACTTTCAACTCTTTGAAATAAAAAGAAACTTGCGGCGTTTTTCCGCAGCCTGTTCTAAGGGGTCGGAGGACGCTTCAGCGCCCGGCCATCACGTAGCCGCGCATTTCGTGCACTTCCATGGTGGCCTCTTCCAGGCAGTTCTTCACCACGTCGCCGATGGTCATGATGCCCACCAGGGCGCCGTCCTCCACCACCGGCAGGTGGCGGACGCGGCAGTTGGTCATGGTTTGCATCAGGGATTGCAGGGAATCGTCGGGGGTGCAGAACAGCACGGCGCGGGTCATCAGCTCGCGCACCGGCAATATGCTCAAACCCTCGCCGTAAAGGGCCAGGCCGCGGGCGATGTCGCGTTCCGACAAAATGCCGGCCAGGCCGCCGTTGTCATCCATCACCACCAGGGCGCCGATGCGGTGCAGATGCAGTTCGCGGGCGGCGTCGGCGATGGTTTGATCGGGGGAAATGGTGCAGACCAGGGCGCTGGTCTTGCTGCGCAGAACGGTGCGGACGATCATGATCTTACGCTCCCAGTCTCAAAGGATGTTCCGGGGGCAAGCTCTTGCCGGCTTTGGCCCTTCCCCTTGCATAAGGGAAGGGCGCGCCGGCGTTTCAACGCTATAAAAATTGTGGATATTATACCGGCCAACCATTGAAGTGACGGGTTGGCCGGTCTCCAGCGAGCCTTGAGCGAGCGGCCAAGGCTTTCGGCTGCCGCCGCCCGGCGAGGGACAGTGCAACCGGGCAATGCATTGGCCGGTTGGTATTATCGGCCGATCAGGGCCAGCCACTCCGCTTCGCTCAGGATGGCCAGGCCAAGATCGCGGGCCTTGCTCAGCTTCGATCCGGCATCGGCGCCGGCCACCACGTAATCGGTTTTGCCCGAAACCGATCCTGCCACCTTGGCCCCCAGGGCCTGGGCCTGGGCCTTGGCCTCGTCGCGGCTCAAGGTCTCCAGGCTGCCGGTGAAGACCACGGTTTTGCCCGCCACCGGCGATCCGGCGGCGGCGGGGGCGGCGAAATCCGCCACCGTCACCACGGCGGCCAGATCGTCGAGCACCGCCAGGTTATGATCCTCGGCGAAGAAATCGGCGATTTCCCCGGCCACCGAGGGGCCGACCTGATCGATGGCGATGAGATGGGACCAGGCGGGGCCGGGCGGGGCCGCCGCATCGGCGGTACGGGCGGCATCGCGCTCGGCGGCGGCGGCGGCCATGGCGGCGCGCCAGGCGGTCAGGCTGTGATAGTGCAGCGCCAGCAGGCGGGCGGTGGCTTCGCCCACCTGGCGGATGCCCAGGGCGTAGATGAAGCGGTCCAGCGGCACCCGGCGGCGGGCGGTGATGGCGGCAAACAGCTTTTCCACCGATTTCGCCCCCCAGCCCGGCTGGGTTTTCAGCGGCAGCAGCGTGCCGGTTTCCGCCGCTTCCAGGCGGAAGATGTCGGCGGGGCTTTTGATGCGGCCGCTGGCGAAGAGAAACTCCACGTTCCTGGCGCCCAGTCCTTCGATATCGAAGGCGTTGCGGCTGGCGAAATGGATCAGCCGTTCCACCGCCTGGGCCCGGCAGGTCAGGCCGCCGCTGCAGCGGCGGATGGCCTCGCCCTCGGGCTTGACGGCGTGGCTGCCGCAGACCGGGCACAGCGCCGGCGGCTCGAAGGGGCGGCTGTCGGCCGGGCGCTTCTCCGCCACCACCGCCACCACCTGGGGGATGACGTCGCCGGCGCGCTGAATGATCACGGTATCGCCGGCCCGCACGTCCTTGCGCAGGATTTCATCCTCGTTGTGCAAGGTGGCGCGGCCGACCACCACGCCGCCCACGGTGATGGGCCGCAGGATGGCCACGGGGGTAAGGGCGCCGGTGCGGCCCACCTGGATCTCGATGCGCTCCAGCACCGTTTGCGCCCGCTCGGCGGGAAATTTGTGGGCCACGGCCCAGCGTGGCGTGCGGTCGCGCCGGCCCAGGCGGGTTTGCCAGTCGATGCGGTTGACCTTGTAGACCACGCCGTCGATATCGTAGGCAAGCTCGGCCCGCTCCTCGCCCAGGGCGCGGGTGAAGGCCAGGGCCTGGTCCAGGTCGCGGCACAGGCCGATGCGGGGGTTGACCGGAAAGCCCCAGGCTTTCAGGCGGTCCAGCAGGGCGCGGTGGCTGTCGGCCACCGCCTCGCTCACCTCGCCCAGGGCGTAGCAGAACAGGCTTAAGGGACGGCGGGCGGTCACGGCGGCATCGAGCTGGCGCAGCGAGCCGGCGGCGGCGTTGCGCGGATTGGCGAAGGTTTTTTCCCCCTTGGCCTCGCTGGCGGCGTTCAGGGCCAGGAAATCGGCCCGGCGCATGTAAACCTCGCCGCGCACCTCCATCACCGCCGGGGCCGGGCCGGTCAGCCGCAGCGGCAGTTCGGCCAGGGTGCGCATGTTGGCGGTCACATCTTCGCCCTCGGCGCCGTCGCCGCGGGTGGTGGCCCGCACGAAGGCGCCGTTCTCGTAGAGCAGGTTGATGGACAGCCCGTCGATTTTCGGCTCGGCCACCAAATCCACCGCCTCGGTTTCGTCCAGGCCCAGAAACCGCCGCACCCGCTGCAGGAACTCGGCCACCGCCTCGTCGGTGAAGACATCTTCGAGCGACATCATCGGTTGCAGATGGGCCACGGCGCGGAAGCCCTCTCCCGGCGCGGCGCCCACCCTGCGGCTGGGACTGTCGGGGCGGGCCAGCTCGGGGAAGGCCTCCTCCAGCTCCCGCAGGCGCCGGCGCAGGGCGTCGTAGTCGGCGTCCGACAGGGTGGGAGCATCGTCCTGATAATAGGCCCGGTCGTGGGCGGCGATGGCGCGGCCCAGGCGGTCCAGCTCGATCCGGGCTTCCAGGGGTGTCAGGCGGGGGGCGGCAGTCTGCGGCATGGGGGGGCTATCGGCAGGGAAGGGAAAAAGCGGCGGGAGAGTAGCCCGGATCCCGCCGGCTGTCATCTCCCGCGCGCTTTCGGCAAAGAGCGAGATGGTTTATCCTGATTGTCTTGGCGGCGCGGGGCGGCAAAAGCGGGGGTGTGATGGCGGCGGGCGGGATAGGCGCAAGACTGAAAGCGGCGGCTCCGGCCTTGGGGTTCGCGCTGCTGTGCCTGCTGGCGGTTCTGTTCGCCACGCTGGTGTCGCTGTCCGAGCAGACCCGCCGCACCGAGGCGGCCCGCCACCGGGTGTCGGATCTGCTGCACGATTCCGGGCTGCGCCTGGAACGCACCATGAGCGCGCCGCTGCTGCAGGCGCGCGGCATGGAAGCCGAGATCATGGCCCATGGCGATGTCAGCGCAACCGATTTCGATCATATCGCCGCGGTGCTGCTGCGCGACCATCAGGGCGTGCACCATTTCGTGCTGACCCACGGCACGGTGATCGACCGCGTTTATCCCATGGCCGGCAACGAAATCCTCATGGGGCTGGATTACCGCAACCTGCCCGATCAATGGCCGTTGGTGGAACAGGCCATCACCCAGCACCGCGCCGTGCTGCAAGGCCCCATCAAGCTGGTGCAGGGCGGCCAGGCGGTGGTGGGGCGGGTGCCGGTCTATCTGCCCAAGGCGGGCGGCGGCGACCGTTTCTACGGCCTGGTCAATGTGGTGATCGATATCGCCCCCTATATGGCCGATCTGGCGCGCCTGGGCCGCGACAACGGCCTCGATCTGGTGCTGCTGGGGCGCGACGGCCTGGGGGCGCGGGGCGGCGCGATCTGGGGCGATGAAAGCGTTATGGGCCGCGGCCCGGTCGTCTTCAGCCTGCAGCTGCCGGCGGGCCGCTGGCTGCTGGCCGGGGTGCCGCACGCCGGCTGGCGGGCCTATGCCGGGCCTCCCGGTCCGCTGACCTGGAGCAGTTGGGGGCTGGCCGCTCTGTTCATTCTGTGCCTGACCCTGCTGTGGCTTTATGGACAGCACCGCCGCCGCATGTCGGCCGCCCTGGCCGTCAGCGAGGACCGCTACCGCTCCTTGTTCACCAACGCCGGCGCCGCCATGCTGCTGCTGGATCGGGATGCGGGCGTGATCGTCGAGGCCAACGAGGCCGCCGCCGCCTATTACGGCTATCCGGCCGGGCAGATGCGGCGCATGCGCATCGGCGACATCAGCCTCGATCCGCTGCCGGAAACGCCGGTGGACAGCCGCCCCGGCGGCTATATCCGCCATCGTCTGGCCTCGGGCGAGGTGCGCATCGTCGAGGCGCATACCGGGCCGCTGCCGGGCGGCGGCCTTTGCTACGCCATTCTCCACGACGTCACCGAACGGCGCCGCCTGGAGGAGGAACTGCATAAACTGGCCATGGCGGTGGATCAAAGCCCGGCCTCCATCGTCATCACCGATGCCGCCGGCCGCATCGAATATGTCAATGCCGCCTTCTGCCGCGTGACCGGCTATTGGCCCGACGAGGTGCTGGGCCACACGCCGGGTATTCTGAAATCGGGCGCCACCGCGCCGGAAATCTATGCCGAGATGTGGCGGCGGCTGTCCTCGGGCCAGACCTGGCAGGGCACCTTCCAAAATCGCCGCAAGGACGGTTCGCTTTACTGGGAGCAGGCGCAGATCGCCCCCATTCTCGATCACGAGGGCCGCATCACCCATTATCTGGGGGTGAAGGAGAACATCACCGAGCGCCGCCAGGCCGAGGAGGCCATCCGCTCCTTGAGCGCGCGGCTGCAGAACGTTCTGGATGCCGCCTCGGAGGTGGCCATCATCGCCTGCGACGCCGAGGGCGGCATCACCCTGTTCAACCGCGGCGCCGAGCGCATGCTGGGCTACCGCCAGGACGAGGTGGTGGGCAAGGCCACGCCTTTGCTGTTCCATCTGCCCGAGGAGATGGCGGTCCGCGCCGAGCAGCTGACGCGGGAACTGGGCCGCGCGGTGGCGGGCTTCTCCACCTTCGTCGGCAAGGCCGAGCGCGATGGCCGCGATGTGGGGGAATGGACCTACCGCCGCAAGGACGGCGGCACCCTGACGGTGTCGCTGGTGGTGACCCCCATCTGGGACGATCAGCGCCGCGTGACGGGATCGCTGGGGGTGGCGGTGGACATCACCGAACGCAAGCGCGGCGAGGAGCGGCTGCGCCAGAGCGAGGAACGCTATCGCGCCTCGTTCGAGCAGGCCGGCACCGGCATCGTTCATGCCGCCTTCGACGGCACGCTGCTGCGCTGGAACGACCGTTTCCGGCAAATCCTCGGCTATGCGCCGGAAGACATGTCGCAACTCAATTTCCTGGCCCTGACCTACGAGGAGGACCGCCCCTTAAGCCGCCAGGTGACCGAGGATCTGCGCGATGGCCGGGCCCAGTCGCGGGCTTTCGAGAAACGCTATTACCGCAAGGATGGCAGCCTGACCTGGGTGAAGCTGCATTGCGCCGCCTCGCGCGATACCGAAGGCCAGGCCCGTTACCTGATCACGGTGGTGGAAGACATCAACGACCGCAAACAGGCCGAACTGCAATTGGCCGAAACCACCCGGCGTCTGGATGAGCAGGCGCAGAAGCTGCGCGACATCAATCAGGAACTGGAGCAGTTCGCCTATGTGGCCTCGCACGATCTGCGCCAGCCCTTACGCATGGTTTCCAGCTATCTCACCCTGATCGAGCGGCGGCTGGGCGGTGATCTCGGCCCGGAGCTCAAGGACTATCTGGGCTATGCCGTAAACGGGGCCAAACATATGGATGCCCTGATCCTGGGGCTGCTGGATTATTCCCGCACCGGGCGCCAGGGGGATGGGGCCGAGGCGGTGGATCTGGGGCAAACGCTGCAAGATTGCCTGCTGACCCTGGCCGATGCTTTGGAAGAGTGCGGGGCGGCGGTCAGCGTGGCCTCCGATCTGCCGGTGGTGACGGGAAACCGCGCCGAACTGATGCGGCTGTTCCAGAACCTGATCGGCAATGCGGTGAAATACCGCGCTCCGGAGCGGCCGCTGCGGATCGACGTGGGCTGGCGTGGCGAGAACGGGCGGGCCGTGGTGTGGGTGGAGGATAACGGCAGCGGCATCGATCCGGAAAACCATGCCCGGGTGTTTCAGATCTTTCAGCGCCTGGTGCCGCAAAGCGCCTGCGAGGGCTACGGCCTGGGCCTGGCCATCTGCAAGAAAATCGCCGAGCATCACGGCGGGCGCATCTGGGTGGAGTCGGCGCCCGGTACCGGCAGCCGCTTTCTGGTTTCGCTGCCGCGGGATGCGGGCTCAGGCGCCCAATAGGCTGGCGGCGGCGGCGCGGGCCTCGGCGGTGACGCGGGCCCCGGCCAGCATGCGGGCGATTTCCTCGCGCCGCTCATCGGGGCCAAGCGGGCTGACGCGGGTGATGGTGCCGCCCTGGCCGTCGTCGCCCTTGGCCACATGCCAGTGCTGGCCGCCGCGCGCCGCCACCTGCGGCGAATGGGTGACCACCAGGATTTGCAGATCGCGGGCCAGGCGGGCCAGGCGTTCGCCCACGGCGGCGGCCACGGCGCCGCCGATGCCGCTGTCCACCTCGTCGAAAACGATGCTGGGCACCGGGCTGGTGCGGGCCAGCACCACTTTCAGGGCCAGCATGAAACGCGACAGTTCGCCGCCCGAGGCGATGCGCCCCAGCGGACCGGGCGCGCTGCCGGGATTGGTGGCCACCTCGAAGGTCACGCGGTCCAGCCCGCTGTCGCCCCATTGCTCTTCCGGCAGCGCCTCGACGCGGGTTTGAAACCGCGCCTTGTCCAGTTTCAGGGGCGGCAGTTCGGCGGCCACGGCGCGGTCCAGCCGTTCGGCGGCCTCCAGGCGCTGGCGGGACAGCGCCTTGGCCGCCTCGGCATAGGCGGTGCGGGCGGCGGCCTCGGCGGCGGTCAGGCGGGCCAGCCCTTCGCCGCCGGCCTCCAGCGATTGCAGTTCGTCGGCCAGGCGCTGGCGCAGGGCGGGCAGGCCCTCCACCGGCACCCCATGCTTGCGGGCGGCGGCGCGCAGGGCGAACAGCCGTTCCTCCACCTTTTCCTGGGCGCGGGGATCGAGATCGATGCCGGCGGATACCCGGTCCAGCAGATTGCGGGCCTCGGCGGTTTCATCGGCGGCGCGGTCCAGGGCGGCGATCACCGGATCGAGACGGCCCTCGGCCTTGTCGGCCACCCGTTCCAGGGCGCGCTGGGCGGCGCGCAAGGCGGCCTCCACCTCGCCCTTGCCGGACAGGGCCTGCAAGGCGGCGTTCATGCCTTCCACCAGTTTCTCGCCGTGCATCATCACGGCGCGGCGGGCGGCCAGGCTGTCCTCCTCGCCCGGTTCCGGGGCCAGGGCGTTCAGTTCGTTCACCGCATGGCGCAGGAAGTCTTCCTCGTCGCGGGCGCGGGCCAGGGCGGCCTCGGCGTCCGTCCGAGCCCGTTGCGCGGTTTTCCAGGCGGCATGGGCGGTGCGCACGGCGGCCACGTCCAGGGCGCCGAAGGCATCGAGCACGGCGCCGTGCCGGGCCGGGTCCAACAGGCCGTGGCTTTCAAACTGGCCGTGGATCTCCACCAGGGTTTCGCCCAGGCGGCGCAACAGGCCGACGCTGATAGCCTGATCGTTGACGAAGGCGCGCGAGCGGCCATCGGCGGCAACGGTGCGGCGCAGCACCAGTCCATCCTCGGCGGCAAGATCCTGTTCGGCCAGAAGGGCGAAGGCCGGATGGGCGGCGGGCAGGGAAAATTCGGCGGTGACCGAAAGCTGCGGGGCGCCGGGGCGCACCAGGCCGCTGTCGGCGCGGGCTCCCAGGGCCAGCCCCAGGGAATCCAGCAGAATGGATTTCCCCGCCCCGGTTTCGCCGGTCAGCACCGCCAGACCGGGGGCGAAGGCGATCTCCAGGCGATCGATCAGAACCACATCGCGGATCGACAGACCGAGCAGCATGGGTTGGGCCCTCTTATACCGGCCAACCGTTGAAATGACTCGTTGGCCGGTATCCAGCGAGCATTGAGCGAGCGGCCAAGGCGGCGGATGCCGCCGCCCGGCGAGGGACAGTACACCGGTCAATTCATTGGCCGGTTGGTATTACAAGGGTTACAGCCAGTCGAACCAACCGTCTCCCAGCCGCGGCATGTCGGGACGGTGCTTGCCCATGGCCAGGGCGTAGGCATCGCCGTACCAGTGGCTGCCGGGATAGTTGTAGCCCAGCACGGCGGCGGTCTTCTTGGCCTCGCCGTCCATGCCGAGGATTTCGTAGCATTCCACCAGCCGGTACAGGGCTTCCGGCACGTGGCTGGTGGTCTGGTAATTGTCCACCACATAGCGGAAGCGGTTGATGGCCGCCAGATACATCTTCTGCTGTTCGTAATAGCGGCCCACCGACATTTCCTTGCCGGCCAGATGGTCGCGGGCCAGATCGGCCTTCAGCTTGGCGTCGCGGGCGTATTTGCTGTTGGGGAAGCGGGTGACCACATCCTCCAAACCCTTCAGGGCTTCCTGCGTCACCTTCTGGTCGCGCTGCACGTCGGCGATCTGTTCGTAATAGCAGAGCGCCTTCAGATAATAGGCGTAGGCCACGTCCTTATGGCTGGGATGCAGCTGGATGAAGCGGTCCAGCGAGATGATGGCCTCGTCGAATTTGTTGCGCTGATACTGGGCATAGGCGGTCATCAGCTGCGCCTTGGTGGCCCACACCGAGTAGGGATGCTGGCGGTCCACCTCGTCGAAGGCCTTGGCGGCGGCGTCGTAGTCGCCGCTGTTGAGGTCATCCATGCCCTCGTTATAGAGCTGATCGACCGGGCGCTCCACGTAGGTGTCCTTAGGGTCGCCGGCGCAGGCCGACAGGAACAGGGGCGAAGCCAGGGCCAGGGCCAGGATCAGGACGCGGGAACGGGAGCTGATAGACATTAACCTGCTCTGAAAATCGGTGTAAGCCGGGCAGACTATACCACGGCTGCCCGGCGGCTCCACAACAGAAGCGGGGGACAGGCGGCGGAATTTCTTCGAGGGAGCGGAAAAAACGGCGCCCCCGGCTCCGGAACGGAGGCGGGGGCGGCGGTGTTTCAAGCCTTGGCCGGATGGGGCGCGGTCAGGCCACGGCGGCGGGGCGCGGCAGGGCGGCGGCCCGCGCCGGGGCGGTGGTCATGGGCACCACGGTCCAGGCGCTGTCGTCGGCGAACAGGGCGCGCAGCAGGCGGTTGTTGAGGGCGTGGCCGGTGCGCACGCCGTGGAAGGCGGCCAGCAGCGGGGCGCCGGCCAGGTAAAGGTCGCCCACCGCGTCCAGGGCCTTGTGGCGGACGAATTCGTCTTCGTAGCGCAGGCCTTCATCGTTCAGCACGCCCTCGCCGTCGCTGGAAATCACCACGGCGTTTTCCAGCGAGCCGCCCCGGCCCAGGCCGGCGGCGCGCATGGCGGCCACTTCCTGCTCGAAGCCGAAGGTGCGGGCGCGGCTGATTTCCGATTTGAAGCGGCCGTCCGAGAGATCGAGCACGCATTCCTGGCGGCGGATGGCCGCCACCGGAAAATCGATTTCCATGCGCACCGAAAAGCCATCGTCGGGGGTGAGCATGGCCAGTTTGTCGCCATCCCGCACGCTGACGGTTTTCAAAACCTTGATGGCGCGGCGGGGGGCGTCCTGCTCGACCACGCCGGCGCATTCCACCAGGAACAGGAAGGGGGCGGCGGAGCCGTCCATCACCGGCACTTCCGGGCCGCTGATGTCGATGAGGGCGTTGTCGACGCCCATGCCGTTCAGGGCCGACATCAGATGTTCGATGGTGCGCACGCCGATGCCGTTGGCGTCGGCAACGCAGGTGTTCAGGCGGGTGTCGCTCACGCAGTCCCAGCGGGCCGGAATGACGGCGCCGTTGCCGGCGATGTCGGTGCGGCGGAAGCGGATACCGCTGTCGGCCTCGGCCGGATGCAGGACCATGGTCACCTTGCCGCCCGAGTGAAGACCGACGCCGACGCAGGCGATCGAGCTCTTCAGGGTGCGTTGGTGAAGGATGGCGGACTGGGACATGATTGGAAAGCCTTTGGCTGAACCCGAAATTTCACGCTGCTAGATCTAGCAGCCATGCCGCAACAGCACAAATCAATGAATGTTACGAATTATTACGGTCTGAAGACGGTTTGATACCAACCGGCCAATGAATTGACCGGTTGTATCGTCCCTCGCCGGGCGGCGGCATCCGCCGCCTTGGCCGCTCGCTCAATGCTCGCTGGAGACCGGCCAACGAGTCACTTCAATGGTTGGCCGGTTTGATACCGTTGAAAATCAAGGTGTTGATCCGGCGGCGAGAATAAAAAACGGCGGGTGTGGGCACACCCGCCGTCGTGCTTGCGCGCGAGGTCTTGTGTTAAAGCGGTTCCAGCACCGCCGGAACCGCTCGCATGGCCGGATCAGTTGGCCTGACGGCGCAGGAAGGCCGGAATGTCCAGCATGTCCTCGTCGGCCGCGCGCGAGGTGGGCAGGCGGTCGCCGGGGCTGACGCGGGTGGGGGCCATGCCCTCCATCTGCGGGGCCGGGCGCGGGCTCATGGTCTGGGCCGCCGGCTGGGCCGCGCGGGGGGCGGGGGCCGTGGGGGCGGCATGGGCCGGCTGGGCGTGATGGGCCGCCGGAACCGGCTTGTTCATCAGACGGTTCAGGAAGTTGCTGGGGCGGCGGTGCGCCTCGGCATGGTCGGCCGGATCGGCATGGGGGGCCGGCACGGCGCGGTGTTCCATGCGCGGTTCGGCGCGGTGCTCCATGCGCGGTTCGGGCCGCTGTTCCGGACGGGTTTCCATGCGCAGGGTGCCCTGAAGGGCCTTCTCCTGCAGGCTTTCCGTATGGGCGGCCTGGCGGGGGGCGGGATCGCGCACCTGCAGCATCTGCTCCATCTGCCGGGCGTCCATCTCGTCTTCCATGGCGATGGTCTGGGCCAGGGCCGGCTCATGCGCCTGCTGACGGTTCAGGGCCGCCGAGCCGTTGAAGGCGGCGCCGCCCACACGGTCGGCCAGGGTGTTGCCCACATTCATGGTGGTGGGCTGGGCGGCCAGACCCTGGGCCATGGCGGGCGCGGCCTGGGGGGCGGGCTGCGCCGGCTGGGCGGCGGGCTTGGCGAAGGTCTGCACGTTGCTGGCGGCGGCGCGGGCGGCCTGGGGCTGGGCCTGCGGCTTTTGATCCACCAGCGAGATCAGGGTGGGCTTGGGCTGCTGGAGGGCGGCGGCGTCGATGCCGGTGGCCACCACCGACACGCGGATGCGGCCGTTCATGCGCTCGTCGAAGGTGGAGCCGAAGATGATGTTGGCTTCGGGGTCCACTTCGTCGCGGATGCGGTTGGCCGCCTCGTCGGCTTCGAACAGGGTCATGTCGAGGCCGCCGGTGATGTTGATGAGCACGCCGCGCGCGCCCTTCATCGACAGGTCTTCCAGCAGCGGGTTGTTGATGGCGGCCTCGGCGGCGTCCAGGGCGCGCTTATCGCCCTCGGCCTCGCCGGTGCCCATCACCGCCTTGCCCATTTCGCCCATCACCGTGCGGATGTCGGCGAAATCGAGATTGATCAGGCCGGGCATGATCATCAGATCGGTGACGCCGCGCACGCCGGAATAGAGCACGTCGTCGGCCAGCTTGAAGGCTTCGGCGAAGGTGGTGCGCTCGGAGGCGATGCGGAACAGGTTCTGGTTGGGGATGATGATCAGGGTATCGACATACTGCGACAGCTCATCGATGCCCTGCTCGGCCAGACGCATGCGGTGCTGGCCCTCGAAGCTGAAGGGCTTGGTGACCACGCCCACGGTCAGGATGCCGTGCTCGCGCGCGGCCCGGGCGATCACCGGGGCGGCGCCGGTGCCGGTGCCGCCGCCCATGCCGGCGGTGATGAACACCATGTTGGAGCCGGTCAGCTGGCCCATCAGCTCGTCCAGGCTTTCCTCGGCGGCGGCGCGGCCGATGTCGGGCCGGGCGCCGGCGCCCAGACCCTGGGTCAGGGTGGCGCCCAGCTGGATGCGGCGGTCGGTCCGCGACTGCGACAGCGCCTGGGCATCGGTATTGGCGACGATGAACTCGACGCCCTCCAGATGCGACTGAATCATGTTGTTGACGGCGTTGCCGCCGGCGCCGCCCACACCGATAACGGAGATGCGAGGCTTCAGCTCGTCATTGGAGCCGGGATGAAAATTAATCATGGGGTAAAGCCCTCCGCGCACAATTTGAATCGTTGAATCACAAACCGAGTCTCGACACTAGAAGTTTTTTCGTAACCAGGCCCCAAAACGGCCAAGGGGGCCTTCACCGGCGGATTCTGTTGTTCTTGTTTTCTTTGCCGATGCTTCCACCTGATGTAAAACCGCATACCGGAGCAACCCGGCGCAGGTGGAAAACGCCGGGCCCGCCGTGGCTTCCGGCAGGCCCTGAAAGCCCACCGGACGGCCGATGCGAACCTGTTTGTCCAAAACCATGGCGGCCAGATCGCGCACGCCCTGCATGTTGGCGCCGCCGCCGGTCAGCACCACGCGGCGTCCGGCCAGCTTGTCGAAGCCGCCGGCCTCCAGATGGCTGCGCACCAGTTCGAAGGTTTCCTCCAGACGGGGCTGGATGATTTGCACCAGCATGGAGCGCGGCACCTGATTGGTGGCGCCGCCGTCCTCCTCCTCGCCCACCAGCGGCACCTTCAGCACCTCGCGGTCGTCGGACGGCGAGGGCAGGGCGCTGCCGTAAAGCGTTTTCATGCGCTCGGCATGGATCAGCGGCGTCGACAGGCCGCGGGCGATGTCGTTGGTGACATGGGCGCCGCCCACGGGGATGGTGTCGGTATGCACCAGATGGCCGCCCTGAAACACCGCCAGGGTGGTGGTGCCGCCGCCCAGATCGATGCAGGTGACGCCCAGTTCCTTTTCATCGTCCACCAGGCAGGCCAGGCCCGAGGCATAGGCCGAGGCGACGCGGGCCTCGATATCCAGATGGCAGCGGTGCACCACGGTGGAGAGATTGCGCACCGGGCCCTGGCCGGCGCTGACCAGATGCACGGTCACCGCCAGGGTATCGCCGAACATGCCGCGCGGATCGCGGATGCCGTCGTTGCCGTCCACGGTGAAGCCCACCGGAATGGAATGGATGAGGTCGCGGTCGCCCTGCTGGGCATGATGGCGGGCATGTTCCAGCATGCGCCGGATGTCCTGGTCGCTCACCTCGTGGCCGTTGATGCCCACTTCCACGGTCACGTTGGAGGAAACAGGATGCCCGCCCGAAACATTGACCACCACCTCGCGGATGCGGTCCTCGGCCATCTGCTCGGCGGCGTCGACGGCGGCGCGGATGGCGGTTTCCGCCGCTTCCATGTCCACCACGGCGCCGTTCCTCATGCCCAGCGACACCTGATGACCGATGCCCAGCACGCGCACGCCATCCTCGGTTTCCCGCGCGATGAAGCAGCAGACCTTGGTGGTGCCCACATCAAGGGCGGCGATCAGTCCGTGGCGTGGCTTGGCTTTCGACATACGCTCTCCTTCAGGCATCCTTGCCGGGGTGGGACTTGTGCCGGGCTTCCATGGCGGCCCGGGCGTTTTCCTCGGCGCCGCCGACGGCGCGCAAGACCAGACGATCGGGAATGCGCATATCGATCAGGGCGATCTTGCGTTCCAGGATCTGCTGGTTCTTTTCGTAGCGGTCCAGATCGTGCCAGGCGGCGGCGGGATCATCCTCGGGCAGGCGCACGTCGATGCCGTTGTCGGTGCTGTCGAAGGTGACATTCCAGCGCCGCCCCGACACCCACTGCGCCGCCTTGACCCGCTTGGCCAGCGCCGGTTCGGTGGCCAGCATGGCCAGCAGGGCGGCGGCATGATCGGGGGCGCCCTCGCCGACGATCAGCGGCAGCGCGGAAAAGTCGCGCACATCGTCGCTCACCACCAGGCCCTGCTGATCCACCAGATAGTAGTGGCCCTCGTTCTGCCAGATGGCCACGGGGTCGCGCTCGGTGAGCAGAATATGCACCTCGCCGGGCAGGCGCCGCTCCAGGGTGGCGGTCTTCACCCAGGAGATTTCCTCCAGGCGCTGGCGGGCGGCGGCCAGATCGATGCCGAAGATGGGATCGCCGCGCTTGACGTTGAGCGCCGCCACCAGCTCGTCGGTGGGGGTGCGGTGCCGCCCCTCCACATAGATCTGCTGGACGCGGAAACCGGCCCGGCCCGACCAGGCGACGATCTGGGCATGGGCCCGCTCGGTCAGGGCCTGGCCGGCGGCGCTGTCCAGCAGCCACAGAGGGGTTGCGGCCAGCAGCAGGGCCAGGGTGGAGCCGGCGGCGATGCGCCGTACCCGCTTCAGCCAGAACGGCGAGATGCGGCGGCGGATCTGCTGGGCCTGGCCGCGCGGCGGCAGCGGCCGGGGGCGCGCGGCGCCGTGACGCGGCGCCGGGCTGCCGAAGCGGTCGTCCACCTGGATGGTGATGTCGCTTAAGCGTCGCATGTGGCGTTCTCCACCATCCAGGTCACCAGATCGGGGAAGGAGATGCCGGCATGGGCGGCCTGTTCCGGCACCAGCGAGGTATCGGTCATGCCGGGCTGGGTGTTGATCTCCAGCACGTAGAATTTGCCCTCGCCGCTGCTGTCGTCGTAGCGGAGATCGGTGCGCGACACGCCGCGGCAGCCCAGGGCCTGATGCGCCGCCACCGCCAGGCGCTGGGCCTCGGCGAAGGCCGCCTCGGGCAGGGGGGCCGGCACGAGGTGGCGCGAGCCGCCGGGGGCGTATTTGGCGGTATAGTCGTAAAAGCCGCGGTCCGAGGTGATCTCGGTCACGCCCAGGGCCTTGTCGCCCATCACCGCCACGGTGATTTCGCGGCCGGGGATGAAGGGTTCGGCCAGCACCCACTCGCCGAACGGCCACTCGGCCTCGCTGGTGGGGCGCGGCGCATCGTCCTTGATGATGTGCACGCCGACGCTGGAGCCTTCGTTCAGCGGCTTCAGAACATAAGGGCGGGGCAGCACGTCGCCGGCGAACACCTCGCTTTTGCGCACCACCCGGCCTTCGGGCACCGGGATCCCGGCGGCGGCGAAGATCTTCTTGGCGGTGGGCTTGTCCATGGCCATGGCCGAGGCCAGCATGCCGGAATGGGTGTAGGGGATCTTCATGATGTCCAGGAGCCCCTGCACGGCGCCGTCCTCGCCGTGGCGGCCGTGCAGGGCGTTGAACACCACCCAGGGCTTGGCGGCGTCGAGACCGGCCACCAGGGTGCGCAGATCGCGGCGCACATCGATGGTGGCCACGGCATATCCGGCTTTTTCCAGGGCGGCGGCGGCGGCGGCGCCGCTTTTCAGCGACACGTCGCGTTCGGCCGAAAAACCACCCATCAGGACGACGACACGCTTGCTCATGGCTTAATTCCCGTTGCGAACGCCGATACGGCGGATTTCCCAGTGAAGTTCGACACCGCTGTGCTCCAGCACGCGGCGGCGCACATCCTCTCCCAGATCCTCGATATCGGCGGCGGTGGCCGCGCCGGTATTGATGAGGAAATTGCAATGTTTTTCCGAAACCTGCGCGCCGCCCCGGGTCAGCCCCCGGCAGCCGGCGCCGTCGATCAGTTCCCAGGCCTTGCGGCCGGGCGGATTGGCGAAGGTGGAGCCGCCGGTGCGGGTGCGCAAAGGCTGGCTCAGTTCGCGGCTGGCCTTGATGGCGGCCATGCGCTCGGCCACGGCCTGGGCGCTGTCGGCGCGGCCCCGCAGCACGGCGTCGAGGAACACCGCCCCCTCCTCCACGCCGCAATGGCGGTAGGAAAAGCCGTAGTCGGCCGGGGCCAGGGTGCGGAGAACGCCATCGGCGCCGATGACGCGCCCCTCCACCACCACGTCCTTCATCTCGCCGCCGTAGGCGCCGGCGTTCATGCGCAGCGCCCCGCCGATGGTGCCCGGCACGCCCGAAAGGAATTCCAGCCCGCCCAGGCCCATCTCGCAGGCGGTGGCGGCCACGGTGATGTCGAGCGCCCCGGCCCCGGCGCGCAGGCGCTGGCCCTCCAGAGCCTCGATGCGGGCGAACTCGGCGCCCAGCCGCACCACCACGCCCGGCACTCCGCCGTCGCGGATCAAAAGGTTGGAGCCCACCCCCACCAGGGTGACCGGCACGTCGGCGGGTTTGGCGGCCAGGAAGGCGGCCAGATCCTCGGGGTCGGCGGGCTTGAACAGCACTTCCGCCGGACCGCCGACGCGGAACCAGGTGAGATTGGCCAGTCCGGCATGGGCCTGCAGCCGGCCGCGCACCGGCGGCAGGCGCTCCAGCAGGGACGGGCGGGCGCGGACGGTCACACCGCACCTCCCTTCAGCAGCGCCTCGAGCTGGCCGGGCAGGGCGGCGGCCCAGGCGGTGATGTTGCCGGCGCCCAGGCACACCACCAGATCGCCGGGGCGGGCCTCGGCCTGGATCAGGGCGGGCAGCTGTTCGGGGGCGGGCAGGGCCAGCACCTTGCGGTGGCCGTGCTGGGCCAGGCCGCGCACCAGGGCGTCGCGGTCGATGCCGGGCAGGGGGGCCTCGCCGGCGGCATAGACGTCGGCGACGATCACGGCGTCGGCGTCGTTGAAGCAGGTGCAGAAATCCTCGAACAGGCTGGCCAGGCGGGAATAGCGGTGCGGCTGCACCACCGCCACCACCCGGCCGTGGGTGGCCGAGCGGGCGGCGCGCAAGACGGCGGCGATTTCCACCGGGTGATGGCCGTAGTCATCGATCACGGTGATGCCGCCGGCCTCGCCGGTTTTGGTGAAGCGCCGCTTGACCCCGGAGAAGGTGGCCAGAGCGGTGCGGATCACCGCGTCGGAAAAGCCCAGCTGGCTGGCCACCACCACGGCGGCCAGGGAGTTCTGCACATTGTGCTGGCCGTACATGGGCAGGTGCACGCCCTCGATGCTGCGGGTGGTGCCGGCCACGCGGTCGCTCAAAACGATATCGTAGCTGGCGCCGCCCGGCTGGATCACCACATTGACGGCGCGGACGTCGGCCTGCGGGTTGAGGCCGTAGGTGACGATCTTGCGGTCGGCCACCTTGGGGATCAGGGCCTGCACCTCGGGATGATCGGAGCACAGCGCGGCGAAGCCGTAGAAGGGGATGTTCTCGACGAAGATGCGGAAGGCGTCGCGCACCTTGTCGAAGCTGCCGTAAAAGTCCAGATGCTCGGGATCGATGTTGGTGACCACGGCGATGGTCGAGGGCAGCTTCATGAAGGTGCCGTCGGATTCGTCGGCCTCCACCACCGCCCATTCGCCGGCCCCTAAGCGGGCATTGGTGCCGTAGGCGTTGATGATGCCGCCGTTGATCACCGTGGGATCGAGGCCGGCGGCGTCGAGCATGGCGGCGATCATCGAGGTGGTGGTGGTCTTGCCGTGGGTGCCGCCGATGGAGATGGCGTATTTAAGGCGCATCAGCTCGGCCAGCATCTCGGCGCGGCGCACCACCGGGATCAGGCGGGCGCGGGCCGCCGCCACTTCCGGATTATCGGCCTTCACCGCCGAGGAGATGACCACGGCGCGGGCCTCGCCCAGATTGTCGGCGGCATGGCCGATATGGATGACCAGACCCAGATCGCGCAGGCGCTTGACGTTGGCGTTCTCGGCGATGTCGCTGCCCTGCACCTTGTAGCCCAGGGTATGCATGACTTCGGCGATGCCGCTCATGCCGATGCCGCCGATGCCGACGAAATGCAGGGTGCCAATGGAAAGCGGCAGGGTTCTCATGATGCGACCTCGGTCTTGTCGGCGACCAGCCGTTCCGCCAGATCGGCCAGGCGCTGGGCGGCGTCGGGAACTCCGGCGGCGCGGGCGCAGGCGGCGGCGCGGGTCAGGCTGCCGGGAAGGGAAAACAGGGAGTCCAGGCGGCCGGCCAGGCTTTCCGGGGTGAAGGCGGGCTGGGGGATCATCCAGCCGCCGCCGGCCTCGTCCACGGCGTGGGCGTTGGCGGTCTGGTGATCGTCGATGGCGTAAGGATAGGGCACCAGGATGGCCGGGCGGCCCAGGGCGGTGAGCTCGCCCACGGTGGAGGCGCCGGCGCGGGCGATGACCAGATGGGCGGCGGCCATGCGCTCGGGCACATCCTGGAAGAAGCTGGCCAGGGTGGCGTTGACGCCGCTGGCGCCATAGGCGGCGCGCACGGCCTCCAGATCCTCGGGGCGGCACTGCTGGCTGAGCTCGACGCGGGCGCGCAGGGGATCGGGCAGGCGGGCCAGGGCGGCGGGCAGCACATCGGAGAGGATGCGCGCGCCCTGCGAGCCGCCCAGCACCAGAATGCGCACCGGGCCGCCGGCCTCCAGGGCCGGATAGGGCTGATCGCGGCGGGCGATGATCTGCGGGCGCACCGGCATGCCGGTTTGCGCCACCTTGCCGCGCAGGCCGGCGGCCAGATGGCTGACCTGGGCGTAACAGGTGGCGATGCGGGTGACGCGCGGCGCCAGCAGGCGGTTGGCACGGCCCAGCACGGCGTTCTGCTCGTGCAGGGCGGTGGGAATGCCGGCGCTGGTGGCGGCCAGCATGGCCGGCACCGAGGCATAGCCGCCGAAGCCGATGACGGCGGCGGGCTTCAGGCTTTTCAGCAGGGCCTGGGCCTGCAGCCAGCCGGCGCCCAGTTCGGTCACGGCGCGCAGCCGCGCCAGCACGCCGCGCCCGGCCAGGCCGCCGGCATGGATGCGGTGGGTGGCGATGCGGCCCAGGGTGCCGCCGAAGGCCTGGCCGCGGCGGTCGGTGATCAGGGCCAGATCGTAGCCGCGCGCCAGCAGCTCCGAGGCCAGGGCCTCGGCGGGGAAGACATGGCCGCCGGTGCCGCCGGCGGTCAGCGCGATCAGTTTCGTCATTATTGCCAGCCCTCCGCGCCGTATCGTTTTCGGGTCAGGGCCAGCACCATGCCCATGCCGAGGGCCAGAGCCAGCATGGAGGAGCCGCCATAGGAGATGAAGGGCAGGGTCATGCCCTTGGTGGGCATCAGGTGCAGGGTGGAGGCCAGATTGACCAGGGCCTGCAGGCCGAACTGCACCAGCAGCCCCGAGGTGGCCAGCAGCACGAACAGATTGTCCTCGTTCAGCATGCGGGCGAAGCCGCGCAGCACCACGAAGGCGAACAGCCCCACCACCACCAGGCACAGGATCAGGCCGAATTCCTCGCCGGCCACCGCCATGATGAAATCGGTATGGGCGTCGGGCAGCACCTCCTTGACCCGGCCCTCGCCGGGGCCGCGCCCGAACAGGCCGCCGTAATGGAAGGCCTGCAGGGCGGTGGTGACCTGATAGCCGGCGCCGTCGGACGGATCGAGGAAGCGGTCGACGCGGGCCTGCACATGGCTGAAGGTGAAATAGGCGCCCACCAGGCCGCTCAAGCCCACCATGGCGAAGACCAGCACCCAGAGGATGGGCAGGCCGGCCAGGAAGAACTCCACGAACCACACCGCCGAGATCACGATGGTCATGCCGACGTCGGGCTGCAGCAGCAGCAGCACCGCCACCATCAGGTAAAGACCGAAGGACACGGCGTTGCCGGGGAAGCGGTCGCCCTCGCGCTGTTCGGCGAACATCCAGCCGGCCACCACGGCGAAGCAGGGCTTGGCGAATTCCGAGGGCTGGATGGTCATCCCGGCGATGTCGATCCAGCGGGTGGCGCCCTTGATCTCCTGGCCGGTGACCAGCACCACCGCCATCAGCACCACCGAGCAGACGAAGCCCAGGCTGGCCAGGCGGCGCACCCACAAGGGCGGCAGCAGCGACACCGCGAAGATCACCAGCACCGTGGGCGGCACGAACATGAACTGGCGGCGCACGAAGTGGAAGTGATCGGCGCCGATGCGCTGGGCCACCGCCGGACTGGCGGCCAGGATCAGGATCATGCCGATGGCGATGATCACCGCCAGGGCGGCCATGGTCCAGCGGTCCACGGTCCACCACCAGCGGCCGATGACGGAGGTGTCGGTGCGGCCCAGATTGATCATGCGGCACCTCCTAAGAGGGCGTTGACCCGGGCGCGGAACACCTCGCCGCGATGCTCGAAGCTTTTGAACTGATCCCACGAGGCGCAGGCCGGCGACAGCAGCACCACGGCGTCGGGGTGGCCGTCGGCCAGGGCGCAGGCGCGGGCGCGGGCCACCGCCACCTCCAGGGTGCCGCACTGTTCGTAAGCGGCCTTGCCCTCCAGGGTGCGGGCGAAGGCCGTTGCCGCCTCGCCGATGAGGAAGGCGCGCACCACGCTGGGGAACAGCGGCGCCAGACTGTCGATGCCGCCCTCCTTGGCCTGGCCGCCGGCGATCCAGTAGATGTGGCGGTAGCAGCGCATGGCCTTTTCGGCGGCGTCGGCGTTGGTGGCCTTGCTGTCGTTGACATAGCGCACGCCGTCGCTTTCGGCCACCAGCTCCTGACGGTGCGCCAGGCCCGGATAGCTGGCGAAGGCATCGCGGATGGCCGTGGGAGCCACGCCCAGGGCGCGGGCGGCGCCGTAGGCGGCGCAGGCGTTCTGCCAGTTGTGGCGGCCGGGCAGGGTGGGCAGGGTGGTGAGATCGGCCACGGTTTCCCCCAGCCGTTCATCCACCAGCAGGCCGGTTTCGGCATGGATGCCGGCGGGCAGCGCGTCTTCCACCGAAAACGGCGTGGCGGCGGGCAGGCGGGCCAGCAGGCGGCGGCCGTAGGCGTCGTCGGCGCCCACCAGGGCGCCGTCCGGGCGTTTCAGGCGGTCGAACAGGCTGGCCTTGGCGGCGAAATAGCCTTCGATGCCGCCGTGGCGGGCCAGATGATCGGGGGTGACGTTCAGCAGCAGCGCCACGTCGAAGCGGGCCCGGTCCAGCAGTTCCAGCTGATAGGACGACAGCTCCAGCACATAAACGCCCTCGGCGCCCAGGGCCGGCAGATCCAGGGCGGGGATGCCCAGATTGCCGCCCACCGCCACGGTGAGGCCGGCGCTCTTCAGCACATGGGCGATCAGGGTGGTGGTGGTGGATTTGCCGTTGGTGCCGGTGATGCCCACGTAGCGGGCCTCGGGGCAGGCGCGGGCCAGCAGCTCCACATCGCACACCAGCGGCACGCCCAGGGCGCGGGCGCGGCTGGCCACCGGATGGGGGCGGGGGTGGGTATGGGGGATGCCGGGGCTCCACAGCAAAAGATCGAGCGCGGCGAAATCGAAGGCGGCATCGGCCAGATCGGCCACGTGGAGGCCCTGCCCGGCGGCCTGGCGGCGGGCCTCGGCATTGTCGTCCCACACCACGACGCGGGCGCCGCCGGCCAAAAGGGCGCGCGCCGCCGAGGCGCCGGACTTGCCCAGCCCCATCACCGCCACCTGTTTGCCGTTCATCGCCGCAAGCCCGGGCATGCCGCTCTCCCTAGCGCAGTTTCAAAGTGGAGAGGCCGATCAGGCCCAGAATGCCGGCGATGATCCAGAACCGGATCACCACGGTGGGTTCCGCCCAGCCCTTTTTCTCGAAGTGATGGTGCAGGGGCGCCATGCGGAACACCCGTTTGCCGGTCAGCTTGAAGCTGGCCACCTGCACGATCACCGAAACGGTTTCCAGCACGAACAGCCCGCCGACGATGGCCAGCACGAACTCGTGCTTGGTGATCACGCTCATGGCGCCCAAGGCGCCGCCCATGGCCAGCGAGCCGGTATCGCCCATGAACACCAGGGCCGGCGGGGCGTTGAACCACAGAAAGCCCAGCCCGGCCCCCACCAGGGCGCCGCAAAACACCGCCAGTTCGCCCGAACCGGGAATATGGTGCAGCTGCAGATAGTTGGCGAATACCGCATGTCCCACCAGATAGGAGATCAGGGCGAACACCCCGGCGGCGATCATCACCGGCACCGTGGCCAGGCCGTCCAGACCGTCGGTAAGGTTGACGGCGTTGGAGGCTCCCACCATGACGAAGGCGGCCATGGGGATATAACCCCAGCCCAGCTGCAGCAGCACGGTCTTGAAGAAGGGCACCGCCAGGGCCTGGGCCAGCGGCTCGGGGCTCAAGGCCATCACCAGCACCGCCGCCACCACCGCCACCAGCACCTGTCCGGCCAGCTTCAGCTTGCCGGGCAGGCCCTTGGTGTTGCGCTTGCTGACCTTGAGATAATCGTCGGCGAAGCCGATCAGGCCGTAGGACAGGGTGACCCCCAGCACGATCCACACGTAAGGATCGGTGAGATCGGCCCACAGCAGGGTGGAGAGCGACAGCGCCAGCAGAATGAGGAACCCGCCCATGGTGGGGGTTCCCTTCTTGGTCAGCAGATGGCTTTCCGGCCCGTCGGTGCGGATGGGCTGGCCGTGCCCCTGGCGCGACCGCAGCCAGCGGATCACCGAAGGCCCGGCGAGGAACGAGATGACGAGCGCCGTCAGCACCGCGCCCCCGGTGCGGAAGGTCAGATATTTGAACAGGTTGCACAGCGGGACCTGTTCGGCGAAGGGGTAGAGCAGGTTGTAGAGCATGGGATTTACGAAACCTCCTGACCGCTGTGCGCCGGTTGGCGGGCGGCGGCCTCCTCCTCGAGGGCTTTGACCACCAGACCCATGCGGCTGCCCGCCGAGCCCTTGACCACGACCACGTCTCCGGCCCGCAAGGCGGCGATGACCTGGGATGCCGAGGCGGCGGCGTTCTCGGCATGGCCCCCGCGCCGGTCGGCGGGCAGGGCGTCATGCAGGCGCCGCATCAGCGGGCCGGCAGTGAACAGGATGTCGATGCCGAGGTCCATCGCCGCTTCGGCAAGGCCGGCATGCAGGGCCGGCGCGGTTTCGCCCAGTTCCAGCATGTCGCCCAGCACCGCCACCCGGCGGCGGGCGCTCTTGGCGGCGGCCAGGGTGGCCAGGGCGGCCCGCACCGAAACCGGGCTGGCGTTGTAGCTTTCATCGATCAGTTCGATGCGGCCCTCGCCCCAGGCCAGACGCTGGCGGCGGCCCCGGCCCTTGGGCGCGGTCATGGCGGCCAGGGCGCGGGCGGCGGCGGCCATGGGCACCCCGGCGGCGGCGGCGGCCAGCAGTACCGGCAGGCTGTTCATGGCCCATTGCCGCCCCGGCACGCCGATGCGATAGGAGAGCGCGGTTTCGCCCACCATGGCGAACACCAGGGTGGCCTCGGGATCGACGGCGCAGTCCAGCAGCCGGGCCGAGCTTTCGATATGGTTGCCGAAGCTTTCGATATGGCGGATGCTGTGTTGCAGGGCGGCCTGGCGCAGCAGGGCGAAGTGGGGATTGTCGCGCGGCAGGATGGCGGTGCCGCCCGGCTCCACCCCGGCCAGGATTTCGGCCTTGGCCTCGGCGATGGCGGCGGTGGAGGCGAAAAATTCCATATGCACGGCGTCCACCGTGGTGATCACCGCCACATGGGGCCGCACCAGCCGCGACAGCGGCGTCAGTTCCCCGGCATGGTTCATGCCCAGCTCGAACACGGCGGTGCGGGCCTCGCGCGGCAGGCGGGCCAGGGATAGCGGCACCCCCCAGTGATTGTTGAGGCTGCCGACATTGGCATGGGTGGGGCCGCCGGCCTCCAGGGCCAGTTTCAGCATTTCCTTGGTGCTGGTCTTGCCGACGCTGCCGGTCACCGCCACCACCTTGGCGCCGCTGCGGGCGCGGGCGGCGGCGGCCAGGGCCACCAGGCCGTCCAGGGTATCCTCCACCAGCAGCAGCGGGGCGTCGGCGGGCAGACCGGCGGGGATCTTGTGCACCAGGGCGGCGGCGGCGCCGTCGGCCAGGGCCTGGGCCACGTAATCGTGGCCGTCGTGGTGGGGGCCGGCCAGGGCCACGAACAGATCGCCCGGCGCCACGGCGCGGCTGTCGATGGACACGCCGCCGGCCTGCCAGTCCGGGCCGGACGAACGGCCCCGGGTGGCGTCCCGCGCTTCGGCGCTGGTCCATAAGGGGGCGATCATGGCGTATTCTCCACGGCGGCGCGGGCCTCGTCGGCATCGTTGAAGGGAATGATCTCGGTGCCGACGATCTGGCCGTTTTCATGGCCCTTGCCGGCCAGCACCAGAATATCGCCCGCCGCCAGTCCGGCCACGGCGGCGCGGATGGCGGCGCGGCGGTCGGCGATTTCCTCGCCCTTGGGGCAGGCGGCCAGGATGGCGGCGCGGATGGGGGCGGCGGCCTCGGTGCGGGGATTGTCGTCGGTGACGATGACGCGGTCGGCCAGACGCTGGGCGATGGCGCCCATCTCGGGGCGCTTGCCGGGGTCGCGGTCGCCGCCGCAGCCGAACAGCGCCACCAGACGCCCCGCCGCATGGGGGCGCAGCGCCGTCAGCACCGTTTCCAGGGCATCGGGGGTATGGGCGTAATCCACGTAAACGGCGGCGCCGTTGGTTCGCGCCGCCACGTTCTGCAGGCGGCCGGGCACGCCCTCCAGCCCTTGCAGGGCGGCGATGGCGGCGCCGGCATCGCCGCCGGTGGCCAGCACCAGGCCCAGGGCGGCCAGGGCGTTGGCGGCCTGGAAGCCGCCGGCCAGCGGCAGATGCACGGCATGGCGCACGCCCTGCGCGGCGATCTCCAGATCCTGGCCGTGCGCGGTGGGCCGCGCCGACAGCAGGGTCAGGGCGCCGCCCCGGCGGCCGTAATCCAGCACCGGGCAGCCGCGCGCCCGGCACAGGGCGGCCAGGGCCTGGTAGTCCGGGCTGTCGGCGTTGAGCACGGCCGGCGCGCCCGCCGGCAGCAGCTCGGCGAACAGGCGGCGCTTGGCGGCGCGGTAGGCCTCCATGCTGCCGTGGGTGTCCAGATGATCGCGGGTGAGGTTGGTGAAGGCGGCGGCGGCCAGACGCACACCGTCGGCGCGGAACTGGTCCAGGCCGTCGCTGGAGGCCTCGAAGGCCAGATGCTGCACGCCGTCCGCCGCCAGCTCGGCCAGCAGGCGGTGCAGGCTGACGGGATCGGGGGTGGTCAGGGCGCCCTTTTCCTGGCGGCCGGGGGCGGTCAGGCCCAGGGTGCCCAGGCTGGCGGCGGCCAGGCCCAGCGCCGTCCAGAGCTGGCGGGTGAAATGGGCCACCGAGGTTTTGCCGTTGGTGCCGGTCACCGCCACGGTGGTGGCGGGCTGGCCGCCGTAGAAGCGGGCGGCGAGATGCGCCAGCAGGCGGCGCGGCTCGTCGTCGGTGATCAGGGCCACGCCGGGCGCCTCGATCCGGGTGCCGGTGGGGGCCAGGATCGCGGCGGCGCCGGCGGCGATGGCGGCGGGAATGAAGGCGCGGCCATCGGCCTTGCGGCCGGGCAGGGCGGCGAACAGGGCGCCGGGGCGCACGGCCCGGCTGTCCAGGGTCAGCGAGGTCACGGGGGTGGCGGCGATGGCGGCGGCCACGCCGGGCAGGAGATCACTCAACACCATTGAGGCTCTCCTCTCCGTTCAGGGTGCCGTTGGCCTTGGCCTCGCGGGCGGCGCGGGCCTTCAAAACCTTCAAGGAGTCCATGGAGCCCTGGGGCTCGATATCCAGCAGCGGCGCCATGCGGCTGATGATGTTCCCGACGCAAGGGGCGGCGGTCCAGCCGCCGGTGGCGAAGCCGAAGCTTTCCTTGTTGCCCTGCGGCTGATCCACCATCACCAGCACCACATAGCGGGGATCGGTGATGGGGAAGGCGGCGATGAAGGAGGACAAAAGCTGCTTGTGGTGATAGCCGCCGGCGCCGCTCTTTTCGGCGGAGCCGGTCTTGCCGCCCACCAGATAGCCGGGCACGTCGGCCTTGCCGCCGGTGCCGTCGGTGACCACCATGCGCATCAGCTGGCGCATCAGCACCGAGGTTTCCGGGCGGATCACCGGCTCGGTGGGGATGGGATCGCCGGGATTGCGCTTCAAGATGGTGGCGGGATGGAACTGGCCGCCGTTGACCAGGGCCGAGACGCCGGTGACCACGTGCAGCGGCGTCACCGCCATGCCGTGACCGAAGGCGATGGTCATCAGGTTGACCTCGCGCCAGTCCTTCGGATAAAGCGGCCAGCCCAGTTCCGGCAGTTCCACGGCGGTGGGCTTCATCATGCCGAAACGGGCCAGGAAGGCCTTCTGGCGATCGACGCCGATATCGAGGGCCATGCGCGCCGAGCCGATATTGGAGGAGATGCGCAGGATGTTGGCCACCGAAAGGGGATGATGCTGGGGCTCGTAATCGTGGATGGTGAAGCGGGCGATCTTGATGGGGTGGCTGACGTCGTAAAGGGTGTTGATGGTGGCGGTGCCGTAGTCGAGGGCGGCGGCGGTGTTGAACAGCTTGAAGGTGGAGCCCATCTCGTAGACGCCGAGGGTGGCCCGGTTGAACATGGCCGCCGGAGTGGCGGTGGAGAGATTGTTGGGATTGAAATCGGGCAGCGACACCATGCCCAGCAGCTCGCCGGTCCGCACGTTCATCACCAGGGCGGTGCCGCCGATGGCGTGGAAGTCGGCGATGGTCTGTTCCAGCTCGGTGTGCAGGATGGTCTGCACCCGCACGTCGATGGACAGCTGCAGCGGATCGCGGCGGTTGCGCAGCTCGTTTTCGAAATATTTCTCGGCGCCGGCGATGCCCTTGTCGTCGAGATCGGTCAGCCCGACCACATGGGCGGTCACATCGCCCTGGGGATAGATGCGCTTTTCGCCGTCTTCGAAATAAAGGCCGGGAATGCCCAGGGCGTTGATATCGTAGACCTGCTCGGGGGTTAAATTGCGCCGCAGATAGATGAAGCTGCGGTCGGAGGCCAGCTTGGCCTTCAATTCGGTGGGGTTGAGCTCGGGCAGGATCTGGGCGATGCGGCGGGCGGCGTCGGCGGGATCGCGGATTTCGTGCGGGCGGGCGTAGAGCGACTGGGTGGGCAGGCTGGTGGCCAGCAGCACGCCGTTGCGATCGACGATATCGGCGCGCTCGAAGGTCAGTTCGGTCTGATGGCGGGGATGCGGCCGCGGCGCCACATGCTTGAACAGCGACACATCCACCATGCGCCCGGCGATCACGGCGAAGGCCAGGCTGAACATGGCGCTGGTCACGATCAGGCGGGCGCGGCCCACCTCCAGGGCGCGGGCATGATCATCCTCCAGCCGCACATGGCCGGTTTCAGGAGCATCGGCGCCATTGGCGGCGCCGCTGTCTTGAACCACGCGCGGCTTGAGGAAGCGTCGGATCATCGGCCTCCTCCCGAGAGGGCGGGCGAGGTGATGACCATGACGTTGCCGGGGCCGCTGGCCGGAAGGACGGCCGGGGCGGCGCCGCGCACCGAGGGATAATCGGCGTAGGTGGGCGTCACCGTGGGTTCGCTGACCGGGGCGTGGTGGCGGGCGCGCACGGCGCGCATGGCCACTTCGGTGGCCTGGCGGCCGGCTTCGCCGTCGTGATGGCGGCCAAGGGCGGCAACGCGGGTGGTGGCGGCGCGCCGCAGCTCATGCGGCGGCAGGCGGGTGTCATGCCGGGCCGCGTGGCGCGGCGGCGGCGGCTTTCTGGCCGGCACCGTCATGGCCACGCGCAGGGCCGGGCGCTGGACGGTGGGCTGGGCGCGCTCGGCCTTGACATCGAAGGCGCGCACCGGCGGGGGCGGCGCGGGGCGCAGCGCCGGAGCGGCGGGGGGCTGGCGCAGGGCCACCGGGGCGGCTGCGGGCTGCGGGCTTTGCGCCTGGGCCAGAGCATGGCCCGCGGGCAGGCCGGGGGTATCGGTATGGGGGCCCACCAGGGGGAAGCTGTCGATGGTGGCGATCTGGATGGGCTTGATGGGTTCAAGCTTCAGGTCGCGCTCGGCCAGCTCGCGCAGGCGGGTGGGCTCGTTCAGATAGCTCCACTCGGCCTGCAGGATGTGGATCTCGCCCTTGGTCTGCACGATCTGTTTTTGCAGATGATGCAGGCGCTGTTCCTCGGCCTGCACCTGATATTTCAGCAGGAACAGGCCGGTGGCGGCGACGGTGGCCAACATGGCCCAAAGAATGGTGGCGCCATGCCTCATGGCCGGCCTCCCTGGCTGGTCCAGACCGGTGCGTCGGTGCGTTCGGCGATGCGCAGACGGGCCGAGCGGGCGCGCGGATTGGCGGCGCTCTCCTCGGGCGTAGGCGGCACCGGCTTTCTGGACAGAAGACGAAAACTGGGGGCGGGGCCCGCCGCCGCCTGCGGGGCATGGCGGCTGGGCTGGGGCGCGTTGCCGGACCGCAGCCGCAGGAACTCCTTCACGGCGCGGTCCTCCAGCGAATGGAACGACACCACCGCCAGCCGCCCGCCCGGCGCCAGCAGGCGCTCGGCGGCGGCCAGGCCGCGCTCCACCTCGCCCAGCTCGTCGTTGACGGCGATGCGCAGGGCCTGGAAGGCGCGGGTGGCGGGATCGATGCCGTCGTTGGCGCGGGGCAGCACGCGGCGGATCATGCCGGCCAGCTGCAAGGTGGTGGTGAAGGGCGCGCTCTTGCGGTCGAGGGCGATGGCGCGGGCCAGACGGCGCGAGTGGCGTTCCTCGCCGTAGCGCCAGAAAATATCGGCCAGGTCGGCCTCGGGCAGGGTGTTGACCAGATCGGCGGCGCTGGGGCCGTTGGTTTCCATGCGCATGTCCAAAGGCCCGTCCTTCTGGAAGGAAAAGCCGCGTTCGGCCTGATCGAGCTGCATGGAGGAGACGCCGAGATCAAGGGCGACGCCGTTCACCCGCTCCACGCCGGCGCCGGCCAGCAAATGATCCATATCGCCGAAGCGCCCGGCCAGCAGGGTCAGCCGACCATCGTAGTTTTTGGCCAGCTCGGCGCCGCGGGCCAAAACCGTGGGATCACGGTCGATGGCGAAAACGCGGCAGCGGGCCTCGTCCAGGAAGCGGCGGGAATAGCCGCCGGCCCCGAAGGTGCCGTCCACCACCAGGGCGCCGTCGGCCAGGGCCAGGGCGCGGGTCACTTCGTCCAGCAGGACCGAGATGTGCGGGGCGGCGCTCATGACGCGGCCTCCGGGCGGCGCAGCTTCAACTGCGGGCGGTTGGCCAGGGCGCGGGCGCGGGCCTCGGCCTGATGGGCCTTCAGGGCTTCGGGCTCCCAGATCTGGAAGGTGCGGCCCTTGCCGACGAAGGCGGCCTGCTCGGTGATGGCGGCGTGGCCCAGGATCTCTTCCGGCAGCACCACGCGGCCCTCGGGATCCCAGGCCAGCTGGTGCGAGGAGGCGAAGATCAGGGTGTTGATGTCGTCCTGCTCGGGAGAGAACAGATCAAAGCTCTGCGACGAGGCGGCGGCCAGCTCTTCCAGGAAATCGGTGCCGCATCCCTCGGCGGCGGCGGTGGTGAAGGAGGGGTAGAGCACGATGCCCTGGAAGCTTTGCGCGGACAAGGCGGCACGGAACGACGCCGGGACGGAGACCCGTCCCTTGCGATCGACCTTATTGATGAAAGTGGAAACGAACAGCGCCATGGCTCGCTCGTCCTCATCGCCCCCTGTTACGCCGCACCCTGACTCCCCTCTTCCCGACGGAGAGCCGCCGGAACACGCATGGTGTGGAAGGGATTGGGTATTGATGGGATAACATGGGAAAATATGGGCGTCAATGGAAACTCATAGTAAAACCATGGGGAAGCGGTTGTTTTTCCAAGGTCTTTCTCAAGGGTGGAAAGCAATTCTCGCACGGCAAAAATGCAGCCTCCGTCATGGGTTACGGGCTGTTGTCAAAGCGGGGGCGAAGGATTGGTTCCGGTTTGTTCCAAATGGCCGCGCCATGGGGCGGCATGGGCCGGAACAGCGGGGGTGGGCCCCTTCGGAAGAGGGGGGAAATGCGTCAGACGGCCTGTAAGCCGGGTTCTGTCCACCACCCTCGCGGGCGGCTGGATGGCCATTCATCTGGGACGCCGGTTACCCGGACGCCTCGCGCGACCGACCCGGACGACAGCGCGGAAATGCGCCCCGCTCCTGGAAAACCTGGGGAAAAACCCTAGGATTTCCGGGCGTGCCGTCCCTACTTGGTCTTGCTCCCGGTGGGGTTTACCGTGCCGCCCCTGTTGCCAGGCGCGCGGTGCGCTCTTACCGCACCCTTTCACCCTTACCGGCCGGCAAGTTGCCTTGCGGACCGGCGGTTTGCTTTCTGTGGCACTTTCCCTAGGGTCGCCCCCGCCGGACGTTATCCGGCACCGTATTTCCGTGGAGCCCGGACTTTCCTCCCCCCGGTAAAACCGGGAAGCGGCCATCCGGCCATCTGACGCGGGGCGGAGCCTAAGCGGTTGCCGGGCAAAGCGCAAGCGCCGTGATGGCGGCGGGCGGCGCTAAAATAATGATGGCGGGAATTACTTCCGGCGGTGTCTGTGATGATCGTCACATATTATCGGATTTAATTTTTCTCTTCGGCCAGCCGCAGCAGATGGGCCAGAAGGGCGCGGCATTCGTCGTCGGCGGCGCCATCGACGCGGGCCGGGCGGAAATGCCGCTGGAAGGCGGCGATGGCGGCGACGGGGTCGGCGGTATCGTAGCCGTAGGCGGCCAGGGCGGCGGCCATGTCGGCCACCGGCGGCGCGGCGTCGGCGCGGGGCCACAGACCCACCCCCGCGGCGGCCAGCCCGGCCCAGTCGAACAGTTCGCCGGGATCCTGCTTGCGGCGGGGGGCGACATCGGCATGGCCCACCACGTTGCGGGGCGGAATGGGATGGCGGGCCAAGAGGCCGCGGGCCAGGGCGGTGAGCGCCGCCCGCTGCGCCGCCGGAAAGGGGCGGTAGCCGAAATCGTGGCCGGGATTGACCAGTTCGATGCCGATGGAGCGGGAATTGACATCATTCCCGCCGCGCCAATGGGCCACCCCGGCATGCCAGGCCCGCGCCTCTTCCGCCACCAGGGCGAACACCCGGCCGTCCTCCTCGATCAGATAATGGGCCGAAACCTGGGCGGCGGGGTCGCGCAGCCGCTCCAGGGCGGCGGCGCCGCTGTCCATGCCGGTATAATGCAGCACCAGCATGTCGATGGGCAGACCGGCGGGGCGGGGGCCGAAATTGGGCGAGGGCGCCGCGATCATCGGCCCGCCGTCAGGTCTTCCCGCTTCATTTCCAGCTCCAGCCAGCGCTCCTCGGCGGTGGCCAGGGCGGTGCGGGCCTCCTCCAGCTGCTGGGTGACCGCGGCGAAGCGGGCGGGATCGCGGCCATAAAGGCCGGGATCGGCCAGGGCCGCCTCCAGCCGCTCCACGGCGGCATGGTGCTTTTCGATGGCCTTGGGCAGCTCGTCCAGCTCGCGCTGATCCTTGTAGGAGAGCTTGACGGCGGCTTTGGGCTGGGGCCGCTCCGCCGCTTTGGGCTGGGGCCGGGCCGCCGCCTGGCGTTCGATCTCCGGCGCGCGCTGGCGCAGGAAGTCGGAATAGCCGCCGGCATATTCCTGCAGGCGGCCGTCACCCTCCACGGCGATGACGCTGGTGACCAGACGGTCGAGAAAGTCGCGGTCGTGGCTCACCAGCAGCAGGGTGCCGTCGTAATCGGCCAGCATCTCCTCCAGCAGATCCAGGGTATCCATGTCGAGATCGTTGGTGGGCTCGTCCAGGATCAGCAGGTTGGAGGGCTTGGCCAGCAGCTTGGCCAGCAGCAGGCGGTTGCGTTCGCCGCCCGACAGCGAGCGCACCGGCGAATGGGCCTGGCGGTCCTCGAACAGGAACTCGCGCAGATAGCCCATGACATGACGCTGCTGGCCGCGCACATGGATGCTGTCGCCGGCGCCGTCGGTCAGGGTCTGCCACACCGTGGCCTCGGGGTCGAGCTGGGTGCGGTGCTGGTCGAAGGTGGCGATGGCGAGGTTGGTGCCCAGGCGCACGGTGCCGCTGTCGGGCGTCAGCTGGCCGGTGAGCATCTTCAAAAGGGTGGTCTTGCCGGCGCCGTTGGGGCCCAGCAGACCGACGCGGTCGCCACGGCTGATCAGGCAGGAGAAATCGCTGGCGATGACCCGGTCCCGCCCCTGGGCGTCGGTGAAGCGTTTGCTGATGCCCTTGGCCTCGATCACCAGCTTGCCCGACATGTCGCCGGACTCCAGGCCCATCTTCACCGAGCCCTGCACCTTGATCTGTTCGGCGCGGGTCTGGCGCAGGTCCATCAGGGCGCGCAGCCGGCCCATGTTGCGCTTGCGCCGGGCGGTCACGCCGCGATGCAGCCAATGGGTTTCCGCCTCCAGCCGCTTGTCCATGCGGGCCTGTTCGGCCTCCTCGGCGGTGTAGACCTCGTCCTGCCAGCGCTCGAAATCGGCGAAGCCCTGTTCCGAGCGGCGCACGATGCCGCGGTCCAGCCACAGGGTCTGGCGCGACACCCCGGTCAGGAAGGCGCGGTCGTGGCTGATGATCACCAGGGCGCCCTTGTAGGCGGCCAGTTCCTGTTCCAGCCACAGGATCGAGGGCAGGTCCAGATGGTTGGTGGGCTCGTCCAGCAGCAGGGCGTCGGGCTCGCCCACCAGGGCGCGGGCCAGGGCGGCGCGGCGGCCTTCGCCGCCCGACAGATGGCCGGGCTCACGCCGCCCGTCCACCTTCAGGGCCTCCAGCACCGCATCCACCCGATAGCGCTGGTCGCGCTCGTCCCCGGGCAGGCCGGTGGCCACCCAGTCGGCGATGGTGGCGCCCTCGATCTTCGGATCCTGGGCCAGATAGGCCAGGCGCAGGCCGGGCTGCACGAAGCGTTCGCCCTCGTCCAGGGTCTGCTGTCCGGCGATGACCTTGAGCAGGGTGGATTTGCCCGAGCCGTTGCGGCCCACCAGGCAGCATTTCTCGCCCCGTCCCACCTGCAAGGTGGCGCCGGTGAACAGCGGACGGCCGCCGAAGGTGACGAAAGCGTCGCGCAGGGCCAGAAGAGGCGGAGGCGCCATGGTCTAATGTTCTCCCCGTTCGGTGCGGATGCGGTCGTAGGCCGCGTTGATCTCGGCCATCTTTTTGGTGGCGATGGCGATATAGTCCTGCGGCATGCCCTTGGCCGCCAGGGCGTCGGGATGGTTCTCGCGCGACAGCCGCCGCCAGGCCGCCTTGATCTCGGCCATGTCGGCGCCGCGCGAAACCCCCAAAAGGGCGTAAGGATCGGCGGCGTCGCGCTCGTCGCGGTGGAAATGGCGTCCGCTCAGGCCGAAAATATCGGCCACCCGGGCCAGAAAGGCCTCCTCGGCCGGATGCAGCGGACCATCGGCCAGGGCCACGCGGTTCAGGGCGTTCAGCACCTCGGCCAGCAGGGGCGGGGCGAAGGCGAAGCATTCGGCCAGCCGGCGGGCCGCCGCCTCGAAGCCCTCGGGGGTTTCCCGCGCCCGGTCCCACAAATCGGCGATCTGGCCCATCTGTCCGGGCGGCAGCACGAACAGCGCCTTGAAGGCATCCACCTCGATGCGGGTGACAGGGCCGTCGGCCTTGGCCAGCTTGGCGGCCAGGGTCACCACCGATTCGGTGAAAACCTGCTGGCGGCGGGCGGCCTCGCGCCCGGCCGCCGTCGTGCCGCCGAACGGCGGCCGGGCGCCGGGGGTGGCGAAGCTGCGGTCGATCCAATGGCCCACCGCCAGCCCCAGCACGGCGCCCATCAGGCTGTGCCCCAGGCCGAAGCCCACCATCGCGCCGAAGATCTTGCCCCATATCGCCATGGCCGATGCCTACACCGTGCCGGCTTCGGGCGCAAGGGAAAGACCCGGCTTTTTCATCGGGCGATGGCGGCCGGCAACGATCAGCCGCCGGCCCGGGCGGCCAGGGCGAAGCTTTTGTCCTCCTTGACGATATGCTCCTTCAGCCACTGGGCGACGAATTCGAACAGCGCCGCCGCGGCCTCGGGGCGGCCTTGCTCCACCGACTGTTTCAGGGCCTCGTAGCGGCGGAAGAAGCTCTGATGCGCCTGGTGATGGCGGTCAAGATCGGCATAGCCGCAGCGGCGCATGGCCTCTTCCTCTTTCTGGAAGTGTTCCGGCATGTCGCGGTCGATCAGGCGGATGGCCGACAGGGCCGCCTCACGCCCGTTGCCCTGCATCAGGCTGTTGAAATAGCGGTTCAGTTCGTCGAATTCCCGGCGATGGTGGGCGTCCACCGCCTCGATGCCGGTGTCCAAGGCGCTATCCCAGGCGAACAGGCCGATCTCGGTCTTGTCGCCGCGCACCTGTTCCAGGAAGGTGTGCACCTCACTCTTCAGGCGCTCGGCCTGGCGCGACAGTTCGCCCGCCGACTGGTTGATCTGGCTGGCGGCCTGGCCGGTTTCCCGCGCCGCCAGTTCCACCTGGCCGATATTGCCGGAAACCTCCTGGGTGCCCAGCGCCGCCTGATCGACGTTGCGGGCGATCTCGCCGGTGGCGGCGGTCTGCTCCTGCACCGCCGAGGCCACGCCGGCGCTGATCTCGCCGATTTCGCCGATGACCTGGCCGATGGCCCGCACCGCCTCCACCGCGCCGTGGGTGCCGTCTTCCACGGCGGTGATCTTGGCGGCGATCTCGTCGGTGGCCCGCCCGGTCTGATTGGCCAGGTTCTTCACCTCCGAGGCCACCACGGCGAAGCCCTTGCCGGCCTCGCCGGCGCGGGCCGCCTCGATGGTGGCGTTCAGGGCCAGCAGGTTGGTCTGGCTGGCGATGTCGTTGATCAGGGCCACGATCTCGCCGATGCTGGAAACGTTGTCCGACAGACGGCGGATGAGGTCCTGGGTTTTATGCGCCTCGGCGGTGGCGCGGTCGCTGACCTCGCGCGAGCGGCTGACCTGGGTGGCGATCTCGTTGATCGAGGCGGACAGTTCCTCGGTGGCCGAGGCCACGGTCTGCACATTGCCCGAGGCCTGTTCGGCGGCGGCGGACACGGCGGTGGCCTGCTGGCTGGTTTCGTGGGCGGTGGAGGCCATCTGCCGCGACGAGGCCTGCAATTGCACCGCCGCCGCCGTTACCGCCTCGACCACGCCGCCCACCTGGCTTTCGAAGGCATCGGCCATCTGGTGCAGGGCGGCGCGGCGGTCGGCCTCGGCGCGGCGCTTCTGCGCCTCCTGCTCGGCGCGCATCTGCTCCAGATGCAGCAAATTTTCCTTGAAGACCTGCATGGTGTCGGCGATCAGGCCGATTTCGTCATGGCGTCCCACGCCGAAAATGTCGATGGCGGAATTGCCCTCCGACAGGGCCCGCAAACAGGCCACCGTGCCGGCAATGGGGGTGGAGATGCCGAAATGCCCCAGCAGGAAGCCGAGGGTGATGCCGGCGGCGATGCCCAGCAAGGCGGCCAGAATCATCACGGTTTTGGCGCTTTGCGCCGTGGCCAGGCCGGTGTTCGAGGTTTGCGTGCCCTTCTCGTCGAAGTGCTGTTCGGTCTTCAGCACGCTGTTTTGCAGGGCATCGGCCGAAATCCGGCTGCTTTCCACCGAATCGACGATGGCCTTGCGGTCGGCCTCCATATGCACGGCGGCGCCGTGGCGGCGCACCTGGAGATAGGTGTCGTCCAGTTCCTTCAGGTAGGCCTGATAGGCGGCTTCATTGTCCTGCAGCAGCTGTTTTTCGGCCTCCGTCTCGGCGGCGCTCTTCAGATCGGCCAGCGCGCTTTCAAATTCGGCCTTTTTCGCCGCCACCACCTTCAGGGTTTCCGCCGTGACCGCGGGCGAGGGATCCAGCCCCACGCGGTATTCCACCCGGTTCAGGGCCAGCGCCGCCTGATTCATGCGGGCGGCGGCCAGGCTGTAGCCGTCGGCGGTATCGATCGCCTTGCCGGAAAGGCCCAGGGCTTCGATATTGATCAGCCCGGTATAGCCCACGATCCCGGTGGCGGCAGCCATCACGGCGACCACGGCCAGGATTTTGTAAATGATCTTCAGATTTTTCATTTTTCCCTCTTGCGCTGCCCGTCGGTCCGTCCCGGCGCGCGCAGGCGCGTTTTCCCCGAGGATTCGGATACCCCGCGTGAGGGGGGGCACAGTAGCAGGTTTTTGTTTATGCCAAAAGGCATGCCCATGGAAAAATGAGGGGATTTTTATGGAATGCGTTCAAAAGGACGGAAGGCTTTTGCCTGATATGGCCGGCGCCATAACGTCTGCGATATTGAATTTTATCCTATCCTTATATTTTGGTTTGCTTTGTTTCTGTCTTCATTGTGTTTCGGTTGATTTTTCCGCCCCATGCCCGGCACGAAAATAGGCGGCGGTCAGGGCGGCGATATCGATACGGCGCAAACCCCGGTTGAACAGGCTCATCAGGGCGGCCCCCTGTTCGGTGGGGCGGAAGCATACATGCAGCGCCTTGGGTGGAAAATCGTGGGGGTCGAACACCAGTTCGTCGCGGTGGGCGGCCAGATCGGGGGTGGTGTCCAGCAGGTAGGTCATGACGTTGCGGTCGATGACCGCCGCCGTCAGGCGGTGGTAGATCAGCTTGCGCAGGTTGGTGGCATCGTTGGTCACGGTTTCGGTCTTCAGCCGGCCCTGGCGGACGCGGGCGTCGAACTCCGGGGTGTTGAGGTAGCCCGCCACCACGCCGATGGTCGTGTGCGACAACTGATCGAGGCTCTGGCCCCGTAGATGGGCGTCGGCGCGCTCGGCCAGGCCCAGCGGGCTTTCCCCCAGGCTGTCCGACAGCAGGCAGTCCTTGCCGGCATAGGGGGAATAGCGGGGATAGTAGCCCAGATAGCGGGGATCGCTCCGGCTTAAGGCCATGGCCCGCTGCCAGGGGTAGAAATCGGTTTCCAGACGATAGCCCACGGCGGCGAAGGCGGCGCGGGCGATGATTTCATCCAGGCCGGGGCGGCTGCCGGGATGCTGTTTGGCATCGATGGTGAAGGGCGGCCAGTCCAGCGAGGTCAGGCGCACCACCGGCAACGGCGCCGGTTCGGCGTCGGGCAGGGCGCCATGGCCCTTGGCCGCCGCCGGTCCATCCGGCAGTCCGGCGGCCAGCAGTCCACCGGTCAGCAGCAGCGCCGCCAGGCGCGATCCGGCTCCGCCCATTCCGTTTCCTTCCCGTCCATCCCGATCATCCCAGACTGGAATGTGGGGTCTGCGCTCATAGTTTAAATGCTACACTGGGCCGGCGGCAGCAGGGAAAGAGCATTTCATGACGGTTTCTCGGCAATGGCAGTTCTGGATCGACCGGGGCGGCACCTTCACCGACGTGGTGGCCCGCCCGCCCGATGGCCGCCTTCTGGTGTCGAAGCTGCTGTCGGAAAATCCCGAACAGTACGAGGATGCGGCGGTGGAGGGCGTGCGCCGCTGCCTGGGGCTGGCGCCCGGCCAGGCGTTGCCCGAAGGCCTGGTGGAGGCGGTGAAGATGGGCACCACCGTGGCCACCAACGCCCTGCTGGAGCGGGCCGGCGAGCCGGTGCTGCTGGCCATCACCAAAGGCTTCGCCGATGCCCTGCGCATCGGCAGCCAGGCCCGCCCCGATCTGTTCGCCCGCCGCATCCTGCTGCCCGACATGCTCTACGCGGCGGTGGCCGAGGTGGAGGAACGGCTGGATGCCGAGGGCCGGGTGCTGGTCCCCCTCGATCTGGCGGCGGCGCGGGCAAGCTTTGCCGCCGCCTTCGCCGCCGGTCTGCGCGCCGTGGCCATCGTGCTGCTGCACGGCTGGCGCCATCCGGCGCACGAGCAGGCCCTGGCCCGGCTTGCCGCCGAGATCGGCTTTAGCCAGATTTCCGTCAGCCATCAGGTGTCGCCGCTGATGAAGCTGGTGCCGCGCGGCGATACCACGGTGGTGGATGCCTATACCTCGCCGGTTTTGCGCCGCTATGTCGATCGGGTGGCCCGGCATCTGGGCGGCGGCACCCGGCTGTTGTTCATGCAATCCAACGGCGGCCTGACCGAGGCCGCCGCCTTTCAGGGCCGCGACGCCCTGCTGTCGGGGCCGGCCGGCGGGGTGGTGGGGGCGGCGCGCACCGCCGCCCAGGCCGGGCTGGGCAAGATCATCGGCTTCGATATGGGCGGCACCTCCACCGACGTCTGCCATTACGACGGCGCCTATGAGCGGGTGTTCGACAGCCAGGTGGCCGGGGTGCGGGTGCAGACGCCGATGATGCATATCCACACCGTGGCGGCGGGCGGCGGCTCGATCCTGCATTACGATGGGCAGCGTTTCCGCGTTGGCCCCGACAGCGCCGGAGCCAATCCCGGCCCGGCCTGCTACCGCCGCGGCGGTCCGCTGACGGTGACCGACTGCAACGTTATGCTGGGCAAGATCCAGCCGGCCTTTTTTCCCGCCCTGTTCGGCCCGGACGGCGCCCAGCCGCTGGACGCGGAGGCCGTGCGCGATGGCTTTGCCGCCCTGGCCGCCGGCATCGGCGACGGACGCGGGCCGGAGGCGGTGGCCGAAGGCTTCCTGGCCATCGCCGTCGACAACATGGCCCAGGCCATCCGCCGCATCTCGGTGCAGCGCGGCTACGATCTGGCCGACTATGCCCTGAACTGTTTCGGCGGCGCCGGCGGCCAGCATGCCTGCCTGGTGGCCGATGCCCTGGGCATGGATCTGGTGTTTCTGCATCCCCTGGCCGGGGTGCTGTCGGCCTATGGCATGGGGCTGGCCGAACAGCGGGTGTTGCGGCAGCGGGCGCTGGAACTGCCGCTGGACGATGCCGGTCTGGAGCAGGCCCTGGATGTGGCCGACGCCCTGACCGCCCAGGGCCGCGACGAACTGTTCCGCCAGGGCGTGCCGGTTTTCGCCTGCGGCGCCGAGGCGCGGCTCTATCTGCGGCGCCAGGGCTCCGACAGCGCCCTGGCGGTGGATCTGGCCGACCGCCGCACGGTGGAGGCGGCCTTCGCGGAGGCGCACCGCCGCCAGTTCGGCTTCGGCCCCGGCGCCGAGGCCCTGGTGATGGCGGCGGTGGAGGTGGAGGTGATCGGCGCCGCCCCGGACGCCGCGCCGCCGTTTGCGGCGGCCCGCCGCGCCGGGCCGCTGCGGCCGCTGGCCCTGGTCGAGATGATCAGCGGCGGCCGGCGGCATCAAACCCCGGTCTTCTCCCGCGATGATCTCAATCCCGGCGAAAGGCTGGAGGGGCCGGCCATCCTGGCCGAGCCGGCCGGCACGGTGGTGGTGGAGCCGGGCTGGCGGGCCGAGCGCACGGAACTGGGGGCGCTGCTGCTGCGCCGCGCGGCGCCGCGCCCCGCGCGGGCCCGGGTGGGCACGGCGGTGGATCCGGTGCAGCTGGAAATCTTCGGCAACCTGTTCATGTCGGTGGCGGAACAGATGGGCGCGGTGCTGGCCAAGACCGCCCATTCCGTCAACATCAAGGAGCGGCTGGATTTTTCCTGCGCCCTGTTCGATGCCGGGGGCGCGCTGCTGGCCAACGCCCCGCATGTGCCGGTGCATCTCGGCAGCATGGGCGATGCCGTGCGCGCCGTGCTGGAGCGCCAGGGCGCCAGCCTGGCGCCGGGGCAGGCCTTCGTGCTCAACGATCCCTACCACGGCGGCACCCATCTGCCCGATGTGACGGTGGTGGCGCCGCTGTTCCATCAGGGGCGGCTGGTGTTCCTGCTGGGGGTGCGCGGCCACCATGCCGATATCGGCGGCATCACGCCGGGCTCGATGCCGCCCGACAGCCGCAGCATCGAGGAGGAGGGGGTGCTGCTGGATTGCCTGCCCCTGGTCGGCGGCGGCCAGTTTCACGAAAGCGCCGTGCGCGCCGCCCTGGCCGCCGGCCCCTGGCCGGCCCGCAGCCCCGATCAGAGCATCGCCGACCTGCAAGCGCAGTTGGCGGCCATCGAAAAGGGTGGCGCCGAACTGGCGCGGATCCTTGATCGTTACGGTGTAGAAACGGTTTTGGCCTACCAGGGGCACGTCAAAGACCATGCCGAGGCCTGCGTGCGGCGGGCCATCGCGGCCCTCACGGATGGTTGTTTCGAAGTCGAAATGGATGATGGGGCGGTGATCCGCGTCCGCCTGGAGGTGGACCGGGCGGCGGGATCGGCGGTGATCGATTTCACCGGCAGTTCGCCGCAGCGCCCCGGCAACGCCAACGCGCCGCTGGCGGTGTGCAAGGCGGCGGTGCTGTACGTGTTCCGCACCCTGGTGGATGAGCCCATTCCCTTGAACGAGGGGGCGATGCGGCCGCTGACCCTGGTGGTGCCGGACGGTTCGCTGCTGCATCCGCGCTGGCCCGCCGCCGTGGTGGCCGGCAATGTGGAAACCTCGCAGGCGGTGGTGGATTGCCTCTATGGCGCCCTGGGGCTGCTGGCGGCATCGCAGGGAACCATGAACAATCTCACCTTCGGCGATGCCGCCCGGCAATATTACGAAACCATCTGCGGCGGCGCCGGGGCCGGGCCGGGGTTCGACGGCGCCTCGGCCGTGCAGACCCATATGACCAATTCCCGCCTTACCGATCCGGAGGTGCTGGAAAGCCGCTTTCCGGTGCTGGTGCAGGCCTTCGCCCTGCGCCCCGGCTCGGGCGGGGCCGGGCGCTGGCGGGGCGGCGACGGCGTGGTGCGCCGCCTGATCTTCCGCGAGGCGATGACGGCGGGGCTGCTCTCCAACCGCCGCCGCATCGCCCCGCACGGTCTGGCGGGCGGCGCGCCGGCGCGGCGCGGCGAAAACCGGGTGGAGCGGGCCGATGGCCGGGTGGAGGTTCTGCCCGGCACGGCGCGGCTGGAGATGGCGCCGGGCGATGTGCTGGTGATCGAAACCCCGGGCGGCGGCGGCTTCGGAACGGCACCGGAGGGGTGATACCGGCCAACCGTTGAGGTGATACCGGCCAACCCTTGAAGTGACGGGTTGGCCGGTATCCAGCGAGCATTGAGCGAGCGGCCAAGGCGGCGGATGCCGCCGCCCGGCGAGGGACGATACAACCGGTCAAGTCATTGGGCGGTTGGTATGACTCGTTGGCCGGTATCCAGCGAGCCTTGAGCGAGCGGCCAAGGCGGCGGATGCCGCCGCCCGGCGAGGGACGATACAACCGGGCAATTCATTGGCCGGTTGGTGTGAAGCGCCGCTTCAGCCGTGCGGGGCCGGGCGGGGTTTGATCTCGCCGCGCAGGGTGAAGCAGAAGCGGCTGCCGATGCCGTTTTCCGGGGTTTCCACCCAGATGCGGCCGCCGTGCTGCTCCACGATCCTCTTGCAGACGGAGAGGCCGATGCCGGTGCCGCCGCCGAAATCGTCGCGGCCGTGCAGGCGCTGGAAGATCTCGAAGATGCGCTCGGCATATTCGGCCGGAATGCCGATGCCGTTGTCGGTGACGGCAACCTTCCAGCCGCCGTCCTGCGGGGTGAAGGTGACGGAGATCAGGGGCGGGCGGGCGGGATCGGCATATTTGATGGCGTTGGTGATGAGATTCTGGAACAGCCGCGACAGTTCCACGGCGTTGCCGCACACGCGGGGGCTGCTGGCGGGAAGCTGCAGATCGGCGCGGGCCTCGCTGATGGCCACATGCAGATTGGCCAGGGCGGCCTCCAGGCTGGCGCGCAGATCCACCGCGGGCTCCATGCCGCCGCCATGCCCCACCCGCGACAGTTCCAGCAGATCGAGGATCAGCTGGTTCATGCGCTTGGCGGCGGCGCGCACGAAGGCGAAATATTCCCGCTGGATGCGCGGCGGCGCCCCGTCGGTCCGGCCATACTCCCGCTCCAGCAGCGAGATGTAGCTGCTGATGGTGCGCAAGGGTTCGCGCAGATCGTGCGAGGCCACATAGGCGAAGCGCTCCAGATCCTCGTTGGAGCGGCGCAGCTCGCCCTGCAATTCGTCGAAGGCGCGGCCGTTTTCCTGAAACACCAGCACGGCGCGGGCGATATCGCCGATCTCGTCGCGGCGGGCCAGCCCCGGCACCTCGATCTCGAAATCGTGGTGGGCCAGATGCTCGATCACCCCGGTCAGGCGGCGCAAAGGTTCGGTGATGCTGCGCGACAACAGCAGATAGGCCAGCCCCATCAGCAGGATGATGGGGCCGAGAAAAGCCAGGAAATGCAGCAGGGTGGCGGTGATCTGGCGGTCGATATCGTCGAAATAGACCCCGGTGGCGACAAACCAGCGCCAGGGGGCGAACGGCAGCACATAGGCCACCTTGCGGCCCACGCTGTGGCCATCGGGCTTCAGGAAGCTGTAATAGACCGTGCCGCCGCCGGCCACGGCGCGGTCGCGCTGGCGGCGCACGAAATAGCTGCCGTCGGCGTCGGGCACCTGGCTGAAATCGCGGCCCTCGTAATCGGGGCGGATGGGCAGCAGCACCGAGCGGCAGGCCCAGTCGTCGATGAAGATGTAGCCCTCGTCGCTGTAGCGCAGCGGGCGGATCAGGGCGATGGCGGCGCGCTGGGCCGCCTCCTGGCTGATTTCGCCCTTCTGGGCGCGGGCATACTGCTCTTGCACGATGCCGAGGGCGATGGTGGTGAGATCGTGGATTTTGGTGATGCGGTCGGCCAGCATCTGCGCCCGCATGGCGTGCAGGGCCAGCGCCCCGATCAGCAGGATGCCGATCAGGCCGATAGCGCCGGCCAGCGCCAGTTTTTCGCGCACGCCGAAAGACCGTTTCGCAAGCTCGCCGAAGGAGACCATACCCCACACCCCCCAGGACTGTGCCTGGACTACCGGAAAAAGAATATCATCAGGAGACATGCTCCGCAAAGGTGCGCGGGCTTTTGTCTAAAATGCCATTGAAACAGCTTTTCCTAAAATGCGGCAGGGCAGGGGGATATCACAAAAACCGATATGCGGCGCCGGGAGGGGGGGCTGCGGATTTCTGGGGAAAGCGGCCGGCAACTGGGGTAAGCTCCCGGATATGAGCACATCCTTCTCCGGCCCTCGCCTGCCCGACTTTCCGCTGGTTGCCGATCCCGTCGATCCTGTCGATGCCCTGCTGCGCAAAGCCCGCGCCCGCCACGAGGCCGGGGCTCTGGCCGAAGCGGAGCCGCTTTACCAGGCCGTGCTGGGCCGGGCCCCCGATCATGCCGAAACCCTGCACCTGCTGGGGGTGCTGAAAGCCCAGCAGGGGGCCTTTCCCCTGGCCGTGGCCCTGATCGGCCGGGCCATCGCCCTGGCGCCCGACCGGGCCGAATTTCACAACAACATCGTGCCGGCCCTGATGCGGCTGGGCCGCTTGCCCGAGGCCGAGGCGCATGTGCGCAAGGCCCTGGCCCTGCGGCCCGATTTCCCGTCGGCGCTGAACAATCTGGGCACGATCCTGCTGGAGCGCCACGCCGCCGCCGAGGCCGAGGCGGCGTTCCGCCGCGCCCTGGGCCTGGAGCCCGCCCTGCTGGAGGCGCGGCTGGGGCTGGGCCGGGCCCTGGCCGGGCTGGGGCGCGCCGCCGAGGCCGAACAGGCCTTGCGCGCCGTGCTGGGCGAGCGGCCGCGCTGGCCCGATGCCCTTTATGCCCTGGGCCGCCTGCTGGTGCAGGCCGACCGGCTGGTGGAGGCCGAGCCGGTGCTGCGGCTGGTGCTGGGCGAGGCGCCGGCCCATGCCGAGGCCCTGACCGCCCTGGGCCTGGTGTTCGCCGAGCGCGGCCGCCCGGCCGAGGCCGAGCCGCTGCTGCGCGAAGCCTTGCGCCTGCAGCCCGGCAATCCCTTGTTTTCCTGCAATCTGGGGCAATTGCTGCTCTCCATGGGGCTGTGGGCCGAAGGCTGGGCCCTGACCGAGGCGCGCACCCGTCTGGCCGGGGCGCCGCCGCTGCCGGCCTTTCCCTGCCCGCCCTGGCGCGGCGAGCCGCTGGCGGGAAAATCGCTGCTGATCTGGCCCGAGCAGGGCCATGGCGACATGATCCAGTTCTGCCGCTACATTCCCTGGCTGAAGGCGCAGGGCGCGGCGCGGATCAGTGTGTGCTGCGCCCCGCCGCTGGCGCCGCTGCTGCGCGGCCTGGAGGGGCTGGACGGCCTTTACGAGCAGCGCGAGGGCCGCCAGGATCTGCCGGCGCACGATTACTGGACCCTGCCCCTCAGCCTGCCCGGCCTGACCGGCGCGCTGCCCGAACGGCTGCCCTACCTGGCCGCCGATCCTGGCCGCACCGCAGCCTGGGCGGCGCGGCTGGCCGCCCTGCCGGCGCACCGCCGCAAGGTGGGGCTGGCCTGGAAGGGCAGCCCGCTTTACGGCAACGACCGCTTCCGCTCGCTGCCCGATCTGGCGCCGCTGGCCCCGTTGTGGTCGGTGCCGGGGCTGGCCTTCGTCAGCCTGCAAAAGGGCGCCGGCGAGGATCAGGCCCAAACGCCGCCCGCCGCCCAGCCGCTGCTGGCCCTGGGGGCGGAGGCGCGGGATTTTGCCGATATGGCGGCGCTGATCGCCGGCCTCGATCTGGTGATCACCGTCGATACCGCCATCGCCCATCTGGCCGGGGCGCTGGGCAAGCCCTGCTGGGTGATGCTGCCGGCGCGCGGCACCGATTGGCGCTGGCTGCGCGGCCACGCCGCCACCCCCTGGTATCCCGGCGTCATGAGCCTGTTCCGTCAGGAGCCGGGCGAAAGCTGGGAAGAGGTGGCGCAGCGCCTGGCGGCGGCGTTGCGGCGCTGCGGCTGACGGCCCCTTGAAGGCCGGCGGCGTCAGAACACCGGCGGTCTCGCCTCCAGCCGCTGTTCGCGCAGCAGCAGCCCCACCAGTTCCACATCGTCCATGATCAGATCGCGGGTCATGCCCACCACCACCGTCTGAAAGCGCTCCAGCCCCCGTGCCCGGTCGGCGCCGGGGCGCAGCAGCGGCCGCATGGCCCGGGTTTCGGCGATCAGATGGCCGTGATTGCGGCAATGCTCGTGCACGCGGGCATGGTGGCGCTCGGGCAGCTGCCGCATCAGCGACTCCTCGTAAAGGCAGTGCCGCACCAGGAACGCCACCAGCGCCTGATAGTCCTCGGCCAGGGCCTCGGTCAGCTCACCGTCCTCCAGGGTTTCCTCGATGGTGCCGATGCGCTCCAGCAGCACCTGATGGTCGGCATCGATGCGCGCATGCCCGATCATCAGGGAGTCCGACCATGGAAATGTCCGCATAACCTCCCTCCCTGGGCCCTTATGGATCCTTATGGATCCACTATAAGCGCGGCGGGCGGGTTTTATAAGGGAGTTCTGATGGTCCCTTGTGCGGAGCGGGGCGCGTGGACTTTGCTGGTGAGGCCGCCGCGGGAACATCCCATGCCGCCATCGTCAGAAGCCCCTTTTTCCCGTGGCTCCGTGCTGGTGAACGCGGATACAGGGCGAGCCGGTGCGAAAGCGCCAGAGGATGCCGTTCAGCACCCGCCGGTCATCAACACGAGGAACGCCGCGTGGTTTGTTCGGCGGCAAGGGCTGGATGATCGACCACTCATGCTCTGCCTGGAAATCCTGTTTATAAGTTCATCGCCTAATACTTAATTGCCCGTCCAAAATTGCAAGAAGCAAGGGTGATATTTAAGCAGTCGAGGGTGTCATCCCCTTAATGGCTCCGTCCCCTCGCCCAGTATTTCCAGATAGCGGCCATAGATGAAGATCCGCCCCCGCTGCCGTCCGGTTGTCTCGGTGACGAGTCCCAGTGTTTCCAGGTGTTGGATCGCTGCAGTTACGGTTGGGGTCGAGATGCCCAGCGTCTTGGCGGCGACGGGAATGGACAGCATCGGTTTGGTTTGCAGATATTCGTGGACACGTAACGTGGAGGCTGCGGCCCTGCCAATTCCGGCGATGCGGCTGCGGTCGTCACGGAACAGGGCGAGAATGCGGGCCGCCGCCGCGGCGGCTTGGCGGGCGGTTTCGTCCACGCCTTCCAGGAAGAAAGCCAGCCATTCCTCCCAGGCTCCGTCCATGCGCACCTTTTGCAACAACTCGTAATAGCGGCTGCGGTGGGTTTTGAAGAACAGGGAGAGGTATAACAGGGGTTCGGTCAGCACTCCGTCTGCGCAGAGCAGGAAGGTGATCAGCAGTCGCCCCAGGCGTCCGTTGCCATCCAAGAAGGGGTGGATGGTTTCGAACTGCACGTGGGCCAGGGCGGCTTTGACCAGAACGGGCAGGGGAGTCTTGCCGTCATGGAGAAAAAGCTCCAACGCTCCCAGGCATTCCATCAATTGGTCGGGCGGCGGTGGGACGAAGGCGGCATTGCCGGGACGGGTGCCGCCCAGCCAGTTTTGCGAGCGGCGGAACTCACCCGGCTCCTTGTCGGCTCCACGTCCCCCACGTAACAGGATGGCGTGAATTTCCCGGATCAGCCTGAGCGACAGCGGAAAGCCCTCACGCAGTCGAGACAGGCCGTAATTCATGGCGGCGACGTAGTTGGAGACCTCTTCCACATCGTCCAGCGGTACTCCGGGGGCTTCGTCGCTTTCGAACAGCAGCAGGTCCGAGAGTGAAGATTGGGTGCCCTCGATCTGAGACGACAGCAGGGCTTCCTTGCGGACGTAGAGGTAAAGGAACAGCGATGTGTCGGGAAGCAGGGTGGTGAGCCCGTCCAGCCGTCCCAGCGATTGGGTGGCGCGATCCAGCAGGGGATAGAGCGGGGCTAGTTCCACGGCGGGCGCTGGCGGCAGCGGCGGGGGAACGAAAGCCCGATAGCTTTCGCCGCCAACCTTTAGGCTGACGTAACGCCCAAGGCGCGCGGGGGGAGAGGTGTCGGGGATCACGTTACGGAACGAACCTTTCGTTAGCTTTGAGCTTGAGAAAGGATACCCCCTGAATCTTTCGTAAGCAAAGCCAACCTGAGGCAGGGGGATCACGTTACGTAACGTGTTTGCCGGTTCAGGCTGGATTGTCTAGAGGTCGTGTCCCCGCGAGTGGTGTAGCAGCACCGGCCGGGGGATGATGTCTCCGCTAACCCATTGATTTTGTTGGTGCCGGTTGCAGGGTTCGAACCCGCGACCCCCTGATTACAAATCAGGTGCTCTACCAGCTGAGCTAAACCGGCGTCCGAGGCAAGCGTGACGGGAAGGTAGTGGGCATTCCCGCCGAGCGCAAGCCTCTAACGCGGCTGTGCCGCAAGCCTCTAACGCGGCTGTGCCGCAAGCCTCTAACGCGGCTGTGCCGCAAGCCTCCAACGCGGCCCTGCCGCAAGGCCTCTAGCGCCGCACCAGTTCGTAAAGGGCCACGGCGGCGGCATTGCTTACGTTCAGGCTTTCCACCAGATCGCTCTGCGGCAGTTTCACCAGATGGTCGCAATGCTCGCGGGTCAGGCGGCGCAGGCCCTCGCCCTCGCTGCCCATCACCAGGGCGATGCGCCCCGAAAGCCTGGCCTCGGCCAGGGTCTGGGTGGCCTCGCCGGCCAGGCCGGCGATCCAGAAGCCGGCGGTTTTCAGCTCTTCCAGCGCCCGCACCAGATTGATGGCCCGCACCAGGGGAAGGCGTTCCAGGGCGCCCGAGGCCGATTTGGCCAGGGTGCCGGTTTCGTCGGGGGCGTTGCGGTCGGGCATGATCAGGCCCAGCGCGCCGAAGGCGGCGGACGAGCGCAGAATGGCGCCCACATTGTGCGGATCGGTCACCTGGTCCAGCACCATCACCACCGCCTGGTCGCGGCCCTCGGCCGCCGCCACCAGATCGGCGACATCGGTGTCGGGCAAGGGCTCGGCCATCAGCACGATGCCCTGGTGCACCGCGCCCGGCGGGCACAGGGCGTCGAGATCGGCGCGGCCCGCCGTTTCGGGCTGGGGCAGCGGGCGCAGGCGGCCCAGGCGGGCGATTTCAGGGCCGTGGGCGGCCAGAACCTCGGCGGTGGCCAGCAGGCGGTGGCAGCGGCGCCGCTCGTTGCCCAGGGCGCTTAAAACCGGATGCACGCCCCACAGCAGCAGGCCCTTGACGGCGTTCTTGCCGGCGTTCTTGCCGGCACCCTTGCCGCCCTCCCTGCCGCCGCCCTTGGACGGGGCGCTGCGCTCGCTCAGGGCCGGACGCTCCTCGGACGGACGTTTGTGGGAAGAGGGGGGGCGGGGGCGGCTCATGGGGGACCTCACATGGGATGCTGGATTTCCGCCACTCTTGGGCCGGGCGGAAGCAGGGCTTTGCAAAAAGTTTGTTTTACCTTTCTTTTTCGGATTGACAAGGGAGCTCAAATCCTATTTTTTCCTGGCTCCCGTCGCTGCGGCAAGTCCGAGGCGGTTGTGGAGGGGTGGCCGAGCGGTCAAAGGCAGCAGACTGTAAATCTGCCGACGAATGTCTACGTTGGTTCGAATCCAACCCCCTCCACCATTTTCCTCCGGGTGGCCCGCCGATCAGGCGGTGCCCCGACGGGCCGGGTTCGGCGGGTGTAGCTCAATGGTAGAGCCCCAGCCTTCCAAGCTGGTTGTGCGGGTTCGATTCCCGTCACCCGCTCCATTGTGCCGAGAATCTTGTTGTTTGGCCGTAAAATCAGGACGGATGAGACGAAATGGCTAAGGCTAAATTTGAGCGCACTAAGCCGCACTGCAACATTGGCACCATCGGTCACGTCGACCATGGCAAGACCTCGCTGACCGCCGCCATCACCAAGGTGCTGGCCGAGACCGGCGGCGCCACCTTCACCGCCTACGACCAGATCGACAAGGCGCCGGAAGAGAAGGCCCGCGGTATCACCATTTCGACCGCCCACGTGGAATACGAGACTGGCAACCGCCACTACGCCCACGTCGACTGCCCCGGCCACGCCGACTATGTGAAGAACATGATCACCGGCGCCGCGCAGATGGACGGCGCCATTCTGGTGGTGTCGGCCGCCGACGGCCCGATGCCGCAGACCCGCGAGCACATCCTGCTGGCCCGTCAGGTGGGCGTGCCCGCCCTGGTGGTGTTCATGAACAAGTGCGACATGGTCGACGATCCGGAACTGCTGGAACTGGTGGAACTGGAAGTGCGCGAGCTGCTGTCGTCGTACGACTTCCCCGGCGATGATATTCCGATCGTCAAGGGCTCGGCCCTGTGCGCCCTGGAAGACCGCAATCCGGAAATCGGCCGCGACGCCATCCTGAAGCTGATGGCCGAGGTCGACGCCTACATTCCGCAGCCGGAGCGTCCGGTGGACAAGGCCTTCCTGATGCCGATCGAAGACGTGTTCTCGATCTCGGGCCGCGGCACCGTGGTGACCGGCCGTGTGGAACGCGGCATCGTCAAGGTGGGCGAGGAAGTGGAAATCGTCGGCCTGAAGAACACCGTGAAGACCACGGTGACCGGTGTCGAAATGTTCCGCAAGCTGCTCGATCAGGGCCAGGCCGGCGACAACATCGGCGCCCTGCTGCGCGGCACCAAGCGTGAGGACGTGGAACGCGGCCAGGTTCTGGCGGCTCCGGGCACCATCACCCCGCACACCAAGTTCAAGGCCGAAGCCTACATCCTGACCAAGGAGGAAGGCGGCCGCCACACCCCGTTCTTCACCAACTACCGTCCGCAATTCTACTTCCGCACCACCGACGTGACCGGCATGGTGGACCTGCCGGAAGGCACCGAGATGGTGATGCCGGGCGACAACGTGTCGATGACCGTCAACCTGATCGCTCCGATCGCCATGGATGAAGGTCTGCGCTTCGCCATCCGCGAAGGCGGCCGCACCGTCGGCGCCGGCGTGGTTGCGTCGATCATCGAGTAAGGATATAACGCGTAGCCCTGTCCGTCGTTCACGGGCGGACAGGGGGCGCACCCCTGTAACACCGCCGCTTTTCCGGCGGTGTGCGGGTCTAGGAGTGTAGCTCAACTGGTAGAGCACCGGTCTCCAAAACCGGGGGTTGGGGGTTCGAGCCCCTCCACTCCTGCCAACCCGTGAAACAGGATAAGCGAATTCTGCGCGTAGGTAGTTAGACGTTATGGCAAAGATCAATCCAGGCCAGTTCTTCCGTCAGGTTCGGCAGGAAGTCGCCCGTGTGACGTGGCCGTCCCGCAAGGAAACCACTGTTTCGACCGCCATGGTGCTTGTCATGGTGGTTTTTGCGTCCGTGTTCTTCCTGGTGGTCGATCAGGTTTTTGCCCGGCTTGTGAAGCTGATCTTTGGGCTGGGAGCCTAGAACCATGGCTCATCGCTGGTATGTGATTCACGTCTATTCGGGCTTCGAGAAGAAGGTGGCCCAGTCCATCCGCGAACAGGCGGAACAGAAGGGGCTGGCCGAACGCTTCGAGCAGGTTCTGGTTCCGGTCGAGGAAGTGGTGGAAGTGCGCCGCGGCACCAAGGTGAACGCCGAGCGCAAGTTCTTCCCCGGCTATGTGCTGGTCAAGATGGACCTCTCGGACGAAACCTGGCATCTGGTCATGAACACGCCCAAGGTCACCGGCTTTCTGGGCGGCAAGGGCCGTCCCTCGCCGATCACCGAGGCCGAGGCCGACCGCATCATGCGTCAGGTGCAGGAGGGCGTCGATCGTCCGAAGCCCAGCATCACCTTCGAAGTGGGCGAACAGGTCCGCGTGTGCGACGGGCCGTTCACCTCGTTCAACGGTCTGGTCGAGGAAGTCGACGAGGAAAAGGCCCGCCTCAAGGTGGCGGTGTCGATCTTCGGCCGCTCCACCCCCGTGGAACTGGAATACGCCCAGGTCGAAAAGATCTGATCATCCCATCCCATCCCGACCGGCTCTGCCTGGGGCCGGGAACGGGTATTGAAGGCGGGAGGCCAGCCATGGCCGCACCGCCACCCAGGTTTTTGAACCGAGGTACTCTCAATGGCTAAGAAAATCGTCGGCTTTATCAAGCTGCAAGTTCCGGCCGGCAAGGCTAACCCCTCGCCGCCGATCGGCCCCGCGCTCGGTCAGCGCGGTCTGAACATCATGGAATTCTGCAAGGCCTTCAATGCCCAGACTCAAGGTCTGGAGCCCGGCATGCCGATTCCGGTGGTGATCACCGCCTACGCCGACCGCACCTTCACCTTCGTGACCAAGACCCCGCCGGTCACCTACTTCCTGAAGAAGGCCGCCGGCATCCAGAAGGGCACCACCACGCCCGGCAAGGGTGCCGCCGTCGGCAAGGTCACCATGGCCCAGATCCGCGAGATCGCGGAGAAGAAGATGGTCGACCTCAACGCCAACGACGTCGAGGCCGCCTCGGCCATGCTGGTCGGTTCCGCCCGCTCCATGGGCATTCAGGTCGAGGAGTAAGACGGATGGCTCTCGGAAAACGACTGAAGAACGCCTACGCCGATCTCGATCGGAACAAGTTCTACACCGTGGCCGAAGCGGTCAGCCTGATCAAGGCCCGCTCCGCCGCCAAGTTCGATGAAACCATCGAAATCGCCCTCAACCTGGGCATCGACCCCCGCCATGCCGACCAGATGGTCCGCGGCGTGGTCGATCTGCCCGCCGGCACCGGCAAGACCGTGCGCGTCGCCGTGTTCGCCAAGGGCGCCAAGGCCGATGAAGCCAAGGCCGCCGGCGCCGACCTGGTGGGCGCCGAGGATCTGGCCGACGAGGTTCAGGGCGGCAAGATGGACTTCGACCGCTGCATCGCCACCCCCGACATGATGGGTCTGGTGGGCCGTCTGGGTAAGGTTCTGGGGCCGCGCGGCCTGATGCCGAACCCCAAGCTCGGCACCGTCACCATGAATGTCGGCGACGCCGTGAAGGCCGCCAAGGGCGGTCAGGTGCAGTTCCGCGCCGAAAAGGCCGGTATCGTGCATGCCGGCGTCGGCAAGGCCAGCTTCAGCGAAGATGCCCTGGTGCAGAACATCAAGGCCTTCGTGGAGGCCATCAACAAGGCCAAGCCCACCGGGGCCAAGGGCACCTATCTGCAGAAGGTGTCCATCAGCTCGACCATGGGGCCGGGCGTCAAGCTCGACCTGGGCAGCCTGGCCTAAAGGTTTTTTCGTGTTTCCCGCCGGTTCCTTTCGGGGAGCCGGCGGGCCGCCGTTTCGGCCTAGGCCGCGAACGGCACTCCTGTCCGAGACTGTAGGTGCCGGGACATTGGTCCAGGCTTAAGGGGAAACCTCCTGCATAGACAGAGTTTGAAACCGCATATCCGCCCTTGTTCCGGCGGGGAGCGGCTTGAATTCTGGGACAGGCCAACCGGTTTCCCGCCTGGGGAACCGAGGTTCCGGCCTCGGTTCCCCAGGCGGGAAACCAAGGCGAAGTTGCCGTTGGGGGATAAACCCCGCGGCGCTTTATTGTGGAGACCAACGTGGACCGCACAGAAAAGTCAGAGCTGGTCGCAGCGTTGCATGGACAGTTCGAGGAAGCCGGTCTGGTGGTCGTCACCCTGAATAAGGGTCTGACGGTTGCCGAAATGACCGACCTTCGCCGCCGTGTCCGTGCCGCCGGCGCCAAGTTCAAAGTGACGAAGAACCGGCTCACGCGTCTCGCCCTGGCGGACACGAAGTTCGAGGGTCTTGGCAATCTGTTCACCGGGCCGACGGCTATCGCCTATTCGGTCGATCCGGTGGCGGCCGCCAAGGCCGTTGTCGACTTCGCCAAGGGGAATGACAAGCTCGCCATTCTGGGTGCGTCGCTCGGTTCCAGCATGATGGACGTGGATGGGGTCAAGGCCCTGGCCACCCTGCCGTCGCTGGACGAACTGCGCGCCAAGCTGGTGGGCATGATTCAGACCCCCGCCACTCGTATCGCCGGCATCCTGCAGGCTCCGGGCGGTCAAGTCGCCCGTGTGCTGGCTGCCTACGCGAAGAAGGACGAGGCTGCTTAAAGCTTTTTTTCGAACCCAAAATTCAAGCCTACTCTGGAGTACAAAATTATGGCTGATCTCGCCAAGCTGGTTGATGACCTGTCCGCCCTGACCGTGTTGGAAGCGGCTGAACTGAGCAAGCTGCTCGAAGAGAAGTGGGGCGTTTCCGCCGCCGCTCCGGTGGCCGTGGCCGCCGTTGCCGCTCCCGGCGCCGCCGCTGCCGCCGTCGAGGAAAAGACCGAGTTCGACGTGATCCTGGTGGACGCCGGCGACAAGAAGATCAACGTCATCAAGGAAGTCCGCGCCATCACCGGCCTGGGCCTCAAGGAAGCCAAGGACCTGGTCGAAGGCGCTCCGAAGCCCGTCAAGGAAGCCGTGGCCAAGGACGAAGCCGAGAAGATCAAGAAGGTCCTGGAAGAAGCTGGCGCCAAGGTCGAGATCAAGTAAGATCTCCTTGGGACAGTTTGGCAAAGGTCGGGAGGCGTTTCCGCTTCCCGGCCTTATGCCGCTTGTATTATGGGCAAAAAAGATGTATAGCGGCTCCCCCCTTGGTGGGAACCGCGTTCGGCGTCGTGGCGCTGCCGCATGGAGCGGCGACACCGGGGCCGGACGATTTGTTGAGTGATTTTTTAACGAGTACCGGTATGCAGGGGGCCGTGTTCATTACCGGCGCGGCCCCGGCCTTCCCTCCCCGCAAGACTGCGAGAGTGTCGGGGGAGGGGAAAGCGCAATATCGCGGGATTTTAACCGACGAGTTACGAGGAGCGGCAATGGCTAAATCCTATACGGGACGGAAGCGCGTTCGTAAGAATTTCGGGCGCATTCCTTCGGTCGCACCCATGCCTAATCTGATCGAGGTGCAAAAGAGCTCCTACGATCATTTTCTGCAGATGGACACGCAGCCGGAGGCCCGTGCCAGTGTTGGCTTGCAGGAAGTCTTCAAGTCTGTCTTCCCCATCAAGGATTTCTCCGAACGCGGCACCCTGGAGTTCGTCAAGTACGAACTGGAACAGCCGAAATACGACGTCGAGGAATGCCAGCAGCGCGGCATGACCTTCGCCGCGCCCCTGAAGGTGACCCTGCGCCTGGTGGTGTGGGACATCGACGAGGATACCGGCGCCCGCTCCATCCGCGACATCAAGGAGCAGGACGTCTATATGGGCGACATGCCCCTGATGACGGCCAACGGCACCTTCGTCATCAACGGCACCGAGCGCGTCATCGTTTCGCAGATGCACCGCAGCCCCGGCGTGTTCTTCGATCATGACAAGGGCAAGACGCACAGCTCGGGCAAGTATCTGTTCGCCGCCCGCGTCATCCCCTACCGCGGCTCGTGGCTGGATTTCGAGTTCGACGCCAAGGACATGGTCTATGTCCGCATCGACCGCCGCCGCAAGCTGCCGGTGACGACGCTGCTCTACGCCCTGGACGGCGCCGCGACCGAGGCCCTGCGCGCCCAGAACGGTGACAAGCCGCTGGACCCGGCCCTGGTGCGCGGCATGACCGCCGAGGAAGTGCTGAACTACTTCTACGGCACCGTCACCTACACCCGCGGCACCCAGGGCTGGAAGACCGCCTTCGACGCCGAGCGGCTGAAGGGCGTCAAGCTCACCTCCGACCTCATCGACGCCAAGACCGGCGCCGTGGTGGCCGAGGCCGGCACCAAGATGACCCCGCGCACCGCCAAGAAGCTGCGCGAGCAGGGCGTCGAGGATGTGGTGGTGCCCGTCGAGGAGCTGGTGGGCTCCTACGTGGCCCAGGACATCATCAACGAACAGAGCGGCGAGATCTTCTGCGAGGCCGGCGACGAGCTGACCCTGGCGCTGCTGGGCGACCTGGAAAAGGGCGGCATCGTCGATCTGCCGGTGCTGAACATCGATCACGTCAATGTCGGCCCCTATATGCGCAACACCCTGGCGGCGGATAAGAACACCTGCCGCGAGGAAGCGCTGATCGACATCTACCGCGTCATGCGCCCCGGCGAGCCGCCGACCCTGGAAACGGCGGAAGCGCTGTTCAACGGTCTGTTCTTCGACAGCGAACGCTATGATCTGTCGGCGGTGGGCCGCGTCAAGATGAACTCCCGCATGGGCTTCACCGACGTGCCCGATACCCAGCGCGTGCTGCGCAAGGCCGATATCCTGGGCGTCATCAAGGTTCTGGTGGACCTGAAGGATGGCCGCGGCGAGATCGACGACATCGATCATCTCGGCAACCGCCGGGTGCGCTCGGTGGGCGAACTGATGGAAAACCAGTACCGCCTGGGCCTGTTGCGCATGGAGCGCGCCATCCGCGAGCGCATGTCCTCGGTGGATATCGATACGGTCATGCCGCATGACCTGATCAACGCCAAGCCCGCCGCCGCCGCCGTCCGCGAATTCTTCGGCTCCAGCCAGCTGTCGCAGTTCATGGATCAGACCAACCCGCTGTCGGAAATCACCCACAAGCGCCGCCTGTCGGCCCTGGGGCCGGGCGGTCTGACCCGCGAGCGCGCCGGCTTCGAAGTGCGCGACGTGCACCCCACCCACTATGGCCGCATCTGCCCGATCGAAACGCCGGAAGGCCCGAACATCGGTCTGATCAACTCGCTGGCCACCTATGCCCGCGTCAACCAGTACGGCTTCATCGAAAGCCCGTACCGCCGCGTGGTGGACAGCAAGGTGACCGACGAGGTGCTCTACCTCTCGGCCATGGAGGAGGGCCGCTACACCGTGGCCCAGGCCAACTCCATCCTCAATGCCGACGGCAGCTTCGCCGAGGAGCTGGTGAGCAGCCGCCGCGGCGGCGAGTTCATGCTGGTGCCGCCGCATGAGGTCAACTTCATCGACGTTTCGCCCAAGCAGCTGGTGTCGGTGGCCGCCGCCCTCATTCCGTTCCTGGAAAACGACGACGCCAACCGCGCCCTCATGGGCTCGAACATGCAGCGTCAGGCCGTGCCGCTGATCCAGGCCCAGGCTCCGCTGGTGGGGACCGGCATGGAAGCCGCCGTGGCCCGCGATTCCGGCGCCGCCATCGCCGCCCGCCGCACCGGCGTGATCGATCAGGTGGACGCCACCCGCATCGTCATCCGCGCCACCGAGGAAACCTCGGCCTCGGCCTCGGGCGTCGATATCTACAATCTGCTGAAGTTCCAGCGTTCCAACCAGAACACCTGCATCACCCAGCGTCCGCTGGTGAAGGTGGGCGATCTGGTGCAGCAGGGCGACATCATCGCCGACGGCCCCAGCACCCAGATGGGCGAGCTGGCCCTGGGCCGCAACGTGCTGGTGGCCTTCATGCCGTGGAACGGCTACAACTTCGAGGACTCCATCCTCATCTCCGAGCGCATCGTCCGCGACGACGTCTTCACCTCGATCCATATCGAGGAGTTCGAGGTGATGGCCCGCGATACCAAGCTGGGCCAGGAGGAAATCACCCGCGATATTCCCAACGTGGGTGAAGAGGCTCTGAAGAACCTGGACGAGGCCGGCATCGTTTACATCGGCGCCGAGGTGAAGCCGGGCGACATTCTGGTGGGCAAGGTGACGCCGAAGGGCGAATCGCCGATGACCCCGGAAGAGAAGCTGCTGCGCGCCATCTTCGGCGAAAAGGCCTCGGACGTCCGCGATACCAGCCTGCGTCTGCCGCCGGGCGTGGCCGGCACCATCGTCGAGGTGCGGGTGTTCTCGCGCCGCGGCGTCGAGAAGGACGAACGCGCCCTGGCCATCGAACGGTCGGAAATCGAACGCCTGGCCAAGGACCGCGACGACGAACGCGCCATTCTGGAACGCTCGTTCTACGCCCGTCTCAAGGGCCTGCTGCTGGGCCAGGTGCTGGTCAACGGGCCCAAGGGCCTCAAGATCGGCGCCACCCTGGACGAGGCGGCCCTGGGCCAGCATCACCACAGCGCCTGGCGCGGCATCGCCGTCGAGAACGATCAGGTGATGAGCGACATCGAAGCCCTGAAGAAGTCGTTCGAGGACGGTGTCGACCGACTGCAGAAGCGCTTCGAGGACAAGGTGGAGAAGCTGCAGCGCGGCGACGAACTGCCGCCCGGCGTGATGAAGATGGTCAAGGTGTTCGTGGCGGTGAAGCGCAAGCTGCAACCGGGCGACAAGATGGCCGGCCGTCACGGCAACAAGGGCGTCATCTCGCGCATCATGCCGGTGGAGGACATGCCCTACCTGGAAGACGGCACCGCCGTCGACCTGGTGCTGAACCCGCTGGGCGTGCCCTCGCGCATGAACGTGGGGCAGATCCTGGAAACCCATCTGGGCTGGGCCTCGGCCAATCTCGGCCGGCAGATCGGCGAGATGGTGGATGGCATCAAGCGTCAGACCGCCGAGGTTCCGGCCCTGCGCGAACGCCTGAAGGACGTCTACGGCGATCGCAACTACAAGGCCGAAATCGTTGATCTCACCGATGGCGAGATCCTGGAACTGGCCGAAAATCTGCGTCCGGGCGTGCCCATGGCCACTCCGGTGTTCGACGGCGCCCGTGAAAGCGACATCGTCGATATGCTGATCAAGGCCGGGTGCTCCACCTCGGGCCAGGTGACGCTGATCGACGGCCGTACCGGCGAATGCTTCGACCGCAAGGTCACGGTGGGCTACATCTATATGCTGAAGCTGCACCACCTGGTGGACGATAAGATCCATGCCCGGTCCATCGGCCCCTATTCGCTGGTTACCCAGCAGCCGCTGGGCGGCAAGGCCCAGTTCGGCGGCCAGCGCTTCGGTGAAATGGAAGTGTGGGCGCTGGAAGCCTACGGCGCCGCCTACACCCTGCAGGAAATGCTGACGGTGAAGTCGGACGACGTTTCGGGGCGCACCAAGGTCTACGAGGCCATCGTGCGCGGCGACGACACGTTCGAGGCCGGTATTCCGGAATCCTTCAACGTGCTGGTCAAGGAACTGCGGTCCCTCGGCTTGAACGTCGAACTGAACCAGCGCAATTTCTAAATGCATTGCAGAGGGGAGGGCCGCATGCATAAGCGGCCCTCCCGGTCTCCTAAAGCCCTAGAGCGGGAGAGTTAAGCACATGAACGATTTGATGAAGATCTTTGGTCAGGCCAGCGGGACGCAGAGCTTCGACCAGATCCAGATCTCCATTGCCTCCCCGGAGCGCATCCGCTCCTGGTCGTTCGGCGAAATCAAGAAGCCCGAAACCATCAACTACCGGACCTTCAAGCCGGAGCGCGATGGCCTGTTCTGCGCCCGCATCTTCGGTCCGATCAAGGATTACGAGTGCTTGTGCGGCAAGTACAAGCGCATGAAGTATCGCGGCATCATCTGCGAAAAGTGCGGCGTGGAAGTGACCCTGGCCAAGGTGCGCCGCGAGCGCATGGGCCATATCGAACTGGCCTCGCCCGTCGCCCATATCTGGTTTTTGAAGTCGCTGCCCTCGCGCATCGGTCTGCTGATCGATATGACGCTGAAGGATCTGGAGCGCATCCTCTACTTCGAAAACTACGTGGTGACCGAGCCCGGCCTCACCCCGCTCAAGATGCATGAGCTGCTCACCGAGGAGCAGTATATCCGCGCCGTCGAGGAATACGGCGAGGACGCCTTCACCGCCGGCATCGGCGCCGAGGCCATCCGCATTCTGTTGCAGGCCATCGACCTGCAGAGCGAATACGAGCAGGTCAAGGTGGATCTGCGCGAAACCACCTCGGAAGCCAAGCGTAAGAAGCTGGTCAAGCGCCTGAAGCTGGTGGAAGCCTTCCTGGAATCCCAGTCGCGCCCCGAATGGATGATTCTGGAAGTGATCCCGGTCATTCCGCCGGAACTGCGTCCGCTGGTGCCACTGGACGGCGGCCGTTTCGCCACCTCGGATCTCAACGATCTCTACCGCCGCGTCATCAACCGCAACAACCGCCTGAAGCGCCTGATCGAGCTGCGCGCGCCCGAGATCATCGTGCGCAACGAAAAGCGCATGCTGCAGGAGGCGGTGGACGCTTTGTTCGACAACGGCCGCCGCGGCCGCGCCATCACCGGCGCCAACAAACGTCCGCTGAAGTCGCTCTCCGACATGCTGAAGGGCAAGCAGGGCCGCTTCCGTCAGAACCTGCTCGGCAAGCGCGTCGACTATTCCGGCCGTTCGGTCATCGTGGTCGGCCCGGAAATGAAGCTGCATCAGTGCGGCCTGCCCAAGAAGATGGCCCTGGAGCTGTTCAAGCCCTTCGTCTATTCGAAGCTTGAGCTTTACGGCATGGCCACCACCATCAAGGCCGCCAAGCGCATGGTGGAAAAGGAACGTCCCGAGGTGTGGGACATCCTGGAAGAGGTCATCCGCGAGCATCCGGTGATGCTGAACCGCGCCCCCACCCTGCACCGCCTGGGCATTCAGGCCTTCGAGCCGGTGCTGATCGAGGGCAAGGCCATTCAGCTGCATCCGCTGGTCTGCACCGCCTTCAACGCCGACTTCGACGGCGACCAGATGGCCGTGCACGTGCCGCTGAGCCTGGAAGCCCAGCTGGAAGCGCGCGTGCTGATGATGTCCACCAACAACATCCTCAGCCCGGCCAACGGCAAGCCGATCATCGTTCCCAGCCAGGATATCGTGCTGGGTATCTACTACATCACCATGGACCGCCCCGGCGAACTGGGCGAGGGCATGACCTTCGCCAGCGTGCAGGAAATCCAGCAGGCCCTGGACAACAAGGCCATCAGCCTGCACGCCAAGATCAAGTGCCGCTACCACACGGTGGATGAGACCAACACCCCCATCACCGTGCGCGTGGAAACCACCCCCGGCCGCATGCTGCTGTCCGAGATCCTGCCGCGCCATCCGGCGGTGCCGTTCTCGCTGATCAACCGCCTGCTGACCAAGAAGGACATCCAGAACGTCATCGATATCGTCTACCGCCATTGCGGTCAGAAGGAGACGGTGATTTTCGCCGACCGCATCATGTCGCTGGGTTATGCCCACGCCTGCCGCGCCGGTATTTCCTTCGGCAAGGACGATCTGGTGATTCCGGCCTCCAAGGTCACCCTGGTGGGCGAGACCGAGCAGCGGGTCAAGGAATACGAGCAGCAGTATCAGGACGGCCTGATCACCCAGGGCGAAAAGTACAACAAGGTGGTGGACGCCTGGTCGAAGTGCACCGACGACGTGGCCGACGCCATGATGAAGGAAATCAGCCGCACCGAACCCGGTACGCCGATCAACTCCATCTACATGATGGCCCACTCCGGCGCCCGCGGTTCCGCCGCCCAGATGAAGCAGTTGGCCGGGATGCGCGGTCTGATGGCCAAGCCCTCGGGCGAGATCATCGAGACGCCGATCATCTCCAACTTCAAGGAAGGCCTCACCGTGCTGGAGTATTTCAACTCCACCCACGGCGCCCGCAAGGGTCTGGCCGATACCGCGCTGAAGACCGCCAACTCCGGTTATCTGACCCGCCGTCTGGTGGACGTGGCGCAGGACGCCATCATCATCGAGGAGGACTGCGGCACCAATCGCGGCCTCACCGTCTCGGCGGTGGTGGAAGGCGGCGAGGTCATCGCCTCGCTGGGCGAACGCATCCTGGGCCGCACCGCGTCCCGCGATGTGGTGGATCCGGCCGGCAACACCATCATCTGCAAGGCCGGCGATCTCATCGATGAGAGCCTGGTTGAGCAGATCGAGGCCGCCGGCATCGAAACCGTGGGCATCCGCTCGGTGCTGACCTGCGAAACCGAAGTCGGCATCTGCGGCGCCTGCTACGGCCGCGATCTGGCCCGCGGCACCCGCGTCAATGTGGGCGAGGCGGTGGGCGTTATCGCCGCCCAGTCCATCGGCGAGCCCGGCACCCAGCTGACCATGCGCACCTTCCACATCGGCGGCGCCGCCCAGCGCGGCGCCGAGCAGTCGAGCATCGAATCCTCGTTCGAGGCCCGGGTGCAGATCCTGAACCGCCAGGTGGTGACCAACTCGGCCAACCAGCTGGTGCTGATGTCGCGCAACGCCGAACTGCTGCTGATCGACGCCAACGGCCGCGAAAAGGCCCGCCACCGCGTGCCTTACGGCGCCAAGCTGCTGGTGGACGACGGCGCCCAGGTGGGCAAGGGCGCCAAGCTGGCGGAGTGGGATCCCTACACCCTGCCCATCCTCACCGAGTGCGAGGGTGTGGTGCATTACGTCGACCTGGTGGAAGGCCTGTCGGTGCGCGAAGTGCTCGACGAGGCCACCGGCATCACCTCCAAGGTGGTGGTGGACTGGAAGCAGCAGCCGCGCGGCTCCGATCTGCGTCCCCGCATCACCCTGCGCGACGACAAGGGCGAGGAACTGCTGCTGTCCAACGGCCTGGAAGCCCGCTACTTCATGTCGGTGGACGCCATTCTCTCGGTGGAGAACGGCCAGAAGGTGCATGCCGGCGACGTGCTGGCCCGCATCCCGCGCGAATCCTCCAAGACCCGCGACATCACCGGCGGTCTGCCGCGTGTGGCCGAACTGTTCGAGGCCCGCAAGCCGAAGGACCACGCCATCATCGCGGAAATCGACGGCCGCGTGGAATTCGGCAAGGACTACAAGTCCAAGCGCCGCATCCTGGTGGTGCCGGAGGACGGCGATCCCATCGAATATCTGATCCCCAAGGGCAAGCACATCTCGGTGCAGGAAGGCGATTATGTCCGCAAGGGCGACTCGCTGATGGACGGCAACCCGGTGCCGCATGACATTCTGAAGGTCATGGGCGTCGAGGCGCTGGCCAACTACCTGATCAACGAGATCCAGGAAGTCTACCGCCTGCAGGGTGTGAAGATTAACGACAAGCATATCGAGGTCATCGTCCGCCAGATGCTGCAGAAGGTGGAAATCACCGACGGCGGCGACACCACCCTGCTGGTGGGCGAACAGGTGGACCGCCACGATTTCGAGGCGGAAAACCAGAAGGCCATCGCCGAGAACGGTCGTCCGGCCTCGGGCATGCCGGTGCTGCAGGGCATCACCAAGGCCTCGTTGCAGACCCACTCCTTCATCTCGGCGGCCTCCTTCCAGGAGACCACCCGGGTGCTGACCGAGGCGGCGGTGTCCGGCAAGGTCGATACCCTGCTGGGTCTGAAGGAGAACGTCATCGTCGGCCGTCTGATCCCGGCCGGCACCGGCGCCGTGATGAACCGCCTGCGCGAGATCGCCGCCAAGCGCGATCGCGAGCTGGGGGTGGGCGAGGGGGCGCCGGATGGCGATGTCTCCGTCCTGACCGGCGAGGTGCCGCCCACCGCCGCCGAATAACATCGGCGACGGCATCGCAAGGCTGCAAGGCCCCGCTCCTCGGTAAGAGGGGCGGGGCCTTGGCCTTTTCCGGGGATCTCTTCCCGGGGCCGGCACCAGCCGCTCTGCGCCAGCATGGTCCGGGGCGCCATGGGGCGCCCGGCACTGCAGGAGGAGTGAAGAGATGAAGAGATCCTGGATCATCAGTGGGCTGGTTCTGCTGGTTCTGTCGCTGGGGGCCGGAACGGTGCTGGCCAAGGGGGCGACGCCGGAACCCGATGTGGCGCGCAACACCATCGTGCTGCGGCAGGACGAGGCGAATCAGAAAGCCAATTATGCCAAGGAGCTGGCCGATATGAACGGCACACTGTCCGAGGTGTCGGCCCTGTGTTCGGCCGGGCCCATCGCCCGCACCCGCGCCGCCACGGCGCTGCTGGCCGCCACCGATACCACCCGCAACTGGTATATCGGGCCGCCGCCGCCGCCGGCCCGGCCCTGGGGGGTGACCGAGGCCCGCACCATTCTCGATCTGGGCGGGCATGTGCAGATGGATCCGCGTCCCGGCAATCCCCGCCATTGCCTGATTTCGGGTCTTAAGGTGAAGGAGATCACCGGGGTCTGGCGGATGTGCCCGTTCGGCGCCGGCGCCTGCTGACCGGCCCTGGAATGCCCCGGCGCCGCTCCCCGAGAGGGGGGCGGCGCCGCTGTTTCCGGGGCCGCTCGCCGTCGTGCCGGAATCGCTTGACGGCGGCGGGGCGCGTCCCTATGATCCGGGCCTTTCCGGTAAGCGGGAGTCAGGCGAATTGTGTCTGCGCTCCGGCGAGGCGGAGTAACGATCACACTGTGGTACGCCGGCGGGTAGGCGATCAACACCCGAAACCATCCCCGGAAGCTGGAAAGCCGCCGGCGGATGCTTTTTATCGTTGTGCCTGTCAGGCTAAAGGAATGATGTATGCCCACGATTAATCAGCTGATCCGTAAGCCGCGCGAGCCATTGTCCGCGCGCAACAAGGTGCCGGCCCTCCAGGCCTGCCCGCAGAAGCGTGGTGTTTGCACCCGCGTTTACACCACCACCCCGAAGAAGCCGAACTCGGCGCTGCGTAAAGTGGCCCGCGTGCGTCTGACCAACGGGTTCGAAGTCACCAGCTACATTCCGGGTGAAGGTCATAACCTGCAGGAACACTCCGTCGTGATGATCCGCGGCGGCCGTGTCAAGGATTTGCCCGGCGTGCGCTATCACATCATTCGCGGCACTCTGGATACCCAGGGCGTCAAGGACCGTCGCCAGCGTCGTTCGAAGTACGGCGCCAAGCGTCCGAAGTAAGGATTACCGCCCATGTCTCGTCGTCACGCCGCGATTAAGCGCGAAGTGCTCCCCGACGCCAAGTTTGGCGACGTGGTGCTGACCAAATTCATGAACTGCCTGATGCTCGACGGCAAGAAGTCCGCCGCCGAAGCCATCGTGTACGGTGCGCTCGACAAGGTCAGCGCCAAGGCCGGCACCGATGCCCTGCAGTTGTTCCATACCGCCCTCGACAACGTGAAGCCCGCCCTGGAAGTGCGCTCCCGCCGTGTCGGTGGCGCCACCTATCAGGTTCCGGTCGAAGTGCGGACCGAGCGCCGTCAGGCCCTGGCCATCCGCTGGCTGATCGACAACGCCCGCAAGCGTGGTGAGACCACCATGATCGACCGGCTGTCGGGTGAACTGCTTGATGCCGCCAACAACCGTGGCGCCGCCGTCAAAAAGCGCGAAGACACCCACCGTATGGCGGAGGCCAACAAGGCCTTCTCGCACTACCGCTGGTAACCTCAGGCTCCGGAAGCAAAAATGGCACGCCAGACTCCTCTCGAACGTTACCGCAACATCGGCATCATGGCGCACATCGATGCCGGTAAGACGACTACGACCGAGCGAATCCTCTACTACACCGGCAAGTCCTACAAGATCGGCGAAGTGCATGAAGGCACCGCCACCATGGACTGGATGGAGCAGGAACAGGAACGCGGTATCACCATCACTTCGGCCGCGACCACCGCGTTCTGGCGTGACCATCGCATCAACATCATCGACACGCCCGGCCACGTCGACTTCACCATTGAAGTCGAACGGTCGTTGCGCGTGCTCGATGGTGCCGTGACTGTGTTCGACTCGGTGGCCGGCGTCGAACCCCAGTCCGAAACCGTGTGGCGCCAGGCCGACAAGTACGGCGTTCCGCGCATCTGCTTCGTCAACAAGATGGACCGCATCGGCGCCGACTTCTATCGCTGCGTCGATATGATCGTCGACCGCCTGGGCGCCCGTCCGCTGGTGGTGCATCTGCCCATCGGTTCGGAATCCGAATATGCCGGCCTGGTGGATCTGGTGCGCAACTGCGCCGTGATCTGGAAGGACGAAAGCCTGGGGGCCGAGTTCGAGGATCGTCCGATCCCCGCCGATCTCGCCGACAAGGCCGCCGAATACCGGAAGCAGCTCATCGAAACCGCCGTCGAAATGGACGACGAGGCGATGGAAGCCTACCTGAACGGAGAGGAGCCCTCGGTGGAAGTGCTGCAGAAGTGCATCCGCAAGGGTACCATCAGCATGTCCTTCGTGCCGGTGCTGTGCGGCTCGGCCTTCAAGAACAAGGGCGTGCAGCCGCTGCTGGACGCCGTGGTGGATTATCTGCCCGCTCCCATCGACATTCCCGCCATCAAGGGCGTGAAGTTCGACAGCGACGAGGAAATCGAGAAGCACTCGACCGACGACTCGGCGTTCGCCGGTCTGGCCTTCAAGATCATGAACGACCCCTTCGTGGGTTCGCTCACCTTCGTGCGTGTTTATTCGGGTGTGGTGGAGTCCGGCTCCTACATTCAGAACACCGTGAAGGACAAGCGCGAGCGCGTTGGCCGCATGCTGCTCATGCACGCCAACAGCCGCGAGGAAATCAAGGAAGCCCGCGCCGGCGACATCGTCGCCTTCGCCGGTTTGAAGGAAACCACCACCGGTGACACTCTGTGCTCCCAGGACGATCTCGTCGTGCTGGAACGCATGGAATTCCCCGAGCCGGTGATTGAAGTGGCCGTGGAGCCGAAGTCCAAGGCCGATCAGGAAAAGATGGGCTTGGCTCTGGCCCGCCTGGCCGCCGAGGATCCTTCGTTCCGCGTCACCTCGGATGCCGAATCCGGTCAGACCGTGATCAAGGGCATGGGCGAGTTGCACCTGGAAATTCTCGTCGATCGCATGAAGCGTGAGTTCAAGGTGGAAGCCAACGTGGGCGCCCCCCAGGTGGCCTACCGCGAAACCATCAGCAAGACCTACGAGATCGACTACACCCACAAGAAGCAGACCGGCGGTTCGGGCCAGTTCGCCCGCGTCAAGATCCGCTTCGCCCCCGCCGAAAAGGGCGCCGGCTTCTCCTTCGAAAACACCGTCATCGGCGGCACCGTGCCGAAGGAATATGTGCCCGGCGTGGAAAAGGGCCTGCGTTCGGCCATGGAAACCGGCGTGCTGGCCGGCTTCCCCATGGTCGACTTCACCGCCCAGCTCTATGACGGCGCCTACCACGACGTCGACTCCAGCGTTCTGGCCTTCGAAATCGCCGCCCGCGCCGCCTTCCGCGAAGGCATCGCCAAGGCCGGTCCGAAGCTCCTGGAGCCGATGATGAAGGTGGAAGTGGTCACGCCCGAGGACTACATGGGCGACGTGATCGGCGATCTGAACAGCCGCCGCGGCCAGGTCAACGGCATGGACAGCCGCGGCAACGCCCGTGTCATCACCGCCATGGTGCCGCTGGCCAACATGTTCGGCTATGTGAACACGCTGCGTTCCATGAGCCAGGGCCGCGCCCAGTACACCATGACCTTCGACCACTACTCTGAAGTGCCGTCGAACGTTTCCGAAGAAATCCGCGCCAAGCTGGCCGGCTGATTTTTAATACGGAGTAGATGAAAAATGGCTAAGGCTAAATTTGAGCGCACTAAGCCGCACTGCAACATTGGCACCATCGGTCACGTCGACCATGGCAAGACCTCGCTGACCGCCGCCATCACCAAGGTGCTGGCCGAGACCGGCGGCGCCACCTTCACCGCCTACGACCAGATCGACAAGGCGCCGGAAGAGAAGGCCCGCGGTATCACCATTTCGACCGCCCACGTGGAATACGAGACTGGCAACCGCCACTACGCCCACGTCGACTGCCCCGGCCACGCCGACTATGTGAAGAACATGATCACCGGCGCCGCGCAGATGGACGGCGCCATCCTGGTGGTGTCGGCCGCCGACGGCCCGATGCCGCAGACCCGCGAGCACATCCTGCTGGCCCGTCAGGTGGGCGTGCCCGCCCTGGTGGTGTTCATGAACAAGTGCGACATGGTCGACGATCCGGAACTGCTGGAACTGGTGGAACTGGAAGTGCGCGAGCTGCTGTCGTCGTACGACTTCCCCGGCGATGATATTCCGATCGTCAAGGGCTCGGCCCTGTGCGCCCTGGCAGACCGCAATCCGGCAATCGGCCGCGACGCCATCCTGAAGCTGATGGCCGAGGTCGACGCCTACATTCCGCAGCCGGAGCGTCCGGTGGACAAGGCCTTCCTGATGCCGATCGAAGACGTGTTCTCGATCTCGGGCCGCGGCACCGTGGTGACCGGCCGTGTGGAACGCGGCATCGTCAAGGTGGGCGAGGAAGTGGAAATCGTCGGCCTGAAGAACACCGTGAAGACCACGGTGACCGGTGTCGAAATGTTCCGCAAGCTGCTCGATCAGGGCCAGGCCGGCGACAACATCGGCGCCCTGCTGCGCGGCACCAAGCGTGAGGACGTGGAACGCGGCCAGGTTCTGGCGGCTCCGGGCACCATCACCCCGCACACCAAGTTCAAGGCCGAAGCCTACATCCTGACCAAGGAGGAAGGCGGCCGCCACACCCCGTTCTTCACCAACTACCGTCCGCAGTTCTACTTCCGCACCACCGACGTGACCGGCATGGTGGACCTGCCGGAAGGCACCGAGATGGTGATGCCGGGCGACAACGTGTCGATGACCGTCAACCTGATCGCTCCGATCGCCATGGATGAAGGTCTGCGCTTCGCCATCCGCGAAGGCGGCCGCACCGTCGGCGCCGGCGTGGTGGCTTCCATCATCGAGTAAGGATTGCGACAGTAAGGTTGCATCCTTCGTCGAGAACGTATATAACCGCCCGCTTCCACCCCCTGGTTCCAGGGGGTGGAGTTGGAGGACGATTGGAACCGACATGGAAAGTCAAAACATTCGCATTCGCTTGAAGGCGTTTGATCATCGCGTGCTGGATCAGTCCACCCGCGAGATCGTGAACACCGCCAAGCGCACGGGTGCTCAGGTCCGGGGGCCGATTCCGCTGCCCACCCTGATCGAAAAGTTTACCGTGAACCGTTCGCCGCACATCGACAAGAAGTCGCGTGAACAGTTCGAAATCCGTACGCATAAGCGTCTCCTGGACATCGTCGATCCGACGCCCCAGACCGTTGATGCGTTGATGAAGCTGGATCTCGCCGCCGGTGTCGACGTCGAGATTAAGTTGTAAGGAAGTGACGATGCGATCCGGTCTCATCGCCCAGAAGGTCGGCATGACCCGAATCTTCACCGAAGACGGCACCCATGTGCCCGTTACCGTGCTGAAGGTTGACACCGTGAAGGTGGTCTCGACCCGCTCTGTGGACAAGGACGGCTACAACGCCGTGCAGCTGGGCTACGGCCTGGCTAAGGTTAAGAACGTGAGCAAGGCTGCTCGCGGACATTTCGCCAAGGCTCAGGTGGAACCCCCGAAGAAGGTGGTTGAATTCCGCGTGAGCCCCGATGCTCTTCTGGAAGTCGGCACCGAGCTGGCTGCCGATCATTTCGTCGCCGGCCAGTACGTCGACGTGACCGGCACCACCATCGGCAAGGGCTTCGCCGGTGGCATGAAGCGCCACAACTTCCGCGGCTTGGAAGCGACCCACGGCGTGTCGGTCTCGCACCGTTCGCATGGGTCGACCGGCCAGCGTCAGGATCCCGGCAAGGTCTTCAAGAACAAGAAGATGGCCGGTCACATGGGTGACGTCCAGGTGACGACCCAGAGCCTGACCGTGGTCAGCACCGACGCCGATCGCGGCCTGATCCTCGTCAAGGGTGCCGTTCCCGGCGCCGAAGGTGGCTGGGTCCTGCTGCGCGACGCCGTGAAGAAGAAGCTGCCGGAGGGCGTTCCGTTCCCCGCCGGTATCAAGCAGGCTGCCGCTGCCGCTGGCACCGAAGAGCAAAAGGATTAAGGGCGATGAAGATCGACGTCGTTAATCTCGATGCCCAGAACGTCGGCTCCGTGGAGCTGGCCGACTCGGTGTTCGGGGTTGAGGTCCGCCGGGACATCCTGGCCCGCATGGTGAACTATCAGCTCGCCAAGCGCCGCGCCGGAACCCACAAGACCAAGCAGATTTGGGAGGTCTCCGGGACCACCAAGAAGCCTTACAAGCAGAAGGGCTCGGGCAATGCCCGTCAGGGTTCGCTGCGCTCCGCCCAGTTCCGTGGCGGCGGGGTGATCTTCGGCCCGGTGGTGCGTTCGCACGCCCACGACCTGCCGAAGAAGGTGCGTGCCCTGGCGCTGAAGGTGGCTCTGTCCTCCAAGGCCGCCGAAGGCAAGCTGGTGGTGCTGGAAAAGGCCGCCGTGCCCAGCCCGAAGACCAAGGATCTGGTCTCGCGTCTCGCCAAGCTGAACCTGGGCAACGCCCTGTTCATCGACGGCGCCGAGGTGGACCTGAACTTCGCCCTGGCCTCGCGCAACCTCCCCTTCATTGACGTGCTGCCCGCGCAGGGCGCCAACGTCTACGACATCCTGCGCCGCGACACCCTGGTCGTGACCAGGGATGCCGTGCAGGCCCTGGAGGCTCGACTGAAATGAGCAAGGTGCAGATCAGCAAGGCCCGCGCCTACGACATCGTGCGTTCGCCGGTGATCACCGAGAAGGCCACCATGGGCTCCGAGCACAATCAGGTGACCTTCCGCGTTCCGCTGAACGCCTCGAAGCCGGAAATCAAGGCCGCCATCGAAGCCGTGTTCGGCGTCAAGGTGGATGCCGTGAACACCCTGCGTCAGCTGGGCAAGACCAAGCGCTTCCGCGGTTATGTCGGCAAGCGCTCCGACTACAAGAAAGCGATCGTGTCGCTGGCCGAAGGTCAGTCGATCGACGTGACCACGGGGGTCTGACGCCATGTCCCTGAAAAGCTTTAAGCCGACGACTCCCGGCCAGCGCCAGCTGGTCATCGTCGACCGTTCCGAACTGTGGAAGGGCAAGCCCGAGAAGTCGCTGACCGAAGGCCTGCGCAAGCAGGGCGGCCGCAACAACATGGGCCGTGTCACCGTCCGCTTCCGTGGCGGCGGGCACAAGCGCCGCTACCGCATCATCGATTTCAAGCGCAACAAGTTCGACGTTGTCGGCACCATCGAGCGCCTGGAATACGATCCCAACCGTTCCGCCTTCATCGCTCTGGTGAAGTACGAAGACGGTGAACTGCGCTACATCCTGGCTCCGCAGCGCATTGCCGCCGGCGACCAGGTGGTGGCCGGTCAGCGCGTCGACATCAAGCCGGGCAACGCCCTGCCGCTGAAGAACATCCCCGTGGGCACCATCGTGCACAACGTGGAGCTGAAGGCGGGCAAGGGCGGCCAGATGGCCCGTTCCGCCGGCACCTATGTGCAGCTGGTGGGCAAGGATCAGGGCTATGCCCAGCTCCGACTGTCCTCCGGCGAACTGCGCATGGTGCGTGGCGAGTGCATGGCCACCATCGGCGCCGTGTCGAACCCCGACCAGCAGAACGTCAGCCTGGGCAAGGCCGGCCGCACCCGCTGGCTGGGCTTCCGTCCGCATGTGCGTGGCGTTGCCATGAACCCGATCGACCACCCGCATGGCGGTGGCGAGGGTCGTACCTCCGGCGGCCGTCATCCGGTCACGCCGTGGGGCAAGCCGACCAAGGGCAAGAAGACTCGCAATAACAAGCAGACGGATAAGCTGATCATGCGCCGTCGCCAGCAGACTAAGTAAGGAGGGACGCGTGGCTCGTTCCGTTTGGAAAGGTCCCTTCGTCGACGGTTATCTGCTGAACAAGGCAGAGAAGACTCGTTCGTCGGGGCGCAACGAAGTGATCAAGATCTGGTCGCGTCGTTCCACGATTCTCCCCCAGTTCGTCGGACTGACCTTTGGCGTGCATAACGGCCAGAAGTTCGTGCCGGTGCTGGTGACGGAGAATATGGTCGGTCATAAATTCGGCGAATTCTCGCCGTCTCGCACGTACTACGGTCATGCCGTGGACAAGAAGGCGAAGAGGAAATAAGGCCATGAGCAAGAAGACCGCTCCGCGCGATCTGGCCGACAACGAGGCGAAGGCTTTCTCCGCTTCGATCCGCATCAGCCCGCAGAAGCTGAATGTGGTCGCCCAGTCGATCCGTGGCCTGAAGGCCGAAGCCGCCCTGTCGCAGCTGACCTTCTCGAAGCGCCGCGTGGCTCAGGACGTGAAAAAGGTCCTGCAGTCGGCGATCGCCAATGCCGAGAACAATCACCAGCTGGACGTCGACCGTCTGGTGGTGTCCGAAGCCTTTGTGGGCAAGGCCATCATCATGAAGCGTTGGCGCGCCCGCGCCCGTGGCCGTGTTGGCAAGATCGTGAAGCCGTTCAGCAATCTGACGGTGATCGTTCGCGAACGCGAAGAAACCTCCGCTGAGGAAAAGGCGTAATCATGGGTCAGAAAGTTAATCCGATCGGGCTGCGCCTCGGCATCAACCGGACCTGGGATTCCCGCTGGTACGCCGATGGTGATTACGCCAAGCTGCTTCACGAAGATCTGAAGCTGCGCGAATTCCTGCACGGCAAGCTGGCCCAGGCCGGCGTGTCGCGCGTGGTGATCGAACGTCCGGCCAAGAAGGCCCGCGTGACCATTCACACCGCCCGTCCGGGCGTGGTGATCGGCAAGAAGGGCGCTGACATCGAGGTGCTCAGGAAGTCGCTCTCGAAGATGGCCAAGTCCGACGTGCACCTGAACATCGTCGAAATCCGCAAGCCGGAACTCGATGCCCAGTTGGTGGCCGAGAACATCGCCCAGCAGCTGGAACGCCGCGTGGCTTTCCGTCGCGCCATGAAGCGGGCCGTGCAGTCGGCCATGCGTCTGGGCGCCCTGGGGATCCGCATCAACTGCTCGGGTCGCCTGGGCGGTGCGGAAATCGCCCGTATGGAATGGTACCGTGAAGGCCGTGTGCCGCTGCACACCCTGCGCGCCGACGTGGACTATGGCGTTTCCACCGCCAAGACCACCTATGGTACCTGCGGTGTGAAGGTGTGGGTGTTCAAGGGTGAGATCATGGCCCATGACCCGATGGCGCACGAAAAGCGTGCCCAGGAAGGCCAGGGTCAGGCTCAGCCGCATCAGCACCATCACCATCAGCACCAGCGCTAACCCCTTGATGGACCTGTACGGAAATGCTTAGCCCGAAACGTACGAAATACCGCAAGGCGCACAAGGGCCGTATTCACGGCCTGGCCAAGGGCGGTTTCGAACTTAACTTCGGTCCCTACGGCCTCAAGGCCCTGGAACCGGAACGTATCACCGCCCGTCAGATCGAGGCCGCCCGCCGCGCCCTGACCCGCCACATGAAGCGCGTCGGCCGCGTGTGGATCCGGATTTTCCCGGATCTGCCGGTGTCGACCAAGCCTGCCGAAGTCCGCATGGGCTCCGGTAAGGGTGCTCCCGAATTCTGGACCGCGCGCGTCAAGCCCGGCCGCATCATCTTCGAAGTGGATGGTGTGCCGGAGAATATCGCCCGCGAAGGTTTTGCCCTGGCCGCCGCCAAGCTGCCGATCAAGACCAAGTTCGTGCAGCGCCTGGCTGGGGAGGCTTGATCATGGCCAATGTCGTCACCGAGCTGAAGGGCAAGACTGCCGACCAGCTGAACGAACGGCTGCTGGAGCTGAAGAAGGAGCAGTTCAATCTGCGCTTCCAGAAGGCCTCCGGTCAGCTGGAAAACACCGCCCGGGTGCGTCAGGTGCGTCGTGAAATCGCGACCATCAAGACGCTGCTCACCAACAGCGCCGCGTCGTAGGAGAGGAACCCATGCCCAAGCGCATTCTTCAGGGTGTTGTGGTCTCCGACGCCATGGACAAGACCATCGTTGTCCGCGTCGAACGCCGCGTGATGCACCCCGTGTATAAAAAATTCATCCGGCGGTCAAAAAAGTATGCCGCTCACGATGAAAACAACAGCTATAAGGTCGGAGACGTCGTGCGCATCGAGGAATGCGCGCCGATTTCGAAGTCCAAATGCTGGACCGTGATCACCGAGGAGGCTGCGTCGTAAGACGTGGCCTTTCGGCAGAGAAAGGATAAGTAGACATGATCCAGATGCAAACCAACCTGGACGTCGCCGATAATTCGGGAGCCCGCCGGGTGCAGTGCATCAAGGTTCTTGGCGGTTCTCACCGTACCATCGCCCATGTCGGCGATGTGATCGTGGTGTCCATCAAGGAGGCGATCCCGCGTGGTCGCGTCAAGAAGGGCGACGTTCACCGCGCGGTGATCGTCCGTACCGCCAAGGAGATCCGTCGTGCCGATGGCTCCGCCATCCGCTTCGACCGGAATGCCGCCGTGCTCATCAACAAGCAGGGCGAACCTATCGGCACGCGTATTTTCGGGCCGGTGACTCGTGAGCTTCGCGCCAAGAAGTACATGAAGATCATCTCCCTGGCTCCCGAGGTGCTTTAATGGCCGCGAAGATCAAGAAGGGCGATCAGGTTGTCGTGATCGCCGGCAAGGATAAGGGCAAGCGCGGGGAAGTCCTGCGTGTGATTCCCTCCGAAAACCGCGTCGTGGTTCAGGGCGTGGGCGTGGTGACCAAGCACACCCGTCCCAGCATGAGCAGCCAGGGTGGCCTGGTGAAGCAGGAGGCGCCGATTCACGTCTCCAACGTCGCGCATGTCGACCCCAAGAGCAACGAAGCGACCCGCGTCGGCTTCAAGTCTCTTGAAGACGGCACCAAGGTCCGTATCGCCCGCAAGTCGGGCGAGCAGATCGATCGCTGAGGGAGCACATCGTTATGGCTGCTCGTTTGCGTGAGCATTACGAAACTGTGGTCCGCAAGGCCCTGCAGGACGAATTCAACTATCAGAACCCCATGCAGGTGCCGCGTCTGGACAAGATCGTCATCAACATGGGTGTCGGCGAAGCCGCGCTCGATGCCAAGAAGATCGAAGGCGCTATTGCCGACCTGACCGCACTCTCCGGCCAGAAGCCGGTGGTGACCCGCGCCAAGAAGTCGATCGCCGGCTTCAAGCTGCGCGAAAATCAGGTCGTGGGTGTGAAGGTTACCCTTCGCAAGGAGCGTATGTACGAATTCCTTGATCGCCTGATCACCATTGCCCTGCCGCGCGTCCGCGATTTCCGCGGCGTGCCCGGGAAGAGCTTCGACGGTCAGGGCAACTATGCCCTGGGCCTGAAGGAGCAGATCGTGTTCCCGGAAATCAATTACGACCGCGTCGACCGCGTTCGTGGCATGGACATCGTGTTCGTGACGACGGCGAAGACCGATGGGGAGTGCAAGGCGCTTCTCAAGGGCTTCCAGATGCCGTTCGTCAGCTGAGCCGACAGGAGATCAACCCAAAATGGCTAAGACTAGCTCGGTTGAGCGCAACAAGAAGCGCGAGCGCATGGCGGCCCAGTACGCCACCCGCCGCGCCAAGCTGAAGGCTTTGATCAAGGATCAGGATCAGGCTCCGGAAGACCGCTTCGAGGCTGTCCTCAAGCTGGCCCAGCTGCCCCGCAACTCGTCCTCCACCCGCGTGCGTCTGCGCTGCGCGGTGACGGGCCGTGCGCGCGGCAACTATCGCAAGTTCAAACTCTGCCGCATCCAGCTGCGGGAACTGGGCTCGAAGGGCCAGATCCCCGGTCTGGTGAAGTCCAGCTGGTAAGGAGACGCCGAAGATGATGACCGATCCCCTTGGGGATATGCTGACGCGCATCCGCAATGGCCAGATGGCTCGCAAGACCTCTGTGACCGCGCCGGCTTCCCGTCTCCGCGCCAATGTTCTCGAAGTTCTGAAGCGTGAAGGCTATATCCGTGGCTACAGCGAAAACTCCGTCCGCGAGGGCGTGAGCGAGCTGACCATCGAACTGAAGTATCACGAAGGCCTGCCTGTGATTAACACGATCTCTCGTGTGTCCAAGCCGGGCCGCCGCGTCTATTCGAAGATCAAGGACCTGCCGAAGGTGTCCAACGGCTTGGGTATCTCGATTCTCTCGACCCCGCGTGGCGTGATGTCTGACGCCGAGGCCCGCACCGCCAATGTCGGCGGTGAAGTCCTCTGCCAGGTGTTCTAAGGAGCCACCGGAATGTCGCGAGTTGGTAAATATCCCGTGGTGGTGCCGAGCGGCGTCACCGTCACCGTCGCCGGGGCCGATGTCTCCGTCAATGGCAAGCTGGGCGTCTCGGCGCTGACCGCCGTTGACGATGTCGAGGTTTCGCTGGAAGGCGACAAGCTGTGGGTCAAGCCGCGCTCCGAGACCAAGCGCGCCCGTATGATGTGGGGCACCACCCGTGCCCTGCTGGCGAACATGGTCAAGGGTGTGAGCGAAGGCTTCACCGTCAACCTGGAAATCAACGGCGTGGGGTACCGCGCTGCCGTGCAGGGCAACGCCCTGCAGCTGCAGCTGGGGTTCTCGCACGACGTGATCTATCCGATCCCCGAAGGCATTGCCATCAAGTGCGAGAAGCCCACCAGCATCTCCATTTCCGGCAAGGACCGCCAGCGTGTGGGCCAGGTTGCCTCCGAAATCCGTGCGTACCGTGGTCCCGAACCCTACAAGGGCAAGGGCATCAAGTACGAGACTGAAACGATCCTCCGCAAGGAAGGCAAGAAGAAGTAGGGCCGCGCCATGCTGTCGTCGAAAGACCTTTTCCTGCGCCGCCAGACGCGCAACCGCTTTGCCCTCCGCAAGAAGGCCGGTGGCCGTCCGCGTCTCTCGGTGTTCCGCTCCTCCAAGCACATTTATGTGCAGCTCATTGACGATGTGCAGGGCAAGACCCTGGCGGCTGCCTCCAGCATCGATCTTGAGATCAAGGGCGACCTGAAGACCGGCGCCGATATCGCCGCCGCCCAGCGCGTCGGCAAGCTGATCGCCGAACGCGCCATCAAGGCCGGCATCACCGAGGTGGTGTTCGACCGTGGCGGTTACATTTACCATGGCCGGGTCAAGGCCCTGGCCGATGCCGCCCGCGAAGGCGGGCTGTCGTTCTAAAGGGATCTCAAAATGGCACGTAACCCGAATCCCGAGCGGGGCGATCGGCCCAACCGTGGTGAACGTGGTGAACGGGGCGAGCGCGGCCAGCGCCGCTCCAACCAGCAGAGCGAGTCGCCGCGGGATCGCGAGGAAAGCGAGTTCGTGGACAAACTCGTCCACATCAACCGTGTTGCCAAGGTGGTGAAGGGCGGCCGTCGTTTCGCTTTCGCCGCTCTGGTGGTGGTCGGTGACGCCAAGGGCCGCGTCGGCTATGGCTCCGGCAAGGCCCGCGAGGTGCCCGAGGCCATCCGCAAGGCCACCGACCAGGCCAAGCGCAACATGATCCGCGTGGCGCTGCGCGAAGGCCGCACCCTGCATCACGACGCCAACGGCCATTTCGGCGCCGGTCGCGTGGTGCTGCGGGCCGCTCCGGCCGGTACCGGCATCATCGCCGGCGGCCCGATGCGCGCCGTCTTCGAAACCATGGGTGTGCAGGATGTGGTTGCCAAGTGCATTGGCACCTCCAACCCGCACAACATGATCAAGGCGACCTTCGACGCCCTGGTGAACGTGGCTTCGCCGCGTCAGGTGGCCGCCAAGCGCGGCAAGAAGGTCGGTGAGATCGTCGGCCGCCGTGATGGCGCCGCCGCCGCCGCCACCGCCAAGGAGTGATCGTGATGGCTAAGAAGACCGTCAAGGTGACGCAGGTCGGCAGCCCGATCGGTCGCACTGCCGACCAGCAGGCGACCCTGATCGGCCTGGGGCTGAACAAGCTGCACCGGACCCGCGAACTGGAGGATACTCCCTCGGTGCGCGGCATGATCAACAAGGTCCGCCATCTGCTGCGCGTCGACGAGGCGTAGTAAGGGCGAGTTGAACGGGTCCGGTCCGGTCCTTCCTTAAAGGAGGGCCGGACCGCCGACCTTCGACTGTGGGCGGCGCCGCCGTCCTTTAAGGAAACGGCGTCGCGCCGGAAGGAAAAAACATGAAACTGAACGACATTCGCGATAATGCCGGCGCCCGCAAGGCCCGCATCCGCGTTGGCCGTGGTATCGGCTCGGGCAAGGGCAAGACCGGTGGCCGCGGCGTCAAGGGCCAGAGCTCGCGTACCGGCGTGGCCATCAACGGCTTCGAAGGCGGCCAGATGCCGATTTACCGGCGTCTGCCCAAGCGCGGCTTCAAGAACATCTTCCGTCTGGAGTATGCGGAAGTGAACCTGGACCGTCTGCAGACCGCCATTACCGCCGGCAAGATCAATGCCGCCGAAACCATCACCGGCGAAGTGCTGGTGGCGGCCGGTCTGCTGTCGGCCACCAAGGCCGGTCTGCGTCTTCTGGGCCGTGGCGCCCTGACCTCGAAGATCACCATCGAAGTCGCCGGCGTCACCGCCGGTGCCAAGGCCGCCGTCGAACAGGCGGGCGGGTCGGTGGTGCTGAAGCCGGTCAAGGCCGCCGCCGAAGCCTAAGGCTTTGGGGACATGACGAGGAACCAAGGATTCTCCGGCTTGTCCGGAGACCTTGGTTCGTCGCATAAGTAACGTGTAAGACCCGCCCGCCACCGGCGTGGCGCAGGTCGGGATACTCTGGTGCGGAGATCAGGATGGCATCGGCGGCCGAGCAGCTTGCAGCCAACATGAATTTAGGCGTTTTCGCCAAGGCGACCGAGCTGAAGAAGCGCATTTGGTTCACCTTGGCCGCTCTGGTGGTGTACCGCTTCGGCACCTGGATTCCGGTGCCCGGCGTCGATCCGCATGTGCTGGCCGATGTGTTCAAGAGCTCCGGCGGCGGTCTTCTGGGGATGTTCGACATGTTCGCCGGCGGCGCCTTGCGCCGCATGACCGTGTTCGCCCTGAACATCATGCCCTATATCTCGGCCTCGATCATTCTGCAGCTGATGACCACCGTCATCCCCAGCCTCGACGCCTTGAAGAAGGAAGGCGAGCAGGGCCGCAAGAAGATCAATCAGTATACCCGCTACGCCACCGTGGTGATCGCCGCTGTGCAGGCCTACGGCATCGCCGTCGGCCTGGAGAGCATGAGCGGCCATTCGGGTGCCGCCGTGCTCAGCCCCGGCCTGTTCTTCCGCTTCACCACCGTGGTCACCCTGGTGGGCGGCACCATGTTCCTGATGTGGCTGGGCGAGCAGATCACCGCCCGCGGCATCGGCAACGGCACCTCGCTGATCATCTTCGCCGGTATCGTCGCCAATCTGCCCAATGCCATCGCCGGCACCCTGGAACTGGGGCGCACCGGGGCGTTGTCGGCGGTTCTCATCGTTTTCCTGATGATCATGGCCGTGGCCATCGTCGCCTTCATCGTCTTTATTGAGCGTGCCCAGCGTCGCATCATCGTGCAGTACCCGAAGCGCCAGCAGGGCAACAAGGTGTTTGGCGGTGAAACCTCGCATCTGCCCTTGAAGCTCAACACCTCGGGCGTGATCCCGCCGATCTTCGCCAGCTCGATTCTTTTGATGCCCATCACCGCCGCCGGCTTTTTCGCCGCGCACGGCCCCGATTGGCTGAACACGCTGCTGGCGCTGCTGGGCCGCGGCCAGCCGCTTTATCTGATGCTGTACCTGGTGCTGATCGTCTTCTTCGCCTTCTTCTATACCGCTGTGGTGTTCAACCCGGTGGAAACCGCCGACAATCTGAAAAAGTACGGCGGCTTCATTCCCGGTATCCGTCCCGGCAAGAACACCTCGGACTATCTCGATTTCGTGCTGACCCGACTGACCGTGCTGGGCGCCGCCTATCTGGCTGGCCTGTCCATTCTGCCGGAAATCCTTATCAGCCGTTTTAACGTGCCGTTCTATTTCGGCGGCACCAGCCTGCTGATCGTGGTGACGGTGACCATGGACACCGTGGCGCAGATTCAGTCGCACCTGTTGGCCCATCAATATGAAGGCCTGATCAAGAAGGCCAAACTGCGTGGAAGGCGAGGCTAAGAATGCATCTGATTTTGTTGGGGCCGCCCGGCGGCGGTAAAGGCACCCAGGCGAAGATTCTCCAGGACGCTTACGGCCTGGTGCAGCTTTCCACCGGCGACATGCTGCGCGCCGCCGTGGCTTCCGGCAGCGACATTGGCAGGAAGGCCAAGGCCGTGATGGAAGCGGGCCAGCTGGTCTCCGACGAAATCGTCATCGGCATCATCTCGGACCGTATCGGCGAGAGCGACTGCCGCAACGGCTTTATTTTAGACGGGTTCCCCCGCACCGTGGCCCAGGCCGAAGCCCTGGACGCCATGCTGACCGAACGCGGCATCAAGATTGATGGCGCCATCGAGGTGCGGGTGCCCGATGGGATGATCGTTGAGCGGATCACCGGGCGCTTCACCTGCGCCAAGTGCGGCTCCGGTTATCACGACAAGTTCCAGCGTCCGAAAGTGGACGGCGTGTGCGACTCCTGCGGCGGTGCCGAATTCTCTCGGCGGGCCGACGACAATGCCGCCACCGTGCAGTCCCGTTTGGATGCGTACCATGCGCAAACCGCGCCGATCCTTCCTTACTACGAAAAGAAGGGCGTGTTGCAGGTGGTGGATGGAACGCTTCCGATTGCGGAAGTGACAAAACGGCTGAAGGAGATTATCGAAGGCGCAAAGCGCGGTTGACAGGGCGGAAATAAGCCCTATAATCCCGCTCCTTCGGAATTCCCCTGCGACAGCTTGGGTGTTTGAACAGTATTTGACTGAGGAGTAACCAGTCTTGGCGCGTATCGCTGGCGTTAACATCCCGACCAAAAAGCGGGTGCTGATCGCGCTGACCTACATTCATGGCATTGGCCGCGCCAAGGCGCAGCAGATCGTGGAACAGGTCGGCATTCCGGAAGAGAAGCGAGTGGATCAGCTTTCGGACGACGAAGTCCTGAAGATTCGCGAGCTGATCGATCGTGATTACCTGGTGGAGGGTGATCTTCGCCGCGAAGTGGCGATGAACATCAAGCGCCTGATGGACCTGGGCTGCTACCGCGGCCTGCGTCATCGCCGTGGCCTGCCGGTCCGCGGTCAGCGCACCCACACCAATGCCCGTACCCGCAAGGGTCCGGCCAAGCCGATTGCCGGCAAGAAGAAGGCGACCAAGTAATATGGCCAAGGCAGCTGCTCAGCGTCCGCGCCGCCGCGAACGCAAGAACATCACCTCCGGTGTGGCGCACGTCAACGCCACCTTCAACAACACCATGATCACCATCACCGATGCCCAGGGCAACACCATTGCCTGGTCGTCTTCGGGGATGCAGGGCTTCAAGGGTTCGCGCAAGTCGACCCCTTATGCCGCCCAGGTCGCCGCTGAAGATGCCGGCCGCAAGGCCGCCGAGCACGGCATGCGCACCCTGGAAGTGGAAGTGAAGGGTCCTGGTGCCGGTCGTGAGTCCGCTCTGCGCGCCTTGCAGGCTGTTGGCTTCGCCATCACTTCGATCCGCGACGTTACCCCGATCCCGCACAACGGTTGCCGTCCGCGCAAGCGTCGCCGGGTCTAAGGTAGATCGCAAATCCCTGGCGCACCGCCGGTCCTTGTGGGCCGGCGGTTGTGCCGTTGCTGACCACACGGCTTTGTCTGCCGTTCATAGCATGAGGCTACGCCCGTGATTCAACGCAACTGGCAGGAACTGATCAAACCGAGCAAGCTGGCCATCGAAGCCGGCGCCGACGCCTCCCGCAGCGCCGTCGTCGTCGCCGATCCGCTGGAGCGCGGTTTCGGTCTGACGCTGGGCAACGCCCTGCGTCGTGTCCTTTTGTCCTCGCTGCAGGGGGCGGCGGTGACCGCCATCCATATCGACGGCGTGCTGCACGAGTTCTCGTCGGTGCCCGGCGTGCGCGAGGATGTCACGGACATCATCCTGAACATCAAGACCCTGGGCCTGCGCATGCATGGCGAAGGGCCGAAGCGCATGTCGCTGCGCGCCACCGGTCCCGGCGAAGTCAAGGCGGGCATGATCGAGGCCGGCCACGATATCGACATCATGGACCCCGATCTGGTGCTGTGCACCCTGGACGACGGCGCCACCCTGAACATGGAACTGACGGTGGAAACCGGCAAGGGCTATGTTCCGGCCTCGCAGAACCGTCCCGAGGATTCGCCCATCGGCCTGATTCCCATCGATGCCATCTTCTCGCCGGTGCGCAAGGTGGCCTACAAGGTGGAGAACACCCGCGTCGGTCAGGTCACCAACTACGACAAGCTGGTGCTGCAGATCGAAACCAACGGCGCGGTGACGCCCGAGGACGCTCTGGCCCTGGCGGCGCGCATTCTGCAGGATCAGCTGCAGCTGTTCATCAACTTCGAGGAACCGCAGGCGGTTACCGAGGAAGAGAAGAAGGACGAACTGCCCTTCAACAAGAATCTGCTGCGCAAGGTGGACGAGCTGGAACTGTCGGTCCGTTCGGCCAACTGCCTGAAGAATGACAACATCATCTATATCGGCGATCTGGTGCAGAAGACCGAGGCGGAAATGCTCCGCACCCCGAACTTCGGCCGCAAGTCGCTGAACGAGATCAAGGAAGTGCTGGCCCAGATGGGTCTGCATCTCGGTATGGAAATTCCCAACTGGCCGCCCGAGAACATCGAGGATCTGGCCAAGAAGCTGGAAGAACCCTACTAAGCCTTGCTGTGAAGCCCGCCGTACACGGCCCGCGCCCCGCAACGGGGACGGGACCGCGGCGGCGGGTCTGATTTGATCGGCGTCGTGCGCGACGCCAAGCCCAGAGGAGAACGTCATGCGTCACGGTATGTCCGGCCGCAAGCTGAACCGCACCAGCCAGGCCCGCAAGGCCCTGTTTGTCAGCCTGTCCAACGCTCTGTTCAAGCACGAACAGATCAAGACCACCCTGCCCAAGGCCAAGGATCTGCGTCCCGTCGCCGAACGGCTGATCACCCTGGGCAAGCGCGGCGATCTGCACGCCCGCCGTCAGGCTTTTGCCTATCTGCGCGATGAGAAGATCGTTGCCAAGCTGTTCAGCACCCTGGCCGACCGCTACAAGGAACGCCAGGGCGGCTACACCCGCGTTCTGAAGGCCGGTTTCCGCTATGGCGATGCCGCGCCGATGGCCATCATCGAACTGGTGGACCGCGATGTGACCGCCAAGGGCCAGGACAGCGGCCCGGTGCAGATCAACGACGAGGACGCTGAATAAGCATCCGCGCCCCGCGATCCCGCGAACAGGAGGCAGCCCCGCAAGGGGCTGCCTCTTTGCGTTTGCGGTGCTACCATGAGGCCCCCTTATCATCAGCCAGGAAAGCCCCCATGCCCGTTTCGCGCCTGTTGTCCCTGCTGGTTGCCCTCACGCTCGGCGGCGCCGTGGCCGCGCATGCCCAGGCGGTGCCGCAAAGCCGCCAGCAGATCGAGATGAGTTTTTCGCCGGTGGTCAAGCAAGCGGCGCCGGCGGTGGTCAACATCTATACCAAGCGGGTGGTGCACCAAACCTCGCCGCTGCTGGCCGATCCCTTATTCCGCCAGTTTTTCGGGCAGGGGCTGGGGCTGTCGCAGGATCGGGTGGAGCGTTCGCTGGGCTCGGGGGTTCTGGTCCGCGCCGATGGCCTGGTGGTGACCAATAATCACGTCATCCAGGGGGCGCAGCAGATCACCGTGGTGTTGTCGGACCGCCGCGAGTTCGAGGCCCGGGTGGTGGGCAGCGATGCCAAAACCGATCTGGCGGTGCTGAAGATCAATGCCGGGCACGACCGCCTGCCGGTGCTGCCGCTGGGCGATTCCGATGCCCTGGAGGTGGGGGATCTGGTGCTGGCCATCGGCAATCCCTTTGGCGTGGGGCAGACGGTGACCATGGGCATCGTTTCGGCCCTGGCCCGCACCGGGGTCGGCCTGTCGGATTACCGGTCCTTCATTCAGACCGATGCCGCCATCAATCCCGGCAATTCCGGCGGCGCCCTGGTGGATATGCGTGGCCGTCTGGTGGGGATCAACAGCGAGATCTTTTCCAAGTCCGGCGGTTCGGTGGGCATCGGTTTCGCCATTCCGGTGAATATGGTCAAGGTGGTGGTGGCGGCCATCAATCATGGCGGCAAAACCGTGCGCCCCTGGCTGGGGGCCGGCGGCCAGAGCGTGACCGGCGAGATGTTCCAGGCCCTGGGCCTTGATCATCCGCAAGGGGTGCTGATCAACAGCATCGAGGATGGCAGCCCGGCGGCGCGGGCCGGCCTGGCGGTGGGCGATGTCATCACCGCGGTGGATGGCAAGGCCGTGGATGATCCCGAGGCCCTGCGCTTCCGCATCGCCATGCTGCCGGTGGGCGGCCAGGCCGGGCTGACGGTGTTCCGGCACGGCCGCACCCTGGCGTTGACGGTGCGGCTGGAGGCGCCGCCGGAAAATCCGCCGCGCGAGACCACCAGCCTGGGCGGCCGCACCCCCTTCACCGGGGCGGTGGCGGCCAATATGAACCCGGCCCTGGCCGATGAACTGGGTCTGGCCTCCTATCAGGCCGGGGTTATTCTGCTGCGCATCCAGGGCGGCAGCATCGCCGATCAGCTGGGCTTCCGGCCCGGCGACATGGTGGTGCGGGTCAACCGCCAGGAGATCACCTCGGTGGCCGGGCTGAAGCGGCTGCTGGAGGCCGGAGCCGCCCGCTGGATGGTTTCGGTGCGCCGCGACGGGCAGATCCTCAGCATGACCATCGGCGGATAAGGTGGCCGGTCTTTTCGATCAGCAGGCGCCCCGCCCCCTGGCCGACCGGCTGCGGCCGCAAAGCCTGGCCGATGTGGTGGGGCAGGATCACGTGGTGGGCCCCGAGGCTCCCCTGGGCCGCATGCTGGCGCAGGGGCGGCTGGGCTCGGTGATTTTGTGGGGGCCGCCCGGCTGCGGCAAAACCACCATCGCCCGCCTGCTGGCCGAGGGCACCTCCCTGCATTTCGAGCCGCTGTCGGCGGTGTTTTCCGGTGTGGCCGATTTGCGCAAGGTGTTCGAGGCCGCCGCCAAACGCCGCCTGGGCGGGCAGGGCACCTTGCTGTTCGTGGATGAGATCCACCGTTTCAACCGCGCCCAGCAGGATGGTTTCCTGCCCTACGTGGAGGACGGCACGGTGATCCTGGTGGGGGCGACCACGGAAAATCCCTCGTTCGAGCTGAATGCGGCGCTGCTGTCGCGCATGCAGGTGCTGGTGCTGCGCCGCCTCGACGATGCCGCTCTCGACAAGCTGGCGGCGCGCGCCGAAGCGGTTACGGGGAAAACCCTGCCGCTGACCGCCGAGGGCCGCGCCGCCCTGCGGGCCATGGCCGATGGCGACGGCCGCTATTTCCTCACCCTGGCGGAGGAGGTGCTGGCGCTGACGCCGCCGCAGCCCCTCGACGCCAAAGCCTTGAGCGCGGTGGTGCAAAAACGCCTGCCGCTGTACGACAAGGCCCAGGAGGGCCACTACAATCTGATTTCGGCGCTGCACAAGTCGCTGCGCGGCTCCGATACCGATGCCGCCCTTTACTGGATGGCCCGCATGCTGGACGGCGGCGAGGATCCGCTGTTCATCGCCCGCCGCCTCACCCGCTTCGCGGTGGAGGATATCGGCCTGGCCGATCCGCAGGCGGTGCAGCAGGCCCTGGCCGCCTGGGATGTGTACGAGCGCCTGGGCAGCCCGGAGGGCGAACTGGCCCTGGCCCAGCTGGTGATCTATCTCGGCACCGCGCCCAAATCCAACGCCGCCTACATGGCCTACAAGGCGGCGCGGGCCTCGGCGCGGAAAACCGGCTCCTTGATGCCGCCCATGCATATCCTCAACGCTCCCACCCGCATGATGAAGGATCTGGGTTACGGCAAGGGCTACGAATACGATCACGACACGGCGGAGGGCTTTTCCGGGCAGAACTATTTCCCCGACGGCATGGCCCGCCAACACTTCTACCGCCCGGTGGAACGCGGTTTCGAACGCGAGATCAAAAAGCGTCTGGACTATTGGGACCGTCTGCGGAGCAAACGCCGGGACGGAGAGGAATAGCCCCGGCCTTCAGCCGATCAACTGGCGCAGGACATAGGGCAGGATGCCGCCATGGCGAAAATAGCTCACCTCGATCGGGGTATCGATACGCAACAGCACAGGGCAGTCGCGGCGGACGCCATCGGGCCGGGTGATGCGCAGGATAAGTTCCTGCCCCGGTGACAGGGCGTTTTCCACCTCCGGCAGATCGAACAGTTCGGCCCCGGTCAATCCCAGGCTGGCGGCGCTGTCGCCGGGCCGGAACTGCAGGGGCAGCACCCCCATGCCGACCAGATTGGAGCGATGGATGCGCTCGAAACTGCGGGCCACCACCGCCCTGACGCCCAGCAGGCGCGTGCCCTTGGCCGCCCAGTCGCGGCTGGAGCCGCTGCCGTAATCCTCACCGGCGAAAATGATCGTCGGGATGTGCTGACGTTGATAGGCCATGGCGATATCGTACAGGAAGCCCTGTTCGCCGTCCGGCTGGCGCAGGGTCAGCCCGCCCTCGATGGGCTCACCGTCCGCTCCGGGCGGCAGCATCAGATTGCGGATGCGCACATTGGCGAAGGTGCCGCGCATCATCACCTCGTGATTGCCCCGGCGCGAGCCGTAGCTGTTGAACTTGGCCACCGGAATGCCCAGGGCGCTTAAATAGAGCCCGGCGGGAGAGTGGGGATGGATCGATCCCGCCGGGCTGATATGGTCGGTGGTGATGGAATCGCCGAAGATGGCCAGGGCGCGCGCCCCACGGAGCGGGGCCGACACGGTCGGCTCCAGGGTGAAATCGTCGAAGAACGGCGGGCGGGCGATGTAGCTGGACGGCGTCCAGCCATAGGTTTCGCCGCTGGGGGCGTCGATCTGGTTCCAAAGCGGATTGTCCCGGGTGAAATCCTGGTAGAGACGGCGATAGCTTGCCGCGTCGCCGGCCTGGCGCATGGCGGCGGCGAGGTCGCCGCGGCTGGGCCAGATCTCCCGCATCATCACCGGGCGGCCCTCGCGGTCCTGGCCCAAGGGCTCGTGCTCAAGGTCGATGTTGATCCGCCCGGCCAGGGCAAAGGCCACCACCAGCGGCGGGCTCATCAGGAAATTGGCCTTGATGGCCGGATGGATGCGGGCCTCGAAATTGCGGTTGCCCGACAGCACCGAGGCGCAGATCAGATCCTGCTCGGCCACCACCTGTTCCAGTCCGGCGTCCAGCGGTCCGGAATTGCCGATGCAGGTGGTGCAGCCATAGGCGACGACACGGAAGCCCAACCGCTCCAGCGGCGCGAGGAGGCCGGTCCGTTCCAGATAGTCGGTGACGACCCGCGATCCCGGGGCCAGCGAGGTTTTGACGTGCGCGGGCACGGCAAGCCCCCGGTCCAGGGCCTTGCGGGCCAGCAGCCCCGCCGCCAGCATCAGTTCTGGATTGGAGGTGTTGGTGCAGGAGGTGATGGCGGCAATCAGCACGTCGCCCTGGCCGACATCGTCCCCGTTCGGCAAGGGATGGCGTTGGCCCGAATTCTTTGGCGCCAGATCGGCAAGGCTGGCCTTGACGGCGGACAGGGGAATGCGGTCCTGCGGGCGTTTGGGGCCGGCGATGCAGGGGACGATGGCGGCCAGATCCATCTCGATGACGCTACTGTAGTCGATGTCGCCCAGGTTCGGCATGCCGAACATCTCCTGGGCCTCGAAGTAGCGGATAAAGGCCTCCACCTCCTGGTCTTTACGGCCGGTGGCGGTCAGATAGGCGGCGGTTTGCGCGTCGGGCGGGAAGAAACCCAGGGTGGCTCCATATTCGGGGGCCATATTGGCGAGGGTGGCCCGGTCGGGAACGGTGAGCGACGCCGCGCCCGGACCGAAAAATTCGACGAATTTGCCGACCACCCGGGCCTGCCGCAGCCGCTCGGTGATGGCCAGGACCAGATCGGTGGCGGTGACGCCCTCGCGCAGTTGGCCGCGAAGGTGAACACCGACCACGTCGGGGGTGAGGATATAGAGGGGCTGGCCCAGCATGCCCGCCTCGGCCTCGATGCCGCCGACTCCCCAGCCGACCACGCCCAGGGCGTTGATCATGGTGGTGTGGGAATCCGTGCCCACCAGGGTGTCGGGATAATAGAGCGTGCCGCGATGGCCCAGGCCACGGGCCAGATGCTCAAGATTGACCTGATGGACGATGCCGACGCCCGGCGGCACCACATGGAAGGAGTCGAAGGCCTGCATGCCCCATTTGACGAAGCGGTAGCGCTCGGCATTGCGTTGGAATTCCTGGGCCATGTTCAGGTCCAGGGCATTCTCCTCGCGGAAATAGTCGATCTGCACCGAGTGATCCACCACCAGATCCACCGGCACCAGCGGCTCGACCACGGTGGGAGAGCGCCCGAAGCGGGCGGCGGCGTCGCGCATGGCGGCCAGATCGCACAGCAGCGGCACGCCGGTGAAATCCTGCAGCAGGATGCGGTTGACCACGAAGGGGATCTCGGCGCTGCGGTCGGCCTGGGGCCGCCAGTCGGCCAACTGGCGAAGATGCGCCTCGGTGATCCGTTCGCCGTCGAGATGACGCAGCACCGATTCCAGGATCACCCGCAAGGAGACCGGCAGGCGCGCGATTTTACCGAAGCCCGCGGCTTCCAGCGCGGGCAGGGAATAAAAATGAGCCGTTTGCCCCGGGGTGGGATGAAAATCGCATAAGGCGGAGCGGGGATCGAAGGGCATGGGCGGGCCTTTTCGAGAAGGGCGGTGTGGCGAACAACGGCCCGGTTTGGCGCGGGCCGGAGACATGAGGGCGGCCTCTCCTTGACATGGGACGAGGATGCCAAAAGGCAAGAGCCGCCAAAAGTGAGCCCCGCTTTCAGGAGGAGGGTGGCCTTATCCGAGATGTATGGGTAAAACGAGAAGGATGGCGGTGAAAAATGCCGGGAAGACGATTGGCGGATAAAAATAATCAAGGCGCAGGCACTGGGATCTGCTCATATTTATCTCCCATGGAAGAGGAACGTTCCCGCTGCCTTATAGATAGTATTGTTTTCTGATGAAAACAGTCGTCCCCTATCTTTAATCATCATGTTGAACGGAGGGTGTTATGGCGCAAAAGATGCGGATGGAACGGGATTCCTGCGGCGAGATCGCCGTTCCGTCGGACGCCCTGTGGGGGGCGCAAACCCAGCGCTCCCTGCTGCATTTCAAGATTTCGGATGAACGGATGCCACAACCCTTGCTGATGGCCCTGGCCCGGCTGAAGCGGAGGGCCGCCCGGGTCAACGGTGATCTGGGGCTGCTCGGCCAGGATGTGGCCGATGCCATCGTCCAGGCCGCCACCGAGGTGCTGGAGGGGCGGCATGCCGAGGCCTTTCCGCTGGTGATCTGGCAGACCGGCTCGGGCACGCAAACCAACATGAACATGAACGAGGTGCTGGCCAACCGCGCCTCGGAACGGCTGGGCGGCGGGCGCGGCGACGCGCGGCGGGTGCATCCCAACGACCAGGTTAATCTGGGGCAATCCTCGAACGACGTTTTTCCCAGCGCCATGCATCTGGCGGCGGTTCTGGAAACGGACCAGTCGCTGTTGCCCGCCTTGCGGGCCTTGAGGGCGGCGTTGGCGCAAAAGGCGGAGGCCTTCGCCGATATCGTCAAGATCGGCCGCACGCATCTGCAGGATGCCACGCCGCTGACCCTGGGGCAGGAGATATCCGGCTGGGTGGCCCAGCTCGATCATGCCGAGCGGATGATTGTCGCCGCGCTTTCCCCTTTGCATGAATTGGCCATCGGCGGCACGGCGGTGGGCACGGGCCTCAATACCCACCCGGAGTTCGGGGGTCGCGTTTGCGCCGGATTGGCCGAGGAAACCGGGCAGCCGTTCCGCTGCGCCGCCAACCGTTTCGCCGCCCTGGCCTGCCACGATCCCCTGGTCAGCGCCCATGGAGCCTTGAAGGGGCTGGCGGTGGCCCTGATGAAGATTGCCGGCGACATCCGCTGGCTGGCCTCGGGGCCGCGCTGCGGTCTGGGCGAGTTGCGATTGCCGGAGAACGAACCGGGAAGTTCGATCATGCCCGGAAAAATCAATCCCACGCAATGCGAGGCGATGTTGATGGTCTGCTGTCAGGTGCTGGGCAATGACGGGGCGGTCTCCGTCGCCGGAGCCTCTGGAAATTTTGAACTGAATGTCTTCAAGCCGCTGATCGCCCATAATGTCTTGCAAAGCCTGCGGCTTCTGGGCGACGCCATGCGTTGTTTTTGCGGCTATTGCATCCAGGGCATGGAGCCGGACCGGAGCAGAATCGCCGAACTTCTGAACAAGTCCCTGATGCTGGTCACCGCGCTCAGTCCCCATATCGGTTATGACCGGGCGGCGCGGATCGCCAAATACGCTTATACCGAGGGATTGAGCCTGCGGGCGGCCGCCTTGGCGCTCGGCGAGGTCGAGGGCGCGCAGTTCGATGCCTGGGTGCGCCCCGAGCGGATGGTTTGACCTCGCCGGCCCGGCGTGATCCGTGGAGGCCGGGATGGCGGGACCGCCAGCGCCGGGCGATTGATACGCACATCAAACAGGGCAATCGGCTTCACCCGATTGCCCTGGCGGGAACGCGGCCCCATTGCATCCGCCCGCCGCCCCCCTTAAACTGGGGGCTGTTTTTATCAGCGGGAGCAGGATGGCTTTGTCCTCCGTACAGACCCTTAACGTATCCGAGGACGAGGCCGAGATCCGGCTGGATCGTTGGTTCAGGCGTCATTTTCCCGAAATCGCCCATGGCATGCTGGAGAAATATCTCCGCACCGGGCAGGTGCGGGTGGACGGCAAACGGGCGAAATCCAATCAGCGGCTGGAGAGTGGTCAGGCGATCCGGGTGCCGCCTTTGGGCGGGCCGCCGCTGCTGGAGGAGGCCCCGCGCGAAAAGCCCGCCCTCAAGGTCAGCGAGGCCGAGGCCCGCGCCCTGCGCGAGGCCGTGCTTTATATGGACGAGGACGTCATCGTCCTGAATAAGCCGCCGGGGCTGGCCGTGCAGGGCGGCACCGGCATGGACAAGCATCTGGACGCCATGCTGGATCTGTTGCGCTTCGACGCCGAGGAGCGGCCGCGCCTGGTGCATCGCCTGGACAAAGACACCAGCGGCGCCCTGCTTCTGGGCCGCACCGCCACCGCCGCCGCGCGTCTGGCCGCCAGTTTCCGCAGCCGTTCGGCCCGCAAATGCTATTGGGCCCTGGTGGTGGGGGTGCCCAAGCATCCCATGGGCCGCATCGACGCGCCGCTGGCCAAGATGGGCGGCGGCCGCCTGGGCGACAAGGTGCAGGTGGACGAGGAGGAGGGCCGCCGCGCCGTCACCTATTACCGCGTGGTGGAAAAGGCCCTGCGGTCGGCGGCCTGGCTGGAGTTGGAGCCGCGTACCGGGCGCACCCACCAGTTGCGCGCCCATTGCGCCCTGCTGGGCACGCCCATCCAGGGCGACGGCAAATATGGCGGGCAGGAGGCCTATCTGTCGGGCCAGGGCGTCAGCAAGAAGCTGCATCTGCACGCCCGCGCCATCCAGGTGCCCCATCCGCGCAAAGGGGAGATCCGGGTGGTGGCGCCGCTGCCCGAGCATATGGCGGCCAGTTTCGCCTTCTTCGGCTTCGATCCCGGCGCGGCGGGCGAACCGTTCGTCTCCTTCGAGGAGGACTGATCCCATGAGCGGCGACATCTCTCCCGAGTTGCGCCGCTTCGCCGGACGCGCCATCGAGGCCTTCATCCAGGCGGTGGAACGCCAGTATAACGGCCAGGCCGCCAATGCCGACATGCTGCGCGGCACGGCGGCGGCCTTCGCGCTGTCGCCGCTGCTGGGGGATCTGGCCGAGGCCGCCGCCCGCGATCTGGGGGCGGCGGGAACCGAGGATCCCTTTCAGCATCTTCTGGCCTGGCCGCTGGCCGAACTGCTGGAAAGCGGCCAGCTGGGGCGCGAGCGCCTGCCCAATTACTTTCATTTCATCCATCTGATCATGGGCGACGGCCAGGTGCCGCTGGCCGAGGCCGCCACCGCCATCTACGAGCATATGCGCGCCCAGCCCTTTCCCCCCTTCACCTGGGAGGCCTTCCTGGCCGACGAGCGCATCCGCATCGTGCTGTGGACGGTGCTGCTGCGCATCGCCGAAAGCTTCAAGCGCTACGAGATCCGCCGCGACTGGTTCATCACCCTGATGGAAAACGATTCCCACTCCATCAGCCTGGGGCCAAACGCCTTCGTGCCGCGCCCGCGTGGCGAGGTGGAGGAGGGGCGCACCCCCTTCAACCGCGACAGCTTCCTGAAGCTGTTCGCCGCCCTGTTCGCACCGCTGCGCCGCCTGCCGGCGCAAGAGGCGGCGGTTTTCAAGAAGGCCTTCCAGCATACGCCGGAACAGGCCTTCGGCCCCCTGTGGCTGCATCTTTTGGAAGACGGCGCCAAGCTATAGCGCGGCGGCGGCGGCTGGGGTAGACTGCCAGCCCTTTCAAAGGAATAGATATACTTCATGACCCTGTTGCCCCGTTTGGCGGTGTTCGATGTGGACGGCACCCTGATCGACAGTCAGCACACCATCGTCTCGGCCATGCTGACGGCCTTCGCCGCCCATGGGCTGCCGGCGCCGCGGCCCGAGGCGGTGCGGCGCATCATCGGCCTGTCGCTGGTGGAGGCGGTGCGGTGCCTGCTGCCCGAAGAGGCGGCGGCGCAGCCCGAAACCGCCCTGGCCGTGGCCCATGCCTACAAGGAGGCGTTCGTGGCGCTGCGGGAAAAATGCGGTCATGATCCGCTGTTTCCCGGCGCCCGCGCCACGCTGGACCGCCTGGAGGCCGAGGGCTGGCTGCTGGGGCTGGCCACCGGCAAATCGCGCCGGGGGGTGGAGGCGATGATCGAGCGCCATGGTTTTGCCGGGCATTTCGTCACGGTGCAAACCGCCGACGGTCACCCCAGCAAGCCCGATCCCTCCATGGTGCTGCAGGCCCTGCGCGAAACCGGCGTGGCGGCCGAGGTGTGCGTGATGGTGGGCGATACCGCCTACGATATGGCCATGGCCCGCGCCGCCAGGGTGCGCGCCGTTGGGGTGTGCTGGGGCTACCATCCGCCCGAGGAACTGGAACTGGCCGGAGCCGAACGATTGGCCGAGGATTTCGCCGCGCTGCCCGCCCTGCTGGCGGCCATCATCGGGGAGGCGGCATGCGCCCGGCTCTGATCGCCAAACTGCTGCTGCTGGGGGTGATGGCCCTGGCGGTCACCCTGGTGGCCGTGGCCAAATCCATCAATGTCGCGGCCTATCGGCCGCTGCTGGTGCAGGCGGTGCGCCAGGCCACCGGGCGCGATCTGGTCATCAAGGGGCGGCTGTCGCTGCGTCTTTCGCTCAATCCCGCCCTGGTGGCGCATGATGTGGAACTGTCCAACCGCTCCGGCGGCTCGGCGCCGGTGATGCTGCGGGTGGAAAAGGTGGAGGCCGATATCGGCCTGGTCGCCCTGCTGGGCCGCCATGTCAGTATCCGCCATCTCATTTTGCACGATGCCGATCTGCTGCTGGAGCGCGATGGCGCCGGCCGCGACAACTGGAGCTTCGACGGCCATCCGGTCACGGCCGATCCGTCGTCGGGCGGCACGCCCACCCAGCTTGATCTGTCGCAGCTGACCATCGTGCAGGGAACCATCACCTATCATGATGCCCGGCGTGGTCCCGATCAGCATATCCAGCTGGAACAGTTCTCGCTGGATGCCCCCATTCCCGGCGCGCCGGTGGGGCTGCTCTCCACCGGCACCTGGGATGGTAAGCGTTTCGATCTGTCGGGCACGCTGGGCTCGGCCGGGGCCTTCAACGATTTCGTGGCCCGCACCGGGCGCAAAACCTTTCCGCTGAAGCTGAAGGCGGTGCTGCCCGGCCTGATCATGACCGCCGACGGCACGGTGTCGAGCGGACGCGGCGGCCCCCGTCTGGCGGTGGGGCTGTCGGCGGATTCCGCCGATCTGGCCGCCTCGGGCCGCCTGATCGGGCTGGATCTGCCGCCGCTGGGCGCCGCCCGCATGACGGTCACGCTGAACGGGCCGCTGTTCGATCCCCGCCTCGACGATATCGATGCCGTGCTGGGGCGCCGCGATGCCGGATCGCTGGCCATCAAGGGGACGGTGGCGGATCCGCGGCGTTTCACCGGTGTCGATCTGCGGTTGCTGGCCGATGGCGACAGTCTGGCCGCCTTCACCCGCGCCCTGGGCTACCCGCTGCCCGCCATGGGCGGCATGAAGGCCTCGGCCCGCATCCGCGATCAGCAGGGCGGCTGGGTGCTGCAGAACGTGGCCCTGGCCCTGGGCCATTCCGATCTGACGGGCGAGGTGACTCTGCGGGGCGGCCTGGCCCATCCGGCGGTGGAGGCCCGGCTGACCTCTGCGGTTTTCGATGCCGGCGAATTGCTGGGCGTGGCGGCGCCGGCGGTGCCGGTTGCCGCCGGCGGCGGGCGTGCCCTGCCGCTGTTTTCCGATAGCCCGTTGCCGCTGAACCTGCTGCACTGGGGCGATCTTGATCTGGTGTGGTCCATCGGCCGCCTGTCGGACGGCCTGTTCCTGGCCCAGTCAGTGCGGCTGGCCGCCACCCTGACGGGCGGCCGCCTGTCGCTGCAGGCGGCGGCGGCCCAGGCCGCCAACGGCACGCTGCGCGGCGACCTGACGGTGGACGGCGCCCCGTCGCCCCCCCGCGTCGAGGTTTCGCTGGCCGCCGACAAGGTGGATCTGGGGCAGTTGCTGCATGATCTGCGGCTGAGTGACCTGTTGCAGGGCGGGCAAACCGATTATCGCCTGCGTCTGAAGGGGGGCGGGCGCAGCCTGCACGCCATCATGGCCAGCGCCACCGGCGAAAGCCTGCTGGTGATGGGGGCGGGGCAACTGGCCGGCGGCCCGCAAGCTCCCGCTCCGGCGCCGGGCGCCGAGGCCTCGGCGGAAAGCGGCCTGTCGTCCATGGGGCTTTTGCACCAGATCGCCCCCTGGGCCCCCGACGGGGACGGCGCCCTGCGCTGCCTGGTCAGCGATTTCATCCTGTCGGACGGCCTGGCCAAAAGCGACGTGCTGCTGGCCGATACCCCGGCCCTGACCCTGGTCGGCCAGGGCAGCGTCAACCTGGGCACGGAAACCCTGGATCTGACCCTGGTGCCGCGTCCCAAGGATCGCAGCCTGCTGCCCATCGCCCTGCCGGTGGATGTGCGCGGCGATCTGACGCGCCCCCTGATCGGCGCCAACCAGGGCACCCTGGTGCGCGGGACGGGCGGCCTTGCCGGTTTGCCCGGCAGCCCGGCGGTGCCGCTGCCCGAGGCCGCCGGCGTGGGCAACGCCTGTCTCGAGGCGGTGGTGGCGGCCCGCCACGCGCCACCGCAGCACCCCGGCAAGGGGCGCAAACGCATTGTCAAGGCGCCCATCCTGCCCAGGGTGAGCGAGCTGATGCAGGAACTGATCGGGAAATAGCCGCATGAAACGTTTTTTTAAAGAGGTCTCGGCGGTTCCCGCCGCCGGGGGCGGGTTCGATGTTTGCCTGGACGGCAAGCCCATGCGCACGCCGGCGGGCACGCCGCTGCGGCTGCCGCATGCCGCCCTGGCCGAGGCGGTGGCGGCGGAATGGCGCGCGCAGGGCGAACAGGTTCTGCCCCACACCATGCCGGTGACCCAGCTGGCCAGCACCGCCCTCGACCGGGTGCCGCACCAGCGTCCGGCCATTCTCGCCCATGTGCTGTCTTATGCCGACACCGATCTTTTGTGCTACCGCGCCGCCGGGCCGGAGGATCTGGCGGCGCGGCAGACGGCGCTGTGGCAGCCGGTGCTGGACTGGCTGTCGGCGCGGCTGGGAGTGGACCTGGCGGTGACCGAGGGCATCTTGCCCATCACCCAGTCCGAGGCGGCCCTGGCCGCCTTGTCCGCGCACGTGTCGGGCTACGACGATTTCACCCTGGCGGCCTTTCAGGCGGCGGTGGCGGCGCTGGGATCGCTCTTCCTGGCCGTCGCCCTGGCCGAGCGCCGCCTGACCGCCGAGGAGGTGGTGGTGGCCTCGCTTCTCGATGAAACGTATCAGATCGAATTCTGGGGCGAAGATCCCGAAACGATGCTGCGCCGCACCAATTTGCGCAATGATATTATCGCCGCGGGGCGCTTTATGGACATATGCTTTCATATGTGCCCCCCTATGCATTCCTAAAGCCGCAAAGCTCTGGATATGCGCTGCGGTTGATGCTATCCCGGACGCCCTGGCCGAAATGCGGTCGAATAAATCAAGAACTCGGGGGAGTCCATGCAGGAAATCATCCGACAGCTGCAAGAAAAGCGTGCCCGTGCAAGGGCCGGCGGCGGTCCCAAGCGTATCGAGGCCCAGCATAAGAAGGGCAAGCTCACGGCGCGCGAGCGTATCGAACTGTTCCTTGACGAAGGCACGTTCGAAGAGTGGGATATGTTCGTCGAACATCGTTGCCATGATTTTGGCATGGGCGAGCAGTCCACTCCCGGCGACGGCGTGGTGACCGGCTACGGCACCGTCAACGGTCGTCTGGTGTTCGTGTTCTCGCAGGATTTCACCGTGTTCGGCGGCTCGCTGTCCGAGGCGCATGCCGAAAAGATCTGCAAGATCATGGATCACGCCTTGAAGGTCGGCGCTCCGGTGATCGGCCTCAACGATTCCGGCGGGGCGCGTATTCAGGAAGGCGTCGCCTCCCTGGCCGGCTATGCCGAAGTGTTCCAGCGCAATGTCATGGCCTCGGGCGTGGTGCCGCAGATCTCGATGATCATGGGCCCCTGCGCCGGCGGCGCGGTCTATTCGCCGGCCATGACCGACTTCATCTTCATGGTGAAGGACAGCTCCTACATGTTCGTGACCGGCCCGGACGTGGTCAAGACCGTGACCCACGAAACCGTGACCGCCGAGGAACTGGGCGGGGCCATCACCCACACCAGCAAGTCGGGCGTGGCCGATCTGGCCTTCGAAAACGATGTGGAAGCCCTGCTGCAACTGCGCCGCTTCGTCGACTTTCTGCCGTCCAACAATAAGCAGAAGCCGCCGGTGCGCCCGACGTTGGACCCGGCCAGCCGCGTCGAGATGTCGCTCGATACCCTGATCCCGGAAAATCCCAACAAGCCCTACGACATGAAGGAACTGATCCTGAAGGTCGTGGACGATGCGGATTTCTTCGAAATCGCCCCCACCTACGCCGCCAACATCATCACCGGCTTCGGCCGCATGGAAGGGCAGACCGTGGGCTTCGTCGCCAACCAGCCCATGGTGCTGGCCGGCTGTCTGGACATTGATTCCAGCCGCAAGGCCGCCCGCTTCGTGCGCTTCTGCGACGCCTTCAATATTCCGCTGGTGACCTTCGTCGATGTTCCGGGCTTCCTGCCCGGCACCACGCAGGAATTCGGCGGCATCATCAAGCACGGCGCCAAGCTTTTGTACGCTTATGCCGAATGCACCGTGCCGAAGGTGACGCTGATCACCCGCAAGGCCTACGGCGGCGCCTACGACGTGATGAGCTCCAAGCATCTGCGCGGCGACGTCAACTTCGCCTGGCCGTCGGCGGAAATCGCGGTGATGGGGCCGAAGGGCGCGGTGGAGATCATCTTCCGCCAGGATATCGGCGATGCCCAGAAGATCGCCGACCGCACCGAGGAATACCGCCAGAAGTTCGCCAACCCCTTCGTCGCCGGCCATCGCGGCTTCATCGACGATGTCATCCGTCCGCATGCCACCCGCCGGCGCATCTGCCGCTCGCTGGCCATGCTGCGCGACAAGCAGCTTGAAAATCCGTGGCGCAAGCACGGTAACATTCCGCTCTAAGGGGACGCCGCGATGTTCAAGAAAATCCTGATCGCCAACCGCGGTGAAATCGCCTGCCGCGTCATCAAAACCTGTAAGAAGATGGGCATTGCCACCGTCGCCGTCTATTCCGACGCCGACAAGGAAGCCCTGCACGTGCAGATGGCCGACGAGGCCGTGCATATCGGCGCCGCGCCGTCGGCCCAGTCCTACCTGCTGGCCGACAAGATCGTCGAGGCCTGCAAGCAGACCGGTGCCGAGGCCGTGCATCCGGGCTACGGCTTCCTGTCGGAAAAGCGCGCGTTCCAGGAGAAACTGGCCGCTTCGGGGATCACCTTCATCGGCCCCGATGCCCACGCCATTTTCGCCATGGGCGACAAGATCGAATCGAAGAAGCTGGCCAAGGCCGCCGGCGTTTCCACCGTGCCCGGCTATATGGGCGTGATCAAGGATGCCGACGAAGCGGTGAAGATCGCCAAGGAAATCGGCTATCCGGTGATGATCAAGGCCTCGGCCGGCGGCGGCGGCAAGGGCATGCGGCTGGCCTGGAACGATCTGCAGGCCCATGAAGGCTTCATCTCGGCCACCAACGAGGCCAAGTCCTCGTTCGCCGACGATCGCGTCTTCATCGAAAAGTACATCGAACAGCCGCGCCATATCGAGATCCAGGTGATCGGCGATGCCCACGGCAGCGTCATCTATCTGGGCGAGCGCGAATGCTCGATCCAGCGCCGCCACCAGAAAGTGATCGAAGAGGCCCCCAGCCCCTTCCTGACCGAGGCGGTGCGCAAGGCCATGGGCGAACAGGCCGTGGCCCTGGCCAAGGCCGTGGACTACAAGTCGGCCGGCACCGTCGAGTTCATCGTCGATGCCAAGCGCAACTTCTACTTCCTGGAGATGAACACCCGCCTGCAGGTGGAACATCCCGTCACCGAGCTGATCACCGGCCTCGACCTTGTGGAACTGATGATCCGCGTGGCCTACGGCGAAAAGCTGCCGCTGACCCAGAAGGATGTGAAGCTCTCCGGCTGGGCCATGGAAGCCCGCGTTTACGCCGAAGATCCCTACCGCAACTTCATGCCCTCCATCGGGCGGCTGACCCGCTATATCCCGCCGGCCGAAGGGCCCAACGTGCGCGTGGATACCGGCGTCTATGAAGGCGGCGAGATCAGCATGTACTATGATCCGATGATCGCCAAGCTGTGCTCTTACGGGCCGGTGCGCGAACTGGCCATCAGCAACATGCGCCAGGCCCTGGACGAATATTACATCCGTGGCCTCAGCCACAATATTCCGTTCCTGGCCGCCTTGATGGCGCATCCGCGCTTCGTCAAGGGCGAGCTGACCACCAACTTCATCGCCGAGGAATATCCCGACGGCTTCCGCACCGAGGATCTGCCGGTGGAAGACCCCCGGCTGCTGGTGGCCGTGGCCGCCTTCGTCAAGCAGAAGCTGGTGGAACGGGCCTGCTCCATCAGCGGCCAGATGCCCGGTCACGAAGTGACCCCCGGCAACGAATGGGTGGTGGTGTTCAACGGCACCAACTATCCCTACAAGATCAGCGCCATCGAGGGCGGCTACGCCCTGGAGATGGGTGGCCCCACCATCACCATCACCTCGGACTGGAGCATCGGCCAGCCGCTGTTCCGCGGCGTGGTGAATGACGACAACAAGCATCACATCGTGGTGCAGGTTGACCGCAAGGGTCAGGGCTACCAGCTGTTCCACAACGGCAGCCTGGCCAATGTGGTGGTCTACAGCCCGCGTGGGGCCGAACTGGCCGCCCTGATGCCGGTGAAGGCGGCTCCCGACATGTCCAAGTACCTGCTGTCGCCCATGCCGGGTCTGCTGGTGTCGGTGGCCGTGGCGGAAGGCCAGGACGTGAAGTCGGGCGAAGTGCTGGCCGTGGTCGAGGCGATGAAGATGGAAAACATCCTGCGCGCCGAACGCGACGGCGTGATCGCCAAGGTCCACGCCAAGGCTGGCGACAGCCTGATGGTGGATCAGAAGATCATCGAGTTCGCCGACTGATCTTCGGTTAAAGAGACCGCCCATGTCCGATCTCCATACCCTCCGCGTCCGCATCGAAGGCAAGGTGCAGGGGGTATGGTATCGGGGCTGGACGGTGGAACAGGCGCGCGCCCGCTCCTTGTCGGGGTGGGTGCGCAACCTGTTCGACGGCAGTGTCGAGGCCCTGTTCTCCGGGCCGCGTCCCGCCGTCGAGGACATGGTGGAGGCCTGCCGCCAGGGGCCGCCCGCCGCCCGCGTCGACCACATCGAGGCCAGCCCCGACGACGCCCCCGAACATACCGGCTTTTTCCAGCGCCATAGCATATAGTGCCGGGATCGACACCGTTCGGAAGGTGCATCCCCGTGATCCGGCTTTTGCTGTTTTTGTGCCTGCTGCTGTTGCCCGTGGGCGCGCAGGCCTCGGCCTGCGGGGAATTGCGGGGCCTGGTCGGCCCGGCCCGGCCCGGTTTCGTGCCCAGCTATCCCACGGCGCCGCCGGGGGTGCTGCACAACGCCGCCTATCTCTACGATACCGATGCCGCCATCCTCGGCCTTATCGCCTGCCATGACCGCGCCCGCGCCCTGGTCCTGGGGCAGGCCCTGCTGTGGGCGCAAGAGCACGACCGCTTCTGGCACGATGGCCGGCTGCGCAACGCCTACCGCGCCGGCCCCCCAAGCGATCCCGTGGCCCTGCCGGGCTGGTGGGATGACCGGCAAAAACACTGGCTGGAAGACCGCTATCAGGTGGGCAGCGACAGCGGTAACATGGCCTGGACTCTGCTGGCCCTGCTGGCCCTGGACGATGGCCGGGATCCCCGCTTCCGCGCCGCCGCGCTGAAATTGGCGGGTTGGATGGGGCAATGGCTGGACGACAAGGCCCCCGCCGGCTTCACCGGCGCCACTCTGGGCTTCGAGCCGGTCCCGGATGTCCGCACCTGGAAATCCACCGAACAGAATACCGATCTTGCCGCCGCCTTCACCCTGCTGGCCGCCCGCGACGCCGATCCGCGCTGGCGGCGCTACGCCCGCACCGCCGCCGCCTTCGTCGCCGCCATGTGGCGTCCGGCCTGCGGCTGTTTCGCCGCCGGTACCGGCCCGGACGGCGCCACCCTCAACCCTACCCTGGCCCTCGATGCCCAGGTGTGGCCCCCCACGGCGCTGCCGGCCTTGCGCGCCAAACCCGTCTGGCCGCTGCTGGACCGGGTATTCGCCATTCATGGCGGCATGGCCTATGGTCCGGCCCGCGACGGCCTGTGGAGCGAAGGCACCGCCCAGGCGGCGCTGCTGGCCCGCCTGGTGGGCCAAACCGATCGCTATCACACCCTGATGGCCGCCCTGGCCCGCCAACAGGCCCCCGGCGGCGGCGACTTCGCCACCGATGCCCCCGCCCTGCCCACCGGCTTCATGCTGGAATCCGATCCCAGCCGGCCCCGCCTTTATTTCCACCTGCCGCATCTCGGCGCCACCGCCTGGGCGGCGCTGGCGGAAACGGGCTGGAATCCGTTCACCCTGGGGAAATGAAACCGGCCAACCGTTGACGTGACGGGTTGGCCGGTTGGTATGAACGGGGACGCGGGGGGCTGCATCGGACGGCGTCTGGGCCGCGGCATCCTTGAATGCCACAACGTCTTATTATAGTTTGTGGATAGAAAACTTTAATAAGGCTCTCCGCCATGCACGCTTTCGGTCGCTTTGAGCCCGACGAACGGGGGCGGTTGTGCTATCTGCCGGCCATCCCGCCGTTCCCCAAGCTCGATGACGTCTGGGGCCCGCTCCAGCGGGCGACCACGGCGGTCGAGGCGTTCGACCGCGCCCTTGCCACATTCCCGGTTCCCGATGTGGTGGGCAAGCTGTTCGCGCGCCTGGACGCGGTGCACTCCTCGGGAGCCGAGGGGACGACCACCACCTTCACCGATCTGCTGGACTATCAAAGCTCGCTGGCCAGGGCCAAGGATCCCGAGGACGCCCGCGAAGTGGCGGCCACGGCCGAGGCGTTCGACGAGCTATCCGCGCCGGGCGAGACCACGTCTTACGCAGAGGCGGCGTTGCGCATTCATCGCCGTTTGTTCGAACGCGCCGCCGACCCAATGGTTGCTGCCGGCGCCGGCCGGATGAAGATCCACCCCAACGGCACGTTCGACCCGGAGGCGCCGGGATCGATCTTCTATTACACCGCTCCAACATCGACGGCGGCGGCGCTGGCCGCATGGGAGGCCTTTACGGCCGAGGCAGACGAGCGGCCCGAACTGGTGCGCCAGGCGCTGTCACACTGGCTGTTCGAGCATATCCATCCCGTGCCGGATGGAAACGGCCGTGTCGGGCGCCTGCTGCTGCCGCTGACCCTGCGGCGCAAGGGGGCGCTCCGCCATGCCTGCGCCTTCCTGGGCGAAGCGGTGCATCTGGACAAGACCCTTTATGTGGATGCGCTGAAAGATGCCCGGCGCAGAGGCGAGTTTTCCGCCTGGGTGCGGGTCGTCTGCGCCATGCTCGCCCAGAGCGCCGCGTCCAACCTGGAGCGGCTGGAAAAGCTGGGCGGGGTCCATGCCCGCTGGCGGGAGGCCACCCAATCGGTCCGCGCCCACAGTGTCGTCCACCGCCTGGTCCCCTGGATCATCACCAGGCCGACCTTCACCGTGCGCGATGCCATGACCTTTTCCGAAGGCGCCGTAACCTTTCAGGCCATGAACACCGGCATCCGGCGCCTGATCGACCTGGGCATCGTGACCCAACGGGACGGCGGCGGCCGCGATCGGCTTTTTACGGCCCCGGAGGTGGTCCGCCTGTTTGATCCCATCAGCCTGCCCTGAACGAGGCCGGGGGAGTAAACTACGCGAGGAACCGGAGCGGAGGCGAACATGATGGATTTTCCCCTCGGCAAGGCCTTTACCCTGCTGGAACCGGGACCGGTGATCCTGGTGACGACGCACGACGCCGGAAAAAACAACGTGATGACCATTTCCTGGACGATGGTGCTGGATTTTGCCGCCACCTTCGCCATCACCACGGGGCGGTGGAATGATTCCTACGCCGCCCTGACCCGCACCGGGAACTGCGTGCTGGCCATTCCCACCCTTGATCTGCTCGATACCGTGGTGGGGGTGGGCACCTGTTCGGGGCGGGATGTGGATAAATTCGCCCGCTTCGGGCTGACCGCCCTGCCGGCGCGCCATGTCGCGGCGCCGCTGATCGGCGAATGCCTGGCCAATATCGAATGCCGTGTCGTTGATATCGTCGCGGCCCACCATATCGTGGTGCTGCAGGGGGTTGCCGCGTATCTGGATGAAACCCGCCGCGAGCGGCGGCTGCTCCATGCCGTCGGCGACGGCACGTTCGTGGCCGACGGCCGCCGTTTCGACCGTCGGGCGGCCATGCGCGATAAGCTGCCGGAGGGGGTTTAGCGGGGTGCCGTGCGGGGGGATGGCGTGACGGGGGGTAAATCCGCGCGCTATAGTGAGGGCCGCGCTTTTGTCTCGAGGACGGCTCCGGCATGTATATCCCCACGGCCTTTCGTGAAGAAACCCTCGGTCCCCTGCACGAGATGATCCAGGCCACCGGCCTCGCCATCGTGGCCAGCGCCACCGCGCAAGGGGTGGTCTCCACCCCGCTGCCGCTGGTTCTGGTGCCGGAAGAGGGGCCTTACGGCACGCTCTACGGCCATATGGCCCGGGCCAATCCGCATTGGCGGGAAACGCTGCTCGGAGATGGCACGGCCCTGTTCCTGGGGCCTTCGGCCTATATTTCCCCCTCGTGGTATCCCTCCAAGCAGGAGCATCACCGGGTGGCCCCCACCTGGAACTATGTGGCGGTGGAGGCGCGCGGCCCGCTGGAGTTTTTCGACGAGGCCGGGCGCCTGCGCCAGCTTTTATCGCGCCTGACCGCCCGGCACGAGGCCGGACTGCCCCGGCCCTGGGCGGTGGAGGATGCGCCGGAGGATTATCTGGCCGAGATGCTGAAGGGCATTGTCGGGCTGCGCCTGCCCATCGCCCATCTGGACGGCAAATGGAAGATGAGCCAGAACCGCACCCCGCCCGACCGCGCCGGGGCGGCGGCCGGCCTTCAGGCCCAGGGCACGCCCGCGGCCGCGGCGGTGGCGTCCCTGATCCCGGAATAGGGCGGGCGGCGTTACCGGAACAGGGCGGGCGGCATCCGCCTCAGCTTTGGCAGGGCGGGCGGTCTTTTCCGAACACCGCGTCGAAGCTGTCCTGCAGGGCCATGTCCACCTCTTCCAGGGTGGGGGTATGGCCGAGGTCCCACAGCGAGGTGACGCCGTGCTGGCGGATGCCGCAGGGGACGATGCCGCCGAAATGCGAAAGGTCGGGATCCACGTTCAGGGCCACGCCGTGGAAGCTGACCCATTTGCGCACGCGCACGCCGATGGCGGCGATTTTATCCTCGCGGCCGCCGGGGCGGGCCACCCAGATGCCGACGCGGCCTTCGCGGCGTTCGCCCTTCACGCCGAAGCGCTCCAGGGTGCGGATCAGCCACTCTTCCAGATCGTGCACGAAGCAGCGGATATCGGCGCCGCGCCGTTTCAGGTCCAGCATCACATAGGCCACGCGCTGGCCGGGGCCGTGGTAGGTGTACTGGCCGCCGCGCCCGGCCTGGTAAACGGGGAAGCGCTGCCGGTCCAGCAGATCCTCCGGGCGGGCGCTGGTGCCGGCGGTGTAAAGCGGCGGGTGTTCCAGCAGCCACACGCACTCCGGGGCGCCCTGGTCGCGGATGGCGGCGGCGCGGGCCTCCATGAGGGCCAGGGCCTGCGGATAGGGGATCTGTTCGTCGCTGATTTTCCACTCCGGGCCGGCTTGCCCATTCTTTTTGAACACGGTGCTTGAACCTTGCGCTGGGTTTTGGTAGATAGCTCCACCTTACCGGCTGACGGCGGCGTCGGCTAGGTGTTATGCGGCCATGGCGGAATTGGTAGACGCGCAGCGTTGAGGTCGCTGTGGGGCAACCCGTGGAAGTTCGAGTCTTCTTGGCCGCACCAAAACATGAAAAAGGCCCGCCGGTCGTTCCGGCGGGCCTTTTTCGTTGCCCAGACGGCAGGGATGGCGGCATATAGTCCAAAAGTTTCGCCGATTTCAACGAGGCGACTGTCCAGAGCGAGAAAGAAAATTTCAATGTCCGATGATCTGCGGGAAAGCGCCCTCGAATATCACCGTCTGCCCACGCCGGGCAAAATCAGCGTGACGGCCACCAAGCCGCTGGCCAACCAGCGCGATCTGGCCCTGGCCTACTCGCCGGGCGTGGCCTATGCCTGCGAACTGATCAAGGACGACCCGAAGGAAGCGGCCAGCGTGACGGCGCGCGGCAATCTGGTGGCGGTGATCACCAACGGCACGGCGGTGCTGGGGCTGGGGCCCATCGGCCCGCTGGCGGCCAAGCCGGTGATGGAGGGCAAGGGGGTTCTGTTCAAGACCTTCGCCGGTATCGATGTGTTCGACATCGAGATCAACGAAACCGATCCCGACAAACTGGTGGATATCATCGCGGCGCTGGAGCCCACCTTCGGCGGCATCAATCTGGAAGACATCAAGGCCCCCGAATGTTTCGTGGTGGAGCGCAAACTGCGCGAACGCCTCAGCATTCCGGTGATGCACGATGATCAGCACGGCACCGCCATCATCGTCGGCGCCGCCCTGCTGAACGGCCTGCGCGTGGTGGAGAAGGATATTTCCGAGGTGCGGCTGGTGGCCTCGGGCGCCGGGGCGGCGGCCTTGGCCTGCCTCAATCTGCTGGTGCGCTTAGGCGTCAAGCGCGAAAACATCACGGTGTGCGATATCGAGGGTGTGGTCTACAAGGGCCGCACCACCCTGATGGACGAATACAAGGCTCCCTTCGCCCAGGAGACCAACGCCCGCTCGCTGGCCGAGGTGATCGAGGGCGCCGATGTGTTCCTGGGCCTGTCGGCCGCCGGGGTGCTGAAGCCTGACATGGTGGCGCGCATGGCCGAGCGGCCGCTGGTGTTCGCCCTGGCCAACCCCACCCCGGAAATCCTGCCCGACGAAGCCAAGGCGGCCCGCCCCGACGCGGTGATCGCCACCGGGCGCTCCGATTTCCCCAATCAGGTGAACAATGTTCTGGTGTTCCCCTATATCTTCAAGGGGGCGCTGGATGTGGGCGCCAGCGCCATCAACGAGGATATGAAGCTGGCGGCGGTGCATGCCCTGGCCGAGCTGGCCTTCGCCGATTCCGACGAACAGGTGGCGGCGGCCTATGGCGATCAGCCCTTAAGCTTCGGCCCCGATTATCTGATTCCCAAACCCTTCGATCCCCGCCTGATCCTGAAGATCGCTCCGGCGGTGGCCCGCGCCGCCATGGACAGCGGTGTGGCCACCCGGCCCATCAAGGACTGGCAGCATTACCATGAAACCCTGAACGCCTTCGTCTTCCGCTCCGGCCTGGTGATGAAGCCGCTGTTCGACCGGGCGCGGCGCAACCCCAAGCGGGTGGTTTATGCCGAGGGCGAAAGCCGCCGCGTGCTGCGCGCCGTGCAGATGGTGGTGGACGAGGGCATGGCCCGCCCCATTCTGGTGGGGCGGCGCGATGTGATCGGCATGCGCATGGCCGAGCTTGATTCCCGCCTGCGCATCGATGTGGATTTCGATGTGTGCGATCCGCAGAACGATCCGCGCTATTCCGAATATTGGCGGCATTATTACGAGCTGATGTGCCGGAACGGCGTCTCGCCCGAATATGCCCGCACCGTGGTGCGCACCCGCACCACCGCCATCGCCGCCCTGATGGTGCGGCGCGGCGAGGCCGATGCCCTGGTCTGCGGCGTGATCGGCCGCTATTGGAGCCATCTGCGCCACATCACCGACATCATCGGCCTGCGCCCCGACGTTAAAGTGCCGTCGGCCATGAATCTGCTGCTGCTGGACAAGGGGGCCTATTTCCTGGCCGACACCTATGTCAGCCACGATCCCAGCGCCGAGCAGCTGGCCGAGATGACCCTTCTGGCGGCGGAAGAGGTGCGCCGCTTCGGCATTCCGCCCAAGGTGGCGCTGATTTCCCATTCCAATTTCGGCGGCCGGCCCACGCCGTCGTCGCTGAAAATGCGCCGGGTGCTGGAACTGCTGCGCGAACGCGCCCCGGCCCTGGAAGTGGATGGCGAGATGCATGCCGATGCCGCCATTTCACAGGAAATCCGCGACCGGGTCTTTCCGGATTCGGTGCTGAAGGGCGAGGCCAATCTGCTGATCATGCCGTCGCTGGATGCCGCCAATATCGCCTTCAACCTCACCAAGGTGCTGGGCGATGGCCTTTCCATCGGCCCCATCCTCATGGGAGTGGCCAAGCCGGCGCATATCCTCACCCAGTCCAGCAGCGTGCGCGGCGTGGTCAACATCACCGCCCTGGCCGTGGCCGAGGCGCAGATGGCGGCGCAGAAGAGGTAACCTGGTCTATGCCGATGGGTGTATCATGTCTTCCAGGCCTCCAGACCTGGAGGGCATGATGACACCGCTGCTGCGCATCCCCATTACCCATCTCGAACGACACTTTTGCCAGGGGCAGGAGCGCTGGACCGGTCTGGCCGAGCTGCCGGGCCTGGGGGTCCGCGCCGTGCTGCTGCTGCCCGATGGCGACGGCGGCGGCGGCGGCGGCGGCTGGCTGGCGGTGCGCAACCGCTGTCCGCATCATGGCGTGCCGCTGACCAAGGGGCGGCTCGATGCCGCCGCCGGAACCCTGGAATGCCCCAGCCATGGCTGGCTGCTGCCGCTGACGGGCCCGGATCTGGCGGCGCTGCCGGCGGAACGCACCGAGTGCGGTTTCGCGCTGCTGGCCGGGGAAAAGCGGCTGCTGTGGTAGAAATCGCTTGCCGGAACGGAGGTCCGCCGCCATGGTGCGGCGGTCTTTCAAAACTTGCAGGGAGCAGGGGCCATGTCCCGTCGTCTGATTTCCTCCGGTTCGCCCTTCGAAGAGGTGGCCGGTTATTCCCGCGCCGTGGTCGATGGCCGCTGGGTGTTCGTGGCCGGCACCAGCGGGTTCGCCAACGGGCAGATCGCCGAGGGCGTGGTCGAGCAGACCGAGCAGATTTTCGCCACCCTGAAGCCGGTTCTGGCCGAGGCCGGGGCCTCGCTGGCCGATGTGGTGCGGGTGCGGGTCTATCTCACCAATGCCGCCGATTTCGAAGTGATCGCCCCCATCCTGGGCAAGCATTTCCAGGGCATCCGCCCGGCCAACACCACGGTGGCCTGCACCCTGGTGGACCCGCGCATGAAGGTGGAAATCGAAGTGACCGCCTTGAAGGCGGAGTAATCCTTCGCGCTGAAAAACAGCGGGGCGGCCGTTACCGACGGCCGCCCCGTTTTTTTTACAGCAGGCGGTCGAGGTAGCGTTCCAGGGCGGCGCGCCAGGCCGATGGGGCGATGCCGTGCGTGTCCTGCAGCCTGCGGCACGACAGCACCGAATAGGCCGGACGGCAGGCCGGGGTGGGGTAGGCGCTGCCGGGAATGGCCGCCACCTCGGCCACGCGGCGGCCGCGGCGGGCGGCGCCCGCCAGGATGGCGCGGGCGAAGCCGCACCAGGTCACGGCCTCGTCGCCGGCGTAATGGAAGGTGCCGAAGCCCTGGTCCGCCGCCAGGCGGGGGGCCAGGGCGGCGATGGCGGCGGCCAGATCGGTGGCGGCGGTGGGGCAGCCGGTCTGATCGTCCACCACCGTCAGGCGGTCGCGCTCCTGGCCCAGCCGCAGCATGGTTTTCAGAAAATTATGGCCGTGCGGCGAAAACAGCCAGGCGGTGCGCACAATGGCGTGGCGTGGGGTGGCGGCGCGCACCGCCTGTTCGCCGGCCAGCTTGCTGGCGCCGTAGACCGAGCGCGGGTTCGGGGCGTCGTCCTCGTGGTAGGGGCTGGTTTTGCCGCCGTCATAGACATAATCGGTGGAGATGTGGATCAGCGGCAGCCCGGCGGCGGCGGTGGCGGCGGCCACATGGGCGGCGCCATCGCGGTTGACGGCGAAGGCGGCCTCGGGCTCGCTTTCCGCCTTGTCCACGGCGGTATAGGCGGCGGCGTTGACAACGACGCCGGCATCGGGGCAGGCGGCGATGGCGGCGGCCACGGCGGCGGCGTCGGTGATGCTGGCGCGGGCGCGCGGCACCGCCTCCAGGCGCCAGCCGGCGGGGAGGGCGGTTTCGGCCAGGCATTGCCCCAGCTGGCCGCCGGCGCCGAACAGAATCAGGCTGGGCATGATGTTAAGGCCGGGGCTCCCAGGTGAAATCGATGGGCAGATCGGCGAAGCGCGGCAGATCGGCGTCGCGCTGCGCCAGGATGGGGCCGCCCGGCGGCAGCGGCCAGGCGATGGCCAGATCGGAATCGTTCCAGGCCATGCCGCCCTCGCTGCCGGGGGCGTACACATCGTCCACCTTGTACATCACCTCGGCGTTATCGGTCAGGGTGATGTAGCCATGGGCGAAGCCGGCGGGCACCAGCAGCTGGCGGCGGTTCTGCTCCGACAGTTCGAAGCCCCGCCATTGGCCGAAACTGGGCGAGCCGTGGCGCAGATCCACCACCACATCCCAGATGGCGCCGCGCAAGGCCCGCACCAGCTTGGCCTGGGCATGGGGCCGGCGCTGGTAATGCATGCCGCGCAAAGTCCCCGCCTTGTGGGAGTGCACATGATTGTCCTGCACGAAATGCTGCGGGATGCCGGCTTCGCGCCAGCGGGCCTCGTTATAGGACTCGGTGAAGCTGCCCCGATCATCGGTGAACCAACGCGTGGAAATAACCACGACGCCGTCAAGATCGGTGGTTTCAATCGTCGGCATGAAAACGGAACTCCCGCGGCGGACGGACCAAAGAAAACTGGATTGTAAGCTAACGTATTGTTTTTACGAGGGCCAGAACAAGTCTGCCATTGTGATGACCCGGCGGTGCGTTTAATCTCCCCCGGAACACTGTTATGAGAGGTCTCGGGAGGGCGGAATGGACAGTCTGGAGCCGGCTGGGCTGAAGGTGCTGATTGTCGAGGACAATCAGTATTTCCGCCTGTTGATCCGCACGGTTCTCGGCGCCCTGGGGGTGGAGGAGATCGCCGAGGCCCGTGACGGCGGCCAGGCCCTGGATATGCTGGCGCGCTTTCCCGCCGATCTGGTGATCGTGGACTGGAAGATGCAGCCCATGGATGGGGTCAGCCTGGTGCGCCATATCCGCAGCGGCGAAAGCGCTGTCGATCGCCGCCTGCCGGTGCTGATGGTCAGCGGCTATTCCGAACTGTCGCTGCTGGCGGCGGCCCGCGATGCCGGGGTGAACGAATTCCTGCCCAAACCCATTTCCGCCCGCAGCCTGGTGGGGCGCATCATGGCGATTTTGCGCACGCCGCGCCCCTTTGTGGACAGCAACAGCTATTTCGGCCCGGACCGCCGCCGCCGCGAACACCCCTACAGCGGGCCGGAACGGCGGCGGGGGCCGGGCGGCCGTAAAAGCGATTAAGCCTTTCGGGATAGGGCCTATACCCGATATGATCGCGGGGTAACGTCATCCCGGTCAGCGAGAGAGGGGCCCGAGATCATGCCGACCATACCGGGCACCGATGCCATGCTGTGCGATCCGGACGATCCCCACGATGTGGATGCCGCCGCCCTGGCCCGGGCCGAGGCGGTGATCGCCAATCTGCGCGGCGCCTATCTGGATTGGGTGCGGGGCGATCTGGCCCGCCTGCATGCCTTGCTGGACGAGGCCCGTGCCACCCCGCCCGCCGGGCGGGGCGAACAGATGCGCCAGATCTTTACCGTGGCGCACGACGTCAAGGGGCAGGGGGGCAGCTTCGGCTACGATCTGGTGACCCGGATCGGCAATCATCTCTGCCGCTATATCGAACGGCCGGAGCCTTGGCCCGATGCCCGCCTGGAGGCGGTGGCCCGCCACCTGGAGGCCATGGACCGCATTATCGGCGAACGGCTGGAAGGCGCCGGCGGTGAAACCGGCGCCGCCCTGTGGCGGCAGATCGCCTGCCTGTGACGCCGGGGCGGGTTATTCCCCGAAAAACCAGGTCATGGCCCGACGAAACGGGGTGGTGAGCAGATCCAGCGTGGGGCTTGCGGCGCGGGCCGGCGACAAGGGGCTGCGCGCCTCGGCATCCAGGGCGGCTTCCGCCGCCGATTCGGGGGCCGTGTCCCCGTTCTCCGGATCATCCGGACCGGCGGTGGCGGCTTCTTCGGAACCGGTCAGCGCCGGAGCGGAACCGGTCAGCGCCGGAGCGGAACCGGTCAGCGCCGGAGCGGCGTCGGACTGGGGTTCGGCGTCCGCCGGGGCGGTGTCTTCGGGGGGCGGGGGTGGTTCCGGGGCGGGGTGGCGTTTTTCCAGAATGGCGGCAATGATGACGCGCGCCTCGGAGACGGCCAGAGACGGCGGAGCATGACGGCGCAGCTCGCGCACGTTGCCCATCATCAGCTGCAACTGTTCGTCGGACAGATCCTCGGCGGCATGCAGAAAGGCCACCTCGTAGCTGTCTTCAATCTCGTCCAAAGTCAACATGGCGCCATTGGGACCGCATGGGCCGCCCTCAGTCAAGCGTTAGGCAAGCCGCATCAGATAAAAAACATAGCCGTAGCGGTCGCCCCAGCGTTGGAAGAGGGAGATTTCCTCTTGCAGAACAGAGACTTGCTCGGCCAGGACCGGGGTGGTGGCGGCGGCTTTCTGCAGGCCGGCGATCTTGCGGCTCAAGGGGGCGTAATATTCGTCCCACCAGGCCGAGCGGGGCAGGGCGAAATGATCGAACACCGCAAGGCCGGCGGCGCGGGCCCGCTCCAGATTGCCGGCGATATCGCTCATGCCGGGATAGGCGCGGTCCCAGTAGCTTTTCAGCTCGGCCGGGCTGGCGTCGCCCAGCCAGGTGCAGTCGCTGACCGCCAGCACGCCGCGGGCGCGCAGCAGCGGCGCCCACATCTCCAGGCTGGCCTGAAAGCCGTTCACCGAGGCGGCGCCTTCGCTCCACACCAGATCGAAGCTGCCGGGCGCATCGGGCAAACGGGTGAAATCGTCGCGGCGGGGCTGCACCAGGGCGGCCACCCCGGCGGCCTCGGCGGCCTCCCGCATCTGATCGAGGAAGGCCTGGTTCAGATCCACCGCCTGGATGGCCGTGCGGAAATGCTGGGCCAGCACGATGGTCTGGCGGCCCGGACCGCAGCCCAGATCGATCACCGCCGGCGGCTTGCGCAACGGCGGCAGGCGCCGCAGGGCTTCACGGGTGCACCAGTCGGCTCCCACGCCCTGGCGGGGCAGATTCGCGTAAAGAGGGGAGAGTGCCGGATCGAAGGCCAAACGCATATCCTTCCTCTGCTGGCGTGTCGTGACAGCATGACGGTTAGCGCAGATCGGCGTATTTCGCCCGCGCCAATTCTCCGGGGCTGCTATGCCCTGTGTGCAGCCATTGGGCGAAATACGGGGCTTTGCGGCCTTCGCCGGGGAGCGCAGGTCGCCTTTGCGCCCGGCAAGGCTCTTGACAGAGCGGGGGCGGTATTCTACCTCAGGAGGGTCCAGTATCCCGGAACACGGTGCGATTCCGTGGCGGTCCCGCCGCTGTAATCGGAGATATCGACTGCTTGGCGAGAAGCCGGCCACTGGTGGAGACCCCATCGGGAAGGCGCAGTGCGATGGTTGATCCGAAAGCCAGAAGACCTGCTGGATCTGATTCATGAGGGGCGAAATCCGATGGAAAAGGGTTTCGGCGGGGCTTTGCGCCTGCCGACGTCCTTCCCGTTGTATCGGAGTTCGAGAATGAAGCTCAGCGTTGATCTTAAGGGTGCCGAGACCAAGCCCGCCGCCGTATCGCGGCCCGACGTCATCGCCATCCGGAAAACCTGCGATGCCGAAGGGACGGGTTTGTCGCATTACGTGCTCATGGACAAGCAGGTCAAGCGGTGACGGCGACCTCGCAAGCCGCATTGAGGGGGGGCCCCGGGAGAGGTTCCCCTTCCCCGTTCCAGCCCTTTGATATCGGCCATGCCACCCATATCGCGGTTGTTGAGCCGGAAACCGCTTTTTGGGGGGTGGTGCGCAAGGACCGCCTGACGGAGACGTTGGCCGGAGGGGAACTGCTCGACACATATTTCGCCAAGGCCGAGGCCTTCCGCCGCGAGATGGATCTGTTACGGTTTCATTTGAAGCCGTCTGCCGTCTATTTCAATCCGACCGAGCGCTGCAATCTCAACTGTTCCTATTGCTATATCCCCGAATCGATGCGTCGGAATGGCCAGCATATGGACAAGGCCACCGTTCTGGAGGCGCTCGACCGCCTGCACACCTATTTTCGCGGCCATATGCCGGAGGAACGGTTGCCGCAGGTTATTTTCCACGGCGCGGAACCGTTGCTGACCCGAGAGGCTATTTTCGCGGGCATCGAGGCTTATGGCGACCGCTTCCGTTTCGGCGTGCAGACCAACGCCACGCTGCTAGACGACGCGGCGGTGGCGTTCCTGACCGCGCGCGGGGTCGGCATCGGTCTCTCCCTGGATGGCCCGGTGGCGGACATCAGCGACCGCACGCGGCGGCGGTGGAACGGCGGCGGGGTGTTCGATCATGTGGTTCGCGCCATCGACCGTCTCGACGGCTATCCCGGCTACAACGTCATCTGCACCATGACCACGCAGAACCTGCCCCATTTGAGCGAAATGGTGGACTTTCTGCATGACCGCCGGGTGCCCGCCTGCATGCTCAACGTCACGCGGTGTACCCTGCCCGGAGCCCGCGACGGGCGTGGCGACGACGGCGCGGTGGCGGCGGCCTATATCGCCGCTCTGGAACAGACGCACCGTTTGTACCGGGAAACCGGGCGCAAACTGGTGGTGGCCAATTTCGCCAATATCCTGATCGCCATTCTGGCTCCCACGGCGCGACGGCTGATGTGCGATATCTCGCCCTGCGGCGGGGGGCGCAGCTTTTTCGCCCTGGCCCCCAACGGCGATTTGTTTCCCTGCAGCGAGTTCATCGGCCTGCCGGCGTTCAATGGCGGCAATCTGTTCCGTCAGCCGGTGCAGGAGATCCTGGAAAGCCCGCCTTTCCGTCTGGTCAGCGGCCGCAAGGTCGAGGACGTGGCGGGGTGCGACAGTTGCGTCATTCGTCATTTCTGCGGCTCCCCCTGTCCGGCGGAGGCCCATGAAATGAACGGAGGCATGGAGCAAAAGGGCGCCTTCTGCCACTTCTACGAGGAACAGGTGCGCTACGCCCTGCGGCTTATCGCCGATGGCCGCCACGAGGACTTCCTGTGGGATGGTTGGGACGAGGGCACCGAGATCGCCTGCGCCATCGGCGCCCTGTAGAGCGGAGAGCGGCGCGCGTTGATCCGGTCGATTTCATGCGATGTCATCGCCTCCGGCTTCGGCAGGCTCAGGCGTCGCCCGGGCTGGACGTTCGCCGCTCTTCCTTGACGCCGCCCGACCGTTCGCCGGCGCCAAGCCTCAACGTGAGTCCTCTCCTCATGGCGGCGACGCATAGAGGGCGTTCAGGGCCTCGCCGTAGCGGGCGGTGATGACATGGCGGCGGATTTTCAGGGTGGGCGTGCTCATGCCGTTGTCCACGGTGAACGGGTCGGCGATCAGCAGGAAGCGGCGGATGCGTTCATGCTGCGGCAGGGCGCGGTTGACCCGGTCCACCGCCTGGCCGAGATGGGCGCGGAAATCGCGGTTTTCGATCAGCGCCCCCAGGGCGGCGGGCAGGCCGCGGGCGGCGGCCCAGGCGGCGGCCTCGTCGGCGTCGGGCACCAGCAGGGCCACCAGATGCGGGCGGCGGTCGCCGAAGGCCATGGCCTGGGCGATTTCGGGCTGCAGGGTCAGCAGGCCCTCGATGCGCTGGGGCGAAACATTGTCGCCGCCGGAATTGACCAGGATGTCCTTCTTGCGGTCGGTGATGTGAATGTAGCCGTCCTCGTCCAGGTGGCCGATATCGCCGGTATGCAGCCAGCCGTCGCGGAGGACGGCCCGGGTGGCCTGGGCATCGTTCCAGTAGCCCTGCATCACCAGTTCGCCGCGCACGCAGATCTCGCCGTCGGCGGCGATCTTAAGCTCGACGCCGGGCACCGCCGGCCCCACGCTTCTCAGCTTCACCCGCCGGGGCGGGTTGCAGCTGATCAGCGGCGCCGCCTCGGTCTGGCCGTAGCCTTGCAGGATACGAACCCCCAGGGCGGTGAAGAACAGCCCGACATCGTAATTGAGCGGCGCCCCGCCCGAAACCAGGGCCTTCAGGCGGCCGCCGAAGCGCGCCGCCACCTTGCGCCGCACCAGGCGGTCCAGCAGGGCGTTTTCCAGGCGTGCGGGCAGCGGCAGGCGGCCCTCGGCGGCGCGGCCGCCCTGGAGCAGGGCGCGCTGGAACAGCCAGGCCTTGAGGCCGCCGCTTTTGGCCACCCCCTTCAGCACGCGGGCGCGGATCATTTCATAAAGGCGCGGCACCGCGGTCATGATGGTGGGGCGCACCTCGGCCATGTTGGCGGCCAGCTGCTCCAGTCCCTCGGCGTAATAGATCTGGGCGCCGATGCTCAAGGGGAAGAACTGCCCGGCGGTATGCTCGTAGGCATGCGACAGCGGCAGGAACGACAGGAAGATCTCGTTGTCGGCCAGGCCGATCTCCTCCAGCAGGCGGTGGGCGCCCTGGCAGTTGCTCAGGATGGCGCCGTGGCTCAGCATCACCCCTTTCGGGGCGCCGCCGGTGCCCGAGGTGTAGATGATGCAGGCGGTATCGCCGCGCGCCGCCTCCGGCAGGGGCTGGGGGTCGGCGGCGGCGCCCTGGGCCATGAGGTCGGACCAGTGGCGCACCTCCAGGCCGGGATTTTGGCGCAGGGCCAGATCCTCGATCACCACCAGCAGCGGCGGATGCTCGGCCTTGAGACCGGCATGGATCACCCGCTCCACCAGGGCGCGGCTGGAGACGATGGCCATGGCGGCGCCGGAATTGTTCAAAAGATGCAGATGGTCGGCGGCGGTGTTGGTGGTGTAGGCCGGCACGGTGATGCCGCCCGCCGCCATGATGGCCAGATCGGCGATCAGCCATTCCGGGCGGCTTTCCGAAACCAGCAGCACCCGCTCGCCCTCTTGCAGGCCGGCGGCGCGCAGGCCCTGGGCCATGTGGCGCACGGCCTGGGCCACCTGGCGCCAGCTTAAGCTGCGCCATTGCCCGCTTTCTTTCCGCCACAGCAGCGGCCGTTCGTCCAGACGCGCGGCCTGTGCGAAGAACATGGCCGTCAGACTGCTCAAAGATTGGTAATCCATCATTGCCGCCCCAATATATTTTTCTCTTCCGGTCCTTATGAGGACCGTGGTTCTTGTGTACATTCCCGAAATAGCCCGCGTGTGCAAGGAGTATTGATGATGACCAGCGCCGTTTCTCCCGCTTCCGCGCCGCCCTTTGCCGCCGAACTCGGGGCGATGCCGGAATGGGACCTTGGCGATCTTTATCCCGCCCCCGATTCGCCCCGCCTGGAAGCGGATCTGAAAGCGGCCGACGCCGCGGCGCGGGCCTTCCAGCAGCGCTTCGAGGGACGGCTGGCCGACATTCCCGGCGATGAGCTGGGCGAGGCCATCGAACTCTACGAGGCCTTAAGCGAAACCTTGTGCCGGGTTTTGAGCTATGCCCAGCTGCGCTACGCCGCCAATGTGGCCGACCCCGAGCGCGGCCGCTTCAGCCAGATGATGCAGGAACGGGTGACGGCCATCACCACGCAAACCCTGTTCTTCACCTTGGAGCTGAACCGCCTGGACGAGGCCCTGCTGGCCGATAAGATGACGGCGCCGCGCGCCGCCCGCTATGCCCCCTGGGTGCGCGAGCAGCGGGCCTACCGGCCGCACCAGCTGTCCGACGAGGCCGAACGCCTGCTGCATGATCTGTCGGTGGTGGGGGGCACGGCCTGGTGCCGCCTGTTCGACGAAACCATCGCCGATCTGCGCTTTCCGGTGAACGGCCAGGAGCTGTCCTCGGCCCAGGCCCTGCATCTGCTGAGCGACGCCGACGGCGCCGTGCGCCAGGCCGCCGCCCGCTCGGTGGGCGAGGTGCTGGGCAAGAACATCCGCGTCTTCACCCTGATCACCAACGTGCTGGCCAAGGAAAAGGAGATCGACGACACCTGGCGCCGCTACCCCCGGCCCACCTCCTTCCGCAACCTCTCCAATCAGGTGGAGGACGAGGTGGTGGACGCCCTGGTCTCGGCGGTGAAGGGGGCGTGGGACCGGCTGGCCCACCGCTATTACGCCTTGAAGGCCCAATGGTTCGGGGTGGAGCAGCTGGAATACTGGGACCGCAACGCCCCCCTGCCCGACGATGCCGACCGGGTGATCCCCTGGGCCGAGGCCAAAAGCATCGTGCTCGACGCCTACGGCGCCTTTTCGCCGGCCTTGCGCGCGGTGGGCGAGCGCTTCTTCCAGGGCGGCTGGATCGATGCCCCGGCCCGGCCCGGCAAAAGCCCCGGCGCCTTCGCCCATCCCACCGTGCCCTCGGCCCATCCCTATCTGCTGCTGAACTATCAGGGCAAGATCCGCGATGTGATGACCCTGGCGCACGAACTGGGGCATGGCGTGCATCAGGTGCTGGCGGCGGGTCAGGGCCAGTTTCTCGCCGATACCCCGTTAACCCTGGCGGAAACCGCCTCGGTGTTCGGCGAGATGATGACCTTCCGCGCCCTGCTGGCGGCGGAGAGCGACCCCAAACGCCGCCGCGTCATGCTGGCCTCCAAGGTGGAGGACATGATCAACACGGTGGTGCGCCAGATCGCCTTCTACGAGTTCGAGCGGGTGGTGCACGACGAACGCCGCCACGGCGAACTGTCATCGGAACGGCTGGGGGAAATCTGGCTCGACGTGCAGCGCGCCAGCTTAGGCCCGGCCCTGCGCTTCTCGCCGGAATACGCCCATTACTGGGCCTATATCCCGCATTTCATCCATTCGCCGTTTTATGTGTACGCCTATGCCTTCGGCGATTGCCTGGTCAATTCCCTCTACGACGTCTACCAGCGGGGCGGCGTGGCCGATTTCCAGGCCCACTATATCGAGATGCTGAAGGCCGGCGGCACCCTGCGCCACAAGGATCTGCTGGCGCCGTTCGGCCTCGATGCCGGGGATCCCGCCTTCTGGCGGCGCGGCCTCGAGGTGATCGCCGGCTTCATCGACGAACTGGAGGCGATGGGGTAAGGGCGGGGGTTAATACCGGCCAAGCGTTGAAGTGACTCGTTGGCCGGTCTCCAGCGAGCCTTGAGCGAACGGCCAAGGCGGCGGATGCCGCCGCCCGGCGAGGGACGGTACAACCGGTCAATTCATTGGCCGGTTGGTATGAAGCGGCCAAGCGTTGACGTGACGGGTTGGCCGGTTTCCAGCGAGCATTGAGCGAGCGGCCAAGGCGGCGGATGCCGCCGCCCGGCGAGGGACGGTACAACCGGTCAATTCATTGGCCGGTTGGTATGAAAGCGGCCAAGCGTTGACGTGACGGGTTGGCCGGTTTCCAGCGAGCATTGAGCGAGCGGCCAAGGCGGCGGATGCCGCCGCCCGGCGAGGGACGGTACAACCGGTCAATTCATTGGCCGGTTGGTATAAAAGAACGCCTACTTTTCCGCCGTGGTGGCGGCCATGGCGGAAAACAGGTCCTCGGCCGACAGATCCAGCGCCTGGGCGATGCGCAGCAGTTCCAGCACATCGACCCGGCGCTGCCCGGCCTCGTAGGACGAGACGAAGGATTGCGGCTTGCCGAGGCGACGCGCCATCTCGACCTGGGTCACGCCCCGGTCCTTGCGGGCCTGCGATAAAATACGCCCTACGGCCTTATGATCTTCTGGAGGTATCCACACCGGTGCTGATCTCTTATGCACGAGAATAGGGCTGTCATTATCCTAAAAACTCTAATATCGAAACTCCCGATATATGTCCCATTTCGGGAGAAGGCGAGTTTATGTCGGGCCGTCGCCCAGCGGATAATTTAAGGAAATTGGAACTGTTCCACGAATAAGCCCTGAAAAAGGTGCTTTCCCTTGCCTGTTTCGTCATAGATGGCAAGAGGACTTCTCTTGCTCGAAATCTGCTTGGGCTGCCGTGGCAATTTCTATTTTTGGAAAATTGGCGCCCCTGCCGCTGCAACGTTGCCGTTCATTGTCCGCAGGCACTGCTTTGAGTGGCGGAAGGGGCGTTGGGGCGCGGATGTCGCTGAAACTTATGTTGTGCCTTTGCGCAAAGACGGCAAGAGTGATGGGGTGGCACGGCCGGGGAAAAATACAAACGCGCACGAAAGATGCGTGCACCGCAGCAAAATTGATATATTGTGATGAAAACCGAGGCCGTCCGGCGATGCCGCCGTAAACGGACCTTACAGCAAAGACAACAGGGCAGGCGCTGGACTTTACTCCTAATTCCCTTGGCAAAACCGGGCCGTGGGGTATGGTTAAGTGGGAGAAAACGCCTGACACATCATTGAAGGGGACCGATTCATGAAGATCGCCATCCCGAAGGAGCGCCGCGCCGACGAAGCGCGCGTGGCTGCCTCGCCGGACACTGTGAAGAAGTATGTCGGCATGGGATTCGAGGTCGTGGTGGAAAGCGGAGCGGGCGAGGGGGCCTCTCTTGCCGATGCCAGCTTCGTCGAGGCCGGCGCGACCATCGCCGCCGATGCCGCGGCGACGCTGGGGGACGCCGACATCGTGCTCAAGGTGGCGCGTCCGCTGACCGCCGCCGAGGGGCTGGATGAAGTGGCCCTGATGAAATCGGGGGCCATCCTGATTTCCCACCTGGCCGCCCTGCAGAACCGCGAGCAGGCCGAGTCCTATGCCAAGGCCGGGGTGACCGCCTTCGCCCTGGAGATGCTGCCGCGCATCAGCCGCGCCCAGAACATGGATATTCTGTCGTCGCAAAGCAATCTGGCCGGCTACAAGTCGGTGCTGGACGCGGCGGCGGTTTATGGCCGCGCCTTCCCCATGATGATGACGGCGGCGGGCACCGTGCCGCCCGCCCGCGTGCTGGTGCTGGGGGCCGGTGTCGCCGGTCTGCAGGCCATCGCCACCGCCAAGCGCTTAGGCGCCGTGGTTTTTGCCTTCGACGTGCGCCCGGCGGTGAAGGAACAGGTGGAATCCCTGGGCGGCAAGTTCGTCGAGGTGGAGGCGCCGGTGGAAAGCGCCGAAACCAGCGGCGGCTACGCCAAGGAAATGAGCGATGATTACAAGCGCCGCCAGGCGGACCGTATCGCCGAGGTGCTGAAGAAGACCGATATCGCCATTTCCACCGCCCTCATTCCCGGCAAGCCGGCTCCGGTGCTGATCACCGAGGAGATGGTGAAGGGCATGCGCAAGGGCTCGGTCATCGTCGATCTGGCGGTGGAGGCCGGCGGCAATTGTCCGCTGTCGGAGTTCGGCAAGGTGGTGGAAAAGCACGGCGTTACCCTGGTGGGCCACGCCAATGTGCCGAGCCGCCTGGCCGCCGACGCCAGCCTGCTGTTCGCCAAGAATCTGCTGAACTTCCTCACCCTGTCCTACGACAAGGAGGCCAAGGGGCTGAAGATCAATTGGGATGACGAGATCATCAAGGGCACGGCGCTGACCCGCGACGGCCAGGTGATCCATCCGGCCCTCCAGGCCGGTTAAGGGGGAGAGTTCATGATGGATCAGCAAATCGTTGAAGCCACCGCCCGGCTGGCCCGGCAGGCCCAGGATCTGGCCTCGGCGGCGCAAGGCCTGGCCGGCCAGACCGCCCAGGCCGCGGCCATGGCCCCCGGTGGCCATACCGGGTTCATCTCGCTGTTCACCGTGTTCGTGCTGGCCTGCTTCGTGGGCTATTACGTGGTGTGGCGGGTGACCCCGGCCCTGCATTCGCCCCTGATGGCGGTGACCAACGCCATTTCCTCGGTGATCATCGTCGGCGCCCTGCTGGCGGCCGGATCGGCCGGGATCTCGTTGTCGAAGATTTTCGGGTTCGTGGCCGTTACCCTGGCCTCGGTCAACATCTTCGGCGGGTTCATCGTCACGCAGCGCATGCTGGCGATGTTCAAGAAGAAGCAGAAGTAAGGGGAACCGGTATCATGACCGAGAATTTGACGTCTCTGGCCTATCTGGTCGCCTCCATCTGCTTCATCATGGCGCTGCGGGGTCTCTCCTCGCCGGAAACGGCGCGCCAGGGCAATCTGTGGGGCATCGGCGGCATGGTGGTGGCCATCCTCACCACCCTGCTGTCGCCCGGCGTGGTCAGCTTCGGGATGATCATCCTGGGCATTCTCATCGGCGGCAGCATCGGCACCCTGGTGGCCCGGCGCATCCAGATGACGGCGCTGCCGCAACTGGTGGCCGCCTTCCATTCGCTGGTGGGCCTGGCCGCGGTGTTCGTGGCCGCCGCCGCCTTCACCAACCCGGTGGCCTATCACATCGGCGTGCCCGGCCAGATCCACGGCGGCTCGCTGGTGGAGATGAGCCTGGGCCTGGCCATCGGCGCCATCACCTTCACCGGCTCGCTGGTGGCCTTCGCCAAGCTGCAGGGCCTGGTGTCGGGCAAGCCGCTGGTGTTCGCCGGCCAGCATAAGCTGAACGCCCTGCTGGGCATCGCCCTGGTGGTGCTGGTGGTGTGGTTCGTGGTGGGGCAGAGCTTCCTGGCCTTCGGCCTGATCACCGCCCTGGCCCTGGTGCTGGGCCTGCTGCTGATCCTGCCCATCGGCGGCGCCGACATGCCGGTGGTGGTGTCGATGCTGAACAGCTATTCCGGCTGGGCGGCCTGCGGCATCGGCTTCACCCTGCAAAACCCGCTGCTGATCATCACCGGCGCCCTGGTGGGGTCGTCGGGCGCCATTCTGTCCTACATCATGTGCAAGGGCATGAACCGCTCGATCATCAACGTGGTGCTGGGCGGCTTCGGCGGCGATACCTCCGCCGCCGGTCCTGCCGGGGTGGTGGGCGACCGCGCCGTCAAGGCCGGTTCGGCCGATGACGCCGCCTTCATCATGAAAAACGCCTCCAAGGTCATCATCGTGCCGGGCTACGGCATGGCGGTGGCCCAGGCCCAGCATGCCTTGCGCGAAATGGCCGATACCCTGAAGGCGGAAGGGGTGGACGTGCGCTACGCCATCCATCCGGTGGCGGGCCGTATGCCGGGCCATATGAACGTGCTGCTGGCCGAGGCCAACGTGCCCTACGACGAGGTCTTCGAACTGGAAGAGATCAACCACGAGTTCGGCACCGCCGACGTGGCCTTCGTCATCGGCGCCAACGACGTCACCAACCCGGCCGCCAAGAGCGATCCGGCCAGCCCGATCTTCGGCATGCCCATCCTCGATGTGGAAAAAGCCAAGACCGTGCTGTTCGTCAAGCGCTCCATGGCCTCGGGCTATGCCGGGGTGGAGAACGAGCTGTTCTTCCGCGACAACACCATGATGCTGTTCGGCGACGCCAAGAAGGTGACCGAGGAAATCGTCTCGGCCCTGGGCTGATACCGGCCAACCATTGAAATGACTCGTTGGCCGGTATCCAGCGAGCATTGAGCGAGCGGCCAAGGCGGCGGATGCCGCCGCCCGGCGAGGGACGATACAACCGGTCAATTCATTGGGCGGTTGGTATGAGACGGCCATCCCGTCAAACCGCCCTTTCCCGGATCGGGGAAGGGCGGTTTTTTTTTAGAGGGATCGTGGCCGGCAGGGTTTTTCAGATTTTTCCATAAAAAAAAGCCGCCCGGTGAGGGGCGGCGTTTTTTAAGCGGAACCGGCAGGCTTTAGAAGCCTTCGCGCTCCAGGCGCTTGCGCTCCAGTTTGCGGGCGCGGCGCACGGCTTCGGCCTGTTCGCGGGCGCGCTTCTCCGAGGGCTTCTCGTAGTTGCGGCGCAGCTTCATTTCGCGGAACACGCCTTCGCGCTGCAGCTTCTTCTTCAGGGCCTTCAGGGCCTGATCAACGTTATTGTCACGAACGAGGACTTGCACGGTAGGTCACCGCTCCTATGCCGGAAATGGGAAAAACATAAGGGCGGTCTGCAACCGTCCCGTTGGCGGGGTGATAGCATGGTGGAAACGGCAAAAGCAAGGAACTAACGCACCGTTGGCACAAGTTTTTTTGCTTTTCGCCATACCATACTGTATGGTTTGCTTCTTTCGGGGGCGGCAAAGGGGTTTCGGCGATGGCGCGGGCGGATTGGCTGGAGGCGGGAACGGCCTTGCTGGCGGGGGGTGGCGCGGCGGCGCTGACCATCGAGCGGCTGTGCGTGCTGACCGGGCGCAGCAAGGGGGCCTTTTATCATCATTTCGGCAATATGCCGGCGTTCGAGCAGGCTTTGCTGGGGCATTGGGCCGAAGCCAACCGCGCCCGCATCCGGGCCGCCGCCGGGCAGGAGGCGGGCGCCCTGCCCGAGCTGGCCCTGGGGCTGGCGGCGGGGCTGGAGCAGGCGGTGCGGCGCTGGGCCGCCGTGCATGCGGGGGCGCGGGCCGAACTGGCGGCGCTGGACGATCTGCGCATGGCCTGGCTGGCCGAGCGGCTGGGCGGGGCCGAAACGGCGCGGCTTCTCTACGCCGCCTTCATCGGCCTTCTGGAGCTGGGCGGGCCCGAGGGGGTGGCCGCGCCCCTGGCCCTGCTGCGACGCTCTTTACCTCCGGGCGACGACAGGCCATAGTCGGGCCATGACTGTTCTTCCCATTGTTCATATGGGCCATCCGGTGCTGGCCCGCCCGGCCTGTCCGGTGGCCGATCCCACCGCCCCCGACATCGCCCGTCTGGCCGCCGACATGGTGGAGACTTTGGCCGCCACCACCGGCGCCGGGCTGGCGGCGCCGCAGGTGGGGGTGGATCTCAGGCTGGTGGTGCTGAAGGCCCCGGCGGCGCGCGGCGAGGCGGTGCCGCTGACTATTTTGATCAATCCCTGGCTTTATGCCTTGGGCGCCGACTGCGAGAGCGACTATGAGGGCTGCCTGTCGCTGCCCGGCCTTACCGGGGTGGTGCCCAGGGCGCGGCAGATCCGCTATGGCGGCGTTGGGCTGGACGGGGCGCCGCTGGTGCGGGAGGCCTCGGGCTTTCACGCCCGGCTGGTGCAGCATGAATGCGACCATCTGGACGGACGGCTTTATGTGAGCCGCATGCCCGATCTGTCCACGCTGGCCTATACCCAGGAACTGCTCCGCCAGCGGGCGGAGGCGCAACCACAGGACCAACCGGCATGACCGAGACCCTTTCCATGGATGAGATCCGCGACCGCATCGTGCTGGCGGCCCTGGCCCATGTGCCGTTCGACGGCTGGTGCCCGGCGGCGCTGCAGGCCGGGGCGCGGGATGCCGGCTTCGATGCCAGCATGGCCGAGCGGGCCTTTCTGGCCGGTCCGGCGGCGGCGGTGGAGCATTTCGCCGCTCTGGCCGACCGCCGCCTGGAAGCGGCGGCGGCCGACGATGCCACCCTGGCCGGGCTGGGGCTGACGGCGCGCATCGGGCGGCTGGTGCGGCTGCGGCTGCTGCCCTGGGCCGAGCACCGCGAGGCCGTCCGCCGCGCCCTCAGCCTGCTCACGCTGCCGTCGCACGCGGCGCGGGCCGCCGAAATCGGCTGGCGCACCGCCGACAGCCTGTGGTTCGCGGCGGGCGACCGTTCGGCGGATTTCAGCTATTACACCAAGCGGCTCAGTCTGGCGGCCGTCTATTCCTCCACCCTGCTGTTCTGGCTGGAAGACAGCTCGGACGGCTTTGCCGACAGCTGGGCCTTCCTCGACCGCCGGCTGACCGATTTCGCCCGCCTGCCGCGCCTGCAAAAACAGATCGGCGCGCAGCTGCAGGCCCTGCCCAATCCGCTGACGGCGCTGCGCCAGACTGTCCTGGGCCTGGGCGGCCGCAAAAACGGCCCCCGCCGCCGCTTCGGCGTGCGGGCCGGAAGCCGCTAGCGGCGAACCCGCGCCCGGCGTCTGAGACCGCCGCCCGGCGCCTCGCGGGACATATCCGGAAGCCGCGCACGCGGCTGACTAGCCCAGCGCCCGGCACCTCGCGGGACATATATCTTTTAACTCTCATCCTCGATTTCGCGGCGCACGTCGGCCATGGCGGCGGCATCGGCCGGGCCGGGGCCGCGGCGGCGCTGCCGCCAGGTGCCGATCAGCGCCGCCGCCAGGGCGATCAGCACCAGCCCCACCAGGGCGTAGATCTTCGATTCCCCCAGATAGACTTCCAGGGCGCGGCCGATGAAATAGCCGCCCCAGCTGAAGGCATTGGCCCACACCGTGGCCGACAGCAGGTTGAGCAACAGGAATTTCGAGCGCGAGGTGCCGGTCATGCCAATGATGAACGGGCTGATGTTGCGCACGCCGTAGATGAAGCGGAACGACAGGATGAACAGGTTTTCGTGGCGGCGCAGCAGATGGAAGGCCCATTCCACCTTTTTGGCCATGGTGGGCCAGCGTTCCAGCAGCGGCGTGCCGTAGCGCCGGCCGATGTAAAACCAGGTCTGGTCGCCGCCGAAACTGCCCAGAACGGCGAAAATGGTCAGGCTGGTCACCGAAAGCTTGATATCGCCGCCGGAAATCAGGGCGCCGGTCAACAGCACGATGGTTTCACCTTCGAAGAAGGTGAAGGCCAGGATCAGCAGATAAACCAGGGGCCCGTAGTGGTTGGCGGTATCGATGATCCACTGTTCCAAGGCACTGGCCCCGCGTCAGAAGGAGGAGAGCGGACGGATGCGGTTGACATGCCCCATCTTGCGTCCGGGCCGGGCCTCGGCCTTGCCGTAAAGATGCAGATGGGCGCCCGGCTCGGCCAGCAGGGCCGGCACCGTCAGGATATCGTCGCCGATGAGGTTGGTCATCTCGGCATCGGCGAAGCGGGCGGGCGAGCCCAGCGGCAGGCCGCAGACGGCGCGCACCAACTGCTCGAACTGGTCGGTCTGGCAGGCGTTCATGGTCCAATGGCCGGAATTGTGCGGGCGCGGCGCCATTTCGTTCACCAGCAGGCGGCCATCGCGGCTGACGAACAGTTCCACCGCCAGCAGGCCCACCAGATCCAGGGCGCGGGCGGCGGCGGCGGCGATGGCCTGGGCTTCCCCGGCCAGGGCGGCGGGCAGGGCGGCCGGGGCCAGGGTAACATCGAGGATATGGTTCTTGTGGCGGTTTTCCACCACGTCGAAGCAGGCGGTGGCGCCGTCCTGGCCGCGCGCCACGATCACCGAGACTTCCCGCTCGAAATCGACGAAGCCTTCCAGGATGGCCGGGGCGCCGTTCAGGGCCCGCCAGGCCTGGGCGGCATCGTCGTCGGCGCCGATCTTGCTCTGGCCCTTGCCGTCATAGCCGAAACGGGTGGTTTTCAGCACCGCCGGGCGGCCCAGTTCGGCCAGGGCCTGGTTCAGCCCGGCCAGGCTGTTCACCGCCCGCCACGGCGCGGTGGCGATGCCGAGGCCGTTGAAGAAGCGTTTCTCCATCACCCGGTCCTGGGCGGTGTCCAGCACGCGCCAGCCGGGCCGCACCGGCACCAGGCGCTCCAGCACCCTGACGCTGGCGGCGGGAATGTTTTCGAATTCGAAGGTCACCACATCGACGGCGGCGGCGAAGGCGGCCAGGGCCGCCTCGTCCTCGTAGGCGGCGGTGGTGAGGGCGGCGGCCACCTGGCTGGCCGGGCCTTCGCCCTCGGGGCAGTAAACGTGGCAGCGATAGCCCAGGCGGGCGGCGGCCAGCGCGGTCATGCGGCCCAGTTGGCCGCCGCCGATGATGCCGATGGTGCCGCCCGCGGGCAGGGCGCGCTCAGCCGGCATGGCCGTCGTCGTCGCTGGGCTGTTCGGCCACGGCGGCGGTCTGGCGGGCCCGCCAGTCGTCCAGGCGCCGGGCCAGGGCCTCGTCTTGCAGGGCCAGCACGGCGGCGGCCAGCAGGGCGGCGTTGATGGCCCCGGCCTTGCCGATGGCCAGGGTGCCCACCGGCACCCCGCCCGGCATCTGCACGATGGAGAGCAGGCTGTCCATGCCCTTCAGGGCCTTGCTTTCGATGGGCACGCCGAACACCGGCAGCGGCGTCATGGCGGCGGTCATGCCGGGCAGATGGGCGGCGCCGCCGGCGCCGGCGATGATCACCTGAAGGCCGCGCCCGCGCGCCGTGGTGGCGTACTCGTAAAGGCGCTGCGGCGTGCGGTGCGCCGAAACGATGCGCTGCTCGTAAGGCACGCCCAGGGCGGCCAGGGTTTCGGCGGCATGTCGCAAGATAGGCCAGTCGGACTGGCTGCCCATGATGATCCCGACCTTGACACCCTGTTCCATTCTTGCGCCATCCCTTAGGGCAAAGCGGCCTTACGGCCCGGAAAGGGCGGCATTATAGGCTGCGGACGGCGGGATGCAAGCAAACCCTGGTCCGGGGCGGGGGTCAGCCCAGCAGGGCGGCGATCTCGGAGGTCAGCTGGGCAACGTTCCAGGCCGACAGCTGGGCCAGCATGTTGGCGGCCTCGGCATCGAGGTGGATATCGAAGGTGGAATAGCTGGGGAAATGCGCCAGGCTGCCGCCGGGATCGGCGCCCTGGCCCTGGGACAGATCGGCCTGCAGGGCGATGTCGGTGATGGCCTCCTGCCACTGGTCGACGCGGTTGTTGTAGACCCACAGCACCTGCACCGTGCGTCCCGCCGCCACCTGGGCGACGGGATTGGCCACGGTGGTCAGGGTTTGCCGGGCCCAGGCGATGCCCCGGTGCGGACTGTCGGTTCCGGCGCAGCTGTTGCGCTTCAGTTGCGCCAGCAGATCGGCGAACGGCGCCTGCGGGAACAGCTGCACGAAGCTTAAGGGCTGATCGGCGCGCATGCCGCCGAAGGAGGGATAGGCGCCGTTTTCGTAAGCGGCGAAGCCGAACAGATTGGGCAGTTGGGAATCCGCCACCAGAAGGCCGTTGCCGTCGAGACTGAGGGCGGTGGAGGTGTTGACGAACACCAGGGCCCGCACATCGCCGCTGGTGCGGGCCAAGAGCCCCATCAGGCCGGTGTTTTCAAAAGCGCCGCCATCGGAAAAGCCGTAGCGGATGGTGACGGGCGGCTCGGTCTGGATCAGCGGCCAGTAATCGTATTGCGGCACGATGGCCAGGGGTTTGTCGTCCAGCGCCGCCAGTTCGGCCCGCAGCCGCGTCAGTTCGGCGCGGGCCAGGGCCCCTTGGGTGGCGGCGAAGCCGAATTTGGTCGGCCGGCTGTCGGCCTCGGCCAGACTTTGATCGAGATAGGCCCCCAGACGCTGCTGCAGCCACTGGGCGAAGAAGGCGCTGGAACAGCCGGTGATGTCGCACAGGGAATAGCGCCGCCGCAAGGTGGCCAGCACCGCGCCCGCCGGGGCGGGATCAGGCAGCAGGGTGGTGCCGAACCCGAAGGATTCGCAGGCGCCGCCGCCGCGCAGCTGCCCGTTCGGGGTTTGGCCGGGGGCGCCGGTGCTGAGACAGGTGGCCTGCATCGGCATCTGCGGCGCCCCGGCGCTCTCTTCCATCAGATTGAAATTGACGATCAGCGCCGGGCGTCCGGCGCGGGGATAATAGAAATCATCGGTGCCGAGATCGGGATTGCCGGGCAGCAGAGTCTCGGTCACATGCCGCGCCGACAGGCTGAAGAATTTGTCGGGCAGAATGCCGTCGTCCTCGGAGTAGGTGGCGGCGTAGAGCGCGTAGCCCCGCAGGATGAAATGGCCGACGGCATAGATCCACAGCCACGACCACGGCACCTTGTCCCACAGTTTCAGCCACAGCCATTGCAGGGCGAAATCGGCCAGCCCCGTCTCGTCGAAGCGGCCGGGCACGGCGCCCAGGCAGGTGGCGGGCATATGACAGACATTGCCGGGAGAGGCCTCGCCGGGGCTGCCCTTCACCAGATCGCCCGGCGCCAGGGGGGTGATCAGCAGATCGGCGTCGGTAACGGGCTGGCCGCCCAGGGTGGCGGGCAGGAAGGTGAACGGCACCGCCGCCCAGCTGCCGCCCGAAACCGACGAGAAGACGCCGACCCGGTCCAGAAGCCGCTGTCCGGGGCGCTGCGGGTCGTCCAGGCTGGCCAGGGCGGAAAGCTGGCCCAGGCCGCAGACCATGGAGCGGGAGCCGCCGCCGGAAATGCATACGGCCAGCGGTTTATCGGCGGGCAGGGCCTGGCCCAGCGGCAGCGGATACAGGGGGATCTGTGCGGCCATGCCTGAAACCCTTTCATCCCAACCGGCCAATGAATTGCCCGGTTGTATCGTCCCTCGCCGGGCGGCGGCATCCGCCGCCTTGGCCGCTCGCTCAAGGCTCGCTGGATACCGGCCAACGAGTCACCTCAATGGTTGGCCGGCATCAGATGGCATTAAGGAGCGCAGTATACACTTATAAGTGTTTTATTGGGATGATATTCCGTTTCGGGGCGTGCCGCCCCCCGGAGCCGGGCGTTGCATAACCGGGCAAAAAAGCGTCAACTCTCAAAGCATGAGCGACGATTTTCCCACCAGTACCCAGCCGGCCAGTCCGGTGGGGGGCGCCGGGTCCGATCAGCAGCAGCCCGGCCCCTTTGCCGGGCGCCGGATGACGCCGTGGCGTTCCTACGGCGCCGCCGCCCCGTTGCGCCCGCCGCCACCCGCCGATGTGGCCAGCCTGCTGGGCATGCCTCTGGGGGCCATTCCCACGCCCATTCAAGACAAGGTGGCGGCCCTGGCCGGGGAAATCGAGAGCCTGCGCGCCGAGTTGGATCATGCCCGGCATCATGTGCATTGGCTGGAGGAGCGGGCCGATCATCATCCGCAGCTGGCGGTGCTGGGGCGGCCGGCGCTGCTGCGCGCCCTGGGCCATGCCATGGAGCAATCGGCCCGCGCCGGGCTGCCGGGGGTGCTGATCCTGCTGCATGCGGGCGGGCTGGAGGCGGTGCGCCTGGAGGAGGGGCTGGACGCCCAGGATGCGGTGCTGGCCGAACTGGCCGCCCGGCTGACCTCGGGGCTGCGGCACAGTGATTATCTCGGCTATTTCGACAACGGCGACTTCGCCCTGGTGCTGACCCTGGTGGACGAGGCCGCCGCCGCCGATAAGCTGCGGCATCTGCTGGCCGATTGCCGCCTGCCGCCGCCGTTGTGGCGGGAGCGGCCGGTGGCGCTGGCCTTCTGGGCCGGGCTGGCGGCCTTTCGCCCCGGCGAGACGGTGGACGATCTGGTGCGGCGGGCCGATGCGGCCCGCTGTCAAATGTCAGATCAGTGAAAGCCCCTGGCCCTTAGGCAATGATATCGGGAACCAAAGCATTTTCCAGGACGAGGATCTCGTCCTTCAAGAGAAGCTTGCGCTTTTTCAGGCGCTGGATCTTCAACTGATCGAAGGCGTTTCCGTCTGCTAAATGGCCGATCACATCGTCGAGATCGCGATGTTCGAGGCGAAGAACTTCCAATTTGTGGCGTAACTCGTCCGTGCTATCGTCGATCATGCCTGTCCGTCCCGAGGTCACGGGAGTGACACTAGCAGAAAAGCGGTGGAAACGGTATGGCATGTTGTCGGACCGGTCCGGGTCGGATCGCGGCGTTTTTTTCATGCGGGAGCATTCATGTCGGATATCAAACGGCTTGGCATTCTGACCAGCGGCGGCGACTGCGCCGGCCTCAACGCGGCCATCCGCGCGGTGTTGCATCGCGCCATCACCCATTACGGCTGGACCGTTTACGGCATCCACGACGGCTCGCTGGGGCTGATGAACCGACCCCTGCAATATAGCGAGCTGACCCTGGATCTTTTCAGCGGCAACCTGCTGCGCATGGGCGGCACCATGCTGGGCACCACCAACAAGGGCGATCCCTTCGCCTTCCCCATGCCCGACGGTTCCAGGAAGGACCGCTCGGGCGAGTTCGTGGAAGGCTTCAAGCTGCTGGGCCTCGATGCCCTGATCGTCATCGGCGGCGACGGCTCGATGAAGATCCTCAACAAGCTGTGCAAGCAGGGCGGCCTGCCCATGGTGGGCATTCCCAAAACCATCGACAACGATGTGCACTGCACCGATTTTGCCATCGGCTTCACCACCGCCGTCAATGTGGCGGTGGATGCCCTGGACCGCCTGCAGCCCACCGCCGCCAGCCATCACCGGGTGATGATCCTGGAGGTGATGGGCCGCGACGCCGGGCATATCGCCCTGAACGCCGCCATCGCCGGCGGCGCCGATGTCGCCCTCATTCCGGAAATCCCCTACAGCCTGGAAGGGGTGATCAACCGTATCGAGGAGGTGAAGCGCGAAGGGCGCAACCATGCCCTGGTGGTGGTGGCGGAAGGCTGCCACACCGAGGACGGCCGCCCGCTGACGGTGGCCTGGGATGCCAGCGAGCGCCGCTACGGCGGCATCGGCCATTACCTGTCGCAGAAGCTGTCCGAGCGGGTGGAGGCGGAAACCCGCGTGACCGTGCTGGGCCATGTGCAGCGCGGCGGCGAACCGTCCAACCGCGACCGCATCCTGGCCTCGGCCTTCGGCGTGCACGCCGTCGATCTGGTGGCCGACGGCCAGTTCGACCGCGTGGTGGTGTGGCAGAACCGCGGCGTCACCGATGTGGCCATCTCCAAGGTGGTGATCGGCCCGCGCGCGGTGGATCCCGGCGACGACATGGTGCGCATCGCCCGCGGCCTCGGCATCTATGTGGGCGAGCCGGCGTAAGGGCCAACCGGCCCTTGGCATCCGCTGAAGCGGAACGGAAGCGTCCTATGATACCAACCGGCCAATGAATTGACCGGTTGTATCGTCCCTCGCCGGGCGGCGGCATCCGCCGCCTTGGCCGCTCGCTCAATGCTCGCTGGATACCGGCCAACGAGTCACTTCAATGGTTGGCCGGTATGATACCAACCGGCCAATGAATTGACCGGTTGTATCGTCCCTCGCCGGGCGGCGGCATCCGCCGCCCCCGCGTCAGATCTTTTTGAAGATCAGCGACGTGTTGATGCCGCCGAAGGCGAAATTGTTGGACATCAGATAGCCGGTGTCCAGGCGGCGCGGCGTGGTCATCACATAGTCGAGCTCACCGCAGCGCGGATCCACGCTGACGAGATTGGCGGTGGGGCAGAACCAGCCCTCGCGCAGCATCTCGATCCCCAGCCAGGCCTCGATGGCGCCGCAGGCCCCCAGGCTGTGGCCGAAATGACCCTTCAGGGAATGCAGGCGCGCCGCCGGCCCCATGACGGCATGGGTGGCCTGGGTTTCGGCGATATCGCCCCATTCGGTGGCGGTGCCGTGCCCCGAGATCATGCCCACTTCCGAGGCGGGCAGACCGGCATCCTCCAGGGCCAGGCGCAGGGCCTGGGCCATGGTGGCCGCCTGGGGCTGGGTCACATGGCTGCCGTCGGAATTGCTGCCGAAGCCGACGATCTCGGCCAGGATGGCGGCGCCGCGGGCGCGGGCATGATCGTACTCCTCCAGAATCAGGGCGCCGGCCCCTTCTCCGATCACCAGGCCGTCGCGGTCCTTGTCGTAGGGGCGGGGGCTGTGTTCGGGCCGGTCGTTATAGAGGCTGGTGGCGTAGAGGGTGTCGAACACCGCGGTGTCGGTGATGTCCAGTTCCTCGGCGCCGCCGGCGATCATGATCTCGGCCCGGCCCAGGCGGATGGCCTCGTAGGCGAAGCCGATGCCCTGGCTGCCCGAGGTGCAGGCGCTGGAGGTGGGGATCATGCGCCCGGTCAGGCCGAAGAACAGGCCGATATTCACCAGGGCGGAATGGCTCATCATCTGGATGTAGCTGGTGGCGTTCAGATGGCGCGAGGCGCCGTCCTTCTTCAGCTCGTAAAAGCCGAGCACGGCATCGGGGCTGCCGAAGGACGAACCGTAGGCCACGCCGGCCCGGCCGCTTTGCAGCACCGGATCGTCCAGCAGCCCGGCTCCGGCCAGGGCTTTTTCGGCGGCATAGACCGCCATCTGCGACACCCGGCCCATGGTGCGGGTTTTCTTGCGGGGATAGCGCTGCTCGATGGAGAAGCCCGGCACCGGTGCCGCCAGACGGGTGTTGATGCCGCTGAAGCGTTCCCAGTCGGCCATGGCGCGGATGCCGGTGCGGCCTTCCGAGAAGGCCTGGCGTATGGCCGGCCAGTCCTCGCCCAGGGCGGTCAGGCCGGCCATGCCGGTGACGACGACGCGCCGCCCGCTCACAGCAGGCCTCCATTGACCGACAGCACCTGGCGGGTGATGTAGGCGGCCTCGTCGGAACAGAGGAAGGCCACGGCGCCGGCCACCTCGTCGGGGCGTCCGACGCGGCGCAAGGGGATCTGCCGGGCGATGTCCTCCAGCGGCAGGCCTTCGGTCATCTGGGTGTCGATAAGGCCGGGGGCCACGCAATTGACGGTGATGGCCCGCTTGGCCAGTTCGATGGCCAGGGCCTTGGTGGCGCCGATGATGCCGGCCTTGGCGGCGCTGTAATTGACCTGGCCGCGGTTGCCCGCCAATCCCGACACCGACGACAGGGTGACGATGCGCCCGCCCTTCCTGGCCGAGACCATGGGCATCACCACCGGGCGCAGCACATTGTAGAAGCCGTCCAGATTGGTGCCCAGCACGGCGTCCCAGTCGGCATCCTCCATGGCGGGAAAGGCGGCATCGCGGGCGATGCCGGCATTCAGCACCACGCCGTAATAGGGGCCGTGCGCCGCCATGTCCGCCTCCAGGACACGGCGGCAGCCGTCGCGGTCGGCGATGTCGAAGCACAGCCGCCGCCCGGCGGCGCCGGCCGCCGTCACCTCGGCCAGGGCGGCCTCGGCGCCGTCGGCGTCGGCATGGTAATGCGCCACGATGGTAAAGCCGTCGCGCGCCAGCCGCCGCGCCACGGCGCGGCCGATGCCCTTGCTGGCCCCGGTGACCAGAATCGTCCTCTCCACCTCTTGCTACCCCCCTTGGCCGGTCTCACGCCTCCGGCTGATAGAGCGTCAGTTGGGCGGCGGCGACGGGCTCGTCTCCACCGTCGCCGCCGATTGTGCAGTCGAACACCGCCATGCCGCCGTCGCGCAGCAGCAGACGGGCCTCCACCCGCAGGCGCTCCCCCACGCCGAACCACAGCCTGCGCGCCCGATAGCGGCGGGTGCCCAGCAGATAGCCCACCCGCACCGGCCCGCCGCCGGCCCGGGCGTCCAGCCCGGCGAACAGGCCGCAGCATTGCGCCATCCATTCCAGCCCCACATGGGCGGGCACGCCGCGTTCGCGGTCCAGGAACGGCGTGTGCGGGCCGATGTCCACTTCGGCGGCCACCCAGTCTGCGCCGTTCCAGTCCAGCACCCGCTCCAGCAGGATCATCGGCGCGGCATGGGGCAGCAGATCGGCCGGGCTATGGGGGGCGGCGCTCATGGCGTCCGGCCCAGGATCAGCGACAGGTTGCTGCCGCCGAAGCCGAAGGAATTGCTCAGCATGACGAGGGGGCGGCCGGCGGGCAGGGCGGTGCCGGGGGGGACCAGCCGCAGCGGCGGCAGCAATGGATCGGCGGCGCCGTCCCAGACATGGGGCGGCAGGGTGGCGCAGCCCGTGCCCGGATCGAGGCAGAGCCACAGGAAGGCGGCCTCGACGGCGCCGGTGCCGCCCAGCATGTGGCCGGTCATGCCCTTGGTGGAGCCGCACCAGGTTTGGGGCGGGAACAGGGCGGCCACCGCTTTGGCCTCCATGGCGTCGTTCAGCGGCGTGGCGGTGCCGTGCAGGTTGATATAGGCGATGTCGTCGGGCGCCAGTCCGGCCTCGGCCAGGGCCTGGGCCATGGACAGGCGGGCGCCGTCGCCCTCGGGATGGGGGGCGGTGGCGTGGTGGGCGTCCGAGCTTTCCCCGGCCCCCAGCAGTTCCACGGCGCCGGGATCGGGCGACAGCAGAAAGGCGGCGGCGCCCTCGCCGATGGTGATGCCGTCGCGGTGGCGGCTGAAGGGGCGGCAGGCCTCTCCCGACAGCGCCTCCAGGGCGTTGAAGCCGTTCAGGGTCATGCGGCACAGGCTGTCGGCGCCGCCGACCACGGCGGCGTCGGCCAGCCCCAGGCGGATCAGGCGGCGGGCCGAGGCGAAGACCTTGGCGCTGGAGGAGCAGGCGGTGGCGATGACATAGGCCGGCCCGCTCAAGCCCAGATGGCGGGCGGCGAAATCGGCCAGACTGCCGGTTTCCTGCCGGGTGTAGAGAAAATCCCGCGGCCAGGCGCCGGTGCGGCGGCGCTCCATCAGGGCCTGTTCGCCTTCGGCGATGCCCGAGGTGCTGGTGCCCAGCACCACCGCCAGCCGATGCGGGCCGAAGCGCCGGGCGGCGGCGGCCACCGCCGGGGCGATTTCGTCCAGCGCCGCCGCCATCAGGCGGTTGTTGCGGCTTTCCGCGCCCGCCGGCAGGTCGGACACCATGCCCACCGGCACGGTGCGGCCGGGAATGAGGTCGGCGCGGGAGGTGAAGGCCGGACGGCCCGCCGCCAGCCGGCGCGCCACGGCGGCAACGCCGTGTCCCAGCGGGCAGACCACGCCGCAGGCGGTGAGGAACAGCCTCATGGCGCGGTTTCCACCGACTGGATCTCCAGCCGGTAGCCCCAGGCCAGATTGCGGTAGACCAGCCGGCCGTTCCAGGGGTCGTCGCCGGAATAGCGGGCCTCGATCACCGGGCCCTTGGCATCGGAAATCACCCGGCGGTGTTTTTCCACCCTGAGCCGCCCGCCCGAGGCGGCCAGGGCGGCCCGCACCGTTTGCGGCGGCCAGTAGAGCATAACCATGTCGGCCAGCATGTTTTCCGGGCGCAGCTGGCGCGGCAGCCAGGGGGCGGTGTCGGCATGGATGCCCTCGGGGCTCCAGTCGATGGTCATGGCCTTGCGGCCCATGCTGTCCAGCCCTTCCAGCAGCAGATGGCGGCGGTCGGCGCGGAAATGCCCTTCGAACAGATAGGTCTGGTCGCCGTAATGGGCGGTGACCAGCTGGGTGGCCTCCAGGCTGCGCCCGAGCGAGGCGGGCGGCGGCAGCGTCAGGGTGAGATCGGGCGCCACCCGCACCGCGCCGGCCGGGGCGGTGGGGGCGGCGGCGCAGGCCGACAGCGCCAGACCGCAGCACAGGGCAAGGAGGCGACGCAGCTTCAAGATGCTATAACCTTCGGATTGACCAGCGCGTTGGATATACCATTTTTTCATGAAAAGGGGAGGGGATTACGATCCAGGGCAATCGGATGAACGCGTGGGTGTTGTTTGACATCGAACCGCCTTCGGCGCGATGGCGCATTGAGCGCCCGCGCGAGCGTTCGCGCGCAAGCCAAGCTGGCGGTACGCCAGCGCCCGGCGCACATCAAACAGGGCAATCGGCTTCACCCGATCGCCCTGGATTACGATCGCAGTCTCCCGCCCAGCGGCGCCAGCAGCACCGCCAGCAGAATGCCCAGCAGCATGGTGACGCCGAAGGCATGCACCGCCTCGACGCCGCTCAAGGCCAGCAGTCCGAACGACAGCAGGGCGGTGCAGGCGGCCAGCAGCACCGCCAGCATGGTCACCGGCGCGCGGGCGGCGTCGCTTTCCGCCAGGAACACCGCGTAATCCACGCCGATGGACAGCACCAGCACCAGCCCCATGGCGTCGAAGAAGGTGAAGGCGGCGCCGCTCAAGGCCAGCAGGGCGGGGGTCAGGGCCACCGCCAGGGCGGGGGGCAGCATCCGGCGCAGGCCGGGGCCGGGGCCGTAGCGCAGCATCAGCAGCGGCGCCATCAGGAGCGCCGACAGCGCCAGCAATCCCAGGGCGCGCTGGCGGTATTTGCCCAGGAGGGCGCTGAACTGTCCGGCCGGATCGACATAGCGCACGCCCTCCAGCCCCTGGGCGGCGGCGGCCACCAGGGCGGGGCGGGCCACGCCGTCGAGGCGCACCACATGCAGGCCCGGCCGCAGCACCAGGAGCGACAGGAAGGGCAACGGCCCGCCGGGCCGCAGGGCCTCGGCCAGGGTCAGCACCGGCGGCTCGCCGGAAGGGGGCGGCGGCGGCGCCGTCAGGCCAAGGGCGGCCAGTTGGGCGGGCAGCAGGGGCCGCAGAGCCTGGGCCACCAGGCGGCGGTTGTCGCGCTGGCGCGCCGCCGAGGGCACATATTGCGCCGGGGCCTGGAAGCCGGCCAGGGCCTGGGCCGCCACCAGCGGGCGCAGTCTGGCGGCCAGCGCCTCCTCGCGCTCCAGGGCGGTTTCGTCGTCGGCGGCCTCCACCAGAAAGAAGCGGCTGCCGTCGCCGGTACCGGTCAGGCGCTGGATGGCCTGCTGCTGGGCCACCAGCGGCGCCGACAGCGATTGCAGATGATGCACATCGTCGTCGGCATGCAATCGCAAGACGCCCAGGGCCCCGGCCAGCAGCAGCAGGGCCAGCAGCGCGCGGCCGCGGCGGGGCGCGTTCCGCCAGAAGGCGAGCAGGGCGGCGGCGGCGGCCAGCATGGCCCGGCCATGGCGCGGCGGCCGCGAGCGGTCCAGCGCCGGCAGCCACAGCACCACCGTCAGCCAGGCGGCGGCCAGGCCGATGGCCGAGAAGGCGGCGATCTGGTGCAGGCCGGGGAAGGGGGCGAGAAACAGGGTGAGATAGCCGATGATGGTGGTGGCGGCGCCAAGGCCGATGCCGGCGAACACCCGGCGCAGGCGTGCGGCGGGCGGGGCGGCGGCGGCGAAGATCTCGGTGCAGTATTGCAGGGCGTAATCCACCGCCACCCCGATCAGACTGACGCCGAACAGCAGGGCGCCCACATGCAGGGTGCCGAACAGCCACAGGCAGGCGGCCAGGGCGGTGCCCACCCCGGTGCCGATCACCAGCAGGCCCAGCCCCAGCGGCGCCAGGGCGCGGAAGGCCAGCAGGATCACCAGCACGGTGCCGGCCATGGAGGCGATGCCGATGCGCGAGGTTTCGCGCATGGCCTGATCGGCCCCGGCCTGGGCGAAGAACACCGCTCCCAGCTTCAGCACCCGCAGGCCGGGGGTGGCCCGGGTCAGGCTGTCGAGGTCGAGGGCCGCGTCCAGGCGGCGCTGCACGTCGAGGGCGTAGGGCTGGCCCAGCAGGCGGGCCGAGACCATCACCCAGGTCAGGCCCTGGTCGCGCACCGTCAGCAGGCCGTCGTCCAGGCCGAGGCGCGACAGCGGCAGCGGCAGGCCGGTGAAGAAGTCGGAGGTCAGCAGGAAGGGATCGGCGCGCACCAGGGCGGCCGAGGTGGTGCCGACGAAGCCGAACACCTGCGATAGCGCCCGCCGGGCCACCGCCTGGGCCTGGCCGCCGCGCAAGAGGGCGCGGTCCCGCTCCGACAGCAGCCCCTGGCGGTAGGGGGCGTAAAGGGCGCCCATGCGGCGCAGGCGGTCGGCCCCCCAGGCGTCGGAACTCACCTCGGCCAGCCCCGAGGCGGCGAGGCGGCGGCCGAGCCGGGCGGCGGCGGCGCGGGCGCGCCCGCGGTCGGGATCGCCCACCAGGAACAAAAGCCGCGACGACAGGGCCCGGGTCACGGCGTCGTCGGCCTGGCGGCGGGCGGCGTCATCGGCCTCGTGCGGCAGCAGGGCCAGAAGATCGGTGCGCAGCACCAGGCCCGAGGACAGGCGCAGGCCGAGATAGGCCAGGGCCGCCGTCACCACCAGCAGCCACAGCAGGGCGAGGGCGCGCCTCATGTGCCGGCGGCCGCCAGGGCGGTCCGCTCCGCCGCCGTCAGCGGCCCGCCGTCCAGGCTCTGGTCGAGGAAGCGGAGATCGTCATGGTCGCCGTCGGCTTTGTCGATGCGCACGCTGTCCACGAAGCGGCCGCCCAGGGCGGTGATGGCGCGGAAGGGCAGGGTGGCGGGATCGGGGGCGCGGCGCGGTGTCAGCAGCACGCGCCAGTGCCGGGCGTCGCCGCTGCGGGTGACGGTAAAGTCTTTTTGCAGGGTGCTCCAATCGCCGCCCAGGGCGCCGCCCAGCATGGCGTAGAGCCGCTGCAGAAACGGCAGGCGGGCGGCGGGCAGATCCAGGGTGCGGCTGCCGTCCACCTCCTGGCTGAGGCCGGCCGGCGAAATGGCGGTGGTGACGGCGAAGGGGGTCTCGGCCCGCCACAAAAGGCCGGTGCCCGCCGCCAGCACGAACTGCCCCGTGCTGCGCAACGGCGCCTTGAACCCTTGCAGATGGCGCTCCTGCACGAAGCGGCCGCGCAGCACCTGGCCGTCGCGCAGGGCGCCTTCCGGCCCGGCGGCGCGGGCGGCCGAAAGGGGGGAAAGGCCAAGAGCGGCCAGCAGCAGCAGGGCGGCGAGGGCGCGGATCATGCCAGCGCCTCCACCCGCCGGATCAGGGCCTCCGGGCTTTCCAGTTGCATCTCGCCGCTGGCAAGGGCCACCGCCACCTGGATGGTGCTGGCCTTGGTCAGCACCTCGCCGCTGTCGCGGTCGCGGATGCGGTAGTCGATCTTCAGGCGGTTCAGGTATTCCACCAGGGTGGCGGTGACCACGATGGCCTGGCCGAACCGCACCGGCCGCACGTATTTCAGCCGCAGATCGACGATGGGCCAGGCGTAGCCCGAGGCGCTCATCGCGGTGTAATTGTAGCCAAGGGCGTCCAGCAGGTCGCAGCGGGCCTGCTCCAGATACCGGGCGTAATTGCCGTGCCAGACCACGTTCATGGGGTCGAGGTCGTAGAACTGGGCGGTGATCGGGGTTTCGGTGCTCAGCATGGCGGGGTGGACCAGATGTCGAAGAAGTTGAACCATTGCAGCGGCGCCCGGCGGGCCTCCGTTTCCAGGCGGGCGGCATAGGCGGCGGCATAGGCGGCCAGGGCCTGTTCCCGCTCCCGCCGGGGCAGATCGATGCGGTCGGCGAAGGGCTCCAGGCGCAGGCGCCAGCCGTCGCCGTCCTTGACGCAGAACAGCAGGTGGACCGGACAGCCCAGCAGGGCGGCCAGGATCCACGGCCCTTGTGAAAAGGGCGCCGCCTCGCCCAGGAAGGGCACGGTCACGATGCGGTCGCGGCTGCCCACCGGCACGCGGTCGGCGGCCATCACCACCCAGCCGCCCCGCTCCACCCGCTCCTTGAGGAGAACGGCGGTCTCCGGGCCGATCTCCGACACCTCCAAAAGATTGAGGGCGGCGGCGGGATTGAAGCGGCGCAGGGTCCGGTTGTAATTGCCGGCGTGGCGGGTATGCACCAGCACGGTCATGCGCCGGCGCAGATCCTCGTCCAGCATGGCGCGGGCCACCTCCACATTGCCGTGGTGGGCCACCAGGATCAGCGCCCCCTGCGCCGTGGCGGCGGCCAGACTGTCGGGGGTGTCGATGCGCACGGCGCCGGCGGGCAGGCCGCCGCTCCAGGCCGCCACCCCGTCGAGGGCGCGTTCGGCGAAGCTCAGAAAATGGCGGTAACAGTCCCAAAGCCCGGCGGGGCGCCCCCAGACCCGGCCCAGGAACCGGCGCGAGGCCCGGCGCTGTTCGCCGCCGCGCAGGGTGAACCAGGCCACCACCGGGGCCAGCAGCGCCCGGCAGCCGGCGCGGCCCAGATGCCGGTAGGTCCAGGCGGTGAGGGTGAGGCCCCACAGGGCGCCGCGTTCGGCCAGGTCGGCCCAGTGGGCGGAGGCGCCGTCGTTGGCGGCGCGGTGGCGCAGCCGGGCAAGCCCCGTCAGGAGCAACCGGGCAAGGCCGGTCAGCACCAGCCGGGCATGCATGCGGCTGATGCGCAGATTGTCGCGCCACAGGTCGAAATTGGAGCTGTTGCCGGGCGGATAGATCACCTTGACCGGCACCCCCAGCACCGGAGTGCCGCGCCAGGCGAGGCGGACCATGATGTCGGTGTCGAAATCCATGCGCAGGCCGACCCGTTCGCGCCGCAGCAGGGTTTGGACGGGCTCCAGCGGGTAGACGCGCAGGCCGCACATGCTGTCCTGGATCTCGAAGCTCAGGGTTTCGATCCACACCCAGACATGGGTGATCCAGCGGCCGACGCGGCGGCCCAGGGGCATGGAGGCGTCGTATTGCGGCAGGCCGGTGATCAGGGCCTCGGGGCGGGCGCCGGCCAGATCCAGCAGGGCGGGCAGCACCGACAGATCATGCTGGCCGTCGGCATCCACCTGCAGGGCGTGGGTGAACCCGGCGGCCCGGGCCTGGCGGAACCCTTCCAGCACCGCCGCCCCCTTGCCCTGGTTGGGCTCCAGCCGGGTCACAAGGACGCCGCCCTCGGGGTCGTGCCGGGCCTGGAGGGCCGAACGGGCCGGTTCGGCGCTGCCGTCGTCGATGAGAAACACGGTCAGACCGGCGTGGCGCAGGCTGTCCAGCACGGCGGCCAGGGCGGTCCAGTGATTGTGGCTGGGAACGATGGCGCAGGGGGTCATGGCGCGGCGCCGTCCAGCCGCACCCGGCCTTGCGCGGCGGTTTCGCCGTCCTGGCGGTATTCGAAGGTCAGGCTGCGGCGGTCGGCATCGTGGTGCAGATGCAGCTCCAGCCCGGCGCCGGGGCCGATGACGCGGCGGAATTTCACCTGGAAATCGCCGGCGGCGCGGCAGCCGGTGCCCAGCAGTTCATCGCCCAGGGCCAGGGCCCAGTGGGTCTGCAGCACACCGGGCAGCACCGGCCGGCCGGGGAAATGGCCGGCGAAGGCGGGGTGATCGGCGGGCAGGTCCAGCAACACCAGGGCGCTGCCGGGGGCCGGGCGGCTGACGGCGCGGACAGGCGGCGGGGCGGTCATCGGGCGGTCTCCTCGGTGAACAGGGCGGCCAGGGCGGCGCCGATGCTCTTGCCCAGGGGATGGAAGGGCAGGGCATCGGGAAAGCGCCAGCGTTTGGGCAGGGCGGCGGCGTCGAGCCGTTCGGCCAGATCCCGGCGCAACAGGCGGCTGAAGCGGAAGGGGCCCAGGGCGGCCAGGCGCTCGGCCCCCGCCGGGCTCGGCACGGCCACGGCGGCCAGGGCGCCGTCGTCCAGTTGCAGGGCGGCGGCCTCGGCCAGCCAGGGCAGGGCGGTCAGAGCCTGTTCCACCTCGGCCAGGGCCACCCTTTTTCCCGCCACCTTGGCGATGCGGTCGGCCCGGCCCAGGAAGCGGAAACCGCCGGGACGGGGGAGGACGCGGTCGGCGGTCTCCACCTCGGCCTGATGGTAGGGGGAATAAAGGCGCAGACGGCCGTCGCCGCTTTCCAGCAGGCGGTGGCCGGGCAGCAGGGTCCAGTCCTCGTCGCCCAGGATCTGCCGCCGGGTGGCGACGGCGCCGGTTTCGGTGCTGCCGAAGATTTCGATGGGCGGCGCCCCCAGCAAGGCGGCGGCCTGTCGGGCGGCGGCGGCGGCCAGCGGCGCTCCGGCGGTGAAGACGGCGGCGGGGCGATGGGCGGCGGGCAGGGGGGCAAGGCCGCCCATGCGGCCGAGATGGGCCGGGCTGACCACCAGGGCGGCCCGTTCGGGCAGATCCGCCAGCAGGCTTTCCCAAACCTCGTGGGTGCGGCGGTCGAAGGGCCGTCCGGCGGCCAGCGGCCACAGGATCTTGAAGGTCAGGCCGTAGAGATGCTGATGCCCCACCAGGGCCAGCACCGGAGCGGCGCCCAGCCGGCCGCCCCACAGGTCTTCCAGGGTGGCGGCCTCGCGGTCCAGTTCCGCCAGAGGACGGCAAATGCTTTTAGGCGCGCCCGACGAGCCCGAGGTGAAGAAGACGACGGCGGCGTCGGCCGGCGGCGCGGGCGGCGGCTGCTCAGAGGGGGTGGCGGCCCACACGGCGGCATCGTCCACCAGCCGGCCGGGCCCGCCCGGCAGCGCCGCCAGGGTGGCGGACAGGCCGTTGGGCGGCAACAGCACCCGCGCGCCGGCCCGCAACAGGGCGACGAGACCGATGGCGAAGGCGGCGCTGTCGCGGCAGGCCAGGGTGGCGGCGCCGCAGCCGCGCAGGGACTGGGCCAGGCCCGAAACCTGACGGCGGAAGACGGCATGGCGCAAGGGCGGGCCGTCGCCGAAAGCCACCACGTCGGTCTCGGGGCGGGGCCGGAGCAGCCCCGCGGCCGGGGAAAGGAGGGCGTTCATGCCATTTTCCGCACCCGGCGGCGCACCAGGATTTCTCCGGCGAACAGCAGGCCCATGGCGAGATAGCTGAGAAGGCCGTTCCACAAGGTCCAGGCCGCCAGCGAGCCCCACAGGGCGGTGGCGGCGGAAATGGCGGCATTGCACAGCAGGAAGCCCACCCAGAGGGCGGTGACGCGGCGGGTATAGCGCACGCCCTCGGGCGGCAGATCGGGCTCGCGCAGGCGGGCGATGCGTTCGACCACGCTGGGCGGAAAGCGCAGCGACAGGGCGAACACCGCCGCCACCGCCAGACTGATGGCGATGGGGTAGCAGCGGGCGGCCAGCGCGGGGCGCCAGAACAGCAGCGCCGCCAGGGCGGTGCCGGCCAGGGCGAAGGCGGCCAGCCAGCGCCGGGCCTCGGCCAGCCGGCGCAGCCCCAGCATCCGCAGTCCGATCAGGGTAAGGCCGGCCAGCACCGGCAGGGCCGGCGGCACCCGGCCCAGGGAGAGATACACCAGGAAAGGGTAGGCCAGACCGCCGATCACGGTCAGCGCCAGCCAGGGATCAGGCCTCGACCGGGTCATCGGCCGCCAGCAGGCGTTCGACGCAATCCACCACGTCGCCCACGGTGCGCACCGATTTGAACTGTTCGGGGCGGATGCGGCGCCCGGTCAGATCCTGCAGCTTGACCACCAGATCGACGGCATCGATGGAATCAAGATCCAGTTCCTCGAACAGTTTGGCCTCGGGATGCACGGCATCCCGCGGGATCTCGAACAGGTCCTCGAGAAAGTCTGTCAGTTTTTCCAGAATGTCCTGACGCCCCAATATCATTGTTACCCCCTTTGCGCCGTGATGAAGGCGGCCAGACGGCGCACGCTGGCGAAATGCGCTTTCACATCCGCGTTCACCGCCTCGATGCGGATGCCGTAGCGCTGGCGGATGGCCACCCCCAGTTCCAGGGCATCGATGGAATCGAGGCCCAGGCCGGTGCCGAACAGCGCCTCTTCGCTGTCGATCTCGTCGGCGGTGATGTCCTCGAGCTTCAGGGCCTCGACGATCAGATGCTTCAACTCTTGTTCCAGATCAGACATATCCAAGCTTCTCGGCGTAATAGCGTTCCAGGGATTGTACCAGCCGGCGGGCCGCCACGCTGCGGTTCCGCTGATCGAGATAGCGCGCCGCCTCCAGCCGCTCGCCCAGCGTCAGCCGGAAGGTCGGGCGGATGGGGGGGATTTTCCACCAGGGCTCGCCCTTGATCAGGGTGGGGGGATCGCAGGTGATCAGCACCGTTTGGATGGGCGCGGCGGTCAGGGTGGCCAGATTGGCGAAGCCGCGCCGGAAACGCGGCGGCTGGCCGGGCTGGCTGCGCGTGCCTTCGGGGAAGATGATCAGCGACTGGCCCAGCCGCAGCGCGTTCCGGCAGGCTTCCAGCAGGGCCTCCGGTTCGAGATCGTTGCGGATGTAGCCGGCGCGCCGCATCAGCGGCCCCAGCAGGGGATGGGTCCAGAGCTGGCTTTTGACGATGCACTGGGCGTCGGGGATCAGCGCCATCAGCATCACCACGTCCAGCAGCGAGGGATGATTGGCGACGATCAGCCGTCCGCCGGGGGTGTCGAGCGGCGCGGTGTTTTCGAAGCGGAGGGTCAAAAGGCCCAGGCGGCGCAGGCACAGCAGATAGAAGCGGAACACCCGGTGGATGACGCGGCGCACCCGCACGTGGCTGCCGCTGCCCGGCAGCGGCAGCAGCGGCAGCATCACGCCGGCCAGCAGGCCGCCGCCGACGAAGATGAAGGCGAAGGCGGCGCCGGTGGCCGCCGTGCGCCACAGATGGTCAAGCCGCCGCATCATCGGTCTCCGTCAAGGGTCCAGCGCAGGCGGTCGCCCTGAAAGACGGCGGCGGCACCGCCATCCAGGACGGCGGCCAGATCCCGGCCGGGATGCCGCCCGGCCGGCCCCGCGGCGGGATGGTGCTCCAGCCGCAAGGCGCGTCCGCCGGGAGCCAGCAGCAGCACCAGGGCGATGGTTTCGCCGCCAGGCTCCAAGTCGTCGTAGGGGGGGGGCAGCGGTTCGTCGTAATAGGCCAGCAGCACCGGTTGTTCCGGGCGCTCGGTCTGGCAGGCCGCCGCCTCCAGCAGGGCGTGATAGAGACTGTCGGCGCCCGAGGCGATGGCGGTGTGGCCGGCGTGGTTGGCGGTGGCGATGGACAGCAGGCCGGCCAGGGCGTGATGCACCGACAGGGTGAAATCGGCGGGCGACGGCGGAGCGCCCTCGGCCAGGGCCTCGAGGATCGACAGGGTGCGGGAAAATTCACCGTGACGCGAGGCGAAGACCAGACGGGGCGGCGCATCGGGCGGGAGGGCCGCGCTGAAGGCCCAGGCCGCCTGCAACGCCCGCTGGCCCAGGCGGCCGATACGGCGGCGCAACAGTATGGGGGCCGCCGCCGCCGGCGCGGCGCCGCGCCACTGGTCCAGTCCATCCGCCGCCGGAGTCCAGGCCGCCCAGGATTTTACGGAAAAAGAGATTGCGGTCATACTCGACAGTCGGATCAATAAAGAGGGCGGCAGCGTCGCGTTTTCGGAGCGGCGAAAATCTAGCACACAGACCAAAGGTTGTTGAAGTGAAAGTCGTGCTGTTTTACATGCCGGTGGAGGGTGAGGAAACCTCGGCATTGATCGGTCATTGGGCCTGCCGCCGGGATCATTGTGAAACGGCGGAAAAAGGCCGTGGCGCACGCCGTTCCCTGGCTGCCCGCGCCGCCCTGCGGGCGCTGCTGTGGCGGGAGACCGGCCGCGCCGGCTGGCGTCTCGCCGCCGATGCGCTGGGCAAGCCGCATGTCGTTCTGGAGGGGCGTCCCGGTCCGGCGGTATCCCTCGGCCACGGCGGCGGACTGGCGGTGGCGGCGCTGGGGCCGGAGGGCGGCCGTCTCGGCGTCGATGTGGAGCCCTGGCGGCCCCGGAACCTGACGGCCCTGGCGGCGGCGGCCTTCGGCCCCGGCGAGCGAATGGCGGTGGCCACGGGTGGGGCGGCGGCCTTTTACCGGCTGTGGAGCCTGCGCGAGGCCATGGGCAAGGCCACCGGCCAGGGTCTGGCCCTGGCGGCGGACGGCCGGGATCATGTCATGGGCGGGCCGGACCTGGGCTGGTGGCGGCAGCCGGGCTGGTTTTTGGGTCATTTTCGGCCGCAGGCCGATTACAGCCTGGCCTCGGCGCTGGCTCTGGAGGATGCGGACGGCGCCGCGCCGCAGACGGAGGTGCTGGGGCCGGAGGCGTTCTGACGGCCTTCGGCCCGGCGCCTACTTCACCAGAACGGCGGCAGTGTCGAGGCGGGCCTCGATGCTGTGCTCCAGATTGCGGATCCAGAAATTGTAATGTCCGTGAATGGTGCCGCCCTGGGCCAGCAGCCCTTCGCTGCCGTGATAGCGGATGCTCCAGTTCTTGCTGTCGAAGGTGATATCCACCACCGCCGACATTTTGGGCTGGGTCTGGCTGGCCAGCAAATGGCCGGGGCCGAGATGCTGGAAGCGCCAGCCGCGGGTTTCCCCGGCCTCGACGATCAGATGCTCCAGTTGATCCTGGCTCAGCGTCTGGGCGGCGGCCGGCATCGGATCGGTGGGATTGTAGATCGGCTCATGCTTGTGGGCGCAGCCGGCCAGCGCCAGAAACAGGATAAGAGCGGTTGCTTTCTTCATGATGTGTGTTTTCCCCGGGAGACGTGCGCGCCAAGGTAGCGGCGCGGCGGTCTTTTGCAAGGGAAAAGGTTTTGTTTTACTTCATCTCGCAGCCGTACATTTCCAACTGCCACAGCATTTCACTGCGGGTCATGGAGAAATCGCCGTTGCCGGTGGGCATGAGCACGGCGGCCTGGGCGATGCCGGCCAGCCGCCCCTGCAGTTCCACCGCCAGGCGCGGCGACAGCTTGGCGGCCCAGGCCAGGGCGGTGAGCGCGAAGGGCGATTGCGAGGCCACCATATCCACCACCACCCGCACCGGCACCTCGGCCAGCACCGCCAGCCCGGCGATGACGTCGTCGGTATTGTCGGCCAGCATATCCACCATCAGGCTGGAGTCTCCCAGCTGATTGCGGCGCTTCAGGCTGTTGGCCCGCTCCAGGAAGGGGGCGTAGCGGCTTTCCACGTCGGGCAGCAGGCGCAGATCGTCGGGCAGGGGGGCGGGCTGGGCCTGCAGGCGCTCGTGCACGATGCGCGTCACCGACTGGATGACGTCCACCGGCAGGTCGCGCCGGGCCAGGATGCGGTCCAGAAGATGGGCCGCCACCACCTCGGCCAGTTTCAGGGCCGATTTCCCGGTCAGTTCCGGGCGGTAGACCAGGGGCTCGTGCCAGTCGGCGTGATCGGCGGCCTGCTCGATCAGGGCGTCCAGGGTATCTTCCTGCAGATGGGCGTTGGCGTTCTGCAGAAGCTGGGTCACCGCTCCGGTATCGCCGCTGGCGACGATGGCGGCGGTGACGCGGGAATCCACGAAGGCGCGGCGCGAAATGGCGGACAGGGCCCCTTCCACCGGCGAGGAGCGGATCAGCTCCAGCAGGTCGTCCTCGGTCAGCACCGGCGAATATTGCAAGATGGGCGCGGCGACGATGATCTCGCTGTCGCGGGCCAGGCGGCGGATCACCGCCGGATCGGCATCGGTCACGTCCTTGAGGGCGTTGGCGATGACGGCGCGCACCCTGACCACCTGATCCTGGGCCAGCTGGGTCAGGATGCCTTGGGTGATGCTGCGCTGCTTCGGGGGGGCATCGTCGCTCAGGCGGGCGATCTTGTCGGCCAGGGCGCCGCGCACGCTCTCGTCGGCGTCGTCCACCAGCAAAAGATTGCCTTTGGCCGGGGTGGCGGCGTTGGCGGCCACGGCGGCGCGCACGGCGGCATCGGCATCCTGGGCCAGGAAGTAAAGGATTTCCGGCGGCAGATCGGGGCGGGCGGCCAGAGCGCGGCGCCGCGCCGCCTCGGGGTGCGAGGCCAGGTCGCGGGCCTGCTCGTAGCTCAAGGGGGGCAGGGGCGGCGGGGTCATGAGGCGGCCATGGCGTAATTGCCCTTGCCCGAGCGTTTGACGGAATACATGGCGGCATCGGCCCGGCCCATCAGGGCGTTCAGATCCTCGCCGCTGGCGGCATGATGCACGGCGATGCCGATGGAGAGTTTCAAAGGCCGCTTGGCATCGCCGGAATAGGGGGCCAGCTGCTGGCTGGCGGTCAGGAAGATCTGGGCGCGGCCCACCGCCACATGCTCGTCGGCGTTATCGAGCCAGATGGCGAACTCGTCGCCGCCCAGCCGGGCCACCATGTCGCTGGGGCGGGTGTTGTGGCGCAGGATATCGGCCACATGCAGCAGGGCCTCGTCGCCGCGGGCGTGGCCGTGCACATCGTTGACCAGCTTGAAATTATCGAGATCGACATAGAGCAGGGCGGCGGGGCGGCCGTCGCGCTGCAGGCGGTTGAAGCGGCGCACCAGTTCCTCGTGGAAGCCGCGCCGGTTGAGCAGCCCGGTCAGGGGGTCATTGCGCGAGGCTTCCAGCAGGGCCAGATGCTGCATCGATTGTTCGATGGCCGGGGCCAGTTGGCTGGACAGCTGATCCAGCAGGGCGCTGTCGCCCTCGTTCCACGGCAAACGGTCGGGGGTGCGCCACAGCAGCACCAGCCCCACCACCCGGCCGCCGTAAACGGCGCTGCCGGCCAGCACCGTCCAGCCCTCCAGCGCCTGCACCAGGGTGCGGGGCTGCGGCCCCTCCAGCAGGGCGGCGATGACGGCATCGGCGCTTTCGCGCGGGGCGGCGCTGCCCGAGGTGGCCGACAGCTGCACGGCATCGCCGCGGCGGGCGCTTTCGGGCGGCAGCGAGAAGATCTGGCAGCCGGTGGCGATGAAGCCGTTGGCGCAGGCGGTGGCGGCGGCCTGCAGCATGTCGCGCGGGTTGGCCTCGCGGTGAAACACGCTGGTAATGCGGGAAAACACCCGGTTGCGCTGGCGCTGCTCGGCCTCCAGCTGGCGGTAGCGGCGGTTCTGGGTCACATCGTGGCAGATGCCCCGCGCGCCGGCCCATTGGCCGTCCTTGTCGTAAAGCGGCACCGCCGAAACCTCGTAGCACAGCGAATGGCCGTCGGGGCAGCGCAGCCACAGCTCGGTATCGGTGAGCGGCGTCGGGCTGGCGAAGGGCAGCAGCACCACCGCCGGCGCCTCGGGATCGAGAAGATCGGCGGCGGGCTGGCCGATCAGGGCGCGGGGGTCGCGCCCGGCCAGGCCGCGCGGCATCACCATGGTGAAGCGGCCCTCGGCGTCGGTCTCCCAGGCGCAGTCGCTGGAGATGTTGACCAGATCACGGTAGCGGGCCCGGGAATCGGTCAGGGCCTGGCGCAGATGCACGTCCATGGTGCGATCGTCGGCCAGCAGCAGGGCGCGGCCCTCGCCCTCGCCAGCCAGCGGCAGCAGCGACAGATCCAGCACCACCAGTCCCTGCTCGCCCTCCAGGGTCACGCTGTGGCGCGCGGCCCGGCCCGGCGCCTCGGCCCGCATGCGGGCCAGGGCGCGGAGCAGCGGCGGCGACAGGGCGCCGGTTCCGGCCTCCAGCAGGCCCAGGCGGGCGGTAAAGCGGGCATTGCCGTGCAGCAGGCGGTTGTTTGCGCCGATCACCGCCACCGGGCCGGGATAGCCGTCCAGCATCGCGCCGTCCAGGGAAAGATCCAGGGGCGGATGGGAGGCGGCGGGAAGGACAGGTGCAGGATCGGATGGGGGCAAGGGCATCGAGCGCGAAAGGATAGATCAAATGCCATCTTTACTCTGAAAGACCCGCAGGCGGTAGGGGAAACATTTGCCGAGTGAACAGAGCCGGAACTCCAGTGGTCCAACCCAGACACTTGGTTCCCAAGTGTCTGGATAAGTTGGCCCACCAACTTATTGAATTGTGGTGGAAATCTGACGAATGGCCCGGGTGCCATCCGTCAGATTTCCGCCACTAGCGCCAGCGCTTCAGTCCGGCCATGTCGAGGCCGAACAGATCCAGCACCCGGCCCACGCTGTGGTCCACCATGTCTTCCAGGGTTTGCGGCGCGGTGTAGAAGGCCGGCACCGGCGGCGCGATCACCGCCCCCATTTCCGAGAGCGCGGTCATGGTGCGCAGGTGTCCGGTATGCAGCGGTGTTTCCCGCACCATCAGCACCAGGCGGCGGCGCTCCTTCAGGGTGACGTCGGCGGCGCGGGTGAGCAGGCTGGCGGTGACGCCGCTGGCGATTTCCGACATGGTGCGCACCGAGCAGGGGGCGACAACCATGCCCAGGGTGCGGAACGAGCCCGACGAGGGGGCGGCGGCGATATCGGCGGGGGCGTGCACCACGTCGGCCAGGGCCTGCACCTCGGCCACTTTCAGGCGGCTTTCATGGGCCAGGGTCACCTCGGCCGAGCGGCTCATGACCAGATGGCTGGGCACGCCCAGGGCCCTTAGGGCCATCAGCATGCGGATGCCGTAAATCACCCCCGAGGCGCCGCTGATGCCGACGACGAGGGGGAGGGAAGCGGGGGAGTCTGGGGGCATGGAGGGGCCTTCAATTTCTGCTGACAACCGCCTGAAACGGGGCATAGAGTGATAACGGGTCTGTAACCTGAATGGGAGGATTGTGATGAGCCTGCTCGATCGTGTCGAGTCTCTGAAATCCAAACATGCGGCCTTGGAGGCCGCGCTGGACGAGGCGGCCCGCCGCCCGATGCCCGATATCTCCTCCATCAACGAGCTTAAACGCAAGAAGCTGAAAATAAAGGACGAATTGGAGAAGCTGATCCAGTAGGAGCATCCTTTCGCGTTTTGCGCGGCCTGGCCGTCCGGGATGGGGGCCGGGCCGCGCCATTCCCGGCCCGCCTCTGGCCCGGCCGTCATGCCGCCTCTCTCCGCCGCTCCGCCGGGCGCGCAGGGCAATCGGGTGAAGCCGATTGCCCTGTTTGATGGGCGTCCCTCAATCGCCGGGCGCTGGCGTGCCGCCAGCTTGGCTTACGCGCGAACGCTCGCGCGGGCGCTCTAAAGCGCCATCGCGCCGAAGATGGTATGGTGTAAAATAACACCCGCGCGTTCACCCGATTGCCCTGGCCGGGCGCGACGTTTCCCTAGCCAACGGCGAAAATTTCTTGCAAACTTCGCCGGTCAAACAGACGGAATAAAACGTCATTAGGGGCAGAGAGGAAACAAAAGGCCATGACGAACGCTTACGACCTCGCGCACAAGCGGTCCTTGCAAGATCCCGCCGGATTCTGGGGCGATGCCGCCAAGGAGATCGACTGGTACAAGCCGTGGGATCAGGTGCTGGACGCCAGCAATCCCCCCTTCTACCGCTGGTTCAGCGGCGCCATGTGCAATACCTGCTACAACGCCGTGGACCGTCACGTGGAAAAGGGCCGCGCCGATCAGGCCGCCATCATCTACGACAGCCCCGTCACCAACACCATCCGCACCTACACCTACCGCGAGGTGCAGGATCAGGTGTCGCGCCTGGCCGGGGTGCTGGCCGGCCTCGGCGTGGTCAAGGGCGACCGCGTTATCGTTTACATGCCGATGATTCCGGAAGCGGCCTTCGCCATGCTGGCCTGCGCCCGCATCGGCGCCATCCATTCGGTGGTGTTCGGCGGTTTCGCCGCCAACGAACTGGCCACCCGCATCAACGACGCCTTGCCCAAGGTCATCCTGTCGGCCTCCTGCGGCATCGAGGTGAGCAAGGTCATCCCCTATAAGCCGCTGCTGGATCACGCCATCGAGCTGTCGGACCACAAGCCCAGCCATACCGTGGTGCTGCAGCGTCCGCAGGCGGTGGCCGAGATGCAGGCCGGCCGCGATCTGGACTGGACCGATGCCGTGGCCAAGGCCACTCCGGCGGCTTGCGTGCCGGTGGCCGCCACCGATCCCCTCTACATCCTCTACACCTCCGGCACCACCGGCCAGCCCAAGGGCGTGGTGCGCGACAACGGCGGCCACATGGTGGCGCTGAAGTGGTCGATGAAGAACGTCTACAACGTCGAGCCGGGCGAAGTGTACTGGGCCGCCTCCGACGTGGGCTGGGTGGTGGGCCACTCCTACATCGTCTATGCGCCGCTGCTGAACGGCAATACCACCCTGATGTACGAAGGCAAGCCGGTGGGCACGCCCGATGCCGGGGCTTTCTGGCGCGTGATCGCCCAGCACAAGGTGGAAACCCTGTTCACCGCTCCCACCGCCTTCCGCGCCATCAAGCGCGACGATCCCGATGGCGACCTGCTGAAGACCTACGATCTTTCGCATTTCCGCACCCTGTTCCTGGCCGGCGAACGCTCCGACCCCGATACCCTGAAATGGGCCGAGGACAAGCTGAAGGTGCCGGTGATCGATCACTGGTGGCAGACCGAAACCGGCTGGGCCATCGCCGCCAACTGCATGGGGCTGGAACAGTTCCCGGTGAAGCACGGCTCGCCCACCAAGGCGGTGCCGGGCTGGGATGTGCAGGTTCTCGACGAAGGCCATCATCAGGCTCCCGCCGGTCAGGTGGGCGCCCTGGTGGTCAAGCTGCCGCTGCCCCCCGGCACCCTGCCCACCCTGTGGAATGCCGACGAGCGCTTCCTCTCCAGCTACATGGAGGAGTTCCCCGGCTATTATAAAACCGCCGACGCCGGCTTCATCGACGAGGACGGCTATGTTTACGTGATGAGCCGCACCGACGACATCATCAACGTGGCCGGCCACCGCCTGTCCACCGGCGCCATGGAAGAGGTGCTGGCCAGCCATCCGGATGTGGCCGAATGCGCGGTGATCGGCGTGCACGACACCATGAAGGGCCAGCTGCCGCTGGGCTTCCTGGTGCTGAAGGCCGGGGTGAAGAAGCCGGAAGAACAGATCCTGAAGGAAGTGGTGGCCCTGGTGCGCGAACGCATCGGCCCGGTGGCGGCCTTCAAGACCGCCACCATCGTCAAGCGTCTGCCCAAGACCCGCTCGGGCAAGATCCTGCGCGGTACCATGCAGAAGATCGCCGACCATCAGGACTTCAAGATGCCGGCCACCATCGACGATCCCTCCATCCTGGAGGAAATCGAAGAGGATCTGACCCGCATCGGTTACGCCAAGGCCCGGCCTGAGGCGGAATAAACCAAAGTCTTGAAAAGACGGCGCGGTGGGGGAACCCGCCGCGCCGTTTTTTTATGCCTGCGCCGCCGCCCGCATCAGCCTGGCTTTTTCAACCGCGGCCTCCACGGCGGCGGCGGGGATGTCGGTCATGGCGGCGCCGCCGAATTCCGAGGCGTGGATCAGGATCAGGTGCGGGGTGATGGGGGTGGCCTTGGCCGGATCGGTGGGGCCCCACAGCGAAACCAGGGGCACTTCGGCGGCTGCCATCATGTGGCCGGGCCCGGCATCGTTGGCCACCGTCACCCGGCAGCGCCGGGCCAGGGCGATGGTCAGCAGGGGTGAGGAGTCCCGGTCGAGGGGGAAGAGGGCGGTGGGCAGGTCGGCGCGCAGTCCGGCGGCCCAGTCCTGTTCGTCCGGTCCCAGGAATACCACGGGAATGCGGCCAAGATCGGCCTGTTTGCGGGCCAGGGCCACATAGCGCTCCAGCGGCCAGCATTTATGCTTGCCGCCGGCACCGGGGGCCAGTCCCACATACTCGGGGCCGGCCGGCAGCAGGCGCGCGGCATCGGCCTCGATCACCGGATCAACGCCCAGGCTGGCATTGAGCGGCGGAATGGCGCCGGTGGCCGCTTCCAGCAGGTGCAGCATCTGATGCACCATCAGCGGCGGTTTTTTGCCGCCACCGGGCGGGCGGGCGGACGACAGCAGGTAGCCGGCGCATCCGGAAATAAAGCGGCGGTGGCGGATGCGCCGCAGAATCAGCGTGGTCAGAAGCCGGCGCTGGGTATCGAGGATCAGGTCGAACTGGCGGCCCGGCAGCGGGCGGCGCCACAGTTCCGACCAGTTGGTGCCGATTTGGGCCTCCTCGATCACCTCGTCGATCAGGCCCTTGACCAACGGCGCCAGGGTTCCGCCATAGACGGTGCGCCCCTTTCCGGCCAGCCAGGTGATGTGGGCCTGGGGGAAGGCCGCGCGGACAGCCCGCACGAAGGGAAGTTTCATCAAGCCATCGCCCACCAGATCGAGGCCGACATAGATCAGAACCGTGCGCGGGGTCTCGGTCATGTGCTGGGGCTTTCAAAGATTTTATGGACTTTCAGGGTAGGTGCCCAATCCTAAGTCGTAAAGCGCAATCGGCCGGGTCATAAAAAAACGCGGGATGAAGGCTCATCCCGCGTTTTTTATGACGATGCCCGGGCGGATCAATCCGCCATGTCTTCCTCGGGGTCCTCGTAATGGGTAACGGGAGCCGGGATGGCGGCGCCGGCGCGCGGCCGGGCGATGATCAGGGCCTTTTCCAGATCCGGCTCGGTGCACAGCCCCAGGGTGACGGGGTTGCGCGGCTTGATGTTGGCGGCGTTCCAGTGGCTGCGGTCGCGCACCTTGAGGATGGTGTCCTTGGTGGTGCCGAGCAGCTTGCCGATCTGGGCGTCGGTCAGTTCCGGGTGGTGCTTCAGGATCCAGGCCACGGCATCGGGCTTGTCCTGGCGCTTGGACACCGGAGTGTAACGCGCGCCCTTCTGCTTCTGGCGGGCCAGTTCGGGCATGGCGGAAAGACGCAAGGATTGAGCCTCGTTCTTTTCGCAGCGATCAATCTCCTGACGGGTGAGCTGGCCGTTGACGACGGGGTCGAGCCCGACGATGCCAATAGCCACCTCGCCGTCGGCGATAGCCTGAACCTCGAGGGCATGCATGCCACAGAATTCCGCGATCTGGTCGAACGACAGGGTGGTGTTTTCGACCAGCCAGACGGCTGTCGCCTTGGGCATAAGCGGCAAGGCCATGTGTCCTCCTTTCAGGTCAATGTCTTGACGATAATTCGACCTGGATCGGTCTGGCCGGCCCTGAAGCCGGCTTCATCGTAGGGCGTAGAACCATATATAGCCGCCCCCCACCGTCAAGGTCAAATGATGGGGGGCGTGAAAATGGGGCGATTATGATCAAATCGTCAAAATGATCTTCCCCACATGGGCGCTGGCCTCCATCAGGCGATGGGCCTGTTCGGCCTGGGCCAGCGGGAAGGTGGCATGCACCACCGGCGCCAGGCGGCCCTGGTCGAGCAGCGGCCACACCTGGGCCTTCAGTTCGGCGGCGATGGCGGCCTTGGCCTGCACCGGCCGCGGCCTCAAGGTCGAGCCGGTCAGGGTCAGGCGCTTCAGCATCACCGGCAGGAAGCTGACTTCGGCCTTGGGGCCCTTCAGGAAGGCGATGGAGACATGGCGGCCGTCGGTGGCCAGGCATTTGATGTTGCGGGGCAGATAGTCGCCGCCCACCATGTCGAGGATGACGTCCACCCCCTTGCCGCCGGTTTCCGCGGCGATGACCTGAACGAAATCCTCGTCGCGGTAGTTGATGGCCCGGGCCGCTCCCAGATCCTCGCAGGCGCGGCATTTTTCGGTGCTGCCCGCCGTGGTGAACACCCGCACATCGAAGGCGCGGGCCAGCTGGATGGCGGTGGTGCCGATGCCGCTGGTGCCGCCGTGCACCAGCAGGCTTTCCCCCGCCTTCAGATGGGCGCGCATGAAGAGGTTGTACCACACGGTGAAAACGGTTTCCGGCAGGGCGGCGGCGCGGATCATGTCGTAGCCGGCGGGCAGCGGCAGGCACAGAGGTGCCGCGGCCACGGCGTAATCGGCATAGCCGCCGCCGGTCAGCAGGGCGCAGACCGGCTGGCCCAGGGCCAATCCCTCCACACCCTGGCCCAGGGCGGCGATGGTGCCGGCCACTTCCAGGCCCGGCAGGTCCGAGGCGCCGGGCGGCGGCGGATACAGGCCCTGGCGCTGGATGACGTCGGGGCGATTCACCCCGGCGGCGGCCACCTTGATCAAAACCTCGCCGGCCTGGGGAACGGGCAAGGGGCGCGTGGCCGGTTTCAGCAGTTCGGGGCCGCCGAACGCGGAAATTTCGATGCAGTTCATTGTGACGGGCAGGGACATGACTATCTCTTCATAACGGATGACGGCAGCGAGTTTGGTGCCTGGAACGGCGGCAGGCAAGAGCTTAAGCGCCTGTGCGGATCCGGCTGGGCGCGCCGGGCAAGGAGGAGGCCGAGGGATGGATTGGGACGAGGGCGATGTTGGCGGCCGGGAGCCGCGCCCGCGCAATCTGCAGCCGATGTCGGTGCGCGAACTGGAAGAGTATATCGCGGCGCTGGAGGGGGAAATCACCCGGGTGCGCGCCGCCATCGCCGCCAAGCAATCGCTGCGGGCCGGAGCGGATTCCCTCTTCCGTAAATAAAGATCCGGCCGCGGCGGGTCTTGCGCCCTTTTTTTCAAGGGGAGACCTTGGAAGGATCGGACGATCCGAAAGAGACGCCATCCCTTCCTTCGTGCGCTTCAGACCAGGGGCGCGCCGGGATTATAAAGAAGCATGGCTTCGCCTGATTGATACCGGCCAACCCTTGAAGTGACGGGTTGGCCGGTCTCCAGCGAGCCTTGAGCGAGCGGCCAAGGCGGCGGATGCCGCCGCCCGGCGAGGGACGATACAACCGGGCAATTCATTGGCCGGTTGGGATGAGACTTCGCCCCGGCGAGGCCAAGGGCGTGATTTTCGAGAACCCGGACGCGGCGGATGATCCGCGAACCCGCACCGGAAGGGAGAACGGGGATGACCCACCAGCCAGCCGTCTTCAACCGGACCTACGACGAGGCCTTCGCCCTGGTGGTGGAGGCCAGGAACTACATGCGCTATGTGGAGCCGCGCACGCGCCGCCGCAGCGGCGAGGGCGGGCTGGAACGCAGCTGCGAGGCGCTGCGCGTCACCTCGCGGCTGACCCAGGTCATGGCCTGGCTGATGCTGCAGCGGGCGGTGATGGCCGGCGAAGTCACCCAGGAACAGGCCATGGCCGAGGATAACCTGCTGTCGGGGCAGGAGGTGTGCCTGGTGGAGAAGGACGGGCTGGACCTGCCGCCGGGTCTGCACAGCCTGCTGGAGCGCAGCCACCGGCTCTATCAGCGGGTCTCGCGCCTGGAGCGCATGGTGCTGGCCCGCTTGCAGGGCGGCAGCCTGATGGTGCATTAATACCCACCGCCCAATGAATTGACCGGTTGTATCGTCCCTCGCCGGGCGGCGGCATCCGCCGCCTTGGCCGCTCGCTCAATGCTCGCTGGATACCGGCCAACGAGTCACTTCAATGCATTGGCCGGTTGGTATTAAAGCCAGGTTACCGCGAACAGTTCGATGCGCTGCTTGAAGCCCTTCAGTTCGTAGCCGCCGATGGAGCGGAAGGCGAAGGTTTTTCCCGACGACAGTTCGCGCACCACGTTGGTGCAAAGGATCTGATCGGTGTCGGCCTTGGCGCAGACCCGGGCGGCCAGCTGCACGGTGCTGCCGAACAGATCGTCCTCTTCCTCGATGGGTTCGCCGGCGTTCATGCCGATGCGCAGATGCAGAGCGGCATCGGGGTTTTTCAGGTTGTAGGCGGCCACGGCGCGCTGAATGGTGATGGCCGCCTCCACGCCTTGCGAGGCGCTGGCGAACGAGGCCATGATGCCGTCGCCGGTATGTTTGATTTCCTTGCCGGAAAATTCGGCCAGGGCGGCGCGCACGATGGTGTTGTGGCGGCGCACCAGATCCTGGGCGGCCTGATCGCCCTTGCTCTGGGTCAGATCGGTCGAGCCCACCATATCGGTGAACATCAGGGTCATGACGTGCGAGGCGCTCTGCTGCGCCGCCTGCGGGCGGTTCCAGGCCTCCAGGGCCTTGTCGATACCCTCGGGCGGGGTGCCGCCGGCGGCCATGAAGTCCTCCATGGCGGCGCGTCCCGACTGCACCATGGCCATGTAGCGCGGTTCCAGCAGATATTCCTCGTAGCGCTCGGCGAATTTGCGGGCCGGATCGGGGCGGGTGCCCATGCTTTCCAGGGTATGGGCCAGAATCTTCTGCTTGTCGCCGCGATCCAGGGCGTGACGGTCGCCGATGACATCGACGGCGCCGGCCATGATCAGATCCACCCCGAACTTGTTGTAGGCGTCCAGCTCGGGGCGCTTGGGGCGGATGATCTCCAGCAGAACGCTTAAGAAATGCATCAGTTCCAGGCGCAGCCGGTCCAGGATGTCGGGGGGGCTTTGCGCGTCGTCCGCAGGGGGCGGCGGCGCGGGGGGCGCCTCGTCGGCGGGTGGCGGCGCCTCTCCGGCGGTAGCGAGGGGGGGCGGCGGCGCGGGCTCCTGCGGCGGCAGGTCGGGAATGCCGGCATAGGGCAGAATGGGGGCGTCGGAGGGGGCGTTCTCCACCGCGATCACCGGCAGGGTGTCGGCGGCGGTTTGTGCCGCCTGCGGCGGCGGCGCGGCCTTGTCGGCGGGCGGCGGCACGAAGGACGAGGGCAGCAGGTCGCCGCTTTTCTCCGCCGGGGCCGGCGCCGGGGCGGGGCGTTTCCGGCCGCCGTCCTGCCAGTTGATCAGATTGACCGACAGCGGCACGGCGGTGGCCAGGAACGACAGCACGAAGGCGCTGAACATCAGCAGCGAAATGGTTTGCGGCTGCATCTGCACGGCATATTCGGGATAGCGGTCCAGCAGATCCGAAAGCAGGGCGGTCACGGCGCTGGCCACCACCAGGGCGGCGCCGATGACCAGGACCAGCTTCAGCAGGATGGTCATGGATTTGGGGCCGCGCGCGGCGGCGCGGGAACGCCCCCCCTGCGGCGCCGCCCCGGCGGACCGGCCCGGACCCGCCGCTCCGCCGGGGGCGGCCAGGGCGGCGCGGCGGCGCGGCGCCTCGCGCAGGGATTTGTCGCTGATATAGATGGTCTGCTCGTCGATGCTGCCATCGCCCGAGCGATAGATTTCGCGCACCACTTTGGTGGCCAGCAGCAATGTCCGTTCGATACGCTTCGCCTCTTCCAAGGCGGCGTCCCGTTCACTGATGGAAAAACGGGCGTGAAGAATCCAGCGCTGCTCTTCCAGCGTGTAGACTTCATAGGTCGTTTGCTGGCTCATGGCACAAGAAATAATGCACAAACGACAAACGCGCCAGCCCCGTTGCAGGGGGGCGGCGCGTTTGCCGTTCGTTTTTGTCCGTGCCCGGGGCGGGCGGACTTACTTCTTGAGGCCGATGCCGCCGAAGCGCTTGTTGAACTTGGCCAGCTGCCCCCCGGTGTCCATCAGGCGATGCACGCCGGTCCAGGCGGGGTGGGACTTGGGATCGATGTCCAGGCGCAGAACTTCACCCGGCTTGCCCATGGTCGAGCGGGTCTTGAACTCCGTACCGTCGGTCATGATCACGTTGATCTCGTGATAGTCGGGATGAATATCTTGCTTCATTGCCGTGCTCCGAAAACTGAAGCGGCGTATATAAACTAGCGCGCCGTCAAGTGCAAGCCCCTGAAACGCCGGCGGCGGCCTATTTCGGCTATTTCCCCGCCGCCCCCTTGCGGCGGCGGCATCGATCTGCCCAAATAAGCTCCACCGTGATGAGCAAGGAAAGCGCCATGAGCAACGATCTGACCCGGTTCCACCAGCAGGCCGACCAGACCCTGGGCCATGTTCTCGATGTGGTGGACGATCTTCTGGGCGATCAGATCGATGCCGATCTGCATGGCGATATTCTAACCCTGACCTTCAGCGGCGGCGCCCAGTTCATTTTGAACAAGAACGCCCACCTGCTGCAGATGTGGCTGAGCTCCCCCGAAAGCGGCGCCTGGCATTTCGAATGGCGGGACGGCGCCTGGATTTCCACCCGCGGCGGCGGCGAGGCCCTGGAGGCCCTGCTGGCCGCCGAGCTGGCGGCCAGAACCGGGCGCCCCGTGCGGTTCTGAGACCAGCCGGCCAACCCGTCACTTCAACGGTTGGCCGGTATGATTACCGCTGATCCATGCGGATTTCGATACGGCGGTTTTTGGCGTAGGCGGTTGGGCTGTTGCCGGGATCGATGGGATCGAACTCGCCGAAACCGGCGGCGGCCAGACGGTTCTGCGGGATGCCCTGCGAGGCCAGGAACTTCACCACCGACACGGCGCGGGCGGTGGACAGCTCCCAGTTGGACTGGAAGCGCGGATTGTGGATGGGCTGGCGGTCGGTATGGCCGTCCACCCGGAGCACCCAGTTGATATCGGGCGGGATCTGTTTGATCAGGGTTTTCAGGCCGGCGGCCAGCTGCGTCAGCTGCTGGCGGCCGTTGTCGCCAAGATCGGCCGAGCCGCTGGCGAACAGCAGTTCCGATTGGAAGACGAAGCGGTCGCCCTCGATGCGGATGCCGGGGCGGTCGCCCAGGATTTTGCGCAGCCGCCCGAAGAATTCCGATCGGTAGCGGGCCAGTTCCGCCACCTTGTTGGCCAGGGCGGCGTTGAGGCGCTTGCCGAGATCGGCGATCTGGATCTTTTGCGTCGCCGATAGGGATTCCGAGGCCTGCAGCGCCTGGGCGATCTTGTCCAGTTCCTGCTTCATGGCCTCCATCTGCTGGTTCAGCAGGGCGGCCTGGGCGCGGGCGCTCTCGGAGAGTTTCTGTTCCTGGGCCAGTTGGCCCTGGGCCTGATCGGCCTTGGCCCCCAGCTCGGCCACCTTGCGTTCCAGCTCGGCCTTGAGGGCGGTCATGGCGTCGAGATCGTTTTGCAGCATGGCCACCTTGTTGGCCTCGACCTGGATGCGGTCGCGGTCGGCGGTCACGGTCTTCAGATCCTGCTGGCTTTTGCCCAGATTGACCGTCAGTTCGGCATTCTGCCGCTTTTCCACATCGAGCTGGGTGGTCAGCGCGTTCAGCTGCCTGGACAGATCGGAGATGGTCTTATCGCGCCCGGTCAGGGCCTCGCCCAGATAGAACTGGGTCAGCACGAACACCAGCAGCACGAAAATGATGACCAGCAACAGCGAGGCCAGAGCATCGACGAAGCCGGGCCAGATATTGATTTCGCGCCGCCGCCGTCGCGATGAGGCCGCCATGCCTTAAAGCTCCGGCCGGGGATGGGGCGTCTGGGGGTCGGGGTCGCTTTCCGCCAGGGCGGCGATGGTGCGGGCCAGGAAGCGGAACTCGCTGCGCATTTCCCGCACCACCTCGTCGCGGCCGCGGGTGGCGTCTTCGGCCATGCGGGTGAGCGCCAGATCGATGTTGCGGATGTGGTTGCGGGTGGTGTCGTCCAGGGCCGGCGCCGCCTTGGCCTCCACCAGGCGGGCCAGGATGGGTTTCATCTCCAGCTGGTTTTCCGCCAGTTTCAGCATCAGGCTCTGCTCGGTCTTCATGGAATCGGCCAGGGTCGAGAGCCGGTCGGTCAGGGTGCGGAGCGTGGTGTCGGACGACGTGCGCGCCTCTTCGCCCCGGCTCAAGGTGCGCTGCAGATGGTCCAGGCTGTCGGCGGTCTGCTCCAGCAGGGCCTGGATGTAGACCGGGACCGGCTGGCCGTCGCCGGTGCCGTCGCTGGCCATGCCGGCGCCGGCGCCGATGCGGGTCTGGCCCGACAGCCATTCCTCGAGATCGTTGAAAAAGGCGTTCTGGGCCTGCCCGGCCTGCAGATCGAGGAAGCCCATGACCAGCGAGCCGGACAGGCCGATCAGCGAGGTGGAAAAGGCGGTGCCCATGCCGCTCAAGGGGGCGTCGAGCCCGTGTTTGAGGGCGGTCATGGCCCCTTGCACGTTGTCGCCCGACATGGTCAGGCTGCGGATCACCGCGCCGATGGAGCCCACCGTCTGCGACAGGCCCCAAAAGGTGCCGAGCAGGCCCAGGAAGATCATCAGGCCGGTGAAGTAGTGGGCGATCTCGCGCGATTCGTCGAGGCGGGAATTGAGGCCGTCCAGCACCGAGCGCAGGGCCAGCGGCGTCAGGTTGAAGCGGTCGCGCCGTTCGCCCAGCATGGTGGCCAGCGGCGCCAGCAGGCGGGGGCTGTGCATGGAGGTGACCGGACCGCCCTTGCGGCAATCCTCCACCCAGCCCACTTCGCGGGCCAGCATGGCCACCTGGCGGAAATTCATGATGATGCCCACCAGCAGCACGCCCAAAATCAGGCTGTTCAGCCCAACATTGTGCTGGAAGGCGTTGTTCAGTCCGCTGAACAGGGCCACCACCACGGCGACCACCACCAGCAGGAAGATGGACATGCGGATCAGGTAACGGCGCGGCAAGGTCATCAGAGCGGCATCCAAACTACAAGGCGCGAAGCGGTGCCAGAATGACACCGAACCCAACGGCTTCCAAGGCGCTTTCCCGCCGGGGCCATGGCCCGTGCCCGCCCGCGGCGGTGCGGGTCAGCGCCGCTGCACAGCAACGTCCACCCGGTCGGGCGAGCCGGACGGCACCTTGTTGCCCAGGGCGCGCACCTCGATGCGGGTGCTGTGCACGCCGAGATCGATCAGTACGCTGCGCACGGCCAGGGCGCGCGACAGCGACAGGCGGCGGGCGTGTCCCTCGGTGTCCTCGGTGCCGGCGGCATAGGCCTGCAGCGAGATCATGAGATTGGGATCCTTGCTCAGGCGGGCGGCCAGGGCCGAAAGATCGGCATGGGCGCTATCGGGGATGTGGGCGCTATCGGCGGGGAAGGCCAGGCTGAGCCCGCCCTCGCCCAGATCGGTGGCGGCAGGCACCGGCGCCGGGGCGGCAGCCTGCGGATGCGCGGCGGGCGGCGCCAGCGGCGGCGCGGCGGGCACGGATTCTGCGGGCACAGGCGGAGGCGCGGGCGGCGCGACAGGCGGGGGCGCGGGCTGCGCCACGGGCGCCGGCGCCGGCGGGGCCACAGGCGGAGGTACGGGCTGCGCCACAGGCGCGGGAACAGGTTGCGCCACAGGCGCGGGGACAGGTTGCGCCACAGGCGCGGGGACAGGCGCGGGTTTCGCCACGGGCGCGGGCGCGGGCTGTGCCGGGGATGCGGGCTGTGCCGGGGATGCGGGCTGCGCCACGGGCGCGGGAGCAGGTTGCGCCACAGGCGCGGGCTTGGCGGCGGGCGGCGGCGTCAGCGGGGCGGGGGCCGCCTTGGCGGGTTCGGTCGGCGCGGCGGGGGCCTGAACCGGGGCGGGCGCTGGAACGGGCTTGGCGGCGGGAGCCGGAGCAGGTGTGGCGGCGGGAGCCGCTTGGGCCACGGTTGCTGCCGCGGCCTTGTGGCGGCGGGCGGCCTTGTGCTCGCCGGGCACAGTGGCGGTTACGGTGCCGTGATGGGTGGCGCGGTGATGCGGATGATGCAGACGCAGGCGGCTCTCATGCGGGCGATGCAGGTGGATCACCGCATCGGCCGAAGCGGCGCCGGGCGCCGCCAGCGGCGGGGCGGCGGCAAGACGGTTCAGATAAAGATCGCCCAGCGAGGGCGGGGCGCCCAGGCTGTTCAGCACCGCGCGGTTCACCACAACGGCGGGGCCGCTGGGGGCGCCGACAACGACCTGTGCGGAAACGGAGGCGGGAGCGGCCAGAACAAGGGCCAGGGCCAGTAGAGTTCCTGTGGCGTGCAAATGCCTCATGCTCACCGTTCATCCCCCAAGGCGGATTTTTTCAATAAAAGTCCCCACACACTAACCGAAGGGAGGAGTCTGGACAACTCGTTTACTCCCTAAACCAGAAAGTGCGCGGGGATATTTTATTCCAGTTCAGTCGGCCGTGCGCAGCAGCGTTCCCAGCGGCACGTGCAACTGGTCGTTCGAAGCCATCAGATTGCCCGAGGACAGCATATTGCCGCTGCCGTCGAGATCGCTGACATAACCGCCCGCCTCGCGCACCAGAATGATGCCGGCGGCGATATCCCACGGCTTCAGGCCGATTTCCCAGAAGCCGTCGCAGCGGCCGGCGGCCACCCAGGCCAGATCCAGCGAGGCGGCGCCGAAGCGGCGGATGCCGGCGGTCTGTTCCATGGCCCGGGTCAACTGGCGCAGGAAGCGGCCGTGCTCGGGGCGGCCCTGATGGGGAATGCCGGTGGCCAGCACCGACTCATCCAGCTTGCGCCGGGCGGAAACGCGCAGGCGGCGGCTGTTGGCGAAGCTGCCCTTGCCCTTTTCGGCCCAGTACATTTCGTCGGTCAGCGGCTGGTAGATGACGCCGGCCCAGGGCTCGCCGTCCTTCACCAGGCCGATGGAGATGGCGAAGTGGGGGATGCCGTGCAGGAAGTTGGTGGTGCCGTCCAGAGGATCGATGATCCAGTTCACGGTTTCGTCGGCGCCGGGCAGGATGCCGCCCTCTTCCAGGATGAAGCCGTAATCCGGGCGGGCCTTCTTCAGTTCGGCCACCAGGGTTTTTTCAACGCGGTGATCGGCGGCCGAGACGAAATCGCCCGGTCCCTTCTTCGAAACCTGCAGCTGCTCGACCTCGCCGAAGTCGCGCAGCAGTCCGCGCGCCGCCTTGCGGGCGGCGGCGGTCATCACGTTGATGAGGGGGGAGGTGCCTTGCATCAATCCTTGGCCCGCTCGGCATAGGTGGCGTCGGCGGTGTTGACGACGATGCGGGTGCCCGATTCGATGAAGGGCGGGATCATCACGCGCACGCCGTTATCCAGCAGACCGGGCTTGTACGAGGAGGCGGCGGTCTGGCCCTTGACCACGGGGTCGGCCTCGACCACGGTGCAGGTCACCTTGTCGGGCAGGGTCACCGACACCGGCGAGCCTTCGATCAGGTCCACGGTCACCGGCATGCCGTCCTGCAGGAAGGCGCCGGGTTCGCCCACCAGCTCTTCCGGCACGGTGAACTGTTCGTAGCTTTCGGCATCCATGAAGGTCAGATGGGCGCCGTCCTTGAACAGGAAGGTGGCGTCCTTTTCATCCACCTGCAGCTTCTCCACGGTGTCGGCGGTGCGCCAGCGCTCGTTGGTCTTGGTGCCGGTGCGCACGTCGCGCATTTCCACGGTGATGAAGGCGCCGCCCTTGCCGGGCTGAACGATGGCGGTCTTGAGCACGGCCCACTGGCGGTTGTTGTGCTCGATGATATTGCCGGGACGGATGAGGTTGGCGTTGATCTTCATGAAACTGTCCAAGAGCTTTACTGGAAAATTGGCGCGGACCCTAACAGGTTGGCGGCCTCAACGCAACTGGGGCGGCGGATAGGGATGAATTTGCCCCTGCCAGTCCTCGATTCCCGCTTCGGAAAGATAGGCCGGGCCGATGGGGGATTTGCCGTGGCCGCCGGGAATATCCAGAATATAGCTGGGCTGGCACAGGCCCGAGGCGCGGCCGCGCAGATGGCGCATCAGGGCCTGCCCGGCGGCGATGGGCAGGCGGAAATGCCCGGTGCCGGGGGCCAGATCGGGGTGGTGCAGGTAGTAGGGCTTGACCCGGTTCCGCACCAGGGCGCGCATCACCGCCTCCAGGCTGGCGGCATCGTCGTTCACCCCGCGCAGCAGCACGGTCTGGCCCAGCAGCGGAATCCCGGCGCGGCTCAGGCGGCGCAGCCCCGCCTCGGCGGCGGCGGTCAGTTCGCGGGCATGGTTGCAGTGCACGGCCAGCCACAGGGCCTTCCCGGTATCCAGGGCGGCCAGCAGGGCGTCGTCGATGCGCGCCGGATCGCTGATGGGCACGCGGCTGTGCAGGCGGATCACCGCCACATGGGGAATGGCGTCGAGGGCGGCCAGCAGAGCGGCCAGGCGGGCCGGCGGCAGCATCAGGGGGTCGCCGCCGGTGATCACCACCTCCCACACGGCGTCGTGGGCGCGGATATAGTCCAGCGCGGCCCGGAGATCGGCTTCGCCCAGCACCGCCTCGCCGCCGCCCACCTTTTCGCGGCGGAAACAGAAGCGGCAATAGACCGGACAATGCAGGATGGGGGTGAGCAGCACCCGGTCGGGGTAGCGGTGCACGATGCCCTTGACCGGCGAGAAGCGCTGGTCGCCGATGGGATCGGGGTGATCCTCGGGTGTTGCCTCCAGTTCGCGGAGATCGGGCAGGAACTGGCGGGCGATGGGATCATTGGGATCGGCGGGGTCCATCAGATCGGCCAGCAGCGGGGTGACGGCCACGGAAAAGCGCTCCGCCACCGCCGCCAGGCTTTCCACCGTTTCGGGCCGGATCAGTCCGGCTCCGGCCAGGGCGGCGGGGCTGCGCAGGGTGCGGCGCGGCGGAACGGGGGGGCGGTCGGTCAATTCTGCCTCTGGTTCTGGAAGGGCGGTTGGGGCATGGTGCCCTTTTGCCGACAGTCATATAGGGAAACAACATGCCTGGCAAAGAGTGGTGGCGTCGGGAAAATTTTGCCCGCAAACGGGGCGGACTGGAAAGCCGCGCCCGCATCATGGCTGCCTTGCGTGCCCAGTTCGCCGCCTGGGATTTCACCGAGGTGGAAACCCCCTGCCTGCAGGTGTCGCCGGGGCTCGAACCCCATATCATGGCCCTGGCGGTGGAACTGGGCGAACCGCTGGCGGGCGGGCGCCATCCGCTTTATCTGCATACCTCGCCGGAATTTTCCATGAAGAAGCTGCTGGCGGCGGGCATGGAGCGCATCTATCAGATCGCCCATGTCTGGCGCGACGGCGAGCGTTCGGCCACCCATCATCCCGAATTCACCATGCTGGAATGGTACCGCGCCGGCGAGGATTACCAGCGGCTGATGGAGGATTGCGCCGGGCTTCTGGCGGCGGCGGCGCGGGCCGCCGGGGTGCGGGAACTGCGCCGGGGCGGGCGGCGCTGCGATCCCTTCGCCCCGCCGGCGCGCCTCACCCTGCAGCAGGCCTTCCAGCACTATTGCGGCATCGATCTGTTGGCCACCGCTCCCGATCCCCTGGCCCCCGACCGCGCGGCCCTGGCCGCCGAGGCGGAGCGCATCGGCCTTTACGTCAGTCCCAACGACAGCTGGGAGGATGTGTTCTTCCGCATCATGATGGACCGCATCGAGCCGCATCTGGGCGATGGGGTTCCGCTGATCCTGTGCGAGTATCCGCTGTCGATGGCGGCGCTGTCGCGGCCCAGCCCGCAAGACGGCCGGGTGGCCGAGCGCTTCGAGCTGTACGCCTGCGGGGTGGAACTGGCCAATGCCTTCGGCGAACTGACCGACGCCGCCGAACAGGAACGGCGCTTTCGCGCCGATATGGATCTGAAGGAGCGGCTCTACGGCCTGCGCTATCCGCTGGATGCGGATTTTCTCGCCGCCTTGCGGGCCGGGCTGCCGCCCTGTTCCGGCATCGCCCTGGGGGTGGACCGCCTGGTGATGCTGGCGGTGGGGGCCGAAACCCTGGACGAGGTGTTATGGGCGCCGGTGGCCGGCGGCACAGGGGACTAGACAGAAACCAGGTCAGGCGGCTTACCACCAGTTTCATACCCGGTGGGTCCGCTCCGTCGGCGGCAACGGATACAGGACTCTGCGCCGGAAGAGCGCTTGCCGTTCCAACCGCGTCGTGGACCCTCGGGTCAAGCCCGGCCAAGACGGCTTAATACCAACCGCCCAATGAATTGACCGGTTGTATCGTCCCTCGCCGGGCGGCGGCATCCGCCGCCTTGGCCGCTCGCTCAATGCTCGCTGGATACCGGCCAACGAGTCACTTCAATGGTTGGCCGGTATAAGG